>OFGE01000001.1_pt1 | contig 413812 bp, 385 predicted proteins | sample 1521681 | NCBI WGS metagenome assembly OFGE01 (sample SAMEA3504093, study PRJEB24116) | mouse gut metagenome | biome: mouse gut; feature: mouse-associated habitat; material: faeces | place: Denmark | collected 2011 | reverse complement strand
CCCGCCGCAAAATCATATTTCGATACGCCGGGTTGCAGCATATTTGGCACTGCTGCATAAGGCACCAGATAGGTGGTTACCGAGCCGTCCGCCTCTTTCACGCTGACATCAAGATCTGCTCCACCACCGGCCAACTGCAAATCTGTAATCGCGAACGGGCCAGGAGGAACCTCTTTCTGATAAACCACAAAACCGTTCTGTTCAATAGTTACCAGCGCATTACTCTGAGCAATCCCCTGCACCCGTGGCGTAAAATTTTGTTTCGAGTTAGGCAACATCTGCATATCACGAAACAACCGCACACCGCTGAAGCGAACAGAATCAAAAATATCGCTTGATGTGTACATATCACCCACGCGAAGCGTGCCGAGAAGTTGGGCAAATCCACGTTCCAGATACAGGGTATTGCTTTTCCACACCCCTGGATTGTTATTTGTTTTACTGAAACTGGCATCAGAATGCAGTTGCCACCCCAGTAAATTTAACCCGCTGTTAAAACGTACATATGTACTCTTACTATTACCCGACGCTTTATAGTCACTGTAATACTGACTCACATAATAAGAGGTATAAAACGCATTAATACCCCGCTCCCAGTTTTCCGGTGGAACATAGCCACTTTCCAGTTCTTCCACCCAGGCCTGCGGGACACTGAAATCGAGACGAAAAACCCCGATATCCCAGGTATAGCTCCCACCCTGAACAAGTTGCTCAAATGTTAAACATTGCTTACCGCTGGCGAAGTTATCGCTATTAATGCCTAACCGCTTGATAACTTCTATTGATAAACATGTTTCTTGCGGGTTGTCTTTAACAATAATCTCATATTTCCCGCGCCATTGCTTATTGACATAAATATCGATGTCATACTGCCCCGGTAAGGGTTGATTATCATCAAGACGAATATTTGCAACCTGCTGGTCTTTCATTCCACCTATCATAAAATGGGTATCAAAGGTTTCTTCAGCTGCATAAGCTTCAATGCCGAGCAATAACGCTACGATTGCTGATGCAAGTGGGGTCATTCTCAACATAGGCAGCTCCTGCAATTAAATTTTGTCACTAATATAGTTGCCGTGGTCATCGATAATGGTCAGATACCAGTTATTTGCATTATTACTTTTGACATTAACACTCTGACTTTCTAAGGGGGCAATCATTATAGTTTCATAATTGACTTTGACATTATTAGCTTTGACATCCGAAATCGTCACCCAATTAGCTGAGTCATTTTTTATCACCAATCCATTGCCACTGCGACTTACCAGTAACTTTTTAAAGGTCGCTTTATTTACCGGAGCAATACCCGCCGGGCGGTAAAACAATTTGATTCTGTTTTGCATCGCAAACTTCAGTGCATTCTTACCTTCTTGTTCTGGACTATTTGGTGGAATATCCAGAACATTCAGATAAAAAATGCTTTCTTTATTAGTGGGCAGTTTATTCGGCATAATTTTGATTTTTACTTGCTGCCCGGAATTTGCCCCTATTTTTGCCACTGGTGGCGTTAACATGAAAGGAACCTGAATTTTTTCTGGTGGTAACGACGTATCGCCATCATCAATCCACGCCTGCAGCAGCGAAGAACGGTTTCCCTGGTTCATCAACTGCACCATAACTTCTTTATTTTCTGCCGGGTAAATAATGCGCGTCCCGTAGATAACAATTCCGGCATGTGCAGGAAGGACCATAGAAAAAATGAGTAAAGATAATAATCCTTTCATCTTAATGCCTCTTAAATTAAAAAGCCGCCATGGGGATAGCGGCCATGTTTATTACCTGGAGAAACTTGCAATTTTATTTATTAATCCTGCGCCACACGCATAACCAGAGAAGATAACACATCACCTGATTGCACTGAGTTATCTGTCAGTTTCAGGTATTTTGCTTTAAACGGAATAGCATATTGACCTTCCGCTGTTTTATAACTCTCAATGTTAAAAGGTGCAGAAACATCCAGGACATCGCTGTTATCACCTAAATAGAGATAGTAACCCACGGTATCGTTGCTACTGGCTATCGCCTTATCGTTACCGGTTATTTTATCGTTGGTAATCAACGAGAGTTTTACACCAGCAACTTCTTTCGGGCAGCTAATTTTTAACATGCTGCTGGTTACACCGACTGCATCATCATAGGTAGAATATTTAGCTTTACCTTCAAAGACAGTGGTTGGTACAGTCGGCATATTAATACTTACTGAATCACCACCCGCTTCGAATTTACACGGAGATTCTGCAATATTCCCCTTAATAGTTAATGTTCCGGTATCAACGTCTGCAGCAAATACTCCAGCGCTCATAAAAAAAGAAGAAAAGACAGCGGCAGCAATAATTGAACGTTTCATAATATGTTCCTTAATAAAATTTATTTTTGGTTGTTAAGAGTCTGTATCTCTTGGAAACAAATTTCTCACATCAAAAAAGTTTCCGCAATGTAAACACATTGTTTTATTGATTTAAAACAAATTAACCATTGCAATATAAATACAACAAATATTTAAGAGTATTAACTATTTATCGCATCTATCAATTAATGTAGATTTATGTAAATGGTATTGTTGATATCAATAAAAAAGCCGAAATCATTTATATAAATGATTTCGGCTTTCTAAATGCAATTAAAATCAGGTTGCCAAATTAATCGTAGCGATTTAACACGATTCGACGTTTGCTATCGCTACCTGCAACAACCACTTCTGTCGTTACACCTTTGACGGGCGAAGAAAACAGATGACGGGTGTCAACATTATACGTTAACTGACCACAATGCTGTTGTGGTTGACTATTAACCATAGCCATACTGCATGTTGGGGGACTGATCCTGCCATTAATCGTTAATGTGGCAGTCTCTGAAGAGAATGCGGGAGAAGCCAATCCATAGGCAAGAAAAATAATTCCTGACAGCCAATACTTATTCATTGAACGTTATCCCTGTAGTAAAGGTTATGCCTGGATAGAATGAGTGCATAACAAACTATAGCTGTACATCCACTACACAGCCACGAAGGATGATAATGAAGCATTGCCTGTATGATCAATCGACTTTGTAGAGTTTCGGACGAAGGTCCGCAGAATATTCGCAGTATTAAATAAGTGTTCATTAATGCGGCAAAAACTAATACACCGCATCAATGTAACATCTCTGCGGTGTATGAAGAATAACCAGAATGGTTAATAGGCGTTAGACCGCGCGGAAGGAAATCTCGCCTGGAATGACTTCACCCTGCCAGTAGAGCTGAGCTGCAACGCGGTCAGCCAGCTGGCGGTAGATAGCGGTAAATTCGCTCTCCGGACGGCTGATAACCGTTGGCGTGCCTTTATCGAGATCCTCACGTAAGGAGATGTGTAACGGCATCTGCCCCAGCAGCTGTGTGTGGTATTTTTCAGCCAGTTTCTCAGCACCACCGGTACCGAAAATCGGTTCATGGTGACCACAGTTACTGCAAATATGCACACTCATGTTCTCGACAATACCAAGCACCGGAACCTCGACTTTCTCGAACATCACAATGCCTTTTTTCGCATCGATCAACGCGATGTCCTGCGGGGTGGTGACCACGACTGCACCAGTTACTGGAATGTTTTGCGCCAGCGTCAATTGAATGTCACCGGTGCCTGGCGGCATATCAAGCACCAGATAGTCGAGATCCGGCCACAAGGTTTCCTGCAACATCTGCATTAACGCCTTGCTCGCCATCGGTCCACGCCACACCATCGCATTGTCGTCAGTGACCAGATAACCAATTGAATTGGTTGCCAGGCCATGAGACATAATCGGTGCCATGTGGGTACCGTCCGGCGACGTTGGACGCTGATTTTCTGCGCCCAGCATGGTGGGAATTGATGGGCCGTAGATATCGGCGTCCAGAATGCCGACTTTCGCCCCTTCCGCCGCCAGTGCCAGCGCCAGGTTTACCGCCGTGGAGGATTTACCCACGCCGCCTTTACCGGAGCTGACCGCAATGATGTTCTTCACACCATTAATACCCGGCTGATTCTTCACGCGTTTTAAGGTGGCGATATTGTGCGACAGTTTCCAGTCGATAGCTTTCGCCCCGGTGATACGCAGCAGTTCGGCGCTACATTGCTCTTTTAACTCTTCAAACGCGCTATGCCAGACGAATGGCATAACCAGTTCCACATGCAACGTGTCGTCCATCCAGGCGACATGGTGCAACGCTTTCAGCGTGGTGAGGTTATGCTTCAGGGTTGGGTGCTGAAAATTGGCCAGTGTCCCGGCGACCATTGCGCGCAAGGCTTCTGGTGATTTGGCCTGGGATTGTTCGTTCATCCCGACTCCTTTTTTGTATAGATAAACCATCAGCTGATAGTTTACCTGAAGAATATAGAGAAGTACTTACTTAACATTTTCCCATTTGGTACTATCTAACCCCTTTTCACTATTAAGAAGTAATGCCTACTATGACTCAAGTCGCGAAGAAAATTCTGGTGACGTGCGCACTGCCGTACGCTAACGGCTCAATCCACCTCGGCCATATGCTGGAGCACATCCAGGCTGATGTCTGGGTCCGTTACCAGCGAATGCGCGGCCACGAGGTCAACTTCATCTGCGCCGACGATGCCCACGGTACACCGATCATGCTGAAAGCTCAGCAGCTTGGTATCACCCCGGAGCAGATGATTGGCGAAATGAGTCAGGAGCATCAGACTGATTTCGCAGGCTTTAACATCAGCTATGACAACTATCACTCGACGCACAGCGAAGAGAACCGCCAGTTGTCAGAACTTATCTACTCTCGCCTGAAAGAGAACGGTTTTATTAAAAACCGCACCATCTCTCAGCTGTACGATCCGGAAAAAGGCATGTTCCTGCCGGACCGTTTTGTGAAAGGCACCTGCCCGAAATGTAAATCCCCGGATCAATACGGCGATAACTGCGAAGTCTGCGGCGCGACCTACAGCCCGACTGAATTGATCGAGCCGAAATCGGTGGTTTCTGGCGCTACGCCGGTAATGCGTGATTCTGAACACTTCTTCTTTGATCTGCCCTCTTTCAGCGAAATGTTGCAGGCATGGACCCGCAGCGGTGCGTTGCAGGAGCAGGTGGCAAATAAAATGCAGGAGTGGTTTGAATCCGGCCTGCAACAGTGGGATATCTCCCGCGACGCGCCATACTTTGGTTTTGAAATTCCGAACGCGCCGGGCAAATATTTCTACGTCTGGCTGGACGCACCGATTGGCTACATGGGTTCTTTCAAGAATCTGTGCGACAAGCGCGGCGACAGCGTAAGCTTCGATGAATACTGGAAGAAAGACTCCACCGCCGAGCTGTACCACTTCATCGGTAAAGATATTGTTTACTTCCACAGCCTGTTCTGGCCTGCCATGCTGGAAGGCAGCAACTTCCGCAAGCCGACCAACCTGTTTGTTCATGGCTATGTGACGGTGAACGGCGCAAAGATGTCCAAGTCTCGCGGCACCTTTATTAAAGCCAGCACCTGGCTGAATCATTTTGACGCTGACAGCCTGCGTTACTACTACACTGCGAAACTCTCTTCGCGCATTGATGATATCGATCTCAACCTGGAGGATTTCGTTCAGCGTGTAAATGCCGATATCGTGAACAAAGTGGTTAACCTGGCCTCTCGTAATGCGGGCTTTATCAACAAGCGTTTTGACGGCGTGCTGGCAAGCGAATTGGCTGACCCGCAGTTGTACAAAACCTTCACTGATGCCGCTGAAGTGATTGGTGAAGCGTGGGAAAGCCGCGAATTTGGTAAAGCAGTGCGCGAAATCATGGCGCTGGCTGATCTGGCTAACCGCTATGTCGACGAGCAGGCTCCGTGGGTGGTGGCAAAACAGGAAGGCCGCGATGCCGACCTGCAGGCAATTTGCTCAATGGGCATAAACCTGTTCCGCGTGCTGATGACTTACCTGAAGCCGGTACTGCCGAAACTGACCGAGCGCGCAGAAGCATTCCTCAATACAGAACTGACCTGGGATGGTATCCAGCAACCGCTGCTGGGCCACAAAGTGAATCCGTTCAAAGCGCTGTATAACCGCATCGATATGAAGCAGGTTGAAGCACTGGTGGAAGCGTCTAAAGAAGAAGTGAAAGCAGCTGCCGCGCCAGTTACTGGCCCACTGGCAGATGATCCGATTCAGGAAACCATCACCTTTGACGACTTCGCAAAAGTTGACCTGCGCGTGGCGCTGATCGAAAACGCAGAGTTTGTTGAAGGTTCTGACAAACTGCTGCGCCTGACACTGGATCTCGGCGGTGAAAAACGCAATGTCTTCTCCGGTATTCGTTCTGCCTACCCGGATCCGCAGGCACTGATCGGGCGTCACACCATTATGGTGGCCAACCTGGCACCGCGTAAAATGCGCTTTGGTATCTCCGAAGGCATGGTAATGGCTGCTGGTCCTGGCGGGAAAGATATCTTCCTGTTAAGCCCGGATGCTGGTGCTAAACCAGGCCATCAGGTGAAATAATCCCCCTTTAAGGCGCTGCATCGACAGCGCCTTTTCTTTATAAATTCCTAAAGTTGTTTTCTTGCGATTTTGTCTCTCTCTAACCCGCATAAATACTGGTAGCATCTGCATTCAACTGGATAAAATTACAGGGATGCAGAATGAGACACTTTATCTATCAGGACGAAAAATCACATAAATTCTGGGCAGTTGAGCAACAGGGAAACGAGTTGCATATCAGTTGGGGAAAAGTTGGCACCAAAGGGCAAAGCCAGATAAAAAGTTTTTCAGATGCTGCGGCAGTGGCAAAAGCGGAGCTTAAGCTGATTGCGGAGAAGGTGAAGAAGGGGTATGTGGAGCAAGCGAAGGATAATTCTTTGCAACCTTCCCAAACGGTAACGGGCTCTCTCAAGGTAGCGGACTTATCCACCATTATTCAGGAACAACCCTCTTTCGTAGCAGAAACCCGTGCGCCTGACAAAAATACAGATGCTGTTTTACCGTGGCTGGCGAAAGATATTGCTGTCGTTTTTCCGCCCGAAGTTGTACACACCACGTTAAGTCATCGCCGCTTTCCCGGAGTTCCTGTTCAGCAAGCAGACAAATTGACCCAATTACGTCGCTTAGCCTGTAGTGTGTCGCAACGGGATAATAAAACAGCCACATTTGACTTCAGCGCCTGTTCTTTAGAATGGCAAAACACCGTCGCCCAGGCGATCAGTCAGATCGACGGCCTGAAAACAACACAGCTACCATCACCAGTAATGGCTGTACTCACGGCACTTGAAATGAAATGCACAAGATATAAAGTGCGTGAGGATGTTATGGATCAGATCGTCCAGGAAGGCGGTCTGGAATATGCTACTGATGTAATAATACACCTTCAACAGATTGATATTAAATGGGATTATGCGAATAATGTCATTATTATTCTGCCGTCTGGCATTGCACCTGACTACTTGGAGCAATATTCCAGATTTGAATTACGCCTACGTAAACATTTATCACTGGCGGAAGAGTCTCTCTGGCAAAAATGTGCACAAAAACTTATTGCCGCAATTCCACATATTCCAGAATGGCGGCAACCATTAATTGCTTTGTTATTACCCGAAAAACCAGAAATTGCACATGAAATTGCCCAGCGTCTACTGGGGCAAAAAAAATTACCCTCGCTTGAGTGGTTAAAAATAGTGGCGACTGATGAGCACATTCTTGCCTCATTAGAAAAATATCACGAGCCATATGCCATTTTTGATGATTACTATTGTGGTGCGATATGGTCAGCCACCGTATTACAGGAGCAAGGTGTTGCAGCCCTGCCCCGATTTGCTCCCTATGCCGCAAGTGACTACTGCGCCGATGTGTTGCGTCATATCAATCATCCGTTCGCATTAACACTGCTTATACGTGTAGCCGGGCATACTAAACGCTGTCACGATCGGATGACGAAAGCCATTGCTGCGTTCCCACATGCAGCAATGGCGGCACTGACGGAACTTCTTGGGCAAAAAGAAGAGAACAGTTGGCGCATTATGCTAATGACAATGCTTATCTCACAACCAGCACTGGCAGAACAGGTCATTCCCTGGCTCTCGACACCCGCAGTTGCCGTACTGAAATCATGCCAGCAACAACTGACACAGCCCTCAAACCATGCCAGCGCCGATCTACTGCCAGCCGTAGTAGTCTCCCCTCCCTGGCTTTCGAAAAAGAAAAAATCGCCGATTCCGGTGCTGGATTTAGCGCCATTAGGCATTGAGCCAATCTGTTATCTGACAGAAGAAATCAGTAATCAACTTTTGGCGAAATATATCTGGTATTCAAAACACATCACGGTTAGCCATGAAGAAAGTACTACCAACCTGTTGGCAAGGATGGGTTTTCAACGACGGATCGCTGGTACATATATTAAAGCTCCCGAAGCGGTAGTTGAGGCATGGCTAAATGAAGATTATTCAACCTTACTAAGTGAATTTAAGGTGTTTCATTCACCTACCGGGCATTATTGGCAGTTGGGGATTTTGACAACATTGCCGCTGGAGAAAGCAGTAAAAGCATGGAATGCCCTTACCCTATCTCCACATACCGATACCGAATACGCCATGTTACATTTTGGACTCAAAGGGTTACCTGGGTTAGTAAACTCACTTGCACGCTATCCACAAGAAGCCTTGCCCATCACGAATTACTTCGCAGCGAGTGAGCTGGCTCCTGCCGTCGCCCGTGCCTTCAACAAACTGAAAACGCTACGCGAAAACGCCCGTAGCTGGCTGTTGAAATACCCGGAACATGCCCTTACCGGCCTGCTGCCTGCGGCGCTCGGCAAAGCCGGTGAAGCACAGGATAACGCCCGCGCTGCCTTGCGTATGCTTACCGAAAACGGTCATCAGCCATTACTGCAAGAAATCGCCCGACGTTATAACCAGCCGGAAGTAACCGATGCGGTGAACGCTCTGCTTGCGCTCGATCCCTTAGATAATCACCCGACAAAAATCCCCACTCTTCCGGCCTTTTATCAGCCATCGCTCTGGACGCGCTCGGTATTAAAAGCAAATGCCCAATCACTGCCAGATAGCGCCCTCCTCCACCTCGGTGAAATGCTCCGCTTCCCTCAGGAAGAGGCTCTGTATCCGGGATTATTGCAGGTGAAAGACGTCTGTTCCGCCGACTCACTGGCGGGATTTGCCTGGGATCTGTTTACCGCCTGGCAGACCGCTGGCGCGCCGTCGAAAGAGAGTTGGGCGTTCACTGCGTTAGGCGTTCTCGGTAACGATGACACCGCCCGCAAACTGACGCCATTAATACGCGCCTGGCCTGGTGAATCCCAGCATAAACGCGCCACCGTTGGGTTGGATATTCTCGCTGCTATCGGTAGTGATATCGCCCTTATGCAGCTTAACGGCATCGCCCAGAAACTGAAATTCAAAGCATTACAGGAGCGGGCAAAAGAAAAAATTGCCGACATTGCCGAGAGCCGCGAACTCACGGTGGCGGAGCTTGAAGATCGGTTAGCACCGGATCTCGGTCTGGATGATAACGGTTCGCTGCTGCTGGATTTTGGCCCACGGCAGTTCACCGTCAGCTTTGATGAAACCTTAAAACCGTTTGTGCGTGATGTTTCCGGCAGCCGCCTGAAAGACCTGCCCAAACCGAACAAAAGCGATGATGAAACGCGGGCGAACGATGCGGTTAACCGCTACAAATTGCTGAAAAAAGATGCGCGTACCATCGCCGCCCAGCAGGTAGCAAGGCTGGAATCCGCCATGTGCCTGCGCCGCCGCTGGTCGCTGGAAAACTTCCAGCTCTTCCTGGTTGAGCATCCGCTGGTTCGTCACTTAACCCGCCGTCTGATTTGGGGCGTTTATAGCGCCGAAAACCAGCTACTGGCTTGCTTTCGCGTAGCAGAAGATAACAGCTACAGCACCGCTGACGATGATCTTTTCACCCTGCCGGAAGGCGATATCTCTATCGGCACTCCTCACGTTCTGGAAATATCACCAACGGATGCTGCCGCCTTTGGTCAGCTTTTTGCCGACTACGAACTGCTACCACCGTTCCGCCAGCTCGACCGTAACAGCTACGCCCTGACAGAAGCCGAGCGCAATGCCAGTGAACTGACCCGCTGGGCAGGCAGAAAATGCCCGAGCGGTCGGGTCATGGGACTGGCGAATAAAGGTTGGGTGCGTGGTGAACCGCAGGATGGTGGCTGGATCGGCTGGATGATCAAACCTCTGGGCCGCTGGTCGTTAATCATGGAAATCGATGAAGGCTTTGCAGTTGGTATGTCGCCAGCCGAACTTAGCGCCGAGCAACTCTTAAGCAAGCTGTGGCTATGGGAAGGCAAAGCAGAAAGCTATGGCTGGGGGAGTAATTCAACACAGGAAGCGCAGTTCTCCGTACTCGATGCCATCACCGCCAGCGAGCTGATTAACGATATTGAAGCCCTGTTTGAATAAGGAAAGAGCATGGACAAGGAATTACCGTGGCTGGCGGATAACGCCCAACTGGAACTGAAATATAAAAAAGGCAAAACACCACTCAGCCATCGCAATTGGCCGGGCGAACCAGTGCCTGTTATCACTGAAAGCATCATTCAGACACTGGGTGATGAATTGCTACAAAAAGCTGAGAAGAAAAAAAACATTGTCTGGCGTTATGAGAATTTTTCACTGGAGTGGCAGTCCGCCATTACGCAGGCCATCAACTTGATCGGCGAACACAAACCCTCAATCCCGGCCCGGACAATGGCGGCGCTAGTCTGTATCGCGCAAAATGACAGCCAACAGTTGCTCGACGAAATCGTCCAACAAGAGGGACTGGAATATGCGACTGAGGTGGTGATTGCACGCCAGTTTATTACACGATGTTATGAGAGTGATCCTCTGCTAGTGACATTGCAGTATCAGGACGAGGATTATGGCTATGGTTATCGCTCAGAAACCTATAACGAATTCGATCTCCGACTGCGTAAGCATCTCTCTCTGGCAGAGGAAAGCAGCTGGCAGCGTTGCGCCGACAAACTCATTGCCGCACTGCCAGGAATACCCAAAATTCGCCGTCCTTTTATTGCACTACTCCTCCCGGAAAAACCTGAAATAGCCAATGAACTCGCCAGTCTTGAAAGCTCCCGGTCAAGTCTCCATTCAAAGGAGTGGTTAAAGGTCATTGCTACTGATAATACGGCGGTAAAAAAACTCGAACGATGCTGGGGCCTGGACGTATTTAGCGATCGAGAAGCCAGCTACATGTCGCATGAAAACCACTTCGGCTACGCGGCCTGCGCCGCCCTTTTGCGCGAACAAGGACTGGCAGCCGTTCCGCGCCTCGCGATATATGCCCATAAAGAAGATTGCGGCAGTCTGCTGGTACAAATTAACCATCCGCAAGTCATCCGCACCTTGCTGTTAGTTGCTGATAAAAACAAACCCAGCCTGCAACGTGTGGCTAAATACAGTAAAAACTTCCCCCATGCGACACTCGCCGCACTGGCAGAACTGCTGGCGTTAAAAGAACCACCAGCCCGCCCAGGTTATCCAATCATCGAAGACAAAAAGCTGCCTGCACAGCAAAAAGCACGCGATGAATACTGGCGTACGCTGTTACAAACGCTGATAGCATCGCAGCCACAACTAGCAGAAAGGGTGATGCCGTGGTTAAGTACTCAAGCCAGGGCAGTGCTGAATAGTTATTTATCGGCACCGCCAAAACCGGTTATTGATAGCACCGATAACAGCAGTCTGCCTGAAATGCTCGTTTCACCACCGTGGCGTAGTAAGAAAAAAATGACAGCTCCACGTCTTGATTTGGCACCGCTCGAATTAACTCCGCAAATTTACTGGCAACCAGGCGAACAAGAGAGGCTTTGCCGCCACTGAGTCTGCCCGTTATTTCAGCACGGAATCTCTTGCGGAACGCATGGAACAAAAAAGTGGACGAGTTGTATTACAGGAACTGGGTTTTGGGGATGATGTATGGCTGTTTCTGAATTATATACTCCCCGGAAAACTGGATGCTGCACGCAATTCACTCATTGTTCAGTGGCATTACTACCAGGGGCGGGTTGAAGAGATCCTGAATGGCTGGAACTCCCCGCAAGCACAATTAGCAGAACAGGCGCTCCGCAGCGGTCACATAGAAGCGTTAATTAACATATGGGAAAATGACAACTTCTCACGTTATCGTCCGGAAAAGAGTGTCTGGAACCTGTATTTATTGGCACAGTTGCCGCGTGAGATGGCTTTGACCTTCTGGCTGCGTATCAATGAGAAAAAACATCTGTTCGCGGGTGAGGACTATTTTCTCAGTATCCTCGGGTTGGATGCGCTACCAGGTCTGATGTTGGCTTTTTCACATCGTCCAAAAGAAACATTTCCGTTAATTTTAAATTTCGGCGCAACAGAACTGGCCCTGCCCATTGCCCGCGTCTGGCACCGTTTTGCGGGCCAGCGTAATCTGGCTCGCCAGTGGATTTTACAATGGCCGGAACATACGGCTACTGCACTTATCCCTCTTATCTGCACCAAATCTAGCGATAAAAGCGAAGCTGCATTACTTGCCCTGCGTTTACTTTACGAACATGGGCATGGCGAATTGCTACAAACTGTAGCCAATCGTTGGCAGCGTACAGATCTATGGCCTGCCCTGGAACAATTACTTAAACAGAGTCCAATAGAGATTTACCCGGCACGCATTCCAAAAGCCCCTGATTTCTGGCATCCGCAAATGTGGTCCAGGCCGCGCCTTATCACTAATAATCAACCTGTTACCGATGACGCTCTGGAAATTATCGGCGAAATGCTGCGCTTTACCCAGGGGGGACGTTTTTATAGCGGGCTGGAACAACTGAAAACGTTCTGCCAGCCACAAACGCTGGCAGCTTTTGCCTGGGATCTCTTCACTGCGTGGCAACAAGCTGGTGCCCCCGTAAAAGACAACTGGGCATTTCTGGCGTTAAGTCTCTTTGGTGACGAAAGCACGGCACGGGATCTAACGACACAGATCCTCGGCTGGCCACAAGAAGGCAAATCTGCCCGTGCTGTCAGTGGCCTGAACATCCTTACCCTGATGAATAATGATATGGCGCTGATACAGCTGCATCATATATCGCAACGGGCGAAATCCCGCCCCTTACGTGATAACGCGGCGGAATTTCTTCAGGTGGTCGCAGAAAATCGCGGGCTAAGCCAGGAAGAGCTAGCGGACAGATTAGTCCCAACCCTGGGCCTTGATGATCCGCAGGCGTTGAGTTTTGATTTTGGTCCCCGGCAGTTTACCGTTCGCTTCGATGAAAACCTCAACCCGGTTATCTTTGATCAGCAAAACGTTCGCCAGAAAAGCGTTCCCCGGTTGCGCGCCGATGACGATCAACTGAAAGCGCCCGAGGCACTGGCCCGACTAAAAGGGCTAAAAAAAGATGCCACTCAGGTGAGCAAAAACCTGCTCCCGCGTCTTGAAACGGCCCTACGTACCACCCGACGCTGGTCGCTGGCAGATTTTCATTCTCTGTTTGTTAATCATCCCTTTACCCGTCTGGTTACCCAGCGATTAATATGGGGGGCTTATCCGGCAAATGAACCGCGTTGTTTACTCAACGCCTTTCGTGTGGCCGCAGAGGGGGAGTTCTGCAATGCGCAAGATGAGCCAATTGACCTGCCTGCGGACGCTCTGATTGGCATTGCCCACCCGTTAGAAATGACAGTAGAAATGCGCAGTGAATTTGCACAGCTTTTTGCCGATTACGAAATTATGCCGCCTTTTCGCCAGTTGGCGCGGTGCACGGTGCTGCTCACACCTGATGAGTCAACCAGTAACAGCCTGACTCGCTGGGAAGGTAAATCCGCTACCGTTGGGCAGCTTATGGGAATGCGATACAAAGGCTGGGAGTCAGGCTATGAGGATGCATTTGTCTATGACCTGGGCGAGTACCGGCTGGTCCTTAAGTTTTCACCCGGTTTTAACCACTACAATGTTGATAGCAAAGCGCTAATGAGCTTCCGTTCTCTTCGAGTGTACCGTGACAATAAATCCGTCACTTTTGCCGAACTTGATGTGTTTGATTTGAGTGAGGCGTTAAGCGCACCTGACGTCATTTTCCATTAAAACACAGCGGGCAGTGATGCAACTGCCCGTTATCAACACGACTTACCAGCGGGGAAAGCGATGATCGTGCAAAAAGAGCTGGTTGCTATTTACGATTATGAGGTCCCTGTACCTGAAGATCCGTTTTCCTTCAGACTTGAGATCCATAAATGCTCTGAATTATTTACAGGTTCCGTCTATCGACTGGAGCGATTCCGGCTACGTCCAACATTTCATCAACGTGATCGAGAAGATGCTGACCCGCTAATAAATGATGCGTTGATTTATATAAGAGATGAGTGTATTGATGAGCGGAAATTACGAGGTGAATCACCTGAAACTGTAATAGCAATTTTTAATCGTGAACTACAGAATATATTCAACCAACTAATAGAATATTAGTTTATTAAAGGGGGAAGCGGTTTTCCCCCTTAGTTGCGTTTCAATTTGCCCATTACTTCAACAAATCAATCAACCGTAACAGAGCCACTAATAGCTCCAGTACGGCAATGAGCACGGTTAACTTTTGTGTCAGCGTGTCCATCCGCTCTCCTTATTAAGGAGCGCAACACCAGCACCTTACCCTTACACTGCCTGTCGATACTGGTTTACGTTTGTTGAGTCGCCATGTTGCACTCCGGATCAGAGCACTACCTGCGGCACCACCCGTCCGGTAGCCAGGACTTGAAATGGGTTCGATCCGGCGCAACTTCCCAACAGTCAGGATTATAAATCTCATTATCTTAATTGCAACACTGTCCAGAGGTGGTTATAATTCGTTCGTTGAGATGCCATGTTGCACTATCAGTAACTTAACATCAAAGTAGTAAATAAAAGAACCTGCCTCACCAGCAGGTTTTTTTATTTTCTGCGATCTACTTTCCAGATATTTTTTGCCAATAGCCCACCATAAATATTCACATCCCGGTCAAATGGTGCGTTGAATATAAAATCGATGAATTTATAAATAAAAATGAGTTATATGATGAATTAATAAAAACAGTAATCATTTTATTAAAGGGGGAAGCGGTTTTCCCCCTTAGATGCGTTTCAATTTGCCCGTTACTTCAACAAATCAATCAACCGTAACAGAGCCACTAATAGCTCCAGTACAGCAATGAGCACGGTTAACTTTTGTGTCAGCGTGTCCATCCGCTCTCCTTATTAAGGAGCGCAACACCAGCACCTTACCCTTACACTGCCTGTCGATACTGGTTTACGTATGTTGGACCACGATGTTGCACTCCGGATCAGGGCACCACCTGCAGCACCACCCGTCCGGTAGCCAGGACTTGAAATAGATTCGATCCGGCGCAACGTCCCAACGGTCTGGATTATAAATCTCATTATCTTAATTGCAACGGGGTCCAGCCGTGGTTATAATTCGTTCGTTGGAACACGATGTTGCACAGGCTGTGGTGTTAGGCCTGAAAGTAGTAAATAAAAGAACCTGCCTCACCAGCAGGTTTTTTTATTTACTGTGATCTGCTTTCCAGATATTTTTCGCTCAAACAACTAATGCGCCAAACATTTATTGCGCGTAAAATATCGTTTATTTCATTAATACATTTCAGGGATGAATATATGTCACCGCAGAATAATCATCTGCAGCGTCCGCCTGCTGCTGTGTTATACGCCGATGAACTGGCAAAATTAAAACAAAATGATAACGCACCTTGCCCGCCCGGTTGGCAGTTAAGTTTGCCTGCGGCCCGTGCTTTTATCCTTGGCGATAGCGCGCAAAATATTAGCCGTAAAGTGGTGATTAGTCCCTCCGCTGTCGAACGCATGTTAGTCACTCTTGCCACCGGGCGCGGTTTGATGTTGGTGGGGGAACCTGGCACCGCAAAATCTCTCCTGTCTGAATTACTGGCAACCGCTATTAGCGGCGATGCCGGGTTAACCATCCAGGGCGGCGCATCTACTACCGAAGATCAAATCAAGTACGGCTGGAACTACGCCCTGCTTATCAACCATGGTCCGTCAACGGAAGCACTGGTCCCTGCCCCGCTTTACCAGGGAATGCGCGACGGCAAAATTGTCCGTTTTGAAGAGATAACGCGTACACCGCTGGAAGTGCAAGACTGTCTGTTAGGTATGCTTTCTGACAGGGTGATGACGGTGCCGGAACTCACCGGTGAAGCCAGTCAGCTCTATGCGCGGGAAGGCTTTAATATTATTGCCACTGCCAATACCCGCGATCGCGGCGTCAATGAAATGAGTGCTGCGCTAAAGCGTCGCTTCGATTTTGAAACCGTCTTTCCGATTATGGATTTCGCCCAGGAGCTGGAACTGGTCGCCAGTGCTTCGGCGCGTTTGCTGGCCCATAGCGGTATTCCGCATAAAGTGCCTGACGCAGTACTGGAGTTACTGGTACGCACCTTCCGCGATCTGCGTGCCAACGGCGAAAAGAAAACGTCAATGGATACACTGACAGCGATTATGTCCACCGCTGAAGCCGTGAACGTGGCCCACGCCGTAGGCGTCCGCGCCTGGTTTTTAGCGAATCGCGCGGGGGAGCCTGCCGACCTGGTGGACTGTATTGCCGGAACCATCGTCAAAGATAACGAAGAAGATCGCGCTCGTCTGCGCCGTTACTTCGAACAGCGTGTCGCCACACATAAAGAAGCTCACTGGCAGGCTTATTATCAAGCCCGCCACCGCCTGCCGTGAGGAAAGAGGCATGAGCGAGCCGTTAATTGTCGGCATCCGGCATCATAGTCCGGCCTGCGCCCGGCTGGTGAAATCGTTAATCGAAAGCCAGCGGCCACGATACGTATTGATTGAAGGCCCCGCTGATTTTAATGACCGGGTAGACGAACTGTTTTTAGCCCACCAGCTTCCGGTAGCTATTTACAGTTATTGCCAGTATCAGGACGGTGCAGCCCCCGGGCGTGGTGCCTGGACGCCATTTGCTGAATTTTCGCCGGAGTGGCAGGCGCTACAAGCCGCACGTCGTATTCAGGCACAAACTTACTTCATCGATTTGCCTTGCTGGGCGCAGAGTGAAGAAGAGGACGATTCGCCTGATACGCAAGATGAAAGCCAGGCCTTACTGCTGCGTGCCACCCGCATGGATAACAGCGATACCCTGTGGGATCACTTGTTCGAAGATGAAAGCCAGCAAACTGCATTACCCTCTGCGCTGGCGCACTATTTTGCCCAACTGCGGGGCGATTTCCCCGGCGATGCACTCAATCGTCAGCGCGAAGCCTTTATGGCTCGCTGGATTGCATGGGCGGTGCAGCAAAATAATGGCGACGTGTTAGTCGTCTGCGGTGGCTGGCACGCTCCGGCACTGGCAAAAATGTGGCGCGAATGCCCGCAGGACATTAACACGCCGGAATTGCCCTCGCTGGCAGATGCCATTACAGGTTGTTATCTCACGCCCTACAGTGAAAAGCGCCTTGATGTGCTGGCAGGATACCTTTCCGGTATGCCTGCCCCGGTCTGGCAAAACTGGTGCTGGCAGTGGGGCTTACAGCAGGCCGGTGAACAACTGCTAAAAACGGTTCTCACCCGTTTGCGCCAGCACAACTTGCCTGCTTCGACCGCGGATATGGCTGCCGCACATCTGCATGCAATGGCACTGGCACAGTTGCGCGGTCATACACTACCGTTACGCACTGACTGGCTGGATGCCATAGCAGGCTCGTTGATTAAAGAAGCCCTGAATGCACCGTTGCCGTGGAGCTATCGCGGCGTTATTCATCCCGATACCGATCCGATTCTGCTAACGTTGATAGACACATTAGCGGGTGACGGATTCGGTAAACTTGCCCCTTCCACGCCACAACCGCCTCTGCCAAAAGATGTCACCTGCGAACTGGAACGTACCGCAATCTCTCTTCCGGCGGAGCTTACCTTAAATCGCTTTACCCCCGATGGGCTGGCGCAAAGTCAGGTGTTACATCGGCTGGCAATACTGGAGATCCCTGGGATTGTACGCCAGCAGGGAAGTACACTGACACTTGCAGGCAACGGTGAAGAACACTGGAAATTAACCCGCCCGCTTAGCCAGCATGCGGCATTGATTGAGGCCGCATGCTTTGGTGCAACACTTCAGGAAGCCGCACGCCATAAATTAGAAGCCGATATGCTGGACGCGGGTGGAATCGGCAGTATCACCACATGTCTTAGCCAGGCGGCGTTAGCGGGTCTGGCGTCCTTCAGTCAACAATTACTGGAGCAACTCACATTATTAATCGCCCAGGAAAATCAATTTGCCGAAATGGGCCAGGCGCTGGAAGTGCTATATGCCTTATGGCGGCTGGATGAAATTAGCGGTATGCAAGGCGCGCAGATATTACAAACGACGTTATGCGCGGCTATCGATCGCACGCTGTGGCTATGTGAATCTAACGGCAGACCAGATGAAAAGGAGTTTCACGCTCACCTGCATAGCTGGCAAGCGTTGTGTCATATCCTGCGCGATCTACATAGCGGTGTGCAACTCCCCGGCATTTCTCTTTCTGCGGCGGTAGCCTTACTGGAGCGACGCAGTCAGGCAATTCATGCCCCGGCGCTGGATCGCGGCGCGGCTCATGGCGCACTGATGCGTCTGGAACATCCTAACGCCAGTGCCGAAGCGGCGCTGACGATGCTGGCGCAGTTATCCCCGGCACAATCCGGCGAAGCGCTGCACGGTTTGCTGGCGCTGGCCCGCCATCAACTGGCCTGTCAGCCGACATTTATCGCCGGTTTCAGCAGTCATTTAAATCAACTAAGTGATGCCGATTTTATCAATGCCCTGCCCGATTTACGCGCGGCGATGGCCTGGCTACCGCCACGAGAACGCGGAACGCTGGCGCATCAGGTGCTTGAGCATTATCAACTGGCGCAACTTCCCGTTTCGGCACTGCAAATGCCGTTGCATTGTCCACCGCAAGCCATTGCACATCATCAACAACTCGAACAGCAGGCACTGGCATCGCTGCAACACTGGGGAGTTTTCCATGTCTGAACTGAACGATCTTCTGACCACCCGTGAGCTACAACGCTGGCGATTAATTCTTGGCGAAGCGGCAGAAACGACGCTTTGTGGGCTGGATGACAACGCCCGGCAGATAGATCACGCGCTGGAGTGGCTGTATGGGCGCGATCCTGAACGGCTCCAGCGTGGTGAACGCTCTGGTGGATTAGGTGGCTCAAATCTCACCACTCCTGAGTGGATCAACAGTATCCACACGCTGTTTCCGCAACAGGTGATTGAGCGGCTGGAAAGCGATGCCGTACTGCGCTACGGCATTGAAGATGTGGTGACAAATCTCGACGTGCTGGAACGTATGCAGCCTTCGGAAAGCCTGCTACGCGCCGTTTTGCACACCAAACATCTGATGAATCCCGAAGTACTGGCTGCCGCCCGCCAGATAGTGCGCCAGGTTGTTGAAGAAATTATGGCGCGACTGGCAAAGGAAGTTCGTCAGGCTTTTTCTGGTGTCCGCGATCGCCGTCGCCGCTCATTAATTCCACTGGCGCGAAACTTTGATTTCAAAAGTACTCTGCGCGCCAACCTGCAACACTGGCACCCGCAACACGGCAAGTTGTATATCGAATCCCCCCGCTTTAACAGCCGCATTAAACGCCAAAGCGAACAATGGCAACTGGTCTTACTGGTTGATCAAAGCGGATCGATGGTGGACTCGGTGATCCACTCTGCGGTGATGGCGGCCTGTTTGTGGCAGTTACCCGGCATTCGTACCCATCTGGTGGCGTTTGACACAAGCGTGGTTGATCTCACGGCAGACGTTGCCGATCCGGTAGAGTTATTAATGAAAGTACAGTTGGGCGGCGGGACCAATATCGCCAGTGCCGTGGAGTATGGTCGGCAACTTATTGAACAACCAGCAAAAAGCGTCATTATCCTCGTGAGCGATTTTTACGAAGGGGGTTCATCATCATTGCTGACGCATCAGGTGAAAAAGTGTGTCCAGAGCGGCATCAAAGTGCTGGGACTGGCAGCGCTCGATAGCACCGCAACGCCTTGCTATGACCGCGATACGGCCCAGGCGCTGGTTAATGTCGGCGCACAAATAGCCGCCATGACGCCGGGCGAGCTGGCATCATGGCTTGCGGAGAATCTTCAGTCATGAATTCACTACGTCCGGAATTATTAGAACTGACACCGCAGGCACTGACGGCGTTAAGCAATGCCGGTTTTGTTAAGCGCAGTCTTAAGGAACTGGAAAATGGCAACGTCCCGGAAATCAGCCATGAGAACGGCGCTTTAATCGCCACCTTCAGTGACGGTGTCCGTACCCAGCTGGCGAACAGCCAGGCACTGAAAGAGGCTCAGTGCAGCTGCGGGGCCAGCGGCATGTGCCGTCATCGCGTGATGCTGGTGTTAAGTTATCAACGACTTTGTGCCACCGTCCAGCCCACGGAAAAAGAAGAAGAGTGGGATCCGGCAATCTGGCTGGAAGAACTGGCTACCCTGCCCGATGCCACCCGCAAACGCGCGCAGGCGCTGGTCGCTAAAGGCATCACCATTGAGTTGTTCTGTGCGCCGGGCGAAATTCCCTCTGCCCGCTTACCGATGAGCGATGTGCGTTTTTATTCCCGTAGCAGTATTCGTTTCGCCCGTTGTGATTGTATTGAAGGCACACTTTGCGAACATGTCGTACTGGCTGTGCAGGCCTTCGTCGAGGCCAAAGCGCAGCAAGCAGAATTTAACCATTTAATCTGGCAGATGCGCAGCGAACACGTCACATCATCTGACGATCCGTTTGCCAGCGAAGAAGGCCAAACGTGTCGTCAATATGTTCAGCAATTAAGCCAGGCATTATGGCTTGGCGGCATCAGCCAGCCGCTTATTCACTACGAGGCAGCATTCAACCGCGCATTGCAGGCGGCAGAGGCCTGCAACTGGCGCTGGGTGAGTGAATCACTACGACAGCTACGGGCAAGCGTTGATGCCTTCCACACTCGCGCCAGCCACTATCATGCCGGAGAATGCTTACGTCAGCTTGCGGCATTAAACAGTCGATTAAATTGCGCACAAGAGATGGCCCGGCGCGACAGTGTTGGTGAAGTTCCTCCTGTGCCGTGGCGCACGGTCGTTGGCTCTGGCATTGCCGGAGAAGCAAAGCTTGATCATCTGCGGCTGGTGTCTTTAGGTATGCGTTGCTGGCAGGATATTGAGCATTATGGTTTACGCATCTGGTTTACCGATCCCGACACCGGCAGTATTTTGCACCTTTCGCGCAGTTGGCCGCGAAGTGAACAGGAAAACTCACCGGCAGCTACGCGTCGGCTGTTTAGTTTTCAGGCTGGCGCACTGGCGGGTGGGCAAATTGTTTCACAAGCAGCAAAACGCAGTGCCGATGGCGAGCTGCTGTTAGCTACCCGCAACCGCTTAAGCAGCGTTGTGCCGCTGTCGCCTGATGCCTGGCAAATGTTGAGCGCGCCGTTACGCCAGCCGGGCATTGTGGCTTTGCGGGAATATTTACGCCAGCGTCCCCCCGCCTGCATACGGCCTCTTAATCAGGTCGATAACTTATTTATTCTGCCGGTCGCTGAGTGTATTTCGCTCGGTTGGGATAGCAGCCGCCAGACGCTGGATGCGCAGGTAATCAGCGGCGAAGGTGAAGATAATCTCCTGACGTTATCCCTTCCGGCATCTGCCTGTTCTCCTTTTGCCGTTGAACGCATGGCGGCGCTTTTGCAACAAACAGACGACCCCGTGAGTCTGGTTTCTGGCTTTGTCAGTTTTGTTGATGGGCAATTGACACTGGAACCACGGGTGATGATGACAACAACCCGCGCCTGGGCGCTGGACGCAGAAACTGCGCCTGTGGCACCGCTACCTTCTGCCAGCGTTTTGCCTGTGCCGTCTACCGCTCATCAGTTGCTGATGCGCTGCCAGGCGTTACTTATTCAACTGCTCCATAACGGCTGGCGCTATCAGGAACAGAGCGCTATTAGTCAGGCAGAGTTGCTGGCGAATGACCTCTCCGCGGTCGGTTTTTATCGGCTGGCACATGTGTTGGGACAATTTCGTAATACAGAAAGCGAGGCACGGGTAGAAGCAATGAATAACGGTGTTTTACTTTGCGAACAATTATTCCCCATGCTTCAGCAACAAGGATGAAATAGTGCTTTTTACTAAGAGTTCTACTCCAGTTCCGGACTGCTCACGTCACGGTATTAGGCATATTCTATATAGCCCCTGGTGAGAGTCACCAGTTTCTTGATTAAATAAAATGGAGTTTTACATGAAGGCTTTCAATAAGCTGTTTTCCCTCGTTGTTGCATCTGTTCTGGTTTTCTCTCTTGCTGGCTGCGGTGACAAAGAAGAATCGAAGAAATTCAGCGCCAATCTGAACGGCACTGAAATTGCCATTACCTATGTCTACAAAGGTGACAAGGTGCTTAAGCAATCTTCTGAAACCAAAATTCAATTTGCTTCTATTGGTGCAACCACCAAAGAAGACGCTGCCAAGACACTTGAGCCGTTAAGCGCCAAATACAAAAACATCGCGGGTGTTGAAGAAAAATTAACCTATACAGATACCTACGCGCAGGAAAACGTGACTATCGATATGGAAAAAGTGGATTTTAAAGCCCTGCAGGGTATTTCAGGAATCAACGTTTCTGCTGAAGATGCCAAAAAAGGTATCACTATGGCGCAAATGGAACTGGTGATGAAAGCCGCTGGTTTTAAAGAAGTGAAATAATCTGTCGGCGGCCATGTTTCGCATGGCCGCCATACCCGTCTTAGCTTTTCTTCACATGCTGGCGCGCTGCCAGTCCACGCAGAAAATAACGTAAAAATTGATCGCCGCATTCGCGGAAGTTTTTATGATCCGGTGCGCGCATCATCGCTGTAATTTCCGGCATCGAAACGCGGAACTGCTGTTCGGTGAGGATAGCCAGAATGTCATCGGTTTTCAGCGAAAACGCGATGCGTAATTTTTTCAGCACGATGTTGTTATTAATGCGACGTTCCGGCTCCAGTGCCGGAGCAGACTCATCCTTGCCGCGTTTTTCATAAATCAGGCCATTGAGGAATGACGACAAAACAATGTCCGGACAACGCTGAAAACCCTCTTCGTCTTCTTTACGTAGCCAGACGGCGATCTGTTCCGCGGTGGCTTCGACATTACCCAGCGCCAGAATACGCACCAGGTCATTATTATTGGCTTTCAAAATGTAGCGCACGCTGCGCAGAATATCGTTACTTATCATGAGGCCTTCAGGTGTTGATGAGGCAAAAAGCCATTTTAGCAGTCTTTTACAGGCCAATCGCCTCTTTTAAGCTTTTCAGATAACGGCGGCTGACCGGCACGGTTAAGCCATTACGCAAAATCAACTCGGCCTGGCCGTTATCTTCCAGACGAATCTCCTGTAAATGCGCGAGGTTAACCAGATACTGACGATGGCAGCGCAGTAGTGGTGTACGACTTTCCAGGGTACGTAATGTCAATTCGGTAAAGCCCTCTTTCCCTTCGTGGCTGGTAACGTAGACACCGCTCATCCGACTGCTGACAAATGCCACATCTTTCATTTGCAGCAAATAAATCCGACTATGCCCCGTACAAGGGATAAATTTCAGCGCCTGTTGATTTTCCGGTAACAGCGAAACATCCTGCTTGCTGCGCTCCTGACACAATCGCGCCAGCGTTTTCTCCAGTCGCGCTTCATCAATTGGCTTCAGCAGATAATCAAAGGCATGTTCTTCAAAGGCTTTAATAGCGTATTCGTCAAACGCAGTGAGAAAAACAATATACGGGCGATGTTCCGGGTCAAGCATCCCCACCATTTCCAGACCACTGATGCGCGGCATCTGGATATCGAGAAACAGCACATCCGGGCGCAGTTTATGCACCGCGCCGATCCCTTCCACGGCGTTTGAACACTCTCCAACGATTTCAATATCGCTCTGCTCCTGCAAAAATACACGCAGGTTCTCCCGTGCTAACGGTTCATCATCGACAATTAAGACTTTAATCATGCCTCGTCCCTCCATGGTAGTCGTAACGTTATTCGGGTGTAACTATCAGGCTCACAGGCGACGCTTATTCCATAGTCATCGCCAAACCGTTCACGTAAACGCTTATCCACCAGATTCATCCCCAGCCCACTGGCATTGGTTACCGGTTGATACAAACCGGCATTGTCTTCGATCTCCAGCATCAAATGTTGCCCCTCACGTCGGGCGCTGATTGCCACTCGCCCTGTATCCAGCAGTTGTGATGTCCCATGTTTAATGGCGTTTTCCACTATCGGTTGCAGGGTAAACGCGGGCAATTGCTGCTGGGATAATTCTTGCGGAATAGCAATGTTGACCTGCAACCGCGACTGGAAGCGCGCCTTTTCAATTTGCAGATAAGCGTTCACATGTTCAATTTCGTCGGCGAGAGTAACAAACTCCGAAGGCCGCTTTAAGTTTTTGCGGAAAAAAGTGGAAAGATACTGCACCAGCTGGCTGGCCTGTTCGCTGTCGCGACGGATCACCGCTTTAATGGTGTTAAGCGCATTAAACAAAAAATGGGGGTTCACCTGGGCGTGAAGCAGTTTGATCTCTGACTGGGTGAGCATCGCTTTTTGCCGCTCATATTGCCCGGCGAGGATCTGCGCCGAAAGCAGTTGCGCAATCCCCTCGCCCAGCGTGCGGTTGATTGAACTGAATAAACGGTTTTTGGCTTCATACAATTTGATGGTGCCCATCACCCGCTGATTTTCACCACGCAACGGAATTACCAGCGTCGACCCCAGTTTGCATTGCGGATGCAAAGAGCAACGATAAGGTACTTCGTTGCCATCAGCGTAGACCACTTCACCGGTTTCAATCGCTTTTAAGGTGTAAGTCGAAGAAATCGGTTTGCCGGGTAAATGGTGATCGTCACCAATTCCGGTAAAGGCCAGCAATTTCTCTCGATCGGTAATCGCGACTGCACCAATATCCAGCTCCTGATACAGCACCTGTGCCACTTTCATGCTGTTCACTTCGTTAAACCCCTGTCGCAAAATGCCTTCCGTCGAGGCTGCCACTTTCAGCGCAGTGGCAGAAAAAGCCGAAGTGTATTTTTCAAACATCGCGCGTTTATCGAGCAATATACGCATAAACAGCGCCGCGCCGACGGTATTGGTGACCATCATTGGCGCAGCAATATTACTCACCAGACGCACCGCATCTTCATAAGGTCGGGCGATCGCCAGGATGATCAGCATTTGCACCATTTCAGCGACGAACGTGACGGCACCGGCGGTAATGGGGTTAAAGACTTTATCAGTGCGCCCGCGACGGATCAGGATGCTGTGTACCAGGCCGCCGAGCAATCCTTCAACGATGGTTGAGATCATGCAACTTAGCGCGGTCATGCCCCCCATCGAATATCGATGTAAGCCGCCGGTCAGACCAACCAGCCCACCGACGACCGGACCGCCGAGTAAGCCGCCCATTACCGCGCCTATCGCACGGGTATTGGCAATAGAATCGTCAATGTGCAACCCAAACCAGGTGCCCATGATGCAGAAGATGGAAAAGACGATGTAGCAGAGAAATTTATGCGGCAGACGAACCGTGACCTGCATTAACGGTATGAATAATGGCGTTTTACTCATTAACCACGCAATGACTAAAAAAACGCACATCTGCTGAAGCAGCAGCAACACCAGATTAAAATCGTACATACCCGCAAACCACACTTCCCTTTAAAACGCGTAACATACATTGCCTGCGTTTAACTTTCTTTGAACTCTTGCAGAAAAATGAGAATTCGTGAGTACGATCACTCAAAATCGCCTGGCAAAAATAAAATCACCCTATAGATGCACAAAAAACGGGCAAAACTACCTGGTTCGCAAAACTGCGTCTAAAGTTAAACCGGGACCTCGCGAGCAAGGGTGAGACGATGGCGCTTTACACAATTGGTGAAGTGGCGTTGCTTTGTGATATTAACCCTGTCACGTTACGCGCGTGGCAGAGGCGTTACGGGTTGCTGAAACCGCAACGGACAGACGGCGGTCATCGACTGTTCAACGATGCCGATATTGACCGTATCCGCGAGATCAAACGCTGGATCGACAACGGCGTGCAGGTCAGCAAAGTTAAAATGCTGCTCAGTAATGAAAATGTTGATGTGCAGAACGGCTGGCGCGATCAGCAAGAAACATTACTGACCTACCTGCAAAGCGGCAATCTGCATAGCCTGCGAACGTGGATCAAAGAGCGCGGTCAGGATTACCCCGCCCAGACACTCACCACACATCTGTTTATTCCTCTGCGCCGACGGCTTCAGTGCCAACAACCGACTCTCCAGGCGCTGCTGGCGATCCTCGACGGCGTACTGATCAACTACATCGCCATTTGTCTGGCTTCGGCACGTAAAAAACAGGGTAAAGATGCGCTGGTGGTTGGCTGGAATATTCAGGATACCACCCGTCTGTGGCTGGAGGGCTGGATTGCCAGTCAACAAGGATGGCGCATTGATGTCCTCGCCCACTCGCTCAATCAACTACGCCCTGAACTATTCGAAGGCCGTACATTGCTGGTGTGGTGCGGTGAAAATCGAACCTCCGCCCAACAGCAGCAACTCACCAGTTGGCAAGAACAAGGCCATGATATTTTCCCACTCGGCATTTAATGATTCGTTAACAAATGCGCTTTACTGTACAATCCTTTCGTTAACATAAGGAGTGCAATATGCGCATAGCTAAAATTGGGGTCATCGCCCTGTTCCTGTTTATGGCGTTCGGCGGAATTGGTGGCGTCATGCTCGCAGGTTATACCTTTATTTTGCGTGCTGGCTAAGCGCCTGCACCAGCCTTTCAAACAGGCGGTCTGCGATGATCGCCGCCAGTGCCACCAGTAACGCCCCCTGGATCACATACGCGGTATTAAATCCGCTAAGCCCGATGATGATGGGCGTACCCAGCGTGCTGGCCCCTACCGTTGAGGCGATCGTCGCCGTACCAATGTTGATAATCACCGAAGTTCGCACGCCCGCCAGAATCACCGGAGCCGCCAGCGGTAGCTCGACCTTACGCAGTCGCTGACCACGACTCATTCCCATACCTTTCGCAACTTCTGTCACGCTGGCATCAATCGCTCCCAGCCCGGCAAGTGTCGCCTGCAGGACGGGCAGCACACCGTAAAGGATCAAGGCGATAATCGCTGGTTGCAGACCAAAGCCGATCACCGGAACGGCAATCGCCAGCACTGCGACAGGCGGAAAAGTCTGTCCAACGGCGGCAATAGTTTCCACCAGTGGGCGAAATTCCGCGCCCCACGGGCGAGTGACAGCAATTCCGGCACCAGTGCCAATGATCACCGCAAACAAACTCGAAATTCCCACCAGCCAGAAATGAGCCAGTGCCAGAGCTGCAAAACTTTCTTGCTGATAAACGGGTCGTGGCAGTTGTGGGAACAAGGCAGCAAACAGCGGCTGGCTGTAAGGCAGCCAGAAAATCAGTGCCACAAACAAAGCAATGAGCCAGAACAGCGGATCGCGCAACATCTTCATACGCTTACGCCTCCTCCAGCAGATCCTGAAAATGCAGCGTGCCGCAAGGCTGGCCCTGCGTGTTCACCACCGGCAGCACCTCGCATCCCCGCGCGACAAACAGGGAGAGCGCATCGCGTAGCGTCATCTCTTCTGCCAGTGCCTCACCTTCTGCCCGTTCTTCGCGACGCACGTAATCCGCCACACTACGTAACGAAAGCAGGCGCACCCCCAGTTCACTACGTCCAAAAAACTGGCGGACAAAATCATTCGCCGGACGAGTCAGCATCGTCAGCGGATTCCCCTGCTGCACCACTTCACCGTGATCCATCAATACCAGATGTTCTGCCAGCCGTAGCGCCTCATCAATATCATGAGTGACCAGCACAATGGTACGCCCCAGCAAACGGTGAATGCGCGTCATCTCTTGTTGCAACGCGCCGCGCGTTACCGGGTCCAGTGCGCCAAAAGGTTCATCCATCAGTAAGACTTGCGGATCGGCAGCCAGTGCGCGCGCCACTCCCACACGTTGCTGCTGACCACCGGAAAGCTGATGCGGATAACGCTCACGTAAATTTGACTCCAGCCCCAGTAGCGCCATTAATTCGTCGATACGATCATCAATCCGCGCCCGCGACCATTTTTGTAATTGCGGCACGGTAGCGATGTTTTGCGCCACGCTCCAGTGGGGGAACAGGCCAATAGATTGAATGGCATAGCCCATCCGGCGGCGCAACTCCAGTACTGGCAGCGAGCGAATTTCTTCTCCGGCAAAGCGGATCACTCCGCTGTCATGCTCCACCAGGCGGTTAATCATTTTCAGGGTGGTGGATTTGCCGGAGCCAGATGTGCCAATCAGCACCGAAAAACTCCCTTCCTGAAAATTGAGATTGAGATCGTTAACGGCTTTTTGTGCGCCGAACAGTTTGCTGACATGGCTAAATTCAATCATTACGTTTCACCTTCAGCAGTGCGATAAGCAAATCGAACAGGGCATCGATCAGCACCGCCAGAACAATTACCGGGATCACCCCCAGCAACACTAAATCAATGGCGCTGCTTAGCAGCCCCTGGAAAACCAGCGCACCAAAACCGCCTGCGCCGATTAACGCCGCAATCACCGCCATACCTACAGTTTGCACCATCACCACCCGCAGGCTGCGCAGAAATACCGGTAACGCCAGTGGTAACTGAACATGCAGGAATCGCTGCGCCCCGCTCATGCCCATCGCTCTGGCGCTCTCCAGCACATCGCGCGGGATCTGGTTCAAACCGACTACCACGCCGCGCACCAGCGGCAGCAAGGCATAGAGCACCAGCGCAATCAGTGCGGGTGTCATTCCGGTTCCTGCTATGCCGAGCTTCCCCAGCCACGGAAAGGCCGTAACCAGCGCGGCAAGCGGCGCAATCAACAGGCCAAAGAGCGCCACCGAAGGCACGGTCTGAATGACATTGAGCAGAGAAAAAATTGCCCCCTGCCGAGCAGTGGAAAAGTAGCACCAGATGCCCAACGGCACACCAATCACTAACGCAGGCAGCACCGCACCAAACAGCAACGTCAGATGTTGTGCCAGCGCGTCGTCAAACACATCCTGACGGTTGGCGTATTCTTTCATTAGTGAGAGATCGTTAAGCGTGCCGGAGTACAGCAACCACAGCGGAATAATGGCAATCTGCATATGCAACAACCAGCGCCACAGCGGATGCGTGGAGATTCGGCGGATGGCATCGCTACAGGCCAGCAATGCCAGCGCCGCAGCCAGCCAGAAACCACTGCCGAGGCTGGTACGCGCCAGCGCACTGCCATTTTGCGCCAGTTGTGTCGCCGCCTTTCCCGCGCCCCACACCAGCAATACGAAGACGAATTGCGCCAGAATGAGTGCACAAATGCTGCCTTTTTTACCGGGAATAAAACAGGCCGTCAGCCAGGCGCAACCAACGCCCACCAGCATCCAGATCGTTTGCGGCCACAGCTGCCAGAGATGACGCCCCTCACCCGAAACTAAACGATTAGGCGCGTAACTGATAAACGGCAGCGCCGCTGCGATTGCCGTCAGCAACAGCAGCAGCGCCAGAACAGGATTAATACGGAAATAAGTCACGGGAAATTACTTCGTCCACCCTTTTTGTTTCAGGTAGTCGGCAGCCACTTTTTTGGCATCCAGTCCTTCCACTGCAATGCTGGCATTCAGTTGCTGCAATGTTTTTGCATCGAGGCTGGCGAAGACTGGCTGTAGCCACTGTGCCATTTGCGGATACTCTTTCAGCACCGACTCACGCACCACTGGTGCAGGCGCGTAGATAGGTTGCACGCCTTGCGGATCGCTTAAGGTTTGCAGCCCCAGCGCCGCTACCGGGCCGTCAGTGCCGTAAGCCATTGCAGCATTAACGCCAGAGGTTTGCTGGGCAGCGGCTTTGATCGTCACCGCCGTGTCGCCACCAGCCAGTGACAGCAACTGATCCTGACCGAGCTTAAAGCCATAGGCTTTTTCAAACGCGGGTAACGCATCGGCGCGTTCGATAAACTCTGCCGAGGCTGCCAGTTTGAAGGTGCCGCCCTCTTGCAGATAACGACTCAGGTCGGCAAGCGAAGTGAGTTTATTTTTCTCTGCCACATCCTGACGCACGGCGATAGTCCAGGTGTTATTTGCAGGCGCGGGCGTCAGCCAGATTAACTTGTTGTGCTCCGAATCGAGCTTTTTGACTTTCTCGTAACCTTGCTGCGCGTTTTTCCACGCTGCATCGTTTTCATCTTTAAAGAAGAAAGCGCCATTGCCGGTATATTCCGGATAGATATCCAGTTCACCGGAAGTAATCGCCCCGCGCACCACAGGAGTCGTTCCGAGTTGCACTTTATTCACCGTCGGTACGCCGTGGCTTTCCAGCACCTGCAAAATGATATTGCCGAGTAGCGCACCTTCGGTATCGATTTTTGAACCGACTTTAACGGGGGAAGCCGCCTGTAGCGGCAGGCTCACGGCTGCCAACATAACCAGTGAACCTGCCCAGAGCTTTAAGAGTGGCATGATGCTTTCCTCATTCTTTTACTGTTGTTTTCAGCGAATTAAGAGAAAAGCATAGTTGATAATGGCGGGGTTAGCTTGAGCGGAAGGATTCAGTTGCAGAATCAGATAAATACTTAAGAGGCATATTCGGTCCGGCGTTTCCTGCCGGATGCGGCGCGAGCGCCTTATCCGGCCTACAAAGGGCGCAAACGTCGCGCCCTTACTAAAGCATTACAGCAACTCAAACTCGCCTTTCTTAACGCGTGCGGAATCAGTGCCGATAAATACATTGAACTTGCCAGGCTCGGCGTCATATTTCATCTGTTGATTCCAGAACTTCAGCGCCTCAATATCGATCGGGAAGCTGACAGTCTGAGTTTCGCCCGGTTTCAGGGTGATTTTCTCAAAGCCTTTCAGCTGTTTCACAGGGCGACTCATGGAAGCCGTCACATCCTGCAAGTACATCTGCACTACCGTGGCCCCCTCGCGCTTACCGGTGTTCGTCACCTGCACGCTGGCAGTCACTTTGCCGTCACGCTTCATGGTCGGCGCAGAAAGTTTCACATCAGAGACGGTGAAAGTGGTGTAGCTCAGCCCATAGCCGAACGGATACAACGCCCCGTTAGCTTCATCAAAATAACGCGAAGTGTATTTGTTCGGCTTGTCGGCATTATACGGGCGACCGGTATTCAGATGGCTGTAGTACACCGGGATCTGCCCGACAGAACGCGGGAAGGACATTGGCAGCTTGCCGGACGGGTTGTAATCGCCAAACAATACATCGGCAATTGCATTACCGCCTTCAGTCCCCGCAAACCAGGTTTCCAGAATCGCATCAGCCTGCTGATCTTCTTTCACCAGCGCCAGCGGACGCCCGTTCATCAGCACCAGCACCAGCGGTTTACCGGTGGCTTTCAGCGCCGCAATCAAGTCACGTTGGCTTTGCGGAATAGTGATATCGGTCCGGCTGGAGGCTTCGTGCGCCATCCCCTGTGCTTCACCGACTACAGCCACCACCACATCAGATTGTTTCGCCGTCTGCACCGCTTCATCAATCATCTCTTGCGGCGAACGCGGATCGACTTTGACCGCTTCTTCATACTGATTCAGGAAATCGATAATGCCTTTGTCACTGGTAACGTTCGCCCCTTTGGCATACAGCACTTTACCGTTTTCACCGACGGAATTTTTAATCCCAGTCAGTACGGTCACGGATTGATCGGCAACACCGGCTGCGGACCAGCTGCCCATCACGTCACGTTTACTGTCCGCCAGTGGCCCAACCACCGCAATGGTGGCCGATTTTTTCAGCGGTAACGTTTCGAGACGGTTTTTCAGCAACACCAGGCTTTCGCGCGCCACTTCACGCGCTTCTTTACGGTGCAGGCGGCTTTCGGCATTAGTGTCAACCGGGTCAGACTCTTTCGGCCCCAAATGGCTGTATGGGTCGTTAAACAATCCCATATCATATTTAACGTTCAGTACATGGCGGGCAGCATCGTCCAGCTCTTCCATCGTCACTTTGCCGGATTTGATCAACCCAGGTAGATACTTCGAGTAATACTCGTCGCTCATACTCATGTTGATTCCGGATTTCAGCGCCACGCGCACCGCATCTTCCGGGTCTGCCGCCGTGCCATGTTTAATCAGCTCTTTGATTGCACCGTGATCGGAAACGGTGATGCCTTTAAAGCCCCACTGGTCGCGCAGAACATCTTTCAGCAGCCAGGAATCGGAGGTGGCTGGCGTGCCGTTCAGCGAGTTCAGCGCCACCATCACCGCGCCGCTGCCTGCGTCCAGCCCCGCTTTGTACGGCGGCATATAATCATTAAACAGGCGCTGCGGACTCATATCGACGGTGTTGTACTCTTTACCGCCTTCTACCGCGCCGTATGCGGCAAAGTGTTTGACGCTGGTCATCACCGAGTAGCGATCTGCCGGGCTTTTACCCTGCATCGCTTCCACCATGGTTTTACCCATTGTTGAGGTGAGATACGTATCTTCGCCAAAACCTTCGGAAGCACGTCCCCAGCGCGGATCGCGCGAGACATCGACCATCGGTGCCCAGGTCATATTCAGGCCATCATCTGCCGCTTCATAAGCAGAGACACGTCCGACCGTTTTCACTGCATCGAGGTTAAAAGACGAGGCCAGACCGAGGCTAATCGGGAACACCGTGCGCTGACCGTGCAGCACGTCGTAAGCAAAGAAAAGAGGAATTTTCAGGCGGCTTAATTCCATCACCTGATCCTGCATGGCGCGGATATCCTGACGGGTTACGGTGTTGAAAATCGCCCCAACCTGACCGTCTTTGATCATCTCGCGGATCGCCTCTTTCGGGTTATCCGGGCCGACGCTGATTAAGCGCAGCTGACCAATTTTCTCATCAACTGTCATTTTCTTAAGCAGTTCGGTGACGAACGCATCCCGCGCTTCGGGCGTTAATGGATGGTTGCCGAATAAATCATCCGCCAGTGCTGGCTGCAGGGCCAGACTCACCGCGATTCCTACTGAACATAGCCATTTCATATGGATTTTTCTTCCTCTGTTGCCCGACGAGGCAGCGAAAATGGTGCAAAAACCGTAGTTTGCCATAAGCATGATGGAGAGAGAAAAAGAATGCTCAGTTTATTGTCTGAATTTTCAAAATATTCACTCGCTGAATTGTCATACAAGGCGCTATTCTAGTTTGTGATATTTTTTCGCCACCACAAGGAGTGGAAAATGTCTTCCATGACAACAACTGATAATAAAGCCTTTTTGAATGAACTTGCCCGTCTGGTCGGTCATTCACACCTGCTCACCGATCCCGCAAAAACGGCCCGCTATCGCAAGGGCTTCCGTTCTGGTCAGGGCGACGCGCTGGCTGTCGTTTTCCCTGGCTCACTACTGGAATTGTGGCGGGTGCTGAAAGCCTGCGTCACCGCCGACAAAATTATTCTGATGCAGGCTGCCAATACAGGCCTGACCGAAGGATCGACGCCAAACGGTAACGACTATGATCGAGATGTCGTTATCATCAGCACCCTGCGTCTCGACAAGCTGCACGTTCTTGGCAAGGGCGAACAGGTGCTAGCCTATCCGGGCACCACGCTCTATTCGCTGGAAAAAGCCCTCAAACCGCTGGGACGCGAACCGCACTCGGTGATTGGATCGTCGTGTATAGGCGCATCGGTTATCGGCGGTATTTGTAACAACTCCGGCGGCTCGCTGGTGCAACGTGGCCCGGCGTATACCGAAATGTCGTTATTCGCGCGTATAAATGAAGACGGCAAACTGACGCTGGTGAACCATCTGGGGATTGATCTGGGCGAAACGCCGGAGCAGATCCTTAGCAAGCTGGATGATGATCGCATCAAAGATGACGATGTGCGTCACGATGGTCGTCACGCCCACGATTATGACTATGTCCACCGCGTTCGTGATATTGAAGCCGACACGCCCGCACGTTATAACGCCGATCCGGATCGGTTATTTGAATCTTCTGGTTGCGCCGGGAAGCTGGCCGTCTTTGCGGTACGTCTAGATACCTTCGAAGCGGAAAAAAATCAGCAGGTGTTTTATATCGGCACCAACCAGCCGGAAGTGCTGACCGAAATCCGCCGTCATATTCTGGCTAACTTCGAAAATCTGCCGGTTGCCGGGGAATATATGCACCGGGATATCTACGATATTGCGGAAAAATACGGCAAAGACACCTTCCTGATGATTGATAAGTTAGGCACCGACAAGATGCCGTTCTTCTTTAATCTCAAGGGACGCACCGATGCGATGCTGGAGAAAGTGAAATTCTTCCGTCCGCATTTTACTGACCGTGCGATGCAAAAATTCGGTCACCTGTTCCCCAGCCATTTACCGCCGCGCATGAAAAACTGGCGCGATAAATACGAGCATCATCTGCTGTTAAAAATGGCGGGCGATGGCGTGGGCGAAGCCAAATCGTGGTTGGTGGATTATTTCAAACAGGCCGAAGGCGATTTCTTTGTCTGTACGCCGGAGGAAGGCAGCAAAGCGTTTTTACACCGTTTCGCCGCTGCGGGCGCAGCAATTCGTTATCAGGCGGTGCATTCCGATGAAGTCGAAGACATTCTGGCGTTGGATATCGCTCTGCGGCGTAACGACACCGAGTGGTATGAGCATTTACCGCCGGAGATCGACAGCCAGCTGGTGCACAAGCTCTATTACGGCCATTTTATGTGCTATGTCTTCCATCAGGATTACATAGTGAAAAAAGGCGTGGATGTGCATGCGTTAAAAGAACAGATGCTGGAACTGCTACAGCAGCGCGGCGCGCAATACCCTGCCGAGCATAACGTCGGTCATTTGTATAAAGCACCGGAGACGTTGCAGAAGTTCTATCGCGAGAACGATCCGACCAACAGCATGAATCCGGGAATCGGTAAAACCAGTAAACGGAAAAACTGGCAGGAAGTGGAGTAAAAATTACGGATGGCAGAGTATCGCCATCCGAATTCACTTAATCGTTCTGTGCCGTCTGCCCCGCCGCCGCCATTTGGGCGGCTTTTTGTTTTTTATAGCTCAACGCTGCTGCCGGCACAGGCATCACTTTACCGGTTTCAATCCAGGTACGCAGGCGGCTGGCATCGGCAAAATGGGTATATTTGCCAAACGCGTCCATCACTACCAGCGCCACCGGTTTATTATTGATAACCGTACGCATCACCAGACAATGGCCCGCCGCATTGGTAAAGCCGGTTTTGGTTAACTGAATATTCCAGTTATCGCGATACACCAGATGATTAGTATTGCGGAACGGCAGCGTATACGTCGGGTTAGAGAAGGTTGCCATATCTTCCCGGGTAGTACTTAACTGCCCGATCAACGGATACTGTTTGCTGGCAATGAGCAGTTTGGTTAAGTCACGGGCAGTTGAAACGTTATGCACCGACAATCCGGTAGGTTCAACAAAGCGCGTGTTGTTCATTCCGAGCGATTTCGCTTTCGCATTCATTGCCTTAATAAAGGCTTTGTAACCACCGGGATAATGGTGCGCAAGGCTTGCCGCCGCGCGGTTTTCTGAAGACATCAGCGCCAGCAACAGCATATCTTTACGGCTGATTTCGCTATTCAGTCGTACGCGCGAATAGACCCCTTTCATCTCCGGCGTCTGGCTGATATCCACTTTTAGTTTTTCATCCAGCGGCAGTCGTGCATCCAGCACAACCATCGCGGTCATTAATTTGCTGATAGACGCAATCGGACGCACCAGATCCGGGTGGTTCGAATAGATCACTTTGTTGGTATTCAGATCAACAATCATCGCGCTACCGGAGGCAATTTCCGGTTGTGAAGCGGTGGTAGCGGCTGCCGTTTTCGCAACGGCCTGCGGTGCCAAAGGCACAGCCAGCATCAGGGCCAGGCTAAATAAAGAAACTCGAAATTTCGGCATGATGAGCATTCAGATAGTGGTTCACGCGCACGGGTTGCGCACCGCCGGAGTAAGGATTTACTGAGGCTAGCGACGCCATCATAACGAGCAAAAAGTGCGATCGTCAAAGGAGAATCGTGAGGAAATGCTGCATTGCTGACATTTACGCCAGCAATGCAATGTCAAAGAACTTTCTAGAACAGGCGATACCCGTAGCCCCATAGTATAACGGTTAGGGCGAGCAGCACTTCCAGTACCAGCACGCCAATCGCCAGCGTCGAACTGGAGAAGCTAAGGCCTTCCTCTTTGTTGATATTCAGGAAGCTCGGAATACCAAGGTAAAGCAGGTAGCCGGTGTAAAACAGCGCCACCGTGCCGACCAGCGCACACAACCAGACCAGCGGATAAAGCGCCACCAGACCGCTTAAAAACAGCGGAGTTGCAACGTAGCCCGCGAAGACCATGCAGTGCGCAAGTGACGGACGCTGCGGGTAATTGCGCGCCATCCACCAGATGACCCGCCCCATCACCGCGACCCCAGCCAGCATAACGCCGTAAAACAAGACAGCCAGCGCCAGTCCGGTAAACCAGGATAACTTCAGGATAGTGCCATCGCCAAAATTCCAGCCAATCTGTGTAGTGCCAATGAAGGCGCAAATCACCGGAATCGCCGCCATCAGCAAAACGTGGTGGGTGTAATGGTGAGAAATCGTTTCGTTTTCGCGATTAATCACCTGCATTTCACGATCGGGATGGGAAAACAGTCCCCAGACATGGCTCATACCGCCCCCTTGTTGTGAGTTCATGAACCTGACAGTTCAAGTATAAGTCAGCTTGTGATTATTTTTTGTTCGCCCATGTAATTTTCACTGTCTGATGAACGTCCTTTTTCAGCGTGAATGATTCACAGGGTGTATGCTTACTGGCAACCAAAGGGAGACAGACTGGCCTATGGATCTCAATACACTTATCTCACAATATGGTTATGCCGCGCTGGTGATCGGTAGCCTGGCGGAAGGTGAAACCGTGACTTTGCTGGGAGGCGTTGCGGCGCATCAGGGGCTATTAAAGTTCCCGCTGGTGGTACTTTCTGTGGCGCTTGGCGGCATGATTGGCGACCAGGTGCTCTATCTGTGCGGGCGGCGGTTTGGCGGCAAGCTGTTACGCCGTTTCTCGAAACATCAGGATAAAATTGAGCGGGCGCAGAAACTTATCCAACGCCATCCGTATCTGTTTGTCATTGGTACGCGCTTTATGTATGGCTTTCGGGTGATTGGCCCGACGCTGATTGGTGCCAGCCAGCTGCCGCCGAAAATCTTTCTGCCGCTGAATATTCTCGGCGCATTTGCCTGGGCGTTGATTTTTACCACTATTGGTTACGCTGGTGGTCAGGTGATTGCGCCGTGGTTGCACAATCTCGACCAGCATTTGAAGCACTGGGTCTGGTTGATTCTGGTCGTGGTTCTGGTGGTGGGCGTGCGCTGGTGGCTGAAACGGCGCGGGAAGAAAAAGCCGGATCATCAGGCGTAAAACCATTGCCCTGGGTAAGGCGTTCGCGCCGCATCCGACATCCGGTGCACCATGCCTGATGCGACGCTTGTGCGTCTTATCATGCCTACCAAAATTTTACCCATTGAAATAACCACGCACCTCACTGCGCTATTCTGGGTTGAACTGCGGATTCGCCAACATAAAGCCGCCATCCACTATCAACGACTGCCCGGTGGTGTAATTTGCGCCCTCTGAGCACAGCCACGCTACCAGGCTGGCAATCTCATGCGTTGCGCCAAAACGCCGCAGAGGAATCGAAGGCTCCGCGTCGGGCTTCACGTCGCTGTCATCCATGCCATTCATTGGCGTGGCGATCGCCCCAGGCGCGACTGCGTTCACCAAAATCTTATGCCTGACCAGCTCCAGCGCCATCGTTTTGGTTAACCCGCCGAGCGCATGTTTAGCGGCTGTGTAAGCGCTGGCATCCGGCAGCGGCGTATGTTCATGTACCGACGTAATGTTGATGATGCGACCGCCCTGCCCTTGTTTCACCATCTGGCGGGCCGCAATTTGTGAGCATAAAAATGCACCATCGACATCAACGGTAAAAATCTTGCGCCACTCATCGAAAGCCATATCAAGAAACGGCGCTTTGGTCATTGCGCCCGCATTATTCACCAGCACATCAATACGCCCCAGCCGTTGAATGAGTTTCTCCAGCGCCTGCGCACCTTCTGGCAGTTTACCGAGATCCAGCTGCACGATCTCCGCACGTACGCCGTGGCTAACTACCTCACGCGCGGTATCTTTTGCCCCTTCTTCATCTGAGTGCCAGGTAATGCCAATATCAAACCCCTGCTGCGCCAGTAATAACGCGCACTCTTTGCCGATCCCCGAATCGGAGGCGGTAATAATCGCAACCTGTGCCATCGAGTTCTCCACTTAACGCTGAATAAACGTTAAGTATAGAAGGCGCATATCATCAGCGTTTGTAACCCCCGCCCAACGCACCAGTGAGTTGAATGGAAGCATCCAGCCACTGCCCTTGCAATAACAGGCCATTGGCCCGCTCACGCAGCGCGGGGATTCTGGCTTCGCTGACGCGGGAACCAGCAATGATGCCCGCGTTAAAGCGCGCCTGCGCAAGACCTACCACACGCAAGGCATCGCGCTCAATTTGCGCCTGATGCTGGTTTTTCTCCGCAAGTGTCTGAACCTGACTGGCTGCCCGCGCCACGTCATTCACCGCTTCAACCACCGCTTTGTTGTAGCTGGCGATAGACAAGTTGCTTTCGGCTTTTGCGATATCGAGATTGGCGTTAAGACGACCACTATCGAAAATGGGTAGCGTCAGGCCTGCCGTAACGCCCATTTGCTGCGCGGAATGACGGAACAGATCGCTTAAGTGCAACGCATCCTGTTGCAGGAAGGCCATCAGGTTGATGTCAGGATAAAATGCCGCTTTTGCCGCATCAATGGTGCTTAGCGATGACTCAACGTACCAGTGCGCCGCCTGCAAATCTGCCCGCCGGGCCAGTAAGGAGTATCCCAGTTCATCAGGAAGCTGGCTTGCCACTTTCGGCAACGCGACCGGTTTAAGCTTCAATGACTTTGTCTGGTTATTTGTAAGTGCGCTTAACCGTGCCTCAATAATTTTCATTTTCCCCGCGACATCGTTGAGCTGCTGCCGGGTTTTGCTGGCATTAATATCGGTTTCCACACCTTCAACTGAAGAAGTAATCCCGTTCTGATATAGCTGGCGATCGGTCGCGATAATGGTGTTCTGCTCTTTTTCTATTTGCTGCAAGACCGTGTTTAACGCCGCCTGGGTTTGCCACTCCCAGTACAGGCGGGCTACGCTGCCAGCCAGCAATTGGCGGGTTTGCTCGCGTTCCGCCGCCCGTGCTTTAACCGTACCCAGGCGGGCAGTAACCTCCGCCCGATTCTTTCCCCAGATATCGAGATGCCAGCCCGCCGTTAAGCCAAAAGTTCCGTTGGTGTACCACGGACCGGTCGTACCTGCGGCCGGATCGTTCAGAGCAAACGGCCCCATTAAGCCTTCTGCCGACATTTTTTGCCGCTCCATATCCGCAGAAAAGTCGATCTGCGGACCATCCTGAGTAGCAATTGCCTTCGCCTGGGCTTCAGCTAGCTGAATGCGCTGTTCAGCCACCTGCATATCCGGTGCGTTCTGTAGTGCATTGTTAATTAAGGAAGTGAGTTGATTATCGTGATACTCCAGCCACCATTGGCTGTCTGGCCAACCATTTTTCAGCGCCGTGGGTAATGCGGTGTCAACTTGTGCAGCAGGCGTTTGCTGGCTTAACGCCTGGCGGGTTTCATGCATAGGTGCACACCCGGCCAGCATCAGTAACAGCGGAAAACAGGCGATGGCGGGATAAAAGGAATCACGATTCATGGGGGAATAATCAGGTAAGAAAAGGTGCGCGGAGATTACCGTGTGTTGCGATATATTTTTTAGTTTCGCGTGGCAATACATCAGTAGCAATAAAACGACATATCCAGAAAAATATACACTAAGTGAATGATATCTTCCGATTTATCTTAATCGTTTATGGATAACGGCAAAGGGCTTCGTTTTTTCCTATACTTATTCAGCACTCACAAATAAAGGAACGCCAATGAAAATTATACTCTGGGCTGTATTGATTATTTTCCTGATTGGGCTACTGGTGGTGACTGGCGTATTTAAGATGATATTTTAAAAATCAGATATGGCATATAAGTTGTCAGGTCAGGAACTAGATATTTTGTGTACTTGATTTGCAAACAGCTCCGGTGTTGGTGGCGTCAAAATCGCTGAAGCGTTCCCCGAAGGCCGGGGCAGCCCACATGGATGTGGGCTGAGGGCGCGTCTTACAAGGACGTTACATCGCGCCCGACCCGGTAGACGAAGGGGATAAGCTGAAGGTACCGCGCAGCGGCGATTTTGTTCGCCAGAGCCCGGGGGTGCAGGGGGAGGAGGCGATTGTCCTCCCCCTGCGCGCTCCTTGCGCCAGTGGCAATATGTGGCTTAGCTCATGAAAGGAGCGCAACAAGATGATGAAGCTGAATAAGCGATTCATTGTCTCTGATAAACTGCGATTCCACTATTATCGCAGCTTATCGATATCAATTGCCTGAATAGCCCTTGCAATATCAGGGGAATTATTCAACACCCGAACATGCTGAAATAATTCCGTTGCTTCATCGTATTCTTTACGCAAATAACTCAACCACTGTTTAATCCGCGCAACGTGATATAACCCGGTATCGCCCTGCTTTTCCAGACGGGTATATTTTTGCAGCAAAGCAACCACCTCCGGCCACGGCATTCGCGGTTCGTTATATTTTACTACCCGGCTCAGGTTGGGAATATTGAGCGCCCCGCGACCAATCATCACTGCGTCGCAGCCGCTGATCGCAATGCATTGTTGCGCGCTCTGCCAGTCCCAGATTTCGCCGTTGGCAATCACCGGAATATTCAGCCGCTGGCGAATCTCGCCAATCGCCTGCCAGTCAATATGCTCCGCGCGGTAACCCTGCTCTTTTGTCCGTCCATGCACCACCAGCTCCGTAGCACCAGCCTGTTGAACCGCATCGGCGATTTCAAATTTCTTCTCACCGCTGTCCCAGCCCAGACGCACTTTCACGCTGACGGGCAAATGCGCCGGTACAGCTTCACGCATCGCTTTTGCACCCTGGTAGATGAGTTCAGGATCTTTGAGTAACGTCGCCCCACCACCGCTACCGTTGACCGTTTTCGACGGGCAGCCGCAATTGAGATCCACGCCCCAGGAACCTAATTCCACCGCACGGGCGGCGTTCTCTGCCAGCCATTGTGGGAACTGACCCAACAACTGCACGCGCACCAGCGTACCGGATGGTGTCCGGCTGGCGTTTTGTAGCTCAGGGCAAATGCGATGAAAAACTTTTACCGGCAGCAGTTGATCCACCACGCGGACAAACTCGGTGATGCACAGATCGTAGTCGTTAACTTCGGTCAGCAATTCACGCACCAGAGAGTCAAGCACACCCTCCATCGGAGCCAGTAACACACGCATATCTTCACCCGCAAAAAAATGAGGCGCTATGTTAGCGCCTATGGTCAACGGATTAAAGGTCTGCAAAGAGGGATTGCTGCAAACTGTAATCCCTCTCTATGCTTGATGTATGCCTGAGTTCGTTGCGCATTGCGTAATGCCGGGGAGCGAAAAAATAAGCGCTGATTTCTTAATGTGATCGGTAGCACGTTTTACGAATTAATTGTATGATGAATCCATCTCATCTGGGGTGTTGATTATGAGTAAGACACTGAACATTATCTGGCAATATTTACGCGCTTTCGTCCTGATTTATGCCTGCCTGTATGCAGGCATTTTCATTGCTTCCCTGCTACCGGTAACCATTCCGGGCAGCATCATCGGGATGCTGATCCTGTTTGTCCTGCTGGCCTTGCAAATTCTTCCGGCGAAATGGGTCAATCCGGGGTGCTACGTACTGATTCGCTATATGGCGCTATTGTTTGTGCCGATTGGCGTAGGCGTCATGCAATATTTTGATTTGCTCCGCGCGCAGTTTGGCCCGGTAGTGGTTTCCTGTGCTGTCAGTACGCTGGTGGTTTTTCTGGTGGTGAGCTGGAGTTCACAACTGGTACACGGTGAACGTAAAGTCGTAGGTCAGAAAGGATCAGAAGAATGATGGCGAATATCTGGTGGTCATTACCGCTGACGTTGATTGTCTTTTTTGCCGCCCGCAAACTGGCGGCACGGTATAAGTTTCCCCTGCTTAACCCGTTGCTGGTAGCAATGGTGGTGATCATTCCTTTTTTAATGCTGACCGGCATCTCTTACGACAGCTACTTTAAAGGTAGCGAAGTGCTAAACGATCTGCTGCAACCGGCGGTCGTCGCGCTGGCCTATCCTTTATATGAGCAGCTACACCAGATCCGCGCGCGCTGGAAATCGATCATCACCATCTGTTTTATCGGCAGCGTGGTTGCGATGGTGACGGGGACTTCCGTGGCATTGTTGATGGGCGCTTCACCGGAAATCGCCGCGTCAATCCTGCCGAAATCAGTCACCACGCCTATTGCAATGGCGGTTGGCGGCAGTATTGGCGGTATTCCGGCAATCAGCGCAGTTTGCGTGATTTTCGTCGGCATCCTCGGCGCGGTATTTGGCCATACATTGCTTAATGCGATGCGTATTCGTACCAAAGCTGCGCGCGGTCTGGCAATGGGGACTGCCTCGCACGCCCTCGGTACGGCGCGCTGCGCCGAGCTGGATTATCAGGAAGGTGCATTTAGTTCGCTAGCGCTGGTGTTATGCGGGATAATTACTTCGCTGATCGCACCGTTCCTTTTCCCGATTATTCTGGCAGTAATGGGCTAAAATTTGCGATGCGTCGCGCATTTTTGATGTAAGTTTCACGCGTTGCATAATTAATGAGATTCAGATCACATATAAAGCCATAACGGGTTCGTAAACTGTTATCCCATTACATGATTATGAGGCAACGCCATGCATCCACGTTTTCAAACCGCTTTTGCCCAACTTGCGGATAACTTGCAATCTGCACTGGAACCTATTCTGGCAGACAAGTACTTCCCCGCTTTGTTGACCGGGGAGCAAGTCTCATCGCTGAAGAGCGCAACGGGGCTGGACGAAGACGCGCTGGCATTCGCACTACTTCCGCTGGCGGCGGCCTGTGCGCGTACGCCATTGTCGAATTTTAATGTTGGCGCAATTGCGCGCGGTGTGAGCGGAACCTGGTATTTCGGTGCCAATATGGAATTTATTGGTGCGACAATGCAGCAAACCGTTCATGCCGAACAAAGCGCGATCAGCCACGCCTGGTTGAGTGGTGAAAAAGCGCTTGCAGCCATCACCGTTAACTACACGCCTTGTGGTCACTGCCGTCAGTTTATGAATGAACTGAACAGCGGTCTGGATCTGCGTATTCATCTGCCGGGCCGCGAGGCACACGCGCTGCGTGACTATCTGCCGGATGCCTTTGGGCCGAAAGATCTGGAGATTAAAACGCTGCTGATGGACGAGCAGGATCACGGCTATGCGCTGACTGGTGATGCGCTTTCTCAGGCGGCGATTGCAGCGGCAAACCGTTCGCACATGCCTTACAGTAAGTCGCCAAGCGGTGTCGCGCTGGAATGTAAAGACGGTCGTATTTTCAGCGGCAGCTACGCTGAAAACGCCGCATTCAACCCGACTCTGCCACCGTTGCAGGGAGCGTTAATTCTATTGAATCTCAAGGGTTATGATTACCCGGATATCCAGCGCGCGGTTCTGGCAGAAAACGCCGATGCGCCGTTGATTCAGTGGGATGCCACCTCCGCAACGCTGAAAGCTCTCGGCTGTCACAGTATCGACCGAGTGCTTCTCGCTTAAGCCTGGTGCCGGATGCGGCGTGAACGCCTTGTCCGGCTTGCCAGCCCTCTCCTGGTGTCGAAATTCCCGGCAAACAGTTTGCCGTTTCTTGCGCAAAACCAGCGGGTAAAGTAGCCTGATGGAAATTTTCCTTAGATCGAGTCTCCTGCATGTTAAAGCGCGTGTTCCTCAGCCTGTTAGTCCTGATCGGCTTGCTGCTGTTGACTGTGCTCGGCCTCGATCGCTGGATGAGCTGGAAAACCGCGCCTTATATCTACGACGAATTGCAGGATCTCCCCTACCGCCAGGTCGGTGTGGTGCTCGGAACAGCAAAATATTATCGTACTGGCGTAATTAATCAGTATTATCGCTACCGCATTCAAGGAGCGATTAATGCCTATAACAGCGGTAAGGTAAATTATCTATTACTGAGCGGCGATAACGCATTGCAAAGTTATAATGAGCCGATGACCATGCGCAAAGATTTAATCGCTGCTGGTGTCGACCCATCAGATATTGTTCTCGATTACGCAGGCTTTCGTACGCTGGATTCCATCGTGCGTACACGCAAAGTTTTCGATACTAATGATTTCATTATTATCACCCAACGTTTCCACTGTGAGCGGGCATTATTTATTGCGCTGCATATGGGGATTCAGGCTCAGTGTTATGCCGTACCGTCACCGAAAGATATGCTGTCAGTACGTATTCGCGAATTTGCCGCCCGTTTCGGTGCGCTGGCTGACCTTTATATTTTTAAACGTGAACCGCGTTTTTTAGGGCCGCTGGTCCCTATTCCGGCTATGCACCAGGTGCCGGAAGATGCGCAGGGGTATCCCGCCGTCACACCCGAACAGTTACTTGAATTACAAAAGAAACAAGGAAAGTAGTTATGGATGTACAGCAGTTTTTTGTCGTTGCCGTTTTTTTCCTTATTCCGATATTTTGTTTCCGCGAAGCATGGAAAGGCTGGCGCGCAGGCGCGATTGATAAACGGGTTAAAAATGCACCGGAACCGGTGTATGTCTGGCGAGCAAAAAATCCCGGACTCTTTTTCGCTTATATGGTGGCATATATCGGCTTCGGAATTTTATCTATCGGCATGATTGTTTATCTTATTTTCTATCGTTAATATTTTCTCTTTTCTGTTAATTATTGAGAATAATTATTACTTCACTCAATAAGCTGCGGATATAACATTCTGAACCGCAGCTATTTGTGAATCCTTTCACAGTATAAATTTCCCCACGCGCATAGCCTTAATATCAGCACGCAATATTTATACTCTAAATAATTCGAGTTGCAGGAAGGCGACAAGTGAGTGAGTCCCCAGGAGCTTACATAAGTAAGTGACTGGGGTGAGCGAACGCAGACGCAGCACATGCAACTTGAAGTATGATGAGTATAAGGCCCGACGATACAGGACAAGAGACATGTCTAAGATTTTTGATTTCGTAAAACCTGGCGTAATCACTGGTGATGACGTACAGAAAGTTTTCCAGGTAGCAAAAGAAAACAACTTCGCACTGCCAGCAGTAAACTGCGTCGGTACTGACTCCATCAACGCCGTACTGGAAACTGCTGCTAAAGTTAAAGCGCCGGTTATCGTTCAGTTCTCCAACGGTGGTGCTTCCTTTATCGCTGGTAAAGGCGTGAAATCTGACGTTCCGCAGGGTGCTGCTATCCTGGGCGCGATCTCTGGTGCGCATCACGTTCACCAGATGGCTGAACATTATGGTGTTCCGGTTATCCTGCACACTGACCACTGCGCGAAGAAACTGCTGCCGTGGATCGACGGTCTGCTGGACGCGGGTGAAAAACACTTCGCAGCTACCGGTAAGCCGCTGTTCTCTTCTCACATGATCGACCTGTCTGAAGAATCTCTGCAAGAGAACATCGAAATCTGCTCTAAATACCTGGAGCGTATGTCCAAAATCGGCATGACTCTGGAAATCGAACTGGGTTGCACCGGTGGTGAAGAAGACGGCGTGGACAACAGCCACATGGACGCTTCTGCACTGTACACCCAGCCGGAAGACGTTGATTACGCATACACCGAGCTGAGCAAAATCAGCCCGCGTTTCACCATCGCTGCGTCCTTCGGTAACGTACACGGTGTTTACAAGCCGGGTAACGTGGTTCTGACTCCGACCATCCTGCGTGATTCTCAGGAATATGTTTCTAAGAAACACAACCTGCCGCACAACAGCCTGAACTTCGTATTCCACGGTGGTTCCGGTTCTACTGCTCAGGAAATCAAAGACTCCGTAAGCTACGGCGTAGTGAAAATGAACATCGATACCGATACCCAATGGGCAACCTGGGAAGGCGTTCTGAACTACTACAAAGCGAACGAAGCTTATCTGCAGGGTCAGCTGGGTAACCCGAAAGGCGAAGATCAGCCGAACAAGAAATACTACGATCCGCGCGTATGGCTGCGTGCCGGTCAGACTTCGATGATCGCTCGTCTGGAAAAAGCATTCCAGGAACTGAACGCGATCGACGTTCTGTAAGTCATTCCTTTCTGCTTATCTCAAGGCCCGCTCTGCGGGTCTTTTTTTCGCCAAAAGCAAAATTGCCTGATGCGCTACGCTTATCAGGCCTACACGTATCCTGCAATATATTGAATTTGCAGGTTTTTGTAGGCCGGATAAGGCGTTCACGCTGCATCCGGCATGACAAAGCGCACATTGATATCTGTCTGAGCCCCGCTCTGCGGGGATTTTTTCGCCAAAAGCAAGGTGATTCAGATGAGAAATCTGTGATCTATTTGGCAAAATTATGCTTTATTGTTTACCCTTGTCAGACTGCCCGTCATAAGGCGGCGGAGTGTATTTCTCCATTTTGAGTCAGTTGAAAAGGAATATTGAATGGAAGATTTGAATGTTGTCGATAGCATAAACGGCGCGGGAAGCTGGCTGGTAGCTAACCAGGCGCTGCTGCTAAGTTATGCAGTAAACATCGTGGCGGCACTCGCGATCATCATCGTTGGTTTGATTATCGCGCGGATGATTTCCAACGCGGTGAATCGCCTGATGATCTCCCGTAAAATCGATGCCACTGTTGCTGATTTTCTTTCTGCATTAGTCCGTTACGGTATTATCGCCTTTACGCTAATCGCTGCCCTGGGACGCGTGGGTGTACAAACAGCGTCAGTCATTGCTGTACTCGGTGCCGCAGGCTTAGCTGTTGGTCTGGCTTTGCAGGGGTCACTTTCTAACCTGGCCGCTGGCGTGTTACTTGTCATGTTCCGCCCGTTCCGTGCCGGAGAATATGTTGACCTCGGCGGCGTAGCCGGTACTGTGCTGAGTGTGCAGATTTTCTCCACCACCATGCGTACTGCAGACGGTAAAATTATCGTTATTCCGAACGGTAAAATTATTGCCGGAAATATTATTAACTTCTCCCGCGAGCCAGTTCGCCGTAACGAATTTATTATTGGCGTGGCGTATGATTCCGATATCGATCAGGTTAAGCAGATCCTGACCAATATTATCCAGTCTGAAGATCGCATTTTGAAAGATCGCGAAATGACTGTGCGCCTGAACGAACTTGGTGCATCGTCGATTAATTTCGTGGTCCGCGTCTGGAGCAACAGCGGCGATCTGCAAAACGTGTACTGGGATGTGCTGGAGCGTATTAAACGTGAATTTGATGCCGCCGGTATCAGCTTCCCGTACCCGCAAATGGATGTGAACTTTAAGCGGGTGAAAGAAGACAAAGCTGCGTAATCAACGCTGAGGCCAGATAATACTCTCTGGCCTCTCTCTTATTAGTTTTTCTGATTGCCAATTAATATTATCAATTTCCGCTAATAACAATCCCGCGATATAGTCTCTGCATCAGATACTTAATTCGGAATATCCAACGTGTTTTCTTATTACTTTCAAGGTCTTGCGCTTGGCGCAGCTATGATCCTACCGCTCGGTCCACAAAATGCTTTTGTGATGAATCAGGGCATTCGTCGTCAGTACCACATTATGATTGCCTTACTTTGTGCTATCAGCGATTTGGTCCTGATTTGCGCCGGGATTTTTGGTGGCAGCGCGTTATTGATGCAGTCGCCGTGGTTGCTGGCGCTGGTCACCTGGGGCGGCGTAGCCTTCTTGCTGTGGTATGGTTTTGGCGCTTTTAAAACCGCAATGAGCAGTAATATTGAGTTAGCCAGTGCCGAAGTCCTGAAGCAAGGCAGATGGAAAATTATCGCCACCATGTTGGCAGTGACCTGGCTGAATCCGCATGTTTACCTGGATACTTTTGTTGTACTGGGCAGCCTTGGCGGGCAGCTTGACGTCGAACCAAAACGTTGGTTTGCGCTCGGGACAATTAGCGCCTCTTTCCTGTGGTTCTTTGGTCTGGCTATTCTCGCAGCCTGGCTGGCACCGCGCCTGCGCACGGCAAAATCACAGCGCATTATCAATCTGGTAGTGGGATGTGTCATGTGGTTTATAGCCTTGCAGCTGGCGAGAGACGGTATTGCTCATGCACAAGCCTTGTTCAGTTAGGCGCTATCTGATGGAAAAATAAAACAGAGGCGCTAAGCTTGCCTCCAGAGGTCCTGAATTTTGGGCAAGTCAATTAACACGGAGAGACTAACGTGAAGTTCAAAGTTATCGCCCTGGCGGCATTAATGGGTATTAGCGGGATGGCGGCGCAGGCTAACGAATTGCCGGATGGACCGCATATTGTCACCTCCGGTACGGCAAGCGTGGATGCGGTGCCAGACATTGCCACTCTTGCGATTGAAGTTAACGTGGCCGCGAAGGATGCCGCTACTGCCAAGAAACAGGCAGATGAGCGCGTCGCACAATACATTTCCTTCCTTGAACTCAATCAGATCGCGAAAAAAGATATCAGCTCAGCGAACTTACGCACCCAGCCAGATTATGATTATCAGGATGGTAAAAGTATCCTGAAAGGCTACCGCGCTGTGAGAACGGTGGAAGTCACGCTCCGTCAGTTAGACAAACTGAATTCCTTGCTGGATGGCGCGCTGAAGGCGGGTCTTAACGAAATTCGTTCTGTGTCGCTGGGCGTGGCGCAGCCGGATGCCTATAAAGACAAAGCGCGTAAGGCAGCGATTGATAACGCGATTCATCAGGCGCAGGAACTGGCGAACGGCTTTCATCGTAAACTGGGGCCGGTATATAGCGTGCGCTACCATGTTTCCAACTATCAGCCCAGCCCAATGGTGCGGATGATGAAAGCCGATGCCGCGCCGGTGTCTGCCCAGGAAACTTACGAGCAGGCCGCTATTCAGTTTGATGATCAGGTCGATGTGGTCTTCCAGTTAGAACCTGTGGATCAACAACCCGCTAAAACACCTGCAGCACAATAATACTTGTAGCCCGACGTATTCGTCGGGCTAATGCCTTTACCCGATATTGCCTCCTTTTTCTGTAATTTTCTGTAAAACCATGACGTAATCACCTATCTTTGCTCGCGGTTTCATCAAGGATAGGCTGACTGAAACGGTTAAGCGGACAAGGATGCGGGGAGGGGGGATGGACATTTTTATTTCGAAAAAGATGCGCAATTTCATTTTATTAGCGCAAACCAATAATATTGCCCGGGCGGCAGAAAAAATCCATATGACGGCTTCGCCATTTGGTAAAAGCATTGCCGCGCTGGAAGAACAAATTGGCTATACGCTATTTACCCGCAAAGATAATAATATCAGCCTCAATAAAGCCGGTCAGGAACTGTATCAAAAACTGTTCCCGGTTTATCAACGACTTTCTGCGATTGATAATGAAATCCATAACTCAGGGCGTCGTTCACGAGAAATTGTGATTGGCATAGATAATACTTATCCGACAATTATTTTCGATCAGTTGATTAGTCTCGGAGATAAGTATGAAGGCGTGACCGCCCAGCCAGTTGAGTTCAGCGAAAACGGCGTTATCGATAATCTTTTTGACCGTCAGTTAGATTTTATTATCTCCCCACAGCATGTATCTGCACGAGTTCAGGAACTGGAAAACCTGACTATCAGTGAATTACCACCGCTGCGATTGGGCTTTCTCGTTTCTCGCCGTTATGAAGAGCGTCAAGAGCAAGAGCTGCTTCAGGAGCTGCCCTGGCTACAAATGCGCTTTCAAAACCGGGCTAACTTCGAAGCAATGATTGATGCGAATATGCGACCTTGTGGGATCAATCCAACCATTATTTATCGTCCCTACAGTTTTATGGCCAAAATCAGCGCCGTGGAGCGCGGACATTTTCTGACGGTGATCCCGCATTTTGCCTGGCGACTGGTGAATCCGGCAACGCTGAAATATTTTGATGCGCCGCACAGGCCGATGTATATGCAGGAATATCTTTATTCAATCAGAAATCATCGTTATACCGCCACGATGCTTCAGCATATTGCTGAAGATCGTGACGGGACGAGTCATTAACCCAGCATCGAGCCGGTTGCAATTAAATTACGGTGTAAGTCGAAGACGTGGCTAAGATCGTGGTGAATATGTCCGCCAGGCGCATTTTCCAGATAGCGATGCAGATAATCCCGATACATAGGATGTGCACAATTATCAATGATAGTGCGGGCGCGTTGAAGCGGGGAAAGACCGCGCAGATCGGCGATCCCTTGTTCGGTGATGATCACTTTGACGCTGTGTTCGCTGTGATCAACATGGCTGCACATTGGCACGACGGTTGAGATCTTGCCTTCTTTAGCAATCGACGGGGCCATAAATATCGACAGATACGCGTTGCGTTCAAAATCACCGCTGCCGCCGATGCCGTTCATCAGATCGACCCCGGCTACGTGCGTTGAGTTGGCATGCCCGTAAATATCAAACTCCAGGCCGACGTTCAGAGCGATGACGCCCAGACGACGGATGATTTCCGGGTTATTGGAAATCTCCTGCGGACGCAACACAATGCGGCTGGCAAAGTAATCCATATTGTCGTAAATCTTGCGCAGGGAATCGGCCGAGATTGTCAGGCTGGAGGCGCTGGCCCCGCTGATTTTGCCGGTTTCCAGTAAATGCACCACCGATTCCTGTAGCACTTCCGAATACATCATAAACGGAGGAATTTCCGGGTTTTCCCCCAGACGCGCCATTACCGCATTATTGATATTGCCCACGCCACTTTGCAGCGGCAGAAATTCCGGCGGAATACGCCCATGCGCCATTTCCTGCAATAAGAACGTGACCACGTTATCGGCAATCTGCTGGCACATGGGATTTTGCTTATCCAGCATATTACCGGCGTCGGGCAAGTTGGTTTCCACGACGGCGACAATCTTTTTCGGATCGATTTGCACATAGCGGGTACCGACGCGATCCATTGCATGGAAGATCGACACGCTATTGCGCCGCGGTGGCGCGCCAGGAATCACAATATCTGCCAGTTCTGCAACGCGCGGATCGTGATAGTGATTAAGTTCAATGATCACTTTCTTCGCTCGCAGCAGCCAGGTCGGCGCATTACCGATCCCGCTGGTTAACCAGACTCGACCATCCGGTGCCAGTGCCGATGCTTCAATGACGGCAACATCAATGTCGCCGAAGAAACCGTAATTGACCATTTGCGCCACTTCGCTCAAATGCAGGTCAACGAAACTCACCGCGCCCTGATTGATCTTTTTACGTAAACCGGACGATGTTTGATATGGCGCACGCCAGGAAACAGCATCGGCGTCAGAAAGTACATCGTCAGCGGCGGCGCTGATTGACGCCCCCGTCAGCAGGCGAATTTGATACGGCTTTTTGGCCTCATGCTGTTCGTTAGCTCTGCGGGCAATCGCGGTGGGTAGGGCTTTCGGCGAACCCGCTGGGGTAAAGCCGCTAAATGCCACCATGTCGTTATGCTGGATAATTTCTGCCGCTTCATCGGCGGTCATCCTTGTCCACTGAGTTTCCATTTTTACTCCTTCGTTCGCAGGGATTAATGACCAACGAAATTAGGTTTACGTTTTTCGAGGAAAGCGTTCATCCCTTCCTGGTAATCTTCGCTGTCATAAACCGCGCGGCGCATCCCCTGAATACGTTCAAATTCATCGGAGTTCATGGTGTGTGCTTCGCCCAGTACACGCAGCTCTTCTTTGATAACGGCAATGGCTAACGGCGCTTTCTCAGAGATGTGGTGCGCCATTTGTAAGGTGAAATCTTCCAGTTCTTCCACTTCCACAACATGGTTGAGGATGCCGACAGCCAGCGCGCGCTGGGCGGTGATTGGCGAAGCGGTAAAAATCAGCTCTTTGACAATGTGGAAGCCCGCGTCGCGGGTCAGGTTGTGAATGCCGACCAGGTTATACGGGACGCCGAGGTTTACAGGCGTCATTGAGAAGGTTGAGGTACTGGCGGCGATGATCAGATCGGAACTCATGATCATTTCAAATGCGCCACCCCAAACACTACCTTCCACCATCGAAATGATCGGTTTCGGGAATTTTTGGATCATGCGGGTGATTTGACGCAATGGATCATCATAGGAGAGCGGATCGCGACCGCCAGACGGCAGTTCGTGAATATCGTGACCTGCGGAGAAGACTTTGGATCCACTCGGCGCGCGCAAAATGATACAGCGAATTTCCGGCCGGTTGAGATCGCTTAACGCCTGCATAAGATCATCAATAAAGACTTTACTTAAGGCATTAAGTTTGCGGCCATAGTTAAACTCAATGACCGCCACTTTGTTGATAGTGACAACGTTAACATACTGATAAGACATAAAAATTCCTTTAATCAAATATTGCGTCTGGATAAATTCACTGAGCTGCCGCAGGCCGGTGCGCGGTGAGAGCGTATTGTTTTTGACCGCTAAAAGCGTCTGGCGGTAATAGCGATCGAAATCTTCATTCGCGAACAGGTGATTCAGTACTTCTTCTTCGGTCTGCTTACGCAGCCATTCCACCGATTGTTGTTGCCGCACTTGTTGTAAACGACCACTGGCAGTTAGCGCGGTTTTGAAGTCGATGATGGCGTGCCAGATCTCATCGATTCCACGTTTTTCCAGTGCGCTACAAGTCAGAACCCGTGGCTGCCATTCGTCGTATTTACGTCGCAGAATATGCAGGGCACTCTCGTACATATGCCGGGCAATGGCGACATTGGTATGGTTATCGCCATCGTCTTTGTTGATAACGAGCAGATCAGCCACTTCCATCAGCCCTTTTTTAATGCCCTGCAGATCATCGCCGCCACCGGCAATTTGCAACGAGATAAAACAGTCCACCATGCGGGCGACTTCCGTTTCCGACTGCCCGACGCCAACCGTTTCGACAATCACTACGTCATAACCCGCCGCTTCGCATAACAGCATTAATTCCCGCGCTCGCTGACTGGCACCGCCCAGATGACCGGAGGATGGTACCGGGCGAATAAACGCCGCTTCGGCACGCGCCAGGTCATTCATGCGGGTTTTATCCCCGAGAATGCTACCGCCAGTGACCGGGCTGCTGGGATCGACCGCAATAACCGCGACCTTTAATCCCTCACGAATCAACAACATGCCAAAGGCTTCAAGAAAGGTACTTTTCCCCGCGCCGGGTGTGCCGGTAACGCCCAGTCGCAGGGCGTTACCGCAGTACGGCATAATGGCATCAAGCAGCTGCGTACTTAGTGCCTGATGACGCGGGTGACGGCTTTCCACCAGCGTCATGGCCTGGGCGAGTGTGGCACGCTCACCCTGACGTAAGCGGCGAATACTTTCTGCCAGCGTGGCTTCATTAATCATGATGCTGGCTTATCAGATTCAGTACGCCGCGCACGCTGTCGAGCATAGGTGTACCTGGACCATAAATCGCCGCCACGCCGCGCTCTTGCAGGAAGGCGTAATCCTGCGGTGGAATGACGCCACCGGCGACTACGCAGATATCTTCGCGTCCCCATTTTTTCAGCGCTTCGACCAGTTCCGGGATCAGCGTTTTATGACCGGCAGCCAGTGAGGATGCGCCCACTACGTGAACGTCGTTTTCTACGGCCAGGCGGGCGATCTCTTCAGGTGTAGAGAACATCGGGCTTAAATCTACGTCGAAACCGAGATCGGAATAGGCGCTGGCGATCACTTTCGCGCCGCGATCGTGTCCATCCTGGCCCATCTTAGCGATCAGAATGCGCGGGCGACGACCATTGTCGGCAAGGAACTGCTCCGTTTGCGCAACAATGGCATCGAACTCGGAGGCCGATTTCTCAGACTGATGATAGCTTTGCGCAATCACGCCGGTAACACACTGGCTTGGCACCAGATAACGGTCGAAAGCGACTTCCAGCGCATCGGAAATTTCACCCAGGGTGGCGCGAACGCGAGCGGCATTAACAGCGGCAGCCAGCAGGTTTTCGTTATGCTGTGCGGCGTGAGTCAGGGCGTTCAACGCGGCGGTTACGGCGGCATCATCACGGGTGGCGCGAATGCGTTCCAGCGAAGCAATTTGCTCGTTACGCACCATCACGTTGTCGATCTCAAGTACATCGGTTTCGTCTTCGTGATCCAGTTTGTACTTGTTGACACCAACGATGACACGCTTGCCCTGGTCGATCAGCGACTGTTCGCGCGCTGAGGCCTCTTCGATCATTCGTTTTGGCAGACCTGCTTCGATCGCTTTCGCCATGCCACCGGCTTCGTCGATCTGTTGGATAATAGCTCTGGCTTGTTTGACGATTTGATCGGTCAGCGACTCAATGTAATAGGATCCGGCCAGTGGATCGACGGTGCGGCAGAGTTCTGATTCTTCCTGGATGATGATCTGGGTGTTGCGGGCAATGCGTGCTGAGAAATCGGTAGGCAAACCAAGCGCTTCGTCAAAGGCGTTGGTATGCAGTGACTGAGTACCGCCCAGCGTCGCAGCCAGTGCTTCAATGGTGGTGCGGATAACGTTGTTATACGGATCCTGTTCAGTCAGGCTCCAGCCTGAGGTCTGGCAGTGGGTACGCAGCGCCAGTGATTTCGGGTCCTGTGCGCCAAATCCACTGACCGCTTCGCTCCATAAATAACGTGCCGCACGCAACATGGCGACGTTCATAAACAGATCCATGCCGATACCGAAGAAGAACGACAGGCGAGGAGCGAAGTCATCAATTTTCAGTCCGGCAGAGATTGCTGCTTTGATGTACTCAATCCCATCAGCGAGCGTAAATGCTACCTGCTGCACGCAGTTGGCACCCGCTTCACCCATGTGGTAACCGCTGATACTGATGGTATTAAATCGCGGCATGTTGCCGGAACACCAGGCGATGATGTCGGCGATAATGCGCATTGACGGTTTTGGCGGGTAAATATAGGTGTTGCGGCAGAGGTACTCTTTGAGAATATCGTTTTGAATGGTGCCGGTCAGTTTATCAGGTGTAACACCTTGCTCTTCTGCGGCGACGATATAAAACGCCAGTACTGGTAGCACTGCGCCATTCATGGTCATCGAAACCGACATTTTATCCAGCGGGATCTGGTCGAACAGGACTTTCATATCTTCCACGGTGTCGATAGCGACGCCCGCTTTGCCGACGTCACCCGCCACGCGTGGGTTATCGGAGTCGTAGCCACGGTGGGTGGCAAGGTCAAACGCAACGGAAAGACCTTTTTGCCCGGCGACCAGGTTACGGCGATAAAAAGCGTTGGACTCTTTTGCTGTTGAAAAACCAGCATACTGACGGATGGTCCACGGTTGGGCGGTATACATAGTGGCACGCGGGCCACGAACGTAGGGCGGCAAACCAGGAAGGGTACCTGTCACCTCCAGATTATCGAGATCGGCTTCGGTATACAGCGGCTTGATGGCGATCCCTTCCGCGGTTTGCTGAACCAGCGAGTCGACAGTTTTCTCTCGACGGCTCAATTCCTTGTTGGCAAGCTGTTGCCACTCCTGCACGTTAGACATTATTTGCTCCGTAAAACGCAATCAAAATGAGGGTATTTGCGCCTACGGTGAGCTTTTTACGTGGGTTTGTCGCCAGCAAAAAAAATGCATTCAGACGTCGTTTTTTGCCGCCTGAGATTTGTCTATTTTGTGATGTGATTCAAGGAATACAAAAAGAAGTGAGGGAAATGCCTGATATGTGCTATCAGGCATTATTTGATGGATTAATCCTGACGAAGGACTTTGTGACCATAATCGAGTAACGCATCAGTGACTTTACGCATCATGCGGCTTTCAGGAGCAAAGCGGTGCCAGTAGAGCATCCGTCGTTGAAATAGCCCAGGCGTTAAGTCAATCAGTTCACCGCTGGCCAGCTCTTTCTCGATTTGCAGGTGCGGGATCATACAGCAGGTGGTGCCCTGGCGAGCAAGTTGTACGAACGCTTCTGAAGAATTAACGATATGGCAGGGTACGCTGCCTGGAGGCAGATCGAAGTTTTGCTGCAAAAAGGCCTGGTGCATATCGTCAAGATGGTCAAACGCGACCACTGGCGCTTTCAGTAATGCCGAACGCGTTACGCCGTTAGGGAAATATTTTTCGGCAAAGGGTTTTGAGCTGACGAACAGATAGTCGAGCGCACCGAGCTTATCGACAAGACAACTCGGCAGCGCCTGATGTTGAATACTCACCGCGCCGACCACTTCGCCGCGGCGCAGACGTTCCTGAGTGCGGGTTTCATCTTCTACCTGCAAGTTGAGGCGGATAGGCGAATCAGCCAACACAGGAGCCAGTGCCGGAAGCAACCACGTCGCCAGACTGTCGGCGTTGACCGCCAGTGAAAGCAGCAGCGGAGTCGAACCGGTTTGTTCATCGCCCAGCCACTCTTCTTCCAGCAACTCCACCTGGCGCAGCAGTGCCAGCAGTTTTTGCCCTTGTTCCGTCGGGCGCGGCGGTACGGTACGCACCAACAGCGGCTGCCCGAACATATTTTCCAGTTGCTTAATGCGCTGTGAGACGGCTGATTGTGTAATGCACAGCTTTTGTGCCGCGCGCTCAAATCCTCGTTCACGTATCACCGCATCCAGTGCCTGTAATGTTCTGTAGTCCGGGCGTTTCATTGCTGTTGTCTGCTCCTGGTAAATGCTTTTTCCTGCACTATGACACAATTTTGTGTCAGGTTGCATATACCGAAGCCGTCGGCGGGTAACATTTGTATTCGTGGTTAAACGCGCAGCTTAAAAGATCAGGGATGTGCGCTAATGCATTTCGCTCAGCGAGTTCGCGCCCTGGTTGTGTTGAATGGCGTGGCGTTATTGCCTCAATTTGCCTGTAAACAGGGGCTTGCGAACGGTGAACTGGTGCGCCTGTTTGCACCGTGGAGCGGCATACCCAGATTGTTGCATGCCTTATTTGCGGGGCGAAAGGGGATGCCTGCCATTGCGCGATATTTTATGGATGAGTTAACCACGCGGCTTGCCAACGGGGTCTGAATCGCTTTTTTTGTATATAATGCGTGTGAAATTTCATACCACAGGCGAAACGATCATGACGCAGGATGAATTGAAAAAAGCAGTAGGATGGGCGGCACTTCAGTATGTTCAGCCCGGCACCATTGTTGGTGTAGGTACAGGTTCCACCGCCGCACACTTTATTGACGCGCTCGGTACAATGAAAGGCCAGATTGAAGGGGCCGTTTCCAGTTCAGATGCTTCCACTGAAAAACTGAAAAGCCTCGGCATTCACGTTTTTGATCTCAACGAAGTCGACAGCCTTGGCATCTACGTTGATGGCGCAGATGAAATCAACGGCCACATGCAAATGATCAAAGGCGGCGGCGCGGCGCTGACCCGTGAAAAAATCATTGCTTCGGTTGCAGAAAAATTTATCTGTATTGCAGACGCTTCCAAGCAGGTTGATATTCTGGGTAAATTCCCGCTGCCAGTAGAAGTTATCCCGATGGCACGTAGTGCAGTGGCGCGCCAGCTGGTGAAACTGGGCGGTCGTCCGGAATACCGTCAGGGCGTGGTGACCGATAATGGCAACGTGATCCTCGACGTCCACGGCATGGAAATCCTTGACCCGATAGCGATGGAAAACGCCATAAATGCGATTCCTGGCGTGGTGACTGTTGGCTTGTTTGCTAACCGTGGCGCGGACGTTGCGCTGATTGGCACACCTGACGGTGTCAAAACCATTGTGAAATGATCTGACGGGGGAACCTCCCCCGTTAAAAAAATTCTCTTCATTAAATTTGGTGACATGTGTCACGTTTTTACCTGGCTATTGTCGATTGCTCTAAATAAATCTTCTAAACCAGCATATTCATCCAAGAATTACCTTTGCGTGATATTTCCTCAACATCGCGACGCAAACGTTCATATTGCCGCAATATTATTTTTTGATATGTTGAAAGGCGGACGCAAATCCGCACACAACATTTCAAAAGACAGGATTGGGTAAATGGCAAAGGTATCGCTGGAGAAAGACAAGATTAAGTTTCTGCTGGTAGAAGGCGTGCACCAAAAGGCGCTGGAAAGCCTTCGTGCAGCTGGTTACACCAACATCGAATTTCACAAAGGCGCGCTGGATGATGAACAATTAAAAGAATCCATCCGCGATGCCCACTTCATCGGCCTGCGATCCCGTACCCATCTGACTGAAGACGTGATCAACGCCGCAGAAAAACTGGTCGCTATTGGCTGTTTCTGTATCGGAACAAACCAGGTTGATCTGGATGCGGCGGCAAAGCGCGGGATCCCGGTATTTAACGCACCGTTCTCAAATACGCGCTCTGTTGCGGAGCTGGTGATTGGCGAACTGCTGCTGCTATTGCGCGGCGTGCCGGAAGCCAATGCTAAAGCGCACCGTGGCGTGTGGAACAAACTGGCGGCGGGTTCTTTTGAAGCGCGCGGCAAAAAGCTGGGTATCATCGGCTACGGTCATATTGGTACGCAATTGGGCATTCTGGCTGAATCGCTGGGAATGTATGTTTACTTTTATGATATTGAAAATAAACTGCCGCTGGGCAACGCCACTCAGGTACAGCATCTTTCTGACCTGCTGAATATGAGCGATGTGGTGAGTCTGCATGTACCAGAGAATCCGTCCACCAAAAATATGATGGGCGCGAAAGAAATTTCACTAATGAAGCCCGGCTCGCTGCTGATTAATGCTTCGCGCGGTACTGTGGTGGATATTCCGGCGCTGTGTGATGCGCTGGCGAGCAAACATCTGGCGGGGGCGGCAATCGACGTATTCCCGACGGAACCGGCGACCAATAGCGATCCATTTACCTCTCCGCTGTGTGAATTCGACAACGTCCTTCTGACGCCACACATTGGCGGTTCGACTCAGGAAGCGCAGGAGAATATCGGCCTGGAAGTTGCGGGTAAATTGATCAAGTATTCTGACAATGGCTCAACGCTCTCTGCGGTGAACTTCCCGGAAGTCTCGCTGCCACTGCATGGTGGTCGTCGTCTGATGCACATCCACGAAAACCGTCCGGGCGTGCTAACTGCGCTGAACAAAATCTTCGCCGAGCAGGGCGTCAACATCGCCGCGCAATATCTACAAACTTCCGCCCAGATGGGTTATGTAGTTATTGATATTGAAGCTGACGAAGACGTTGCCGAAAAAGCGCTGCAGGCAATGAAAGCTATTCCGGGTACCATTCGCGCCCGTCTGCTGTACTAATTCCCCTTCTCTGAAAATTAACGGGCAGGTCACTGACTTGCCCGTTTTTTTATCCCTTCTCCACACCGTTGCCGCGTTGCGCATTCTACTTTGCGAGTCTGCTCCAGAAAATAAATCAAAGTCAGATCAATGCGTTGTGTTTATTTAATGGGGATTTACGATGGCGGGACAGCATGGGGCTGTAACGGTAAAGCCCTCACCGAAGCGAGGGCTTAAAGGAGAAGGGTTATGATGCGACTTGTCATCATACTGATTGTACTGTTACTGATAAGTTTCGGAGCTTATTAACAGTCAGTCTCAGGGGAGGAGTCATCCTCCCTTACCCTTACTCACTAAATTAGGTTAAAGAATCAACGATGTCAATCAGGGCGATGCAGGTGTATCGCCCTTACCACTCCCAGACTTTCGACGGTGTAACCACCGCAGGAAGAGGGATATCCCACTCTTCAACGGGGAGTTTTTCCACCAACTGACAATCATGCGCATAACCCACCGGTTGCGTTTTATAGTGCTGCCAGTTTTGTAAGGTCCGATCATAAAAACCACCGCCCATTCCCAGGCGCTGACCGTACTCATCAAAGGCGACCAGCGGTGTGATCAGCACGTCTAATCGGGAAAGGGGTAGCACGTCACGCACATCCAGTTTTGGCTCATGGATCTTCAACCTGTTCATCACCAGTTCGCTTTGCGGATGGTAATTCAGGAACAGCAAATTACCGGCACTAAAGGGATGCAAAACTGGAAGATATACGCGCTTACCGGCGCGCCAGAGTTGTTCTATTAGCGGCTGGGTGTCGAGTTCACCATCAAAAGAGAGGAATACAGCGACCGTATGCGCCATCACCACCGGGGGATAAGTCATCATCCGGGTAGCGGCTTGTTGACCCATTTCCTGCTGTTGTTCCGGCGTTAACGCACGACGACGTTGCCGAATCATTTTGCGGATTTCTTGTCGGGATAATGTCAGTGGGAGTTCTGGTAGTTGCGTCATGGCTGGTGCCAGATAAGAAGGGAATCTCCGAGATGCCGCCGCAGGCTGTAACCCTTGAACCCTTGGTTCAAGGTGAATGTGTCGTCGCAGTTTTAAGGCTTCTCGGACGGACCGAGCATGCTCACCAACCGCGGAGCGCCACATTCTTGTGGTATGAAATATCGGCTCAGGGGACTGGCCCGCTTGCGAACATCTCAGAGAAATTTTGTCTTCACGGTTACTCTACCACAGTAAACCGAAAAGTGTCATTCAAAGTTTTGGTTAGTTTTTTCGGTGATGCGACCTTGTTCAAGTAACGCTTGTTCTATGGTCTGCTGCAGCATCCGAATACGCTGTTCCATACTTGCCGCGTAGTCACGAGTCTTCGCTTTTTCTTGCGCTAACTCATAGCTGATATTCAATGCGGCAATGAAGACCAACTGTTCAGTATTTGTGACTCTAGTGCGTTCTTTCAGATCTTGCAACCGTTGGTTCAGATCGTCCGCTGCCTGATTCAACGCATCCCTTTGGTCAGGCGGGCAGTTCACACGCAGTGAACGGCCAAAAATTTGGATATCGACGGGTTGTGCAGACATGCCACCTTCCTGCTGATTGACTGCGCTGCCTTCGTCTTTAGACCCATGGTCTGCGAAGGGGCGACACTATAGCTACCCTGATGAGAAGAGACAAGCCCTTTTCTGGTCCACCAGGGCCCAAAGTGGTAGCATATCATGAATATTCCTCCCTTTGACGACGAATGCTTATGTCTATACAGAACGAAATGCCTGGTTACAACGAAATGAACCAGTATCTGAACCAACAAGGGACGGGTCTGACCCCTGCTGAGATGCATGGTTTAATCAGTGGGATGATATGTGGCGGTAACGATGACAGCTCATGGCTACCGCTACTTCACGACCTGACGAACGAAGGCATGGCTTTCGGTCATGAGCTGGCACAGGCACTGCGTAAAATGCACTCTGCCACCAGCGATGCCCTGCAGGATGACGGCTTCCTTTTTCAGCTTTATCTGCCTGATGGCGATGATGTCAGCGTTTTCGATCGGGCTGATGCATTGGCAGGTTGGGTCAATCACTTCCTGCTTGGTCTTGGCGTTACGCAACCGAAGCTGGATAAAGTGACCGGCGAAACCGGTGAAGCTATCGACGATCTGCGTAACATTGCGCAACTGGGTTACGACGAAGACGAAGATCAGGAAGAGCTTGAAATGTCGCTTGAAGAGATCATCGAATACGTTCGTGTTGCCGCGCTGTTATGCCACGACACCTTTACTCATCCGCAACCGACCGCGCCAGAAGTACAAAAACCGACTCTACACTAAAAACAAAAAACGTAAGGAGAGTGTTATGAGTGAGATATCCCGGCAAGAGTTTCAGCGTCGCCGTCAGGCCCTGGTGGAGCAAATGCAACCCGGCAGCGCCGCGCTGATTTTTGCTGCACCAGAAGTAACACGTAGCGCCGACAGCGAATACCCCTATCGTCAGAACAGTGACTTCTGGTACTTCACCGGCTTTAACGAACCGGAAGCGGTGCTGGTGCTGATTAAAAGCGATGACACTCATAACCACAGCGTTCTGTTTAACCGCGTTCGCGACCTGACGGCGGAGATCTGGTTTGGCCGTCGCTTAGGCCAGGATGCCGCGCCAGAGAAACTGGGCGTTGACCGCGCACTGGCATTCAGCGAAATCAATCAGCAACTTTATCAACTACTTAACGGCCTGGATGTGGTTTACCATGCCCAGGGCAAATATGCATATGCTGATGAAATCGTGAACAGTGCGCTGGAAAAACTGCGTAAAGGTTCGCGGCAAAATCTCACCGCACCGGCAACGATGATCGACTGGCGTCCTGTTGTTCATGAAATGCGCCTGTTCAAATCGCCAGAAGAGATTGCCGTACTCCGCCGCGCGGGAGAAATCACCGCCATGGCACATACACGGGCGATGGAAAAATGCCGTCCGGGAATGTTCGAGTACCATCTGGAAGGCGAAATTCACCACGAATTTAACCGCCACGGTGCGCGCTATCCGTCCTATAACACCATTGTCGGCAGCGGTGAAAACGGCTGCATTCTGCACTACACCGAAAACGAGAGTGAACTGCGCGACGGTGACCTGGTGTTGATTGACGCGGGTTGTGAATACAAAGGTTACGCGGGCGATATTACCCGCACCTTCCCGGTCAACGGCAAATTCACCCAGGCCCAGCGTGAAATCTACGACATTGTGCTGGAGTCTCTCGAAACCAGCCTGCGCCTGTATCGTCCGGGAACTTCCATTCTGGAAGTCACTGGTGAAGTGGTGCGCATCATGGTTAGCGGCCTGGTAAAACTCGGCATCCTGAAAGGTGATGTTGATGAACTGATCGCTCAGAACGCCCATCGTCCTTTCTTTATGCATGGCCTTAGCCACTGGTTAGGACTGGATGTCCATGACGTTGGCGTTTATGGTCAGGATCGCTCGCGCATTCTGGAACCGGGGATGGTACTGACCGTAGAGCCTGGTCTGTATATCGCGCCGGATGCGGATGTGCCAGAACAATATCGCGGTATCGGCATTCGTATTGAAGACGACATTGTGATTACCGAAACCGGCAACGAAAACCTCACCGCCAGCGTGGTGAAAAAGCCGGAAGAAATCGAAGCGTTGATGGCAGCTGCGAGAAAGCAATGAGCGTAATCATCGTCGGTGGCGGCATGGCGGGCGCGACGCTGGCGCTGGCTATTTCCCGGTTAAGTCACGGGGCGTTGCCGGTACATTTGATTGAAGCGACCGCGCCAGAGTCACATGCTCATCCGGGCTTTGATGGACGAGCTATTGCGCTGGCTGCGGGGACCTGTCAGCAACTGGCGCGCATCGGCGTCTGGCAATCTCTGGCGGATTACGCAACCGCCATCACTACCGTGCATGTCAGCGATCGTGGTCACGCTGGATTTGTCACCCTCGCCGCAGAAGATTACCAACTGGCGGCGCTGGGACAGGTTGTCGAATTGCACAATGTCGGGCAACGGCTGTTTGCATTGCTGCGTAAAGCACCTGGCGTAACGCTGCATTGCCCTGATCGCGTGGCTAACGTTGCCCGTACTCAGAGTCACGTTGAAGTGACGCTGGAGAGTGGCGAGACGCTGACGGGCCGCGTGCTGGTAGCAGCTGATGGCACCCATTCAGCGTTAGCCACCGCGTGCGGCGTTGACTGGCAGCAGGAGCCTTACGAACAACTGGCCGTGATTGCCAACGTTGCGACTTCCGTTGCGCACGAAGGCCGCGCTTTTGAACGCTTCACGCAACATGGCCCGCTGGCGATGTTGCCGATGTCTGACGGACGCTGTTCGCTGGTCTGGTGTCATCCACTGGAACGGCGCGAAGAGGTGCTGTCGTGGAGCGACGAGAAGTTTTGCCGTGAACTCCAGTCGGCCTTTGGCTGGCGACTTGGAAAAATTACCCACGCCGGTAAACGCAGTGCTTATCCGCTGGCGTTAACCCGCGCCGCCAGAGCTATTACCCATCGTACCGTGCTGGTGGGCAATGCGGCGCAAACTCTGCACCCGATTGCCGGGCAAGGGTTTAACCTCGGTATGCGAGATGTCATGAGCCTTGCGGAAACCCTAACTCAGGCGCATGAGCGCGGAGAAGACATCGGTGATTACGGCATATTGTGCCGCTATCAACAGCGTCGACAGAGCGATCGCGAAGCAACCATCGGCGTCACGGACAGCCTGGTACATCTTTTTGCCAACCGTTGGGCATCGCTGGTTGTCGGGCGCAACATCGGACTGATGACGATGGAATTATTCACCCCGGCACGCGATGTGCTGGCGCAGCGCACCCTCGGTTGGGTGGCGCGTTGAAGGCGGTTTTAAGGAATAAACAATGCAAAGTGTTGATGTAGCCATTGTTGGTGGCGGCATGGTGGGGCTGGCGGTTGCCTGCGGCTTACAGGGGAGCGGCTTACGCGTTGCCGTACTGGAGCAGCGCGTACCGGAACCTCTGGCGGCGGATGCACCACCACAACTGCGCGTTTCGGCTATCAATGCCGCCAGCGAAAAATTACTCACCCGTCTTGGCGTCTGGCAGGACATTCTCTCTCGTAGGGCCAGTTGTTATCACGGTATGGAAGTGTGGGACAAAGACAGTTTTGGTCACATTTCGTTTGACGATCAAAGCATGGGCTATAGCCATCTTGGGCATATCGTTGAAAACTCAGTGATTCACTACGCGCTGTGGAACAAAGCGCAGCAGTCGTCAGATATCACTCTGTTGGCCCCCGCAGAATTACAGCAGGTCGCCTGGGGAGAAAATGAAACTTTCCTGACGCTGAAAGATGGCAGCATGTTAACGGCGCGTCTGGTGATTGGCGCGGACGGTGCTAATTCCTGGTTGCGCAACAAAGCAGATATTCCGCTGACTTTCTGGGATTATCAGCATCACGCGCTGGTAGCGACCATTCGCACGGAAGAACCGCATGATGCGGTGGCGCGGCAGGTTTTCCATGGCGAAGGCATTCTGGCCTTTTTACCGCTTAGCGATCCGCATCTTTGCTCAATTGTCTGGTCACTGTCGCCAGAGGAAGCGCAGCGGATGCAGCAGGCAAGTGAAGATGAATTTAATCGCGCGTTAAATATCGCTTTTGATAATCGCCTGGGCTTATGCAAGGTTGAGAGCGCGCGTCAGGTGTTCCCACTGACGGGGCGTTATGCGCGCCAGTTTGCCGCGCACCGTCTGGTGCTGGTGGGCGACGCCGCGCATACCATTCACCCGCTGGCGGGGCAGGGAGTAAATCTCGGCTTTATGGATGCTGCAGAGCTGATTGCTGAACTGAAACGGTTGCATCGTCAGGGGAAAGACATCGGGCAGTACATTTACCTGCGCCGGTATGAGCGTAGCCGCAAGCACAGTGCGGCGCTGATGCTGGCTGGTATGCAGGGATTCCGCGATCTGTTTTCCGGTACCAATCCGGCGAAAAAACTGCTGCGTGATATTGGTTTGAAACTGGCCGACACGCTTCCTGGCGTTAAACCACAACTTATCCGCCAGGCAATGGGATTAAACGATTTGCCTGAATGGCTGCGTTAAAAATTTCTCTTCTGCTGTTTATTTGATACCCATCACACTTTCATCTCCCGGTTTTTTCGCCGGGAGATTTTCCTCATTTGAAATAAACTAATTTCACCTCCGTTTTCGCATTATATTTTCTAATGTCACGAATTTTTGATTTAGTGTTTTTTGACATTTTTTCAGCTCTTAATATTGCCTTATTCAAATTAACTTTCTCATCACATCATCTTTATATAAAAACTTGTGTATTTTTTGGTTTTTTATTCTGTTGCGATTTTGGCGTTTTTTAACCATAAGCTAATGTGATGATCAATTTTACCTTATGGTTAACAGTCTGTTTCGGTGGTAAGTTCAGGCAAAAGAGAACGATTGCGTTGGGGACCGGGAGTGGCTCCGATGCTGGGTTTCGTGGTGATAATTTCACCATGAAAAAGTTGTCAGCCCCGCTTATTCAATGAGGACAAGATGGCACAACAGACTCCTTTGTACGAACAACACACGCTTTGCGGCGCTCGCATGGTGGATTTCCACGGCTGGATGATGCCGCTGCATTACGGTTCGCAAATCGACGAACATCATGCGGTACGTACCGATGCCGGAATGTTTGATGTGTCACATATGACCATCGTCGATCTTCGCGGCAGCCGCACCCGGGAGTTTCTGCGTTATCTGCTGGCGAACGATGTGGCGAAGCTCACCAAAAGCGGCAAAGCCCTTTACTCGGGGATGTTGAATGCCTCTGGCGGTGTGATAGATGACCTCATCGTCTACTACTTTACTGAAGATTTCTTCCGCCTCGTTGTTAACTCCGCCACCCGCGAAAAAGACCTCTCCTGGATTACCCAACACGCTGAACCTTTCGGCATCGAAATTACCGTTCGTGATGACCTTTCCATGATCGCCGTACAAGGGCCGAATGCGCAGGCAAAAGCTGCCACACTGTTTAATGATGCTCAGCGTCAGGCGGTGGAAGGGATGAAACCGTTCTTTGGCGTGCAGGCGGGCGATCTGTTTATTGCCACCACTGGTTATACCGGTGAAGCGGGCTATGAAATTGCGCTGCCCAATGAAAAAGCGGCCGATTTCTGGCGTGCGCTGGTGGAAGCGGGCGTTAAGCCATGCGGTCTGGGCGCGCGTGACACGCTGCGTCTGGAAGCGGGCATGAATCTTTATGGTCAGGAGATGGACGAAACTATTTCTCCTTTAGCCGCCAACATGGGCTGGACTATCGCCTGGGAACCGGCAGATCGTGACTTCATCGGTCGTGAAGCCCTGGAAGTGCAGCGTGAGCATGGCACAGAAAAACTGGTTGGTCTGGTGATGACCGAAAAAGGCGTGCTGCGTAATGAACTGCCGGTACGTTTTACCGATGCGCAGGGCAACCAGCATGAAGGCATTATCACCAGCGGGACTTTCTCCCCGACGCTGGGTTACAGCATTGCGCTGGCACGCGTGCCGGAAGGTATTGGCGAAACGGCGATTGTGCAAATTCGCAACCGTGAAATGCCGGTTAAAGTGACGAAACCTGTTTTTGTGCGTAACGGTAAAGCCGTCGCGTGATTTACTTTTTTGGAGATTGATTGATGAGCAACGTACCAGCAGAACTGAAATACAGCAAAGAACACGAATGGCTGCGTAAAGAAGCCGACGGCACTTACACCGTTGGTATAACCGAACATGCCCAGGAGCTGTTAGGCGATATGGTGTTTGTTGACCTGCCGGAAGTGGGCGCAACGGTTAGCGCGGGCGATGACTGCGCGGTTGCCGAATCAGTAAAAGCGGCGTCAGACATTTATGCGCCAGTAAGCGGTGAAATCGTGGCGGTAAACGACGCACTGAGCGATTCCCCGGAACTGGTGAACAGCGAACCGTATGCAGGTGGCTGGATCTTTAAAATCAAAGCCAGCGATGAAAGCGAACTGGAATCACTGCTGGATGCGACCGCATACGAAGCATTGTTAGAAGACGAGTAACGGCTTTATTCCTCTTCTGCGGGAGAGGATCAGGGTGAGGAAAATTTATGCCTCACCCTCACTCTCTTCGTAAGGAGAGAGGTTCACAATTCACTGCACGTTTCAGGAACCATCGCTCATGACACAGACGTTAAGCCAGCTTGAAAACAGCGGCGCTTTTATTGAACGCCATATCGGACCGGACGCCGCGCAACAGCAAGAAATGCTGAATGCCGTTGGTGCACAATCGTTAAACGCGCTGACCGGCCAGATTGTGCCGAAAGATATTCAGCTTGCGACCCCGCCGCAGGTTGGCGCACCGGCGACCGAATACGCCGCACTGGCAGAACTCAAGGCTATTGCCAGTCGCAATAAACGCTTCACGTCTTACATCGGCATGGGTTACACCGCCGTGCAGCTACCGCCGGTTATCCTGCGTAACATGCTGGAAAATCCGGGCTGGTATACCGCGTACACTCCGTATCAACCTGAAGTCTCCCAGGGCCGCCTTGAAGCACTGCTCAACTTCCAGCAGGTAACGCTGGATTTGACTGGACTGGATATGGCCTCTGCTTCTCTTCTGGACGAGGCCACCGCTGCCGCCGAAGCAATGGCGATGGCGAAACGCGTCAGCAAACTGAAAAATGCCAACCGCTTCTTCGTGGCTTCCGATGTGCATCCGCAAACGCTGGATGTGGTCCGTACTCGTGCCGAAACCTTTGGTTTTGAAGTGATTGTCGATGACGCGCAAAAAGTGCTCGACCATCAGGACGTCTTCGGCGTGCTGTTACAGCAGGTTGGCACAACCGGTGAAATCCACGACTACACCGCGCTTATTAGCGAACTGAAATCACGCAAAATTGTGGTCAGTGTCGCCGCCGATATTATGGCGCTGGTGCTGTTAACTGCGCCGGGTAAACAGGGCGCGGATATTGTTTTTGGTTCGGCGCAACGCTTCGGCGTGCCGATGGGCTACGGTGGCCCACACGCGGCCTTCTTTGCGGCGAAAGATGAATACAAACGCTCAATGCCGGGCCGTATTATCGGTGTATCGAAAGATGCAGCTGGCAATACCGCGCTGCGCATGGCGATGCAGACTCGCGAGCAACATATTCGCCGTGAGAAAGCGAACTCCAACATTTGTACTTCCCAGGTACTGCTGGCAAACATCGCCAGCCTGTATGCCGTTTATCACGGCCCGATTGGCCTGAAACGTATCGCTAACCGCATTCACCGTCTGACCGATATCCTGGCGGCGGGCCTGCAACAAAAAGGTCTGAAACTGCGCCATGCGCACTATTTCGACACCTTGTGTGTGGAAGTGGCCGACAAGGCGGGCGTACTGGCGCGTGCCGAAGCGGCTGAAATCAACCTGCGTAGCGATATTCTGAACGCGGTTGGGATCACCCTTGATGAAACAACCACGCGTGAAAACGTAATGCAGCTTTTCAACGTGCTGCTGGGCGATAACCACGGCCTGGACATCGACACGCTGGACAAAGACGTGGCTCACGACAGCCGCTCTATCCAGCCTGCGATGCTGCGCGACGACGAAATCCTCACCCATCCGGTGTTTAATCGCTACCACAGCGAAACCGAAATGATGCGCTATATGCACTCGCTGGAGCGTAAAGATCTGGCGCTGAATCAGGCGATGATCCCGCTGGGTTCCTGCACCATGAAACTGAACGCCGCCGCCGAGATGATCCCAATCACCTGGCCGGAATTTGCCGAACTGCACCCGTTTTGTCCGCCGGAACAGGCTGAAGGTTATCAGCAGATGATTGCGCAGCTGGCTGACTGGCTGGTGAAACTGACCGGTTACGACGCCGTTTGTATGCAGCCGAACTCCGGCGCACAGGGCGAATACGCGGGCCTGCTGGCGATTCGTCATTATCATGAAAGCCGCAACGAAGGGCATCGCGATATCTGCCTGATCCCGGCTTCTGCGCACGGAACTAACCCCGCTTCTGCACATATGGCAGGAATGCAGGTGGTGGTTGTGGCGTGTGATAAAAACGGCAACATCGATCTGACTGATCTGCGCGCGAAAGCGGAACAGGCGGGCGATAACCTCTCCTGTATCATGGTGACTTATCCTTCTACCCACGGCGTGTATGAAGAAACGATCCGTGAAGTGTGTGAAGTCGTGCATCAGTTCGGCGGTCAGGTTTACCTTGATGGCGCGAACATGAACGCCCAGGTTGGCATCACCTCGCCGGGCTTTATTGGCGCGGACGTTTCGCACCTCAACCTGCATAAAACTTTCTGCATTCCGCACGGCGGTGGTGGTCCGGGTATGGGACCGATCGGTGTGAAAGCGCATCTGGCACCGTTTGTACCGGGTCATAGCGTGGTGCAAATCGAAGGCATGTTAACCCGTCAGGGCGCAGTTTCTGCGGCACCGTTCGGTAGCGCCTCTATCCTGCCAATCAGCTGGATGTACATCCGCATGATGGGCGCAGAAGGGCTGAAAAAAGCAAGCCAGGTGGCAATCCTCAACGCCAACTATATTGCCAGCCGCCTGCAGGATGCCTTCCCGGTGCTGTATACCGGTCGCGACGGTCGCGTGGCGCACGAATGTATTCTCGATATTCGCCCGCTGAAAGAAGAAACCGGCATCAGCGAGCTGGATATTGCCAAGCGCCTGATCGACTACGGTTTCCACGCGCCAACGATGTCGTTCCCGGTGGCGGGTACGCTGATGGTTGAACCGACTGAATCTGAAAGCAAAGTGGAACTGGATCGCTTTATCGACGCGATGCTGGCTATCCGCGCAGAAATTGACCAGGTGAAAGCCGGTGTCTGGCCGCTGGAAGATAACCCGCTGGTGAACGCGCCGCACATTCAGAGCGAACTGGTCGCCGAGTGGGCGCATCCGTACAGCCGTGAAGTTGCGGTATTCCCGGCAGGCGTGGCAGACAAATACTGGCCGACGGTGAAACGTCTGGATGATGTTTACGGCGACCGTAACCTGTTCTGCTCCTGCGTACCGATTAGCGAATACCAGTAATTCACTGATTCGACTATTTTCTAAAGGCGCTTCGGCGCCTTTTTAGTCAGATGACAAAGTACAAAAGTGCTCAGACAGTCCCCTCGCCCCTTTGGGGAGAGGGTGAGGGGAACAGGCCGGCACTGGCGCGAATATTTACCCTCACCCCGGCCCTCTCCCTGAAAGGGCGAGGGGGAAAAGCGTGCCAACATTGAAGATTGAGCCAGTTTGTTAGCAATCTCAAAGATACGTCAACGAATGAATTTTTCTCGGAAAAACAAATGGCTATAGCACTTGTGACCGGTGGCAGTCGCGGCATCGGGCGGGCAACTGCATTACTGTTGGCGCAAGAAGGGTATACGGTGGCGGTTAATTATCAACAAAACCTCCACGCGGCGCAGGAAGTGATGAACTTAATAACGCAAGCCGGTGGCAAAGCATTCGTGCTCCAGGCGGATATCAGCGACGAAAACCAGGTCGTTGCGATGTTTACAGCAATCGATCAGCACGATGAACCGCTAGCAGCGCTGGTCAATAACGCCGGGATCTTGTTTACCCAGTGCACCGTTGAAAACCTTACCGCAGAGCGAATCAACCGAGTACTTTCCACCAACGTGACGGGATATTTTCTCTGCTGCCGCGAGGCGGTAAAACGCATGGCGCTTAAAAATGGTGGCAGTGGCGGCGCTATCGTCAATGTCTCTTCGGTGGCCTCACGGTTGGGTTCGCCAGGGGAATATGTTGATTACGCGGCATCGAAAGGGGCGATTGATACGTTAACCACCGGACTATCGCTGGAAGTCGCCGCGCAGGGGATCCGGGTTAACTGCGTGCGGCCAGGGTTTATTTATACCGAAATGCACGCCAGCGGCGGCGAGCCTGGACGCGTCGATCGCGTTAAGTCGAACATCCCCATGCAGCGTGGTGGACAGGCAGAAGAGGTCGCGCAGGCCATTGTCTGGCTACTAAGTGATAAAGCCTCTTACGTCACGGGAAGTTTTATCGATTTGGCGGGCGGGAAATAAAACAGGGAAGTTGTCTGACCGGATGCAACAAGTATTGCATCCGGTACTTCATCGACTTAAAGCTTCTCGCCGTTGCTGGCAATCACCTCTTTGTACCAGTTAAAGCTCTTCTTACGTGAACGCGACATATCGCCAGTACCGTCGTCATGTTTATTCACATAGATAAAGCCGTAGCGTTTGCTGTACTGCCCGGTGGTGAACGATACGCAGTCGATGCAGCCCCACGGTGTGTAGCCCATCAGATCCACACCATCGTAAGTCACTGCTTTTTTCATCTCTTCAATATGGGCGCGCAGGTAGTCAATGCGGTAGTCGTCGTTGATGCTGCCATCTTCTTCCACTTTGTCGTAAGCGCCAAAACCGTTTTCGACAATAAACAGCGGCCTCTGATAACGCTCATACAGTTCGCAAAGGGCATAGCGCAGACCTACTGGATCAATCTGCCAGCCCCAGTCAGACGCTTTAACATACGGGTTCGGTACGCTGCCTTCAAAACCAGAGATCGCATCGCCGGTGCCGCCTTCGGCCTTCACTGCGTTGGTCATGTAATAGCTGAAACCAAGATAATCGCAGGTGCCTTCACGCAGTACATCGAGATCGCCGTCTTCCATTTTGATGTTAAATCCGCGACGCTCCCACTCGTTCAACACATAGGACGGGTAATAGCCGCGTAGCTGCACATCGGTAAAGACGTAGCGTTCGCGCATCGACTCCTGAGCGAACATCACATCGTCCGGGTTACAGCAGTAGGGATAGAGCGGCACCATCGCCAGCATACAGCCGACTTTCATCTCCGGGTTAATGCGACGCGCAGCTTTCACCGCCAGGGCGCTGGCGACAAACTGGTGATGCAGCACCTGATACATCGTCTCTTCCGGGTTCTCATGCTCGGTATAAACCACGCCGGAGCAGCAGTAACCGAACAGCGGTGCACGCCAGTTACGCTGGTTGTTAATTTCGTTGAAGGTCATCCAGTATTTGACTTTATGCTTATAGCGTTCAAACACCACTTCCGCGAAACGGACAAAGAAATCAACCACTTTACGGTTGGTCCAGCTACCGTATTGCTGCACCAGATGCAGCGGCATTTCAAAGTGGGAGAGGGTGATCACCGGTTCGATGTTGTATTTCAGCAGTCCATCGAACATATCATCGTAGAACTTCAGCCCTTCTTCGTTTGGCTGAGCTTCATCACCTTTTGGAAAAATACGCGTCCAGGCGATGGAAGTCCGAAAACATTTGAAGCCCATTTCGGCAAATAGCTTGATGTCTTCCTTGTAGTGACCATAAAAATCAACGGCTTCATGGTTTGGATAGTATTTGCCTGGCAAGACTTCTTTGGTGATTTCGCGCGGCACGCCGTGTGCGCCACCGGTCAGAACGTCACAAATGCTCGGCCCTTTGCCGCCTTTGTTCCAGCCGCCTTCGACCTGATGAGCGGCAACTGCGCCGCCCCATAAGAAATCTTTCGGTAAGGTGAGTTTTTTCACTATCATAGGCTCCAGATGAGTCAATTCTTACAGGAAATAGTACCATGCAGCCAAACGACATCACTTTTTTTCAACGTTTCCAGGATGACATTCTGGCTGGGCGTAAAACCATCACCATCCGCGACGAGTCTGAATCGCACTTCAAAACGGGTGATGTGCTTCGTGTCGGGCGTTTTGAAGATGACGGTTATTTTTGCACGATTGAAGTCACCGCAACCTCAACCGTAACGCTGGATACGCTGACGGAAAAACATGCAGAGCAGGAAAATATGACCCTGACTGAACTGATAAAGGTCATTGCCGACATCTATCCCGGTCAGACACAGTTTTATGTGATTGAATTTAAATGTCTTTAAATTGAACTCACGCCTGTTAGTTGAAATTTCGCATTTAATTTCATGATTTTTAGGAGATTAGTCTCAAATCAGAATTTATTTTAGCTAACAGGTGTTCACTGGAACTATTCTCAGTTACGCTGGAGAGGTATACATGTGCGTGTACGTTTCTCCGGAGTAAGTTATGGTTCAGAAGCCCCTCATTAAGCAGGGATATTCGCTGGCAGAGGAAATTGCCAACAGCGTCAGTCACGGCATTGGGTTGGTGTTTGGTATCGTTGGGCTGGTGTTGCTACTGGTTCAGGCGGTGGATCTCAATGCCAGCGCCACAGCGATAACCAGTTACAGCCTCTATGGCGGCAGTATGATCCTGCTGTTCCTCGCTTCGACGCTCTATCACGCCATTCCTCATCAACGGGCAAAAATGTGGCTGAAGAAATTTGACCATTGCGCTATTTACCTGTTGATTGCCGGAACCTACACGCCGTTTTTGCTGGTGGGGCTGGATTCTCCGTTAGCGCGTGGGTTGATGATTGTTATCTGGAGCCTGGCATTGCTGGGTATTCTGTTTAAACTGACCATCGCGCACCGATTCAAAATTTTATCTCTGGTGACCTATCTGGCGATGGGCTGGCTGTCGCTGGTGGTAATTTATGAAATGGCAGTTAAGCTCGCGGCGGGCAGCGTTACCTTACTGGCGGTAGGCGGCGTGGTTTATTCGCTCGGGGTGATTTTCTACGTCTGCAAACGCATTCCATACAACCATGCCATCTGGCACGGCTTCGTGCTCGGCGGTAGTGTGTGCCACTTTCTGGCGATCTATTTGTATATTGGGCAGGCGTAATGGGTATGCCTTTGTAGGCCTGATAAGACGCGCCAGCGTCGCATCAGGCGATAAATGCCTGATGCGATAAAGAGATTTACTCTTCGAGCGAATACGGCAGCGGCTCGATATGCAGTGTATTCGCATCGTCGCGTACGCGGAAGATGCTATCCGGTTCCATATCGTTATTCATGACGACCTGTACCACGACCTGACCATCTTCCAGTTTTACCGCAGCCAGCACCGTACCGGTACGACGCCAGTTCTCGCCCATTTTCAGCTCTAAGTCTTCACCAGCTTCCGGCAGTCGGCTGGCGCTACCTGCCAGCAACCAGAGCGCACGTTTATTGGCACCACGGAATTTTGCTCGCGCCACCATCTCTTGTCCGGTATAGCAGCCTTTTTTAAAGCTGATGCCGCCCAGCGCCTGGAGGTTGGTCGCCTGTGGGATAAACTGCCCGCTGTTGGCGGCATCAATCACCGGGAAACCCGCTTCAATGTTTAATGCCAGCCACTGTTGGCTATTGTTCAGTTCCGCTTCACCGCGCAGTTTATCGGTCAGCATATTAGCAGTAGCTTCATCGGTTACGATCAGGAAACGTTCTGCCGGGTGTTCAAACCATAGCAAAGTGGTCGCGCCTTCTTTAACTACCTGTTTTTCTTTCGAAGGCAGTTCACTAAAGAGATTTGCCAGCGCGGCGCGCGCCTGAAAACCGGCAACACCAAGCAGCACACGCTCGTCGTCTGGCGCGATGGTCACTTTAGAGAATACCGCATATTTTTTCAGTTCAGTCAGCTGCGGTTCACGCACGCTGCGCCGTTCAATCCATGCAAAGCCATCGCCGTCGCGGAACAGACGTAAATTGCTCCACATTTTACCTTTGGCGTCGCAATGGGCGGCGAGCAGGTGCTGATCTTCTGCCATCTGGCTGACATCTGCTGTCACCTGACCCTGCATATATTTTTCGCTGTCCGCGCCAGTAATGGTGGCAAGCGCCCAGTCATCAAGCGTCATCAGCGTCAGCGGTAAACGGGCAGAAGCCGTAGGCTGACGGGGAGGAAAAGGTGTAAAAGCCATAATAGAGTCCTGAGTTGCTTAACGGCGTATTAATGACTAATGGTAAAAGAGCTATGAGGCAATGCAAGTGCTTTCACTACGCGATCTGTGCCTTCTGCGAGGCGACTTCCAAAAAAATGAAGCCATTGAATTGTTGTGAATTAATTTCGCGATCGCGATGGTGTTTACTGATATTCCCGTAAAAGAAGGCGAAAAACACGTTACAATAGCCGGGTACTGGATTTTCGTGAGACAGGAAGAAGATGGACATTAACAACAAAGCCCGCATTCATTGGGCATGCCGCCGTGGTATGCGCGAACTCGATATTTCAATCATGCCGTTTTTCGAACATGAGTACGACAGCTTAAGCGATGACGAAAAACGCATCTTTATTCGTCTGCTGGAATGTGACGATCCGGACCTGTTTAACTGGCTGATGAATCACGGTAAACCGGCCGATGCAGAACTGGAAATGATGGTCCGACTCATCCAGACACGGAACCGGGAACGTGGTCCTGTGGCAATCTGATTTGCGCGTCTCCTGGCGCGCACAGTGGCTTTCCTTGCTGATTCATGGGCTGGTTGCCGCTGTTATTTTACTCATGCCCTGGCCACTCAGTTACACCCCGTTATGGATGGTGTTACTTTCGCTGGTGGTGTTTGATTGCGTTCGCAGCCAGCGGCGTATTAATGCTCGCCAGGGGGAAATTCGCTTGTTGATGGACGGGCGTTTGCGTTGGCAAGGGCAGGAGTGGTGCATCGTCAAAGCACCGTGGATGATTAAGAGCGGCATGATGCTGCGTTTACGTTCTGATGGCGGTAAACGGCAACATTTATGGCTGGCAGCCGACAGCATGGACGAAGCCGAATGGCGGGATTTACGGCGGATTTTGTTGCAACAAGAGACGCAAAGATAAAGATGACGGCAAAGCATATGCGCTAAGCCGTCAGTGAGATCAGGCGTAATGCTCTGCCATTTCGTTGAGGATTTGCTCGCACCAGCTCTGAATACGCTCGTCGCTAAGGTCATACTGGTTAGTTTCATCCAGCGCCAGACCCACGAACAGTTGCCCGTCAGCAATCACCGGTTTCGGGCTGGTAAATTCATATCCTTCCGTTGGCCAGTAGCCGACGAACTTCACGCCTTTGGTCGAGAGTTTGTCATGCAGCATACCGAGCGCATCGAGGAACCACTCGCCGTATCCCAGTTGATCGCCAAGCCCATACAGCGCAACAATTTTACCTTCAAGGTTCAGGTCGTCGAGCTGATCCCAGACGGCTTCCCAGTCTTCCTGGATTTCACCAAAATCCCAGGTCGGGATACCCAGAATGAGCACATCGTACTGCTCCATTAATTTCGGGGAGTCGTCCTTGAGGTTATGTAAGGTCACCAGTTCTGGGCCGATAATATCGCGGATTTTTTCTGCCGCCATTTCGGTGTAACAGGTGCTGGAACCGTAAAAAAGACCCATATTCATAACGTAAGCTTCTCGATTCTGCTGTGGCTTTTGCGGCTAGTGTATCAGAATCGCTTTAGTCACGGCACAATAAGGCATAATGGATCAAATGAGTGACCATAAGGGGCGCAAGTGAAACAGGATCTGGCACGCATCGAGCAGTTTCTTGATGCTCTGTGGCTGGAAAAAAATCTGGCTGAAAATACGTTGAACGCTTACCGTCGCGATCTGTCAATGATGGTGGAGTGGTTGCATCACCGCGGGTTGACGCTGGCGACGGCGCAAAGTGACGATTTGCAGGCATTACTGGCAGAACGGCTGGAGGGCGGGTATAAAGCCACCAGCTCAGCGCGTTTGCTGAGTGCAGTGCGCCGATTGTTCCAGTATCTTTATCGCGAAAAGTTTCGTGAAGACGATCCCAGTGCGCATCTCGCTTCACCGAAATTGCCCCAGCGTTTGCCAAAAGATTTAAGCGAAGCGCAGGTCGAACGTTTATTACAGGCACCATTAATTGATCAGCCACTGGAGCTACGCGATAAAGCCATGCTTGAAGTGTTGTATGCTACCGGGCTGCGTGTCTCTGAACTGGTCGGACTGACAATGAGTGATATCAGCCTGCGTCAGGGCGTAGTGCGGGTCATTGGTAAAGGCAACAAAGAGCGCCTGGTACCGTTAGGTGAAGAGGCGGTTTACTGGCTGGAAACCTATCTGGAACATGGGCGTCCGTGGCTGCTGAATGGTGTGTCAATTGACGTGTTGTTTCCCAGCCAGCGTGCGCAGCAGATGACGCGACAGACCTTCTGGCACCGCATTAAACATTATGCTGTGCTGGCGGGTATCGACAGCGAAAAGCTGTCACCGCATGTATTGCGTCACGCTTTTGCCACCCATTTATTAAATCATGGTGCGGATTTACGCGTGGTGCAGATGCTACTGGGCCACAGCGACCTCTCCACCACGCAAATTTATACGCATGTCGCTACCGAGCGTCTGCGGCAACTTCATCAACAGCATCACCCGCGGGCGTGATGTCTGAAAAGAACGGGAAGATTTATGAAGAAAGGTTTTATGTTGTTTACTTTGTTAGCGGCGTTTTCAGGTTTTGCTCAGGCTGATGACGCGGCAATTCAACAAACGTTAGCCAAAATGGGCATCAAAAGCAGCGATATTCAGCCCGCGCCCGTAGCTGGCATGAAGACAGTTCTGACTAACAGCGGCGTGTTGTACATCACCGATGATGGTAAACATATCATTCAGGGGCCAATGTATGACGTTAGCGGCACGGCTCCGGTCAATGTCACCAATAAGATGCTGTTAAAGCAGTTGAATGCGCTTGAAAAAGAGATGATCGTTTATAAAGCGCCGCAGGAAAAACACGTCATCACCGTGTTTACTGATATTACCTGTGGTTACTGCCACAAACTGCATGAGCAAATGGCAGACTATAACGCGCTGGGGATCACCGTGCGTTATCTTGCTTTCCCGCGCCAGGGGCTGGACAGCGATGCAGAGAAAGAAATGAAAGCTATCTGGTGCGCGAAAGATAAAAACAAAGCGTTTGATGATGTGATGGCAGGTAAAAGCGTCGCACCAGCCAGCTGCGACGTGGATATTGCCGACCATTACGCACTTGGCGTCCAGCTTGGCGTTAGCGGTACTCCGGCAGTTGTGCTGAGCAATGGCACACTTGTTCCGGGTTACCAGCCGCCGAAAGAGATGAAAGAATTCCTCGACGAACACCAAAAAATGACCAGCGGTAAATAATTCGCGTGAAACAACAGATACAACTTCGTCGCCGTGAAGTCGATGAAACGGCAGACTTGCCCGCTGAATTGCCTCCCTTGCTGCGCCGTTTATACGCCAGCCGGGGCGTGCGCAGTGCGCAAGAACTGGAACGCAGTGTTAAAGGTATGTTGCCCTGGCAGCAACTGAGCGGCGTCGAAAAGGCCGTTGAGATCCTTTACAACGCTTTTCGCGAAGGAACGCGGATTATTGTGGTCGGCGATTTTGACGCCGACGGCGCGACCAGCACGGCTCTAAGCGTGCTGGCGATGCGCTCGCTTGGTTGCAGCAATATCGACTACCTGGTACCAAACCGTTTCGAAGACGGTTACGGCTTAAGCCCGGAAGTGGTCGATCAGGCCCATGCCCGTGGCGCGCAGTTAATTGTCACGGTGGATAACGGTATTTCCTCCCATGCGGGGGTTGAACACGCTCGCTCGTTGGGCATTCCGGTTATTGTTACCGATCACCATTTGCCAGGCGAAACATTACCCGCGGCGGAAGCGATCATTAACCCTAACTTGCGCGACTGTAATTTCCCGTCGAAATCACTGGCAGGCGTGGGTGTGGCGTTTTATCTGATGCTGGCGCTGCGCACCTTTTTGCGCGATCAGGGCTGGTTTGATGAGCGTGGCATCGCAATTCCTAACCTGGCAGAACTGCTGGATCTGGTAGCGCTGGGGACAGTAGCGGACGTCGTGCCGCTGGACGCTAATAATCGCATTCTGACCTGGCAGGGGATGAGTCGCATCCGTGCCGGAAAGTGCCGTCCGGGGATTAAAGCGCTGCTGGAAGTGGCAAATCGCGATGCGCAAAAACTCGCCGCCAGCGATTTAGGTTTTGCGCTGGGGCCACGTCTCAATGCTGCCGGGCGACTGGACGATATGTCCGTCGGTGTGGCGCTGTTGCTGTGCGACAACATCGGCGAAGCGCGCGTGCTGGCAAATGAACTCGATGCGCTAAACCAGACGCGAAAAGAGATCGAACAAGGAATGCAAGTTGAAGCCCTGACCCTGTGCGAGAAACTGGAGCGAAGTCGCGACACGCTACCCGGCGGGCTGGCAATGTACCACCCCGAATGGCATCAGGGCGTTGTCGGTATTCTGGCTTCGCGCATCAAAGAGCGTTTTCACCGTCCGGTTATCGCCTTTGCGCCAGCAGGTGATGGTACGCTGAAAGGTTCAGGTCGCTCCATTCAGGGGCTGCATATGCGTGATGCACTGGAGCGATTAGACACACTCTACCCTGGCATGATGCTGAAGTTTGGCGGTCATGCGATGGCGGCGGGTTTGTCGCTGGAAGAGGATAAATTCGAACTCTTTCAACAACGGTTTGGCGAACTGGTTACAGAGTGGCTGGACCCTTCGCTATTGCAAGGCGAAGTGGTGTCAGACGGTCCGTTAAGCCCGGCCGAAATGACCATGGAAGTGGCGCAGTTGCTGCGCGATGCTGGCCCGTGGGGGCAGATGTTCCCGGAGCCGCTGTTTGACGGTCATTTCCGTCTGCTGCAACAGCGGCTGGTGGGCGAACGTCATTTGAAGGTGATGGTCGAACCGGTCGGCGGCGGTCCACTGCTGGATGGTATTGCTTTTAATGTCGATACCGCCCTCTGGCCGGATAACGGCGTGCGTGAAGTGCAACTGGCTTATAAACTCGATATCAACGAGTTTCGCGGCAACCGCAGCCTGCAAATTATCATCGACAATATCTGGCCAATTTAGCGTCATCTTCTCTATAAAAAAGAGCGTGGATTGGGTACAATCCCGCTCTTATCACCGCATTTTGACTAGCTCAATAAAAGAAATCAGACCATGTTTGAAATTAATCCGGTAAATAATCGCATTCAGGACCTCACGGAACGCTCCGACGTTCTTAGGGGGTATCTTTGACTACGACGCCAAGAAAGAGCGTCTGGAAGAAGTAAACGCCGAGCTGGAACAGCCGGATGTCTGGAACGAACCCGAACGCGCACAGGCGCTGGGTAAAGAGCGTTCCTCCCTCGAAGCCGTTGTCGACACCCTCGACCAAATGAAACAGGGGCTGGAAGATGTTTCTGGTCTGCTGGAACTGGCTGTAGAAGCTGACGACGAAGAAACCTTTAACGAAGCCGTTGCTGAACTCGACGCCCTGGAAGAAAAACTGGCGCAGCTTGAGTTCCGCCGTATGTTCTCTGGCGAATATGACAGCGCCGACTGCTACCTCGATATTCAGGCGGGGTCTGGCGGTACGGAAGCACAGGACTGGGCGAGCATGCTTGAGCGTATGTATCTGCGCTGGGCTGAATCGCGTGGTTTCAAAACTGAAATCATCGAAGAGTCGGAAGGTGAAGTGGCGGGTATTAAATCCGTGACGATCAAAATCTCCGGCGATTACGCTTACGGCTGGCTGCGTACAGAAACTGGCGTTCACCGCCTGGTGCGTAAAAGCCCGTTTGACTCCGGCGGTCGTCGCCACACATCGTTCAGCTCTGCGTTTGTTTACCCGGAAGTTGATGATGATATTGATATCGAAATCAACCCGGCGGATCTGCGCATTGACGTTTATCGCGCGTCCGGCGCGGGCGGTCAGCACGTTAACCGTACCGAATCTGCGGTGCGTATTACCCACATCCCAACCGGGATCGTGACCCAATGCCAGAACGACCGTTCCCAGCACAAGAACAAAGACCAGGCCATGAAGCAGATGAAAGCGAAGCTTTATGAACTGGAGATGCAGAAGAAAAATGCCGAGAAACAGGCGATGGAAGATAACAAATCCGACATCGGCTGGGGCAGCCAGATTCGTTCTTATGTCCTTGATGACTCCCGCATTAAAGATCTGCGTACCGGGGTAGAAACCCGCAACACGCAGGCCGTGCTGGACGGCAGCCTGGATCAATTTATCGAAGCAAGTTTGAAAGCAGGGTTATGAGGAACCAACATGTCTGAACAACACGCACAGGGCGCTGACGCGGTAGTCGATCTTAACAATGAACTGAAAACGCGTCGTGAGAAGCTGGCGAACCTGCGCGAGCAGGGGATTGCCTTCCCGAACGATTTCCGTCGCGATCATACCTCTGACCAATTGCACGCAGAATTCGACGGTAAAGAGAACGAAGAACTGGAAGCGCTGAACATCGAAGTCGCCGTTGCTGGCCGCATGATGACCCGCCGTATTATGGGTAAAGCGTCTTTCGTTACCCTGCAGGATGTGGGTGGCCGCATTCAGCTGTACGTTGCCCGTGACGATCTGCCGGAAGGCGTTTACAACGAGCAGTTCAAAAAATGGGACCTCGGTGACATCCTCGGCGCGAAAGGTAAACTGTTCAAAACCAAAACCGGCGAACTGTCTATCCACTGTACCGAGCTGCGTCTGCTGACCAAAGCACTGCGTCCGCTGCCGGATAAATTCCACGGCTTGCAGGATCAGGAAGCGCGCTATCGTCAGCGTTATCTGGATCTCATCTCTAACGATGAATCCCGTAACACCTTTAAAGTGCGCTCGCAGATCCTCTCTGGTATTCGCCAGTTCATGGTGAACCGCGGCTTTATGGAAGTTGAAACGCCGATGATGCAGGTGATCCCTGGCGGTGCCGCTGCGCGTCCGTTTATCACCCACCATAACGCGCTGGATCTCGACATGTACCTGCGTATCGCGCCGGAACTGTACCTCAAGCGTCTGGTGGTCGGTGGCTTCGAGCGTGTATTCGAAATCAACCGTAACTTCCGTAACGAAGGTATCTCCGTACGTCATAACCCAGAGTTCACCATGATGGAACTCTACATGGCTTACGCAGATTACAAAGATCTGATCGAGCTGACCGAATCGCTGTTCCGTACTCTGGCACAGGATATTCTCGGTAAGACGGAAGTGACCTATGGCGACGTGACGCTGGACTTCGGTAAACCGTTCGAAAAACTGACCATGCGTGAAGCGATCAAGAAATATCGCCCGGAAACCGACATGGCGGATCTGGATAACTTCGACTCTGCGAAAGCGATTGCTGAATCTATCGGTATCCACGTTGAGAAGAGCTGGGGTCTGGGCCGTATCGTTACCGAGATCTTCGAAGAAGTGGCAGAAGCACATCTGATTCAGCCGACCTTCATTACTGAATATCCGGCAGAAGTTTCTCCGCTGGCGCGTCGTAACGACATTAACCCGGAAATCACAGACCGCTTTGAGTTCTTCATCGGTGGTCGTGAAATCGGTAACGGCTTTAGCGAGCTGAATGACGCGGAAGATCAGGCGCAACGCTTCCTGGATCAGGTTGCCGCGAAAGACGCAGGTGACGACGAAGCGATGTTCTACGATGAAGATTACGTTACCGCACTGGAACATGGCTTACCGCCGACAGCAGGTCTGGGGATTGGCATCGACCGTATGGTAATGCTGTTCACCAACAGCCATACCATCCGCGACGTTATTCTGTTCCCGGCGATGCGTCCGGTGAAATAAGCATTACGTTATGCTCACAACCCCGGCAAATGTCGGGGTTTTTTATTTAAGCTGGGTAAATGCAGATAATCGTATTCTGGCTTCGCGATTTGTCGCCTGCATCACCATCCACGGACTGAACGCCCACGGCGTGGCATCAATACCGTGTAATACATCAGCTAAATCACACCATTGATAATCCATCACTTCATCATCGTTGATCTGTAACGCACTGGTGGTGCGTGCGGCAAATACCGGACACACTTCATTTTCCACAATGCCACTCGGATCGGTGGCGCGGTAGCGAAAGTCAGGATAGATAGATTCAGGAGGCGTAATTTCCACGCCAAGCTCATAACGGCAACGGCGGATCACCGCGTCTTCGCTGCTTTCTCCCAGTTGTGGGTGCCCACAAACCGAGTTAGTCCACACGCCAGGCCACGCTTTTTTGCTCAGTGCGCGGCGGGTAACTAATAATTGCCCCTTGGCATTAAACAGCCAACTGGAGAACGCGAGATGTAAGAGGGTGTCTGCCGTGTGTGCGGCATACTTTTCCAGCGTACCAGTGGGAACTCCCTGTGCATTCAATAAAATGACGTGTTCCGTTTGCATAATTTCTCACATGTAATTCTGATCACTCATCATTATAGATAATTGAAGAGTGAAATGATTAACCAAGTGAGCGTTTATCGACAACCGCCCGTTTTGAGCGGATGCCGACAGGTAAAAACCATTTAAAAAAGTAGCATCATATATTTGAAGCGACTTTCAATGGCCATTGCAACACAGTCAGAAATGACAGGAATAGAGAGAGTAAAAAGCAACAGCAGACTGAATATAGCGCGCATTAAAAAATTCATATTATTCTCCATGCTCATTTTTCTTCAGCTTGCGCATCAGAAGCCACATACGTACTGTCCTGACTTTTAAATCTTTATCAGAGACGGATTCCTTCACCAGGTCAGCATGATGCTGGTAGCCATTAAAGAAGACATTCAGCACAACGGCGCTAAGGGTTGCGAGCATAATGCCGCTATGCAGCAACGGTTGCAGTACGGCCGGTAACTTAGAAAAGAAATCGTGAGAGAGCGTCGGAGTCATGCCAACGCCGAGACTGATCGCCACAATATAGAGGTTGTAACGGTTGGTGGTGTAGTTACAGCGCGACAGAATTCGAATCCCTGTCGCCAGTACCATGCCGAACATCACCAGCCCAGCACCGCCCAGCACAAATTGCGGAATGGAGGCGACCAGCACCGCCATTTTTGGCACCATGCCAAACAGGATTAATATAATTCCCGAAGAAATACACACCCAGCGGCTATGAACGCGCGTCACGCTAACCAGGCCAACGTTTTGTGAAAATGACGTGTGGGGGAAGCTGTTAAACGTTCCGCCTATCATTGTCCCTACGCCATCGACACGCAGCCCGCGAATAATATCGTGTGAAGAGAGTTTACGACCGACTATTTCACCCAGTGCCAGGAACATCCCCATCGACTCGATAAACACGATGATTAACACGGCAGTCATGGTCAGAATGGAAACGGGATCGAAAATCGGCATACCAAATGACATCGGCGTGACAATCGCAAACCATGAAGCATCATGTAGCCCGGATAAATTGACTTCATTCATCATCCACGAAAGTAAAAAGCCAAATACAATCCCCAGTAATACGGCGACGTTGGACATAAATCCTTTCGCATAGCGAGTAATGAGCAAGATAAAAATTAAGACAGCAAAGGAGATACCTAAATAAACGGGATTACCATATTGCGGATTCCCTTTACCTCCGGCGGCCCAGTCAATACCCACCTGAATGATGCTAAGCCCAATAGAAGTAATAACCACACCGGTAACCAGTGGCGGGAATAAAGGCATCAAGCGACCGATAAGTGGCGCTAATAATGTGGTGATAAAACCCGCGGCGATAGTGGCACCAAATATCCCCAGCAGGCCGATATCCGGGTTCATCCCAATGGCTATCATTGGTGTTACAGCAGCAAAGGTCACCGACATAATCACCGGCAGGCGGATCCCCATAAAGCGGCCGATACCGATACATTGCAATAATGTGACGATCCCGCAGCAAAAGAGATCCGAGCTAATGAGCATCGCAATAGCTTCTTTTGAGAGGCCCAGTCGGTCACCAATCATAAGAGGAACAGCGACTGCACCTGCGTACATGACAAGGACGTGTTGCAGACCGAGTATGATCAGCTTTCCTGGTGATAATATGCGGTCAACCTCATCAGTTGGGCGGTCTTGCCCAGAAGATGAGGGAAGTTGGGAATCTATGGCGCTCATCAGTGTTTCTCCTTTCGCCCGCCAGAGTAAAAAGCAACCGTTTACGTTAATGAAACTGTCTAAACACATGCTCGTGGAGTGCCAGTTTTTGCGAGGAAGGGGAGTTAGAGACAGGAATTGCGGAGGCAATCACATAATCGTGGTTAAACCACGAAAATGAGAAGAGAACCTGACAATGAAATTATCTGTAATTTTCTCATATTGATATTTCATTAATCATTCTGGCATGTCGCACTCTCGCATTTAATCGTTTTTATCTGGATAGCGCTCTTTTGGTCGGCAATGTTGAAATAATGAAAGCGGCATAGATTGAGGGGCAATAATTTGAACTCAGTCGCAAAATTATAATTAAAACGGTCATGCTACCTAATATATGCCCGTTTATTGCATCGCGAAATTTGAGAAGACATAACTCATTAAATGAAAGGGATGCAAATGAATAAGTTTATCGCTGCTGAAGCTGCGGAATGTATAGGCTGTCATGCTTGTGAAATTGCCTGTGCGGTGGCACACAATCAAGAAAACTGGCCGCTGAGTCACAGTGACTTTAGACCGCGTATCCACGTTGTAGGGAAAGGCCAGGCTGCGAATCCGGTGGCCTGCCATCACTGCAACAATGCCCCTTGCGTTACGGCTTGTCCGGTTAATGCTCTGACTTTCCAGTCCGATAGCGTACAACTGGACGAGCAAAAATGTATTGGTTGTAAAAGATGCGCAATCGCTTGCCCCTTTGGCGTCGTTGAGATGGTCGATACGATTGCGCAGAAATGCGACCTTTGTAACCAGCGCAGTTCTGGCACGCAAGCCTGTATTGAAGTCTGCCCAACACAGGCGTTACGACTGATGGACGATAAAGGGTTACAGTGGATAAAGGTGGCTCGCCAGCGCAAAACGGCAGCAGGAAAAGCGTCATCAGACGCTCAGCCATCTCGCAGTGCAGCGTTGCTCCCCGTTAACTCGCGTAAAGGCGCAGATAAAATTTCAGCGAGTGAACGGAAAACCCACTTTGGCGAAATCTATTGCGGGCTGGATCCACTGCAAGCGACTTATGAGAGTGACCGCTGTGTTTATTGTGCCGAAAAAGCTAACTGCAACTGGCATTGCCCGCTGCATAACGCTATTCCGGATTACATCCGTCTGGTACAGGAAGGAAAGATTATTGAAGCGGCAGAACTTTGCCACCAGACCAGTTCCTTACCAGAAATCTGCGGCAGGGTATGCCCACAGGACCGTCTTTGTGAAGGCGCATGTACTTTGAAAGATCACTCTGGCGCAGTCTCTATCGGTAATCTGGAACGCTACATCACCGATACCGCGCTGGCGATGGGCTGGCGTCCCGATGTCAGCAAAGTTGTTCCCCGTAGCGAAAAAGTGGCGGTGATTGGCGCTGGGCCAGCAGGGTTAGGGTGTGCTGATATTCTGGCGCGCGCGGGAGTTCAGGTTGATGTCTTTGATCGCCATCCAGAAATTGGCGGTATGCTGACTTTTGGCATTCCTCCTTTCAAACTCGATAAAACGGTATTAAGCCAGCGGCGAGAGATATTCACCGCAATGGGAATCGACTTTCATCTTAACTGTGAAATTGGCCGCGATATTACCTTTAGCGATTTAACTTCTGAATATGATGCAGTTTTCATCGGCGTGGGGACTTACGGGATGATGCGAGCAGATCTGCCGCATGAAGATGCACCCGGTGTCATTCAGGCTCTACCGTTCCTGACTGCCCATACCCGCCAGCTCATGGGATTGCCGGAGTCTGAAGAGTATCCGCTGACGGACGTGGAAGGTAAGCGAGTCGTGGTATTGGGCGGTGGCGATACGACAATGGATTGTTTGCGGACTTCCATTCGCCTCAATGCTGCCAGCGTGACCTGCGCGTATCGTCGTGATGAAGTCAGTATGCCGGGCTCGCGCAAAGAGGTGGTTAATGCGCGCGAGGAAGGTGTCGAGTTTCAGTTCAATGTTCAACCGCAATATATCGCTTGTGACGAAGATGGGCGTTTAACTGCGGTGGGCCTGATTCGTACCGCCATGGGTGAGCCGGGGCCGGATGGTCGCCGTCGTCCTCGTCCGGTAGCGGGTTCAGAGTTTGAATTGCCCGCCGATGTTCTGATTATGGCCTTTGGTTTCCAGGCGCATGCCATGCCGTGGTTGCAGGGCAGCGGAATTAAACTCGATAAATGGGGCCTGATTCAAACCGGTGACGTCGGGTATTTACCTACCCAGACGCATCTGAAAAAAGTCTTTGCTGGTGGTGATGCAGTTCATGGCGCGGATCTGGTTGTCACTGCAATGGCCGCAGGAAGGCAGGCGGCGCGCGATATGTTAACTCTGTTTGATACGAAGGCATCGTGATGAAATCGTTAATTATCGTTAATCCGGCTGACTGTATTGGCTGCCGTACTTGTGAAGTAGCCTGTGTGGTCGCTCACCCTTCAGAACAGGAGTTGAATGCCGATGTCTTTTTACCCCGGCTGAAGGTACAGCGACTGGACAGCATCAGTGCGCCGGTGATGTGCCATCAGTGTGAAAACGCCCCTTGTGTTGGCGCTTGCCCCGTGGGGGCGCTGACGATGGGCGAGCAGGTGGTGCAGACCAATTCTGCCCGTTGTATTGGCTGTCAGAGTTGCGTCAGTGCGTGCCCGTTTGGAATGATCACCATTCAGTCTTTGCCGGGGGATACCCGGCAACAAATCGTGAAATGCGATCTCTGTGAACAGCGGGAAGAGGGGCCAGCCTGCGTTGAATCTTGCCCAACACAGGCGCTGCAGTTGCTTACTGAAAGAGAACTCAGGCGAGTCCGCCAGCAGCGTATTGTTGCCAGCGGTGAGAATCCTCTGTGAAAGAAATCTCCGCGCTGAAAGGCGCGGAGAATCTATTAGATTGCCCAACCACCCGCGTAAAATGCGACCAGTGCGGCAGTAATGATCACCGTACCAATATTCAGCTTTTGCCATTCGCGTGCAAAGACGCGGCCTACGACCAGTGTCACAAAGCCCAGCATAATACCGGTAACGATATTACAAGTCAGAACGATGAACACGGCACACACCAGGCCAGCCATAGCGTCAATAAAATCATTGAAATCCAGCTTCGAGACGTTACTTAACATCAGCAAACCCACGTACATCAGAGCGGGTGCAGTGGCGTAACCAGGGATCAAAAATGACAGCGGTGATAAGAACAGAATCAGCAGGAATAACGCCCCCACTACGGTTGCGGTCAACCCTGTTTTACCCCCGGCGGCGGTTCCTGCCGCTGATTCGATATAAACCGCTGCGGGCGCTGCGCCCACCAGACCGGAGAATATTGAACTTACTGAGTCACTGGTCAGGGCTTTGCCGCCGTTGATGATCTGGTTGTCTTTATCCAACAAATTCGCCTGACCGGCGACGGCACGGATGGTGCCAGTGGCGTCGAACACTGCGGTCATCACCAATGCCAGTACACTCGGAAGTACGGTTGGCTGGAGTGCGCCCATAATATCGAGGCTGAAAATCAGAGACTTACCATCTTCGCCAGTCAGACTTGGCATCGCCACCAGACCGTGGTATTTCACCGCTGGGTCAAAGATTAAGCCGATAATCGAAATTGCGATAATCACCAACAAGATCCCGCCGGGTACGCGGCACTTCTCCAGACCGAAGATGACCGCCAGCCCCAGCAAGCTCATCATCACCGGGAAGGAGGTAAACGCACCGAGCGCCACTGGCAAGCCTTCAATCGGGTTTTTGATAACCATACCCACACCGTTAGCAGCAATCAGCAGCAGAAACAGGCCGATACCGATACCTGTACCGTGAGCGATACCCATCGGTAAATTACGTAAGATCCAGGTACGCACACCGGTTACGGAAATAGCGGTGAAGATGACGCCCATCAGAAAGACCGCGCCCAGTGCGACAGGAACGCTAATTTGTTGCCCGAGTACCAGACTGAATGCGGTAAATGCCGTCAAGGAAATCGCACAACCAATCGCCATTGGCAAATTGGCCCACAACCCCATCAGCAACGAGCCGAAGCCCGCGACCAGACAGGTGGCAACAAACACAGCTGCGGGAGGAAAACCTGCTTTGCCCAGCATTCCCGGAACGACGATAACGGAATAAACCATGGCCAGAAAGGTCGTTAAGCCAGCCAGTACTTCCTGACGAACGGTACTGCCACGAGCGGTAATTTTAAAATAATTATCCAGCGCGCCCTGTGGCTTTGGTGCGTCCGGTGTTTGTAGGATGTCTCCAGACATAATGATGTCCTCACGAGGATGTTAAAGTTTTATTATTAGTTGCGTTCGTACACCAGACGACCATCAACGTAGGTGCGGTAGATCGAACGGTCATCGCCCAACGTCATCATCACGAACAATTTGTCGACTAAAGAAACAGAGTTGTCATAGCGCAGCTGCTGTAGCGGAGTGGCGGTGGGTTCCATCACCACGAAATCAGCCTCTTTGCCAGGTAAAAAGTTGCCAATCAAATCGTCAAGGCCCAGAGATTTCGCTCCGCCGAGCGTGGCCAGGTAAAACGCTTCATATGCCGAGAGGCGATAGCCTTGTAATTGCAATACTTTGTAGGCTTCGTTCAGCGTTTGCAGCATGTTGAAAGTGGTTCCGGCACCGATATCCGTTCCCATGCCCACTTTAACTTTCTTCTGCCATGCTTTTTTCAAGTTGAATAAGCCGCTGCCGAGGTAAAGGTTGGAGGTCGGACAGAAAGCAATGCTGGATTTGGTTTCGCTGAGACGATCCCACTCTTTTTCTTCGAGATGGACGCAGTGAGCAAAGACACAGTTTTTACCGGTCAGGCCGTACTGATGGTAAACATCCAGATAACCATCATGGTCAGGATAAAGCGATTTCACCCAGGCAATTTCATCTTTGTTTTCACAGAGATGGGTATGTACCCACGTATCCGGATATTCTTCTTTCAGGCGTTGCGCCATCGCCATCTGTTCAGGAGATGAGGTCGGGGCGAAGCGTGGCGTAATCGCATATAGCAGACGACCATTTTTGTGCCAGCGTTCAATCAGTTCTTTGCTTTGGTGATAGCTGCTTTCGGCAGTGTCGAGCAGATAATCCGGTGCGTTGCGGTCCATCATCACCTTACCGGCAATCATACGCATATTGATATGACTGGCGGCTTCAAACAGCGCATCAACAGATTGCGGATGAACAGTGCCAAACACCAGCGCCGTGGTGGTTCCGTTACGTAAAAGCTGCTTGATGAAGAATGCCGACATTTCGCGGGCGTACTCTAAATCCTCATAACGACGTTCAGTAGGGAAGGTGTGTTTATTCAACCACTCCAGCAATTGTTCACCATAGGCCCCCACCATTTCACTTTGCGGATAATGGATATGTGTATCGACAAAGCCCGGTACTATCAGTTTGCCGCGATAGTCGCGCACGCGAATAGTGTCAGGAATTTGATGCTTTCCGTCTTCCCATTCGCCAAACCATTCCACTTTTCCCTGTTTAATGAGTAATAAACCATCCTCAATAAACCGCAGCGCAGAGGCAATCTCTTCCGGGTTATCGACCGTACGGGTGACATCAATAAAACTGCCTCGTACCGCTTTCAACGTGTGTTCTCCTGACATCATTGACTCCTTTACTGTTAATCCATCTCTTCCGCTGAGGTAATACCAGGCAGAACGTTTTCCTGTCGGTAGCCACCAGGGAGGATAATATTTAATAAAATCGCAGTTAACCCGCCAGCACAAATAGGGTTTTCAACTAGTACATAAATAGAGGCTGGCAATATTTTAAAAATTTCGGGATCGTAGGAGACGCCAAGTCCTAAACCTAAAGAAGTGGCGACAATAAGTGTTTCTCGGCGCTTTAAACCGTTGGTGATGATTATGCGAATCCCAGCGATGGCAATCATGGAAAACATCAACGTCATTGCGCCTCCCAGAACTGCCGAGGGAATGGTCGTGAAGAAGCCGCCAATCATCGGAAACAAACCGAGGATAACCAGCATTACCGCGATGGTTCGCCCGACATAACGTGAAGCGACGCCAGTCATCTGAATAACCCCATTATTTTGCGCAAACGTGGTTAAGGGTAATGACCCGACAGCGGAGGCGATAACAGAAACCAGACCGTCTGCCAGCACGCCGCCTTTCAGTCGGGACTGATACTCTTCTCCCTGAATGGGTCGGCGGGAAACCATTGCCGTGGCGGTGATATCGCCGACAGCTTCCAGCACGCTAAGCAGATAAATCGTGCCAACCACCAGGAACTGATGGAAGCTAAAACTAAAGCCGTATTTGAACGGATGCGGGATGGTGATTAACGGCAAATTGCGCATACTGCTGAAATCCACCATGCCCAGGCATAACGATGCGATATAGCCGACACATAGCCCAATGGCGATCCCTCCCATGCGTAGCAACGGACTGCGACAGCAGTTAAAGCCGATCACCACAATTAAAACCAATAAACCAACGCCGAGATGTTCGTAATTGCCGAACGTACCGCTGCTTTTGGCTGCAAATCCTCCACCAAAATCGATAATGCCGACTTTAATCAGGCTTAAGCCGATCATCAGTACCACAATACCGCTGACGGTAGGCGTAATAACCCGACGTAAATAGGGCAAGATAAATGAAGATCCGACAACCAGAAATGCGCCAACGAAGGAGACGCCGAGAAGCGACGACATGATTAACTCTTCGTGAAAACCGTCGCTTTTCATGCTGCTGCCCAGCGCAATCATGACCGTAACAAATGAAAAATTGACTGACTGAATTGAGAGTAGGCCAGAACCGACGATGCCGTAGCGGTTTACTTGTAACCAGGTACCAATACCAGAGGCGATCATCGCCATAGAAACAAGATAGGCAGTTGTTTCAGCGGAAAGCTGTAAGGCCGCCCCCACGATTAACGCGGGGGTTACCATCGGAACGAAAATTGCCAACAGATGGGTAATGGCACCAACGAGAGCCTGATGAAAGGGAGGGCGATCCTCCAGTTCAAATATAAGGTCAGAACCTGCATTGTTTATATCAGACATCCCTTCACTCCTTTTAAAGTAAATTTGATCATCTGAATTAGTAAAATAAATTCCCACGAATTTGGGGCGCAGGACGCCTTGAGAACGGCTTATCTCATTTTCGCAGTCACTATTTAGTCATCGTCCAAACAGAGAAACAGGCCGCCGAAGCGGCCATTTATTATTTATATTTTTCCAGCGCAGTGAGTATTTTCTCCGGTGTGAAATGCCATTCGCGTAACCAGATGCCGCATGCATCGTGAATTGCGGTAGCAATCGCCGGAGCTGCGCCATTTACACCGATTTCCGAGATCGATTTCGCCCCGAACGGGCCGACTTTATCGTCGCTCGGCACCAGCACAGCGCGGAAATCACGCGGAATGTCACCAATTTTCGGTGCGCCGTAACTGCGTAAATCACGCGTTAACGGGTGACCTTCGGCGTCATAAATGATCTCTTCGCTCATACTGTGGCCGATAGCTCGCAGGGTAGCACCGTAGATTTGTCCCAATGCTAATTCCGGGTTGACCGGTGTACCGCAGTCCAGCAAGGCGTAGAATTTATCCAGGCGGATTTCACCCGTACGCGTGTTGACGGCAACTTCAGCGAAGTTTGCGCCATACGGGAAGGCGAAATCAGGCGTGATATAACTGCCAGTTCCCACCAGTGAACCAAAGCCGGTGCCGGTTTCGCCTTTATGAGCAATATCCCCGAAGCTGACTTCGCCTTTCTTGCCGCGCACGACGCCCGGCGTTGCCAGTTGAACATCTGCCACTGCCTCACCCAACATTTGCGCGCCGTGGAACAGAATTTTCTCCCGCAGATTTTCCGCTGCCAAACGCGCCGCGTTACCCGAGAAGCAAGTACCGGACGAGGCATATGCGCCTTTATCAAACAACGCATGATCGGTATCACCGGAGATAACATGCACGTCCTGCGGTGGACAATGCAGCACTTCTGCTGCCAGTTTCGTCACCACAGTATCCAGACCAGTACCAATATCCGCACCGCCAGAATGAACGATAAAGGTGCCGTCCGATTCCAGTTTGATCATGCAGTTAGCCTGATCGATATCCGGGATACCCGATTTCTGCATGATAATGGCGACGCCGCGACCGATGTGCCAGTCACCATTTTGCGGTTTCGGTGACGACCATTGGATCATCTCGCGACCCTGACGCAGGATCTCTTCCAGTGCACAGCTGGCGGCGGAAGGAACGGAGGTCGGCGCTTTACCTTCACCGATTGCACCGAGAATTTTCAGCTCTTGCCCTTCGTGTACCCGGTTACGTTCGATAATTTCCAGTTGGTCGATCTGTAACTGTTCAGCCAGTTCCGCTAATGCCATGGTGATAGCGAAGTTACCTTTCGGTGCGCCATAACCCTGATAAGCACCATTTGGGCAAATGTTGCTGTAGTAGGTGGTGACCTGGAAATCGACGTTATCGCACGGATATAACGGCAGCGACAGCGCCGGTCCGTTACACGGTACGGTGAGTGAGTGGTTGCCGTAAGGGCCAGTGTTGGCGCGGAAATCCATCTTCACTGCCGTCAGGCGACCATCTTTTTTCGCTCCCAGTTTGACGGTGACTTTCGCGACGTGACGAGAGGTGTTAGCAATAAACTCTTCTTCACGGGTGTAGCGGAACAGTACCGGACGCCCGGTCACGCAGGTTGCCCAGGCGCACACTTCTTCCAGCAGGATGTCCTGTTTGGAACCAAAACCGCCGCCAACTCGCTCTTTAATGACATGAACTTTATGCTGTTTCATGCCTACGAGGCGCGCGACCTGGCGGCGTAAGTGCCATGGTACCTGGGTGGAGGCGTGGATAACCAGACGATCGCCGTCCATCCGGGTAAAGCAGATATGTGTTTCAGTCGGGCACTGCTGTGCCTGCGTTGAGTTATAGGTTCGCTCAATGATCACATCGGCATCGGCAAAGCCTTTGTCCATATCGCCAATATGACCATGAATACTGGCGGCGATATTTTTGCGAGGGCGAGAACCGATCGGGAAGTTGATGATCATATGCTCGCCGCGCTGGGCTGCATGGCTGTTATCGTCTTCCAGAGTATCTGGCGCACCAGCAACATACACCACCGGTTCATCGTGCACGACAGGCGCATCTTCCGCCATTGCTTCGTCGATCGACATTACCGGCTTAAGCACTTCATATTCAACGTCGATGAGCTTCAATGCTTCGAGCGCAATTTCTTCACTTTCTGCGACGACCGCAGCAACACGATCGCCGACGTGACGCATTTTCTTGCCGAACATACGGCGGTCAAGCGGTGACGGTTCCGGTGCGCTCTGACCACCCGGGGTATAGTAGATATCCGGGCAATTCAGGTGAGTAATAACGTGAACGACGCCCGGTAAGGCTTCAGCTTTGCTGACATCCAGATGAGTAATCAGTGCGTGAGCGTGTGGGCTACGTAACATTTTAATGACGCAGGCGTCAGCCGTTACGCGGTCTTCAACATAGCAGGGTTTCGCCTGCACCATTTTCGCGGCATCAGTTTTAGGATAATGCTTGCCAATGACTTCAAGGTCGTCACGGAAAGTCGGAGCGATATCAATGGTGGCCTGCGGATTATTTTTACGTGCAACCGCCAGTTCAATGACCTGATAGTATTGTTGCCAGCCTGCATCGCGGCTGAACAAACCAGAAAGCGCGTCGTCGATCTCTTCGCGGGTAGGTGCGGCGATGCGATCGAGAAGATCGGTGATAATCAGAGCTGCAGCTGGATCGTTATAACCAGACTGCACCACGCCAACATCAACCATTGCCTGTTGAACCAGACTTAACTCGTTCCATTTGCCCAAAGATTCTGCGGTACGAATATCTGCCTTCTCTAACTGTGCGGCAATAAGCAAGGACGCGTTAACGATATTACCGTTAAAGATTATTGCGTCAGAACCGGCAAACCCGAAGCCATCATCACTGTTGCGTACAGAGTGCATTCCCATGTTAAACAACAGCTTTTGCACGTTTTCGCCTGGATTAACGGTTAGCTCCTGAGGCGCGCCATTTAAAGTAAAGTGGATGATCATACGGCTTCCTCCCCAGCCTGTTGGCAGTCGGCATACAGGTCGGCTACCAGAACTCCCGTGATATAGCGTTTATAGGCCACGCTGCCCCGCAAATCTTCCTGCGGGAAAATGGCGTTGGCGACAGCCTGTTCAAGTGCATTGCCTTCCAGATTTTGTTTTTCGACATCATGCAGACGCAGTGCTTTACTGGCGACGCCATCCAGCGCAATTCGCATACCGTCGTGGTCTGTCATTGCAACGGCTGCCGTCACGACGGTTAAACCTGCCTGAGAACGGCTAATTTTGCGGGTCGCACAGGTGCGATACGGATCTTTAATGATAATTTCGGTTAGCAGGCGATCGCATGGGCAGGCCAGGTAGTCCTCGATTGACAGCGTTTCGCCGTTGCCAAAAACCAGTTCAGCATCCAGTGCCAACAGGACGGGAAGCAGCACCGACTCTTCCTGGCGGGCGGCGATTTCACCACCAATGGTCGACTGATTACGAACATGGCGTGAGTAAACAAAACCGAGGGCTTCACGCAGCGCTGCAGGAATAAATCGCGCATCACGCAGTGGCTGCAAGCGAGACATTGCGCCAATCCGCAGTGCACCGTTATCCCAGTCAACCCAGTCCAGTTCCAGATCCTGTAAGGAAATGGCAATCTTTTTATCGGTACGGGTTGGTGTAGCATTGAGTTTGCTGCCCCCGGCGAACCAGACGGCTTCATCCTGGTAGCGGCGCTTCAGTTCCAGCGCCTGTTCGACAGAGTCGGGCCTGAAAAATTGTTCAATCATCTTCTTTCCTTATTTAACCCTCTTCCCTGCGGGAAGAGGGCATCTGTCATTTATGCCAGCGCATCCATCCGACGCCACATACTGGCAGCGGCTTTTCTGGCTTGTGCATAAATGGAATCGCAATCGAAGTTAAACTGACGGTCTTCATAGACCATCACACCATTGACCATCACGCTGTGAACGCTGCCTGAGCCCATACCGAAAGCGATATGCCCGGCGATATTGTCTGCCAGCAGCGGCGTCGGTGAGTTGTAATCGCAAATGGTTAAATCAGCTTTGTAACCGGCTTCCAGAAGTCCAAATTTCGCGCCAAAGTTGCGGCTCATCAGTTCGTTACCGTTAGTCAGGGCTTTGGCAAAACTGTCAGGCCACAGCGGACCACCCGCATCGCGATGTTTAAAGAAGGCAAATTTCATCTCTTCAAACATGTCCGAACCAATGCCGTCCGTTCCCAACGCCAGATTGCGGATGTCGCTAAGGTGATGGTTGTAGCCGACATGGTTGTTCATGTTTGAACGGGCGTTATGCACCAGGAACGCATCGCGCTGATTGAGTAGGGCGATGTCATCTTTCGACAAGTACAGCCCATGAGCGACCAGCGTTTTGCTATCGATGAGATCGAATTGCGCCAGTCGTGCCAGCAGGTCTTTGCCGTACCAGTGGTGACTGTAGGAAACGTCGTAAAGGTCTTCCGCAGCGTGAATATGCAAACCACGGCCTGTGGCTTTCACGGCTTCACGTAGCATCTCCAGACCGGCATCTGGCACGGTAAACGGCGCGTGAGCACCGATATGTGCTTCCACCAGATACGGCTCGGTTGCTGCTTTCTTCGCCTCATCAATCTGACGGGCGAAGCGGATGTTTTCTTCTACACCTTCCTGCAACTCTTTGATGCCGTTGTTACGGTCAGTAGTTTCAAAACAGGTCATCGCGCGCAGGCCAACTTTTAAAAATGCGTCGCGCAATGTGGAGAGCGACCCGCCGATATACGCCGGAGAGGCATGGTGATCGATAACCGATGTACATCCGCTCTTAATCGCTTCCAGGGAACAAATCAGCCCGCTGTAATAGAGCGACTCTTCATCAAGGGCGCGATCGAGCCGCCACCAGAGATTTTTCAGCGTTGAGATGAAATCCGGGCAGGGGGCGATGTTTGCCATAATTCCGCGGGAAAGCCCCGAGTAAAAATGGTTGTGCGAGCAGACAATTCCCGGCATCACAATCCGACCATGCATCTCTTTGTAGCTGGCATCGGGGTAGCGTTGCGTCAGGGCATCGCCGATAGCGACAATCACATCATTTTCGATAGCGATATCAACGCCTTCCTGCACTTTCGCCGGGTGTAACTGCACTGCGGTGACATTCTTCAGAATCAACATGATTACACCTCCACGCGGCCCAGCAGATAATGATGATGCTGGTGGACATGGCTGATGATGCGGCACATATCGTTCAGCTCCGGTGGTACGTTGTTGAACTGACCTTCGCTGTCGATGTTTAACACCCAGCTTTGGTTATTCAGTCGTACTCGTACCCGGCAATCTTCCACAAGGAAGCCTGGGTTGCTGCTGTTATCAAAGTCTTGCGCCAGGCTGAAAACGGTGATTTTGTCTTTGTATGGTTTACCGTTCCACGGACAGAACTGAGCGCAGTTGCCGCATTCGTTACAGTAAGCGTCGAGGTGCAGCGTCTGGAATCTATTCTGGAAGCCTGGGACCGCAATGGAGACGTTGGCGCGGTTCGGGCAGACATCCACACACTTGCTGCAAACGTAGTTACATTCGAGGCAGCGAGCGGCTTCCTGGGCGACAAACGCGTCACGATCGTCACTGTTCACCAGAGTGATAGAGATATCGCCTTTACGTTGATAGATTTCCGCCGGATTGACGTTGTTCCAGTATTTATCGTTCTGGTGGGAACGGATATTTTCCCGACTAAGGATGGCATCGGTCGCCCGACGCGCGGTTCCGACAGCAGCGACAATGGAGGATGGTCCGCGCTGTACGTCGCCGATCATAAAGACGTCAGTCAGACGAGTTTCGCCATTGTGGTCGACGTCTGGCCAGCCGTTTTTGTCCAGCGGCACGCCCATCGCATTCAGGGCTTCAGTATCCTGCTGTTCACCAATGGCGGTGATCAGGCTGTCTACATGCAGTGTTACTGTTTCGTTGGTTTCAACCGGACGGCGACGGCCTTTCTCATCGGGTTCGCCAAGCGACATAACGCGCAAGGTTAAGGTGCCATCAGCATCGAAACGTTCCGGATTATTCAGGAAACGGAACTCCACGCCGTCGTGCAACGCTTCTTCATACTCTTCGCGCCATGCGGGCATCTCTTGCAGTGAACGACGGTAAACGATCGTTGCTTTTTCTACGCCTGGAACGCGTAACGCCGCACGAGCGCAGTCCATTGCGGTGTTACCCGCCCCGACAACGACCACATGTTTGCCCAGCTTGAGCGCTGTACCCTTGTTGTATTCACGCAGGAAGGGGAGTGATTTCCAAACATTTTGGTTGTCACCCGCCAGTTTCACACCGCTATTTTTATCAGTGCCGGTGGCAATCAGAACATAGTGGAAGCCCTGATTTTTTAACTGTTCAACGGTCAAATCGGGTGAGCAGCCATACTCAAATTTCACGCCGTGATCGGCAACAAAATCGATATCGTGCTGAATTAACTCAGCCGGAATACGGAACTGAGGAATGATATTTTTCACCACGCCGCCCGCATTGGCTTCGCGTTCAAACAGCGTAACCGGATGGCCCGCTCTGGCAAGGAAGTAACCTGCTGCCAGACCCGCCGGACCTGCACCAATCACGGCAACCGGATGGCGTGAACCAGAACCGGCTGGTTTGTGCCAGCGTTGCTTATATTCATCCCAACCTTTTTCCAGCGCGACTTTTTTCAGTTCGCGGATATTCAGCGCACTGTCGTAATCCAGGCGGGTACAGTTGTATTGGCACTGGTGATCGCAAATATGACCGGTAATGGCGGGCAGAGCGTTGCGTTGGTAGATGAGTTCCAGCGCGTCGGCATAGCGGTGTTCGCCAAGCAGACGGATGTATTCCGGAATATCTTGCTTGATAGCGCAGGCAGTAACACAGGGGGCAACGTAGCAATCGGTCAGCGGCAGGTCTTCTGCCACTTCAATACGCTCTTCTGGCTTCCAGTGTTTCTGGGTGTATTCCATGGTTAACGCATCTGCTGCCAGTCTGTTCAGTCGTTCGACGTCAACATGGTCAAGTCCCCAGGCGTCGGAGCCTTCCAGCTCGCGCATGCAGGCACTTAAGCGCAAATAGCCGCCAGGTTTCAGCAGGTCGGTTGCCATAGTAATAGGGCGAATACCTGTATCAAAAATATCGCGGATAGTCAGCTGACTGGCACCACCGGAATAAGAAATGGGCAGTTTGCCGTCAAAGGCGCGAGAGAGAACTGCTGCAACATTGATGGAGAGCGGGAACAGCGCACGGCCTGACATATACATCTCTTCACCAGGCAGTGCGCCTTTATTGTTGATGGTGCCGAGAGTGTTAGTCAGTTTTACGCCAAAGCCGAGTGATTTTTCTTTTGCCAGTGCCATCAGGCGTTCCAGCATTTCCAGTGCTTGCGTCAGCTTGAGGTCGTGATCAAATGACTCTTCTTTTAAGCCTATGTAACCGAAACCGCAGACATCGAGGATCTCACGAACACGCGCGTATCCCAGTAAGGTCGGGTTAAGTTTCACAAAGGTGTTGAGCCCTTTTTCTTCCAGCATGTAGCGGCAAATGGCTTCGATTTCATGCGGAGGACAGCCGTGCATGGTGGAGAGGGTGACGCCCTGCACCATACTGGTGGGGATGCGAGCGGGTAAGGCTTGCAAGCTTTCGCGTTTTTCCTGCAATCCGTGGCGGGCTAAAAATGCGTCATCCTGGAGTAATTTATTCAGCGTATCGCGATATTGCGCGAATTTCGGATGGTCAGATGCGTCCATCATATTGTCGATGAACTGTTGCATTGGCGGTTGCTTAATACCTTCGAGGTTGTAACCGACGCTCATATTAAAGATGAACGATTTACCGGAATCAGAAGGCTGGAACATCGCTTCGAGAAGGTGCAGGGCAAACCAGGCTTTGAGGTATTCATCCCAGGCTTTAAGCAGGGTAAATTCGGTAGACCATTCGGTGTTAAAGCACTCGTCTTCGGCATCGATACAGGGCTTTTCCAGCTCCAGGCGGTCAAGAATTTGGACGGTTTTTAGTTCGATGAAGCGTCCGCCAGTCAGCCAGGAAGTGACAATATTTTGCGCGAGCTGCGTGTGCGGGCCAGCGGCAGGGCCGACGGGAGTGGCACAGGTTTCACCGAAGACGCTAACAGTTTTACCTTTTACAGGTGAGTAAAACTGTTGCTCGGGAATACCAAAGATTGAGCGTTGTTGTTGGTATTCATCAAATATGCGCGTCAAAAGTTCCTCAAACGGAATGGGACGCATAATATCCCCCATAACCCTCTCCTTAGCTTATACAGATATCATTGAGTGACCGGTGTTGAGAAATCCGGTGGTTTAGGGGGATAGAGCAACAATCGCACCACTCTTGCCAGGTTTGGCGGGAAATATAAAAAAATGTGAGGCGGCTCGAAACTTAAAGGCTTTTTGTGAATGAACTCACAGGTGCCAAATGAGAATTAAAATCACTCCTGAAAATTATTATTGTCAGCCCATTTATCACTTTTTCTCTTTTCTCAAAATCAGTGATTCCTTATCATTATGATAAAGAGTGCTGGAGAGATTAAATATTTGAACGCAATCGTTTAACTACATTTTCTAAATTTTAGTATACCTTTTTTGCGCTGTAATAAAGTCGTCCGGAGTATCAATATCTAAAATTATTTCTGCATTTTCTATCTCGACGGAATAATGAGCTCCCATAAGGAGTGCCTGACGCATATTGGTGACATTGGGTCGTTGGATTGCCTGCATCAAGCATGGTTTTGACACTAAAATCGGATGGCCGGGGATGCCATTATGGAGTGGCAGTATTGCGCCATCATTTCGTAACGACCAGATTTTTCTAAAAATATCGATGGTGAGGGTTGGCATGTCACCGTGGGTGAGAAAACAATGTTCTGTTTGCACTGCGGGTACTGCGGCCTTTACTGATGTTAGTAAACCCTGCGCATAATCTGGGTTGTGGATAATAGTGATATTGCTCTGGTTCGCATAACGTTCGTGCAGTTCATTACCACGATAGCCGGTGACTAAAATAATTCGGCTACAAAACTGCAACGCATTTTTGATACTTGTATCAAGAATTGTCCCCTGTTGCCAGGGTAACATCATTTTCCATTGCCCCATTCTTGATGATAATCCGGCAGCGGTAATTATACAGTCGATGGCTGACATAGTGGTTCCATTATTTATAGGGGCTAATAACGCCTGATAATTGCGTTACTTCCTGATGGATTAAGTTGGGGATAATTTATCCCAGAGAGGTCATAAAGACTCGTGAAAAGTATAGTTGACCCATCGGCATTAGTCATTGATTTAGGTGCGCAGAAACGTCCCACTGTGATTTCTGTTGTTGGTGCTGGGGGGAAAACCAGCTTGCTTTTTTGGCTGGCAGAACTGCTCCAGGCTAGCGGCAGGCGTGTGTTAATCACGACGACGACACATATGTTTATGCCAACGTCTCACTGGCCCGTGGTTTTCTGTCGTGATCCCGCCATGCTTCCTCATGCGTCTCTTACATCCCCCATTTCATTTTGTTTTCACAGCTGGAAAGCGAACCAGGGAAAAGTGCAGGGATTTACGCCAGAAGCGATTGATGCACTGGTGCAACGACCAGAGTGTGACGTAATTCTCATTGAAGCAGATGGCTCGCGTGGAATGCCGTTAAAAGCGCCTGATGAGCACGAACCTTGCATACCCAAAAGCAGTTGCTGCGTGATTGCTGTGATGGGAGGACATACTTTGGGCGCGAAAGTGAGCACAGAAAATGTCCATCGCTGGTCGCAGTTTGCTGATATTACCGGGTTAACACCTGATGCAACCTTGCAACTGAGCGATCTCGTTGCGCTGGTTCGCCACCCTCAGGGGGCGTTTAAAAACGTACCGCAAGGTTGTCGGCGAGTCTGGTTCATTAACCGTTTTTCTCAATGTGAGAATGCGATTGCACAAAGCGAGCTCCTTCAACCGCTGCAACAACACGACGTAGAGGCAATCTGGCTGGGCGATATACAAGAACATCCTGCAATCGCGCGCAGATTTGTGAATTAGCGGCCCGGGTATTCCGGGTTACTGAAAGGATATCCATTGAGGTTGGTATGAATATTTTCACAGAGGCTGCAAAACTCGAAGAGCAAAATTGTCCGTTTGCGATGGCGCAAATTGTTGATAGCCGAGGCTCGACTCCCCGCCATTCTGCACAAATGTTAGTGCGCGCCGATGGTTCTATCGTCGGTACAATTGGTGGCGGAATGGTTGAGCGGAAGGTGATTGAAGAGTCACTTCAGGCATTGCAGGAACGTAAGCCGCGATTATTCCATGGACGTATGGCTCGTAACGGTGCGGATGCTGTCGGGTCAGATTGTGGAGGTGCAATGTCAGTATTTATCAGCGTCCATGGTATGCGTCCACGTCTGGTGTTGATTGGCGCGGGGCATGTCAACCGGGCGATAGCCCAGAGTGCGGCGCTATTAGGATTTGATATTGCCGTTGCCGATATTTATCGCGAAAGCCTCAATCCTGAACTATTCCCTCCATCAACCACGCTTCTCCATGCTGAGTCGTTTGGTGCAGCAGTGGAAGCACTGGATATTCGCCCTGATAATTTTGTCCTGATTGCCACGAATAATCAGGATCGTGAAGCCCTCGACAAACTCATTGAACAGCCCATTGCATGGTTGGGGTTGCTGGCAAGTCGCCGCAAGGTTCAGCTTTTCCTGCGTCAATTGCGTGAGAAAGGCGTGGCTGAAGAACATATTGCCCGTTTACATGCGCCCGTTGGTTACAACATAGGTGCGGAAACGCCGCAGGAGATCGCCATCAGCGTGCTGGCAGAAATATTACAGGTGAAAAATAACGCGCCGGGTGGGCTGATGATGAAACCTTCTCATCCTTCCGGACACCAGCTGGTGGTGATTCGCGGTGCGGGAGATATCGCCAGTGGTGTGGCGCTACGTCTGTATCATGCGGGTTTTAAAGTGATCATGCTGGAAGTGGAAAAACCGACAGTGATTCGTTGTACCGTGGCGTTTGCCCAGGCCGTGTTCGATGGCGAAATGACGGTCGAAGGCGTTACTGCTCGCCTGGCAACCAGCTCTGCGGAAGCGATGAAACTTACCGAACGCGGATTCATCCCTGTGATGGCAGATCCCGCCTGTTCATTGCTTGATGAACTGAAACCGCTTTGCGTGGTGGACGCTATTCTGGCGAAACAGAATTTGGGAACGCGGGCAGATATGGCACCAGTAACAATCGCGCTTGGGCCGGGCTTTACTGCAGGGAAGGATTGTCATGCGGTAATTGAAACAAATCGCGGGCACTGGCTCGGTCAGGTGATTTACTCTGGTTGTGCGCAGGAGAATACCGGTGTTCCTGGCAATATTATGGGGCATACCACCCGACGGGTGATCCGTGCTCCTGCTGCAGGCATTATGCGATCCAACGTGAAATTAGGCGATCTGGTGAAAGAGGGCGATGTGATTGCCTGGATTGGTGAGCATGAAATTAAAGCACCGTTGACGGGGATGGTGCGTGGCTTGTTGAACGACGGCCTGGCAGTGGTCGGTGGTTTTAAAATTGGTGATATCGATCCTCGTGGTGAAACGGCTGATTTCACCAGCGTTTCTGATAAAGCCCGGGCGATTGGCGGCGGCGTACTTGAGGCGTTAATGATGTTGATGCATCAGGGCGTGAAAGCGACAAAAGAAGTGCTGGAAGTGGCTTAAATGAAAATGGCCGGATGGTATTACCCACCCGGCCTTAAAATTACTGACAAATCACCGTTCCGGTTTTGCCTTCAATCCCCTCTTTCGCTTTGCTCAATACGGTAATCAGTGCTTCACGACCTGCGCGAGAGCGAGCAAACGAGGCGGCAGCTTCCACTTTAGGCAGCATAGAACCTTTCGCAAAATGACCTTCTTCGATAAAGCGTTCAGCATCACTTAATGACAGGCGATCGAGCCACTGTTCATTCTCTTTACCGAAGTTAATGGCCACTTTTTCTACCGCAGTCAGAATGATCAGCATATCGGCATCAATCATTTCTGCTAAACGGGCGCTGGCCCAGTCTTTATCGATAACCGCGCTGGCACCACGCAGATGGTTACCTTCACGAATAACAGGAATACCACCACCGCCAACGGTGATCACCACCTGGCCTGCATCTACCAGAGCTTTAACCGTTTCTTTTTCAATAATATCAACCGGTTTTGGCGAGGCAACAACACGGCGATAGCCGCGACCAGCATCTTCTTTCAGAGTGTAACCCTGTTTTGTCAGTTGCTCTGCTTCTTGCTCGGTAAAGAACGAACCGATCGGCTTGGTCGGGTTGAGGAATGCCGGATCGTTAGCGTCGACTTCGACCTGAGTAACCAGCGTTGCTACCGGTTTATTAATGCCCCGAGAAAGCAGTTCTTCTCTTAAGGCGTTTTGTAGATCGTAACCAATATAACCCTGGCTTAAGGCAACGCAGACAGACATCGGCAGCATTGGCGAGTGCGCTTCAGTTTTTGCAGCAGCTTCAAAGGCCTGGTTAATCATGCCCACCTGCGGCCCGTTACCATGAGTGACGATAACTTCATGTCCCTGGGCAATTAAATCAACAATTGCCTGAGAAGTAATTTTTACCGCTTTCATTTGTCCGGCCAGGTCATCGCCCAGCGCATTCCCGCCCAGGGCGAGAACAATTTTCTTACTCATTTTTCCTCACTCATCATTCTTGATTGTGTATAGATCCCTGACAGTGGTTAGAGCACGGGAGGGACAAACGGTTTGCGTCGCAGGAAACGACCTCGCCCGGCTTTGCCTGTAAAGGTGCCGTCACAGAAAATCGTTTCACCACGGGATAAGGTTCTGACAATCGCGCCCTGACAGGTAAAACCCTCCCATGGCGAGTAGTCGGCGTTGTCGTGGAGATGGCGATGCTGAATTTGTTGGCTCTGACGTGGGTCGATAATCACCACGTCGCCATCGGAACCGGGCGCTAATAATCCTTTTTGCGGCCACAGGCCAAACAGCCTGGCGGGCATTGCGCTGGTTAATTCAACAAAGCGTTCCGGTGTTATACGTCCCGTCATCACGCCACTGGAAAACAGTAACTGCATGCGGTTTTCCACACCGGGTAAGCCATTTGGGCAGCGACTGAAATCGCCTTTAGAAATTTGCAGGCGTTGAGCCATCGAGAAGGTGCAGTGATCGGTCGCCACCACGTCAATCGCACCATCGCTGATGCCACACCACAGTTTGTCCTGCTCGCGTACGTTACGCAGCGGTGGGCTAAGAATGAACTTCATGCCGTCTTCTGTATCGTAACTGCGTTCGTCCAACAGGAGATATTGTGGGCAGGTTTCAACCCAGACTGGCTGGTGATTCGCACGGGCAAGACGCAGATAATCCAGACCTAAGCCGTTAGACAGGTGCACGATATAGAGCGGGGCGTTACCGGCAATTTGTGCCAGGTTAATCATGCGGGCGATGGCTTCCGCTTCGCATTCCAGAGGGCGACTCAAGGCATGATAGCGCGGCGCGGTTAACCCTGCGGCGATAAATTCCGCCCGCTTGCTGGCGATAGCCGCATCATTTTCCGGGTGCACGGTGGTCAGCGCGCCGGATTCATGCAGACGGCGTAATGCCTGCAAAACCTCGTCATCGTTGAGTTTGTATTGATAGGTTAAATAGAGTTTAAAACTGCTCAGTCCTTCCTCGACCATCATCGGGATTTCGTCGAGGATTGCGTGATTAATGTGCTGGATCACACCGTGAAAGCTGTAATCGATGACCGCTTTATGGGCGGCATAACCACGATAAACCTCCAGTTGATGGCGTAACCGACAGCCGTTTGGGCCAAATCCCATATGGTCAATAATGGTTGTTGTACCGCCACACGCAGCTGCGCGGGTACCGGTAAAAAAATCATCACAACTGCGCGCGATGCCGACATCAATATTGAAATGCGTATGGACATCCACGCCGCCAGGGAAAACGTAACAGCCAGTGGCATCAATTTCTTCATACGGGAGCTGCGGCGAAATATTGTTGCCCAACTGGCGAACAATCCCGCTTTCAATCAGCAAATCCTGTTTGGCTTGTCCATCTGCGTTAACGACAGTGCCGTTTTTGATCAATACGCGCATAGCAAACTCCAAAAACCCTCCGGCGAACCGGAGGGGAATAAGTGAAGAGTAATTACTCTGTTGCCAGCCAGCTTAACGGGATTGCAGCGTACATCGCGGCACAGGTCACCAGGTGAGATTTCCAGGTTTTTTCGTTAGGTGCATGCGCTTCAGGTTCTTTACCCGGGCCAAAGCCGATCACCGGAATGCCGTGACGGCCCATGATAGATACGCCGTTAGTTGAGAAGGTCCACTTATCAACAACCGGCGCTTTGCCAAACAGCCCTTCGTAGGCATTCACCAGTGCTTTAACGGTGAAGTGATCTTCTTCCACTTTCCAGGTCGGGAAGTAGCATTCGGTTGGGTAAACCAGGCCAGTCCAGGACGGACGGTCGTAGTTGTACATAGAAACAACCGCGTTAGCTTTCTGTACTGCAGGCAGGGCGCGGATTTCGTCCAGCGCGCCTTCCCAGGTTTCGCCCCAGGTCAGACGGCGGTCAATAGAGACGGCGCAGCTATCTGCTACAGCGCAACGGCTTGGGGATGTGAAGAAGATTTCAGAAACGGTGAGGGTGCCTTTGCCGAGGAATTCGTCATAACCCAGACGTTGGGAGAGTTCTTGTAATTCGCCAAGAATCGGACCCATTTTGAAAATGGCGTTGTCACCGCGTTCTGGCGCAGAACCGTGGCAGCTAACACCCTGAACATCAATACGAATTTCCATACGACCGCGCTGACCACGGTATATCTGGCAGTCGGTTGGTTCGGTACTGACCACAAATTCCGGGCGAATGCCGGATTGTTCAATAATGTACTGCCAGCACAGACCGTCGCAGTCTTCTTCCTGCACAGTACCGGTAACCAGCAGGGTATATTCATCTTCCAGACCGAGGTCTTTAATGATTTTACCGGCATAAACCATAGATGCCATGCCGCCTTCCTGGTCGGAAGTACCGCGACCACCGATTAGCTCATCAGTTTCCATGCCTTCGTACGGATCGAAGTCCCAGTTTTTGATGTTGCCAATGCCGACGGTATCGATATGAGCGTCCATTGCCACCAGACGCGGGCCGTGGCCGATATAACCGAGAACGTTGCCCATCGGGTCGATTTCAACTTTATCGAAGCCGACTTTTTCCATCTCTTCTTTAATACGATGTACTACGCGTTTTTCGTCGCAGCTTTCACTGGGAATAGCAACCATGTCGCGCAGGAAGCGAGTCATGTCCGCCTGGTAATCTTTTGCTTTTTCAAGAATCAGTTTGAATGGAATATTCTTAGCCATTATTTTTCTCCAGATTTTTTACTCCCCGTTTTGCAGGGAGTAGTTCCAATAGGGTGATTAAGGTGCTACAGCGTGTTTGCCTTCCCAGACAACTTCGCGGTAGTGCTTCACGTCGGTGTCGCCTTCAGTGCTGATAACCAGCACCACGGCATCTTTGTTCAGCGCCAGTTTTTCCATCAGGCTTTGACGTTGCGGGTGATAATGAACCGCTGCGAGAACGCCCAAACCGACAGCGCCGGATTCACCGGAGATGATGCGCGGGTCGTTGCCGTACGGATTACCCAGCACGCGCATACCTAATGCGGCAACGCTGTCCTGGCAGGAGATGAATTGGGTGGCGCAGTTACGTAGGATTTCCCAGCCCAGCGGGTTAGGTTCGCCACAGGCCAGGCCCGCCATGATGGTGGCCATATCACCGCCAACGTTGACGATGTCGCCTTTGACGCCGGAGCGATAAATACAGTCAGCTTTGTCAGGTTCAACAATAATGCTGTGCAGATTTTGCGGGCTGTAGACGTCGACCAGATAACCCAGCACACCACCGGCCATTGCTCCGACACCGGCTTGCAGCAGAACGTGCGTCGGGGTTACGCCCATTTCACGCATTTGCTCGACGGCTTCATCTGCCAGGGTTGCGTAGCCTTGCATGATCCAGGTTGGGATTTTGGTGTAACCTTCCCATGCCGTGTCCTGTACCACTTCCCAGCCGTGCTGCTGCGCGTGTTGCATGGTCAGGCGAACGGTATCGTCATAGTTCATATCCGTGACGATGCACTCGGCACCGAGGTTCAGAATGGCGTCAACGCGTTCCTGAGCAGAACCTTTCGGCATGTAAATCACCGCATTCTGTCCGAGTTGCTGTGCTGCCCACGCCACACCGCGCCCGTGGTTGCCGTCGGTGGTGGTCGCGAAAGTCATTTTTTCGCCGATGGCATTTTTCAGGTGCTCAAATGACAGCGTTTCGATATCAAGATGATATTTTTCACACAATAATTGAGCGATGGCGTACGCACCGCCAAGCATTTTGAAGGCGTTCAGACCGAATCGTTTTGATTCGTCTTTGACGAGAATTTTCTTCACACCAAAAAGGTTTGCGAGATCGTCCAGCGCACAAAGCGGTGTTGGGCGATAACCAGCTATTTTCTGGTGGAACTGGCGCGCCAGTTTGGCCTGGCTTTGCGAAAAGAGCGGTGATGTTTCGCCGTTGAAAAATTTGTTATCGGCGATATCAATCTTCAATGAGAAAACGGACATATCCTATCCTTTTGGCCTCTGGAAATAGAGGGCCGACCAGCTGATCGGCCCGAGGGGTTATTTCACGCGTTCTTGCGCTTCTTTCAGCAGTTGCTCGAGCAGTGCACCTGGTTTGGCGTATTTACGGGACAGGATCATCGCGGCGATGATATAAGGCTTCCAGCTGGCTTCTTTGTAGGTTGCGATACGGTATTTTTCGAATACGCCTTCAGTCACTTCACCTTCTTTACAGGATACGCCGCTGATATCAGCTGGCAGGCAGTGCATGTACAGGGCTTCGCCATCACGGGTCAGTTCCATCATCTCTTCAGTACAATGCCAGTCTTTGTGTTGCGCGTTCTGTGCCAGACACTGTTTTTCCAGTGCTTTTAAGCCTTCGTGATCGTTAGCGCGCAGCAATTCGGTACGCTGTTCCATCACTTTGTAAGGTGCCCATGACTTCGGATAAACGATGTCTGCATCTTTGAACGCTTCTTCCATGCTGGTGACCTGACGGAAGCTACCGCCAGATGCTTTAGCATTGTTTTTCGCCACTTCAACCACATCCGGGATCAGGTCGTAGCCTTCCGGATGGGCCAGGGTGACATCCATACCGAAGCGAGTCATCAGACCGATGATGCCTTGTGGTACAGAGAGCGGTTTGCCATAGCTTGGAGAGTAGGCCCAGGTCATGGCGATTTTTTTACCTTTCAGGTTTTCCAGTGAACCAAAGTGTTCACGTAACCACGCGAGGTCAGCCATTGACTGAGTCGGGTGGTCAATATCGCATTGCAGGTTCACTAAAGCCGGACGCTGTGGCAGTACACCCTGCTTGTAACCGTCATCAAGTGCAGCGCCAACTTCACGCATATAGGCGTTGCCTGCGCCCAGATACATATCGTCGCGAATACCAATAGCGTCGGCGCAGAAGGAGATCATATTGGCGGTTTCACGCACGGTTTCGCCGTGAGCGATTTGTGATTTGCCTTCGTCGAGATCTTGTTGTGCAAGGCCGAGCAGGTTAAGCGCGGAAGCATAAGAGAAGCGGGTACGGGTGGAGTTGTCGCGGAATACGGAAATACCTAATCCACTATTAAAGACTTTGGTTGAGATGTTTTCAGCACGCAGTGCTTTTAATGCTGCGGCAACGTCCAGTACTTGTTTCAGTTCATCTGGCGTCTGTTCCCACGTTAACAAAAAATCTTTCTCGTGAAGGTGAGAGGTCAGCGAATTGATATCCTTAATCAGCTCATTAACAGTTTTCATCATAAAGTCCCGGTAGTGGAATGACAGGCAAAGTGGTTTATTTCACTGTGACTTGCCAAAGTGATTGGTGTTTTCACAGCTATACCTGGGACTAACAATAAGTGTGCCAGAATTATCCACGGGGCTGCAAAAGACTAATTTGACGGATAATGTGTGGGGTTGATCACAAATTGATGCCAGCTTCCGGTTGTTTGTAAAATACGAAAACGTTTGGCTTTTTTTATCGCGTTATTTATTTGCTGCTAAGTATCAGAAATAAGATAAAGGGGCAGGCTATCTCTCTTCAGTTTGATAAACTCACCGCCGTAATTCTCATATTGATATAGAAATGTGATATCTCTTCCATAATTTCATTAGAAAATGATAAAAATCTTATGTTTTTATCAAAGCCAATTTCGCCTGAGTTAATATCATCATGATCTGTGAACCATCAACGTCTTCAATGATCGACTTTTAAGTAAGTCTGGAAGGTAAAGCTATGGAGCTTGCTACTACGCAGTCAGTATTGATGCAAATTCAACCGACAATTCAGCGTTTTGCCAGAATGCTTGCCAGCGTTTTGCAGCTTGAGGTTGAGATCGTTGATGAAAACTTGTGTCGCGTCGCCGGAACGGGCGCGTATGGGAAGTTTCTTGGTCGCCAGTTGAGCGGCAACTCACGCCTGCTCCGCCACGTCCTGGAAACGAAAACTGAAAAAGTTGTGACACAGTCTCGCTTCGATCCCCTTTGCGAAGGTTGCGATAGTAAAGAAAATTGCCGTGAAAAAGCATTTCTGGGTACGCCTGTCATTTTACAGGATCGTTGTGTTGGGGTGATAAGTTTGATTGCCGTTACCCACGAGCAACAAGAGCATATCAGTGATAATTTACGCGAATTTTCTGATTATGTTCGCCATATATCCACCATTTTTGTTTCGAAACTTCTGGAGGATCAGGGGCCAGGAGATAACATCAGTAAAATATTCGCGACCATGATCGATAATATGGATCAGGGCGTATTAGTTGTTGATGATGAAAGTCGGGTTCAGTTTGTTAATCAGACTGCCTTAAAAACACTTGGTGTTGTACAAAATAATATTATTGGGAAACCTATCCGTTTCAGACCATTAACATTTGAGAGTAATTTTACTCATGGACATATGCAGCATATTGTTTCGTGGGACGATAAAAGTGAATTAATCATTGGTCAATTGCATAACATTCAGGGCCGACAATTATTTTTAATGGCATTTCACCAATCGCATACCAGTTTTTCTGTAGCAAATGCACCTGATGAACCACATATTGAACAATTGGTTGGCGAGTGCCGTGTTATGCGGCAATTAAAACGACTCATTAGCCGTATTGCACCCAGCCCATCCAGCGTTATGGTGGTTGGTGAAAGCGGCACGGGTAAAGAAGTCGTCGCCCGAGCAATCCATAAGTTGAGCGGAAGACGGAATAAACCCTTTATTGCTATCAACTGTGCCGCGATTCCGGAGCAGCTTCTGGAAAGCGAACTGTTCGGTTATGTTAAAGGCGCATTTACTGGCGCTTCTGCCAACGGTAAAACAGGGTTGATTCAGGCGGCGAATACGGGCACGCTGTTTCTCGATGAAATAGGTGATATGCCATTAATGTTGCAGGCTAAATTACTGCGCGCTATTGAGGCGCGTGAAATTCTGCCGATTGGTGCCAGTAGCCCAATACAAGTCGACATTCGCATCATTTCTGCAACTAATCAGAATTTGGCCCAGTTCATTGCCGAAGGTAAATTCCGCGAAGATCTCTTCTACCGACTTAATGTTATCCCGATAACTCTGCCACCGCTGCGTGAACGTCAGGAAGATATTGAACTATTGGTGCATTACTTTTTACATCTGCATACCCGTCGTCTGGGATCGGTTTATCCTGGCATTGCTCCCGATGTCGTCGAAATATTGCGTAAGCATCGTTGGCCCGGAAACCTGCGCGAGTTAAGCAATTTGATGGAATATCTGGTTAACGTAGTTCCTTCAGGTGAAGTTATCGACAGCACGCTATTGCCGCCAAATCTGCTGAATAATGGCACAACGGAGCAAAGTGATGTAACAGAGGTCAGTGAGGCGCACCTGTCACTCGATGATGCGGGCGGCACGGCGCTGGAGGAGATGGAAAAGCAAATGATCCGCGAGGCGCTTTCACGTCATAACAGCAAGAAGCAAGTTGCTGATGAACTGGGCATCGGCATTGCTACGCTCTATCGCAAGATTAAGAAATATGAGTTGTTAAACACATAACCTCAGTGAATCCGGCCTGAATTCAGGCCGGATATCCTTTTACTTCGTTTTCTCGCAATCCTGAACTGTATTTACAATCATCTGATACCCCGTGCAGCGACAAAGATTTCCCGCCAGTCCGCGACGAATTTCCGTAATGGTTAATGGCTTCTCGCGTGGTTTCGCCAGCATTGCCGTGGTAGCCATAATCAGGCCAGGCGTACAAAACCCGCACTGCACTGCGCCGGATTTCGCATAAGCCTGCTGAACATGAGAAAGTTTTCCGCCTTTCGCTTCACCTTCCAGCGTGCGGATCTCTTTTCCTTCAGCCCAGGCGGCAAGGTATAAGCAACTGTCTATTGCTGTGCCGTCGACCAACACCGTACAGGCACCACATTCACCCACGCAGCACCCTTGTTTGACACTTAGCAGTCCTTGTTCGCGGAGTAATTCCGAGAGCGGCGTGCCTGGTGCGGCGTGAAGCTGAAAAGGCATCCCGTTAATGGTGCATTCGATGGTAATTGTTTCGCTGTGATTCATTGCAATTTTCCCCCCGCCGCGGCGACGGCTTCGCTAATCACTTTTTTGGTCATCGTCTGGATGAGATGCAGACGAAACTCTTTACTGGCCCGCCATGAAGAACGCGGGGCGACATCTTGCAGGACAGATTCGCTGATAGCTTCCAGCGTTTGCAGGTTTAATGGCGCATTTTGTGCAGTCTGTTCGGCATGTTGGCAGCGAATCGGCGTTGGCGCGGCAACACCAAATGCCAGGCGTAATTCGCTGAAATTGCCGTTATCCAGTCGGCAATGTGCGGCGCAGCCAATCGTTGAAATATCCATTGCGTCGCGCATGGCATATTTAAAATGCGCGCTGCCCGCGTGTTCTTTCGGCTGTGGCGGAAAATGAAAGGCGACGAGGATTTCGTCATGCTCAAGAGACACTTTGCCCGGCCCGGTGTGAAAGCCATTAATCGGGACGAAACGAACACCGCGCGGGGAGTGGATCTCCAGTTTCGCGTCATAAATTAGCGTTGGCGTGGCAGAATCTGCGCTGGTGGCACCGTTGCAAATATTTCCACCGTAGGTAGCGACGTTACGGATCTGCGGTCCAGCAATGGACGTGGCCGCAGCACATAACGCCGGGAGATGACGTTGAGTTATAGGATCTTCTATTAGCTGGGTAAATGTCGTTGCAGAGCCGATACGTAGCGAGCCATCTTCCGCCAGCGTAATTCCCCGCAGCTCCGCCAGATTATGAATATCAACAATATGGCGATAACGGTCATTGTGATGGTGGAGCTGAATCAGTACGTCAGTGCCACCGGCGAGCAGTTTGGCCTGCGGGTTGTCAGCCAGCAGGTTGATGGCATCGGCAAGGGTTGCTGCGCGATGGTAAGAAGCAAAATCAAACATGATGTTATCCTCAAATCAATCCTGCCAGATGGAACTCTTCATATAACCGTTTTGGCGTCAGCGGCAGTGTATTGATTGCAACACCGGTAGCCATCTTCACCGCGTTACGAATAGCAGCGGCAACAGGAATTATTGGTGGCTCACCCAGTGACTTATGTCCGTATGCGGATTGCGGCTCATTGATTTCGACGAACGCGCTTTCCAGTTGTGGCAGATCCGGCATGGTCGGCATTTTGTAATCCAGCAGATTGGGGTTACGGACCACGCCGCTTTTAGCATCGATGATCATCTCTTCAAATAGCGCCCAGCCAATGCCCATTCCCATTCCGCCGTGTACCTGACCTTCTGCCAGCAGTGGATTAAGAATATGCCCTGAATCATGAACGTTGAGGATGCGGTTGATGATGACTTTGCACAGCGCAATATCGACCGTCAGATCAACAAAGGTACAGCCAAACGCCGGTGGGTTAGTGGTGGTTTTGATGGAGCTTTCAGCAGAGAGCTGCCCGCCGCGTTCAGGGTGGTAGAAAGCGTCCATCGCCAAATCTTTTAACGACATTAACGGCTCTTCCGGTCGTTCAACCAGCACGATATGGCCTTTTATCAGGGTCAGATTCATCGCTGACTGATGTAGCATGACTGCGGCGTGAGCGATGATTTTCTCTTTTAATAATAGTGCTGCACTGCGCAGCGCAGGCGCGGCAACATAGCTCTGGCGTGAGGCAAATGCGCCGGGATCGAACGGCGTAACGTCGGTATCTTGAGTTGAAATAACGCGAACGTCGCTGACCGGAACCCCCACGGTTTCTGCCACCATTTGCGAGAAGACGGTGTCGGCACCCTGACCGATTTCCGTCGCGCCGCTTTGCACGTTGATGGTTCCATCCTGATTCATCAGAAGGCGCGCGCCTGCTATTTCTACGCCGACAGGCCAGGTGTTAGAGGTGTAGCTAAAACAGGCGACGCCAACGCCGCGGCGCAAATTGCCTTGCTGGTTCTGGCATTCTGCACGGCGTTTTTCCCATTCAAAGATTTTCCGGCCTTTTTCAAGACACTCCGGCAACCCTGCGCTGTAAATACGTTTGCCCGTGAGCGGATTAGCATCTCCTTCGCGGGCGGCGTTGCGTAAACGAATTTCAACAGGATCAATACCTAACGCTGTCGCGGCGTCATCAAGCATAGACTCAACGGCAAATACGACTTGTGGCGCGCCATAACCACGCATCGCACCAGCCGAGGGGAGGTTGGTATAGCAGGTCTTTGAACTGTAAGCGTAGGCACAACGAGGATAAAGGTAAGCGACTTTATTCCCCCCCGCAGAAGCGATGGAGTGCCCGTGAGATGCATAAGCGCCGGTGTTAGACAGAACATCCAGACTATAACCTTTCAATGTTCCGTCGCGGTTCACGCCCATTTGCCCGTCAATGGTAAAAGCGTGGCGGGTACGGGTTGCGAGGAAACACTCTTCACGGCTAAGGGAAACTTTCACCGGAATGCCGCCAAGCTTGCTGGTCAGGAATGCCGCCATTGGCTCTTCCAGTACATCCTGTTTATTACCAAAACCGCCACCGACAAACGGTTTGATGACTCGTACGCATGACCAGGGAATATCCAGCGCCTGACCAACCACGCGGCGAACAATGTGCGGGATCTGGGTGCTGGAAACGATGGTAATTCGCGAGTCATCCTCCATCCACGCCAGCGATGTTACGCTTTCCATGTGACAATGTTGAATAACGGGGGTCTGATAGTGCCCCTGTACCTGGTAGTCGGCGGCATCGATTGTTTGTTGGACATTACCCGTCGACATCGTGCTTTGTTTCAGTAAATTGCCACCGTTATGGATTGGTGCAGCGTCTTCTGCCAGCGCCGCTTCTGGCGTGGTGATAACGGGTAATTCTTGCCACTCAATGCTGACCAATTGTGCCGCTTTTTCTGCCGTGAGTTCATCGCGGGCCACGACGATGGCAACGGCGTCACCATGATGACGAACATGGCGAGTTAGCAGTGCGCGATCGGCGGTATCGCGCTTGTTTTCGTCAAGTGTCCAGGCATGCCCAGCAGTAGCAAATGGAATATCAGGCACATCTTCCCAGGTAAAAATCGCCAGTACGCCCGGCAAACTTCTGGCTTGTTCATCATTAATACTTACGGCATAACCATGTGCGATAGGGCTACGTACATATTTCGCATAACACATGCCCGCCATAACATAATCGTCAGTATATCGTGCCCGCCCGGTGACCTTAGCAATGGCATCGACGCGCATGCATGATTCACCCGTAGCGGTTGCTTCCCGCGCTTCCATAGAAATCCCCTCGATTTGAACATTTGGTTCTTATGGCAAAGATTTAGTCTAAGCAGGCAAGATTTACGCCAGAAACGACGATAAGCGTTAGGGGAGGTAGGAAGTGTGATGACGTTAAAAAAACACAGATATGATACGAAACAGGACTCTGAATAGGGGCAGTGATACGTATCAATATGAGTGGCGATAAAATCAATGTGATAAATTGGGATTATTACGCATCAGGATGGGAAATAGGGTAAAAAGTCAGGAAGTTCGATACCTCTACAGCGAATATTTTGCTGATGATACTTCCCTTTGCCAAATGAAATTAACCTCTTTCTCTATTACCACGTTTTTCCAGAAGCAAGAGATTGGGTATCAAGAGGCTGGCTGCTATGATAAGGCGTCTTGTTTTTTAAGCGAGGAAAGATTTTGAGTGCGGGACGCCTGAATAAAAAATCTCTGGGTATCGTGATGTTGTTATCGGTTGGACTGCTTTTGGCGGGCTGTTCGGGTAGCAAATCATCCGATACAGGAACGTATTCCGGCTCCGTTTACACCGTGAAACGGGGGGATACGCTATATCGTATTTCGCGCACCACGGGAACCAGCGTAAAAGAACTGGCGCGACTGAACGGCATTTCCCCCCCTTACACCATTGAAGTTGGTCAGAAACTAAAACTAGGTGGGGCGAAAAGTAGCAGTAGTACACGTAAATCAACCGCCAAATCAACGACCAAAACCGCATCGGTTACACCGTCATCAGCGGTACCGAAATCTTCCTGGCCGCCAGTAGGGCAACGTTGTTGGTTATGGCCAACGACAGGGAAAGTTATCATGCCGTATTCGACAGCAGATGGCGGCAATAAAGGGATTGATATCTCAGCTCCACGGGGTACACCTATTTACGCCGCGGGTGCAGGAAAGGTGGTGTATGTGGGCAACCAGCTGCGTGGCTACGGTAATCTCATCATGATTAAACACAGTGAAGATTACATTACGGCTTACGCCCATAATGACACGATGCTGGTAAATAATGGGCAAAGCGTGAAGGCTGGGCAAAAAATCGCCACTATGGGGAGCACGGATGCGGCATCTGTTCGCCTGCATTTCCAGATTCGTTACCGTGCAACGGCAATTGATCCGCTACGTTACTTGCCGCCGCAGGGCAGCAAGCCAAAATGCTGATGGCGAATTAATCAGCAGTCAGCAGCGCGGCACTTGCTAAGGAGAGCGTAAGGTTTATAATGCCTTACGCATCTCGAAGCGGGCGTAGTTCAATGGTAGAACGAGAGCTTCCCAAGCTCTATACGAGGGTTCGATTCCCTTCGCCCGCTCCAATTTATCTTCACCTGATCAATCTGCCATTTTTGCTGTATCTGATTTTCTATATTATCTTAATTCAATCGCTTCAGACTTTTCGCAATCGCCGTAATACTTCCCCATTTTGTTGTAAATAAAAAGCGTTTACGCAATGCAATCCTTTTGTAACAACCCAGGTAAAACACCTTATTTTCAAGTTGTTAAATAAGTGGTTATCTACGCTTTTAACAAACGATTGATGGAATATTTTATGAAAGGGAAATCTGCATTAACTCTTCTGCTCGCTGGTATATTTTCGTGCGGCACATGCCAGGCGACAGGGGCAGAAGTGACGAGTGAATCTGTATTTAACATTCTTAATTCCACGGGGGCAGCAACAGATAAAAGTTATTTATCGTTAAATCCAGATAAGTATCCTAATTATCGTCTTTTGATTCACTCAGCCAAATTACAAAATGAAATAAAGAGCCACTATACCAAAGACGAAATTCAAGGATTGCTAACATTAACAGAAAACACACGAAAGTTAACGTTGACGGAGAAACCCTGGGGAACGTTTATTCTTGCTTCTACTTTCGAAGATGACAAAACAGCGGCAGAAACCCACTATGATGCTGTCTGGCTGAGGGATAGTTTATGGGGCTATATGGCATTAGTATCAGATCAGGGAAATAGTGTAGCCGCAAAAAAGGTTCTGCTCACCCTGTGGGATTATATGTCTACGCCCGACCAGATTAAGCGGATGCAGGACGTCATTAGCAACCCCAAACGACTGGATGGAGTTCCCGGGCAAATGAATGTTGTGCATATCCGATTTGACAGCAACTCCCCCGTGATGGCAGATGTGCAGGAAGAAGGCAAGCCGCAGCTGTGGAACCATAAACAAAATGATGCGTTAGGTCTTTATCTTGATCTCCTTATACAAGCAATCGACACTGATACAATTAACGCTGAAGATTGGCAAAAAGGTGACCGATTAAAATCGGTTGCGCTGCTGATTGCTTATCTGGATAAAGCCAATTTCTATGTTATGGAAGATTCCGGAGCATGGGAAGAAGATGCCCGATTAAACACATCTTCCGTTGCACTGGTGACCTCTGGACTGGAACGTTTGTCGAACTTACTCTCGAAGAAAGACTCTGTTTTTGTCTCTGATTTACTACGCGAAGCTAAAGCCAATGAACTGGATGAACCTCTTTCAACAACGAGGTTGAACCACCTCATAGATAAAGGTTATGAAAGAATAACGTTACAGCTTGATTTAGGGGGAGAATCCCCAGGTTATCTGGAAAAAGATAAACATTACAGAGAAGCCGATGCGGCTTTACTTAATGTTATTTATCCTGCAAATCTTGCAAAGATAAACACCAGAAGAAAAGAGCAGGTTCTAAAAATAGTTAAAAAACTAGCAGGTCCGTATGGTATAAAAAGATACGAGAAGGATAATTATCAGTCGGCAAATTTTTGGTTCAATGATATTAAAACCGATACCGATCAAAATTCACATGCGAAAAGAGAAAAGAGCTTCATTCCATCAACAGAAGCAGAATGGTTTTTTGACTCATGGTATGCAAAATCAGCAGCAATTGTTTATAAAGAATCAAGAAAGGAAGAGTATTTGAATGACTCAGTGCAATTTATGAATAGATCATTGGCCCAAATAACAGGCGAGAATATGATTGGTGCAAATGGCAGGAGTGTACCTGAAATGGCACTTCCCGAAAGCTATAACTATATCCACAAGTCGGGAACTTTGCATGAAGCGCCAAGCCCTATCATTCCGCTAAATTGGTCGAAAGCTTCAATGACTCTCATGTTGAAAGAGATGTCCAACCTTATCAATGATGAGGGAATTAAATAGTTTTCATAATGAGTTACAGCACAACGTTGGGTATTGACTGAGCAAGATGAACGACAAGGACAACGACATCAGCCTTATGAGGAGCAAGAAAATGAAAGCAAATTCGAAAACGATCAGAAGGATGAAAGTTAATGTTCGGTCTGAGGAAAGTAAATCGAAACACTCATACGTTTGAAACCACTTTTCAAAATTGGAAAGAAAATGGCGAAGATGTTGCATTATTAATGCCCGAATTTAGTGCTAAATGGTTACCGATAGCAGAAGAGAGTGGCAGCTGGTCTGGATGGGTATTGCTTGGAGAAATATTTCCCTTAATTTCATCTGAGCTCGCTGGGATGGCTTTAATGCCAGAAACGGAAAGGTTAATAGGGGAATGGCTCAGTTTATCCAGTTCCCCGTTAAATCTAAAGCATCCTGAACTAAAATATAATCGTTTGCACGTAGGTAAAGTATTTGATGGAGTATTGAGCCCTGCTCAACCACTAATAAGAATATGAACAGGGGAATTGAATCTTTGGTTAGATAAAGTCACAGTCTGCCAATACGGAAACGCTCCAGTGTTAGACAAAAAATCATTATATTGGTCCATTCATTTTGTAATTGGATTTAGTAAAACATGTTACAGAAGTCTTGTTGATATTGAAGTTGGTGATGTTTTATTAATCTCAAATAATTTGGCTTATGCGGTTATTTATAATACAAAAATTTGTGATTTAATTTATCCAGAGGAGTTAAAAATGGCTGATCATTTTGAGTACGAGGAAGATTTTGAAACAGATGATTTTGATATCAAAAAAAACGAGAGTGAGATTTATGATGAAAATGACGAACAGATGATTAATAGTTTTGAAGAGTTGCCTGTAAAAATTGAGTTTGTTCTTGGTAAGAAAATAATGAATCTATATGAAATAGACGATCTCTGTGCAAAAAGAATAATATCTCTGCTTCCTGAATCTGAGAAAAATATAGAGATACGTGTAAATGGTGCGCTAACTGGCTATGGCGAACTTGTTGAAGTGGATGATAAATTGGGCGTAGAAATTCATTCTTGGTTATCAGGGAATAATAATGTCAAATAGCATTTCGCTGATAGCGATATTATCATTATTTACACTATTGCCGTTTATAATAGCATCCGGGACATGTTTTATTAAATTCTCGATTGTTTTTGTTATTGTCCGAAACGCGCTGGGACTTCAGCAAGTGCCATCAAATATGACACTTAATGGGGTTGCTTTGCTTTGTCAATGTTCGTAATGATGCCGGTTGGGAAGGAAATATATAATAACAGTCAGAATGAGAATCTTTCATTCAATAATGTAGCATCGGTTGTTAATTTTGTTGAGACAGGCATGAGTGGTTATAAATCATATTTGATAAAATATTCTGAACCTGAGTTGGTTAGCTTTTTTGAAAAGATTTAGAAGGTGAATAGTTCTGAAGACAATGAAGAGATAATCGATGATGATAATATTTCAATTTTCTCGTTACTGCCCGCATATGCATTGAGTGAGATAAAAAGTGCATTTATTATAGGTTTTTATATCTATTTACCCTTTGTCGTAGTGGATCTGGTTATATCCAGCGTTCTGTTAACGTTAGGTATGATGATGATGAGTCCGGTAACCATATCTACACCGATAAAATTAATTTTGTTTGTCGCGATGGACGGTTGGACAATGTTATCAAAAGGGCTCATTTTACAATATTTTGACCTATCCATTAATCCCTGAGGAAAAAATATGGACGATATTGTTTTTGCGGGGAATAGGGCGCTGTATCTGATTTTAGTTATGTCTGCAGGACCTATTGCAGTTGCGACATTTGTTGGTTTATTGGTTGGCTTTTTCAAACGGTAACGCAGTTACAAGAACAGACGTTGCCATTTGGCGTGAAATTATTGTGCGTAAGTATTTGCTTTTTTTTAATGAGCGGGTGGTATGGTGAAAAATTATATTCATTTGGTATCGAAATGCTGAATTTAGCATTCGCGAGAGGATAGCATGGGGGAGGCGATACTCTATCAGTTGCATAGTCTGCTGGCTGCTACAGCGCTCGGTTTTTGCCGATTGGCACCAACTTTCTATTTGTTACCATTTTTCGCCAGTGGGAATATACCAACAGTAGTTCGTCACCCAATAATAATAGTGGTATCATGTGCATTAGTTCAGCATTACCACTATGAATTATTGAACTTAAATGAAATCGATATTGCTTTGTTCGCTGCCAGAGAAATTATCATAGGGCTGTTTATTGCATGCTTATTAGCATCCCCGTTTTGGATGTTCCTTGCTATAGGTAGCTTTATCGATAACCAACGCGGTGCAACATTAAGTAGTACTTTGGATCCGGCTACAGGTGTCGATGCCTCGGAATTAGCAAGATTATTTAACCTTTTCTCTGCTGCGGTTTATCTTACTAAAGGTGGAATGAACTTTATTCTGGAAACTCTTTGGCAAAGTTATAATTTATGGCCTTCAGGCAATTTTAATTTTCCTAAATTAGAGCCTTTATTCTCATATATTAATAACATAATGACTCATACTATCGTTTACGCAAGCCCCGTGATTGCCGTTATGCTGGGCGGTGAGGCTGTCCTGGGATTGCTGGCATGTTATGCTTCACAACTAAATGCTTTTGCCATTTCACTGACTGTCAAAAGTGCGCTGGCATTTTTAATATTAATTATTTATTTTGCCCCAATACTGGCTGAACGAGTAATGCCGTTATCCTTTTTCCCAGAACAATTGCAACTATACATTGAGAAATAGAGTGTTTCATGGCCAATAAAACTGAAAAGCCAACACAAAAGAAACTCCAGGATGCTTCTAAAAAAGGGCAAATTCTAAAAAGTAGAGACTTAACCATCTCTGTAATAATGCTTGTGGGTACTTTATATCTCGGATATGTTTTTGATGTGCATCACATTATGTCGATTCTTGAATACATCCTTGATCATAACGCTAAACCAGATATTTGGGACTATTTTAAAGCTATGGGGGTTGGTTGGTTGAAAACGAACATTCCTTTTTTGCTGGTTTGCATGTTCACAACAATACTTGTCTCCTGGTTTCAAAGTAAAATGCAATTAGCAACTGAAGCTGTTAAATTTAAGTTTGATTCATTGAATCCAGTAAATGGCTTAAAGCGTATATTTGGCTTAAAAACCGTAAAAGAATTTGTTAAAGCAATTCTTTATATTGTTTTTTTTGCATTGGCGATCAAAGTATTTTGGAGTAATCATAAATCACTGCTTTTTAAAACTCTTGATGGAGATATCATATCTTTATTATCAGATTGGGGAGAGATGCTATTCCTTCTCATACTGTATTGTCTCGGCAGTATGATAATTGTCTTAATTTTTGATTTTATCGCTGAATATTTTTTATTTATGAAAGATATGAAAATGGATAAACAAGAAGTTAAAAGAGAATACAAGAAGCAAGAAGGAAATCCAGAAATTAAGTCTAAACGCAGAGAGCGCATCAGGAAATTCTTTCTGAGCAATTGAAGTCTGATGTCAGTAATAGTCGTTTGATGATTGCCAACCCTACTCACATTGCAATAGGAATATACTTTAAGCCACATCTTTCACCTATTCCATTGATTTCTGTAAGAGAAACTAATGAGGTAGCCTTAGCCGTAAGGAAATATGCAAAGGAAATCGGAATACCAATTATCACAGATAAAAAATTAGCACGAAAAATTTATGCTACCCATCGTCGCTACGATTATGTTAGCTTCGAAAATATAGATGAAATATTACGTCTTCTGCTGTGGCTTGAAGATGTGGAGAATGCTGGACAACCTGTTCCAGATGAACAGCACTCTTCAGAAGATAAATTCATTGAAGGTGAAGAGAAAGAAATCGAGAATAAAGACGATAATTTAAAAAATTAAACATCTGTCGTAGTCAGAAATTTATAAGAATCTACACGCAAAAACCGTGTAGATTCATTATTTAATGAGTTAAACGATCTTGTGAAATGACAAGCAATTGATACATACTCATCTCTTTATAAGCTGGAACTGTAGTAACCTGTGCAAATTCGCGATATAGCTTTTGCTCCAGTTCTGCTGAAGATATATATTCCGGGTGTTCGCTAAAGAACTGTCTTGCATCTACTATCGCTTGGGATTCGCCACTTCTTTTATTTTGATTCTCCTTTAATGAATTTTCTATGGTGCATGCAGAGAGCAACGATATCAGCGCGATGGTTATTATGATGTTACTATTATATCCTACTAATGACATATCAACTTTCTCTTACGCAAGATTGGAGTTTAAAATAATGTTTATCCCATTCACAGAGTGCTATAAACAACTCAACAGTACCTTTTATGTTAAGTTTATTTAGGGCTCTTATTTTGTGATATGATATTGTTTTATAATCAATTCCTTTAATAATGGCTATTTGTTTTAACGAGTAAGAAACACATAACCGCAGGATATCTATCTCATCATGGGTAAGTGGTTCTTGTGTGGAATACACATTTTGTGTATGAAGATTCGAAATCAGGAAATGCGTTAAATCAGATAATGTAATATTCTTATTGATCCTGATGAAATTGTTGCTTAAAAGGATGTTTACAGGTTCTGTATTTGGATTGAGATTTCGATGTTGATGCTCATCAATAACAACGAACGAATGCCCAAGATCAACCAACGCAACTAAATCGCTGTAATATTCTTTTTGGGATGCTAATAATGCATTAGTGCCTACAGTGAAGTAGACATCACTGGAAAAGACTTGCATATGCCAACCTGTACTCTAAAATCATTTAGGGTAAATATTACGTGTAAAAGTTAAAATAAAAGTAATTGTTATATTTGCTTAACATTGAGGGAATAGGGTTTATACCTTAAATTGTAAATAAAGTTATGCATAGAGGCATTTAAAATAGTTCTCGAAATTATAATTTTTTTATTCTGTGTCATCATAATTTGGTCATGATATTTCCGTCTTGTTACACTACTCTAAACTAGAGCTTATGGAATTAGCGGGTGGTATTCATGGAAAATAATGATAAATTCTTATCACAAGAATTATTGGAATCTTATGCCATTCGTTTGTTGAGCGGACCATTGAATGGATGCGAGTATGAAATACTTAATGGGCGTCTACTTGTTATCATTGGTAATGATGTTTCGTTAGGAAGAAGTGATGCTTTTTCTGAGTTACCAGAAAACACAATAGTCGTTCCTTATGGCGAGCTTACAGGTAGTTTTGAGATAATAATTACTACCGACCCTGATCTGGTAGTAACATTCAGAGAATTAACAGCACAAGAACCTGAAGATAGAACGTTAACATTGAATCAGCAAATAGAAGTTTTAGGTCTCAAATTTGCTGTAAAAGAAAAAAATGAAGTTTGGCAGTATTCATTGCCAGGCATTATTGAAAATAACATTATTTCTACAAAACAACATTTCTTTAGCAGTAAGCTGTTTAAGTATGTAATGCTTTTTTTTCTTTTTGCTATCATTTTCATTGCTTTTTATATTGTTAATGCCAGTAATGATCCGCAGCTGAGACATATCGATAAAATTCTTGTAAACAAAAACAGGAATTATGAAATTTTATATGGTAGAGATCATGTTATCTATATTAATACCAATATTTTGGATGAAGCAGTCTGGGTCAAACAAGCACTGGAAAAAAATCAACCAGGAAAGCCAGTACGGGTGATAAATCCTGATGATGAATCGATACGAATTTTTTCATGGCTTGCTGATAATTTCCCTGATTTACAATATTTTAAACTTCAACTATTAGATGCCAGTAATCTAAGATTGACAGTGAGTAAGCAACGGAACGCTATCACACAGCAACTAATCGATAATCTTATTAAAGGATTACTGCAAACTATGCCATATGCCAGCAATATAAGTATTGCGGTATTAGATGATAATGTATTGGAAAGTCAGGCTATTGAAACGTTGTCAGCGATAGGTCTTTCTTATGAAAAATATAAAACAGCTAACAATGTGTATTTCAATATCATTGGTACGTTAAGTGACAGTGAATTAAATAAAATTAATAACTATGTTGACGAATATTATAAACAATGGGGTAAACAATATGTAAGATTTAATGTGAATTTGAAAAATCAGGACACAAATAATAGTTCATTTAGCTACGGAGATAACCGATTCGAGAAGTCTCAAGGTAGCAACTGGACATTTCAGGAATAATTGAGGAGGACTTATGGCAGATTGGAATGGTTATATTATGGATATCAGCAATCAATTTGATCAGGGCGTTGATGATCTGAACCAGCAAGTTGAAAAAGCGTTGGAGGATTTAGCCAACCAATCCCTCCGACACGAAATTTCTTGCCGAATATCAAAGTGCATTAGCTGAGTATACATTATATCGAAATGCGCAATCTAACGTTGTAAAAGCGTATAAAGATCTTGATTCAGCAATCATACAAAACTTCCGCTAAACTGGATAAGGATTTTATTATGTCAGTAAGCAATATGCCACCTATTGATAGAGCTGAGTAATCAACTGCTCATGAAATACAGCAAGCGAAAGTGATTGATTTAAATGATCGGGTTCTCAATCTTGACAACCCGGATGATAAAATGATCTCCGCTTTTGCCAACTATGCTGTACAAACTGAAAATTGGCAGCAAAATGCGTTACAAGCATTAAGGTCTGATAAAGAGGGGTTAACTCCTGAAAAATTATTAGTCTTGCAGGATCATGTGCTTAATTATAATGTCGAGGTTTCATTGGTGGAACATTAGCAAGAAAGATTGTCGCTGCAGTTGAGACGTTGACCCGCTCATGAAATATATATCATTATTATTGTTTATCCTGCTGTTGTGCGGCTGCAAGCAGCAGGAATTATTGAACCATCTTGATCAACAGCAAGCTAATGATGTCCTTGCTGTTTTACAAAGACATAATATTAATGCTGAAAAGAAGGATCAAGGCAAAACAGGATTTTCAATATTTGTCGAACCAACGGATTTTGCTTCTGCGGTGGATTGGCTAAAAATCTACAATCTACCGGGTAAGCCTGATATTCAAATATCGCAGATGTTCCCTGCAGATGCACTCGTTTCATCTCCACGAGCGGAAAAAGCAAGGCTATATTCTGCTATTGAGCAGCGGTTAGAGCAATCTCTCAAAATTATGGATGGCATTATTTCTTCGAGAGTACATGTTAGTTACGATGTTGATAATGGCGATAGTGGTAAAACTGCTTTACCAATTCATATTTCTGTACTTGCAGTATATGAAAAAGATATCAACCCAGAAATAAAAATAAATGATATCAAGAGATTTATTGTTAATAGCTCTGCAAGCGTACAATATGAAAATATTTCTGTTGTATTGTCAAAACGAAGAGACATTATTGAGCAAGCACCAACATATGAAATTAGCGAACCTGTTTTTGCTTATGATAAGGCTATGCCGGTTTCTATCTTACTTGCATTAATATCCGTAGCGACTTGCTGGCTGTTATGGAAGTATAGGGCCATTCTAACTAATTTAGTCAGGTTGAAAATTAAGTAGACATATGAGAGCGTTATGAATCTTGCCCTAAGAAAGATTATATATGATCCAATTAGTTATATTCATCCTCAACGAGTAAGCTTGAATAATACACCTATTAACAATCCGGTGCTTAGATCTATTACCAATGAAATGATTGTTCTGCAGTACAATCTTTCAGTTGAACATTTTAATCTGAATAGTTCACTTATTTACTACATAAACAATTGGAATTTATTTCCATTGTTCTGTTTATTCAGTGGTTATCACTTTTATCGAGAAAGGTTTGCAGAACGCGGATTTTTTTATAAGGTTCCTGCTGTGCTAAGGGATTATTTATCAGCTATACCGGTGAAAATAAATGAAAAGGCACGATACAAACCCGGCATCGCTAGCTATCACAATATCATCACATGTGGTTTTTCAACGTTGTCACCCTATATAAGGCAACAACCATTGGCAATGCAGCAACGATTTAATTTATTATTTCCTGATTTTGTTGATCACATACAATTGCCGTTACCACTTGCATCAACTCTTTTAGAGAGAATTACATTTTATGCGAAAAAAAATAGAGATGAGCTTGATAAAATCTCCTGCAAATGGTGTTGTGATTAAAAGAAAAATTTCTGATGGATTGAAATAAATAGTTTCTCTTAAAGAAAGTATCCTTCTTGAAACCAGCGCTAAAATTCAGAGCATTGAGGTAAAGATAGAAGAAAAATTTATTCAAGGTTATTATGATGGCTATACAAAAGGCATTATTGATGTGATGGATAATTTTATACCCTTGATAAGCTTGTTGAGCTCAGAACTAGAAAAAAAAGAATAAACATGATAAACGATCTGAAGAGTATTTTGTTATAATCCTCAGAGGAAGTTGATGTTTTTATCAAAATTTTTGAAAGTTGGAGAAAAAAATTACCGGCAATATCAGGTCCTGTAAATCTCTATATACCTACCAGATTCAAAGATAAGTATCTTGAAGTAGAGTCATATTTTGTCGACAAATCAATATGGAATGTCCATATTACATTTCATGATGATAAGCGTTTTGTGTTTTTTACCGATCAATTTATTGCTGAATTTAGTCCGCAGGAATTTGTGGATAATTGTGAGCAATATTTAATTAATAATCATTGTTTCTCCCCTGACAAGGTTAACGAAATCTGCGAACAAGCCAGACATTATTTAGTTGAAAAAATGTTTGAAACACATTCTTTGGATATGAATAATTCTGTTTTGGCAAGCCCTGAGGACTTATAGCTCCCTGGCTCAAGTTTAATGATTTGAATATAATCTAATTGTAATATTTTAATCATCTCATGATTTTTTAATGCCTGTGGTATTTTTTACGCAAAAATTTTATTTTTAATTATATTTCATTATTATTTCATCAATGTATTCTTTGGATTTTGCTTATAATAATAATGGAAGGGATGATTATAAATGAATGCGTTAAAGCATTTACACTCAGGATGAATATATGGGAAAAATTAAAATTGTAGTTTCAGATCAGCAGCCGTTTATGATTGATGGGATAATTGGATTTCTCGGACATTATCCTGATTTATATGAGGTTGTTGGGGGCTATAAAGATCTGAAGAAATCTATAGCGGAGTGTAACAAATCTACAGCCTAAATATTTATTTTAGGAGAATTTGCAGGTGGAATGATGGGGTCCGAACTCGTAAAATGGGTTAAATCGCATAAGATAGATGCTCATATTATTACATTTGTAGCAAAGATGCCGTATATTGATTCAATAAAATTGCTTGAAGCAGGTGCGAAAGGATGCGTATGGAAAACCAGTCACCCGGCGAAACTAAATCGTGCTATTGATTCGATTAGTAATGGTTACACTTATTTTGATAGTGTACATATGGATTGTGAAAAAATATCTTCCAGGTATTCCTCTGATAATCAACTTACAAATCGTGAGTCAGAAATATTACAACTCATAGCAGATGGTAAAACAAACAAAGAAATCGCTAATTTCTTGCAGTTAAGCAGAAAAACAGTCGAAACTCATAGACTCAATATCATGAAGAAATTAGATGTTCACAGTGGTATCGAGTTGATCAAAACAGCTTTACGTATGGGTGTTTGCACTATATAAAAAAAAGAGGCTTTAGGCACATTTTGCTGAAGCCTTACGATTGTCTAGTTCATTAAGCCTGGTATATACAATATATATTTTGGGGCATATTGCTGTCTCTTTTTTTGGTTATCCATTGCAAAACCCGCATTATAAGTCCCCAGGCATTGCCACGTTACTCCACAACGTGAAAAATGGTTATATAAAATCTCGGTTCCTATTTTAATGTTCAGACAAGGGTTATCTAACAAATCTCGTTCATCTTTTATTATTCCACGTTTTTTTAACAGGGGAATATGCATCTGGTTTATCTGCATTAACCAATAATCTAAACTCTTTATGTTGTTATTCTTATCTCTGTTCTTGCCTATGCTATCCTTTTTTAGATTGCTTTCAACAAGAGCGATAGCTTTAATTAAATTTGGTTCGATTCTGAACATTGTTCCTGCTTCATTAGAGCAAGAGTTGCTGGCGAAAGACATTTTTGTAATAAATATACAAAACGTGAAGATGGTTAAGAATTTAACTTTTGGTGAGCGCATATTTTTTCATGTGTGAGGATTGAATGAAAGGAACGAGATACTATTATAAAAGTATCTCGTTATGATTTATTTGGTCAATCGTCTACCATTCAATTTTATAGTAAGGTGAGATAGGATTATCTTCTGAATACATATCATTTTGAAAAGGCGCCATCCATGTTGAAACTATAAATGCTTGTATTTGATCTGTATCAGTAGCACTGGTGTTGATGTGTTTATCTAATGATACGACTTCATCACCCGTTGCATTCGCTATATTTGAACTTTGAGATAAATTATTGATACCGATTGGATTAGTCATAAAGCTCCCTTTTTTAATTGTCCAGGCCAATGGTCTTTACATCATACTTTTAACTCTAGAGCATTTTAAATATCTTGCAATAAGGTGAATATCTTAGATATTTTTATCTCTGTTGTTTAAATAACAAGTTGCATACATCTAAATAATAAAATTGCGTCAATAAAAATTTATCGCATACAAATTCTCGTCAGCTGCTTTAATTTCAAAATGTTGTCAATTATAACTCGATGGCTTTCACTCTCAGTTTCTTTATAGTAGAGTTTAATGTTGTTTTTGAGCGGGTTAGGCACATACATATCTACACATTCTTTTATCACAACTGCTTTTCGTCTTCTGGGTTCGAGTTGTAGTGATTTGTCTATACAAATCCTTGCCTCTTCAATTTTTTCATTATGAAAGTGGACTAGTGCCCTATAGTAGTAGAGAGAGGCTATATCAGTTGAGTGTATCTTAGCCTGTTCAAATAAGATATGAGATACTTTTGCTTGTCCAGACAGACCAGTTATCAGTCCCATAATAGCTAAAATTTTTCCATCGACAGTGGTTATGTCTGATACATAATCTAAAAGCTCTAATGCTTTTTGAGCAGCAAGTTCAAGTTCACTTTTTCCATGAAGTGCCAAAGACATATGGCATTCCGCTAGAAGGCAATAACATTCTGTTTTTAGCGTCTGTATATCACTTTTATTTTGTAATCTATCAAATATAGTCATGGCCCTGTAAATGCTTTCAGGGGTGAAGTCGTAAAGTTCTTTCTTTCCGGCTAACATTTCATCTGATAAATAATGATTCTTATATCCTTGGTCCTGCTTAGCTAATCTTACAGATCGTTCTGGTTTATGTACCGTTTGAAGGATATTATCTATAATAAATTGTGATGTATTATGTAGTTCATCAACAGGGAGATGATTACTGGCGATGAGGAAAAGGTTTTTAGCGTCGATCAACTCAATGTATAAAGTGTTCACTGCATTATTCTGGTTTATTCTTCCTGTAACGAAATAATCTGGCTTGAATCTGCTCAAGAATGAATTTTGAGATATGTGATCATTACAAAAATTTGTCGCAGCCATCGGATAGGTATAGAGACCATCGATTTTTTTATTTGAAATGATTTGCACTAATTCCTGATTAAGTATTAATGGATCCAGTGTATTCAATGAAGTAGTGAAAGGGAATATAGCTATGGAATAGTCTGAAGTATTATCTTCATTAATTTTAGTTTTGAAAACCTGCCCGCTGAAACGATAACCTTTCCGGTAGATTGTTTCTATGCAACGATCATAGCCAATTTTTTCAAAAATGCAGCGCAAAGAATAGATACATCTTGTCAGGGACTCGTCACTAACAATAATATTTTTCCATACTGATTCGATGATCATATCTTTCAGTACAACATGACCAGCGGATTCAAGTAATACTATTAATACACCTAACTCTTTCTGTGGAATATAAACTTGCTCATTTCCTTGAGTAAGAATTCCATCTTCCGTGAGCGTTAATCCCTCAAGAAAATGATATGAGAATTTATTTTCTAAGTCCATTAGTTAACCTCTATGAAAAAATTGGTTTCTTGCATCCTGCTTAAGCAATAGAAATTATGGCTATTCATATTTATGTGTCATTAATGCTACAGGAAATTACATTCGACATATCTATGGTTGTGTTCACTAATTTATCTTAGGAATTCAGTGATGTAATCTGAAATAGCCTTATTCAATTTTTATAAAGTAGATTGTTCTCTAACGCATTGAAAAATAATGATTTATAGTATGCTCTTAACTGTTTTAAGATGCTGATTTAAGAAAACATAAGAGGTGCTGGTTATAGTGGTTAACTGCACTATAATCAGCAAATTTAACCAAATGATTGTAATGCTTAGCCATTATCTTCTGAATTATAGTTTAAGAGTTCAATATGTGCCTGCGCTTTACTCTTAACACTATCATCCTCACAATTGTTAATAATGTGATAGAAACATTGCATTGCGTTATCGATATTTTTAGCCCCAATCTGACATTGACCCATACGATAAATAACTGAATAGTCATCATACGGGGAGTAATTGTAACTTAGTTTGTAAAGGTCATATGCTTGTTGATATTTCTTTTTGGGCTGACATACTGATGCAAAATCTTTTAGATACTCATGATTTTCGAACGCATAAATGCACAAAAATTTATAATAAATTTCTGCGTCCGTTATATTACCCTTTTCATGGTAGTCGAATGCATATGCATATATTCTATCAAGGATATCAGGAGTTAAACCATGTAGTAATGCCAGATTTTCTCCTTTCGATAATGCGTGTTTTAGTTGATTTGCCCATTCATCACTATTATTGAATATTTCAATTGTTTCTGTGCTCATAATATTCCTCTGTGATGTGTCTCGTGATGCCAAATTATTATTGATTGACTCATTGATATTTTTATATTTATCTTTTTTAAATTATGAGTTTTAAGCTTGCATTGCTTATGGTATATTTTTCATTATTGGTAAAAGTACTGTTCACTACAAACTAATAACATCATGAGTTGTTTTGCTAATATTCACCTTATTAGTTATCTTAATTACGACATTACATAAATGCCTTAATGTGTATGACCTGGATTCATAGTATCAATTGCCATTTTTTCAATGAAAATTAAAAAGGGGATTTTTGAGAAGGGTAGAATGTCGTTTGTTTTTTTTCTTTATTATGTCTGGTGACGCGGGGGGATAGAACGTCTGTGCATATAGTAGTGAATTTGTTCAGGTCTACATTATTCTCTATTTTGGTCAGTTTTATGAGTTCATTTACAGCCATACTCATTAAATCATCTGTTATCGAAAATTTATATATGCTCATAGCAGATAATATTGCTTGCTGAATTATCTCTTCAGAAATATCCGCTATCTTTATTGACAAATCATGTGTTAGATATTTTCCTCCAAGAGATTCTTGTTCAATATAATTTAAACAAGACCCCATTGTGATTTTAACTGGATTAACGGATTTCTCTTCATTTTTCTTATTTTTGTTCTCCTGATCAGGAACTAATGGTTGCAGTGGTAGGCTATTATTAATATTTCGTGGCTTCATTTTACATTTCTCTCATTTGATTAGAGCAAAATCCGAATTCGCAGCTTCTGATAATGTCAAATATCACCTTATGGAGACGTTACGTAGAATGACTATATTTGTTATCGGCACATTAGGGGTATTAATTTTAGTATTGATGGAAGGTGATTATTGAACAGTAACATCGAGTCACGGTAAAAATGTGAGGTATATAATGGACATTGAGTTTTCGCAGATTCATGAAATGGTCTATATGCATGATATTGTAAATTCGGACTCGAAAAAGAAACCAAGGATTCCGTTAAAAAAATTCCTTAATGCTGAGAAGGTTCTCACGCAAACAACATCATGGGCATTAAATTCAAGATTTGTGAATGTTAATTCTGTCAATAAAGTCAACGTAAAGAGTAAAGTTAAAAGCAGTTATATCTCACGATCTGTCAATGATGAGTTTAGTTTAACAGATGATGAAATCAATTCTTTTAAAGAAACGTTAGTCCTTTCCTCTATTGATTCACTGAGTAAACTGGTTCTTAATAATCCTCTTTCTGTATTGTTTACATCGACTGTACGAAGGAATAATAATCGAGCTAAGATGAATGTCGAGCTCGACTCATGGATTTGCACCAGATGTTGTTGATACATGATATTTTACATTGCAAGGAGATGTCTAAAATGAAAGATGTTGATCAAAACTTTGATGCTTTAGACTGCCATATACTGCGAGAATATTTAATTTTATTGTTTTATGATTAACGAGGTTCCATCTTTTTGTTATCTATTTTAGTTTACCTTGCACAATGCATTATTGCTCTGTTACCAATGCTCAAAATAAAAGCATGCTTACCTTGCTTTAGTATATTATAGCTTACACTTTTTTCTGGAAAGACATAAAAATCAGGAATAAGTTGTGCAAGTCTATCATCATCAACTTGATCCATAATCTCAAACTTATTAACTTTCTTTGATGTTAAATGGGCTGTGTCATAGTTTTCAATCCATGTGTATTCAATATTTCGCCGTATTGATTTACTTTCTCTGTTACCTTGTTGCTAGGTTCCACTCAACGCAACAGTTCCTGTTTTATTTTTTTTGTTATACATAAAGTCGATGGTAAGATTTGCTCGTCCCTGGTCATTAAAAATTACCCAATTTGCAGTGCATGTTTCGTTATATATCATTTTTTCTGCAGTGTAAGAATAGACAGTGAAGAGAATAAACCCACTGATAAAAACTAAAATAAATAATAAGTTTTTTTTATAATCAATCACGATTAACCTCACGGTAAGACAGGGTTAAACAGTCTGCCACTTCATGTTGGTTATAATTTTTATTGCATGCCATAACAATCATCCCCGGTGAGGATTTTGCAAGAGGGAAGTATAACCACGGATGTTTTTTACAGTTAATCCCCGAATCCAGTATCCGTGTTTTATATTTATCGAACTCTTTCAACCCGTCAATTGTATCTTCTGTTACATTAAAATGGCAGCCATTAATTTCCGCAACAGTCTTGTAATCCTTGAAAAATGGCTTCGGTTGATTATTATTCCATAGCCAATATGCAGAATATGCGCCTATGACAAATGCGCTCAACATAATTAGATGACTTTTTATATGTTTGAGGATTTTGTTATTGAAATTCTTTGCGCCACCAATGCTCTCTTTGTATCCCGCATTAACTTTTATGGCAGGTGGGGCATTGTGTGTATGTGCGTCTGTTGACGAGTTTATTACATGATTTTGTATGTTAATGTCATTATGGATCTTGAATCCTCTTCTCGGCACGGTTGCAATTAGCGAGTGGGTAGTATCACCAACAGCGCGAAATCCGCGTCTGATAATGGATATGTTCTGATATAACGTGTTAGTAGGCACACGCATACCTTCTTCTTCCCAGACTCTGGTGAAAAAATCTTGTTGTGCAACCACATCAGGAAAAGCTTCAAGTAGAAGTGATAAACATCGACTGGCTGGCGTTGTCAGAACGACGTTAAGATCGGCGTTATGTACCGATATTAATTTTCGGTGCTCAGGCCAGAACTCGATATTATCGTTAATAATCCAGTACATACGTCAATAAACACTAAATCAATCGAAATGGAGATCACATAGTTTGCTAAGTATATTGGTATTTACGGCATAAATATATATTAATTTTATATTTATCATGATGATTGAAATGAGGCTTTAATGTTGCAACGTAAAACTTTACGTAAATTAACATGGTTAACATTTATGCCACTATTGTTTGTAAATTCATATTTCGTAATGCTTCTGAATTTTTCGTGTGATGGTTTTAAATACTATGGTGTTTACTCTTGAGGGGACGGCCTATTTATAAAATACGGACATTTCAATAAATGCCCGTATAAACAGAGTATGATTCTGGCTGGTCGTTGAGTATCAATGTTGGACCGAATGTGAACGAATAAATAATTCGTTTATTTTACCACCCATTCTCTTTTCGATTCGTTGCTTGTACGCGTAGATGCTACGGATATCCATATCCAGAACTTCAGCAATCTGATATGGATTATAACCAGAAACCATATACCCCATTATGGTGAATTCCATCTGAGTTAATGTGTTACCTCTGGTAAATGATAAATAACGACCAATAAATAGTTGTCTGATCTTTTCATTGGCAACATCAAGACCATCATCATTATATATGACAGCAGATATTGCTGAGTTGTGTTTTCGCCAGTAATTAGCTAACGATTGCATATTGCGGTCGCTGACTAAAACAATCCCCATGTCAGTACTTGCAAGATAGTCAATCCAGTCTTTTTCAAGGAATAGACGTAAAAAACTTACTGAAAAATCGACAAAAATATATCCGCTTAATCTCGCATTGTGGTTTTTTGTTAAGATACCTTCTACCACACCACGATTAAAATATGAACTTTCTTCGGGCCACATACAAAAACACGAGTTTGCGCAGTACTGCAAACGCGGTGACTCTTCTGGCATTATTTGGCAATGCATTGAGCAACTATTGCATGTAAGACTTTTATAACGACTACAAAGCCCCATGTTAAGAACCTCCCTATCCGTATATAATTGCATAATTTCATTGGTGATTGATGATGTCAATACACCATGATTTTGTAATTTTGCTGGGAAAAATTGCGATTAATCTGTATTTGCTATAATTCTGATTAAGACATTTTAAAATGCATTTCTCGTTATTAAATATGATTATGTTTCACTGATTTAATCTTACCTGGTTGAGGGTGGTTCAGATAACTATCTCATGGTATGAGAATATCTATATCGCAAATTGTTTTTGAATGACCGGAAGATATCTTGCGAATCTAAGTTATGCATCTTAAATAGTCTTATTTAAGATGTTCAGATCTCTTTGTGTGTTTAACTAACTGATAATACTAGGATATGATGAGGGAAGTGATAGTGCGGAATAATAACGAATGAACATTATGAAAACTGGAATGGTTCAAAATTGTAGCAATTTTGAACCATTCACAATGGATATCAGCTAAAGAACATTACCGATACGCACAGGATACCCACGATCAGCGTAATCAGATTTCCGATGGAACGCCAGGGTTTAAGCGCCGGGATCAGATACGTTGACAACGTAGGCATGATGAAAAGTATCATGGCAATGAGCGGGCCGCTGATCGCGTAAATCATCGAAATCGCGTTCGGGTTAATGCAACAAACAATGAAGGTGATCAGCGATACCAACATAATTGATAGTGCGCGGTTAAATGCACGACTTTTCTTTACACCAACCTGCTGTAGTGTTGTTTTGACGACCTCCGTGGCACCTTCAATAACGCCAAAGTACGTACCCAGGAATGATTTCGACATCGCAACTACTGCGACAATAATCCCGGAAATTGACAGCCATGCTGGGGCGTTCGGCAGCATAGAAAGCGCCGATAAAATGGTGACCCCTTCTTCTTTAGCCGCTTCAATATACGAAGGTGGAATAGAAAGCAGGCAGCTAAAGACAAAGAACAGTACACTTATGCAGATGATGAGATAAGCGACTTTCATAATTTTTTTGCATTTATCCATAGCGTGTTCGCCATATTTTTCACGTCTGTCTATGGCAAACGTAGAAATAATGGGCGTATGGCTAAAGGCGAAAACCATCACGGGAATCGATATCCATATCTGGTGAAGGGTATTCTGATTGAACTCTACCTGGGTCGTTAATAGATCAGGTTGCCAACTACCGACAAGGTAAATGGAAAGAAATAAGAAATAGGCAATCAATGGGAATACCAAAAAACCCATTACCCGAATGGTTGCATGGCGTCCCATCAGAAAAATGAGATTCAGGATTAATACAACACCCAGACTCACCAACATACGGATGCGAAGATCAATAACCATATGCTTTGCCAGCTGTTCCGTAAGTGAGTTGGTAATTGCCACTGCATATATCAACACGACGACAAAAAAGGCGATGAAGTACAGCGTGGTAATCAGATTACCAATCTTCTTGCCATAGTAGTGTGTTACTGCGCCCGTTATCCCTTCACCTGCTGATGTTTTCGATGAGAGGATGAACTGGCATAAGGCTTTATGTGGCCAATATGTTAAAGGCCAGGCGACCAGAGCAGTAATAAACAGGACCACAGCCCCTGCCGAACCTAACTGAATAGGAAGGAAGAGCGTGCCTGCACCAACGGCTGTGCCGTAGAGCGCGAAACTCCACAGAGTTTCTTCTTTAGACCAAATATTAGACATTATCTGAACGTATCATCTACAAATTAAACAAAATGGAGGGCAATTTACCATAAACCAGGTTAAGTATGGGAGATTAACGCCCTATCTACCCCTCTATTGGTGGGTTAGTGGTTGCAAACCTTACGTGCCAGTTATGACTCTGACTACTGCTCAGGCATATTTCCTTTGTGATAAAAATCACTTTTTTTAAACAATTAAGATAACTGTAATTAACAATCATTTACTATTGCACTGTTAATTGGTGCGAGGTTGTGATGAAAGACGTTGTGATTGTCGGGGCGTTACGGACACCTATCGGCTGCTTTCGCGGTGCGTTAGCGGGTCATTCCGCCGTGGAACTTGGTAGTCTGGTCGTGAAAGCGTTAATAGAACGTACCGGCGTTCCTGCATATGCGGTGGATGAAGTAATTCTTGGTCAGGTGTTGACTGCAGGGGCAGGGCAGAATCCGGCAAGGCAATCGGCTATTAAAGGTGGTCTTCCTAATAGCGTTTCTGCAATCACTATTAATGACGTTTGCGGTTCTGGGCTTAAAGCACTGCATCTGGCTACTCAGGCGATACAGTGTGGCGAGGCTGATATTGTCATCGCCGGTGGCCAGGAAAACATGAGCCGCGCACCACATGTTCTGACTGATAGCCGCACCGGTGCACAGCTTGGCAATAGCCAGTTGGTTGACAGTCTGGTGCATGATGGGTTGTGGGATGCCTTCAATAATTATCATATTGGTGTCACCGCCGAAAATCTGGCTCGCGAATATGGCATCAGCCGTCAGTTGCAGGATGCTTACGCACTTAGCTCGCAACAAAAAGCGCGAGCGGCGATTGACGCCGGACGATTTAAAGATGAGATCGTCCCGGTAATGATCCAAAGTAACGGTCAGACGTTGGTTGTTGATACCGATGAACAGCCACGCACTGACGCCAGTGCAGAAGGTTTAGCCCGTTTAAATCCTTCATTTGATAGTCTCGGTTCTGTGACCGCGGGGAATGCATCATCCATAAACGATGGCGCAGCTGCGGTAATGATGATGAGCGAAGCCAAAGCACGAGCGTTGAATTTACCCGTGCTGGCCCGCATCCGCGCATTTGCCAGCGTTGGTGTAGATCCGGCATTGATGGGAATTGCGCCGGTGTATGCGACCCGCCGTTGCCTGGAGCGTGTAGGCTGGCAGTTGGCTGATGTCGATCTTATCGAGGCTAATGAAGCGTTTGCTGCACAGGCGCTTTCGGTTGGCAAGATGCTTGAGTGGGATGAGCGTCGGGTCAATGTCAATGGTGGCGCGATCGCACTCGGTCACCCGATAGGCGCTTCCGGTTGCCGAATCCTGGTTTCTCTGGTTCATGAAATGGTGAAACGTAATGCCCGCAAAGGGCTGGCAACGCTTTGTATCGGCGGGGGCCAGGGCGTGGCATTGACCATTGAACGTGACGAGTAGCTCTGCATTTCCTCCTTACCGATAAATATCTGCCGTCATTAATCTGTTGAATAATGATGGCTGGCAAGTCGACATACATTTTCTGGGCTCCCTCATTTTTCCATTCTCATGACATATTCGTGATCGACACTGCACTTTTTTTAATCCTTAACTTAAAAATGAAACATTGTTTTATTTTTAATTGAAAACCCTAGCCCATGGGCATATCATCCCTTTATAGAGAAAACGAAACAGTGTTTCACTATCGTTTTCTATTTTCACGCTTCACTGATTATCGGAGGTTGATGTGGACGTAAGACAGAGCATCCACAGTGCGCACGCAAAAACGCTGGATACCCAAGGGCTGCGCAATGAATTTTTGGTTGAAGAGGTATTTGTCGCCGATGAGTACACCATGGTTTACAGCCACATTGACCGAATTATTGTTGGCGGCATTATGCCGATAACTAAAACGGTTTCCGTTGGCGGGGAAGTTGGTAAACAACTCGGCGTAAGCCATTTCCTTGAACGTCGCGAGTTAGGTGTTATCAATATTGGCGGTGCCGGTACGATTACTGTCGATGGCCAATGCTATGAAATCGGTCACCGCGACGCCCTGTATGTGGGTAAAGGTGCAAAAGAAGTTGTCTTTGCCAGTATTGATACCGCCACTCCGGCAAAGTTTTATTACAATTGTGCACCCGCGCATACGACGTATCCCACCAAAAAAGTCACACCGGACGAAGTATCTCCAGTCACGTTAGGCGATAACCTCACCAGTAACCGTCGCACAATTAACAAATATTTTGTCCCGGATGTGCTGGAAACCTGCCAATTGAGTATGGGGCTGACGGAGCTGGCTCCAGGTAACTTGTGGAACACCATGCCGTGTCACACTCACGAGCGCCGGATGGAAGTTTATTTCTATTTCAATATGGATGATGACGCCTGCGTTTTCCACATGATGGGGCAGCCGCAAGAAACGCGTCACATTGTGATGCATAACGAGCAGGCGGTGATCTCCCCGAGCTGGTCGATTCATTCCGGCGTCGGAACCAAAGCTTATACCTTTATCTGGGGCATGGTCGGTGAAAACCAGGTCTTTGATGATATGGACCATGTGGCCGTTAAAGATTTGCGCTAGTTGTGTGCATAAACGAATAAGGTATTGTTATGATTTTAAGTGCATTTTCTCTCGAAGGTAAAGTTGCGGTCGTCACTGGTTGTGATACTGGGCTGGGCCAGGGGATGGCGTTGGGGCTGGCGCAAGCGGGCTGTGACATTGTTGGCATTAACATCGTTGAACCGACTGAAACCATCGAGCAGGTCACGGCGCTGGGGCGTCGTTTTTTAAGCCTGACCGCCGATCTGCGAAAGATTGATGGCATTCCTGGACTGCTGGATCGCGCGGTAGCGGAGTTTGGTCATATTGATATCCTGGTGAATAACGCCGGATTGATTCGCCGCGAAGATGCTCTCGAGTTCAGCGAAAAGGACTGGGACGATGTCATGAACCTGAATATCAAGAGCGTATTCTTCATGTCTCAGGCAGCGGCGAAACACTTTATCGCGCAAGGCAATGGCGGCAAGATTATCAATATCGCGTCAATGCTCTCCTTCCAGGGCGGGATCCGTGTGCCTTCTTATACCGCATCAAAAAGCGGCGTGATGGGTGTGACGCGATTGATGGCGAACGAATGGGCTAAACACAACATTAATGTTAATGCGATAGCTCCGGGTTACATGGCGACCAACAATACTCAACAACTACGGGCAGATGAACAACGTAGCGCGGAAATTCTCGACCGCATTCCAGCTGGTCGTTGGGGACTGCCGAGTGACCTGATGGGGCCGATAGTGTTCCTTGCCTCCAGCGCTTCAGATTATGTGAATGGTTATACCATTGCCGTGGATGGCGGTTGGCTGGCGCGTTAATTCATTCTTCTTACTTTTATGACCCTGCCGCATGGCAGGGTTTTTTATACCTGTAGATCATCATAATCCATATCATGGTTATGAAATAATCCATATTAATTATCAATTAATGAACTTTATGAATTTTATCTGCTGTAAAATTAGGTGGTTAATAATAATCTCAATAATTCAACTTAATTTGAAAATTGGAATATCCATCACATAACGACATGTCGCAGCAATTTAATCCATATTTATGCTGTTTCCGACCTGACACCTGCGTGAGTTGTTCACGTATTTTTTCACTATGTCTTACTCTCTGCTGGCAGGAAAAAATGGTTACTATCAATACGGAATCTGCTTTAACGCCACGTTCTTTGCGGGATACGCGGCGTATGAATATGTTTGTTTCGGTAGCTGCTGCGGTCGCAGGATTGTTATTTGGTCTTGATATCGGCGTAATCGCCGGAGCGTTGCCGTTCATTACCGATCACTTTGTGCTGACCAGTCGTTTGCAGGAATGGGTGGTTAGTAGCATGATGCTCGGCGCAGCAATTGGTGCGCTGTTTAATGGTTGGCTGTCGTTCCGCCTGGGTCGTAAATACAGCCTGATGGCGGGGGCCATCCTGTTTGTACTCGGTTCTATAGGGTCCGCTTTTGCGACCAGCGTAGAGATGTTAATCGCCGCTCGTGTGGTGCTGGGCATTGCTGTCGGGATCGCGTCTTACACCGCTCCTCTGTATCTTTCTGAAATGGCAAGTGAAAACGTTCGCGGTAAGATGATCAGTATGTACCAGTTGATGGTCACACTCGGCATCGTGCTGGCGTTTTTATCCGATACAGCGTTCAGTTATAGCGGTAACTGGCGCGCAATGTTGGGGGTTCTTGCTTTACCAGCAGTCCTGCTGATTATTCTGGTGGTCTTCCTGCCAAATAGCCCGCGCTGGCTGGCGGAAAAGGGGCGTCATATTGAGGCGGAAGAAGTGTTGCGTATGCTGCGCGATACGTCGGAAAAAGCGCGAGAAGAACTCAACGAAATTCGTGAAAGCCTGAAGTTAAAACAAGGCGGTTGGGCACTGTTTAAGATCAACCGTAACGTCCGTCGTGCTGTGTTTCTCGGTATGTTGTTGCAGGCGATGCAGCAGTTTACCGGTATGAACATCATCATGTACTATGCGCCGCGTATCTTCAAAATGGCGGGCTTTACGACCACAGAACAACAGATGATTGCGACTCTGGTCGTGGGACTGACCTTTATGTTCGCGACCTTCATTGCGGTCTTTACGGTAGATAAAGCAGGTCGTAAACCGGCTCTGAAAATTGGTTTCAGCGTGATGGCGTTAGGCACTCTGGTGCTGGGCTATTGCCTGATGCAGTTTGATAACGGTACGGCTTCCAGTGGCTTGTCCTGGCTCTCTGTTGGCATGACGATGATGTGTATTGCCGGTTATGCGATGAGCGCCGCGCCAGTGGTGTGGATCCTGTGCTCTGAAATTCAGCCGCTGAAATGCCGCGATTTCGGTATTACCTGTTCGACGACGACAAACTGGGTGTCGAATATGATTATCGGCGCGACCTTCCTGACACTGCTTGATAGCATTGGCGCTGCCGGTACGTTCTGGCTCTACACTGCGCTGAACATTGCGTTTGTGGGCATCACTTTCTGGCTCATTCCGGAAACCAAAAATGTCACGCTGGAACATATCGAACGCAAACTGATGGCAGGCGAGAAGTTGAGAAATATCGGCGTCTGATTTCACGGGCCGGATGTGCTGTACATCCGGCCCTTTTTTCGTTAATAGAGATCGGGCACCTGGCCGTTGAGGCGTTTGTCTCGTTCCTTATTCAGCCTTGTTGCGGTAACACACATCAGGAGAGAGGAATGAAAACAATTGGTTTGCTGGGAGGAATGAGCTGGGAATCCACCATTCCTTACTATCGTCTGATAAATGAAGGCATTAAACAGCGGCTTGGTGGGCTTCACTCTGCGCAAGTGCTGCTACATAGCGTCGATTTTCATGAAATAGAAGAGTGCCAGCGTCGCGGGGAATGGGATAAAACCGGGGACATTCTGGCTGAGGCGGCGCTTGGCTTACAGCGGGCGGGCGCAGAAGGTATTGTGTTATGTACCAATACGATGCATAAAGTGGCGGATGCCATTGAGTCACGTTGCACTCTGCCTTTCTTACACATTGCGGATGCCACCGGACGTGCAATTACCGGGGCCGGAATGACTCGTGTGGCGCTGCTGGGTACGCGTTACACCATGGAACAGGATTTTTATCGCGGGCGGCTGACGGAACAATTTTCCATCAATTGTCTTATTCCTGAAGCGGATGAACGGGCGAAAATTAATCAGATTATTTTTGAAGAACTGTGTCTGGGGCAATTTACCGAAGCGTCACGCGCTTATTATGCGCAAGTGATTGCTCGCCTTGCAGAACAGGGCGCACAGGGCGTCATTTTTGGCTGCACAGAAATTGGTTTACTGGTGCCAGAAGAGCGCAGTGTTTTGCCTGTGTTTGATACCGCGGCGATCCATGCCGAGGATGCTGTCGCTTTTATGCTGTCGTAGCTGACGACAAAATAGCGTCAAGAGAAGTGACCAGTTTCGGTAACCCCGCTTGTAAATGCTCACTAAACGCCTGCACCAGCGCTGATGACGGGCGGTGCAGGGGGCGGATCAGGCTGACGGTGAACGGAACCGCAATACTGAACCGCCGCACCACTAAACCGCTTGCCGCATAATCCAGTGCGGTGAGCGGGTTAACCACCGAAACACCTACCCCCGCCCGTACCATTGCGCAGACTGACGCGGCGCTGTGGGTTTCTACGATCATGCGTCGTTTAACCTGATGTTCAGTAAATAGCTGATCCAGCAACTGGCGATAGCTGTCAGTACGGGAAAGGCTGATGTAGTTCTCACCCTGAAAATCATCCGGCGTTAATACCTTTTTTACCGCCAGCGGATGACCCGGAGGTAACACACACACTTCATCTAAAGAGAGTAATTCGGTACGTTCTGTTCCCGCAGGCGTATGGAGCGTTTCAGTGAGTCCTAAATCATGACGCTGGGCCGAGAGCCACTCTTCAAGTAGCGGTGATTCCTGGGGCACGATATTTAAGCTGACATCGGGATAACGTGCCAGAAAGGGTTGCAGGAGCTGCGGTAAAAAAGATTGCGAAAAGACCGGCAGGCAGGCAATAGACAGTTCTCCCTGGCGAAACTCGCGCAGACTTTCTGCGGCGCTGACAATGCGATCCAGTCCGTACCAAGATCGTTGCACTTCTTCAAACAGACGCAGTCCTTGCACGGTAGGATGTAATCGCCCACGTACGCGCTCAAACAATTTCAGCCCGATCACCTTCTCAAAGCGCGCCAGTTCGCGGCTGACGGTTGGCTGTGAGGTGTGTAGCAGGTGTGCCGCCTCAGTCAGGCTTCCGGCGGTCATTACCGCATGAAAAATTTCAATATGACGTAAGTTAACGGCGGCCATTAGCGCTCTCTCGCAATCCGGTAATCCATATCATTTTTGCATAAACTCGACATAAATCGATATTTTTTATTCTTTTTATGATGTGGCGTAATCATAAAAAAGCACTTATCTGGAGTTTGTTATGCCACATTCACTGTTCAGCACCGATACCGATCTCACCGCCGAAAATCTGCTGCGTTTGCCCGCTGAATTTGGCTGCCCGGTGTGGGTCTACGATGCGCAAATTATTCGTCGGCAGATTGCAGCGCTGAAACAGTTTGATGTGGTGCGCTTTGCACAGAAAGCCTGTTCCAATATTCATATTTTGCGCTTAATGCGTGAGCAGGGCGTGAAAGTGGATTCCGTCTCGTTAGGCGAAATAGAGCGTGCGTTGGCGGCGGGTTACAATCCGCAAACGCACCCCGATGATATTGTTTTTACGGCAGATGTTATCGATCAGGCGACGCTTGAACGCGTCAGTGAATTGCAAATTCCGGTGAGTGCGGGTTCTGTTGATATGCTCGACCAACTGGGCCAGGTTTCGCCAGGGCATCGGGTATGGCTGCGCGTTAATCCGGGGTTTGGTCACGGACATAGCCAAAAAACCAATACCGGTGGCGAAAACAGCAAGCACGGTATCTGGTACACCGATCTGCCCGCCGCACTGGACGTGATACAACGTCATCATCTGCAGCTGGTCGGCATTCACATGCACATTGGTTCTGGCGTTGATTATGCCCATCTGGAACAGGTGTGTGGTGCTATGGTGCGTCAGGTCATCGAATTCGGTCAGGATTTACAGGCTATTTCTGCGGGCGGTGGGCTTTCTGTTCCTTATCAACAGGGTGAAGAGGCGGTTGATACCGAACATTATTATGGTCTGTGGAATGCCGCGCGTGAGCAAATCGCCCGCCATTTGGGCCACCCTGTGAAACTGGAAATTGAACCGGGTCGCTTCCTGGTAGCGCAGTCTGGCGTATTAATTACTCAGGTGCGGAGCGTCAAACAAATGGGTAGCCGCCACTTTGTGCTGGTTGATGCTGGGTTCAACGATCTGATGCGCCCGGCAATGTACGGTAGTTACCACCATATCAGTGCCCTGGCAGCTGATGGTCGTTCTCTGGAACACGCGCCAACGGTGGAAACCGTCGTCGCCGGACCGTTATGTGAATCGGGCGATGTCTTTACCCAGCAGGAAGGGGGAAATGTTGAAACCCGCGCCTTGCCGGAAGTGAAGGCAGGTGATTATCTGGTACTGCATGATACAGGGGCATATGGCGCATCAATGTCATCCAACTACAATAGCCGTCCGCTGTTACCAGAGGTTCTGTTTGATAATGGTCAGGCGCGGTTGATTCGCCGTCGCCAGACCATCGAAGAATTACTGGCGCTGGAATTGCTTTAACTGCGGTTAGTCGCTGGTTGCATGATGACTTGCCTCCAGCGACGGAGTTGACACTGAATGACGACGTACCAGCGTCGGACTAAAGACATTAGTGATTTCCGGGAGAGGGCGATTATCCGCCAGCGCCAAAGCCAGTTCGGCAGCCTGGGTCGCCATCGTCACGATTGGGTAACGCACGGTGGTCAGGCGCGGACGCACATAGCGTGACACCAGCACATCATCAAAGCCAATTAACGAAATCTCACCCGGTACATCAATACCATTATCATTGAGAACGCCCATCGCACCCGCCGCCATTGAATCGTTATAACAGGCTACCGCAGTGAAATTTCTTCCTCGTCCCAAAAGCTCGGTCATTGCCTGTTCGCCGCCGCTTTCGTCTGGTTCGCCAAATGTCACCAGCCGGTCATTGGCCGCAATACCACTTTCAGCAAGGGCATCGTAATACCCTTGCAGACGATCTTCGGCGTCAGAAATAGAGTGGTTAGAGCACAGATAACCAATGCGGGTATGACCTTGCTGAATTAAATGACGCGTTGCCAGCCAGGCACCGTAACGATCGTCAAGAGCAATACAACGGTTTTCAAAGCCAGGCAGGATACGGTTGATCAGCACCATACCGGGCATTTGTTTCATTAATGAGGCTAAATCGGCATCCGGGATCATTTTGGCATGGACGACCAACGCAGCACAGCGATGGCGGATCAGTTGCTCAATAGCCTGACGCTCTTTTTGTTCGTTGTGGTAACCGTTGCCAATCAATAAGAAATTACTGGTGTGATAAGCCACCTGTTCGACCGCTTTCACCATTGCACCGAAAAACGGATCGGAAACATCACCAACGATCAGACCGACCGTTTCAGTGGTCTGCTGCGCCAGCGCACGGGCGTTGGCGTTCGGGTGATAGCTAAGAGACTCCATTGCACTATGCACAGCCAGCCGGGAAGCTTCACTGGCTTTAGGTGAATTATTAATGACGCGGGAAACGGTGGCGACTGAAACGCCTGCCAGTCGGGCTACATCCTTTATGGTCGCCATGAAAATACCTTAGTGGGTAAACGCTTACATTCTTTCAGTGTTACGGAAAACGCCCGTTGGTTCAAGGGGTGGCGTGTTTTCATCGTGGGAATGTGAGCCAAACGCAAATAAGTAAGACAAAAAAAGAGATTGCAAACCTTTGGTTACACTTTGCGAAACGCTGTTGCGATTGACCGCTGGTGGCGTTTGGCTTCAGGTTGCTAAAGTGGTGATCCCAGAGGTATTGATAGGTGAAGTCAACTTCGGGTTGAGCACATGAATTACACCAGCCTGCGCAGATGCGCAGGTTTTTTTTTGCCGGTCATCAATCTGTAACAGTAACCGACAATTTACACACCTCGTTGCATTTCCCTTCATTCCTTTGCGTTTTCTCGCTGGCGAAGAGTCGTCGTGCAGACCACAATCAAGATCCCAGAGGTATTGATTGGTGAGATTATTCGGTACGCTCTTCGTACCCTGTCTCTTGCACCAACCTGCGCGGATGCGCAGGTTTTTTTTCGCACCTAATTTACTGTCGCTCGCGTTCTTTATCTCGTGTAATCTCCCTCCATTCGCTTTTACTGAATCAGAGCAAAGGGAGTTGGAATGCTTTTTAGCTTTTTTCGAAATTTGTGCCGTGTTTTGTATCGCGTTCGCGTTACGGGTGACACCCAGGCACTGAAGGGCGAGCGCGTTCTAATTACGCCTAATCACGTCTCTTTTATTGATGGCATTTTGCTTGGACTGTTTTTACCTGTGCGTCCAGTGTTTGCCGTTTACACCTCAATAAGCCAACAGTGGTATATGCGTTGGCTGAAATCATTTATCGACTTTGTTCCTCTCGACCCGACGCAACCTATGGCTATTAAACATCTGGTACGTCTGGTGGAACAGGGCCGACCAGTGGTGATTTTCCCTGAAGGACGCATCACCACTACAGGCTCGCTGATGAAAATCTACGATGGCGCGGGTTTTGTCGCGGCGAAGTCTGGTGCAACGGTTATTCCTGTGCGTATTGAAGGGGCGGAACTCACGCACTTCAGCCGCCTGAAAGGTCTGGTTAAACGTCGCTTGTTCCCGCAAATTACTCTGCATATTTTGCCACCAACGCAGGTGGAGATGCCGGATGCGCCGCGTGCCCGTGACCGTCGCAAAATCGCTGGCGAAATGCTGCATCAAATAATGATGGAAGCGCGAATGGCGGTGCGCCCGCGTGAAACGCTGTACGAATCTTTACTGAGTGCAATGTACCGCTTCGGAGCCGGGAAGAAATGTGTCGAAGACGTCAACTTTACCCCAGACTCCTATCGCAAATTGCTTACGAAAACGCTGTTTGTTGGACGCATCCTTGAAAAATACAGTGTTGAAGGCGAACGCATCGGCTTAATGCTGCCCAATGCAGGCATCAGTGCGGCAGTGATTTTTGGGGCCATCGCCCGTCGCCGCATTCCCGCAATGATGAACTACACTGCCGGGGTAAAAGGGCTGACCAGTGCTATTACGGCGGCTGAAATCAAAACCATCTTCACTTCCCGCCAGTTTCTCGATAAAGGCAAACTCTGGCATCTGCCGGAGCAACTTACTCAGGTGCGCTGGGTCTATCTGGAAGATTTAAAAGCAGATGTCACCACTGCCGACAAAGTATGGATCTTCGCTCATTTGCTGATGCCGCGTCTGGCACAGGTTAAACAGCAGCCGGAAGAAGAGGCGCTGATCCTTTTTACCTCCGGTTCTGAAGGCCATCCGAAAGGCGTCGTCCATAGCCATAAAAGCATTCTGGCGAATGTCGAGCAGATTAAAACGATTGCCGACTTCACCACCAACGATCGCTTTATGTCGGCGTTACCGCTGTTTCACTCCTTTGGGCTGACGGTAGGCCTGTTTACGCCACTGCTCACAGGTGCAGAAGTGTTTCTTTATCCAAGCCCGCTGCATTACCGTATTGTGCCGGAGTTGGTGTATGACCGCAGTTGCACCGTGTTGTTCGGCACTTCGACTTTCCTCGGTCACTACGCGCGTTTCGCCAACCCGTATGACTTCTATCGTCTACGCTATGTGGTGGCAGGCGCAGAAAAACTACAAGAAAGTACCAAACAGCTTTGGCAGGATAAATTTGGCCTGCGCATCCTTGAAGGCTACGGTGTGACCGAATGCGCGCCTGTCGTTTCTATCAACGTACCGATGGCGGCGAAACCCGGTACGGTAGGGCGTATTCTACCAGGAATGGATGCGCGCCTGTTGTCGGTCCCTGGTATCGAAGAGGGCGGACGCCTGCAACTGAAAGGGCCGAACATAATGAACGGCTATCTGCGGGTGGAGAAGCCAGGTGTACTGGAAGTGCCCACCGCCGAGAATGTTCGCGGCGAAATGGAGCGCGGCTGGTATGACACTGGCGATATTGTGCGTTTTGACGAGCTGGGCTTTGTGCAGATTCAGGGCCGCGCAAAACGCTTTGCCAAAATTGCAGGCGAAATGGTGTCGCTGGAAATGGTGGAACAACTGGCACTTGGTGTTTCGCCAGATAAAGTCCATGCCACTGCGATTAAGAGCGATGCCAGCAAAGGCGAGGCACTGGTGCTTTTCACCACAGATAACGAACTGACGCGCGATAAGTTGCAACAGTATGCCCGCGAGCACGGCGTGCCGGAGCTTGCTGTACCGCGCGATATTCGCTATCTGAAACAGATGCCATTACTTGGCAGCGGCAAACCTGACTTTGTCACGTTGAAAAGCTGGGTAGACGAAGCGGAACAACACGATGAGTGAGTCAGTGCACACTAACACTTCGTTGTGGTCGAAGGGGATGAAAGCGGTTATCGTGGCGCAGTTTCTCTCTGCGTTTGGCGATAATGCCCTACTGTTTGCCACTCTGGCGTTACTGAAAGCGCAGTTCTATCCGGAGTGGAGCCAGCCCATCCTGCAAATGGTGTTTGTAGGTGCTTACATTCTTTTTGCGCCGTTTGTCGGGCAGGTGGCGGATAGCTTCGCCAAAGGCCGGGTGATGATGTTTGCCAACGGCCTGAAGCTGCTGGGCGCAGCCAGTATCTGCTTTGGTATCAATCCGTTTCTCGGCTATACGCTGGTGGGTGTTGGTGCTGCAGCCTATTCACCGGCGAAATACGGTATTCTCGGCGAATTAACCACGGGTAGTAAGTTAGTGAAAGCTAACGGTTTAATGGAAGCTTCTACCATAGCGGCGATTTTGCTCGGTTCCGTAGCCGGTGGTGTGCTGGCTGACTGGCATGTCCTCGTCGCCCTGGCCGCATGCGCACTGGCCTACGGTGGTGCGGTCGTTGCCAATATCTACATTCCCAAACTGGCGGCGGCGCGTCCGGGGCAGTCCTGGAATCTCATCAACATGACCCGCAGTTTCCTGAATGCCTGCACCTCGCTATGGCGCAATGGTGAAACGCGTTTTTCGCTGGTGGGCACCAGTTTATTCTGGGGAGCGGGTGTCACGCTGCGTTTCCTGTTGGTGCTGTGGGTACCGGTGGCGCTGGGCATTACCGATAACGCTACGCCCACCTATCTCAACGCGATGGTAGCGATTGGTATCGTGGTTGGCGCAGGTGCGGCAGCGAAGTTAGTTACGCTGGAAACCGTGTCACGCTGTATGCCAGCCGGGATTTTGATTGGCGTGGTGGTACTGATTTTTTCCCTGCAACACGAGCTGCTGCCAGCCTATGCCTTGTTGATGCTGATTGGCGTGATGGGGGGCTTTTTTGTCGTTCCGCTCAATGCGTTGCTACAGGAGCGGGGTAAAAAAAGCGTCGGGGCGGGGAATGCGATTGCAGTACAAAACCTTGGCGAAAACAGCGCCATGTTGTTGATGCTGGGCATTTACTCGCTGGCGGTAATGATAGGCATCCCGGTCGTGCCCATTGGCATTGGCTTCGGTGCGCTGTTTGCGCTGGCAATAACGGCGCTGTGGATCTGGCAGCGCCGTCATTAATATTTAACGCCGGTTTTAACCGGCGTTAATCTTATGGTGCCGGATAAGTATAAACCTGATGCACCGCTTCAATTTCAGCTAATACGTCTTCGCTTAACTCCAGATGCAAACTTTCGATGTTAGTTTTCAGCTGATCCATCGTGGTTGCGCCCAGCAGAGTGCTGGCAACAAACGGTTGACGGCGTACAAACGCGAGCGCCATCTGAGCAGGGTCCAGGCCATGACGTCTGGCGATATCAACATACGCCGCGACGGCTTTTTGCGTTTGCTCACCGCTATAGCGGGTGAACCGACTAAAGAGCGTATTACGTGCGCCAGCGGGTTTTGCACCATTGAGATATTTCCCGGTCAGCGTGCCGAAACCCAGGCACGAATAGGCCAGCAGTTCGACCCCTTCATACTGGCTGACTTCTGCCAGACCTACTTCAAAACTGCGGTTTAACAGACTGTAAGGGTTCTGAATGGTGACAATACGCGGCAGATCGTGTTTGTCCGCCAGATGCAGGTAGCGCATTACGCCAAATGCAGTTTCGTTCGACACGCCGATATAACGAATTTTTCCCGCGCGTTGGTACTCTGCCAGTGCGTCCAGCGTATCCAGCAGCGAAACCGCAGGCGCAGAATCCGTCCAGCTATAACCGAGTTTGCCGAAGCAGTTGGTCGGGCGCTGCGGCCAGTGCACCTGATAAAGATCGAGGTAATCAGTCTGTAGGCGCTTGAGGCTGTCATGCAGCGCTTCGCGGATATTCTTCCGATCCAGCGCCTGATCCGGGCGGATGCCCTTGTCATTATTGCGCGACGGTCCGCTCACTTTGGAGGCGATAATTAACTTTTCGCGGCTGCCATGTTTCGCCAGCCAGTTGCCGACGTAGGTTTCGGTTAACCCTTGCGTTTCGGGGCGCGGAGGTACTGGGTACATTTCGGCAACGTCGATAAGGTTAATGCCCTGAGCGACGGCATAGTCGAGTTGTGCGTGGGCGTCGGCTTCGCTGTTCTGTTCACCAAACGTCATCGTGCCAAGCCCCAGCGTGCTGACTTCCAGCGAACTGTGGGGTATACGGTGATATTGCATAGCCGTTTCCTTTTTATAATCACGACATAAGGAATATAAAAATGGCAGAGGGAAGGGAAAAGGGAAAGAGAAAAATCTTAAGGCCAGCCGGATGCTGACCTTATTTGTTAACGTTCAATAATTTGCGAAACATCATCACGGTTAATTTGCATCGCGTTACCTTGCTGATCGTGATAACTCACCAGCCCGGTATCATCATCAATTTCAGGTTTTCCATCGGTCAAAATCATACGGCCATCTTTGGTCGCCATGACGTAATCACTGGAACACCCGGAAACAGCAAACGCCAGTCCGACTGCAGAAATTATTACTGCCCATTTTTTCATCCGGTTATCCTCATTTGGCCTACCTATGATAATAGTCTGTTTATAAACCGACGTTATATATCTTGAAAGCAGGAAAATCTTAAACTGTGAGGGTAAAAGGAGTGAGTACGCCCTCCCGCAGGAGAGCGTACGGAGTATCAGAGCGGATTCTTTTTGTTGCGAATCAAGTTGAGGCTTTCAACCGCAATAGAGAAGAACATCGCGAAGTAGATGTAACCTTTCGGTACGTGGATGTCGAAACTTTCCAGAATCAGGGTAAAGCCCACCAGAATCAGGAAAGAGAGCGCCAGCATTTTTACCGAAGGATGGCGTTCGACAAAATCACCAATCGAGCGCGCGGCGAACATCATCACGCCTACGGCAATCACCACGGCTGCCATCATAATAAACAGGTGATCTGACAGACCCACAGCCGTAATCACCGAGTCGAGGCTAAAGATAATATCCAGCAGCATAATCTGCACGATAGCGCCGAGGAATGATGAAACGCGTGTTTTCAGCCCTTCTTCTTCACCTTCAATGGATTCGTGGATTTCCTTGCTGGCTTTCCAGATAAGGAACAAGCCACCCAGAAGCAGAATCAAATCACGGGCAGAAATTTCCTGACTGAATATTGTAAAAAGCGGATTTTTCAGGCGCGTAACCCAGGCGATTGATGCCAGCAGCGCCAGACGCATAACCATGGCTCCCGCCAACCCCAGACGGCGCGCATGAGCACGTTGTGCTGTGGGAAGCTTTGCCACCACCAGAGAAAGGAAAATAATATTGTCGATCCCAAGAACGATCTCCAGCAGCGTCAGCGTACCGAGCGCAAGCCAGGCGTTAGGATCGGTTATCCATGCAAATAACATCTAAAAAGCCCTGCCAAAAAAATGAAGCGGTAATTATATGCCCGGAAAGCGGCAGGTCAAAGCGATGGCTACTGGATCAGAAAATGACGGGCCAGTAGTGCACTGGTGAAATTCTTCTTCAAATAAAAGCCGCGTGGCAGCGTCAGAATCCGTTCGCCCCGGGCACCAATGGCTTCGGTAAGCGCTTTCGCATTCGCTGCTTTCGGTCTTATCTGTAAATATTCCCCGTGACGAGCGGTGATCCGCTCAACCTGACCGAGAACAATCATATCCATTAATTCTTCCCAGTCTTCGCGTAGCTGTCGGTCTTCCTCTTCATTCGGGCTCCACAGCAACGGTGATCCTACGCGACGCTGCGCCAGCGGGATGCTGCGCTCGCCTTCAACCGGTATCCACAGTACGCGTTTGAGCTTGTGGCGCACATGGCTGGTTTCCCAGGTCACCCCGCTATTACCCGTTAACGGGGCAACACAAACGAATGTTGTTTCCAGCGGACGACCAAGACTATCCACAGGGATAGTTTTAAGTTCCACGCCCAGAGCAGCAAAATCTTGCTCAGGTTTACTCCCTGCGCTGGCACCTAGCCAGATCTCCAGTAACACGCCAATCCAGCCCTTATCGCGTTTTAAATTCTCTGGCGTAACCAGCCCGGCAAGTGCCGCCAGTTCTCCCAATGTATAACCAGAAAGTTGCTGTGCTTGCGCTAACAACTGTTCTTCAGTTTCGGGAGGAGAGAGCAGTGGGCGAGGTTGGGACATGTCATGATACCTTGGTTAAAAAACAAACAGCAATTATGTGCCGAATATTCGCAGTGTAACTTTTTCCACATGTGTTGTTCAATTCTCTGATTTATATTGCTTTTTAGGCTGCCGGTAATCGAGTTGCGCAACACTGCAATAGGTTTTCCAAATCTGGTCACTGAAAATAAACAGGATCTTACACCATGTTATCCACAGAAAGCTGGGATAACTGTGAAAAACCTCCACTACTGTTTCCATTTACAGCCTTGACGTGCGACGAAACTCCAGTTTTTAGTGGTTCAGTGCTTAACTTAGTGGCACATTCTGTGGATAAATACGGCATTGGTTGATCTTTCGCCAACCCGTAAATGAGAGGTGTGAGCTGGGTCACGAATTACTCTTTTTCATTACTCAAATTACATGTAATGCATTGACTAATAATGAATATTTTAAAATGTCTATATCGGGCTTATTCAGAATGCTCCGGGTTTTCCCGTAGTAATTCCGTAGTTCTTCACAACTCTATCCACAGAAAAGGTGAATAAAAACGGCTATCCACCCCTTCCTCTGTTTATAACTCTGCACATAACTGTGAGTTATTCAATTGTTATTAGTGTGTAATGCCCTGCAGAGAGTGGTTTACCGTCTTCCTGGAGTATGAAACAATCATTCGTATATAAAGCTTTATTTTGAGGTAGTCCGGTGATTGATGACGATGGCTACCGCCCAAACGTAGGTATCGTGATTTGTAATCGCCAGGGGCAGGTAATGTGGGCCCGGCGATTTGGTCAGCACTCCTGGCAATTTCCGCAAGGCGGAATCAACCCCGGAGAATCCGCAGAGCAGGCGATGTACCGTGAATTGTTTGAAGAAGTAGGATTAAGCCGCAAAGACGTTCGAATCCTTGCTTCAACGCGTAACTGGTTGCGCTACAAATTACCGAAACGTTTGGTGCGTTGGGACACGAAGCCGGTTTGTATCGGCCAAAAACAAAAATGGTTTCTCTTGCAGCTGGTGAGCGGCGATGCAGAAATCAATATGCAAACCAGCAGTACACCAGAGTTTGACGGCTGGCGATGGGTAAGTTACTGGTATCCGGTCAGACAGGTGGTGTCATTTAAACGTGATGTCTACCGTAGGGTAATGAAAGAGTTCGCGAGTGTGGTGATGTCACTGCAGGAAAATACGCCAAAACCACAAAACGCATCTGCTTATCGACGTAAAAGAGGTTAAGTCACGCCAATTATGCTCACTCGCCTGCGCGAAATAGTCGAAAAGGTAGCCAGCGCACCACGCCTGAATGAGGCGTTAAATATTCTGGTTACCGACATCTGTCTTGCGATGGATACCGAGGTCTGTTCGGTCTACCTGGCCGATCATGATCGACGTTGTTACTACCTGATGGCGACCCGGGGGCTGAAAAAACCACGCGGTCGCACTGTAACGCTCGCGTTTGATGAAGGGATCGTCGGCCTGGTTGGCAGGCTGGCGGAACCGATAAACCTTGCAGATGCGCAAAAGCACCCCAGCTTCAAATACATCCCCTCCGTAAAAGAAGAACGTTTCCGCGCGTTTTTAGGCGTACCAATTATTCAACGTCGCCAGTTGCTTGGTGTACTGGTGGTACAGCAACGAGAGTTGCGCCAGTATGACGAAAGTGAAGAATCCTTCCTGGTGACGCTTGCCACCCAGATGGCAGCTATTCTTTCCCAGTCGCAGTTGACTGCCCTGTTTGGGCAATATCGCCAGACGCGAATCCGCGCATTACCGGCAGCACCTGGTGTGGCGATTGCCGAAGGCTGGCAGGATGCCACGTTACCTTTAATGGAACAGGTGTATCAGGCATCAACGCTGGATCCGGCTCTGGAACGCGAACGACTGACCGGGGCGCTGGAAGAAGCGGCAAACGAGTTTCGCCGCTACAGCAAACGCTTTGCCGCCGGAGCACAAAAAGAAACGGCGGCTATTTTCGATCTTTACTCGCACCTACTTTCGGACACCCGGCTGCGTCGCGAATTGTTTGCCGAGGTTGATAAAGGCTCGGTGGCAGAGTGGGCGGTAAAAACGGTCATTGAAAAATTTGCCGAACAGTTTGCCGCGCTAAGCGATAACTATCTCAAAGAGCGGGCTGGCGATTTACGTGCGCTGGGTCAGCGATTGCTGTTTCATCTTGATGACGCTAAACAAGGGCCGAACGCCTGGCCGGAACGTTTCATTCTGGTGGCAGATGAACTGTCAGCGACAACTCTTGCTGAGCTGCCCCAGGATCGCTTAGTCGGTGTTGTCGTGCGAGATGGCGCAGCCAACTCCCATGCTGCGATCATGGTACGTGCGCTGGGGATCCCTACCGTGATGGGCGCGGATATTCAGCCTTCGGTGCTGCATCGTAGGACGCTGATCGTTGATGGCTATCGCGGTGAATTGCTGGTCGATCCGGAGCCGGTACTGCTGCAAGAATATCAGCGGCTAATTAGTGAAGAGATTGAGCTTAGCCGTCTGGCGGAAGATGACGTCAATTTACCCGCGCAGTTAAAAAGCGGTGAGCGTATAAAAGTCATGCTCAATGCTGGTTTAAGCCCGGAACATGAAGAAAAACTGGGCAGCCGTATTGATGGCATCGGTCTTTATCGCACTGAAATCCCATTCATGCTGCAAAGTGGTTTCCCGTCGGAAGAAGAACAGGTGGCGCAGTATCAGGGGATGCTGCAAATGTTCAATGATAAACCCGTCACCTTGCGTACGCTGGATGTCGGAGCAGATAAGCAGCTGCCTTACATGCCGATCAGCGAAGAGAATCCATGCCTGGGTTGGCGTGGGATTCGCATTACGCTCGATCAGCCGGAGATCTTCTTGATCCAGGTGCGGGCGATGCTGCGTGCTAATGCCGCTACGGGCAACCTGAATATTCTGTTGCCGATGGTCACAAGCCTCGATGAAGTTGATGAAGCACGCCGCCTGATTGAACGTGCCGGACGTGAAGTCGAGGAGATGATCGGTTACGAAATTCCCAAACCACGTATCGGCATCATGCTGGAAGTGCCGTCAATGGTATTTATGCTGCCGCATCTGGCAAAGCGGGTCGATTTCATCTCTGTTGGCACCAACGATCTGACTCAATACATTCTGGCCGTTGATCGCAACAATACCCGGGTGGCGAACATTTATGACAGTCTTCATCCTGCAATGTTACGAGCTCTGGCGATGATCGCCCGGGAAGCGGAAATACATGGAATCGATCTCCGTTTGTGCGGTGAAATGGCGGGCGATCCCATGTGCGTGGCAATCCTCATTGGGCTTGGGTATCGCCATCTGTCTATGAACGGACGTTCTGTAGCGCGGGTAAAATACCTGCTGCGGCGCATTGATTATGCCGACGCAGAAAATCTTGCGCAGCGTAGTCTGGAAGCGCAACTGGCGACCGAAGTTCGCCATCAGGTTGCAGCCTTTATGGAGCGTCGCGGCATGGGCGGGCTGATTCGCGGAGGGTTATAGCGCGGATCATATACATATCTTTTAACGGTATCCGGCAACCAGCCAGGTCCCCTTGTGCTATTATTCGCACCTTTGGAGCGCCTGAAACCTGCGGCGCGCATTTCAATCGCTGTTCTCTTTCAGCGAAATAACAAGAACTTGTGGTGACAGATGACCAGTAGCTATCTGCATTTTCCGGAGTTTGATCCGGTCATTTTCTCAATAGGACCCGTGGCGCTTCACTGGTACGGCCTGATGTATCTGGTGGGTTTCATTTTTGCAATGTGGCTGGCAACACGACGGGCGAATCGTCCGGGCAGTGGCTGGACCAAAAATGAAGTTGAAAACTTACTCTATGCGGGCTTCCTCGGCGTCTTCCTCGGTGGACGTATTGGTTATGTTCTGTTCTACAATTTCCCGCAGTTTATGGCCGATCCGCTGTATCTGTTCCGTGTCTGGGACGGCGGCATGTCTTTCCACGGCGGCCTGATTGGCGTTATCGTGGTGATGATTATCTTCGCCCGCCGTACTAAACGTTCCTTCTTCCAGGTCTCTGATTTTATCGCACCACTCATTCCGTTTGGTCTTGGTGCCGGGCGTCTGGGCAACTTTATTAACGGTGAATTGTGGGGCCGCGTTGACCCGAACTTCCCGTTTGCCATGCTGTTCCCTGGCTCCCGTACAGAAGATATTTTGCTGCTGCAAACCAACCCGCAGTGGCAATCCATTTTCGATACTTACGGTGTGCTGCCGCGCCACCCATCACAGCTTTACGAGCTGTTGCTGGAAGGTGTAGTGCTGTTTATTATCCTCAACCTGTATATTCGTAAACCGCGCCCAATGGGAGCTGTCTCAGGTTTGTTCCTGATTGGTTACGGCGCGTTTCGCATCATTGTTGAGTTTTTCCGCCAGCCCGACGCGCAGTTTACTGGTGCCTGGGTGCAGTACATCAGCATGGGACAAATTCTTTCCATCCCGATGATTGTCGCGGGTGTGATCATGATGGTCTGGGCATATCGTCGCAGCCCACAGCAACACGTTTCCTGAGGAACCATGAAACAGTATTTAGAACTGATGCAAAAAGTGCTCGACGAAGGCACACAGAAAAACGACCGTACCGGAACCGGAACGCTTTCCATTTTTGGTCATCAGATGCGTTTTAACCTGCAGGATGGATTCCCGCTGGTGACAACTAAACGTTGCCACCTGCGTTCCATCATCCATGAACTGCTGTGGTTTCTGCAGGGCGACACTAACATTGCTTATCTACACGAAAACAATGTCACCATCTGGGACGAATGGGCCGATGAAAACGGCGACCTCGGGCCAGTGTATGGTAAACAGTGGCGCGCCTGGCCAACGCCGGATGGTCGTCATATTGACCAGATCACTACGGTACTGAACCAGCTGAAAAACGACCCGGATTCGCGCCGCATTATTGTTTCAGCGTGGAACGTAGGCGAACTGGATAAAATGGCGCTGGCACCGTGCCATGCGTTCTTCCAGTTCTATGTGGCAGACGGCAAACTCTCTTGCCAGCTTTATCAGCGCTCCTGTGACGTTTTCCTCGGCCTGCCGTTTAACATTGCCAGCTACGCGTTACTGGTGCATATGATGGCGCAGCAGTGTGATCTGGAAGTGGGCGATTTTGTCTGGACGGGGGGCGACACGCACCTGTACAGCAATCATATGGATCAAACTCATCTGCAATTAAGCCGCGAACCGCGTCCGCTGCCGAAGTTGATTATCAAACGTAAACCCGAATCCATCTTCGACTACCGTTTCGAAGACTTTGAGATTGAAGGCTACGATCCACATCCGGGCATTAAAGCGCCGGTGGCTATCTAATTACGAAACATCCTGCCAGAGCCGACGCCAGTGTGCGTCGGTTTTTTTTACCCTCCGTTAAATTCTTCGAGACGCCTTCCCGAAATTTTGCAACGTCCTGCAACGGCGTAAATAGTCCGGAAGATGCGCCGAAGAAATAGAAACTGGCCCTCGTCTTTTTTTCTCCTCGCTCCATACTGCCGGCATGAAAACACAACGTGGTTATACGCTGATTGAAACGCTGGTCGCGATGCTGATTTTGGTCATGCTAAGCGCAAGTGGACTCTATGGCTGGCAATACTGGCAGCAGTCGCAACGGCTATGGCAAACCGCCAGCCAGGCGCGGGACTATTTGCTCTATTTACGTGAAGATGCCAACTGGCATAACCGCGACCACAGTATCAGCGTTATCAGGGAGGGGACGTTATGGTGCCTTGTGAGTTCCGCTGCTGGGGCCAATACCTGTCATGGCAGTTCACCATTGGTCTTTGTGCCACGCTGGCCCGAAGTCGAAATGAGCGACCTGACACCTTCGCTTGCTTTCTTTGGCCTGCGCAATACCGCATGGGCCGGGCATATTCGCTTCAAAAACTCAACGGGCGAGTGGTGGCTGGTGGTTTCGCCGTGGGGAAGACTCCGGCTTTGTCAGCAAGGAGAAACAGAAGGATGCCTGTAAAAGAGCAAGGTTTTTCTCTGCTGGAAGTGTTGATTGCTATGGCGATCAGTAGCGTATTGTTGCTGGGGGCTGCACGCTTTCTGCCTGCGTTACAGCGTGAAAGTTTAACGAGCACCCGTAAGCTGGCGCTGGAAGATGAAATCTGGCTGCGGGTATTTACCGTCGCGAAGCATCTCCAGAGGGCGGGTTATTGTCATGGCAGCTGTACCGGCGAAGGGCTGGAAATTGTCGGACAGGGTGACTGTATCATTGTGCAGTGGGATGCGAACAGTAACGGTATCTGGGATCGTGAACCGGTAAAAGAGTCCGACCAGATTGGATTTCGTCTGAAGGAGCATGTGCTGGAAACGCTACGCGGTGCGACATCCTGTGAAGGTAAGGGCTGGGATAAAGTCACTAATCCGGATGCCATCATTATCGACACTTTTCAGGTCGTACGTCAGGATGTCAGCGGCTTCTCGCCGGTGTTGACGGTTAATATGCGTGCTGCCAGTAAGTCTGAACCGCAAACCGTGGTGGATGCCAGCTATAGCGTGACAGGATTCAACCTGTGAACCGCGAAAAAGGTGTTTCGTCACTGGCTCTGGTCCTGATGCTGCTGGTTTTGGGTAGCTTGCTATTGCAAGGAATGAGTCAGCAGGATCGCAGTTTTGCCTCTCGCGTGAGCATGGAAAGTCAGTCATTGCGCCGCCAGGCCATCGTTCAGTCGGCGCTGGCGTGGGGAAAAATGCACTCCTGGCAGACGCAGCCAGCAGTTCAGTGCTCGCAGTACGCTGGAACCGATGCCCAGGTTTGTTTGCGTTTACTGGCAGATAATGAAGCCTTATTGATTGCCGGTTATGAAGGCGTTTCGTTGTGGCGAACAGGCGAAGTCATTGATGGAAAAATTGTTTTTTCGCCACGCGGCTGGAGCGATTTTTGTCCGCTGAAAGAGGGGGCATTATGTCAGCTTCCCTGAAGAATCAACAAGGCTTTAGCCTGCCGGAGGTAATGGTTGCGATGGTGCTGATGGTGATGATTGTCACTGCGTTATCGGGTATCCAGCGAACATTAATGAACAGTCTCGCCAGCAGAAACCAGTACCAACAGCTCTGGCGGCATGGTTGGCAGCAAACGCAACTGCGCGCGATTTCGCCACCTGCCAACTGGCAGGTCAACCGAATGCAGACATCGCAGGCGGGATGTGTCAGCATCAGCGTTACGCTAGTTTCACCCGGGGGCAGAGAAGGCGAGATGACCCGCCTGCATTGCCCGAATCGTCAGTAGTCAGGAGCCGCTATGTTAAGGGTCTACCATTCCAATCGTCTGGACGTGCTGGAAGCGTTGATGGAGTTTATTGTCGAACGCGAACGGCTGGACGATCCTTTCGAACCAGAGATGATTCTGGTGCAAAGTACCGGTATGGCGCAGTGGCTGCAAATGACCCTGTCGCAAAAGTTTGGTATTGCGGCAAACATTGATTTTCCGCTGCCAGCGAGCTTTATCTGGGATATGTTCGTCCGGGTGTTACCGGAAATCCCCAAAGAGAGCGCCTTTAACAAACAGAGCATGAGCTGGAAACTGATGACTCTGCTGCCGCAATTGTTGGAGCGCGAAGACTTTACCCTGTTGCGGCATTATCTGACTGACGATAGCGACAAGCGAAAACTGTTCCAGCTTTCTTCAAAAGCGGCGGACCTGTTTGACCAGTATCTGGTCTATCGTCCGGACTGGCTGGCACAGTGGGAAACAGGACATTTGGTTGAAGGGCTGGGAGAAGCACAGGCCTGGCAAGCGCCGTTGTGGAAGGCGTTGGTGGAATATACCCATCAACTCGGGCAACCGCGCTGGCACCGCGCCAATCTCTATCAGCGCTTTATCGAAACGCTGGAGTCCGCGACGACCTGCCCGCCGGGGCTACCTTCGCGCGTCTTTATATGCGGTATTTCCGCGTTACCGCCTGTTTATCTCCAGGCGCTACAGGCGCTGGGTAAACATATTGAAATCCATCTCCTGTTTACCAACCCCTGCCGTTATTACTGGGGCGATATTAAAGATCCTGCTTATCTGGCGAAACTGCTGACCCGTCAGCGTCGACACAGTTTTGAAGATCGCGAATTGCCGCTATTTCGTGATAGCGAAAATGCCGGGCAGCTCTTTAACAGCGATGGTGAACAGGATGTCGGCAACCCGCTGCTGGCTTCATGGGGTAAGCTTGGGCGCGACTACATTTATCTCCTTTCTGACCTGGAGAGCAGCCAGGAGCTGGACGCCTTTGTCGATGTCACGCCAGATAACCTGCTGCATAACATTCAGTCTGACATTCTGGAACTGGAAAACCGTGCCGTTGCTGGTGTGAACATCGAAGAGTTTTCCCGTAGCGATAACAAACGCCCGCTTGATCCACTGGATAGCAGTATCACCTTCCACGTTTGCCATAGCCCGCAGCGTGAAGTTGAAGTTTTGCACGATCGCCTGCTGGCGATGCTGGAAGAAGACCCGACACTTACTCCGCGCGACATCATCGTGATGGTGGCTGATATCGACAGCTACAGTCCGTTTATTCAGGCTGTGTTTGGTAGCGCACCTGCGGATCGTTACCTGCCTTACGCCATTTCCGACCGTCGGGCGCGGCAGTCGCATCCGGTACTGGAAGCGTTTATCAGCCTGTTATCGTTGCCAGACAGCCGCTTTGTGTCGGAAGACGTGCTGGCATTACTGGATGTGCCGGTGCTGGCGGCGCGGTTTGACATCACCGAAGAAGGGCTGCGTTATTTACGCCAGTGGGTCAACGAATCCGGCATTCGTTGGGGGATAGATGACGACAACGTTCGCGAGCTGGAACTCCCCGCCACCGGACAACACACCTGGCGATTTGGCCTGACGCGTATGTTGCTGGGCTACGCGATGGAGAGCGCGCAGGGCGAGTGGCAATCGGTTCTACCTTATGATGAATCGAGCGGCTTAATTGCAGAACTGGTGGGGCATCTGGCTTCACTGCTAATGCAGCTAAACATCTGGCGTCGCGGGCTGGCACAGGAGCGTCCGCTAGAAGAGTGGTTGCCGGTTTGTCGCGATATGCTCAACGCCTTCTTCCTGCCGGATGCGGAAACCGAAGCGGCGATGACGCTGATCGAACAACAATGGCAGGCGATTATCGCCGAAGGTTTAGGTGCGCAGTATGGCGACGCGGTGCCGCTGTCACTATTGCGTGATGAACTGGCGCAGCGTCTGGATCAAGAACGTATCAGCCAGCGTTTTCTCGCCGGACCGGTTAACATTTGTACTCTGATGCCAATGCGTTCAATTCCGTTCAAAGTGGTTTGCCTGCTGGGAATGAACGACGGCGTTTATCCACGTCAGCTTGCGCCATTGGGCTTTGACCTGATGAGCCAGAAACCGAAGCGTGGCGACCGTAGCCGTCGCGATGACGACCGCTACCTGTTCCTGGAAGCGTTAATTTCCGCGCAGCAAAAACTCTATATCAGCTATATCGGGCGTTCCATTCAGGATAACAGTGAACGTTTCCCGTCGGTACTGGTGCAGGAACTGATCGACTACATCGGGCAAAGTCATTATCTACCGGGCGATGAAGCGCTCAACTGTGATGAAAGCGAGGCAAGGGTAAAAGCGCATCTTACTTGCCTCCATACCCGGATGCCGTTTGATCCGCAAAACTACCAGCCAGGCGAACGACAAAGCTATGCTCGTGAATGGCTACCTGCGGCCAGCCAGGCTGGTAAAGCACATTCTGAATTTGTTCAGCCGCTGCCGTTTACCTTACCGGAAACCGTGCCGCTGGAAACGCTACAACGATTCTGGGCACATCCGGTGCGGGCGTTCTTCCAGATGCGTTTGCAGGTGAACTTCCGTACTGAAGACAGCGAAATCCCAGACACCGAGCCATTTATTCTGGAAGGGCTTAGCCGTTATCAAATCAATCAGCAGTTATTGAATGCACTGGTTGAGCAGGATGATGCCGAACGCTTGTTCCGCCGCTTCCGGGCGGCAGGGGATTTACCGTATGGCGCTTTTGGTGAAATTTTCTGGGAAACACAGTGCCAGGAGATGCAGCAGCTTGCCGACAGAGTCATTGCCTGTCGCCAGCCGGGGCAGAGTATGGAAATTGATCTCGCCTGCAACGGTGTGCAGATAACTGGCTGGTTGCCGCAGGTGCAGCCGGATGGCCTGTTGCGCTGGCGTCCCTCTTTATTAAGTGTGGCGCAGGGAATGCAACTTTGGCTGGAACACCTTGTCTACTGTGCCAGCGGTGGTAATGGTGAAAGTCGCCTTTTTCTACGCAAAGACGGCGAGTGGCGTTTTCCGCCGCTTGCAGCCGAACAGGCTTTGCATTACCTCTCACAACTGATTGAGGGGTATCGTGAAGGGATGTCCGCGCCATTGCTGGTGTTACCTGAAAGTGGCGGCGCGTGGCTAAAAACCTGTTATGACGCGCAAAACGATGCCATGCTGGATGACGATTCCACGTTGCAAAAAGCCCGTACGAAATTCCTGCAGGCTTACGAAGGCAACATGATGGTGCGTGGCGAAGGTGATGATATCTGGTATCAAAGGCTCTGGCGGCAATTAACACCAGAGACAATGGAGGCCATCGTTGAACAGTCGCAACGTTTCCTGTTACCGCTGTTTCGCTTTAATCAGTCATGAGTGCTGTATAAAAATTGCGCAATCTATCCGCTTACTTTATGATGCGCACCAGTCACGGACTGATGGTTATATAAACATAGGCTGACTCGTGCAGCACAAGATTAAATTCTGGCAGATGATTTGCGTTAACGTGTTGAATCTGGACAGAAAATTAAGTTGATTATGAGGTCCGTGAATGCCCCGCAGCACCTGGTTCAAAGCATTATTGTTGTTAGTTGCCCTTTGGGCACCCTTAAGTCAGGCAGAAACGGGATGGCAGCCGATTCAGGAAACCATCCGTAAAAGTGATAAAGATAACCGCCAGTATCAGGCTATACGTCTGGATAACGGTATGGTGGTCTTGCTGGTTTCTGATCCGCAGGCAGTTAAATCGCTCTCGGCGCTGGTGGTGCCCGTTGGGTCGCTGGAAGATCCCGAGGCGTACCAGGGGCTGGCACATTACCTTGAACATATGAGTCTGATGGGGTCGAAAAAGTACCCGCAGGCTGACAGTCTGGCCGAATATCTCAAAATGCACGGCGGTAGTCACAATGCCAGCACTGCGCCGTATCGCACGGCTTTCTATCTGGAAGTTGAGAACGACGCCTTGCCTGGTGCGGTAGACCGCCTGGCTGATGCTATTGCAGAACCCTTGCTCGACAAGAAATACGCCGAACGTGAGCGTAATGCAGTGAACGCTGAATTAACCATGGCGCGTACGCGTGACGGGATGCGCATGGCACAGGTCAGCGCAGAAACCATTAACCCGGCACACCCCGGTTCAAAGTTTTCTGGTGGTAACCTCGAAACTTTAAGCGACAAACCTGGTAATCCGGTGCAGCAGGCGCTGAAAGATTTCCACGAGAAGTACTATTCCGCCAATCTGATGAAGGCGGTTATTTACAGCAATAAACCGCTGCCGGAGTTGGCAAAAATGGCGGCGGACACCTTTGGTCGCGTGCCGAACAAAGAGAGCAAAAAACCGGAAATCACCGTGCCGGTAGTCACCGACGCGCAAAAGGGCATTATCATACATTACGTCCCGGCGCTGCCGCGTAAAGTGTTGCGCGTAGAGTTTCGTATTGATAACAACTCGGCGAAATTCCGTAGCAAAACCGATGAATTGATTACCTATCTGATTGGTAATCGCAGCCCAGGTACACTTTCCGACTGGCTGCAAAAGCAGGGATTAGTTGAGGGCATTAGCGCCAACTCCGATCCTATCGTCAACGGCAACAGCGGCGTATTAGCGATCTCTGCGTCTTTAACCGATAAAGGTCTGGCGAATCGCGATCAGGTTGTGGCGGCTATTTTTAGCTACCTCAATTTGTTACGTGAAAAAGGGATCGATAAACAATACTTCGATGAACTGGCGAATGTGCTGGATATCGACTTCCGTTATCCGTCAATCACCCGTGATATGGATTACGTCGAATGGCTGGCAGATACCATGATTCGCGTTCCTGTTGAGCATACGCTGGATGCAGTCAATATTGCCGATCGGTACGATGCTAAAGCAGTAAAGGAACGTCTGGCGATGATGACGCCGCAGAATGCGCGTATCTGGTATATCAGCCCGAAAGAGCCGCACAACAAAACGGCTTACTTTGTCGATGCGCCGTATCAGGTCGATAAAATCAGCGCACAAACTTTCGCCGACTGGCAGAAAAAAGCCGCCGACATTGCGCTCTCTTTGCCAGAGCTTAACCCTTATATTCCTGACGATTTCTCGCTGATTAAGTCAGAGAAGAAATACGACCATCCAGAGCTGATTGTTGATGAGTCGAATCTGCGAGTAGTGTATGCGCCAAGCCGTTATTTTGCCAGCGAGCCCAAAGCCGATGTCAGCCTGATTTTGCGTAATCCGAAAGCCATGGACAGCGCCCGCAATCAGGTGATGTTTGCGCTCAATGATTATCTCGCAGGGCTGGCGCTTGATCAGTTAAGCAACCAGGCGTCGGTTGGTGGCATAAGTTTTTCCACCAACGCTAACAACGGCCTTATGGTTAATGCTAATGGTTACACCCAGCGTCTGCCGCAGCTGTTCCAGGCATTGCTCGAGGGCTACTTTAACTATACCGCTACGGAAGATCAGCTTGAGCAGGCGAAGTCCTGGTATAACCAGATGATGGATTCCGCAGAAAAGGGCAAAGCGTTCGAGCAGGCGATTATGCCCGCGCAGATGCTCTCGCAAGTGCCGTACTTCTCGCGAGATGAACGGCGCAAAATTTTGCCCTCCATTACGTTGAAAGAGGTGCTGGCCTATCGCGACGCCTTAAAATCAGGGGCTCGACCAGAGTTTATGGTTATTGGCAACATGACCGAAGCCCAGGCAACAACGCTGGCACGCGATGTGCAAAAACAGTTGGGCGCTGATGGTTCGGAGTGGTGTCGTAACAAAGATGTCGTGGTCGATAAAAAACAATCCGTCATCTTTGAAAAAGCCGGTAACAGCACCGACTCCGCACTGGCAGCGGTATTTGTACCGACTGGCTACGATGAATACACCAGCTCAGCCTATAGCTCACTGTTGGGGCAGATCGTACAGCCGTGGTTCTACAATCAGTTGCGTACCGAAGAACAGTTGGGCTATGCCGTGTTTGCGTTTCCAATGAGCGTGGGGCGTCAGTGGGGCATGGGCTTCCTTTTGCAAAGCAATGATAAACAGCCTTCATTCTTGTGGGAGCGTTACAAGGCGTTTTTCCCAACCGCAGAGGCAAAATTGCGGGCGATGAAGCCAGAAGAGTTTGCGCAAATCCAGCAGGCGGTAATTACCCAGATGCTGCAGGCACCGCAAACGCTCGGCGAAGAAGCATCGAAGTTAAGTAAAGATTTCGATCGCGGCAATATGCGCTTCGATTCGCGTGATAAAATCGTGGCCCAGATAAAACTGCTGACGCCGCAAAAACTTGCTGATTTCTTCCATCAGGCGGTGGTCGAGCCGCAAGGCATGGCTATTCTGTCGCAGATTTCCGGCAGCCAGAACGGGAAAGCCGAATATGTGCATCCTGAAGGCTGGAAAGTGTGGGAGAACGTCAGCGCGTTGCAGCAAACAATGCCCCTGATGAGTGAAAAGAATGAGTGATGTCGCCGAGACACTAGATCCTTTGCGCTTGCCCTTACAGGGCGAGCGCCTGATTGAAGCCTCTGCCGGCACAGGCAAAACCTTTACGATTGCGGCGCTCTATTTGCGCCTGTTACTTGGACTAGGCGGTTCCGCCGCCTTTCCCCGCCCGCTGACCGTTGAAGAACTGCTGGTGGTCACCTTTACCGAGGCTGCCACGGCAGAATTGCGTGGTCGTATCCGTAGCAATATCCACGAGTTGCGCATCGCCTGTCTGCGTGAAACCACCGACAATCCACTGTACGAACGCCTGCTGGAAGAGATCGACGATAAAGCGCAAGCCGCGCAGTGGTTGTTGTTAGCCGAACGGCAGATGGATGAAGCGGCAGTCTTTACTATTCACGGTTTTTGCCAGCGCATGCTCAACCTGAATGCCTTTGAATCCGGTATGCTGTTTGAGCAGCAGCTGATTGAAGATGAGTCTCTGCTACGCTACCAGGCCTGCGCCGATTTCTGGCGTCGCCACTGCTACCCGCTGCCGCGTGAAATTGCCCTGGTGGTCTTTGAAACCTGGAAAGGGCCGCAGGCGTTGCTGCGCGATATTAATCGTTATCTGCAAGGCGAAGCACCGGTTATCAAAGCACCGCCGCCCGATGATGAAACGCTGGCTTCCCGCCACGCGCAAATTGTGGCGCGTATTGATACGGTAAAACAGCAGTGGCGCGACGCAGTGGGTGAACTGGATGCGCTGATCGAATCTTCTGGTATTGATCGACGCAAGTTTAACCGTAGCAATCAGGCTAAATGGATCGAGAAGATCAGCGCCTGGGCAGAAGAAGAGACCAACAGTTATCAGTTACCGGAGTCGCTGGAAAAATTCTCTCAGCGTTTCTTAGAAGATCGCACGAAAGCCGGGGGGGAAACCCCGCGACATCCACTGTTTGAGGCGATCGATCAACTGCTTGCAGAACCATTGTCGATCCGCGATCTGGTGATCACCCGCGCATTGGCTGAGATCCGCGAAACAGTAGCGCGTGAAAAACGCCGCCGTGGCGAATTGGGTTTTGATGACATGTTAAGTCGGCTCGATTCCGCGCTGCGTAGCGAAAGCGGTGAGGTGTTGGCAGCGGCGATCCGTACGCGATTCCCGGTGGCAATGATCGATGAATTTCAGGATACCGACCCCCAGCAGTACCGAATTTTTCGCCGTATCTGGCACCATCAGCCGGAAACCGCATTGTTGCTGATTGGCGACCCGAAGCAGGCCATATATGCATTCCGGGGTGCGGATATCTTCACTTATATGAAGGCGCGTAGCGAAGTTCACGCCCACTACACTTTAGACACCAACTGGCGTTCCGCACCAGGAATGGTGAACAGCGTGAATAAGCTTTTCAGCCAGACTGATGACGCGTTCATGTTTCGCGAAATACCGTTTATTCCAGTGAAATCAGCCGGGAAAAATCAGGCGTTACGTTTTGTATTTAAAGGTGAAACGCAGCCTGCGATGAAAATGTGGCTGATGGAAGGCGAAAGCTGCGGCGTTGGCGACTATCAAAGTACCATGGCGCAGGTATGTGCTGCGCAAATCCGCGACTGGCTACAAGCCGGACAGCGGGGCGAAGCGTTGCTGATGAACGGCGACGACGCGCGTCCGGTGCGTGCTTCGGACATCAGTGTGCTGGTGCGTAGCCGCCAGGAGGCCGCCCAGGTGCGCGATGCCTTAACGTTGCTGGAAATCCCTTCCGTTTACCTTTCGAACCGCGACAGTGTTTTTGAAACTCTGGAAGCGCAGGAAATGCTTTGGTTGTTGCAGGCGGTGATGACGCCCGAACGTGAGAACACCCTGCGTAGTGCGCTGGCAACGTCAATGATGGGGCTGAACGCGCTGGATATCGAAACGCTGAATAATGACGAACATGCGTGGGATGCGGTAGTTGAAGAGTTCGATGGTTATCGGCAAATCTGGCGCAAACGTGGCGTTATGCCGATGCTGCGGGCGCTGATGTCGGCGCGTAACATTGCAGAAAACTTGCTGGCAACGGCAGGCGGTGAGCGGCGACTTACCGATATCTTGCATATCAGCGAACTGCTACAAGAAGCCGGAACGCAGCTGGAAAGTGAACATGCGCTGGTACGCTGGTTATCGCAACATATCCTCGAGCCAGACAGTAATGCCTCCAGCCAACAAATGCGTCTCGAAAGTGATAAACATCTGGTGCAGATTGTCACGATCCACAAATCGAAAGGGCTGGAATATCCATTGGTCTGGCTGCCGTTTATCACCAATTTCCGCGTCCAGGATCAGGCGTTTTATCACGATCGCCACTCGTTTGAGGCAGTTCTGGATCTTAATGCTGCGCCAGAAAGCGTCGACCTCGCGGAGGCCGAACGTCTGGCGGAAGATCTGCGTTTGCTTTACGTGGCGCTGACACGTTCGGTTTGGCATTGCAGTCTCGGCGTTGCACCGCTGGTGCGCCGTCGTGGCGATAAAAAAGGTGACACCGACGTCCACCAAAGTGCGCTCGGGCGTTTGCTGCAAAAAGGGGAACCGCAAGATGCGGCAGGGCTTCGCACCTGTATTGAAGCGTTATGCGATGATGATATTGCCTGGCAAACGGCACAAACGGGTGATAAACAGCCCTGGCAGGTTAATGATGCTTTAACTGCAGAACTGAATGCGAGGACGCTACAACGATTGCCCGGCGATAACTGGCGTGTCACCAGCTACTCCGGTTTGCAGCAGCGTGGTCACGGTATCGCTCAGGATCTGATGCCACGGCTGGATGTTGATGCCGCAGGCGTGGTCAGCGTCGTTGAAGAACCGACGTTAACACCGCATCAGTTCCCGCGCGGTGCGTCACCAGGGACATTCTTGCACAGTTTGTTTGAAGACCTCGATTTTACCCAGCCGGTTGACCCGAACTGGGTACAGGAAAAACTGGAACTCGGCGGCTTTGAATCGCAGTGGGAACCAGTGTTGACCGAGTGGATCACGGCTGTCCTCCAGGCACCTCTCAATGAAACGGGTGTTAGCCTGAGTCAGCTTTCCGACCGCGATAAACAGGTGGAGATGGAGTTTTACCTGCCGATTAGCGAACCGCTCATCGCCAGCCAGCTTGATGCACTAATTCGCCAGTTTGACCCGCTATCCGCTGGCTGCCCGCCGCTGGAGTTCATGCAGGTACGCGGCATGTTAAAAGGCTTTATCGACCTGGTATTCCGCCACGAAGGGCGTTATTACCTGCTCGACTATAAATCCAACTGGCTGGGTGAAGACAGTTCGGCTTACACCCAACAGGCTATGGCAGCAGCGATGCAGGCACACCGCTATGATCTGCAATATCAGCTTTATACCCTGGCGCTGCATCGTTATCTGCGCCATCGCATTGCTGATTACGACTATGATCGTCACTTTGGCGGCGTTATCTATCTGTTCCTGCGTGGCGTTGATAAAGAACATCCGCAACAAGGGATTTACACAACCCGACCCAACGCCGGGTTGATTGCCCTGATGGATGAGATGTTTGCCGGTATGACCCTGGAGGAGGCGTAATGAAATTGCAAAAGCAATTACTGGAAGCTGTGGAGCACAAACAGCTACGCCCGCTGGATGTGCAATTTGCCCTGACCGTGGCGGGAGATGAACATCCTGCCGTCACCCTCGCGGCGGCACTGTTAAGTCATGATGCCGGAGAGGGACACGTCTGTTTGCCGCTTTCACGACTGGAAAATAACGAGGCGTCGCATCCGCTGTTGGCGACCTGTGTCAGTGAAATCGGTGAGCTACAAAATTGGGAAGAATGCTTGCTGGCTTCTCAAGCGGTCAGCAGGGGAGATGAACCCACGCCGATGATCCTCTGTGGCGATCGTCTTTATTTGAATCGCATGTGGTGTAACGAGCGGACGGTAGCGCGCTTCTTCAATGAGGTGAATCATGCCATTGAGGTTGATGAAGCTCTACTGGCGCAAACCCTGGACAAACTTTTTCCAGTAAGCGATGAAATTAACTGGCAAAAAGTTGCAGCGGCAGTGGCGCTGACGCGGCGGATCTCGGTGATTTCCGGCGGCCCAGGCACCGGTAAAACGACCACCGTGGCGAAGTTACTGGCAGCGTTAATTCAAATGGCCGACGGCGAACGCTGCCGTATCCGTCTGGCTGCACCAACGGGTAAAGCTGCCGCGCGCTTAACCGAATCTCTCGGCAAGGCTTTGCGACAGTTACCGCTGACCGATGAACAAAAGAAACGCATTCCGGAAGATGCCAGTACTTTGCACCGATTGCTGGGTGCGCAGCCGGGTAGCCAGCGTTTACGTCATCATGCCGGTAACCCGCTGCATCTTGATGTGCTGGTGGTAGATGAAGCGTCAATGATCGATCTGCCTATGATGTCGAGACTGATCGACGCCTTGCCCGATCATGCGCGAGTGATCTTTCTCGGCGATCGTGATCAACTGGCCTCGGTTGAGGCTGGGGCTGTGCTGGGCGATATCTGCGCTTATGCCAATGCCGGCTTTACCGCCGAGCGTGCCGGGCAGCTAAGCCGCCTGACGGGAACTCACGTTCCGGCAGGAACTGGCACAGAAGCGGCATCTTTGCGCGACAGTCTCTGCCTGCTGCAAAAAAGCTATCGTTTCGGCAGTGATTCTGGCATTGGTCAGTTAGCTGCGGCGATCAACCGTGGTGATAAAACGGCAGTGAAAACCGTTTTTCAGCAGGATTTTACTGATATCGAAAAACGGCTTTTACAGAGCGGAGAAGATTATATTGCGATGCTTGAGGAAGCTCTTGCGGGTTATGGACGTTATCTGGATCTGCTGCAAGCGCGTGCCGAGCCGGATTTAATCATTCAGGCGTTCAATGAGTACCAACTTTTGTGCGCCCTGCGGGAAGGGCCGTTTGGCGTGGCTGGACTGAATGAGCGAATTGAGCAGTTTATGCAACAGAAGCGCAAAATTCATCGTCATCCGCACTCTCGTTGGTACGAAGGTCGACCGGTAATGATTGCCCGTAATGACAGCGCGCTTGGGTTGTTTAATGGCGATATCGGTATTGCGCTGGATCGCGGGCAGGGGACGCGCGTCTGGTTTGCGATGCCGGACGGCAATATTAAGTCTGTGCAACCGAGTCGCTTGCCAGAGCACGAAACTACGTGGGCGATGACGGTACATAAATCGCAGGGATCGGAGTTCGACCATGCGGCGTTGATTTTACCGAGCCAACGCACGCCGGTAGTAACGCGAGAGCTGGTATACACCGCGGTGACCCGCGCGCGTCGCCGTCTGTCGCTGTATGCCGATGAGCGTATATTAAGTGCGGCAATCGCCACTCGTACTGAGCGGCGCAGTGGTCTGGCGGCGTTGTTTAGTTCGCGGGAATAAACGTAATTGCCGGATGCGACGCACGAGTGTTACGCATGTCGCATCCGACAATTTTCATCGCTTACCCTAAATCCGCCATCAACACTTTGGATTTACGCTGGTAGTTGTACAACTGCTTTTTGCTCTCGGGCAGTAAATCAATATCCACCGGGGTAAATCCACGTTCCTGGAACCAGTGAATACTGCGCGTGGTCAGCACAAACAATTTGCTTAAGCCGCTCTGCTTCGCCTGAGCGGTAATGCGTTCCAGCAGAACCTCGCCCCGTGATGAACTGCGGTAATCCGGGTGAACTGCCACACAGGCCATTTCCCCAATCTTCTCTTCCGGGAACGGATAGAGCGCGGCGCAGGCAATAGTCGTGTTATCGCGCTGAATAATGGTGAATTTGTCGATTTCCATCTCCAGCTGCTCGCGAGAACGGCGCACCAGAATACCTTGCTGCTCCAGCGGGCGAATCAACTCCAGAATACCGCCAATATCGTTGATTGTTGCGCGACGAATCTGCTCGGCGCTTTCCATCACAATCTGCGTACCGATACCGTCGCGTGAGAACAACTCTTGCAACAGCGCGCCATCTTCCTGATAACTGATTAAATGACAGCGACGCACGCCGCTGCGGCAGGCTTTCACTGCGCCACGCAAAAAGCGCACCGTACCGGAGTTGTAATCGCCTTTCTCTTCCTGGGCTTCTACCCGCGCTTGCGCTTCGTTAGGGAAAAGTTCTGAGACAATATCACCGTCGTCATTAGTAACGCCCTGGGAAGAGCAAAAACCAATCATCTTCTCAGCTTTCAGTTTGATGGCCAGTTGAGTGGCAATCTCTTCCGAGGTCAGGTTAAAGCTCTCGCCAGTGACTGAAACAGCGACCGGCCCCATTAGCACTATTGCACCGCTGTCCAGTTGACGATGGATCGCGTCTTCATCAATCCGCCGGATACGCCCGCTATGGCAGTAATCCACGCCGTCATCGACGCCCAGCGGCTGGGCAATAATAAAATTGCCACTAACGACGTTGATATGCGCGCCCTGTAGCGGCGTGTTATTGAGACTCATCGACAGGCGAGCAGTAATATCCAGTTGCAATGTTCCCGCAGCCTGCTTCACCAGTTCCAGTGTTTTGGCGTCGGTCACACGTATATTCTTGTGATACAGCGGTTCGTGGTGATGCGCAGCCAGATTTGCGTCGATCTGCGGACGTGCGCCATAGACCACCACCAGACGGATGCCGAGGCTGTGCAACAACCCGATATCATTAACGATACTGGAGAAATTCTCATGCTCAATGGCTTCACCGCCGAGCATGATGACAAACGTTTTTCCCCGGTGGGTATTGATATAGGGAACCGAATGGCGGAATCCCTCGACCAACTCGGTTTTACGTTCCTTTACCACGGCACACCCCTTTGCATTATTATTCGAAATTATTGTATTTTTATTCTGTTTTTTCGCAGGGTGCAAGTGTAAATTTTATGCGAGAGCGACTTTTTTATCAGTAATGCCGTGAATATAAAAAGAATGTTTACCGTTTATTAGATGACAGATTATGCGTCTTTCGCTAAAGTTTCCGGTCAAATTAGTCGTTTACTTGTTACACAGCTTAGATTTCTTTTGCTCGGGAGAGGCATGTCAGGATCCAACACTGCAATCAGCCGTCGTCGTTTACTGCAAGGCGCGGGCGCTATGTGGCTATTGAGCGTAAGTCAGGTCAGCCTGGCTGCGGTTAGCCAGGTCGTGGCGGTGCGCGTCTGGCCTGCGTCCAGCTACACCCGCGTGACGGTAGAATCAAATCGTCAGCTGAAATATAAGCAGTTCGCGTTGAGTAACCCGGAACGCGTGGTGGTGGATATCGAAGATGTAAACCTGAACTCGGTACTCAAGGGGATGGCGGCACAAATTCGTGCAGACGACCCGTTCATCAAGTCGGCGCGCGTCGGGCAATTTGACCCGCAGACCGTACGGATGGTTTTTGAATTAAAGCAAAACGTAAAACCGCAGCTGTTTGCCCTTGCGCCGGTCGCCGGGTTTAAAGAGCGTCTGGTGATGGACCTCTATCCGGCCAATGCACAGGATATGCAGGACCCGCTGCTGGCGCTGCTGGAGGATTACAACAAAGGCGACCTCGAAAAGCAGGTGCCGCCAGCACAAAGTGGTCCACAACCGGGTAAAGCAGGGCGCGATCGTCCTATTGTTATTATGCTTGACCCTGGCCACGGCGGCGAAGACTCCGGTGCGGTGGGGAAATACAAAACGCGCGAAAAAGACGTGGTATTGCAAATAGCTCGCCGTCTGCGCTCTCTGATCGAGAAAGAGGGCAATATGAAGGTGTACATGACGCGCAATGAAGACATCTTCATTCCGTTGCAAGTGCGCGTAGCAAAAGCCCAGAAACAGCGTGCCGACCTGTTTGTCTCTATCCATGCCGACGCCTTTACCAGTCGCCAGCCGAGCGGTTCCTCAGTGTTTGCGCTCTCAACCAAAGGCGCAACCAGTACTGCGGCAAAATATCTGGCACAGACCCAGAACGCCTCGGACTTGATTGGTGGCGTGAGCAAAAGCGGTGACCGCTATGTCGACCACACCATGTTCGATATGGTGCAGTCGCTGACCATTGCCGACAGCCTTAAGTTTGGTAAAGCGGTGCTGAATAAGCTCGGTAAAATCAACAAGCTGCATAAAAATCAGGTTGAACAGGCCGGGTTTGCCGTGCTGAAAGCGCCTGATATTCCCTCCATTCTGGTCGAAACGGCGTTTATCAGTAACGTTGAGGAAGAGCGTAAACTGAAAACGGCGACTTTCCAGCAGGAAGTTGCGGAGTCTATTCTTGCGGGAATTAAAGCGTATTTTGCCGATGGGGCGACGCTGGCGAGAAGGGGATGATAAAAAGGCGCTGAATGGCGCTTTTTTTATGGGAGAGCAGAAACAAAAAAACACCCGTTAGGGTGTTCAATAATTGGTTGCGGGGGCCGGATTTGAACCGACGACCTTCGGGTTATGAGCCCGACGAGCTACCAGGCTGCTCCACCCCGCGTCCGTGGATGCGCACTATACTCCGCTCGCGTTTTCATGCAACCTTTTTTTTACCCCGATCACGGATTTGGCATGATTTTGAACAAAAACAAATCACTAAAGCCTATTTTTTGTGCAAAATTTGCGTCAGGGAGAGGCTGCTCATTTCATTAAACGCGGCGGTTTGTTATCTTCGTTGCGCCTTATTTTTTAACCTGAAGAAGAGAACAATGAAAGGACGTTGGGTAAAGTACCTTCTTATGGGCACGGTTGTGGCAATGCTTGCCGCCTGCTCTTCCAAACCAACCGATCGCGGACAGCAATATAAAGACGGGAAATTTACCCAGCCTTTCTCTCTGGTGAACCAGCCAGATGCCGTTGGCGCGCCGATTAACGCCGGTGATTTTGCCGAGCAAATTAACCATATCCGTAATTCGTCACCGCGTCTGTATGGCAACCAGAGTAATGTTTATAACGCGGTGCAAGAGTGGCTGCGCGCAGGCGGTGATACCCGCAATATGCGTCAGTTCGGCATTGATGCCTGGCAGATGGAAGGTGCCGACAACTATGGTAACGTGCAGTTTACAGGCTATTACACGCCGGTAATTCAGGCGCGCCATACCCGCCAGGGCGAGTTCCAGTATCCGATTTACCGTATGCCGCCAAAACGTGGTCGTCTGCCGTCTCGTGCGGAGATCTACGCAGGGGCGCTGAGTGATAAATATATTCTCGCTTACAGCAACTCCCTGATGGATAACTTCATTATGGATGTGCAGGGTAGCGGGTATATCGACTTTGGTGATGGCAGTCCGCTTAACTTTTTCAGCTATGCAGGGAAAAACGGTCATGCCTATCGCAGCATTGGTAAGGTGCTGATCGACCGTGGCGAAGTGAAAAAAGAAGATATGTCGATGCAGGCGATTCGTCATTGGGGCGAAACACACAGTGAAGCCGAGGTTCGCGAGCTGCTGGAACAGAACCCGTCTTTCGTCTTCTTTAAACCGCAATCTTTTGCACCGGTGAAAGGGGCAAGTGCGGTGCCGCTGGTTGGCCGTGCTTCTGTTGCCTCCGATCGTTCAATTATTCCGCCAGGTACTACCTTGCTGGCAGAAGTGCCGCTGCTGGATAATAACGGCAAATTTAACGGTCAGTACGAATTGCGTCTGATGGTGGCGCTGGATGTCGGTGGCGCAATCAAAGGCCAACACTTCGATATCTATCAAGGGATCGGGCCGGAAGCCGGACATCGCGCAGGTTGGTACAACCACTATGGACGTGTCTGGGTGCTGAAAACCGCCCCGGGCGCAGGTAACGTCTTTAGCGGCTGATGTGTTATTCTGTATACCGTTTTTACGGATACGCCAGGGTGAGGGATAACCTCACCCTTTTTAATTCTGAGGTGCTATGTCTGTGGTAATTAGTGATGCATGGCGTCAGCGTTTTGGTGGCACAGCGCGTCTGTATGGTGAAAAAGCGTTGCAACTGTTTGCTGACGTGCATATTTGTGTGGTTGGTATCGGTGGTGTCGGTTCCTGGGCGGCGGAAGCGCTGGCGCGCACGGGGATTGGCGCAATCACGCTTATCGATATGGATGATGTGTGCGTCACCAATACCAATCGGCAAATTCACGCTCTGCGCGATAACGTCGGGCTGGCAAAAGCGGAAGTCATGGCGGAGCGTATTCGCCAGATTAACCCGGAGTGCCGTGTAACGGTGGTGGATGATTTCGTGACGCCGGATAACGTAGCGCAGTATATGAGCGTGGGTTATTCGTACGTGATTGATGCCATTGATAGTGTACGGCCCAAAGCGGCGCTGATTGCTTATTGTCGGCGCAATAAAATCCCGCTGGTCACGACCGGTGGCGCGGGTGGGCAGATTGACCCGACGCAGATTCAGGTTACCGATCTGGCGAAAACGATTCAGGATCCGCTGGCGGCGAAGTTGCGCGAGCGCCTGAAAAGCGATTTTGGCGTAGTGAAAAACAGTAAAGGTAAGCTCGGCGTCGATTGCGTGTTTTCTACTGAAGCGCTGGTGTACCCGCAGTCAGACGGTACTGTGTGTGCGATGAAAGCCACGGCAGAAGGGCCGAAGCGGATGGATTGTGCATCTGGATTTGGCGCGGCAACGATGGTGACCGCCACCTTTGGGTTTGTTGCGGTTTCTCATGCGCTGAAGAAGATGATGGCGAAAGCGGCGCGTCAGGGTTAAACAATCAGGTCGGATGCGACGCGAACGTCTTATCCGACCTGGTTCTGTGCTTAAACCTGCTTCGCCGCAGCGATAATCGCCTCGCTTAACGCATTCAACCCCTGGCTGCGTGAGGCGCTAAGCTGTGCACGCAATCCCAGCTCATCAAACAATGCCAGCGGCGACTGTGCCTGCAATTCGGCGGCGGTTTTCCCCTCAACGGCAGTCAACAACACCGCCAACAGGCCGCGCACAATGCGCCCTTCGCTATCGCCAAAGAAGTGCATTTTACCGTTTTCAGTCACGGTATATCCCAGCCAGACGCGGTTTTCGCATCCGGCAATCTCTTTAGCCTGCGCTTTTAACTCGTCTGGCAAAGCCGGAAGCTGTTTCCCCAGCATGATCAACTGGCGATATTTATCTTCCCATTGCGACAACGGAGCGAAGGTATTGCGTAACGTTTCTGCGGTTACGGTTGTGCCGAACGGATGTCCGGCGAATTGCGGGTTTGTCATTAATCCACCAATAATTCCAGCGCGCGGTCAACGGCATTCACCAGCGCATCCACATCACTCTTTGTATTATATGGCGCAAATGAGGCGCGCAGTGTGCCGGTTACGCCTAATTCTGCCAGTAGCGGCTGAGCGCAATGTTGCCCGGCCCGCAAGGCAATACCGTACTCCGCCAGCAGCGTCACCATATCGCTATGATGAACGCCAGCAAAATCAAAGGCCAGCAGGCTGGAATCCTGGCAGCGGAATGAACGAAAGCCTGGACGTTTCGCCAGCGCTTCTTCTGCAAGCGTTGCTAAGCTACGGCTCCAGCTTTCGGCCTGGTTGATATCGTAATCTGCCAGCCATTCCAGCGCCGCGCTTAATCCTATGACGCCAGCGACATTTGGCGTTCCTGCTTCCAGTTTCCACGGCGCAGATTGAGTGGTGAAACCGTCAAAACTCACTTCGTGAATCATTTTGCCGCCACCCAGCCAGGGCGACATCGCTTCCAGCAGTTCTGATTTGCCATACAGCACGCCGATACCCGTCGGGCCATACAGTTTGTGACCAGAGAAAGCATAGAAATCGATATCTAGTTGCTGAACATCTGCGGGGAAATGCACCGCCCCCTGAGCACCATCAACCATCACCACCATCCCGGCTGAATGAGCAAAGGTAATCGCTCGCGCCAGATCCGGGCAACCGCCAGTAACGTTCGACATCTGACCCAACGCCAGAATCCGACTACGGGGAGTAATCAGTTCTGGCAACAAATCGACATCCGGCAGTCGCTGCGCATTAAGCGGCAATTTCACCACTTTGGCTCCAGTTTGTTGGGCGACCATCAGCCAGGGGACGAGGTTAGCGTGGTGTTCTGCCACGCTGACAATAATCTCATCGCCCGGTTGCAGACGCGGACGCGCATAGCATTGTGCCACCATGTTGATGGATTCAGTGGTGCCGCGCGTCCAGACGATAGTTTTATCATCCGGTGCATTCAGTAATTGCGCCACTTTTTCCCGCGCAGCTTCATAACGCGCGGTCAGGCGTTGGGCTTCGGCAAACTGGCTGCGATGGACGTTTCCGGCGCTCAGACTGTAAAACTGTCGGGTGGCTTCAACCACGGCTTCAGGTTTAAGCGCGGTCGCGGCGCTGTCGAGATAGACGCCCGCATCCTGTAGTGCGGGAAACTGGGCGCGAAACTGCGCGGGATTAAAAACGTTCATGGTACTCCTCGGCTTGATGCACCGATCGTGACGCAAAATTCACTTTGATACAAGGAGAGTGCTAACCATCAGAATTATCTGGATATCCTGGCGAAGCCGCGTAAGTAACATATGCTGAATAGTGTTAGGCGTTAATTTTAGCCTGTTAATCAATACTATTAAGATTTATTAATCGCTTTAAGGAGAAGATGATGAAAAAGACTGCCGCAATTATTTCTGCCTGTATGCTGACTTTTGCCCTGAGCGCCTGTTCCGGTTCGAACTATGTGATGCACACCAATGACGGACGTACCATCGTCTCTGACGGCAAACCACAGACTGATAACGATACCGGTATGATTTCGTATAAAGACGCTAATGGCAACAAACAGCAGATCAACCGTACTGACGTGAAAGAGATGGTCGAACTGGATCAGTAATTCGCGATCGCAAGGTAAAAAAAAGCACCGCAATTAGGCGGTGCTACATTAATCACTATGGACAGACAGGGTAAATGTACAGGAAGTGAAAAAAGGTAGCTTTGCTACCATGGTCTGAATCGCAGACCAATTGCAAACACAACAACACAACATCACAACCGTAAGCCAAAAGTTCACCAGAACACGCATTCCGATAAAACTTTTCGTTCCGGCTCAGGAAGTGCCGCCACTATAGGTATTTGCTGGTAGAAGCTCAACGGACAATTTATAATGGCTCAGATTAAAAAAACTAATAGGTTACATAGTGTGATCTAATTGTTAAATTCATTTAACATCAAAGTTTAAAAGCCATGTCTAAACGATTACCACCGCTAAATGCCTTACGAGTTTTTGATGCCGCAGCACGCCATTTAAGTTTCACTCGCGCAGCAGAAGAGCTTTTTGTGACCCAGGCCGCAGTAAGTCATCAAATCAAGTCTCTTGAGGATTTTTTGGGGCTAAAACTGTTCCGCCGCCGTAATCGTTCACTCCTGCTGACCGAGGAAGGGCAAAGCTATTTCCTCGATATCAAAGAGATATTTTCGCAATTAACCGAAGCGACGCGTAAACTCCAGGCCCGTAGCGCCAAGGGGGCGTTGACGGTCAGTTTACTCCCCAGTTTCGCCATTCATTGGTTGGTTCCGCGACTTTCCAGCTTTAATTCAGCTTATCCGGGAATTGACGTTCGAATCCAGGCGGTTGATCGTCAGGAAGATAAGCTGGCGGATGATGTTGATGTGGCGATATTTTATGGTCGGGGCAACTGGCCGGGGCTACGGGTGGAAAAACTGTACGCCGAATATTTATTGCCGGTGTGTTCGCCGCTACTGCTGACAGGCGAAAAACCCTTGAAGACCCCGGAAGATCTGGCTAAACATACGTTATTACATGATGCGTCACGCCGTGACTGGCAGACATATACCCGACAGTTGGGGTTAAATCATATCAACGTTCAGCAAGGGCCAATTTTTAGTCATAGCGCCATGGTGCTGCAAGCGGCTATTCACGGGCAAGGAGTGGCGCTGGCAAATAACGTGATGGCGCAATCTGAAATTGAAGCCGGACGTCTTGTTTGCCCGTTTAATGATGTTCTGGTCAGTAAAAACGCTTTTTATCTGGTTTGTCATGACAGCCAGGCAGAACTGGGTAAAATAGCCGCCTTTCGCCAATGGATCCTGGCGAAAGCCGCTGCTGAACAAGAAAAATTCCGCTTTCGTTATGAACAATAATTTACGTAGGGTACGACCATGACCAGCCGTTTTATGCTGATTTTCGCCGCCATTAGCGGCTTCATTTTTGTGGCTCTGGGCGCTTTTGGCGCGCATGTGTTAAGTAAAACCATGGGGGCCGTTGAGATGGGCTGGATCCAGACCGGCCTCGAATACCAGGCGTTTCATACGCTGGCGATCTTAGGTCTGGCGGTGGCAATGCAGCGTCGCATCAGTATCTGGTTTTACTGGAGTAGCGTTTTCCTCGCGTTAGGCACGGTGTTGTTCAGCGGCAGCCTTTATTGCCTGGCGCTGTCCCATCTGCGTTTGTGGGCGTTTGTCACTCCGGTTGGCGGCGTGAGCTTCCTCGCGGGCTGGGCGTTAATGTTAGTTGGTGCTATCCGTTTAAAGCGCAAGGGCGTAAGTCATGAATAAGGTTGTATTGCTGTGCCGTCCGGGCTTTGAAAAAGAGTGCGCCGCAGAAATTACCGATAAAGCCGGCCAGCGGGAAATTTTCGGTTTTGCCCGCGTGAAAGAGAATGCGGGTTATGTCATTTATGAATGTTATCAACCTGATGATGGCGATAAGTTAATCCGTGAGCTGCCGTTCAGTTCATTAATTTTTGCCCGCCAGTGGTTTGTGGTGGGGGAGCTCCTGCAGCATTTGCCGCCAGAAGATCGTATTACCCCCATTGTCGGCATGTTACAGGGTGTAGTAGAGAAGGGCGGTGAACTGCGTGTTGAAGTTGCCGATACCAACGAAAGCAAAGAGTTGCTGAAATTCTGCCGTAAGTTCACTGTTCCGCTACGCGCTGCCTTGCGCGATGCCGGGGTGCTGGCGAACTATGAAACGCCGAAGCGTCCGGTTGTGCATGTATTCTTTATTGCACCAGGCTGCTGCTATACCGGTTACTCATACAGCAACAATAATTCGCCGTTCTATATGGGCATTCCGCGCCTGAAATTTCCGGCAGATGCGCCGAGTCGTTCCACGCTCAAACTGGAAGAGGCATTTCATGTGTTTATTCCTGCGGATGAGTGGGATGAACGCCTGGCGAACGGGATGTGGGCGGTGGATTTAGGCGCTTGCCCTGGCGGCTGGACCTACCAACTGGTGAAGCGCAACATGTGGGTTTATTCCGTCGACAACGGCCCGATGGCGCAAAGTCTGATGGATACCGGACAGGTGACGTGGCTGCGGGAAGACGGTTTCAAATTCCGTCCGACGCGCAGCAATATCTCCTGGATGGTATGCGATATGGTTGAAAAACCGGCGAAAGTTGCGGCATTGATGGCGCAGTGGCTGGTTAATGGCTGGTGCCGTGAAACCATTTTCAACCTCAAACTGCCGATGAAAAAACGCTACGAAGAAGTGTCACACAATCTGGCGTATATTCAGGCACAGCTTGATGAACATGGCATAAATGCTCAGATTCAGGCGCGGCAGTTGTATCACGATCGCGAAGAAGTGACGGTGCACGTCCGCCGCATCTGGGCTGCGGTGGGTGGTCGTCGCGACGAGCGATAACAGGCAAGGCCGGGGCGTCGTCTCCGGCCTGCTACCCTTTCCGTCAGGCTGTTACCAAAGAAGTTGCAACCTGGCGCTCATCAGAAATAATGTGCGTTACCTCATCCAGATGCCCGATGCGGGCTTCCCCTGAACGATTAAATTTACTTTTATCAATCAATAACAACGATTGCGCGGCACGTTTTAATAGCATCGATTTGTAATCAGCGTTGATCGCATTGGAGTCCCACAGTGCGCCGCTGCTATCGATCCCTTCACAAGAAAAAATAAACAGATCGATTTCCAGCGATTTAAGTTGGGAAATCAGCGAGGGATTGACGTAACAGCCATATTTGCGCTCAAGTGTGCCGCCGGAACTGATCAGTTGAATGCGTTCGCGTTTACCGAGTTCATGGCAAATCGGATGGCTATTGGTGAAGACCTGAATGTTGATGTCAGGCAACTGGCGTGCCAGATACCAGCAAGTTGAACTGGCGTCTAAGGCTATCACCATCCCTTCTTCAATCCACGCGAGCGCCTCGCGCGCGATATCTGCTTTATGCGCATAATGGCTTTTCAGCCTGATGTGAAAGGGATCGCCACTGTCTTGATTTTGACGGTGGATATATTTAGCGCGTCCATGATTGCGCAGAATTTTACCCTGCGTCTGTAATTCATTGAGATCGCGACGAATGGTTTCTTTACTGACCTTTAGCTGTTCAGAGAGAGCTTCCGTGGTCAGGCTGGTATGGTTCAGCAGCAGGTCGACTATCGCTTGCTGGCGTGCCGCTTTCATATTTTTCACCCCATCATTCGATAACCGCCCGCGTCATGCGGGCGTACCGGTATGAGATTACGGTGTTACCCCTTTTTTTAAAAGAATATTCCCGTACTTCGCTCGTTCGCCTGTGATAACGATCGCAAAGGCTTTTTGCGCCCGTTCATAAAACGCAAAACGATTGATGCGGATGATGTCAGGACACGGGGCTTGTAGTGAAAGCGCATTACGGTAACGTCGTTCTACTTCAGGATCGAGAGTGTCACCTTCTACCGCCGCCATCATCACCAGCGGCGGTGCATAACTGTCCAGTTCAAATAACGGGATAATCGCCTGGAGCAAGTCGCTCACCAACAGGCCATCAGCGCGGATCACCTGCGGTCCCATCGAATGGGCGGGAAAGTGAGCATCGGAAAAAATAATTTCATCTCCATGTCCCATCTCTGCCAGCACTTTCAATAGTTCGGGAGAAATTAACGGCGAAATTGTTTTCAGCATTTCACACTTCCTCTATAAATTCAGGTTCAGTTTGCGGGTAGAAATAACGGTACTGATAATGAATCTGTGCGCGGGCTTCTTCCGGGCTGTTAAATTCCCCTACGCCATACCAACCGAACAGCGCAGCTCCTGCGACGGTCGTTTCGGCGTCGTCGAGAACTTTTACCGGAATATCAAGCATATTGGCTTTAATCTGATTCCACAATGTGTTGCGACTTCCTCCACCGACTAACAATAATTCAGAGGCCTTAAAGTGCCCGATTTTTTCCAGCATCTGTAGATTGCGCTGTAATTGCGCAGTTAACCCTTCCAGCGCCGCGCGATAGAAATGCCCCCGCGTGGTATTAAGCGTCACTCCTTGCCAGCCAGCGTTCTGACACGACAATAAATCACACTGCATTTTTACGCCATCCGCGCCAGGCGCGATCAGACGAGCTTCTTCAATCAACATTTGCCAGGGTGTTTCAGCCGTCCAGAACAGTTTTCTCACCCATTCCAGCACGCCGGATGCCAGCCATTGCATACCTGGGTTATACAACCCTGCCTGGCTATCCAGTTCGCAGGTGGAACCGGCGTACTGACTTAACAGCGAAGTATCAACCTGGGCGCTACGGACCATTAAAATTTCCCATGTACCGGAAGAGAGCACGGGTTCATTTTGGTCGGCACCAGCGCCAAAAAGGGCGAACTGGGTATCGTGACCTGCGGAAATCACCGGTATGCCAACGGGTAAGCCGAGCATTGCTGCGGCGCTGTTCTGTAGCGTACCAATCTGTTCACCCGCTTCCACCAGACGAGGGAAGAGTCGGCGTGGAATACCGGTGGCTTGTAAAATTTGCGGACTGAAATCGCGTTGCTGGATATCCAGCATCTGGCTGGTTCCGGCCATCGTGATATCAGTAGTGAATTCGCCGGTTAAACGGTGGTTAATCAGCGACGAAATAAAGAGCCAGGCGTGCGCGCGTTCCAGCAGTTGTGGATGATTTTCTTTCAACCACACCAACTTATATAACGTATTGAAACTAAAGGCTCCGACGCCAGAAATAGCCTGCAACCGCTGTGCGGAGATCAACCGTTCAATATTGTCCATAACCGCTGCTGTTCGCGGACATTTCCAGCTAATGATCGGATAGAGCAGATTGCCTTGCTTATCTACCAGAGCGCCATCCACACCAAAGGTGGTGACGGCGATACCGCGGATGTGGCATTCAGTCAGTTCACTATTGATTTGCCGACAGCAATCAGCAAAGCGTTGCAAAATGGCGTCTAAAGACCACTGGTGCCAGGTGTTGTTTTCCATCGCGATATCGCTGGCATTAGGCGTTGAGGCGCGGGCAACAATTTTTCCCTGCCGATTAACCGCGATGGCCCTGACATTGGTCGCGCCACAGTCGAGTACCAGGATAACTTCTTGTTTCATAATCGCTCCTGCAATATAGCCGGATAACATTGCTTATCCGGCTAACCACTCTTGCTTGTTCAGGCCCGGTAGCCGGAGCGACCGGGCATCACATCAGGGAGTAATGTATTAACGCTTGTACAACGGGCCGTAGTTCTGGCAAGCGCGGTAATCCTGACCTTCAATATCCATGCCGTGCGCGGCCCAGGCAGAAGGACGATATACTTTGGTCTCTTCAACGTTGTGCATACATACCGGGATACGCAGCATGGAGGCGAGAGTGATAAAGTCTGCGCCAACGTGGCCGATGGTCAGAACCCCGTGGTTAGCGCCCCAGTTCGCCATTACCGAATACACATCCGTAAACGGCCCTTTACCGGTGAGGCGCGGTGCAAACCAGGTGGTTGGCCAGGTTGAGTTGGTGCGTTTGTTGAGGATGTCATGCACATCCTTCGGCAATTCCACGCTCCAGCCTTCCGCGATTTGCAGTACCGGTCCCAGGCCTTTGATGATGTTGACACGGGTCATGGTGAACGGGACGCCGCCTTCGGTAAGGAAGCGGGAAGAGTAACCGCCGCCACGGAAGTATTCGTGGATCGCCGGGCACCATTCGGTAGCGGCGAGGCAAGCGTCAGCCTCTTGCTGAGAGATTTCCCAGTGCGGCTTCATCGTCGGGTTACCTTCGCTGTCGCGTTGTTTACAGGAACCGTCCAGCGCAGCAGAACCTGAGTTGATCAAATGGATGATGCCGTGTTCTGCCAGTCCATCGAGTTTATGCCCCGTTACACGCTCAATTGCTTCTGGTGACCAGTAGGTACGCACATCGGCAAATACCTGAGCGGTGCCGGTGAGCTGGTGACCCATTAGCATTGCCACGCCGTTAAGACTGTCGTTTTCGGTCGCCACGACAAAGGGTTCGCGCACGCCATTCCAGTCAAATGAACTGTTGAGGATCGCTTCGGCGGTGTCACCATTGGGATATTGATCGGTCCAGTGACGTTGCCCCTGGAAGCCCGCAGCGATGGCGTTGTAGCCAAGTGATTCTTCCACGCGACCAATATCGGCCAGTTTGCTGTTGCCTTGCATCATGTCGCGGATACACATCGCCATCAGTAAACTTTCGCGCAGAACTGCGCGGCTTTGCTCGGCATTGCGTTGATACTGTTTGTTATTTTCATCTTCGCCATAGCGGAAGTTTTTATCAGCCCAGGCCAGTGCCATTTCCAGTTCGGCTTCGTCGTAAATCTTCTGATCGATACGGCGACGCAGTTCGGTCATATCCACCGCCTGGACTTTCATTCCCAGCCAGGATTCAAAGAAGTTGTGATCAACGATGGAACCGGCGATACCCATCGAAACGCCGCCCAGCGACAGATAGCTTTTACCTTTCATGCTGGCGACGGCCAAACCGGCGCGGGCAAAGCGCAGCAGTTTTTCTTCAACATCGGCAGGAATCGATGTGTCATCGGCATCCTGAACGTCATGACCGTAAATGGAGAATGCCGGGATGCCTTTCTGGCTGTGAGCTGCCAGAGCCGCTGCCAGGTAAACAGCGCCGGGACGTTCAGTGCCGTTAAAGCCCCAAATGGCTTTCGGGCGGGTTGGATCCATGTCGATGGTTTCACTGCCATAGCACCAGCAAGGCGTTACCGTAATGGTGAGGCCTACATTCTGACTGCTGAATTTTTCTTCGCAAGCAGCGGCTTCAGCCATACCCGCGATACAGGTATCGGAAATGACACACTCGACGGCAGCTCCGCAGGCATGGCGCAGTTTCTCGGTCAGCAGTGCGGCCGTAGCTTTCGCCATATTCATTGTTTGTTCTTCAAGCGACTCACGAACACCCATGCGACGACCGTCAATAACCGGGCGGATACCAATTTTCGGTAAGCTGATTTTTTTCATTACAGATTCCTCACTTTATTCGGAAAATATGTTCAGTTAGTTGCCGTTTGAGAGCGGAAACGGGCAAAGATAAAGATGACCGCGAAGCAGAGTGCGGGGATCAGTTCAGCAGTGGGGATGTTGCCCGCCGCGTCACTGACAAAACCCATGACCGGAGTGACAATACCGCCGCCAATGATGGTCATAACGATGAAGGACGAACCGTATTTGGTGTCCTGGCCGAGATTCTTAATGCCCAGCGAGAAGATTGTTGGGTACTGAATCGACATAAAGGCGCTGCATAAAGTCAGGGCTATTAAGCCCACATGACCGCCAGCGAAGGCTGAGATCAGGCACAGTGCCATAGCGATTAATGCGTAGGCGGCCAGGACTTTGTGTGGTGCGAAGCGACTGATGAGCCAGGTACCGGTGAAACGACCAATAAAGAAGCACACCATGGTTCCGGTTAAATAGTTAGCGGCAAAGCCTGCAGTCATACCTGGAATTTCTTCTACAGCGTAGCGAATCAAATAGCTCCAGCAGGCCGTTTGTGCGCCAACGTAGCAGAATTGCGCTAATACTGCCCAGCGCCAGTGGCGAATACGCGCCAGGCGAGAAAGCGATGCGGAGAACGATCCTTGTTTGGCGTCACTGTGATTATCACTCTGCAATGCCGGGAATTTCGTCAGCATGATCAGCAGGGCGACCAGTAACACGATAGCCACGATGATCATATAAGGTGTCTGTACCGATAATACCAGGCTGTGTTTATACGCACTCAATTGCTCTGGAGACATTTTATCGAGAACGTCTTGCGATTGATGTGGCACGTTAGACAAAATAAGACTTTGCCCAAAGACAACCGCGATAATTGCGCCAAACGAGTTAAATGTTTGCGCAAGATTTAAGCGGAAGTGACCACTGCTTTCTGGCCCTAATACCGTAACAAAAGGGTTTGCGGCAGTTTCCAGACAACCTAATCCGGCTGCAATAATAAATAGGCCAACTAAAAATAAGGTGTAGTTCATTATTTCTACAGCGGGCCAGAATAATGCAGCGCCCAAGGCATATAAAAATAATCCGGTAATAATCCCTGCTTTATAACTGAGTTTTTTCATCAATATCCCAGCAGGGATTGGGATAATGAAATAACCAAAGTAAAAGGCCGATTGGATCAGGCCAGCCTGGAAATTTGTCAGCGTAAAAGCCTGCTGGAATTGAGGTAATAAAATGTCGTTAAGGTTATTGGCTACCGCCCAAAGAAAAAACAGTGAGCACAGCAGCGCGAATGGAATAATGTAACTTCTGCTTTGCCCTGCATCTTTATCTACCGCACGGTAACTCTGCGTTTGTATTGATGTGTTTCCCATAGCATCCTCTTAGGTTCAGAAGCTTAAGCACGTAATCGGTTATGTTTTCAAAAGTGCAAAACCAGCGAGTTCGGGCTTCATATCAGTGAATATTTGCCTGTCTGAAATGAACTCATGGATTCATTTTCAAATAAAAAACGCTCTGTAATATGACGGCGGTCACACTTATTAGCTGGAAGGTGACTTTATGTGACTACCATCACTTTAATAATCGAAATTTCATGCCCGTTTCAGAAAATAAATCATAAAAAACACAAACCAGATGACCGTATTAATTGTTTATGCCGAAAACGGGCATTCCTGGCTTGAGTGAATAGAAAAATGACCGTTTTGATAAATATTTTTAAGAGCGGTCATTTTTAATGGGGTTATAAAAAGAGAACTTGCAGTTATTTACTGTGATTAGTTGAACCAGGTCACAAAATATAAGCTTGTGAATTTCTTTCTGGTTAATCAGGAAGAAGATGGTGGGTAATTAAACGGCTAATTCAATAGTGTGAAAGGAACAACATTATTGCCCTGTTTTGAATCAGAGAGAGGTAGCTAATGGAACGAAATAAACTTGCTCGTCAGATTATTGACACTTGCCTGGAAATGACCCGCCTGGGACTGAACCAGGGGACAGCGGGGAACGTCAGTGTACGTTATCAGGATGGGATGCTGATTACGCCTACAGGCATTCCATATGAAAAACTGACGGAGTCGCATATTGTCTTTATTGATGGCAACGGTAAACATGAGGAAGGAAAGCTCCCCTCAAGCGAATGGCGTTTCCATATGGCGGCCTATCAAAGCAGACCGGATGCCAACGCGGTTGTTCACAATCATGCCGTTCATTGCACGGCAGTTTCCATTCTTAACCGATCGATCCCCGCTATTCACTACATGATTGCGGCGGCTGGCGGTAATTCTATTCCTTGCGCGCCTTATGCGACCTTTGGAACACGTGAACTTTCTGAACATGTTGCGCAGGCTCTCAAAAATCGTAAGGCAACTTTGTTACAACATCATGGGCTTATCGCTTGTGAGGTGAATCTGGAAAAAGCGTTATGGCTGGCGCATGAAGTTGAAGTGCTGGCGCAACTTTACCTGACGACCCTGGCGATTACGGACCCGGTGCCAGTGCTGAGCGATGAAGAGATTGCCGTAGTGCTGGAGAAATTCAAAACCTATGGGTTACGGATTGAAGAGTAATTTCGTAAAGCAACAAGGAGAAGGATGATGGCTAACAGAATGATTCTGAACGAAACGGCATGGTTTGGTCGGGGTGCTGTTGGGGCTTTAACCGATGAGGTGAAACGCCGTGGTTATCAGAAGGCGCTGATCGTCACCGATAAAACGCTGGTGCAATGCGGCGTGGTGGCGAAAGTGACCGATAAGATGGATGCTGCAGGGCTGGCATGGGCGATTTACGACGGCGTAGTGCCCAACCCAACAATTACTGTCGTCAAAGAAGGGCTCGGTGTATTCCAGAATAGCGGCGCGGATTACCTGATCGCTATTGGTGGTGGTTCTCCACAGGATACTTGTAAAGCGATTGGCATTATCAGCAACAACCCGGAGTTTGCCGATGTGCGTAGCCTGGAAGGGCTTTCCCCGACCAATAAACCCAGTGTACCGATTCTGGCAATTCCTACCACAGCAGGTACTGCGGCAGAAGTGACCATTAACTACGTGATCACTGACGAAGAGAAACGGCGCAAGTTTGTTTGCGTTGATCCGCATGATATCCCGCAGGTGGCGTTTATTGACGCTGACATGATGGATGGTATGCCTCCAGCGCTGAAAGCTGCGACGGGTGTCGATGCGCTCACTCATGCTATTGAGGGGTATATTACCCGTGGCGCGTGGGCGCTAACCGATGCACTGCACATTAAAGCGATTGAAATCATTGCTGGGGCGCTGCGAGGATCGGTTGCTGGTGATAAGGATGCCGGAGAAGAAATGGCGCTCGGGCAGTATGTTGCGGGTATGGGCTTCTCGAATGTTGGGTTAGGGTTGGTGCATGGTATGGCGCATCCACTGGGCGCGTTTTACAACACTCCACACGGTGTTGCGAACGCCATCCTGTTACCGCATGTCATGCGCTATAACGCTGACTTTACCGGTGAGAAGTACCGCGATATCGCGCGCGTTATGGGCGTGAAAGTGGAAGGTATGAGCCTGGAAGAGGCGCGTAATGCCGCTGTTGAAGCGGTGTTTGCTCTCAACCGTGATGTCGGTATTCCGCCACATTTGCGTGATGTTGGTGTACGCAAGGAAGACATTCCGGCACTGGCGCAGGCGGCACTGGATGATGTTTGTACCGGTGGCAACCCGCGTGAAGCAACGCTTGAGGATATTGTAGAGCTTTACCATACCGCCTGGTAAATGCGCTGATGTGATAATGCCGGATACGACGTTTGCGGCGTATCCGGCTCGCCGTTACCGTACCAACCGCAATTGCTGTAAATTGCCGTCGATATGCAAATCGGTTTGTAAGCGGGCAATATCGCGGCACAGAAACGCCATCTCTTTATGGGTTTCTAATTTTTTGCGCCACTTTTCGGCAACCGCATCCAGATTCTCATATATTCCTTCCAGACTCTGAAACTCGACCAGCAGCTGCGTGGCGCTTTTTGGTCCGATTCCCGCAACACCCGGTACCTTTGAACTGCTGATCCCCGCAAGTCCCCAGTAATCGGGCAACTGCTGCGGTTGAACGCCAAATTCTTTATCGATAAATGGCGCATCCAGCCAACGTTTCTGGAAGTAATCACGAATACGTAATGTCGGTGAAAGTAACTGACAGTAGCCTTTATCTGTCGAAACAATCGTTGCCTGATGCCCGGCCTGTGTCACTTTGACCGCCAGCGTGGCGGCTAAGTCATCGGCTTCGTTGCCGCTGGTTGACCAGCACGGGACGCCGCGTTGCTCAAAGGCGGCGCGTAATGCAGGCATCTCGTCGTGCAACTCTTCCGGCATTGGTGGTCGACCCGCTTTGTAATCTGGTAAACGCTGATGACGCCAGCCGCTACTGCGGTTTTCATCATCAAAAACGGCGACCGCGTGGGTTGGCTGGCTGTGCATAATGAGCTGATCGAGCGCATGCTGGCAGGTTTCGACACAGGGCGATCCCTGAACGGCATGAATGCGACGAATAAGATTCAGTGCATCGACAATAAGCAAATGAACAGCCACGATAACCCCCTTAAAGATCAGGCGATAAGGGTAACATTCGATGCCGGAACAGGCTACGGCTGGATGAGAAATCGGGAAGAGGCCTCGCAAAACGAGGCCTCTGGAGAGCGATTAATCGCAGGCAACGATCTTCATTGCCAGGCCGCCGCGAGAGGTTTCGCGGTACTTGGCGTTCATATCTTTACCTGTTTCGTACATGGTTTCGATAACTTTATCGAGGCAGACGCGCGGCTCGCTGGTACGGCGTAGCGCCATACGTGCGGCGTTCACCGCTTTTACTGCCGCAATGGCGTTACGCTCGATGCATGGCACCTGGACCTGTCCGGCGACCGGGTCACACGTCAGACCGAGGTTGTGCTCCATGGCGATTTCCGCCGCGATGCACACCTGCGCCGGGCTTGCACCTAACAGTTCTGCCAGACCAGCCGCCGCCATTGAGCACGCCACACCAACTTCACCCTGGCAGCCGACTTCAGCACCAGAAATTGACGCGTTCATCTTATAAAGAGAACCAATGGCACTGGCTACCAGCAGGTAACGAGCCAGTGAGTTAGCGTTCACTTCGCGGATAAACTTGTCGTAGTACGCCAGCACTGCCGGGATAATCCCGCACGCACCGTTAGTCGGCGCAGTCACCACGCGTCCGCCAGCAGCGTTCTCTTCGTTCACTGCCAGTGCAAACATGTTGATCCAGTCAACAACCGCCATCGGGTCAGTGGTGGTTTTATCCTGGCTGACCAGCATCCGGCGTAGTGCCGCAGCACGGCGTGGAACGCGCAGTTTGCCAGGCAACACGCCTTCGGTGGAAATACCGCGCTCAATACCGCCACGCATGACTTCCCATACGTTCGCCAGGTGCTGTTCCAGCTCTTCTTTGCTGTGCAGCGCCAGCTCATTTTTCATCATCAGGCCAGAGAGTGACAGCCCGGTTTCCTGACAATGTTTTTGCAGATCGGCTGCTGAACTGTACGGATAAGGAACTTCAACCGGTGCGCTATTCTGCTGGCCAAAATGCTCTTCATCAACGATAAAGCCACCGCCAATAGAGTAGTAAGTCTGGCTGTAAACGACTTTATCGCCCGCCAGCGCGGTAATGCGCATACCGTTTTCATGCAGAGAAAGGTTGTCTGCATGGAAGTTCATGCACTGATCAACCGGGAACTCCACTTCATGCTGACCGTTTGCCAGCATCAGGCGACCATGAGTATTCACATCCTGAATAAAACCAGGGATGGAATCGATATCCACGGTATCCGGCAGGTTACCCGCCAGGCCCATAATAATGGCGATATCAGTGTGGTGGCCTTTACCGGTCAGAGAGAGCGAGCCGTACACGTCAACCACCACGCGGGTCACGTCTTTAAGCAGATTACGGGCAATCAGATCGTCGGTAAATTGTTTACCCGCTTTCATTGGTCCAACGGTATGAGAACTGGAAGGGCCAATGCCGATTTTGAAAATATCGAATACGCTAATCATAGGAAATACATCGCGTTAAAACGGAGGAAGCGCCGCCCGAAAGCGGCGCGAAAGGACTTAGCTGAACAGAGAGTAGAAGATTGCGGAGATTGCAATCAGACCCATCACGACAACGAATACGTTGCTGATGTGACCGCTGTACTTACGCATTGCCGGTACTTTCTGAATTGCGTACATCGGCATCAGGAACAGGATCATCGCGATGATTGGGCCGCCCAGGGTTTCAATCATACCCAGGATGCTCGGGTTCAGGGTGGCAACAATCCAGGTCGTTACCAGCATGAACAGCGCAGTGATACGGTTCAGCTTGTTGATTTCGATAGACTTACCTTTACCACGCAGAGATTTAATCACCATACCGTTGAAGCCTTCACGTGCGCCCAGGTAGTGGCCGAGGAAGGATTTGGTGATAGCGATAATCGCGATAATCGGAGCCATCCACGCGATAACCGGTGCGTTAAAGTGGTTAGCCAGGTAAGACAGAATCGAGATGTTCTGCTCTTTAGCCGCAGCCAGGTCTGCCGGAGTCAGGCTCAGTACGCAGCTGAAGACGAAGAACATTACGGTCAGCACCATCATGATGTGTGCGAATGCAAGGATCTTCGAGCATTTCTGTTCTGCCATATCGCCGTACTCTTCACGCTTCGCAACGGCGAAAGAAGAGATGATCGGAGAGTGGTTGAACGAGAACACCATTACCGGAATTGCCAGCCACAGGGTCATCCACAGACCGTTCCCGGTTGCAGATGCAGTGTCCAGAGACAGCGTTTCCAGTGCTGCGCCGTTCCACTGCGGGATCAGGTACAGAGCCAGCAGCATCAGTACGCCAACAAACGGGAATACCAGAATACTCATCGCTTTAACGATCATCTGCTCACCGAAGCGAACGATGGTCATCATACCCACGATCAGGATCAGCGACAGAATCGCACGCGGCGGTGGTGTCATACCCAGCTGGTGAGACATGAAGCTTTCAACTGTATTGGTGATTGCTACGCTATAAACCAGCAGGATCGGGTAGATAGCGAAGAAATAGAGCAGGGTAATCAGTTTACCTGCGCCAATACCAAAGTGTTCTTCTACAACCTCGGTGATGTCTTCGCCCGGGTTTTTACCAGACAGTACGAAGCGAGTCAGGCCGCGGTGAGCAAAAAACGTCATCGGGAACGCAAGGATAGCCATGATGATCAGCGGGATCATACCGCCAACACCGGCGTTGATTGGCAGGAACAGCACGCCCGCGCCGATTGCCGTGCCGTAAAGGCCCAGCATCCACATGGTGTCTGTCTTGCGCCAGGCACTACGAGAGTCTTTCGACGCAATCGTGCTGGTTTGAGTCGTTTCCATCTATTTCTCCTGGAGGAATGCAAATAATTCAGCTTTTAGCCAGTTCAGCCCGGGAAGGTGCCTGACCGTAAAAATGAAATCTGTCTATCGGCGATGGCTTAATCATTTACCGCCGTAATAATTTGAGGGCGGAAAGATACACACAAGTTATGTATCTATCAGTGATCTTGATCCCAAATACAATAATCTACTTGGAAGATAGATTATCCCAACGCTTTACTCTGTAAATCAAAAGTAAAAGAGAATTTAAGGGCAATATTTGCCCATTAAACGACATCTGACTTCTTCCGGGGCGCGCAATATATGTAGGTTGAACTGAAAAAATCAATACTTTTAGTTAATCATGGCGATAATTTCTTTTTCATAGCGATAAAATACGGTTTATGAAAATAGGGAAACGTTTGCGTTGCAATATGAATTGTATGACATATTAACTGTGATGATATTTGTCGCGTGAGGGTGGTAAGAAACATTCATATAACAAATGAAATGAGTTGATGAGTAAGTGACCAAAAACGAGAAAACCCGGCAACAAACGTCACCGGGGGAGGGGAGATTACGTGCAGATTTCGTAGCAAGGGATGTAGGCTGAGCCTGGCAACTTCATACGATGCTGGGCAACAAAACCCTGTAGCAGGTCGTCCATACGACGCATAATCTCTTTATCGCCGTTGATTTTGTAAGGACCAAACTCTTCAATGGCGCGAATACCGACTTCTTTTACGTTACCCGCCACAATACCGGAGAACGCACGGCGCAGGTCGGCAGCCAGCACTTCAACAGGTTGATCCGGGTAAAGCTTCAGATTAGCCATATTCTCGTGAGACGGCTCAAACGGCATTTGCAAATCTGGTGCAATGCGCATTGACCAGTTAAAGCTGTAAGCGTCACCAGTGTCGCGGCGATTTTCTTTCACCAGCGGCATCGATTTTTTCATCTGACGAGCGACTTCAGCGGCGTCATCAATGATGATGCGGTAATGGCGGCGCGCGTTTTCGCCCAGCGTATGTACGACAAACTCGTCCAGTACGCGGAAGTAGTCGGCGCTCTCTTTCGGGCCGGTGAGGATCAATGGTAAAACCTGATCTTTGTTGGCCGGGTTCATTAAAATTCCCAGCAAATACAGCAACTCTTCTGCCGTACCCACACCGCCAGGGAAGATAATGATACCGTGAGCGATACGGACAAACGCTTCCAGACGTTTTTCGATATCTGGCATGATGATCAATTCGTTGACCAGCGGGTTAGGCGGTTCAGCGGCGATAATCGACGGCTCTGTCATACCAATAAAACGACTGTCTTTGTAACGCTGCTGCGCGTGTCCGACCGCAGCACCTTTCATCGGCGCTTCCATCGCTCCCGGACCACAGCCGGTGCAGATATTCAGCTCACGCAGGCCCAGCTGGTTTCCGACGCGACGGGCATACAAATACTCGTTTTCGTTAATTGAGTGACCGCCCCAGCAGACCACCATATTTGGCGCTTCACCCACATGCAGCGCGCGAGCGTTACGCAAGATGGAAAAGACCAGGTTAGTGATGTGGACGGAGTTGTCGAGATTCAGGTTGGGAAAACGAACGGTATTATGGATTTGCCCGTAAACGAAGAGAATGTCTCGCAGAACCGCGAACAAGTTGGCCTGCAAAGCGCGAATAATTCGCCCATCGACAAAAGCCTCTTCCGGGGGATTAATCAGTTCCAGCTTTACGCCGCGTTCACGGCGCAGGACGTTAATATCGAAATTTTCAAAACGAGACAGCAATTCTTTGCTGTTATCGGTCAAACTACCGGAGTTCAGTACGGCAAGTGAACAGTTGCGAAACAGTTGATAGAGGTCGCTGCTGGCGGTGCGTTTAAGCATATCCACTTCCAGCTGCGACAACATATCCATGGAGCCAAGCGGGCTAATATGTGTAATCAAGAAAAACTCCTTATGGGACGAATATCGTCATTCCCTTTGATTACAATAGCCCTGCCTGATGACCTTTCACAACCTTCTGCGTGAATCCAGCACGCAAAATTGAGAAAAAATTTATTGCCGAACCAGTCTTGTGGTCGATGGGACAAAATCGCTATTACTGCGCCACGGGTTAATGTCCAGACCGCCACGACGGGTATAACGTGCGTAAACGCTTAATTTCTCTGGCTGGCAGAAGCGTAACAGGTCATTAAAGATGCGTTCCACGCACTGTTCGTGGAACTCGTTGTGATGACGGAATGAGACCAGGTAACGCAGCAGTTTTTCTCTGTCAATTTGGCGTCCACGATACTGAATTTGGATCGAACCCCAATCTGGTTGATGGGTGATCAGGCAGTTTGATTTCAGCAGGTGGCTGACAAGCGTCTCTTCCACTACTTTTTCACCGCTGGTGGCATTCTCCAGATAGTCAGTAGTGAATTCATAGTTATCGATAGTGATATCCTGGTCATCAATGCAGGTGCCATTGAAATGACCTATCGGCTGGCCTTCCAGTTCATCAAGACGATATAACGCCACGCTAACCTTACCCTGGGCGCAAGTGCTTAAGTCGCGCTCCAGCGTCTGGCGCACCTCATCCCAGTTATTAAAACGCGTCTGGTTAAAACTGTTGAGATAGAGCTTAAAACTCTTCGACTCAATCAGATTTACGCTGGTGTAATCAAGTTCAACATGACCGACAGCGACCTGCGGCAAACCTTTCGCATTCAGCCAGGAAAGTTCATACAGCGTCCAGATATCCGTACCATGAAAAGGCAGGTTATCCGCTTTCAGACCCAGCGGGTCGCGATTCAGGCTGCGTGGAACGCCTTGCAGTAGGCTGGCGTCATAGGTATCCCGGTAATCGGTTGATTTTCCAAGAGTCAGGCCCGCAAGTGCCTGATGGTTTGCATAAGAAGACATGTTTCACCGTCATAAACCAGATAAACTAAACGACAAGTGTATCTGGTTTAAGTGAAGAGAGAAATTAGTGGACGATTTGACCGCACAAGCCCTGAAAGATTTTACTGCACGCTACTGCGATGCGTGGCATGAAGAGCATAAAAGCTGGCCGTTAAGTGAGGAACTGTACGGTGTTCCTTCACCGTGCATTATTTCAACTACCGAAGATGCCGTATACTGGCAACCCCAGCCGTTTACCGGGGAACAAAATGTAAACGCGGTTGAACGCGCTTTTGATATTGTGATACAACCCACAATTCATACCTTTTATACGACTCAGTTTGCCGGGGATATGCACGCGCAGTTTGGCGATATCAAACTGACATTGCTGCAAACCTGGAGTGAAGACGACTTCCGTCGGGTGCAGGAAAATCTGATTGGTCATCTGGTGACTCAGAAAAGGCTAAAACTGCCGCCCACGCTATTTATCGCGACGCTGGAAGAAGAGTTAGAGGTCATCTCGGTGTGTAATCTCTCCGGTGAAGTGTGCAAAGAGACGCTGGGAACACGTAAACGGACGCATTTAGCCTCAAATCTTGCGGAATTCCTTAATCAACTTAAGCCTCTTCTGTAATCCAAATACCCCATCTGGTTGTGAGAGATCTCTTACAGACTCTGTAGGAGATCGCCAGGAAATAAGCGAATACTTAAAAAGATAAGAATCGTTATTTTCATTTAAAATCAAAATGTTGATTGTTAATTCTTAACTTTCATATGAAATTTTCCTTAAGGCATTGTCTGTAAGCGCCTTGTAAGACTTCGCGAAAAAGACGATTCTATCTTCGTCGACAGGGAGTCAGACAACGAAGTGAACATCAGGATGATGACACTTCTGCAGGACACACCAGGATGGTGTTTCAGGGAAAGGCTTCTGGATGAAGCGAAGAGGATGACGCAGGACGCGTTAAAGGACACCTCCAGGATGGAGAATGAGAACCGGTCAGGATGATTCGGTGGGTCAGGAAGGCCAGGGACACTTCAGGATGAAGTATCACATCGGGGGGGTGTGAGCAGGAAGCAATAGTTCAGGATGAACGATTGGCCGCAAGGCCAGAGGAAAAGTTGTCAAGGATGAGCAGGGAGCAACAAAAGTAGCTGGAATGCTGCGAAACGAACCGGGAGCGCTGTGAATACAGTGCTCCCTTTTTTTATTCCTGCTATCCTTCGCGGCAGTTTTTCTTATTGAGGTTGCTTTATGACCACTCATGACCGCGTTCGTCTCCAGTTGCAGGCGCTTGAAGCGTTACTGCGTGAACATCAGCACTGGCGAAACGATGAACCCCAGCCGCATCAATTTAATAGTACCCAACCGTTCTTTATGGACACCATGGAACCACTGGAGTGGTTGCAGTGGGTGCTGATCCCGCGAATGCACGATTTGTTAGATAACAAACAGCCGTTACCGGGCGCTTTTGCCGTTGCACCCTATTATGAAATGGCGCTGGCGACGGACCATCCGCAACGCGCGCTTATTCTGGCTGAGCTGGAAAAACTGGATGCTCTTTTTGCGGATGATGCGAGCTAATGCTGGAAATACTCTATCAGGATGAATGGCTGGTTGCGGTAAATAAACCCTCCGGCTGGCTGGTTCACCGCAGCTGGCTGGATCGCGACGAGAAAGTAGTGGTCATGCAAACCGTGCGTGATCAGATTGGCCAGCACGTTTTTACCGCTCATCGTCTGGACCGACCCACTTCTGGTGTGTTGTTGATGGGATTATCCAGCGAGGCCGGACGGCTGCTGGCACAACAGTTTGAACAGCACCAAATCCAGAAACGTTACCATGCGATTGTGCGCGGCTGGTTGATGGAAGAAGCAGTTCTGGATTATCCACTGGTGGAAGAACTGGACAAAATCGCTGATAAATTTGCCCGCGAAGATAAAGGCTCGCAGCCAGCAGTGACGCATTATCGCGGTCTGGCGACCGTAGAAATGCCGGTAGCGACCGGACGTTACCCGACCACGCGCTACGGCCTGGTGGAACTGGAGCCGAAAACCGGACGCAAACATCAGCTTCGCCGACATCTTGCCCATTTGCGTCATCCGATTATTGGCGATAGCAAACATGGCGATTTACGCCAGAATCGCAGCGGTGCTGAGCATTTTGGCCTCCAGCGGTTAATGCTACATGCCAGTCAGTTGTCATTGACGCATCCTTTTACTGGCGAGCCGCTGACTATTCACGCGGGCCTGGACGACACCTGGATGCAGGCGTTATCACAATTTGGCTGGCGCGGTCTGCTTCCTGAAAATGAAAGGGTTGAGTTCAGTGCGCCATCGGGTCAGGATGGAGAGATAAGTTCCTAATCCAGGGAGAAAACGGTATGGCGGAAATTGGTATTTTTGTCGGCACCATGTACGGAAATTCGCTGTTAGTGGCGGAAGAAGCAGAAGCAATTCTGACCGCACAGGGCCACAAAGCAACGGTATTTGAAGATCCTGAATTAAGCGACTGGCTGCCCTATCAGGATAAGTATGTTCTGGTGGTTACGTCCACGACCGGGCAGGGCGACCTTCCTGATAGCATTGTGCCGCTCTTTCAGGGAATCAAAGATAGTCTGGGCTTCCAGCCGAATCTGCGTTATGGCGTGATTGCGCTCGGTGACAGCAGTTATGTAAATTTCTGCAATGGCGGCAAACAGTTCGATGCCTTGTTGCAGGAACAGAGCGCTCAGCGGGTTGGCGAAATGCTGTTGATTGACGCCAGTGAGAACCCGGAACCGGAAACGGAATCAAATCCGTGGGTCGAACAGTGGGGCACGCTGTTGTCCTGATATGTTCAGCGAGCGGTAAATGTCGTTTTAGCGGTGCTGAATCGAATATTTTCAGGCAAATGCCAGTAAAAACTGCTTCATAGCGCGGATTTTTACTGGCGTTTGCCTGGAGTCAAGCGATCCATTTCATACTCTTCTTTATTTCTTCGTTTTAACCCTTCCTTTCTTGTTCTTGTTTTCATTTCCGTGAAGTGGATTCCACCGTCCAGGGCTAATGCCAAAATCGGGCCTCATTGAACGCATTAATGTTGTGTTGTTGCACGGTGAGCCGCTATGGCGCGCTTTTTATACTGCTATTGCCAGATATAAACACGCGCCGTATTCGGCGAACGACCTATAAAAACGGCAAAAAACACCCTACGTCACCTCTGATTTCCTGGCTATGTCGCAGTCCAGAGTGAGCGTGGCTAACGCGAATTTTCAGGAGTGCAACAATGAGTTCTTTAAGTCAGGCTGCGAGCAGTGTGGAAAAACGCACGAATGCTCGTTACTGGATAGTGGTGATGTTGTTTATCGTCACATCCTTCAACTACGGCGACCGCGCTACGCTTTCTATTGCCGGTTCGGAAATGGCCAAAGATATCGGCCTTGATCCCGTGGGAATGGGCTATGTGTTCTCTGCCTTCTCATGGGCTTATGTTATCGGGCAGATCCCTGGTGGTTGGTTGCTGGATCGTTTTGGTTCAAAACGCGTCTACTTCTGGTCGATCTTTATCTGGTCGATGTTTACCTTGCTGCAAGGCTTCGTCGATATCTTTAGTGGATTCGGCATTATCGTTGCCCTGTTTACTCTGCGCTTCCTGGTCGGGCTTGCTGAAGCGCCATCTTTCCCCGGCAACAGTCGCATTGTTGCGGCCTGGTTTCCGGCGCAGGAAAGGGGAACGGCGGTGTCGATTTTTAACTCCGCTCAATACTTCGCAACGGTGATCTTCGCGCCGATTATGGGCTGGCTGACGCATGAAGTGGGCTGGTCACACGTCTTCTTCTTTATGGGCGGTCTGGGGATTGTCATCAGCTTTATCTGGTTGAAAGTCATCCACGAGCCAAATCAACATCCGGGGGTAAATCAGAAAGAGCTGGAGTACATCGCCGCGGGTGGCGCGCTGATCAATATGGATCAGCAAAACACCAAAGTTAAAGTGCCGTTCAGCGTGAAGTGGGGGCAGATCAAACAACTGCTCGGGTCACGGATGATGATCGGCGTTTATATCGGTCAGTACTGTATCAACGCCCTGACTTACTTTTTCATTACCTGGTTTCCGGTTTATCTGGTGCAGGCGCGTGGGATGTCGATTCTGAAAGCGGGCTTTGTGGCTTCCGTTCCGGCGGTTTGCGGTTTTATCGGCGGTGTGCTGGGTGGGATTATTTCCGACTGGCTGATGCGCCGCACGGGATCGCTGAACATTGCGCGTAAAACACCGATCGTAATGGGCATGTTGCTGTCGATGGTGATGGTGTTCTGCAACTACGTCAACGTTGAGTGGATGATCATCGGCTTTATGGCGCTGGCCTTCTTCGGTAAGGGCATCGGGGCGCTGGGTTGGGCAGTAATGGCAGATACCGCGCCAAAAGAGATCAGCGGTCTTTCCGGTGGCCTGTTCAACATGTTCGGTAACATTTCTGGCATCGTCACGCCAATCGCAATTGGTTATATCGTTGGCACGACTGGCTCCTTTAATGGGGCGCTGATTTATGTTGGTGTTCATGCCTTAATCGCGGTACTGAGCTACCTGGTGCTGGTGGGCGATATCAAGCGTATCGAGCTGAAACCTGTCGCGGGGCAATAAGATGACGACACAATCCAGTCCTGTTATTACTGATATGAAAGTCATTCCGGTCGCCGGGCACGATAGCATGTTGCTTAATATTGGTGGGGCACATAACGCATATTTCACCCGCAATATTGTGGTACTCACCGATAACGCCGGGCATACCGGCATTGGTGAAGCGCCGGGCGGAGAGGTGATTTATCAAACACTGGTCGATGCTATTCCGATGGTTCTGGGCCAGGAAGTTGCGCGCCTGAATAAAGTGGTTCAGCAGGTGCATAAAGGTAATCAGGCAGCCGATTTTGATACCTTCGGCAAAGGTGCCTGGACTTTTGAATTGCGCGTTAATGCCGTGGCGGCGCTGGAAGCCGCCTTGCTTGACCTGCTAGGTAAGGCGCTGAATGTTCCGGTCTGCGAACTGTTGGGGCCAGGCAAGCAACGCGAGACTATTACCGTCCTCGGTTATCTGTTTTATATCGGTGATCGGACCAAAACCGATCTTCCTTATCTGGAAAATACGCCGGGCAACCATGAGTGGTATCAGTTGCGCCATCAGAAAGCGATGAACAGCGAAGCCGTTGTGCGTCTGGCGGAAGCCTCACAGGATCGCTATGGCTTTAAAGATTTCAAACTTAAGGGCGGGGTGTTACCTGGCGAGCAAGAAATCGACACTGTTCGTGCATTGAAGAAACGCTTCCCTGATGCGCGGATTACCGTTGATCCCAACGGTGCCTGGCTACTTGATGAAGCCATTTCTCTATGCAAAGGGCTGAATGATGTTCTTACCTATGCCGAAGATCCATGCGGCGCAGAACAGGGTTTCTCCGGTCGTGAAGTTATGGCGGAGTTTCGGCGGGCGACCGGCTTGCCCGTCGCGACTAACATGATCGCCACCAACTGGCGCGAAATGGGTCATGCGGTGATGCTCAATGCGGTAGATATTCCACTTGCCGATCCGCACTTCTGGACGCTTTCCGGTGCAGTCCGTGTGGCGCAGCTTTGCGACGACTGGGGGCTGACCTGGGGCTGCCATTCTAATAACCATTTCGATATCTCTCTGGCGATGTTTACCCATGTGGGCGCGGCGGCACCGGGTAATCCTACCGCTATCGATACCCACTGGATTTGGCAGGAGGGCGATTGTCGCCTGACCAAAAATCCGCTGGAGATTAAAAACGGAAAAATTGCCGTTCCTGATGCGCCCGGTCTGGGCGTGGAACTGGACTGGGAACAGGTACAAAAGGCACATGAGGCCTATAAACGTCTGCCTGTCGGTGCGCGTAACGACGCAGGTCCGATGCAGTACCTGATCCCCGGCTGGACCTTTGACCGTAAACGTCCCGTTTTCGGCCGTCATTGATTCTGAAAAAGGACATAAATATGAGTTCTCAATTTACGACGCCTGTTGTTACTGAAATGCAGGTCATCCCGGTGGCGGGTCATGACAGTATGCTGATGAATCTGAGTGGTGCACACGCACCGTTCTTTACGCGTAATATTGTGATTATCAAAGATAATTCTGGTCACACTGGCGTAGGGGAAATTCCCGGCGGCGAGAAAATCCGTAAAACGCTGGAAGATGCGATTCCGCTGGTGGTAGGTAAAACGCTGGGTGAATACAAAAACGTTCTGACGCTGGTGCGTAATACTTTTGCCGATCGTGATGCTGGTGGGCGCGGTTTGCAGACATTTGATTTGCGTACCACTATTCATGTAGTTACCGGGATAGAAGCGGCAATGCTGGATCTGCTGGGGCAGCATCTGGGGGTAAACGTGGCATCCCTGCTGGGCGATGGTCAACAGCGTAGCGAAGTCGAAATGCTCGGTTATCTGTTCTTCGTCGGTGATCGCAAAGCCACACCGCTGCCGTATCAAAGCCAGCCGGATGACTCATGCGACTGGTATCGCCTGCGTCATGAAGAAGCGATGACGCCGGATGCGGTGGTGCGCCTGGCGGAAGCGGCGTATGAAAAATATGGCTTCAACGATTTCAAACTGAAAGGCGGTGTACTGGCCGGGGAAGAAGAGGCCGAGTCTATTGTGGCACTGGCGCAACGCTTCCCGCAGGCGCGTATTACGCTCGATCCTAACGGTGCCTGGTCGCTGAACGAAGCGATTAAAATTGGTAAATACCTGAAAGGGTCGCTGGCTTATGCAGAAGATCCGTGTGGTGCGGAGCAAGGTTTCTCCGGGCGTGAAGTGATGGCAGAGTTCCGTCGCGCAACTGGCCTGCCGACCGCAACCAATATGATCGCCACCGACTGGCGGCAGATGGGCCATACGCTCTCCCTGCAATCCGTTGATATCCCGCTGGCGGATCCGCATTTCTGGACGATGCAAGGTTCGGTACGTGTGGCGCAAATGTGCCATGAATTTGGCCTGACCTGGGGTTCACACTCAAACAACCACTTCGATATTTCCCTGGCGATGTTTACCCATGTTGCCGCCGCTGCACCGGGTAAAATTACTGCTATTGATACGCACTGGATCTGGCAGGAAGGTAATCAGCGCCTGACCAAAGAACCGTTTGAGATCAAAGGCGGGCTGGTACAGGTGCCAGAAAAACCGGGGCTGGGTGTAGAAATCGATATGGATCAAGTGATGAAAGCCCATGAACTGTATCAGAAACACGGGCTTGGCGCGCGTGACGATGCGATGGGAATGCAGTATCTGATTCCTGGCTGGACGTTCGATAACAAGTGCCCGTGCATGGTGCGTTAAGACAGAAAACCAAAACCGGCTCTATCTGGAGCCGGCTTGAGACTGATGCTAAACGCAAAATAGCCTGTTGTGCTATGTATCAGGTCTACATCATTTTTTAATTCATTGAATTTAATCGGTTTTGTAGGCCGGATAAGGCGTTAACGCCGCATCCGGCATAAACACAGGCACTTTGTCACCAATCTGAAACCAGCGTCATAAAAAGCCGATTGCTACTCGACAAGACGTCCGTTACCCGAGAATTTTGCTGGCTTCGCGCGCGACATTATCCATCTCGTCCAACAGTTCCAGCAGCTCCGGCTCCAAATCTTCTTCTTTAGTACCGCTACGTAGCTGTTGTTCGATCAGTTGGCAGAGATTCTTCATACGCGGCACACCGCTATAGCCGCAACTGCCATGCAGTTTATGAATCAAATCAACCAGGCCTTCCGGGTTTTCTCCAACCAGCTGTTCCTCAACTTTGTTGCGAACTTCAGGCAGGAAATCGAGTAACATTTGCAGCATATCGCGCGCTAAATCGGTTTTTCCTGCTGCCTGGCGTAGTGCCAGTTGCCAGTCGAGGGTCGCATTCGGGTTCACCACAATTTCGTTGACTTCGGGCGTCACGACGCGAGAGGAAATACCGCTGCCAGGCTTGTAGCGCAACAACAAATTATGCAATCGCTCTTCTTCAATCGGTTTCGCCAGATAATCGCTCATCCCTGCGCCAAGCAGCTTCTCTTTTTGCCCGGCCATTGCATGCGCCGTTACCGCGATAACCGGCGTTTGTTGCTGATGGGGGAGCTGGTGGATGAGCTCGCAGGCCCGAATGCCATCCATGTCAGGCATTTGAATATCCATTAAGATCAAATCGAACGGCATCTGTTTCGCCCGTTCAACCGCCTGATGCCCGCTATCGCAAAGTTCCACATGTTGCACCATATCTTCCAGCAATGCGCCGATAAGTTTCAGGTTAGCGGGGTTGTCATCAACTGCCATGACTGTCATTGCCAGCTTGCTTTCATCGGTTACAGGCAAAAGCGTGTTTTGTTTGTGATGACAAAATTCCGTCAGGGCAGGCAACAGGCGCGTAGGTGTTAATGGTTTCAGCAGACACGCGCCGATACCATCTTGCTTGAGTTTTTCTGCATTGACTTGTGCATGGCAAGGAAGTGCCAGCATCAGGAAATCGGTCATCGATACCGCTTTCGCTAATCGCTCATGTTGCATTGTTAGCGGCTCGCGGAAGGTCACCGCGATGCCTAACAACATCATGTCGTAATGCGCGGGAGGCAGCGCGGAGAACGTTGGGCTATAAACCACTTCCAGCGGCGTTTCACTTAAAATATCCAGCGTGCATTGCGCTGCTGCGGAGTTTGGTTCGACATAGGCCAGGCGCTTACCGGCGAGGCACTGGGTGGATGGCCCTTCGATAATAATGTTCGGGTTCAGATCGAGATTAATGTGGAACCAGAAAGTTGAACCGCGATTCGGCTGGCTATGGAACGAAATATCGCCGCCCATTTCATTAACCAGTTTTTGTGTAATCACCAGCCCCAGACCGGTGCCACCATGACGGCGGGAAATACTGGCATCAGCCTGTCGGAAGGCCTGGAATAAGCGCGATTGATCGCGTTCAGGAATACCAATGCCGGTATCCCGAATCTGCACTTCAATCTGCACTTTGGTATTACTCAGCGCACGTTTTTCTACCAGAATATCAATGTTGCCATTCTCGGTGAATTTAATTGCATTCCCCACCAGGTTAGTGATGATTTGCTGTAATCGCAGTGGGTCGCCGATCACGTTATCAGGCACGTCGCTTTTAATATTGAGCGTCAGTTCCAACCCTTTATCGTGAGAAGAATGTGCCAGCAGAGTAACGACTTCATCCAGCGTGCTGCGTAGTGGGAATGGAATACTTTCCAGAATCAGCTTACCTGCTTCCAGTTTCGAGAAGTCGAGAACATCATTAATAATTGCCAGCAAATTATTTGCCGAACGTTCAATCGTATTCAGGTGATCGCGCTGCGTTGGTGTTAATTCTGTTTTCAGCGTCAGGCGGGTAAAGCCAATAACACCATTCAGTGGTGTACGCAGCTCGTGTGACATATTTGCCAGAAACTCGGATTTAATACGCGCCGCTTCCTGGGCGCGCTTTTTCGCCAGATCTAACTCAACGTTCTGAATTTCCATCTGCTCCAGCGTTTCACGCAGATCGGACGTCGCCTGGTCGATATTGTGCTGCATCTCTTCGTGATAAGCAGCCAGCGACATTGCCATCGAGTTGATACCGTTTTTCAGCATATCCAGCTCGCCGAGCATAAATCCTTCCACCCGGCTGTCGAGTTGCCCGCGACGGATGCGGTCGACGGTATTCACCATGTTGCGAATCGGACCGGTTACATCGCGCATTAAGCGCCAGCCAAAAATAAGCGCAATACCGATACAAAACAGCATCATCACGCTGGAAATAAAGATCTCTTTATATTGCTGCAAGCGAACCGATTTAAGATCCAGCTCAAGCGCAATATATCCCAACATATTTTGACTATTTTTGGCATCGCTACTGGGCGATTCGTCGGGGGAGTAACTCTCAGAAATAATCGGCGTGCGGAGGATCATAATATCGCCGTCACGAGTGACAGTGAGCTGGCGAGGAAACGGCACGTTGCTGCCGAGCTGCATTGATGAGGGATCAAGATGAAAATTGGAGGTGACAAAGAGTCGGTTATTTTCATCATAAACCGAAATCGCGCGAACAATATCGGAATGGCGACGATGCAGTACGCTTATTAACTGACCGATAGATTCGCGATTTTGCAGGCTCATGCCATATTCAGTAGAAACTGCAAGCGGCTCAATAATGCTGGCACCGGCATCTTCCAGTTGACGCTGCAAGTCGTTATAGCGATGCACGACGAAAAAGATACTCAGCAATAAACCAATAAGGACGGTCGGTGCCAGGATCAGAATCATCATGCGTGCGCGCAGGCTGTAGTTGGTCATGGAGTTCCGTTATGGGACAATTAAGGTCACACTGTTAAATTGAGAAAGTCTCGCCAATGGCGCAATTCTACTCTGCAAAACGACGCACGACGACGCGTCAGATCATAACCGTTTCAGTCAACGACCTCGACTCTTTTGGTCAGGGCGTGGCGCGACATAACGGCAAAGCGTTATTTATTCCTGGATTACTGCCACAGGAAAACGCGGAAGTTACTGTTACTGAAGATAAAAAACAGTACGCCCGCGCTAAAGTCGTGCGCCGGTTAAGCGATAGCCCGGAACGCGAAACGCCACGCTGCCCTCATTTTGGCGTATGCGGTGGCTGTCAGCAACAACACGCCAGCGTGGATTTACAGCAGCGAAGCAAAAGTGCGGCACTCGCCCGATTAATGAAACACGAAGTCTCTGAAGTGATCGCCGATGTTCCCTGGGGCTATCGCCGTCGCGCGCGTTTAAGTTTGAACTACTTACCGAAAACACAGCAACTTCAGATGGGCTTTCGCAAAGCGGGCTCCAGTGACATTGTCGACGTTAAACAATGCCCCATTTTAGTGCCCCAACTTGAAGCATTGCTGCCCAAAGTCAGGGCATGCCTGGGCAGCTTACAAGCTATACGCCATCTTGGTCATGTTGAACTGGTACAGGCAACCAGCGGCACGCTGATGATTTTGCGCCATACCGCACCGCTAAGTTCGGCTGATCGCGAAAAACTGGAACGCTTTTCGCATTCTGAAGGCCTGGATCTGTATCTCGCCCCCGATAGTGAGATACTCGAAACCGTCTCTGGTGAGATGCCCTGGTATGACTCAAACGGGTTGCGCTTAACTTTTAGCCCGCGCGATTTTATTCAGGTCAATGCGGGTGTGAACCAAAAAATGGTAGCGCGTGCGTTGGAATGGCTGGATGTGCAACCTGAAGATCGCGTACTGGATCTGTTCTGCGGTATGGGCAACTTTACACTGCCATTGGCGACACAAGCTGCCAGTGTGGTGGGTGTAGAAGGTGTTCCGGCGCTGGTGGAAAAAGGCCAGCAGAATGCGCGTCTTAATGGCTTACAGAATGTGACGTTTTATCATGAAAATCTTGAAGAAGATGTCACAAAGCAGCCGTGGGCGAAAAACGGCTTCGATAAAGTGTTGCTGGACCCCGCGCGAGCAGGTGCCGCAGGTGTTATGCAGCAAATTATAAAACTGGAACCTATTCGTATAGTTTATGTATCCTGTAATCCTGCAACGCTGGCTCGGGATAGCGAAGCGTTATTAAAAGCAGGATATACCATTGCGCGACTGGCGATGCTGGATATGTTCCCACACACGGGACATCTGGAATCGATGGTACTTTTCTCGCGCGTTAAATAGTTACGATTTGCCGATTTCGGCAGGTCTGGTCCCTAAAGGAGAGGACGATGGTTGCGGTAAGAAGTGCACATATCAATAAGGCTGGTGAATTTGATCCGGAAAAATGGATCGCAAGTCTGGGTATTACCAGCCAGAAGTCGTGTGAGTGCTTAGCCGAAACCTGGGCGTATTGTCTGCAACAGACGCAGGGGCATCCGGATGCCAGTCTGTTATTGTGGCGTGGTGTTGAGATGGTGGAGATCCTCTCGACATTAAGTATGGACATTGACACGCTGCGGGCGGCGCTGCTGTTCCCTCTGGCTGATGCCAACGTAGTTAGCGAAGATGTGCTGCGTGAGAGCGTCGGTAAGTCGGTTGTTAACCTTATTCACGGCGTGCGTGATATGGCGGCGATCCGCCAGCTGAAAGCGACGCACACTGATTCTGTTTCCTCCGAACAGGTCGATAACGTTCGCCGGATGTTATTGGCGATGGTCGATGATTTTCGCTGCGTGGTCATCAAACTGGCGGAGCGTATTGCTCATCTGCGCGAAGTAAAAGATGCGCCGGAAGATGAACGCGTACTGGCGGCAAAAGAGTGCACCAATATCTACGCGCCGTTGGCGAACCGTCTTGGGATTGGGCAACTGAAATGGGAGCTGGAAGATTACTGCTTCCGTTATCTGCACCCGACCGAATACAAACGCATCGCAAAACTGCTGCATGAACGCCGTCTCGACCGCGAACACTATATCGAAGAGTTTGTCGGTCATCTGCGCGCTGAGATGAAAGCTGAAGGCGTTAAAGCTGAAGTGTATGGTCGTCCGAAACACATCTACAGCATCTGGCGTAAAATGCAGAAAAAGAACCTCGCCTTTGATGAGCTGTTTGATGTGCGTGCGGTACGTATTGTCGCCGAGCGTTTACAGGATTGTTATGCCGCACTGGGGATAGTGCACACTCACTATCGCCACCTGCCGGATGAGTTTGACGATTATGTCGCTAACCCGAAACCAAACGGTTATCAGTCTATTCATACCGTGGTTCTGGGGCCAGGTGGCAAAACCGTTGAGATCCAAATCCGCACCAAACAGATGCATGAAGATGCAGAGTTGGGTGTTGCTGCGCACTGGAAATATAAAGAGGGCGCGGCAGCTGGCGGCGCACGTTCGGGACATGAAGACCGGATTGCCTGGCTGCGTAAACTGATTGCGTGGCAGGAAGAGATGGCTGATTCCGGCGAAATGCTCGACGAAGTACGCAGCCAGGTCTTTGACGACCGGGTGTATGTCTTTACGCCGAAAGGTGATGTCGTTGATTTGCCTGCGGGATCAACGCCGCTGGACTTCGCTTACCACATCCACAGTGATGTCGGACACCGCTGCATCGGGGCAAAAATTGGCGGGCGCATTGTGCCGTTCACCTACCAGCTGCAGATGGGCGACCAGATTGAAATTATCACCCAGAAACAGCCGAACCCCAGCCGTGACTGGTTAAACCCAAACCTCGGTTACGTCACAACCAGCCGTGGGCGTTCGAAAATTCACGCCTGGTTCCGTAAACAGGACCGTGACAAAAACATTCTGGCTGGGCGGCAAATCCTTGACGACGAGCTGGAACATCTGGGGATCAGCCTGAAAGAAGCAGAAAAACATCTGCTGCCGCGTTACAACTTTAATGATGTCGACGAGTTGCTGGCGGCGATTGGTGGCGGGGATATCCGTCTCAATCAGATGGTGAACTTCCTGCAATCGCAATTTAATAAGCCGAGTGCCGAAGAGCAGGACGCCGCCGCGCTGAAACAGCTTCAGCAAAAAAGCTACACACCGCAAAACCGCAGTAAAGATAACGGTCGTGTGGTAGTTGAAGGTGTTGGTAACCTGATGCACCACATCGCGCGCTGCTGCCAGCCGATTCCTGGAGATGAGATTGTCGGCTTCATTACCCAGGGACGCGGTATTTCAGTACACCGCGCCGATTGCGAACAACTGGCGGAACTGCGCTCCCATGCGCCAGAACGCATTGTTGACGCGGTATGGGGTGAGAGCTACTCCGCCGGATATTCGCTGGTGGTCCGCGTGGTGGCTAATGATCGTAGTGGGTTGTTACGTGATATCACGACCATTCTCGCCAACGAGAAGGTGAACGTGCTTGGCGTTGCCAGCCGTAGCGACACCAAACAGCAACTGGCGACCATCGACATGACCATTGAGATTTACAACCTGCAAGTGCTGGGCCGCGTGCTGGGTAAACTCAACCAGGTGCCGGATGTTATCGACGCGCGTCGGTTGCACGGGAGTTAGGCAGAAATTTGCTCGTATCTACAATGTAGATTGATATATACTGTATCTACATATGATAGCGGTTTGAGGAAAGGGTTATGATCCACAGTAGCGTAAAGCGTTGGGGAAATTCACCGGCGGTGCGGATCCCGGCTACGTTAATGCAGGCGCTCAATCTGAATATTGATGATGAAGTGAAGATTGACCTGGTGGATGGCAAATTAATTATTGAGCCAGTGCGTAAAGAGCCCGTATTTACGCTTGCTGAACTGGTCAACGACATCACGCCGGAAAACCTCCACGAGAATATCGACTGGGGAGAGCCGAAAGATAAGGAAGTCTGGTAATGGTAAGCCGATACGTACCCGATATGGGCGATCTGATTTGTGTTGATTTTGACCCGACAAAAGGTAGCGAGCAAGCTGGACATCGTCCAGCTGTTGTCCTGAGTCCTTTCATGTACAACAACAAAACAGGTATGTGTCTGTGTGTTCCTTGTACAACGCAATCAAAAGGATATCCGTTCGAAGTTGTTTTATCCGGTCAGGAACGTGATGGCGTAGCGTTAGCTGATCAGGTAAAAAGTATCGCCTGGCGGGCAAGAGGAGCAACGAAGAAAGGAACGGTTGTCCCAGAGGAATTACAACTCATTAAAGCCAAAATTAACGTACTGATTGGGTAGTGTTACTAACTCACTTCTATTCTGGTCACAGGTTTCCACCTGACAGACCCGCAATTTTCAGGACATTCTAATGAATCAAATCGACCGTTTGCTCACTATTATGCAGCGCCTGCGCGATCCGGAAAACGGCTGCCCGTGGGATAAAGAGCAGACATTTGCCACCATTGCGCCTTACACCCTTGAAGAAACCTACGAAGTGCTGGACGCCATCGCCCGTGAAGATTTTGACGATCTGCGCGGTGAACTCGGCGATCTGCTGTTCCAGGTGGTGTTTTACGCGCAAATGGCTCAGGAAGAAGGGCGCTTTGACTTTAATGATATTTGCGCTGCGATTAGCGATAAATTAGAGCGTCGCCATCCGCATGTTTTTGCTGACAGTTCTGCCGAAAACAGTAGTGAAGTGCTTGCCCGTTGGGAGCAAATCAAAACCGAAGAGCGCGCGCAGAAAGCGCAGCATTCGGCGCTGGACGATATTCCTCGTAGTTTACCGGCTTTAATGCGTGCGCAAAAAATCCAGAAACGTTGCGCCAACGTTGGCTTCGATTGGACGACGCTTGGTCCGGTAGTCGATAAAGTCTACGAAGAGATCGACGAGGTGATGTACGAAGCGCGGCAGGCTGTTGTCGACCAGGCTAAACTGGAGGAGGAAATGGGGGACCTGCTGTTTGCCACGGTCAATCTGGCTCGTCATTTAGGGACAAAAGCGGAAATCGCATTGCAAAAAGCGAACGAAAAATTTGAGCGTCGTTTTCGCGAAGTGGAGCGTATTGTTGCCGCGCGTGGACTGGAAATGACAGGTGTTGACCTCGAAACAATGGAAGAAGTCTGGCAACAGGTAAAACGGCAGGAAATTGATCTCTAAGGGAATTACGCGGTCAAGCGCCATTTGTGTCATTTTTTAAATGACAAGCGCTTGATTTGCGTCAAAAACATTTACCCCAAAGGGGCTATTTTCTCACTCCTGATTTCAATAGTGCGCTGGCGAAGAGGAGGGATAATGAAAGTTTGTGGCACAGGTCATGTTCGGGTATACTGCTTTCCCGTCCTGGTTATTCCATCGTCTTTTCAACCTAACTTCTCAGGTTCAGCATGACAACGAACTATATTTTTGTGACCGGCGGGGTCGTATCCTCTCTGGGTAAAGGCATTGCCGCAGCCTCCCTCGCAGCCATTCTTGAAGCCCGTGGCCTCAATGTGACCATCATGAAACTGGATCCGTACATCAACGTCGATCCAGGTACTATGAGCCCAATCCAACACGGGGAAGTGTTCGTTACTGAAGACGGCGCTGAAACCGACCTGGACCTGGGGCACTACGAGCGTTTCATTCGTACCAAAATGAGCCGCCGCAACAACTTCACCACGGGTCGTATCTACTCTGACGTTCTGCGTAAAGAACGCCGCGGTGACTACCTCGGCGCAACCGTGCAGGTTATTCCGCACATCACTAACGCAATCAAAGAGCGCGTGCTGGAAGGTGGCGAAGGTCATGACGTAGTACTGGTAGAAATCGGCGGTACAGTAGGTGATATCGAATCCTTGCCGTTCCTCGAAGCGATTCGCCAGATGGCTGTTGAAATTGGCCGTGAGCACACTCTGTTTATGCACCTGACGCTGGTGCCGTACATGGCAGCGTCTGGTGAAGTCAAAACCAAACCGACTCAGCACTCTGTAAAAGAGCTGCTCTCCATCGGTATCCAGCCTGACATCCTGATTTGTCGTTCAGATCGCGCTGTTCCGGCGAACGAACGTGCGAAGATTGCATTGTTCTGTAATGTTCCGGAAAAAGCGGTTATTTCTCTGAAAGACGTCGATTCCATCTATAAAATTCCGGGCCTGTTGAAATCTCAGGGGCTGGACGATTATATTTGTAAACGATTCAGCTTAAACTGCCCGGAAGCGAATCTGTCCGAATGGGAACAGGTTATCTTCGAAGAAGCGAACCCGGTAAGTGAAGTCACCATCGGTATGGTCGGCAAGTACATTGAACTGCCGGATGCTTATAAATCAGTGATCGAAGCACTGAAACACGGTGGGCTGAAGAATCGTGTCAGCGTCAACATCAAACTGATCGATTCACAAGATGTTGAAACGCGCGGCGTTGAAATCCTTAAAGGTCTGGACGCAATCCTAGTACCTGGCGGTTTTGGCTATCGTGGCGTAGAAGGCATGATTACGACCGCGCGTTTTGCGCGTGAGAACAATATTCCTTATCTGGGCATTTGCCTGGGTATGCAGGTGGCGTTAATTGATTACGCTCGCCATGTTGCCAACATGGAGAACGCCAACTCTACGGAATTTGTGCCAGACTGTAAGTACCCGGTTGTGGCGCTGATTACCGAGTGGCGCGATGAAAACGGCAACGTTGAAGTTCGTAGCGAGAAGAGCGATCTCGGCGGTACCATGCGTCTCGGCGCACAGCAGTGCCAGTTGGTTGACGATAGCCTGGTTCGCCAGCTGTACAATGCGCCGACAATTGTTGAGCGTCATCGTCACCGTTACGAAGTCAACAACATGCTGTTGAAACAGATTGAAGATGCAGGTCTGCGCGTTGCGGGCCGTTCCGGGGATGATCAGTTGGTCGAGATCATCGAAGTTCCGAATCACCCGTGGTTCGTGGCTTGCCAGTTCCATCCGGAGTTTACTTCTACTCCACGTGATGGTCACCCGCTGTTTGCTGGCTTTGTAAAAGCCGCCAGCGAGTTCCAGAAGCGTCAGGCGAAGTAAGTAAAAAAGTTAGAACGGCAACGCGTACCCTGGGTACGCGTTGTTTGTCTGGAGTTTCAGTTTAACTAGTGACTTGAGGAAAACCTAATGTCCAAAATCGTAAAAATCATCGGTCGTGAAATCATCGACTCCCGTGGTAACCCGACTGTTGAAGCCGAAGTACATCTGGAGGGTGGTTTCGTCGGTATGGCAGCTGCTCCGTCAGGTGCTTCTACTGGTTCCCGTGAAGCTCTGGAACTGCGCGATGGCGACAAATCCCGTTTCCTGGGTAAAGGCGTAACCAAAGCTGTTGCTGCGGTAAACGGCCCGATCGCTCAGGCGCTGATTGGCAAAGATGCTAAAGATCAGGCTGGCATTGACAAGATCATGATCGACCTGGACGGCACCGAAAACAAATCCAAATTCGGCGCGAACGCAATCCTGGCTGTATCTCTGGCTAACGCCAAAGCTGCTGCAGCTGCTAAAGGTATGCCGCTGTACGAGCACATCGCTGAACTGAACGGTACTCCGGGCAAATACTCTATGCCGGTTCCGATGATGAACATCATCAACGGTGGTGAGCACGCTGACAACAACGTTGATATCCAGGAATTCATGATTCAGCCGGTTGGCGCGAAAACTGTGAAAGAAGCCATCCGCATGGGTTCTGAAGTTTTCCATCACCTGGCAAAAGTTCTGAAAGCGAAAGGCATGAACACTGCTGTTGGTGACGAAGGTGGCTATGCGCCGAACCTGGGTTCCAACGCTGAAGCTCTGGCTGTTATCGCTGAAGCTGTTAAAGCTGCTGGTTATGAACTGGGCAAAGACATCACTCTGGCGATGGACTGCGCAGCTTCTGAATTCTACAAAGATGGTAAATACGTTCTGGCTGGCGAAGGCAACAAAGCGTTCACCTCTGAAGAATTCACTCACTTCCTGGAAGAACTGACCAAACAGTACCCGATCGTTTCTATCGAAGACGGTCTGGACGAATCTGACTGGGACGGTTTCGCATACCAGACCAAAGTTCTGGGCGACAAAATCCAGCTGGTTGGTGACGACCTGTTCGTAACCAACACCAAGATCCTGAAAGAAGGTATCGAAAAAGGTATCGCTAACTCCATCCTGATCAAATTCAACCAGATCGGTTCTCTGACCGAAACTCTGGCTGCAATCAAGATGGCGAAAGATGCTGGCTACACTGCAGTTATCTCTCACCGTTCTGGCGAAACTGAAGACGCTACCATCGCTGACCTGGCTGTTGGTACTGCTGCAGGCCAGATCAAAACTGGTTCTATGAGCCGTTCTGACCGTGTTGCTAAATACAACCAGCTGATTCGTATCGAAGAAGCTCTGGGCGAAAAAGCACCGTACAACGGTCGTAAAGAGATCAAAGGCCAGGCATAAGACTGACTTAACGTCTTAATAAAAAACCCGCTTCTTGAAGCGGGTTTTTTTATCTTCACATTTTGAGTTTAGTAAGCAGAGCGATAACATTAATAAATGTTATTCCCACCAGGATAAGTATCCGAACAATTTTTCTGCTATTCCTTACATTGCTGACAAAATCATTATGAGAAATATTGGATGAATATTTTCGTTGATGGACTTTATAATCCCAAAGAAAATCATTTGCCTCAGGTATTGGGTTAATCAGACTGTAGATGCAAAAGTACACAAACGTATCTAAAGCAAGCAGTGATGTTATCAGTTGAAATAATTCATCGCCCTGGAAGGCTTTATTAAGCCAAATCATTCCAGCAGCACCGAATAAGCCAAATACAAATTTACTTAATCGTGGATGATTCGCTAAAATCTTACTCATATTTCCTTACCTTCCCTGTAATCTGTTTTTAAGTCTTACCATCTTCCTGACGCGCCGCCACCGCCGGATGAACCGCCACCACCGCTGAAATTGTCATTGTTGAAAGAGGATGAAGAGGAAGATGACGATGATGAAGAATGTCGGGAGGCCGAGTTGCTTCTTTCGTAACGTGACGGTCGGTTGGCGCTACGCATTGAATCACGCACCTTTCTGCCGAAAGGCGTGAAAGCGATAGCTACGACCAGGAATGGAGTGGCGAAACATAATAATGTGGCAAGAACTCCCCAGCTCCCGCTATATCCAGCGATGGGAAGTACAAAGGCCAGTATTATGGCAGCAAAGCAAATCACTCCCAGCGTTTTGACATATCCTCTGGCAGAAATAAACGTCAGTACTATCGCCCAGACTAACAGAGCCCACCAACCGCTAAAGGGTAAAGGATGATCGGGCGATGTATTATTGACTAAATCATTTTCTGATAATCGGGTTTCAATATCACCAATACCTTGTTGCAAGCCGACAGCAAGATCGCCCTTTTTAAACGCAGGAATAATACTGTTGCGTATAATTTGCCCGGACTGCGCATCCGTCAGAATACCCTCAAGTCCGTAGCCAATTTCAATATGTACTGTATGATCTTGCCAGGCAACTACCAGTAAAATACCGTCATCAAGATTCTTATGACCGGGCTGCCAACGCTCGAATACTCGTGTTGCATATTGCTCGATGGTTTCATCGCCTGTTGTTTCTACTACTAACACGATCAGTTGTGCGTGGCTTTTTTGCGTCAGGGTTTTAATCTGACTGGTCAGCGTACTTACTTCCTCCCTGGTTAATGTCCCTGTTAAATCATTTATATACTTAGCGAATTCAGGTACTGGAACTTGCACTGCAAACGCAGATGAACAGATCAGAACAAGAAGTAAGATTAAATTTTTCATATAATTAACTCGCCTAATGAGCACTAGCATTCTGGCTAAAATCTATTGTTGGTGCTTTACTCACAGCGGCGACATCATCCGGCAAATAATTTTTCTTCGGTGTGTAATCCATGACCTTTGCGGTTAATACAGCGGGGAATTTGCGGATAGTAACATTATATTGTTCAATGGCTTTAATATATCTTCCTCGCGCAACGGCAATTCGATTTTCACTTCCTTCGAGCTGTACCATTAAGTTTTGATAGAGCTCTTGAGCCTTTAACTCAGGGTAACGCTCACTAATTATCGTTAACTGACCGAGAGTGCGAGTCACCTGCGCTTGAGCCTGTTGCCAGGCTTGTAATTTTTGTTCATTTCCCGGAGTTTGCTGAAGATCGCTGCTGGCGCGATTAGCCTGGCTACGAGCCAATGTTACGGCTTCCAAAACGTCTTTTTCATGGTTGGAATAACCTTTAATACTGGCGACAAGATTAGGAATAAGATCGGCGCGACGTTGATATTGATTTAATACCTCAGACCAGGAGGCGTTAACCTGCTCATCATAGGTTTGAATATCGTTATATCCACAGCCTGATAAATTGAAAATAAATATAATTACGATGAATGTCCTGAGCATGTTTAAATCCTTTTTCATTAATTCCTTAAAACATAATACGTCGCATCATTTTATTCTTTATGATCTAATGCACTTTTTGCCTTAAACCTGCCTGTAACAGAATGTTAATAAGACATGATTGTTGCGGCAGGATCTGCAATAATTAACAATTATCCACTTCACAGAGAATGCTATGCAGTACCCGATTAACGAGATGTTCCAGACCCTGCAAGGTGAGGGTTACTTTACCGGCGTTCCCGCCATTTTTATTCGTTTACAGGGATGCCCGGTTGGCTGTGCCTGGTGCGACACCAAACACACCTGGGAAAAGCTTGAGGATCGGGAAGTCTCCCTTTTCAGCATTCTGGCGAAGACCAAAGAGAGTGATAAGTGGGGGTCGGCGAGCAGTGAAGATTTGCTGGCTGTCATTGGTCGCCAGGGATACACCGCGCGGCATGTGGTGATTACGGGTGGTGAGCCTTGCATTCATGATTTGCTACCACTGACTGATCTGCTCGAAAAGAACGGTTTTAGCTGCCAGATCGAAACCAGTGGTACTCATGAGGTACGCTGCACACCGAATACCTGGGTTACCGTATCGCCAAAGCTGAACATGCGCGGCGGCTATGACGTGTTGTCACAGGCACTGGAGCGAGCCAACGAAATCAAGCATCCAGTGGGGCGCGTACGCGATATTGAAGCACTGGATGAACTATTGGCAACGCTGACCGATGATAAACCGCGAGTCATTGCACTGCAGCCGATTAGCCAAAAGGATGATGCCACACGTTTGTGCATTGAAACCTGCATTGCGCGTAATTGGCGTTTGTCGATGCAAACACATAAATATCTAAATATTGCCTGATTAAACATTTATAAGCGTTATAAATGGGTGGAACCTGTAAAGACTTCTACTCATTTATATTGTTTGTCGCCTCTGAAAACTCCTCCATTTTACCCATCCAGGGCTAATCATTAGCATTCTCTACAAATTCTGTGGCATTAATTTTTCGCTGGAGTGAAAATTATTGCGGTAAAGTTTGGTAGATTTTAGTTTGTATAGAGTTATTTTAAATATTTACCTTTTTAATCAATGGATTAAGTACTCTTTAACATAATGGATGTGTTGTTTGTGTGATACTATAAAGTTGGTAGATTGTGACTGGCTTAAAAAATCATTAATTAATAATAGGTTATGTTTAGAGTGTTCCCCGCGCCAGCGGGGATAAACCGCTGGGGCTGCACATTGACAATAAACCGCCGCCGTGTTCCCCGCGCCAGCGGGGATAAACCGACTTGATTACCGCTATTTTCTGACGATTTAATGTGTTCCCCGCGCCAGCGGGGATAAACCGCCTGATAATTTACGCTATTCAGCGGAGATGATGTGTTCCCCGCGCCAGCGGGGATAAACCGTGGCTATAGTATCATATGATTTCTATTTGTCAGTGTTCCCCGCGCCAGCGGGGATAAACCGCGGCTTGTTTAATTGCGTGGAACGTCTCAATTGTGTTCCCCGCGCCAGCGGGGATAAACCGACGGCGTGGATTGAGGGACGGGTATTTGGTCCGTGTTCCCCGCGCCAGCGGGGATAAACCTAGATCGCGCCACGAGGAAACGAATATGAACGGGTGTTCCCCGCGCCAGCGGGGATAAACCGTGCCGCCAGGCCAGCGACACATCAGACAACTGGTGTTCCCCGCGCCAGCGGGGATAAACCGGTCTGTGATGGCCTGCTCGTGAGTCCGCGGCGGTGTTCCCCGCGCCAGCGGGGATAAACCGAATTTTTTATCCTCATAAACAGCCTCAGAAAAGTGTTCCCCGCGCCAGCGGGGATAAACCGAGTTACGTCGCCATCGATATTAACGGAACACCGTGTTCCCCGCGCCAGCGGGGATAAACCGCCGGAGATCATCATATTCTGATACGTTCCGGTGTGTTCCCCGCGCCAGCGGGGATAAACCGCGTTATTTACTGCTTTTTCATCCGCTCTGCTGGTGTTCCCCGCGCCAGCGGGGATAAACCGACTCCGATAGCCTGCTCAGAATTAAGGCGCAGGTGTTCCCCGCGCCAGCGGGGATAAACCGGCGTCGCTGGAAGAACAAAACCGCCTGATCGAGTGTTCCCCGCGCCAGCGGGGATAAACCGGCACCACGCGTACCCCGATGTTTGTTTTGCCAGTGTTCCCCGCGCCAGCGGGGATAAACCGGCTCCCTGTCAGTTGTAATCGATAACGTTGATGTGTTCCCCGCGCCAGCGGGGATAAACCGATGTAGGGGCAATCGAACGATTCTCTGCCGACGTGTTCCCCGCGCCAGCGGGGATAAACCGTCGAAGAAGAAAGGGAAATAATGCGAGGAACGGTGTTCCCCGCGCCAGCGGGGATAAACCGCGCGAGAGCCAGCAAAACGCCAGGGCACAAAAGAGTTCCCCGCGCCAGCGGGGATAAACCACCATATAACCCGTTATCTCTTTCTCAAGTTTTTATATTAGCAGTACTTGTAATAAGCAACATATCCACGTAACCCCTCATGTTCAAAATAGTTCTCCATGCCAGAGAAGTTCACAATTATCGATACAAAAAATTAAATTTAATCAAAGTGTTATTTGTATGATTCTTAAATCGTTAAGAAATTTTAATCTATTATTTTTTTAATGTTGAATTAATATCTATTAATTTTTTCTTTAGGTTAATAGTTTGTTTTTTAAGCTTGTTATTCATTGATTAAGTAATAAATCTGAAAATTTGTCTTTGTTTTGAGGCTAATGAGTGGTTTTACATTACCGTTTCTATACGCTGTTGATGAATAGTTCTTATGAATAAAGATATCCAGTTCATACTTTAAGTGAAAATTGATAAAGTGCGATTCGTATTGTCTTTTATTCTAAAGACATCGAGTGTAGTTAATATTCCTTGTAAAAACAGGGATAAACCGAACTAGTTAAAGTTTTTATTATGTTCCCTGCATCAGCGGGGATAAACCGGACTTGTTATCATTTTTTAAGTTGTCGAACTTATGTTCCCCGCGTCAGCGGGGATAACTATTTAGGTATGTTCAGGCCGGGCAGTTTTCCGCCTGGCCTACCTCATTCACGCATTCGACCAGCTCTGGATCGAATCCGCATTCCCCAATTCCCCATGCATCACTTCATACGATTTTTTCAGAATCACATCAGTGTGTTTGGTTAAATCTTTGAAAATGCCTTTATTCATCGCGTCGTAGCGTTTGGCATTGCTCTCAACAGGCATAAAGATATCTTTCACGCGAACCATTTTATCGACAGCCGTTGCGTAATCCGGGTATAGCCCCAGACCTACCGCTGTATTAATCGCTGCCCCCAGGCTTGCACAACCGTTAATGGCGTTACGTCGTGCCGGAAGGTTGAACACGTCGGCAAAAATCTGCATAAACAGATCGCTGTTCGAACCGCCGCCAGTAATGATCACATGCTTTGCAAAGTAATTCATTTCATTACACATATTGTCGTAATTGTTCTTCAGCGTCAGCGCCACGCTTTCCAGTATCGAACGATATATCCATGCGTAATCCATGCTGGAATCAAAGCCGATCATAATCCCACGTTTGTAGGGTTCCCACGGGTTGGTCAGCCAGTCCAGCACCGTCATCAGACCATTACAGCCAGGCGGCACACAAGAAGCTTTTTTGTTGAGCAAATCTTCCGGTGAAAGATCCTGTGCTTTGGCATCCTGAATTAACGACTCGCCTAACATGTCGCGTAGCCAGCTCACCGTCCACATACCTTTGCGAATACCGTAACCTTCATACAGCAATGTTTGCGGAATAGAAGACATAATCGGCCAGTACGCCACCGGATCTTTCGGCAGTGCTTTGCCGTTCATCATCAATGCGATGTAAGTGCCAAGAGAAATTACCGCAGTTTCATCATCCAGTAATCCGGCCCCCAGAGCTTCTACCGGTTTATCACTGGTGGTACAAACAACCGGCAGTCCTGCCGGGAAATGTGTCGCCAGTGCGGCTTGTGGTGTGATATGTCCGAGGACGGTGCCAGGCATTTGCACATCAAACAGCATATGACGGGGGATATTAAACTTATCCATTACCGCAGCATCTTCGCTCCATGCCCAGCTCTTATAATCCACCGGCCACTGACCAAAATAGTTGGCGATATTGTCTTTAAACTCGCCGGTTAAGCGATGCGTCAGATAACCCGAAAAAGAGGTGACATACGCCACGTCAGGATTCGTATGTTCGTAAGGGCGTGTAACGCGTGCATCCTGCCAGCTAATCAACGGCGCAGCTGGCGTGCCATCGGCTTTCAATAACGCACGGCAGCAACGGATGGATCCCAGACCAATACCGACAATATCTTCTTTATTCCCGGCAAACTGACTCATCAAATCGTGACCGGCAAAACATAATGATGCCCATAAATCGTCGTCAGGATGTTCTGCAGTATCGGCATCTGGCGTGTGCATCGGCTGTAATAAGCCTTTACCTTCGCAAACCACATTACCTTCCAGATCGTACATCACCACTTTTGTGCTCTGACTTCCGCCATCAATCCCTATGATGTATTTTTTCGACATGATTTTTCTCCTGTAATTTTCCTGGCTTACTTGCTGCTAGCCATTGCGGGGGCGCTATCAGCAGTACGAATTTTTTGGAACAGCAAAAAGGTAAAGACAATCACCATGCCGAGCGCCGCCATGCCCATCAGCCACATATTGCGGTAGGCTTCTGCAGCGGGCAGGGTGTCTTGCCAGTGGCCGATAATCGGGTAAACGAAGACATCCGGCAGGAATCCAATCACCGAACAAATACCTACCGTGGTGCCCATAATGTAAGACGGTGTTCTCGCTTCGCCGGGGCAGGCCCAGTACAGCCCGCGTGAGGCGTAACAGGTGAATCCCAGCAGTAAAATCAGGCCAATCCCCATCGCGACCGATTGCGGGTTAGAGTTCGTGACGAGCAGGGCTGTCAACGCCAGCAAACCGATGATGGAAAGGATTTGAATCACGCGGGTAGGGGATTTCACTATACTGTAGGTGGTGATAATGCCGCCAAGTGGGCCGCACAGCGCGCGGAAGATTTTGTTGATCACAATCCCCATGTAGCTCGCCGCCACCAGCGACATGCCGTACATTTCGGTCAGATAGTTGGTGGAGTAACTCAGAATGGCGTAGATGGTGAAGACACCAAAAATCACCATGCTGCAATACCAGGTGGTGCTGATGCGCAAAACGGCCAGGATGTCGCTAAGCTGGAATGACTGTTTTTCTTCGTTATTGGCACTGCGCAGGTTGTTGTTATCGCTAACAAAAAACCAGCACAGAATCCCCAACAAGATGTAAACCACACTATAGATGATAATGACCGTTTTCAGGCTGGTGCTGTCATCCGGTGCAAAGCGAGAAAAGACCCACATGGTAAACACCGCCAGCGACATTACACCGACGCCGCGCAGCCCTTCCATCCAGCCCATAATTTTCCCTTGCTCGCTATGATCGCCCAGCAACGAGGCGGCTTTAATCGACACCGACCACAGCATTAAAATCGTTGTTATCGCAAAGGCGACCTGAATACAGAGCATTACCCAGAGCGGTGGATACGTTGCCATTAACAGACCCAGTAATCCGGTAATGATCATCGCGGAAGTAATCATTTTGCGGTGTGAAAATTTATCGGCAATAACGCCGCTGGGGGCATAAAGAATAATAGCCGCAATACCAAAGGTACTCATTATTAAACCTATCTCGGTATTGCTGAATCCCATAAATTTCGCCATGGGAATTTGATAAATATAACGTAAATAAGCCAGGTCGAAACTAACGCCGCCGCTAAAACTAATTATCGCGAGGGTTATCCAACGGCGATATGAGTTGTGTTGCATATCGTATTCCCATTTGTAATAGACAAAAAAAAGAGAAAAGTAAGCCGCCCTTTCAGGTGGATTACTTTTCTCAGGTCTCTAGTAATTGCAATAAGAAATAACATGGAAAGCAGAGGTGTTGTGTGAGAGTAATCACGCTTCTGCTTTTTAAAACTATTTGACAATACGAATATCACACTGTGATTACGATCACATTAGCAGTTATGCCGTTATGCTAAAAATTATCTACAGTTACCAGAGATAATGAGAAAGGTAACTTCCCTCTCGCGGGGGAAGTTACCTTTCTTTTTTTTTGCCTTACGGAAATTGGAGCTAACTATGTCAATCGAATCTCTCAATGCGTTCTCAATGGATTTTTTCTCCCTGAAAGGTAAAACCGCAATTGTTACCGGTGGGAATAGCGGTTTAGGCCAGGCATTTGCCATGGCGTTGGCCAAAGCTGGCGCAAATATCTTTATTCCTAGTTTCGTCAAAGATAACGGCGAAACAAAGGAAATGATTGAAAAACAGGGTGTTGAGGTGGACTTCATGCAGGTGGATATCACCGCAGAAGGCGCGCCGCAGAAGATTATCGCTGCTAGCTGTGAGCGTTTCGGTACAGTTGATATTCTGGTTAACAATGCCGGTATTTGTAAGCTGAATAAGGTGCTGGACTTCGGTCGTGCCGACTGGGATCCGATGATTGATGTGAACCTGACCGCCGCATTCGAGTTAAGCTATGAAGCTGCAAAAATTATGATCCCGCAGAAAAGCGGCAAAATTATTAATATCTGTTCATTGTTCTCTTACTTAGGTGGACAATGGTCACCTGCATATTCTGCCACTAAACATGCTCTTGCCGGGTTCACCAAAGCTTATTGTGATGAACTAGGTCAATATAATATTCAGGTAAATGGTATCGCCCCTGGCTATTATGCAACAGATATTACGCTGGCGACACGCAGTAATCCAGAAACCAATCAGCGCGTTCTTGATCATATTCCGGCAAACCGTTGGGGCGATACTCAGGATTTAATGGGCGCAGCCGTATTCCTCGCAAGTCCGGCATCGAATTATGTCAACGGGCATTTATTAGTGGTTGATGGCGGTTATTTAGTGCGCTAACCCATAACGGTGGTTTCTGTTTTCTCTTATTAATGATTATTCCATTTTTATTATCAGGAAGGAATTACTATGTCTTTATCTCGCGCAGCGATTGTCGACCAACTAAAGGAAATTGTTGGTGCAGATCGCGTAATTACCGATGAAACAGTATTAAAGAAGAACAGTATTGACCGTTTTCGTAAATTTCCGGATATTCATGGTATTTATACTTTGCCGATTCCGGCAGCGGTCGTAAAACTCGGTTCCACAGAACAAGTCTCCCGTGTGCTGAATTTTATGAATGCGCACAAAATTAACGGTGTGCCGCGTACCGGCGCTTCCGCCACTGAAGGTGGGCTGGAAACCGTTGTGGAAAACTCGGTGGTGCTCGACGGCTCCGCCATGAATCAAATCATTAATATTGATATTGAGAATATGCAGGCGACGGCGCAATGTGGCGTTCCGCTGGAGGTGCTGGAAAATGCGTTGCGTGAAAAAGGTTACACCACGGGGCATTCTCCGCAGTCAAAGCCGCTGGCGCAGATGGGCGGCCTGGTAGCAACCCGCAGTATCGGGCAGTTCTCCACACTCTACGGCGCAATCGAAGATATGGTCGTTGGTCTGGAAGCAGTATTGGCTGATGGCACCGTCACACGCATTAAAAACGTGCCACGCCGCGCGGCTGGCCCGGACATTCGCCACATCATCATCGGTAACGAAGGTGCACTTTGCTATATCACTGAAGTAACAGTGAAAATCTTTAAATTCACCCCGGAAAACAACCTCTTCTACGGCTATATCCTGGAAGACATGAAAACCGGCTTCAACATCCTGCGTGAAGTCATGGTGGAAGGGTATCGTCCGTCGATCGCTCGTTTGTATGACGCTGAAGATGGCACCCAACACTTCACCCATTTTGCAGACGGAAAATGCGTGCTGATCTTTATGGCTGAAGGTAACCCTCGCATTGCGAAGGCGACGGGCGAAGGGATTGCGGAAATCGTTGCCCGCTACCCGCAATGCCAGCGCGTGGACAGCAAGCTGATCGAAACCTGGTTTAACAACCTGAACTGGGGACCGGATAAAGTGGCTGCCGAACGTGTGCAGATCCTCAAAACCGGCAACATGGGCTTTACCACTGAAGTGTCCGGCTGCTGGAGCTGCATCCACGAAATCTACGAAAGCGTTATTAACCGTATTCGTACTGAGTTCCCGCACGCCGACGACATCACCATGCTGGGCGGTCATTCCTCTCATAGCTATCAGAACGGCACCAACATGTACTTCGTCTACGATTACAACGTCGTTGACTGTAAGCCGGAAGAGGAAATCGACAAGTACCACAATCCGCTCAACAAGATCATCTGTGAAGAAACCATTCGCCTCGGCGGTTCGATGGTGCACCACCACGGTATCGGTAAACATCGCGTTCACTGGAGCAAACTGGAACACGGCAGCGCGTGGGCGTTGCTGGAAGGGCTGAAAAAGCAGTTCGATCCTAATGGCATTATGAATACGGGTACTATCTATCCGATTGAAAAATAATGTGTCAGGCAGCGTTCCGCGATGACGGGGCGTTGCCTTTTCGGCTTCTCAGGCGAGAAGCCGTTCTTATTACCGGACAATGAAGGGGTAAAGATGAACACTTCACCGGTGCGAATGGATGATTTACCGCTTAACCGTTTTCACTGCCGCATTGCTGCGCTCACTTTCGGCGCACACCTGACCGACGGTTATGTTCTCGGCGTCATTGGTTACGCCATTATTCAGCTTACGCCCGCCATGCAACTGACGCCGTTTATGGCGGGAATGATCGGCGGCTCGGCGCTCCTTGGTTTGTTCCTTGGCAGCCTGGTTCTTGGGTGGATCTCCGACCATATTGGTCGGCAAAAAATCTTCACCTTCAGCTTTTTGCTGATTACGCTTGCTTCGTTTTTACAATTTTTTGCCACCACGCCAGAGCATCTTATTGGACTGCGCATTTTGATTGGCATTGGTCTGGGAGGCGATTATTCAGTAGGTCACACCTTGCTGGCTGAATTTTCCCCGCGCCGCCATCGCGGTATTTTGCTGGGCGCATTCAGCGTGGTGTGGACCGTAGGCTATGTGCTGGCAAGTATTGCCGGACATCACTTTATTTCCGAAAACCCGGAGGCCTGGCGCTGGCTACTGGCATCGGCAGCTCTGCCCGCGTTGTTGATTACGTTATTACGCTGGGGAACGCCAGAATCACCACGCTGGCTACTGCGCCAGGGGCGTTTTGCAGAAGCTCACGCTATCGTGCATCGCTATTTTGGTCCCCATGTTTTACTGGGCGATGAAGTGGTAACGGCGACCCATAAACACATCAAAACCTTGTTCTCTTCGCGTTACTGGCGGCGAACGGCGTTTAACAGCGTCTTCTTTGTCTGCCTCGTAATCCCATGGTTTGTGATTTATACCTGGCTGCCAACTATCGCCCAGACTATTGGTCTGGAAGATGCGCTGACTGCCAGCCTGATGCTTAATGCGTTGTTAATTGTGGGCGCGCTGCTGGGATTAGTTCTGACGCACCTGCTGGCACATCGCAAATTTTTGCTGGGAAGTTTTTTGCTGCTGGCGGCAACGCTGGTAGTCATGGCCTGTTTGCCTTCCGGCAGTTCATTAACGCTGCTGCTTTTTGTTCTCTTCAGCACCACCATTTCGGCAGTCAGTAATCTGGTGGGCATTTTGCCTGCGGAAAGTTTTCCTACTGACATTCGCTCGCTGGGCGTCGGTTTTGCCACCGCCATGAGTCGACTTGGCGCGGCGGTAAGTACTGGCCTGCTGCCGTGGGTGCTGGCGCAGTGGGGAATGCAAGTCACCTTATTGCTCCTGGCGACAGTGTTGTTGGTTGGTTTTGTTGTGACCTGGCTATGGGCACCAGAAACTAAAGCCCTCCCGCTGGTGGCGGCGGGAAATGTAGGAGGTGCGAATGAACATTCTGTTAGCGTTTAAAGCCGAACCGGATGCCGGAATGCTGGCGGAAAAAGAGTGGCAGGCGGCGGCTCAGGGTAAAAGCGGACCGGATATTTCGCTACTGCGAAGTTTACTCGGTGCTGATGAACAGGCCGCTGCCGCGCTGCTGTTGGCGCAGAGAAAAAACGGTACGCCGATGTCTTTAACCGCGTTGAGCATGGGGGATGAACGGGCATTGCACTGGCTGCGCTATCTCATGGCTCTTGGGTTTGAGGAAGCTGTATTGCTGGAGACGGCGGCAGATCTGCGCTTTGCGCCGGAATTTGTCGCTCGCCATATTGCCGAATGGCAGCATCAGAATCCGCTGGATCTGATAATTACCGGCTGCCAAAGCAGCGAAGGGCAGAATGGGCAAACGCCATTTTTGCTGGCGGAAATGCTGGGCTGGCCCTGCTTCACCCAGGTGGAGCGTTTCACTCTCGACGCGCTGTTTATCACCCTCGAACAGCGTACTGAACATGGTTTGCGTTGTTGCCGGGTTCGCTTGCCTGCGGTGATTGCCGTGCGTCAGTGCGGTGAAGTGGCCTTGCCAGTACCGGGAATGCGCCAGCGAATGGCTGCGGGGAAAGCAGAAATTATCCGTAAAACTGTTGCTGCCGAAATGCCAGCGATGCAGTGTCTGCAACTGGCAAGAGCAGAGCAACGACGCGGAGCGACGCTGATTGATGGGCAAACGGTAGCAGAAAAAGCTCAAAAGCTATGGCAGGACTATTTACGCCAAAGGATGCAGCCATGAATATCGCAATTGTGACAATAAATCAGGAGAATGCCGCAATAGCAAGCTGGCTGGCGGCGCAGGATTTCAGCGGTTGTATCCTGGCGCACTGGCAGATTGAACCTCAGCCTGTAGTGGCGGAACAGGTGCTGGATGCGTTGGTGGAACAGTGGCAGCGAACGCCTGCGGACGTTGTTCTCTTTCCGCCGGGAACGTTTGGCGATGAACTGTCGACCCGGCTGGCCTGGCGTTTACATGGTGCAAGCATCTGCCAGGTGACTTCGTTAGATATTCCAACCGTAAGCGTGCGCAAATCCCACTGGGGAAATGCGCTAACGGCGACGCTGCAAACAGAAAAACGCCCGCTATGCCTTTCCCTGGCGCGTCAGGCGGGAGCAGCGAAAAACGCCACGTTGCCCTCTGGAATGCAACAACTGAACATTGTCCCGGGTGCGCTTCCCGACTGGCTGGTTAGCACAGAGGCTCTGAAAAATGTTACTCGCGACCCATTAGCTGAGGCCAGACGGGTGCTGGTGGTGGGGCAGGGCGGAGAGGCAGATAACCAGGAAATCGCTATGCTGGCAGAAAAGCTGGGAGCCGAAGTGGGCTACAGTCGGGCGCGAGTGATGAACGGTGGCGTTGATGCTGAAAAAGTGATTGGTATTTCCGGACATCTGCTGGCACCTGAGGTGTGTATTGTTGTTGGCGCTTCTGGCGCAGCAGCGTTAATGGCGGGCGTACGCAATAGCAAGTTTGTGGTGGCGATTAATCATGACGCCAGCGCTGCGGTATTTTCACAGGCAGATGTTGGCGTGGTTGATGACTGGAAAGTGGTGCTGGAGGCACTGGTGACAAACATTCACGCAGATTGCCAATAACGTGTTGCCGGATGATCCTGCCTACGGTTCTGGCCTGGGGACTTGTAGGCCTGATAAGACGCGTCAAGCGTCGCATCAGGCGCTGAATGTCGGATGTGGCGTGCGGCCTACAAATCAAACCAAATTCAATTGGTTACGATTATCCCGTCAAAGTAATTTTTTCGCTAACGTCCAGACCCCGGTATTCGTGGTGGAAAGCGCCACGACACCCGCGTTAATCGCATTACGCGCATCTTCTTCATCGCACACCAGCCCACCGGCAATCAGCGGTTGGCGGATTTTCTCTGTCACCCAGCCCAGCACTTTGGGCATACAGCCTGGCAGGATCTCAATACAATCCGGATTCGATTGCGCAACTTGCTTATCAATGTTGTGAAACGAAATTGAATCAACAATAAACAGGCGATGAATACAGAAAAAACCTTCCGCTCTTGCCGCTTTCAACATTGAGGCTTTGGTACTGATAATGCCGTCCGCCTCGGTCACCAGTTTCAAAAACTGAATCACGACTTCTTTATTTGACGCGCCTTCCAGCAAATCAACATGAATAAAAGCATATTTCCCGGCGTTCTTAATCTTTTTAACGATATTACTGATGGTGCAGATATTGCCGTACAACACGGAAATAAACTGGCATTCAGAGTCGATTGCCAGTTGCAGGCTGGCATTATCTTTAACGGCAGCAATCACCGGATTCTGGCGGAGCAGGTGTAAGAGGGGCATAAATTATCCTTATTATTTATCCAAAGCGGTAGGTGATGCCGAATCCGGAAGGCGGATAGCGCCACTGTTGTAGTGTGGATTCGTCGCACAGCAAACGGCAGGTGCCACACTCCAGGCAGCCGTGATAATCAACGCGTAAGTCACCTTCCGGTGTGAGCGAAAAAAGACCTGCCGGACAGGCGTTAATCAACCGTTGTACCATCTGACGCTCAACGGAGTCAGCCGGAACAATGTGCGGCGCATCAGCAACGCGCCAGAGATTATGGGCTACAGACATCGCAGACTCCTGATAACATCGCCCGCCAGATGCCACAGGCCATGACGACGTAAATGACGCCAGAATAACTGGCGCAGCGGTGGAACAGGTTTATCACCCTGATCCCATAAATCGCGGGAAATATCCTGCATTAACGCAGGCCACGCCCGATACCAGCCAGGGCGTTGCAAAAGCGCCGGAACATGCTGATAACGTTGTAGAACATCCCATAGCAGGCTGCGCTCTACGTTGTGATGATAAAGCGCAAACAGATTTTGCGGCTCGCGGTGCTGGCAGGCGCTTATCAGCGTTTGTGCCGCCGCCTGCGCGCCAGTCAGCGCCATATCCATGCCGCGCACGGAAATTCCGGTATTGACGCAACTGCGCAACGCATCGCCCACCAGCAGCCAGCCGTTACCGGCGTATTGCACCGGCATACTGTGCAAGCCACCTTCTGGCACCAGATGCGCACCATACTCCAGTGATTCCGTGTTTTTGATAAGCGGGCGCACTGCCGGATGCGCTTTAAAGCGAGTCAGCAGCTCGCTTGCCGGAACACGACTTTGCGTAAGGGAAGAGAGCGGGCAAACAATCCCTAACGAGAGCGTTTGTTGATTAGTATAAAGAAATGCGCCGCCGGGTAAGTCATCACAGATCCCGCCGCTGAACAGCAACGCTGCGCCTTCGTTATTCTCCAGATGAAAACGTTCTTCAATAGCGGATGTTTCCAGCGACAGCACTTCTTTGATCCCCAACGCCATCGCTTCGCCAGCAGGACGAGTCACTAACCCGTGACGCTCAGCCAGGACGCTGTTGGCACCTTCTGCCAGCACCACATAACGGGCGCGGAGAATATCGTCACCACAAATGACACCACACACCCTGCCGTTTTCTTCATACAGTGCATCCACCGTCGCACCAGGGATGCATTCGACACCTTCTTTTTCGGCTTCGGCAACCAGCCACGGATCGAACCGTGCACGTAATACACTCCAGGATTCACCGCCGGGCTGTAAGCTGGAAAACGTCGTTGCGCCATCCGGCGTTAACAGGGAAAGGCTTTCGTGAGTGATGCATCGTTCAAGAGGCGCGGTCAGATGAAACTGAGGGAGGAGTTCCGCGAGTGCATGGGTATATAACCGCCCGCCGGAAAGATTTTTGCTGCCGGGGATTTCAGCGCGTTCCAGTAACAAAACGGATAAACCCGCTCGCGCGCAGCGTAACGCGCAAGCGGTGCCTGCAATACCGGCACCAATAATAATAATGTCGCAGTCGTCTTCCATGTCATGCCCCAGATATCCAGAACACAACACCCTAACATAGCGTTACTTAAGGGAAATTGACCGCCGACACACTCTTATCATTCGCCGCGATAGATACAACCAGCGGTGCAGGTTTCTTTTACCATCACCGCACTTAACAGCGGCACAACGGGTTTAACCTGATCCCAAATCCATTTTGCTAAAACTTCGCTGGTCGGGTTTTCCAGGCCTGGAATATCATTGAGATAATGGTGATCGAGGCGCTCATAAGTTGGCTTAAACGCTGCTTTCAGTTCAGCGAAATCGATAATCCAGCCCGTATGCGGATCGACTTCCCCGGTAATTTCCAGTCGCACCATAAAGGAATGCCCGTGCAGGCGACCACATTTATGCCCTTCCGGGACGTGTGGTAAGCGGTGAGCGGCTTCGAAGGTGAAATCTTTAAATAACGTGGTGGACATCATAATTTCTCTACAGGACGATAAAACCGCCGTAGAGTACCGGAAAGGCTGTTTTTTCGCATTATCTAAAACGACTTTGTTGCGCAAAATCGCTGATTTATCTTAATGATTGGCTAAATTCATTTGTTTTTCATTAGGTTGGTTAATCTATTTTGTTGTTAAAGACTATTGCTAAAACAGGTTAGTCGATTTGGTTATTAGTTATCGCTATCCCGTCTTTAATCCACACCGTTCACCCCGTTAACCTTACCTTCTCTTCTGTTTTATGGGCGCTGACAGGGCGCAGAAACAGCTTTGCTTACTGGAACATAACGACGCATGACGACACAGGTCCCACCTTCCGCGTTGCTTCCGTTGAACCCGGAGCAACTGGTACGCCTTCAGGCGGCCACGACCGATTTAACTCCCACCCAGCTTGCCTGGGTTTCTGGCTATTTCTGGGGCGTGCTCAATCAGCAGCCTGCTGCGCTTGCAGCGACGCCAGCTCCCGCCGCAGAAATGCCGGGTATAACTATTATCTCCGCCTCGCAAACCGGCAATGCGCGCCGTGTTGCTGAAGCATTACGTGATGATTTATTAGCGGCAAAACTGAACGTTAAGCTGGTGAACGCGGGCGACTATAAATTCAAACAAATCGCCAGCGAAAAACTGCTTATCGTGGTGACGTCAACGCAAGGAGAAGGGGAACCGCCGGAAGAAGCCGTCGCGCTGCATAAGTTCCTGTTCTCCAAAAAAGCGCCGAAGCTGGAAAACACCGCATTTGCCGTGTTTAGCCTCGGCGATAGCTCTTATGAATTTTTCTGCCAGTCCGGGAAAGATTTTGACAGCAAGCTGGCGGAACTGGGTGGTGAACGCCTGCTCGACCGTGTCGATGCCGATGTTGAATACCAGGCTGCTGCCAGCGAGTGGCGCGCCCGCGTGGTTGATGCGCTTAAATCGCGTGCGCCTGTCGCGGCACCTTCGCAATCCGTCGCTACTGGCGCGGTAAATGAAATCCACACCAGCCCGTACAGCAAAGACGCGCCGCTGGTGGCTAGCCTCTCTGTTAACCAGAAAATTACCGGGCGTAACTCTGAAAAAGACGTTCGCCATATCGAAATTGACTTAGGTGACTCGGGCCTGCGTTACCAGCCGGGTGACGCGCTGGGCGTCTGGTATCAGAACGATCCGGCACTGGTGAAAGAACTTGTCGAACTGCTGTGGCTGAAAGGCGATGAACCTGTCACCGTCGAGGGCAAAACGTTGCCTCTGAACGAAGCGCTACAGTGGCACTTCGAACTGACCGTCAACACCGCCAACATTGTTGAGAATTACGCCACGCTTACCCGCAGCGAAACACTGCTGCCGCTGGTGGGCGATAAAGCGAAGTTACAGCATTACGCCGCGACGACGCCGATTGTCGACATGGTGCGTTTCTCCCCGGCACAGCTTGATGCCGAAGCGCTAATTAATCTGCTGCGCCCGCTGACGCCGCGTCTCTATTCCATTGCCTCCTCGCAGGCGGAAGTCGAGAACGAAGTACACGTCACCGTTGGTGTGGTGCGTTACGACGTGGAAGGCCGCGCCCGTGCCGGTGGTGCCTCCAGCTTCCTCGCTGACCGCGTGGAAGAAGAGGGCGAAGTCCGCGTATTTATCGAACATAACGATAACTTCCGCCTACCAGCCAATCCAGAAACCCCGGTGATTATGATTGGCCCAGGCACCGGTATTGCGCCGTTCCGCGCCTTTATGCAGCAACGCGCCGCCGACGAAGCGCCAGGTAAAAACTGGCTGTTCTTTGGTAATCCGCACTTTACGGAAGACTTCCTGTACCAGGTGGAGTGGCAGCGCTACGTCAAAGATGGCGTGCTGACACGTATCGATCTTGCCTGGTCGCGCGACCAAAAAGAAAAAGTTTACGTACAAGACAAACTGCGCGAACAGGGCGCGGAGCTGTGGCGCTGGATCAATGATGGTGCCCACATTTATGTCTGCGGCGACGCTAATCGCATGGCGAAAGACGTTGAGCAGGCACTTCTGGAAGTGATTGCCGAATTTGGTGGCATGGACACCGAAGCGGCGGATGAATTTTTAAGTGAGCTGCGCGTAGAGCGCCGTTATCAGCGAGATGTCTACTAATGAGCGAAAAACATCCAGGGCCTTTAGTGGTCGAAGGTAAACTGACAGACGCCGAGCGCATGAAGCTTGAAAGCAACTACCTGCGCGGCACCATTGCGGAAGATTTAAACGACGGTCTGACCGGCGGCTTTAAGGGCGATAACTTCCTGCTGATCCGCTTCCACGGCATGTATCAGCAGGATGACCGCGACATCCGCGCCGAACGTGCTGAACAGAAGCTGGAGCCGCGCCATGCGATGCTGTTGCGCTGTCGTCTGCCGGGTGGCGTGATCACCACCAAACAGTGGCAAGCGATCGATAAATTTGCCGGTGAAAACACCATCTATGGCAGCATTCGCCTGACCAACCGCCAGACGTTTCAGTTCCACGGCATTCTGAAAAAGAACGTCAAACCGGTGCACCAGATGCTGCACTCGGTCGGTCTTGATGCGCTGGCGACAGCTAACGACATGAACCGTAACGTACTCTGCACCTCGAACCCTTACGAGTCGCAGCTGCACGCGGAAGCGTACGAGTGGGCGAAGAAGATTTCTGAGCATCTGTTGCCTCGTACCCGCGCGTATGCGGAGATCTGGCTCGACCAGGAAAAAGTCGCCACTACTGATGAAGAACCGATCCTTGGTCAGACCTACCTGCCGCGTAAGTTCAAAACCACGGTAGTGATCCCGCCGCAGAACGATATCGATCTGCATGCCAACGACATGAACTTCGTGGCAATCGCCGAAAACGGCAAGCTGGTAGGCTTCAACCTGCTGGTGGGCGGTGGGCTTTCTATCGAACACGGCAACAAGAAAACCTACGCCCGCACGGCGAGCGAGTTTGGCTATCTGCCGCTGGAGCATACGCTGGCGGTGGCCGAAGCCGTCGTGACAACTCAGCGTGACTGGGGTAACCGAACCGATCGTAAAAATGCCAAAACCAAATACACGCTGGAGCGCGTGGGGGTTGAGACGTTTAAAGCGGAAGTGGAGCGTCGCGCGGGGATCAAATTTGAACCGATCCGTCCATATGAGTTCACCGGACGAGGCGATCGTATTGGCTGGGTTAAGGGCATTGATGATAACTGGCACCTGACGCTGTTTATCGAAAATGGTCGCATCCTTGATTATCCGGGGCGTCCGCTGAAAACCGGCCTGCTGGAGATCGCGAAGATCCACAAAGGCGATTTCCGCATTACGGCGAACCAGAATCTGATCATCGCCGGTGTACCGGAAAGCGAGAAAGCGAAGATCGAGAAGATCGCCAAAGAGAGCGGTTTAATGAATGCCGTCACGCCGCAGCGTGAAAACTCGATGGCCTGCGTGTCATTCCCGACTTGCCCGCTGGCGATGGCGGAAGCGGAGCGTTTCCTGCCGTCTTTTATCGACAACATCGATAATTTAATGGCGAAACATGGTGTCAGCGATGAGCATATCGTGATGCGTGTAACAGGCTGCCCGAACGGTTGTGGTCGCGCGATGCTGGCGGAAGTGGGCCTGGTGGGTAAAGCACCGGGTCGCTACAATCTGCATCTTGGCGGCAACCGCATTGGGACACGTATCCCACGGATGTATAAAGAAAACATCACCGAGCCGGAAATCCTGGCGTCGCTTGATGAACTGATAGGGCGCTGGGCGAAAGAGCGCGAAGCGGGTGAAGGCTTCGGCGACTTTACGGTGCGTGCGGGCATCATTCGCCCGGTGCTCGATCCGGCGCGCGATTTGTGGGATTAACCATCAGCCCGGTCTTGTAGGCCTGATAAGACGCGTGAGCGTCGCATCAGGCAAGGCAAACAGTGAGGAATCTATGTCCAAACTCGATCTAAACGCCCTGAACGAACTGCCGAAGGTAGATCGCATTCTGGCGCTGGCAGAAACTAACGCCGAACTGGAAAAACTGGACGCTGAAGGCCGCGTTGCCTGGGCGCTGGATAATCTGCCCGGTGAATATGTACTTTCTTCCAGCTTTGGCATTCAGGCGGCGGTGAGCCTGCATCTGGTGAATCAGATTCACCCGGATATTCCGGTGATCCTCACCGACACCGGCTATCTGTTCCCGGAAACCTACCGCTTTATTGACGAGTTAACGGACAAACTCAAGCTCAACCTGAAAGTGTACCGCGCTACCGAAAGCGCCGCCTGGCAGGAAGCACGCTACGGCAAACTGTGGGAACAGGGCGTTGAAGGCATTGAAAAGTACAATGACATCAACAAAGTCGAACCGATGAACCGGGCGCTGAAAGAACTGAATGCGCAAACGTGGTTTGCTGGCCTGCGCCGCGAACAATCCGGCAGCCGCGCCAATTTACCGGTGCTGGCAATTCAGCGTGGCGTATTTAAAGTGCTGCCGATTATCGACTGGGATAACCGAACTATTTATCAGTACCTGCAAAAACATGGCCTGAAATATCACCCATTATGGGATGAAGGATATTTATCGGTCGGTGATACCCATACAACCCGTAAATGGGAACCTGGCATGTCGGAAGAAGAAACACGTTTCTTTGGCTTAAAAAGGGAATGTGGATTGCACGAAGGGTAAATATTGCCGGATAAATTAAACGCCTCTGTCAGAAATGATGGGGGCGTTTTTATTTTGCGAGCAGTATTCCTGATTTTAAACGTGAACGCCGCTGGAAGAATTATCAGGTATAGAATGGCGTCGGGTGCTTGAGGCTGTCTGGCGTTAAGCATTCGCGAGGTTCCAGATGGACAAAAGCCCCAGGCGATATTTCTATCAACCTGAGGCTTACGTTCGAACCCAAACAATTCGAATGTTAGTCTCTTCTTTGCAGGGAGGCAAGACATGCTGACAAAATATGCCCTTGTGGCAATCATCGTACTGTGTTGTACAGTACTGGGATTCACGCTGATGGTAGGTGACTCGTTGTGTGAGTTGAGTATCAGAGAACGTGGTATGGAGTTTAAGGCAGTTCTCGCTTACGAATCGAAGAAGTAGCCACCACGCGGGGGTAAAACCCCGCGTACTGAATTGTGATGGTTTGGTCTCCTGCACCCTTTTTTAAAATTTATATTTTTTATGTGAATATATAGTCTCTATTTATTATTATGAATTTCAAATGAAAATCATTAATTTATTCATAATGTAAATGTTTTATTGGCTGATATATATCACAGATAATTTTTAAAATATGCGTAAATATCCTTTAAGTTTACTGAAGGATAAAAATATTGTGACTTTTTTTGATTTCTGGGGAAAAACCCGACGCGGCGAGAAAGACGGGGGCGACGACTATCACCTTCTTTGCTGGCATTCGCTGGATGTAGCCGCGATGGGCTATTTAATGGTTAAAAGAAATTGCTTCGGGCTGGCTGATTATTTTCGTCAATTAGGGATTTCTGACAAGGAACAGGCGGCTCAATTTTTCGCCTGGTTGCTGTGCTGGCACGATATTGGAAAATTTGCCCGCTCTTTTCAACAACTTTACCTGCCCCCTGAACTCAAGATTCAGGAAGGTGCCAGAAAAAATTACGAAAAAATCTCTCATTCAACGCTGGGCTACTGGTTGTGGAATCATTATTTAAGTGAATGTCAGGAGTTACTTCCTTCATCTTCGCTCTCTCCGCGCAAACTTAGGCGAGTGATAGAAATGTGGATGCCCGTGACGACAGGGCATCATGGTCAGCCCCCTGATCGTATGGATGAATTGGATAATTTTCTGCCTGAAGACAAAGCTGCAGCACGAGATTTTCTCCTTGAAATCAAACCACTGTTTCCGCTCATAGAGATCCCCGCATTCTGGGATGATGATGAGGGCATTGAACTTATAAAACACCTTTCCTGGTATATCTCTGCAACCGTCGTGCTCGCAGACTGGACGGGTTCGTCAACGCGATTTTTTCCACGCGTCGCACACCCAATGGATATTAAAGGTTACTGGCAGAAAACTTTAATTCAGGCTCAAAACGCCTTAACCGTCTTTCCTCTAAAAGCAAAAGTCGCGCCTTTCAACGGAATTAATACGCTGTTTCCTTTTATTGAGAATCCGACACCGTTACAGCAAAAGGTGCTGGATCTGGATATCAGCCAGCAAGGACCGCAGTTATTTATTCTGGAAGATGTGACTGGCGCAGGTAAAACAGAAGCGGCGCTTATCCTGGCGCACAGGTTGATAGCTGCGGGGAAAGCTCAGGGGCTGTTTTTTGGTCTGCCAACAATGGCAACGGCCAATGCCATGTACGATCGGCTGGTCAAAACCTGGCTTGCTTTCTATTCGCCAGAATCCCGCCCCAGCCTGGTGCTGGCACATAGTGCCCGCACATTAATGGACCGCTTTAATGAATCACTCTGGTCTGGTGATTTAGTCGGGTCAGAAGAACCGGATGAACAAACGTTCAGTCAGGGATGTGCGGCCTGGTTTGCCGACAGTAACAAGAAGGCGTTGCTGGCTGAAATTGGCGTCGGCACGCTGGATCAGGCGATGATGGCGGTGATGCCGTTCAAACATAATAATCTGCGGCTTCTGGGGCTGAGTAACAAAATCCTGCTGGCTGATGAGATCCACGCCTGTGACGCTTACATGTCGTGCATTCTTGAAGGGTTGATCGAGCGGCAGGCGCGTGGCGGAAACAGCGTTATTTTGCTTTCTGCCACGTTATCTCAACAGCAGCGCGACAAACTCGTCGCTGCCTTTGCGCGGGGTACAGAGGGCCAGCAAGAAGCTCCGTTCCTGGAAAAGGATGATTACCCCTGGCTGACGCATGTCACGAAATCCGATGTGAACTCACACCGGGTAGCGACGCGCAAAGACGTTGAGCGTAGCGTCAGCGTGGGTTGGCTTCATAGTGAACAAGAGTGTATTGCGCGTATCGAATCGGCGGTAAGTCAGGGGAAATGCATCGCCTGGATCCGGAATTCTGTCGATGACGCTATTAAGGTTCATCGTCAGCTGCTTGCCCGCGGCGTCATTCCTGCTTCCAGCCTTTCACTTTTTCATAGCCGCTTTGCTTTTAGCGATCGCCAGCGAATTGAAACGGAGACACTGGCACGCTTTGATAAATATTGTAGTTTACAGAGAGCGTCGCAAGTCATTGTTTGTACACAAGTAATTGAGCAAAGCGTGGATATTGACCTGGACGAAATGATCTCCGACCTGGCCCCTGTTGATTTGCTGATTCAGCGAGCAGGACGATTACAGCGGCATATCCGCGATATTAATGGTCAGTTAAAGCGTGACGGAAAGGACGAGCGTTCCCCCCCTGAATTGCTGATTCTGGCTCCCGTCTGGGACGACTCTCCTGGCGACGAATGGTTTGGCAGTGCCATGCGTAACAGTGCATTTGTCTATCCCGATCATGGGCGAATCTGGCTGACGCAGCGTGTGCTGCGTGAGCAAGGTGCTATTCAGATGCCACACGCAGCCCGGCTTCTTATTGAATCCGTCTACGGTGAGGACGTGGTAATGCCGGAAGGATTTGCCCGCAGCGAGCAGGAGCAAGTGGGCAAATATTACTGCGATCGCGCAATGGCTAAAAAGTTTGTGCTGAACTTCAGGCCCGGCTATGCCGCCAATATCAACGATTACCTCCCGGAAAAACTGTCGACACGTCTGGCTGAGGAGTCTGTTTCCCTGTGGCTGGCTACCTGTATTGACGGTGTGGTGAAGCCTTATGCCACCGGTGCTCACGCATGGGAAATGAGCGTTGTCAGAGTGCGCCGAAGCTGGTGGAAAAAACATCGGGATGAGTTTTCTTTACTGGAGGGAGAGGCGTTCAGGCTGTGGTGCATTGAACAGCGACAAGATCCGGAGATGGCAAACGTGATTTTAGTCAACGATGACGAAAGTTGCGGGTATTCGGCTACGGAAGGATTGATTGGCAAGGTTGGTTGAGATGTCTGCGACAGGACTCTCTGAATAGTTGATACACCGAAAAGGATGGAAAGATGGACAACCGACCTGGGATGGTCTTTTTTACGAGAGGATGCGTATGAACTCGTTTTCACTTCTGACAACCCCGTGGTTGCCTGTTCGTTTTAAAGACGGAACGACAGGCAAGCTGGCACCAGTCGATCTGGCTGATGAAAATGTTGTCGATATCGCTGCGCCGCGGGCAGATCTCCAGGGTGCGGTATGGCAGTTTTTGCTGGGGCTACTACAAACCAGCTTCGCGCCAAAAGATCATCGTCGTTGGGATGATATCTGGGAAGACGGACTGGAAGCTGAAAAGCTACGGGAAGCATTGCAGTCATTAGAACATGCTTTCCAGTTTGGGCCAGATTCCCCTTCATTTATGCAGGATTTCGAGGCGCTCAAGGGAGATAAAGTTCAGGTCGCTTCGCTACTGCCTGAGATTCCCGGCGCTCAAACAACGAAGTTTAATAAAGACCACTTTATTAAGCGTGGCGTGACTGAACACGTATGCCCTCATTGTTCCGCGTTAGCTCTGTTCTCCCTACAGTTAAATGCGCCATCAGGCGGCAAAGGCTATCGCACCGGTTTGCGCGGCGGTGGGCCGATGACCACTCTGATTGAATTACAGGAATATCAAGGCAATCAACAAACGCCCTTGTGGCGCAAACTGTGGCCCAATGTGATGCCGCAGGATGAAGCCGACTTACCGCTACCCAAAAAATTTGACGATCTGGTTTTCCCCTGGCTTGGCCCGACGCGAACCAGCGAACTGGCCGGTGCGGTGGTAACCCATGATCAGGTCAATAAACTCCAGGCTTACTGGGGAATGCCGCGCCGTATTCGTATTGATTTTAATACCACGACAGTCGGCAACTGCGATATTTGCGGTGAACAGAGCGACGCGCTCCTGAGCCTGATGACGACCAAAAATTACGGTGCGAATTATGCCATGTGGCAGCATCCCTTAACGCCTTACCGTATACCACTTAAAGAGGGTGGCGAGTTTTACTCGGTCAAACCACAACCGGGCGGTTTAATCTGGCGCGACTGGTTAGGCCTTATCGAAACGGGTAAATCAGAAAACAATACGGAACTTCCCGCGCTGGTGGTGAAACTCTTTAATGCCAGCAGTCTGAAACAGGCAAAAGTAGGCCTGTGGGGATTTGGCTATGATTTCGACAACATGAAAGCGCGCTGTTGGTACGAACACCATTTCCCGCTGCTGCTCAAGAAAAAAGAAGGCCAGATACCGAAACTGCGTCTGGCTGCGCAAACGGCTTCACGGATTCTAAGTCTGTTACGAAGTGCATTGAAAGAAGCGTGGTTCTCCGATCCAAAAGGTGCACGGGGTGATTTCAGTTTTGTGGATATCGACTTCTGGAACAAAACTCAGCATCGCTTCCTGAGGTTAGTGCGCCAAATTGAAGAAGGTCAGGATGCGGACGAATTACTCGGCAAATGGCAAAAGGAAATTTGGTTATTCGCGCGTCAGGATTTTGACGAGCGTGTATTCACCAATCCATATGAGCCTGTTGATTTGAAACGCGTTATGACCGCGCGCAAGAAATATTTCACAACATCGGCGGAGAAGCAAAGTGCTAAAGCCGCCAGGGAGAAAAAGCAGGAGGCTGCTGAATGAGTATTGTAAAAGAGGAGCACAAAGCCACGCTGCGTAAATGGCGCGAAGAGTTGCAGGCTAAACGCGGCAATCGTGCAAGTCTGCGGCGTAGCACAACGGTTAATGATGTTTGCTTGTCAGAAGGGTTTCGTTCTCTGCTGATGCAGACCCACACTTTGTGGAAAATTGAAGCACAAGAGTGGCGTTTTACCGCACTGGCGCTGGTCGCCGCAGTTAGCGCCAATGTAAAAGCTATTGATGAACGGCAGCCTTTTGCCGCGCAGCTGGCGGCGGTAATGTCAAAGGGGCGTTTTACTCGTCTGTCGGCAGTAAAAACACCGGATGAATTACTGCGCCAGTTACGCCGCGCAGTCAGATTATTAAACGGTTCCGTCAATCTTGACTCTCTGGCAGAGGGGGTCTTCCGTTGGTGCCAGGAGAGCGACGACCTGCTCAATCATCACCGCCGCCAGCAGCGGCCAACCGAATTTATCCGTATCCGCTGGGCGCTGGAATATTACCAGGCTGGCGACGCCGATAACGAACAAAATCAATAAAGGACTATCTCATGACAACATTTATTCAGCTTCATTTGTTAACCGCTTACCCTGCTGCCAACCTTAACCGTGATGATACCGGTGCGCCAAAAACTGTGGTGCTGGGTGGAGCAACGCGTCTGCGCGTTTCCTCGCAAAGTCTGAAACGTGCGTGGCGCACTTCTGCACTTTTTGAACAGGCACTGGCGGGCCATATTGGTATTCGCAGTGGGCGTATTGCGCGTGAGGCGGCAACTATCCTGATTGAGAAAGGGATTGAAGATAAAAAAGCCATCGAATGGTCGGCAAAAATTGCTGATTATCTTGGGAAAGCTAAAAATGACAAAAAACCAAAAGATCCGCTCACTAACGCCGAAACTGAACAGTTAGTCCATATCAGCCCGGCAGAATTTGACGCCGTAAAAGCGCTGGCCCATCAGCTTGCAGAAGAAAAGCGCGCGCCAAAAGAGGAAGATCTCGCGTTGTTACGCAAAGACCGTATGGCGGTAGATATTGCCATGTTTGGTCGTATGCTGGCGAATAAACCCGAGTTTAATGTTGAAGCCGCCTGCCAGGTAGCGCACGCATTTGGTGTCAGTGAAACGATTGTCGAAGATGATTTTTTCACCGCCGTTGATGATTTGCGCCAGGCTTCTGAAGATGCCGGTGCCGGGCATCTTGGTGAAACCGGATTCGGTTCTGCACTGTTCTACACCTATATCTGCATTGATAAAGATCTGCTGGTCGAAAACCTTGGCGGTGACGAAGCGTTAGCTAATCAGACCATACGTGCCTTTACGGAAGCCGCACTTAAAGTCTCCCCAACCGGCAAACAGAACAGCTTTGCCAGCCGTGCCTACGCCTCCTGGGCGCTGGCAGAAAAAGGCACCGATCAACCGCGTTCTCTGGCGGCAGCTTTCTATGAACCCATTAATGGCACCCGTCAGTTAGAGGTGGCGGTGCAGCGTATTACAACTCTTCGCGAAAATATGAATACGGTCTACGAACAGAAGACCGATTACGCAAGTTTTGACGTGATGAACAAACAGGGAAGCATGAAGGACGTGCTGGACTTTATCTGCGCGTAAGGGGCGGCTTATGAGCCAATATCTGATTTTTCAGCTTCATGGGCCGATGGCATCCTGGGGCGTCGATGCCCCCGGCGAAGTGCGTCATACCCATGAACTGCCTTCGCGCTCAGCATTGCTGGGGCTGCTGGCTGCCGGGGTAGGGATCCGGCGTGATGATACCGAACGCTTAAACGCGTTTAATCGCCACTATTCACTGGTGGTTTGCGCCAGCCGTAACCCGCGCTGGGCACGGGATTATCACACGGTCCAGATGCCAAAAGAGGTGCGTAAAGCACGTTATTTCAGCCGTCGCGAAGAGTTGAGCGACCCTGAGCTTTTGAGCGCGATTATCTCCCGGCGCGACTACTACACCGATGCCTGGTGGATGGTGGCGGTGGCAACAACCCCCGATGCGCCTTACAGCCTCGAACAGTTGCAGGACGGTTTACGCCATCCGGTTTTTCCGCTTTATCTGGGGCGAAAAAGTCATCCGCTGGCGTTACCACTTGCGCCGTTACTGCTCGAAGGCAACGCGTCTGATGTCTTACGTAACGCATACCAACAGTATCAGGATCGTTTCCGCGAACTGAAAGTCTCACTCCCGAAACTTCAGGATGAATGCTGGTGGGAAGGGGAGCACGATGGTTTGGTCGCAAGCAAAATATTACGCCGCCGGGATGTTCCTTTAAATCGTCAGCAGTGGCTGTTTGGGGAACGCACCATCAATCAGGGGCCGTGGCTCAGCAAGGAGGAACCATGTACCTCTCAAGAATAACCTTACATACCGGCCAGCTTTCGCCTGCGCAGTTGCTGCATCTGGTGGATCGCGGTGAATATGTGATGCATCAGTGGTTGTGGGATCTCTTCCCTGGCGGCAAAGAAAGGCAATTTCTTTATCGTCGGGAAGAACTCCAGGGCGCGTTTCGCTTTTTTGTCCTCTCGCAGGAACGCCCGGCGGAAAGTGAAACTTTCACCATCGAATGCCGGTCATTTACGCCCGAGCTGAGTACCGGACAACAACTTTGTTTCAACCTGCGGGCGAATCCAACAATCTGTAAAGCGGGCAAGCGCCACGATCTGCTGATGGAGGCGAAACGGCAGGTGAGGGGACAGGCGGAAGGAAGTGATGTCTGGTTGCATCAACAACAGGCGGCGCTGGACTGGCTGGCAGCGCAGGGGGAAAGAAGTGGTTTTACACTACTGGATACCTCGGTTGATGCCTACCGACAACAACAACTGCGGCGGGAAAACTCCTGGCAACTGATCCAGTTCAGTAGTGTGGATTATACGGGGATGCTTACGGTCACCGATCCTGGGTTATTTCTGCAACGTCTCAGTCAGGGGTATGGCAAAAGCCGGGCGTTCGGTTGTGGTCTGATGCTGATCAAACCTGGAGCAGAGGCGTGACGTTTGTACCGCTGAGCCCGATCCCGTTAAAAGATCGCACCTCCATGATCTTCCTCCAGTACGGTCAAATCGACGTACTGGACGGCGCTTTCGTGCTGATCGACAAAACCGGGATCCGCACGCACATTCCGGTGGGATCGGTCGCCTGCATTATGCTCGAACCGGGAACGAGAGTTTCCCACGCGGCGGTGCATCTGGCCGCCACGGTGGGGACGCTACTGGTCTGGGTCGGTGAAGCGGGTGTTCGCGTCTACTCTTCCGGACAACCCGGTGGGGCGCGTGCTGATAAGTTACTCTACCAGGCAAAGCTGGCTTTAACGGAAGATCTACGCCTGAAGGTGGTGCGCAAAATGTATGAATTACGTTTTCGTGAGCCACCGCCAGCTCGCCGTTCAGTGGAGCAGTTACGGGGAATTGAGGGATCCCGCGTTCGCCAGACGTATGCATTACTGGCGAAACAATATGGTGTGAAATGGAATGGTCGCAAATACGATCCTAAAGACTGGGAAAAAGGCGATGTTGTCAATCGTTGCATCAGTGCTGCCACATCATGCCTGTACGGTATTTCTGAAGCTGCAGTATTAGCTGCGGGATATGCGCCCGCTATTGGTTTTATCCATAGCGGCAAACCGCTTTCATTTGTTTATGACATAGCCGATATCATTAAATTTGATTTGGTTGTGCCAAAGGCATTTGAAATAGCAGCGAGGCAACCCGCAGAACCAGATAAAGAAGTCAGGTTGGCCTGTCGCGATATTTTCCGTAGTAGTAAATTAACGGGCAAGTTAATTCCGTTAATTGAGGAAGTGCTTGCCGCTGGTGAAATTGAACCACCACAACCCGCGCCGGATATGTTACCGCCTGCCATCCCTGAACCTGAAACGTTAGGCGATAGCGGTCATCGAGGACGCGGCGGATGAGTATGATCGTAGTTGTAACGGAAAATGTTCCTCCACGTTTACGTGGACGGCTCGCTATCTGGCTACTGGAAGTGCGTGCCGGTGTGTATGTCGGAGATACATCCAAACGTATTCGGGAGATGATCTGGCAGCAAATCTCTCAACTGGCAGGTTGCGGAAATGTAGTGATGGCTTGGGCGACCAATACCGAGTCAGGTTTTGAATTTCAGACCTGGGGTGAAAATAGACGTATTCCGGTGGATTTGGATGGGTTGCGTTTGGTTTCTTTTCTTCCTGTTGATAATCAATAAGTTATCCGTTCTTTAAAAATAAGGAAATGTTTTAATTTAGTTGGTAGATTGTTGATGCGGAATAAATTTGTTTAAAAATAGTTATGTATGCTTAGTGTGTTCCCCGCGCCAGCGGGGATAAACCGCCGCGCAAATCCAGCGAGCCGCCGACGCTCAGTGTTCCCCGCGCCAGCGGGGATAAACCGTTGCAAACCGTGGCAAACGCAATTAACAAAAAGTGTTCCCCGCGCCAGCGGGGATAAACCGATTGTTATAATTATTTATTGAAATATCATTCCGTGTTCCCCGCGCCAGCGGGGATAAACCGAATCTATTGTGAATTTGAAATGGTCCAGCACTGTGTTCCCCGCGCCAGCGGGGATAAACCGGGTAAAAACACGGTCTGAACCGACATTCATGTGTGTTCCCCGCATCAGCGGGGATAAACCGGGCGCACTGGATGCGATGATGGATATCACTTAGAATTCCCCGCCCCTGCGGTAGAACTCCCAGCTCCCATTTTCAAACCCATCAAGACGCCTTCGCCAGCTCCTTCACCAACGGTAGCATTATCCGCATAACGTCACGGCAGCGACGTTCTATTCTTCCAGGAAGTGCCTTATCAATATGTTGTTGATTATCCAGTCTTACGTCATGCCAGCTATTTCCCGCAGGGAATGCAGCTGTTTTTGCGCGTTGCTGATAACCATCCTTATTCCCAAGATTCCAATTTGTTGCTTCTACCGAAAGTACGGCAATACCGGCTTTGTCGAAAACTTCGGCGTCATTACAACAGCCAGTACCCTTCGGATAATTTTTATTCAAACCCGGATTGGTCGTTGCGGCAATTCCATGACTACGCGCAATTGCCAGTGCCCTGTCGCGCGTTAATTTCCTTACTGCTTCAGGGGTTTTTACACCACTGTTGAAATACAATTTATCGCCAACAATTAAGTTATCGAGATTAATCACCAGCAGCGTATTTTTCTTTTCGGTGTCACTCATCCGCTTGAGTAAATTCTCAGCACCTAATTTCCCTTCCTCTTCACCACTGGTCGCCACAAATCGAATACCATACTCGGTAGGCGTATTTTTCAGGCGTTCTGCCAATTCCAGCATGACACCTAAACCTGCGGCGTTATCATCCATTCCTTGTAACGTCAGTCCGCCGAGATTGGCATCGGCGTCAGCATCGCTCAGCGGGGCGTAAGTATCCAGATGCGCCATAATGATGATCTGCTGCGGCGCTTTGCCTTCATGAGCGGCAATCACCGTACTTCCCGTCACGTTATGCCAGCTCTTGCGATTATCGCGGGCGGTATAAATATACCGACTATTAAATGTCCGAATATCACTGCGATAACCCATTTGCTGAAACTGTTGGCGAATATAATCGGCAGATAACATTTCTGCAGGAGTTCCGGTCATGCGTCCCGGAAAGAAAGTAGCAATATGTCGTGCCTGGGTATTAGCAAAATCGCCAGGTTTAGGTGACGAGGCGTGTACGGGGAGAATAAAGCATACGCCGAGCGCCAGGGCAGCGGTACGGTGGCGCAATGCGGAAAACATAGTGAGTCCTTAAATACCATGCAAATTTTTTTACCGCCATAGTATGAAACTGCCGCTGCGCTAAAACAATTTCAAATCTTCCTAAACGCCCGAAATCCGGTGCCTTAAGCACTTTTTGATATTAGCTTTGCCAAATCGTTATTCCGTTAAGGAACTACTCATTCTAATTGGTAATTTCATTCGCTCTCTTACGCTCCCTATAGTCGAAACATCTGATGGCAAGAAAATAGCGGTATTGCAAAGGAACGGTTATGGATCAAAAACGACTTACTCACCTGCGGCAACTGGAGGCGGAAAGCATCCACATTATTCGCGAGGTGGCGGCAGAATTCTCAAATCCGGTGATGCTCTACTCTATCGGTAAAGATTCCAGCGTCATGCTGCATCTGGCGCGCAAGGCGTTTTATCCAGGTACGCTGCCTTTCCCGTTGCTGCATGTCGATACCGGCTGGAAATTCCGCGAGATGTATGAGTTCCGCGATCGTACGGCGAAAGCCTACGGCTGCGAGCTGCTGGTGCATAAAAACCCGGAAGGCGTGGCGATGGGGATTAATCCATTCGTTCATGGCAGCGCGAAACATACCGATATTATGAAAACTGAAGGCCTGAAACAGGCGCTGAATAAATACGGTTTTGATGCCGCCTTCGGTGGTGCACGCCGCGACGAAGAGAAATCCCGCGCTAAAGAGCGAATCTACTCTTTCCGTGACCGCTTCCATCGCTGGGATCCGAAAAATCAGCGTCCGGAGCTGTGGCACAACTACAACGGGCAAATTAACAAAGGCGAAAGCATCCGCGTCTTCCCGCTCTCTAACTGGACCGAGCAGGATATCTGGCAATACATCTGGCTGGAAAATATCGACATTGTTCCGCTGTATCTCGCTGCAGAACGTCCGGTTCTGGAACGCGACGGTATGTTGATGATGATTGATGACAACCGTATCGACCTGCAACCGGGCGAAGTGATTAAAAAACGGATGGTGCGTTTCCGTACGCTGGGCTGCTGGCCGCTGACCGGCGCGGTGGAGTCAAATGCACAAACACTGCCGGAGATCATCGAAGAGATGCTGGTCTCCACCACCAGTGAACGTCAGGGCCGCGTGATTGACCGCGACCAGGCGGGATCCATGGAGCTGAAAAAACGTCAGGGGTATTTTTAAGATGAACACCGCACTTGCACAACAAATCGCCAATGAAGGCGGCGTCGAAGCCTGGATGATTGCGCAACAACATAAAAGCCTGCTGCGTTTTCTGACCTGTGGTAGCGTCGATGACGGCAAAAGTACCCTGATTGGTCGCCTGCTGCACGATACCCGCCAAATCTACGAAGATCAGCTCTCATCGCTGCATAACGACAGTAAGCGTCACGGCACCCAGGGCGAAAAGCTGGATCTGGCACTGCTGGTGGACGGCCTGCAAGCTGAGCGCGAACAGGGCATCACTATTGATGTGGCCTACCGCTATTTCTCTACCGAGAAGCGTAAATTTATTATCGCCGACACCCCAGGGCACGAGCAGTACACTCGCAATATGGCGACTGGCGCATCGACATGTGAACTGGCGATCTTACTGATCGATGCCCGTAAAGGCGTGCTCGATCAAACCCGTCGTCACAGTTTTATCTCCACACTGTTGGGGATCAAACATCTGGTCGTGGCGATCAACAAAATGGATCTGGTGGATTACAGTGAAGAGACGTTCACCCGTATTCGTGAAGATTATTTGACCTTTGCCGGGCAGCTGCCGGGTAATCTGGATATCCGCTTTGTGCCGCTCTCTGCACTGGAAGGCGACAACGTGGCATCGCAAAGTGAAAGTATGCCGTGGTACAGCGGTCCGACACTGCTCGAAGTGCTGGAAACCGTGGAGATCCAGCGAGTGGTGGATGCTCAGCCAATGCGCTTCCCGGTGCAGTACGTTAATCGCCCGAATCTCGATTTTCGTGGCTACGCCGGAACGCTGGCATCCGGTCGCGTGGAAGTCGGGCAACGTGTCAAAGTGCTGCCCTCTGGTGTGGAATCAAACGTCGCGCGGATCGTGACTTTTGATGGTGATCGCGAAGAAGCCTTTGCCGGAGAAGCGATCACCCTGGTGCTGACGGATGAGATCGACATCAGCCGTGGCGATCTGCTGCTGGCGGCAGACGAAGCGTTACCGGCGGTGCAGAGCGCGTCGGTGGATGTGGTATGGATGGCGGAACAGCCGCTTTCCCCGGGCCAGAGTTACGACATCAAAATTGCCGGTAAGAAGACGCGCGCGCGTATTGATGGCATTCGCTATCAGGTTGATATTAATAACCTTACCCAGCGTGAAGTTGAAAACCTGCCACTGAATGGGATCGGCCTCGTGGATCTCACTTTTGACGAGCCGCTGGTGTTAGATCGTTATCAACAAAATCCGGTGACGGGTGGGCTGATTTTTATCGATCGCCTGAGCAACGTGACTGTTGGTGCCGGTATGGTGCATGAGCCGAAAAACGAGGCCGCCGTTGCGTCATCTGAATTCAGTGCATTCGAACTGGAATTGAATGCCCTGGTTCGTCGCCACTTTCCGCACTGGGGCGCGCGCGATTTGCTGGGGGATAAATAATGGCGCTGCATGACGAAAACGTCGTCTGGCATAGCCATCCGGTCACTGTGCAACAACGCGAGCTACACCACGGTCATCGTGGTGTAGTGCTGTGGTTTACCGGCCTCTCTGGGTCCGGTAAATCAACGGTCGCCGGGGCGCTGGAGGAGGCGTTACATAAACTCGGCGTCAGTACGTATCTGCTGGATGGCGACAATGTTCGCCACGGATTATGCAGCGATCTCGGTTTTAGCGATGCCGATCGTAAAGAGAATATCCGTCGCGTCGGTGAAGTGGCGAATTTGATGGTTGAAGCCGGACTGGTGGTGCTGACCGCATTTATCTCGCCACACCGCGCCGAACGCCAGATGGTTCGCGAACGCGTAGGAGAAGGGCGCTTTATCGAAGTGTTTGTCGATACGCCGCTGGCGATTTGCGAAGCCCGCGATCCAAAAGGCTTATATAAGAAAGCGCGTGCCGGTGAACTGCGCAACTTTACGGGAATAGATTCCGTTTACGAAGCGCCTGAATCGGCAGAAATTCATCTCAATGGTGAACAATTAGTAACAAATTTGGTACAGCAATTATTAGATCTGTTGAGACAGAACGATATTATCAGATCCTGAGACACCACCGGGTTTCCATGCCCGGTTCGTCAAAGTAACAGGATCAAATATGCGTAATAGCCATAACATTACACTAACAAATAACGACAGCCTTACTGAGGATGAAGAAACCACATGGTCACTGCCTGGTGCCGTGGTCGGTTTTATCTCCTGGTTATTTGCGCTGGCGATGCCGATGTTGATTTATGGCTCTAACACGCTGTTCTTCTTTATCTACACCTGGCCTTTCTTTCTGGCGCTGATGCCCGTCGCGGTAGTGGTGGGGATTGCGCTGCATTCATTGATGGACGGAAAGCTACGCTACAGTATTGTTTTCACCCTGGTGACAGTAGGCATTATGTTTGGCGCACTGTTTATGTGGCTACTGGGCTAATTTGTACTTTCCCGTCTCCTCTGTTCATAATTCAAACCGTAACTAATAATGAGATTATGTTCTGCACGCCCTGGGTATACGTAACAATGGACAAATGTGGTACATTTGCCCGCGTTGTCGCGGTATCCCCAACAGAGGATGTAGAGTCGTCTTCGGATGCATGGGATGATGATGCCGTTTTTCAGGGGGCAGGATGGGTAAACTAACGCTGCTGTTGCTGGCTATTCTGGTCTGGCTACAGTATTCGCTGTGGTTCGGTAAGAACGGTATACATGACTATACCCGCGTCAATGATGATGTGGCGGCACAGCAAGCTACAAACGCGAAACTTAAAGCGCGAAACGATCAACTTTTTGCCGAAATTGACGATCTCAATGGCGGCCAGGAGGCGCTCGAAGAGCGTGCGCGTAATGAACTCAGCATGACCAGGCCGGGCGAAACTTTTTATCGTCTGGTGCCTGACGCGTCGAAGCGCGCACAGTCTGCGGGGCAAAACAATCGATAAATCAGCCCGGGAATTAACATGGCAACCACTCATTTGGATGTTTGCGCCGTGGTTCCGGCGGCCGGATTTGGCCGTCGAATGCAAACGGAATGTCCTAAGCAATATCTCTCAATCGGTAATCAAACCATTCTTGAACACTCGGTGCATGCGCTGCTGGCGCATCCCCGGGTGAAACGTGTCGTCATTGCCATAAGTCCTGGCGATAGCCGTTTTGCACAACTTCCTCTGGCGAATCATCCGCAAATCACCGTTGTAGATGGCGGTGATGAGCGTGCCGATTCCGTGCTGGCAGGTTTGAAAGCCGCTGGCGACGCGCAGTGGGTATTGGTGCATGACGCCGCTCGTCCTTGTCTGCATCAGGATGACCTCGCGCGATTGTTGGCGTTGAGCGAAACCAGCCGCACGGGAGGGATCCTAGCCGCACCAGTGCGCGATACGATGAAACGTGCCGAACCGGGCAAAAATGCCATTGCTCATACCGTTGATCGCAACGGCTTATGGCACGCGCTGACGCCGCAATTTTTCCCTCGTGAGCTGTTACATGACTGTCTGACGCGCGCTCTAAATGAAGGCGCGACTATTACCGACGAAGCCTCGGCGCTGGAATATTGCGGATTCCATCCTCAGTTGGTCGAAGGCCGTGCGGATAACATTAAAGTCACGCGCCCGGAAGATTTGGCACTGGCCGAGTTTTACCTCACCCGAACCATCCATCAGGAGAATACATAATGCGAATTGGACACGGTTTTGACGTACATGCCTTTGGCGGTGAAGGCCCAATTATCATTGGTGGCGTACGCATTCCTTACGAAAAAGGATTGCTGGCGCATTCTGATGGCGACGTGGCGCTCCATGCGTTGACCGATGCATTGCTTGGCGCGGCGGCGCTGGGGGATATCGGCAAGCTGTTCCCGGATACCGATCCGGCATTTAAAGGTGCCGACAGCCGCGAGCTGCTACGCGAAGCCTGGCGTCGTATTCAGGCGAAGGGTTATACCCTGGGCAACGTCGATGTCACTATCATCGCTCAGGCACCGAAGATGTTGCCGCACATTCCACAAATGCGCGTGTTTATTGCCGAAGATCTCGGCTGCCATATGGATGATGTTAACGTGAAAGCCACTACTACGGAAAAACTTGGATTTACCGGACGTGGGGAAGGGATTGCCTGTGAAGCGGTGGCGCTACTCATTAAGGCAACAAAATGATTGAGTTTGATAATCTCACTTACCTCCACGGTAAACCGCAAGGCACCGGGCTGCTGAAAGCCAATCCGGAAGACTTTGTGGTGGTGGAAGATTTGGGCTTTGAGCCTGATGGTGAAGGTGAGCATATTCTGGTTAGAATCCTCAAAAACGGCTGCAATACCCGTTTTGTGGCGGATGCACTGGCGAAATTCCTGAAAATTCATGCCCGTGAAGTCAGCTTCGCTGGGCAAAAAGACAAACATGCTGTTACGGAACAGTGGTTATGCGCTCGCGTGCCAGGCAAGGAAATGCCCGATCTGAGCGCCTTTCAACTGGAAGGCTGCCAGGTGCTGGAGTATGCGCGGCACAAGCGCAAGCTGCGTTTAGGCGCGCTGAAAGGTAACGCCTTTACCCTGGTTCTGCGCGAAGTGAGCAATCGCGATGACGTTGAACAACGTCTGATCGATATTTGCGTAAAAGGTGTACCGAACTACTTCGGTGCCCAACGTTTTGGGATTGGCGGTAGCAACTTGCAGGGCGCGCTGCGCTGGGCGCAAACCAATACTCCGGTGCGCGATCGCAATAAACGGAGTTTTTGGTTGTCGGCAGCCCGCAGTGCGTTGTTTAATCAGATTGTTGCTGAGCGCCTCAAAAAAGCAGACGTTAATCAAGTTGTTGACGGCGATGCGCTACAATTAGCCGGACGTGGTAGCTGGTTTGTAGCAACCACCGAAGAACTGGCGGAATTACAGCGTCGCGTCAACGATAAAGAGCTGATGATAACCGCCGCATTGCCGGGCAGTGGCGAATGGGGAACTCAGCGTGAAGCGCTGGCATTCGAAAAGGCAGCTGTCGCCGCAGAAACTGAATTACAAGCTTTACTGGTGCGCGAAAAAGTTGAAGCCGCGCGCAGAGCGATGCTGCTGTATCCGCAACAATTAAGCTGGAATTGGTGGGATGACGTCACCGTAGAGATCCGTTTCTGGCTTCCGGCGGGTAGTTTTGCAACCAGCGTTGTCAGGGAACTTATCAACACAACAGGTGATTATGCGCATATTGCTGAGTAATGATGACGGGGTACATGCACCCGGTATACAAACGCTGGCGAAAGCCTTGCGTGAGTTTGCTGACGTTCAGGTGGTCGCCCCCGATCGTAACCGCAGCGGCGCTTCAAATTCTCTGACACTGGAATCCTCCCTGCGCACGTTTACCTTTGAAAATGGTGATATTGCTGTGCAAATGGGAACCCCGACCGATTGCGTCTATCTTGGCGTGAATGCTCTGATGCGTCCGCGCCCGGACATTGTTGTGTCCGGGATTAACGCCGGGCCGAATCTGGGGGATGATGTTATTTATTCCGGTACGGTAGCCGCCGCGATGGAAGGTCGCCATTTAGGTTTTCCGGCGCTTGCCGTCTCGCTAGACGGGCATAAACATTACGACACCGCTGCGGCAGTTACCTGTTCTATTCTGCGTGCACTGTGCAAAGAACCGCTGCGAACAGGGCGTATTCTTAATATAAATGTACCGGATTTGCCGCTGGACCAAATCAAAGGTATTCGCGTGACGCGCTGCGGTACACGACATCCGGCAGATCAGGTGATCCCGCAGCAAGATCCGCGCGGCAATACGCTGTACTGGATTGGCCCGCCGGGCGGTAAATGTGATGCCGGTCCGGGGACCGATTTTGCTGCGGTAGATGAGGGCTATGTCTCCATCACGCCGCTGCATGTGGATTTAACTGCGCATAGCGCGCAAGATGTGGTTTCAGACTGGTTAAACAGCGTGGGAGTTGGCACGCAATGGTAAGCAGACGCGTACAAGCACTTCTGGATCAATTACGTGCGCAAGGTATTCAGGATGAGCAGGTGCTGAATGCACTTGCTGCCGTGCCGCGTGAAAAATTCGTTGATGAAGCGTTTGAACAAAAAGCCTGGGACAATATCGCCTTGCCGATAGGTCAGGGGCAGACAATTTCGCAGCCGTATATGGTGGCGCGAATGACCGAATTACTCGAGCTGACGCCGCAGTCGCGGGTGCTGGAAATTGGCACCGGTTCGGGATATCAAACGGCAATCCTGGCGCATCTTGTCCAGCATGTTTGCTCGGTCGAACGGATTAAAGGTTTGCAGTGGCAGGCGCGTCGCCGCCTGAAAAATCTTGATTTACATAATGTTTCAACCCGTCATGGCGATGGATGGCAAGGTTGGCAGGCACGCGCGCCGTTTGACGCTATCATTGTTACGGCGGCACCGCCGGAAATTCCAACTGCGCTAATGACGCAGCTGGACGAAGGCGGGATTCTCGTCTTACCCGTAGGGGAGGAGCACCAGTATTTGAAACGGGTGCGTCGTCGGGGAGGCGAATTTATTATCGATACCGTGGAGGCCGTGCGCTTTGTCCCTTTAGTGAAGGGTGAGCTGGCTTAAAACGTGAGGAAATACCTGGATTTTTCCTGGTTATTTTGCCGCAGGTCAGCGTATCGTGAACATCTTTTCCAGTGTTCAGTAGGGTGCCTTGCACGGTAATTATGTCACTGGTTATTAACCAATTTTTCCTGGGGGATAAATGAGCGCGGGAAGCCCAAAATTCACCGTTCGCCGCATTGCGGCTTTGTCACTGGTTTCGCTATGGCTGGCAGGCTGTTCTGACACTTCAAATCCACCGGCACCGGTCAGCTCCGTTAATGGCAATGCGCCTGCAAATACCAATTCTGGTATGTTGATTACGCCGCCGCCGAAAATGGGGACGACGTCTACAGCCCAGCAACCGCAAATTCAGCCGGTACAGCAGCCACAAATTCAGGCTACTCAACAACCGCAAATCCAGCCAGTGCAGCCAGTAGCTCAGCAGCCGGTACAGATGGAAAACGGACGCATCGTCTATAACCGTCAGTATGGGAACATTCCGAAAGGCAGTTATAGCGGCAGTACCTATACCGTGAAAAAAGGCGACACACTTTTCTATATCGCCTGGATTACTGGCAACGATTTCCGTGACCTTGCTCAGCGCAACAATATTCAGGCACCATACGCGCTGAACGTTGGTCAGACCTTGCAGGTGGGTAATGCTTCCGGTACGCCAATCACTGGCGGAAATGCCATTACCCAGGCCGACGCAGCAGAGCAAGGAGTTGTGATCAAGCCTGCACAAAATTCCACCGTTGCTGTTGCGTCGCAACCGACAATTACGTATTCTGAATCTTCGGGTGAACAGAGTGCTAACAAAATGTTGCCGAACAACAAGCCAGCTGCGACCACGGTCACAGCGCCTGTAACGGTACCAACAGCAAGCACAACCGAGCCAACTGTCAGCAGTACATCAACCAGTACGCCTATCTCCACCTGGCGCTGGCCGACTGAGGGCAAAGTGATCGAAACCTTTGGCGCTTCTGAGGGGGGCAACAAGGGGATTGATATCGCAGGCAGCAAAGGACAGGCAATTATCGCGACCGCAGATGGCCGCGTTGTTTATGCCGGTAACGCGCTGCGCGGCTACGGTAATCTGATTATCATCAAACATAATGATGATTACCTGAGTGCCTACGCCCATAACGACACAATGCTGGTCCGGGAACAACAAGAAGTGAAGGCGGGGCAAAAAATAGCAACCATGGGTAGCACCGGAACCAGTTCAACACGCTTGCATTTTGAAATTCGTTACAAGGGGAAATCCGTAAACCCGCTGCGTTATTTGCCGCAGCGATAAATCGGCGGAACCAGGCTTTTGCTTGAATGTTCCGTCAAGGGATCACGGGTAGGAGCCACCTTATGAGTCAGAATACGCTGAAAGTTCATGATTTAAATGAAGATGCGGAATTTGATGAGAACGGAGTTGAGGTTTTTGACGAAAAGGCCTTAGTAGAAGAGGAACCCAGTGATAACGATTTGGCCGAAGAGGAACTGTTATCGCAGGGAGCCACACAGCGTGTGTTGGACGCGACTCAGCTTTACCTTGGTGAGATTGGTTATTCACCACTGTTAACGGCCGAAGAAGAAGTTTATTTTGCGCGTCGCGCACTGCGTGGAGATGTCGCCTCTCGCCGCCGGATGATCGAGAGTAACTTGCGTCTGGTGGTAAAAATTGCCCGCCGTTATGGCAATCGTGGTCTGGCGTTGCTGGACCTTATCGAAGAGGGCAACCTGGGGCTGATCCGCGCGGTAGAGAAGTTTGACCCGGAACGTGGTTTCCGCTTCTCAACATACGCAACCTGGTGGATTCGCCAGACGATTGAACGGGCGATTATGAACCAAACCCGTACTATTCGTTTGCCGATTCACATCGTAAAGGAGCTGAACGTTTACCTGCGAACCGCACGTGAGTTGTCCCATAAGCTGGACCATGAACCAAGTGCGGAAGAGATCGCAGAGCAACTGGATAAGCCAGTTGATGACGTCAGCCGTATGCTTCGTCTTAACGAGCGCATTACCTCGGTAGACACCCCGCTGGGTGGTGATTCCGAAAAAGCGTTGCTGGACATCCTGGCCGATGAAAAAGAGAACGGTCCGGAAGATACCACGCAAGATGACGATATGAAGCAGAGCATCGTCAAATGGCTGTTCGAGCTGAACGCCAAACAGCGTGAAGTGCTGGCACGTCGATTCGGTTTGCTGGGGTACGAAGCGGCAACACTGGAAGATGTAGGTCGTGAAATTGGCCTCACCCGTGAACGTGTTCGCCAGATTCAGGTTGAAGGCCTGCGCCGTTTGCGCGAAATCCTGCAAACGCAGGGGCTGAATATCGAAGCGCTGTTCCGCGAGTAAGTAAGCATCTGTCAGAAAGGCCAGTCTCAAGCGAGGCTGGCCTTTTTTCTTTCGGTTGGTGAGTCGGTGTATTTGTAGTCTGGATAAGACGCGATAGCGTCGCATCCGGAAATTTGCCCCCTATGCGTTCATCATCTTGCGCACCAGCTGCATAAACAGCTCCTGCTCTTCTCCACTCAAACGCCCCAAAAATTCCTCATCCACGCTGTCACCAATGGGTATCGCCGCAGCAAGTATCTTTTCGCCTTCGGCAGTCAACCAGACAAAGCGTCGCCGCTTATCAGCGGGGTCATGTTCACGTCTGACTAAGCCACGATTTTCCATTCTTGCCAACATTTCTGCTAACGTTGCTTTGGTGCTGACAGCTGCTTCTATCAGTGCCACCTGTTCGATACCAGGTTTATCAGCAATGGCGCGCATCACCGCGTACTGTGGTTTGGTCAGGTCAGGTAACTCGTGCTGCCAGCGAGCCGTGTGCTGCTGAAAAAGCTGTCGTAACTGATGGAACGCTTTATTTCGTAACGCCATGTAAACTCCGGGCTAATTCTCTGTCGCTATCATAGCGGTTTTTTAGTGACGAAGAAGATGTTGTTACTTTTCAATCCTTGCCGCTGTGGAAATGAAGGAGTATGTTAATAATAACGTTCGTATACGAACAATTAAGAGGATAAGCAATGAAACTGATCGTCGGGATGACAGGGGCTACCGGTGCGCCTCTTGGTGTGGCATTACTGCAAGCGCTGCGGGAGATGCCGAATGTCGAGACTCATCTGGTGATGTCGAAGTGGGCGAAAACCACCATTGAACTGGAAACGCCTTACAGCGCTCGCGATGTTGCTGCCCTCGCAGACTTCAGCCATAACCCGGCGGATCAGGCGGCGATCATCTCATCCGGTTCTTTTCGTACCGACGGCATGATCGTTATTCCGTGCAGTATGAAAACGCTCGCCGGTATCCGCGCTGGTTACGCCGATGGCCTGGTAGGGCGCGCGGCGGACGTCGTGCTCAAAGAAGGCCGCAAACTGGTGCTGGTGCCGCGTGAAATGCCGCTTAGCACCATCCATCTCGAAAATATGCTCGCACTTTCACGCATGGGCGTGGCGATGGTGCCGCCGATGCCTGCCTTTTATAACCATCCCGAAACGGTAGATGACATTGTCCACCATGTGGTAGCCCGCGTGCTGGATCAATTTGGCCTCGAACATCCCCACGCCAGGCGCTGGCAAGGATTGCCGCAGGCCCGGAATTTTTCTCAGGAGAATGAATAATGGCATTTGATGATTTACGCAGCTTTTTACAGGCGCTTGATGACCACGGCCAGTTACTGAAAATCAGCGAAGAAGTGAACGCCGAGCCGGATCTGGCAGCAGCAGCTAACGCCACCGGGCGTATCGGCGACGGCGCGCCCGCGCTGTGGTTTGATAATATTCGCGGCTTTACCGATGCCCGCGTGGCGATGAACACCATCGGTTCCTGGCAGAACCACGCGATTTCCCTCGGCCTGCCGCCAAATGCCCCGGTTAAAAAGCAGATTGATGAGTTTATCCGCCGCTGGGATAACTTCCCGATTGCCCCGGAGCGCCGCGCCAATCCAGCCTGGGCGCAGAACACCGTTGATGGCGACGAGATCAACCTGTTCGATATCCTGCCGCTGTTTCGTTTAAACGATGGCGATGGCGGTTTCTATCTCGACAAAGCGTGCGTGGTTTCCCGCGATCCGCTCGACCCGGATAACTTCGGCAAGCAGAACGTCGGCATCTACCGCATGGAAGTGAAGGGCAAGCGTAAGCTCGGCCTGCAACCGGTGCCGATGCACGATATCGCCCTGCATCTGCATAAAGCAGAAGAGCGCGGTGAAGATCTGCCGATTGCGATCACGCTCGGTAACGATCCGATCATCACGCTGATGGGGGCCACGCCGCTGAAATATGATCAGTCCGAGTACGAAATGGCAGGCGCGCTGCGTGAAAGCCCGTACCCGATCGCCACCGCCCCGTTGACCGGTTTTGATGTACCGTGGGGTTCAGAAGTGATCCTCGAAGGGGTCATCGAAAGCCGTAAACGCGAAATCGAAGGGCCGTTCGGTGAGTTTACCGGGCACTACTCCGGCGGGCGTAACATGACCGTGGTGCGCATCGATAAAGTCTCTTACCGCACCAGGCCGATTTTCGAATCGCTGTACCTCGGTATGCCGTGGACCGAAATCGACTACCTGATGGGGCCAGCCACCTGCGTGCCGCTGTATCAGCAGCTGAAAGCCGAGTTCCCGGAAGTGCAGGCGGTAAACGCCATGTACACCCATGGCCTGCTGGCGATTATCTCCACCAAAAAACGCTACGGCGGCTTTGCCCGCGCGGTGGGCCTGCGCGCAATGACCACGCCGCATGGTCTGGGCTACGTGAAGATGGTGATTATGGTCGATGAAGACGTTGACCCGTTCAACCTGCCGCAGGTGATGTGGGCGCTCTCCTCGAAAGTGAACCCGGCAGGGGATTTGGTGCAGTTGCCGAATATGTCCGTGCTGGAACTCGATCCAGGCTCAAGCCCTGCGGGGATCACCGACAAGCTGATTATCGACGCCACTACGCCTGTCGCCCCGGACAACCGTGGTCACTACAGCCAACCGGTGGTGGATTTACCGGAAACCAAAGCCTGGGCTGAAAAACTGACCGCTATGCTGGCTGCACGTAAATAAGGAGAAGAAGATGATTTGTCCACGTTGTGCCGATGAACAGATTGAAGTGATGGCGAAATCGCCGGTGAAAGATGTCTGGACGGTATATCAGTGCCAGCATTGCCTTTATACCTGGCGCGATACCGAACCGCTGCGCCGTACCAGCCGCGAACATTATCCCGAAGCGTTCCGCATGACGCAGAAAGATATTGATGACGCGCCAATGGTGCCGAGCATCCCGCCGCTGCTGGTGGAAGGTAAGCGTTAAATAAAAGGTCCGATGCCCATCGGACCTTTTTATTAAGGTCAAATTACCGCCCATACGCACCAGGTAATTAAGAATCCGGTAAAACCGAGAATGGTCGTTAACACTGTCCAGGTTTTCAGACCGTCTGCTACCGACAACCCCAGATATTTGGTCACAATCCAGAACCCTGAGTCATTAATATGTGACGCGCCAAGCCCACCAAAGCAGGCTGCCAGCGTCACCAATACGCACTGAATCGGATTCAATCCCATCACCGCTTCTGAGAGTAACCCGCCGGTTGTCAGGATTGCTACGGTTGCTGACCCCTGCGATGCACGCAGAGCCAGTGAAATAATAAATGCGGCTGGTAACAGAGGCAGGTCAATCATTTGTAGCATATTGGCAAGGGCTTTGCCGACGCCCGATTCCACCAGCACTTTGCCAAATACCCCTCCAGCACCAGTAACCAAAATCACTACCGCCGCAGTGGGAAGGGCTGAGCCCATAATGTCGCTGGTGTGTTGTAAGCTCCAGCCGCGACGTAAAGCCAATAACCAGAATGCCAGCACCAGCGCAATCATTAGAGCTACCATTGGTGAGCCGATCAGCTGTAGCGTACCAAGCAGGGGATGCGAAGGCGGCATCAGTGTTGCGGAAACCGTACCCGCCATGATAATCGCGATAGGAATAACAATTAGCGAGGTGACCAGCGCGACGCCCGGTGGATTTATTTTATCGCTTAATTTTGTTGCGCCTTCCTCACTGGCCGGAGCCAGTTGCATCTGTTCCAGTACTTCCACCGACATCGCATATTGGCGCGTATTGATTATTTTCGCTGCAAAGTAGCCAACAATCCCTACGGGAATAGAAATCGCAATACCGATGATGGTTAGCCAGCCGATGTCTGCGTGGAGTAACCCCGCTGCGGCGACAGGGCCTGGATGCGGCGGTACCGCCACATGAACAGTTAGCATGATTCCAGCGACAGGCAGGCCAAATTTGAGTGGCGATATTTTGGCAACCTTGGCAAAACCGTAAATGATTGGCGCAAGAATAATAAAGCCGACATCAAAGAAGACGGGAATACCGAGGAAGAACGCTGCCAGAGTCAGCGCAGCGATAGTTCGTTTGTCACCTAACTTGCGACTGAAATAATTAGCCAGTGACTCTGCACCACCAGAGTGTTCGATCATACGCCCCAGCATAGCGCCCAGACCAATAATAATAGTGACGGAACCAAGCACACCGCCCATCCCGGCGATCATCACTTTACCCACTTCGCCCGCCGGTATACCCGCCGCAAGTGCGACTAACAGGCTGACGAGGAGCAGAGCAACGAATGGTTGTACCTTTGCCTTGATGACCAGCAGCAACAGCATGATTACGCCAGCTAACGCAATGCATAACAATGTAATTGTGGACATGGGAAACCCTGTCTGAAAGTTATAGTTAACCTACCCCATCCGTAGATGGGGGGATGTATGGGTACGTTGTAATTAGGGATTTAACGAATTAGCGCCAGGCGTCAAACCAGCCAAGCCCTTCTTCGGTGAGGCCACGAGGTTTATATTCACAACCGATCCAGCCCTGATATCCCACCTCATCGAACAGGCGGAACAGCCACGGATAGTTGATTTCTCCATCGTCCGGTTCATGTCGATCAGGTAGTCCGGCAATTTGTACGTGCGCATATTTCCCAGCGTAGTCGCGGATTAAATGCGTCAGGTTGCCATCTACTTTTTGCGCATGAAAAGTATCTAGTTGAATAAACACGTTATCTCGCGCAACCTCTTCAACAATAGCCAGTGCCTGATACTGGCTGGAGAAGAGATAATGAGGCTTAACGTCGGGGCTGAGTGCTTCAACTAATATTCGCTTGCCGTGTAGCGCAAAGCGGTCGGCAGCGTAGCGGAGATTATCGATAAATACTGCCCGGTACCGTTCAGCGTCTTCGCCAGCGGGCACGACGCCTGCCATCACATGGACTTGTTCACAATTGAGCGCCAATGCATATTCCAGTGCCAGGTCGATGTCTGCGTGTGCTTCGTGCTCACGTCCGGGAAGGGCGGATAATCCCCATTCCCCCGCATTAATATCTCCGGGAGCGGTATTGAACAGCGCCAGTGTCAGATGGTTTTGCTCCAGTTGCTTTTGGATTTGCAGGGTGGAGTAGTCATAGGGAAACAGAAATTCCACAGCATCGAACCCGGCTTTTCGCGCTGCGGCGAAGCGTTCAATAAAAGGCACTTCGGTGAACATCATGGATAAATTAGCTGCAAAACGAGGCATTGCATTAACTCCTTAATTCCGCAATTTCACCTGCGGTCAGATAACGGATCGGGCGGTCACCGAGAATAAAAATCAGCTTTGCCGTTTCCTCCAGCTCTTCCATATTGTTGGCGGCTTCTTGCAGGCTTTCACCGCAAACCACTGGGCCATGATTTGCCAGTAAAAAAGCCTGATTGTCTGCTGCCAGTTCCGCCAGATCCTGTGCGATGCGTTTATCGCCCGGTCGGTAATAAGGCACCAGCGGGACATTTCCCATCCGCATCACCACGTATGGTGTGAACGGACGAATAACGTTGCTGCTGTCCAGCCCTTGCAGGCAGGAAAGCGCCGTCGACCATGTGCTGTGCAAATGCACCACCGCTTTACAGCGCGGATTGTTGCGATACAGCGCCAGATGAAAGAGCACCTCTTTCGAGGGTTTGTCACCACTTAACCATTCGCCATCCGCGGCGACTTTGGAAAGCCGCTGCGGATCGAGATTGCCCAGGCATGAACCTGTCGGTGTCGCCAGTAAATTCCCGTCAGGTAAAAGCAGCGACAGATTGCCAGCCGAACCGGTTGCATAGCCGCGCTGAAAGAATGAACTGGCAATCCGCGTCATCTCCTCTCGCAAAGACTGCTCTACTTTTGCGAAATCGCTCATGATAAAAACTCTCTTTGGGCTCGTGAAAAAAAGGCTTCATCACCGAAGTTGCCAGATTTAAGGGCGAGTGAGACAGGCTTATCCAGTGCGTTTACCCACGGCACGCCGGGGGAAATGGTTGGGCCAATATGAAACCCTTTTATGCCCAGGCTCTGTGTGACTACGCCGGAGGTCTCACCGCCTGCGACAATAAAGCGTGTCACGCCTTCCGCTGCTAACCGCGCCGCTAGTTGAGAAAATAGAGTTTCTACTGCCTGACTGGCTTTTTGTGCACCGTATTGCTGTTGAATTGCTGCCAATGCGTCAGTGCTGGCGGTGGCAAAAACCAGTGGAGCAAGTACACTTTCCTGGCCCAGAACCCACTCTGCCAGTTCGTGTGCATAAGCGGCCAGAGTTTCGGTTGAGAGGCAGCGTGCCAGATCAACTTCACGGGCTGGTGCAATTTGACGGTAATGTGCCACCTGGCGGTTGGTCATTTGAGAGCATGAACCGGAGAGCACTACGCCGCGCCCAGCGAGCGGATGCCCTGCTTCGCGAGCCTGGTTACCGTTTTCTTGCGCCCACTGCCGGGCCAGGCCAATCGCCAGACCAGAACCGCCCGTTACCAGTGGGGCATCGCGCAAGGCTTCTCCCTGAATTTCCAGATGGTGTTCGGTCAGCGCATCAAGCACCGCGTAGCGGTAGCCCTCTTGCTGTAAGCGAGCCAGCTCTTGACGAACGGCATCCACACCTTGTTCGAAAACATGTGCCGAAACGACGCCGCAGCGCCCTGTGGATTGCGCTTCAACCAGACGGGGAAGATAGCTGTCGGTCATGGGATTTACCGGGTGATGGCGCATCCCGGATTCGGCCAGCAGTTGATTCATTACGAACAAATACCCCTGATAAACCGTACGTCCGTTGACCGGCAGGGCCGGAGAGAAGACCGTAAACGGCGTGTCGAGAGCATCCATTAATGCATCGGTAACCGGGCCGATATTACCTTTCGCCGTACTGTCGAAAGTAGAGCAGTATTTGAAATAGATCTGTTTGCAACCTTGCTGTTGCAACCAGCTCAGAGCCGCCAGCGATTGCTGTGTGGCTTCAACCACCGGACAGGAGCGCGTTTTCAGGCTGATCACCAGTGCGTCGATTGCTTCCGGCATTTTACCTGTTGGAACACCGTTAATTTGTACCGTTGGTAGACCGTTTTCCACCAGAAAACTGGCGATATCCGTCGCGCCGGTAAAATCATCGGCGATAACGCCAATCTTGATCATGATTTCGCTCCCGGTAGAGTGATGCCAGAGAAAATCTTGATAACTGCGCTATCGTCTTCTTTCCCGTAACCTGCGTTACTGGCGCTGGTGAACATATTCAATGCTGTTGAGGCCAATGGCAGCGGGAAGTGCAGGGCTTTGGCTGTATCGGCAACCAGACCAAGATCCTTAACAAAAATATCGACGGCTGAATGCGGGGTGTAATCGCCATCCACCACATGACGCATCCGGTTTTCGAACATCCAGGAATTTCCGGCGGCATTGGTCACGACGTCATACATCACATCCAGCGGGATCCCCGCACGGGCTGCAAGTGCCATCGCTTCGGCTCCGGCAGCAATATGTACGCCCGCTAACAACTGGTGAATAATTTTTACGGTCGAACCTAGTCCCGGTTCTGCACCTATGCGATAAACTTTTCCGGCAACGGCTTCCAGCACGGGTGCCAGTCGTTCAAAGGCAATATCGCTACCGGAGGCCATGACAGTCATTTCACCGTTAGCGGCTTTTACTGCACCACCAGAAACTGGCGCATCCAGCATTTCCAGATCGAATCCAGCCAGAGCGGTAGCAATTTCTTGCGCATCAGCACTAGCGATAGTGGAAGAAACCATTACTGCCGTACCGGGTTTCAGATGTTGTGCAACGCCTGTTTCACCAAACAGCACCTGTTTAACCTGGGCCGCATTGACCACCAGCACCAGCAGAGCGTCCAGTTTTTCGGCAAACGTCGCGGCGTTATCAGAAACCCCGCAAGCACCTGCCTCTTTCAACGTAGCGCAGGCATTGCTGTTCAGGTCTGCGCCCCAGGTAGAAAGACCTGCGCGGACACATGACAGTGCTGCTCCCATTCCCATTGACCCTAAGCCAACGATACCGACATGAAACTCAGATCCCGTTTTCATCTGCTCTCCTTGTTAATTTAAGTGATATTTTGTTTGATATTGTGAATATAAGCGCTGGAAGATAACGATATGGTGAGCTGATTCACATAAATTAACATTGTGTGTTATTTTATGTGAACTAAGCGTTAGTTGCGCCGCGCACGTTTCGCAGGCAAATAGCGTAGAATGTCAGCAGGACAAAGGAAGGAGCAAAAGTTGATACCCGTAGAGCGTCGCCAAATCATCCTTGAGATGGTAGCTGAAAAAGGCATTGTCAGTATTGCTGAACTAACGGACAGAATGAATGTGTCACATATGACCATTCGTCGGGATTTACAAAAACTGGAGCAGCAGGGAGCCGTTGTGCTGGTGTCCGGAGGCGTCCAGTCTCCGGGACGCGTGGCGCATGAACCTTCTCATCAGGTAAAAACTGCGCTGGCAATGACGCAAAAAGCGGCTATTGGCAAGCTGGCGGCAAGTCTTGTTCAGCCGGGAAGTTGTATCTATCTGGATGCGGGAACGACCACGTTAGCGATAGCACAGCATCTGATTCACATGGAGTCACTGACTGTGGTCACAAACGATTTCGTTATTGCGAACTACTTGCTCGACAACAGTAATTGCACAATTATTCACACTGGCGGTGCAGTCTGTCGGGAAAACCGTTCCTGTGTCGGGGAAGCCGCTGCGACCATGCTGCGCAGCCTGATGATTGATCAGGCTTTTATTTCTGCATCGTCATGGAGTGTGCGGGGGATTTCTACGCCAGCGGAAGATAAAGTCACGGTGAAACGGGCGATTGCCAGTGCCAGCCGCCAGCGAGTTTTGGTCTGTGATGCGACGAAATATGGTCAGGTGGCGACATGGCTGGCGTTACCATTAAGCGAGTTTGATCAGATTATTACAGACGACGGTTTGCCGGAGAGTGCCAGTCGCGCGCTGGCGAAGCAGGATCTCTCTTTGCTGGTAGCGAAAAATGAATAATGGCCTGCAATAACATCTGGTTACTCATGCTTCACAGAAGAAGCATGAGACTACCTTATTTTATAAAATGACAGCCGCCCACTTTTCGGCGATCCGGTATCAATATAAATCTGGTTAGCGAACGTCTGAATGTTATCAAACATCATATGTCCAAATATAAAATAATCAGCGCCGTTTATTTGTTGTAACTCGCCATTAAGCGATTTCTGCACACGATCAACAGGCCAGAGTAATTCGCTCTCCGCTATTTCTTTACCAAAGAGATATTCACTCCCCGGATAATCTGCATGTGCGATGACATATTTTATGTTGTCGTTAGTGATTTCAATAATATGTGGAAGGTGATGGAATTTCAGCAACAGATCTGTAGCTTCTTTTTGCTCTGAATCATTTAAATCGAAAAACCAGTCACCACCGCTGGCAAGCCACATATTGCCATCGCCGGTCGCGAACGCATCCAGCGCCATTGCTTCGTGGTTGCCTTTAACGGAGATAAACCAGGGCTGGTTTAGCAGGCGCAGGACGTCAAGACTCTCCGGCCCACGATCAATATTATCGCCGACAGAAATAAGTAAGTCGGTTTCGGGGAAAAAAGAGAGTTGATGTAAGCGGGATTGTAATAACTGATATTCACCATGAATATCACCAACGACCCATATATGGCGATAGTGATGGGCATTGATTTTTTGATAGCGTGTAGATGGCATGGTTTTACCCTGTAAAATAAGCTTTCCTATTATACAGGGTATTTTTATTTGATTCGTCAGTTGTCGTTAATATTCCCGATAGCAAAAGACTATCGGGAATTTTTATTACACCAGACTCTTCAAGCGATAAATCCACTCCAGCGCCTGACGCGGAGTCAGTGAATCCGGGTCCAGGTTTTCCAGTGCCTCGACCGCAGGCGAAGTTTCTTCTGGTACGGACAGCAAAGACATTTGCGTACCATCCACTTGCGTAGCGGCGGCGTTCGGCGAAATGCTTTCCAGCTCACGCAGTTTTTGCCGTGCGCGCTTAATAACCTCTTTCGGTACGCCCGCCAGAGCAGCAACCGCCAGGCCGTAGCTTTTGCTCGCCGCGCCGTCCTGCACGCTGTGCATAAAGGCGATAGTGTCGCCGTGCTCCAGCGCATCGAGATGTACGTTGGCGACGCCTTCCATTTTCTCCGGTAGCTGGGTCAGCTCGAAATAGTGGGTGGCAAACAGCGTCAATGCCTTAATCTTATTCGCCAGATTTTCTGCGCACGCCCACGCCAGCGACAGACCATCGTAGGTGGACGTTCCACGCCCGATCTCATCCATTAACACCAGACTGTATTCGGTGGCGTTATGTAAAATATTGGCGGTTTCAGTCATCTCCACCATAAAGGTTGAGCGCCCGGAAGCCAGGTCATCTGCCGCGCCTACGCGGGTAAAGATGCGATCGATAGGTCCAATCTCGACTTTTTGTGCCGGTACATAGCTGCCGATGTAGGCCATCAGCGCAATCAGTGCGGTCTGGCGCATATAGGTACTTTTACCGCCCATGTTCGGGCCGGTAATAATCAACATACGGCGCTGCGGCGACAGATTCAGCGGGTTAGCGATAAATGGCTCATTCAGTACTTGTTCAACTACCGGATGGCGACCTTCGGTAATGCGAATGCCCGGTTTATCAATGAAGGTCGGGCAGGTGTAGTTCAGGGTATAGGCCCGTTCCGCCAGGTTAACCAGCACGTCGAGTTCCGCCAGCGCGCTCGCGCTCTGTTGCAACGCTTCCAGATGCGGCAACAGCAGGTCGAACAGCTCTTCATAAAGCTGTTTTTCCAGTGCCAGTGCTTTGCCTTTTGAGGTGAGAACTTTATCTTCGTACTCTTTTAGCTCTGGAATGATGTAGCGCTCGGCGTTTTTCAGCGTCTGGCGACGCATGTAGTTGATGGGTGCCAGATGGCTTTGCCCACGGCTGATTTGAATGTAGTAGCCGTGCACCGCATTAAAGCCAACTTTCAGCGTGTCCAGGCCGGTACGTTCACGCTCGCGGACTTCCAGACGCTCCAGATAATCGGTCGCGCCGTCAGCCAGCGCGCGCCACTCATCCAGCTCTTCGTTATAGCCCGATGCGATAACACCACCGTCGCGTACCAGCACCGGCGGTGTGTCGATGATTGCTCGCTCCAGCAGATCGCGCAGCTCGGCAAACTCGCCCATCTTCTCACGTAGCGCCTGTACCGGTGCACTATCGACAGTTTCTAACTGCGCACGCAGCTCCGGCAGTTGCTGGAAAGCGTGGCGCATACGGGCCAGATCGCGTGGGCGAGCAGTTCGTAAAGCCAGACGTGCCAGAATACGTTCCAGGTCGCCGACCTGACGCAGTACCGGCTGCAACTCGGCGGTGAAATCCTGCAATGCGCCAATAGTTTGCTGGCGCTCAAGCAACACGCGGGTATCGCGCACTGGCATATGCAGCCAGCGTTTCAGCATACGACTACCCATCGGCGTGACGGTGCAGTCGAGCACAGAAGCCAGCGTATTTTCCGCACCGCCCGCCAGGTTCTGAGTAATTTCCAGGTTACGACGTGTCGCGGCATCCATAATGATGCTGTCCTGCTCACGTTCCATGGTGATAGAACGAATATGCGGCAGGGTCGTGCGTTGGGTATCTTTCGCATACTGCAACAGACAACCGGCAGCACAAAGTCCGCGCGGCGCGTTCTCGACGCCAAAACCGACCAGATCGCGGGTGCCAAATTGCAGATTCAACTGCTGGCGCGCGGTGTCGATTTCAAACTCCCACAGCGGGCGACGGCGCAGGCCGCGACGGCCTTCAATCAGCGACATCTCGGCGAAATCTTCTGCATACAGCAGTTCCGCCGGATTAGTGCGTTGCAGCTCTGCCGCCATCGTTTCGCGGTCGGCCGGTTCGCTCAGGCGAAAACGCCCGGAGCTGATATCCAGCGTCGCGTAGCCGAAACCTTTGCTGTCCTGCCAGATAGCCGCCAGCAGGTTGTCCTGACGCTCCTGTAACAGGGCTTCATCGCTGATGGTGCCTGGCGTAACGATACGCACAACTTTGCGCTCAACCGGACCTTTGCTGGTCGCCGGATCGCCAATTTGTTCGCAGATGGCAACGGACTCTCCCTGATTCACCAGTTTGGCGAGATAGTTTTCCACCGCATGGTAGGGAATCCCCGCCATCGGGATCGGCTCTCCCGCCGAAGCACCGCGTTTGGTCAGTGAAATATCCAGCAGTTGCGACGCGCGTTTTGCGTCGTCATAAAACAGTTCATAAAAATCACCCATCCGGTAAAACAGCAGGATCTCGGGATGCTGGGCTTTCAGCTTGAGATACTGCTGCATCATGGGCGTATGGGCGTCGAAATTTTCTATTGCACTCATGGGGTTATGTCCGGTTCCCTGATATTAAATGGGGTGTGATGGTTTTTATTTTCGTTGTAATCACATAAGGCGCACATGATACCGGAGTTAATCATTTCAGGGGAAGAAGCGAACGGCGAGTTCTTGATGCTGGTTCCGGGAAAGATGCTGTTTTGCAGCTTTTGCGTGATGCTTATGAAGCAAGTACGCAAAATTGCGTCGGTTGGCGAACCTTTCTTCTTTAGAGTCATAGTGCCCTTTAAGATTAAGATGTAATATAAATACATCTTAATGAGGTGGAGGCAGCATGTCCGGCAAGCGTATCTCTCGTGAAAAACTGACGATTAAAAAAATGATCGATCTTTATCAAGCGAAATGCCCGCAGGCGTCAGCGGAGCCGGAGCATTACGAGGCGTTGTTTGTTTACGCGCAAAAGCGGCTGGATAAATGTGTGTTCGGCGAAGAGAAACCAGCCTGTAAGCAGTGTCCGGTGCACTGTTACCAGCCTGCAAAGCGTGAAGAGATGAAACAGATTATGCGTTGGGCCGGGCCGAGAATGCTGTGGCGTCATCCGATCTTAACCGTGCGTCATCTCATCGATGACAAGCGTCCGGTGCCAGAACTGCCGGAAAAATATCGTCCGAAAAAACCTCGTGAATAGTATGCCGGACAGGCAGATCTGTCCGGCAATTTGCAGTTAAATCAATGCCGATTTATCAATTCCCAGCCGCTTCATCCGTGACAGCAGGGTCGTGCGTTTCAGCCCCAGACGTTGCGCAGCGCCTTTAGGCCCGGCAACCACGCCGTTGGTTTCTTTCAGCACGCGAACAATCAACTGATATTCATCTTCGCCCTCCTGGGCGACAACCGTTGCGGCAGGCGGCGTTTCAGGTTCCGGTAAAACAATATCTGGCAATGACAGCTGCAGCACGTTACCGCGTGTTAGCAATACCGCGCGCTCAATGACGTTTTCCAGTTCGCGTACGTTACCCGGCCACTCCATGTTGCTCAAGGTGCGCAGCGTCTCGGCAGGAATGCTGTCGATATTGCGCCCCAGACGACGGGCAATTTTGAAGGTAAAGGCTTTCGCCAGCAGCGGAATATCTTCCGGACGCTCGCGTAGTGGCGGCAGGTGAATCGGGAATACGTTCAGGCGGTAATAGAGATCGCTACGGAACTCTCGGTCGGCGACCATTTTTTTCAGATCGCGGTTAGTCGCGGCAATTAAACGTACGTCCGTCTGAATGATTTTGTTGCTGCCGAGACGTTCAAACTCCTGTTCCTGCAATACACGCAGCAACTTCGGCTGTAACTCCAGTGGCATATCGCCCACTTCGTCGAGGAACAGAGAGCTTTTATCCGCCAGTTCAAAACGACCAATGCGCTGGGCGCTGGCACCGGTAAAAGCCCCACGCTCATGACCAAACAGATCGCTTTCCAGCAATCCGGCAGGCATCGCCGCGCAGTTCATTTTGACCATGCGGCGATTATTACGCCCACTGAGATTATGGATCGCGCGGGCAATCAGCTCTTTACCCGTGCCAGTTTCACCGAGGATCAGCACGGTACTGTCACTTTGCGCCACCATTTCAACTTGTTTAAGCACGCTGTACATGGCTTCGCTGCGGCCAATAATCTCGCCAAATTCACTATCAACATTGTTGAGCTGCTCGGTCAGGGCGAGGTTTTCATCAACCAGCCGTTCTTTCAGACGATGGATTTCCTGATAGGCGAGGGCGTTATCGACAGCGATTGCCACACGTTCGGCAATCTGGCGCAGCAAATTCAGATTGGTAGTGGTAAACACTTTCTCTTCGCATTGCGCCAGTTTCAGCACGCCCAGCATGGTGTCGCCAGACATCAGCGGTAACAGGCACAAGGTTTGAATCTGGTTGCCCCAGGTGTCGAACAACATGCGTTCATAGGGGGCTAAATCGTCCCGCTCGTGGAGATTGATCAGCAGCATCTCTTTACTTTTGAACACGCGTTCGGTGAGGGTTCCGGCTTCATCGACTTCGCTCTGTTCGTGGGCGGGATGTTGTTTATCAAGATAGTGAGTGGAGTAGATGTTGAGTTTGTTTTTACGGTGGCTGCGTAAGACGATACTGATATCGTCAATGTCGAAATAGTAATGGATTTCTTTGGCGACTTCGCTGACCAGTTCGTCCATATCCAGGCGGGAAAGCACCGCGTTGGTGATGGCGACCAGGATGCGGAAGTTATCGCGTTCCCGGCATAACAACTCATAGTCGACATTGTTAACGACGCGGCTCTGGATTTGTTCGGTGACGACAGAAACGATCTGCGTAAATGTTTGCAGACGATTGAACTCTTTTTCGCTCCAGGGGCGATCGTCATAACGAATAAATTCACAGCCACCAAAAATATGCCCTTCCGCCGCCAGTGGCATCAGGCAATAGTGACCAAATTTTGGGTATAGCCCACCTGCGGCCAGCTGCGGCCAGGTTTCACAAAATTCTTCGTAACTGCAATGCAGCGTATCAGGGCGCGACAAAATGCTGCGTACCGGACCGTGTGCCAGAACAGTTTCGTCTTCATATTTAATGGGGGTGTCTTTTTCACGCGACGCGTAATAAGACGCACGTTGAGTCTGCGCTTGCCACAACACAATAGCCGCGTTGTCGGCGAGCGCAGAACGCTTTACCAGTTGCGAAAGAGCCTCACACAGCGAGGCCAGATCGGGCTGCTGCAATAGTGTCCGAGTGATGTCGAACAACCCTTGCTGTCCGAGATCACTCATCGGTGTATATGACATTTTGTTCTTCCAGGAAAGCACCGCAAAGCGGTGCAAAAGGTCATTGACTAACTATAGGAGATTTAGAATTTTATTAGCATATACGCGGAAGCGGTTCGGCGTGTGGTAAATCGAGGGTTCGTTTCACGCCATACAGACCGGCAAGACGAACACCTTTACGTTCCACCACTTCACCAATCAGCGCCGCGTCTTTCCCCAGTGGATGGGAATGTAACGCTGCCAGCACTTGCTCTGCCGCGTTGCGTTCAACGGCGATCACCAGTTTGCCTTCGTTGGCAAAGTTAAGGGCGTCCAGTCCCAGTAGTTCACAAACGCCGCGCACAGCAGGTTTAACCGGCAGTGCCGCTTCTGAAATTTCAATACCACAACCGCAGGCTGCCGCGAACTCATGAACCACCGCGTTTACACCACCACGGGTGGCATCACGCAGCGCTTTCACGCCGGGAATGTCACGCAGCGTCTGAATAAGCGGCGTCAGCACCGCGCAGTCGCTGACCAGTTCGCCATCCAGCCCCAGCTGCTCACGCAGGTTAAGGATAGTCGCCCCGTGGTCGCCGAGCGTGCCGCTCACCAGCAACATATCGCCTGCGGTTAGCGTCTGTGCGCCCCAATGAATATTCGCCGGAATTGCGCCCATGCCAGCGGTGTTGATAAACAGTTTATCTGCCGCGCCGCGCTGCACCACTTTAGTATCGCCAGTAACGATGGCAATGCCTGCCGTGCGGGCGGTTTCTGCCATGCTGGTTACTACGGCTTTCAGTGTCTCCATCGGCAATCCTTCTTCGAGGATAAAGCCACAGGAGAGATAGCGCGGAATAGCGCCACTGACCGCAACGTCATTCGCGGTGCCGCAAATCGCCAGCTTGCCGATATTACCGCCAGGAAAGAACAGCGGGTCAATGACGTAACTGTCGGTGGAGAACGCCAGACGATCGCCTTCTGCTACCAGCTGCGCCAGATCAAGACGTGCCTGGTCTTCCTGCTCTGCCAGCCACGGGTTGGCAAAGGCTTCCATAAACAGGCTGTTGATTAATTGCTGCATCGCCTGGCCGCCGCTGCCGTGGGCGAGTTGGATATTATTCACGCTTCATTCTCCTGCTGACGATACTGATACCACGCGGCGCACGCTCCTTCGGAGGAGACCATCAGTGCACCAAATGCGGTTTGAGGATTACAGGTGTTACCAAACAGCGGGCATTGATGCGGCTTACATTTGCCCGTTAATACCTCACCACAACGCGCGCGCGGGTCATCGCAGACCTGCTGCGGTGCCGGGCGGAAATGTGCTTCGGCATCGAATCGTTGATAATCCGGCGTCAGGTGCACGCCAGAAGATTCAATCACGCCTAAGCCGCGCCATTCGCTGTCGCCGTTGACACAGAACACATCGGCAATCGCCTGTTGCGCCAGCAGGTTACCGGCATCCGGTACCACCCGACGATACTGATTCTCTACCTTGCTGTGGGCCGCTATTTTCTGCTCCACCAGCATGACCACGCCTTGCAGTAGATCAAGGGGTTCGAAACCAGCGACCACCAGCGGACGATGAAAATCGCTGGCGATAAAATTATAGGCATCAGTGCCGATAACCATACTAACGTGGCCCGGCGCGAGGAACGCGTCGATACCGTTATCCGGCTGTTCCAGCAAACTGCGCAGCGTCGGGATAAGCGTAATGTGCTGGCAGAAGAAGTAAAAATTCTGCACATCACGCGCTTTCGCCTGTTGCAGAGTGATGGCGGTGGTCGGCATGGTGGTTTCAAAACCTAAGCCGAAGAACACCACTTTGCGGGTTGGATTCTCCTGCGCCAGTTTCAACGCATCCATCGGCGAGTAAACGATGCGCACATCGGCACCGCGTGCTTTTGCCTGCAACAGCGATCCCTGTTTCCCTGGTACGCGCATGGCGTCGCCAAAGGTACAGAAGATGACTTCCGGATGGCTGGCAATCTCCACGCAGGTGTCGATTCTACCCATCGGCAGTACGCACACCGGGCAACCCGGACCGTGGATAAACTCAACGTTTTCAGGCAGTAACTGGTCGAGGCCGAATTTAAAAATAGCGTGGGTATGACCACCGCACACTTCCATAATCCGCAGAGGGCGTTCGGCGGTGTAAGAGAGATGTGAAGCACGTTCGCGCAGATGCTCAATTAACTGCATCACCTGTTCCGGCGCGCGATATTCATCAACAAAACGCATTATTTTTCCTCGCCATACAACAGCGCGCCGACATCCGGCTCAACGTCAAACATGTTTTGTAAGGCGTCGAGAGTGTCGCGTGCTTCGGCTTCATTAATTACGCTCATGGCAAAGCCAACGTGTACCAGTACCCACTGGCCCACGCGCGGCTGACCGTTTTCATCGCAGCTGCCGACTAACGTTAAATCGACATCGCGCTGAATGCCGCAGACGTCGACTTTCGCCTGGTTGCCGTCAATGGTGCGGATCTGGCCGGGAACGCCTATGCACATCGCTGTGTCTCCAGCCAGTTCAGCCACTGGTCCATCCCTTCACCGCTGGTGGCGGAAATAAGGATGATTTCAATTTCTGGATTGACTTCGCGGGCGCAGGCGATGCACTTTTCAACGTCAAAGTTGAGATACGGCAACAGGTCAACTTTGTTGAGCAGCATCAGCGAGGCGGCGGCAAACATATGCGGATATTTCAGCGGTTTGTCTTCACCTTCGGTAACGGAAAGCACCGCCACTTTGTGTTTTTCACCGAGATCGAAGCTGGCCGGGCATACGAGGTTGCCAACGTTTTCGATAAACAGAATACCGTTATCGTCCAGTGGCAGACGCGGTGCGGCGTCGGCAATCATCTGTGCGTCAAGATGGCAGCCTTTACCGGTGTTCACCTGAATCGCTGGTGTGCCGGTAGCGCGAATGCGTGCGGCATCGTTCACGGTTTGCTGGTCACCTTCAATAACCGCGCACGGAACGCTGTCTTTCAGGCGCATTAAGGTTTCCGTCAGCAGGGTGGTTTTACCGGAACCAGGGCTGGAAACCAGGTTGAGCACCAGTTGCTTGCGGGCAGCAAAGCGCGCGCGGTTGCGTTCAGCCAGACGGTTGTTTTTGTCCAGCACGTCAATTTCGACTTCCAGCATCCGACGCTGGCTCATGCCCGGTGCGTGAGTGCCCGCTTCGCCATGACCGTAATGCAGGTCGCCTTCTTCAGTCTGGCTGGGGGTAAATTCAGGCGCTTTAATGCCGGTGATTTTCATCTTCGGGCGTGCCGCCGGGGCAAATGGCGCGCTACGAAACGCGGAATGAGGGTTATGTTCATCACCCTCGATATACAGGTTGCCTTCACCGCAACCGCATGTTGTACACATCGCTCACTCCTGGTCTATTTCTATCCGCCGAATCTGTAAACCGTCGTCTGCCACAATCTGTAGCATGTCACCATGACACTGTGGACAGCGGCGGACGCGCTGGGTCAGTAGCGTCACATACTGTTGGCATGTTTCACACCAGCATTCGGCCTCTTGTTCTTCGAGGTGCAGTTTACAACCTTCCGCCACGCTGCCGCGGCAAACCAGATCAAAACAAAAGGCAAGAGAGCTGGTTTCGACACAAGAAAATGCGCCAATTTTGAGCCAGACCCCAGTTACGCGTTTTGCGCCGTGTTTTGCGGCCTGCTGTTCGATCAATTCCAGTGCCCGTTGGCAGAGGGTTATTTCGTGCATATCGCCTCCCATTAACTATTGCCAGCTACAAGCAATAATTGTGCCAGTGTTGATTATCCCTGCGGTGAATAATGTCGATGATGTCGAAATGACACGTCGACACGGCGACGAAATTCATCTTTAGCTTAAAAATCTCTTTAATAACAATAAATTAAAAGTTGGCACAAAAAATGCTTAAAGCTGGCATCTCTGTTAAACGGGTAACCTGACAATGACTATTTGGGAAATAAGCGAGAAAGCCGATTACATCGCACAGCGGCATCGTCGCCTACAGGACCAGTGGCACATCTACTGCAATTCGCTGGTTCAGGGGATCACGTTATCGAAAGCGCGCCTGCATCACGCCATGAGCTGCGCGCCGGACAAAGAACTCTGTTTCGTCCTTTTTGAACATTTTCGTATTTACGTCACCCTGGCGGATGGCTTTAACAGCCACACCATCGAGTATTACGTCGAAACAAAAGATGGCGAAGACAAACAGCGGATTGCGCAGGCGCAACTGAGCATTGACGGCATGATTGATGGCAAGGTCAACATCCGCGATCGCGAACAGGTTCTGGAACACTATCTCGAAAAAATCGCTGGCGTTTACGACAGCTTATACACCGCCATTGAAAACAATGTGCCGGTGAATTTAAGCCAACTGGTAAAGGGACAAAGCCCGGCAGCATGAGCTGAGGCTTTGCCCGTTTTGCAGGCGTTACGCCTGTTTGGGGATGGGCGTGTCGATGAGTGTCGAAAATGACATTTCATCGGCATGTTTTCGTCAAAAATGACAATCACCTGAGGAATGCCTGGTGAATCGTTTTGTAATTGCTGACTCCACGCTCTGTATCGGCTGCCACACTTGTGAGGCCGCCTGTTCAGAGACGCATCGCCAGCACGGCCTGCAATCAATGCCGCGCCTGAGAGTGATGCTAAATGAAAAAGAATCTGCGCCGCAGCTCTGTCACCACTGTGAAGATGCACCCTGCGCGGTGGTCTGCCCGGTTAACGCCATCACCCGCGTTGATGGGGCCGTGCAGTTGAATGAAAGCCTGTGCGTAAGCTGCAAGCTGTGCGGCATCGCCTGCCCGTTTGGCGCAATTGAATTTTCCGGCAGCCGTCCGCTGGATATTCCTGCAAATGCCAATACCCCGAAAGCGCCACCGGCACCGCCTGCTCCGGCGCGTATCAGTACGCTGCTTGACTGGGTGCCGGGTATTCGCGCGATCGCCGTCAAATGTGACCTTTGCAGTTTTGATGAACAAGGTCCGGCCTGCGTGCGGATGTGCCCGACTAAAGCCCTGCATCTGGTGGATAACACCGATATCGCCCGCGTCAGCAAACGTAAGCGTGAGCTGACCTTTAACACGGACTTTGGCGATCTCACCTTGTTTCAGCAGGCTCAAAGTGGAGAGGCTAAATGAGCGCAATTTCCCTGATCAATAGCGGCGTGGCGTGGTTTGTCGCCGCCGCTGTTCTGGCATTTCTCTTTTCTTTTCAAAAGACGCTAAGTGGCTGGATAGCCGGAATTGGCGGCGCGGTTGGTAGCCTGTATACGGCAGCCGCGGGCTTTACTGTGCTGACTGGCGCGGTTGGCGTGAGCGGTGCGCTGTCGCTGGTAAGCTACGATGTGCAAATCTCTCCGCTTAACGCGATTTGGCTGATTACGCTCGGTCTGTGCGGTCTGTTTGTCAGCCTCTACAACATTGACTGGCATCGCCACGCGCAGGTGAAGTGCAACGGCTTGCAGATCAATATGTTGATGGCTGCCGCCGTCTGCGCCGTCATCGCCAGCAACCTCGGCATGTTCGTGGTAATGGCTGAAGTCATGGCCTTGTGTGCGGTGTTCCTTACCAGCAACAGCAAAGAGGGCAAACTGTGGTTTGCGCTGGGGCGTCTTGGCACTCTGCTGCTGGCGATTGCTTGCTGGCTGCTGTGGCAGCGTTATGGCACGCTGGATCTGCGCCTGCTGGATATGCGTATGCAACAGCTGCCGCTCGGTTCCGATATCTGGCTGCTCGGTGTGATTGGCTTTGGCCTGCTGGCCGGGATTATTCCGCTGCACGGCTGGGTGCCGCAGGCACATGCTAACGCCTCTGCGCCAGCTGCCGCGTTGTTTTCTACGGTAGTCATGAAAATTGGCCTGCTGGGCATGTTAACCCTGTCACTGCTTGGCGGTAATGCACCGCTGTGGTGGGGGATCGCGCTGCTGGTGCTCGGCATGATCACCGCGTTTGTCGGTGGTCTGTATGCGCTGATGGAGCACAACATCCAGCGCCTGCTGGCTTACCACACCCTGGAAAATATCGGCATTATTCTGCTGGGGCTGGGCGCTGGCGTAACGGGTATCGCGCTCGAACAACCGGCACTGATTGCTCTTGGCCTGGTCGGTGGTCTGTACCATCTGCTTAACCATAGCCTGTTCAAAAGCGTACTGTTCCTCGGAGCGGGGAGCGTCTGGTTCCGTACCGGTCATCGCGATATCGAAAAACTCGGTGGTATTGGCAAGAAAATGCCGGTTATCTCCATCGCCATGTTAGTCGGGTTAATGGCAATGGCTGCGCTGCCGCCGCTGAACGGGTTTGCCGGGGAATGGGTTATCTATCAATCCTTCTTCAAACTGAGCAATAGCGGCGCGTTTGTTGCCCGTCTGCTGGGGCCGCTGCTCGCTGTGGGTCTGGCAATTACCGGTGCGCTGGCGGTGATGTGTATGGCGAAAGTCTATGGCGTCACGTTCCTCGGCGCGCCGCGTACCAAAGAAGCCGAAAACGCCACCTGTGCGCCGCTCCTGATGAGCGTAAGCGTAGTGGCACTGGCGATTTGCTGCGTAATTGGCGGTGTTGCTGCGCCGTGGCTGCTGCCGATGCTCTCTGCTGCTGTACCTCTGCCTCTGGAGCCTGCTAACACCACCGTTTCTCAACCAATGATCACATTGCTGCTGATTGCCTGCCCGCTGCTGCCATTCATCATTATGGCGATTTGCAAAGGCGACCGCCTGCCGTCACGTTCCCGCGGTGCGGCCTGGGTGTGCGGCTACGACCATGAAAAATCAATGGTGATTACCGCTCACGGTTTTGCCATGCCGGTGAAACAGGCGTTTGCGCCAGTGCTGAAACTGCGCAAATGGCTGAATCCGGTGTCGCTGGTGCCGGGCTGGCAGTGCGAAGGTAGTGCGTTGCTGTTCCGCCGGATGGCGCTGGTTGAACTGGCGGTACTGGTGGTGATTATTGTTTCACGAGGAGCCTGAGAATGAGTGTTTTATATCCGTTAATTCAGGCGCTGGTGTTATTTGCCGTTGCGCCGCTGCTCTCCGGTATTACCCGCGTGGCGCGCGCCCGTCTGCATAACCGTCGTGGGCCGGGTGTGTTGCAGGAGTATCGTGACATTTTCAAACTGCTGGGCCGCCAGAGCGTTGGCCCGGATGCCTCCGGCTGGGTGTTCCGCCTGACGCCGTATGTGATGGTGGGCGTCATGCTGACTATCGCTACTGCGCTGCCGGTGGTGACCGTCGGTTCTCCGCTGCCGCAACTGGGCGATTTGATCACCTTACTGTATCTCTTTGCCATCGCGCGTTTCTTCTTTGCCATTTCCGGTCTGGATACCGGTAGCCCGTTTACTGCTATCGGCGCGAGCCGTGAAGCGATGCTTGGCGTGCTGGTCGAACCGATGCTGCTGCTTGGTCTGTGGGTTGCCGCACAGGTTGCCGGTTCCACCAACATCAGCAACATCACCGACACCGTTTATCACTGGCCGCTGAGCCAGAGCATCCCGCTGGTGCTGGCGCTTTGTGCCTGTGCGTTCGCCACTTTTATCGAAATGGGCAAACTGCCGTTCGACCTGGCGGAAGCCGAGCAGGAGTTGCAGGAAGGTCCGCTCTCCGAATACAGCGGTAGCGGCTTTGGCGTCATGAAATGGGGTATCAGCCTGAAACAGCTGGTGGTGTTGCAGATGTTCGTCGGGGTGTTTATTCCGTGGGGACAAATGGAAACCTTCACCGCCGGTGGACTGCTGCTGGCGCTGGTGATTGCCATCGTCAAACTGGTGGTCGGCGTCCTGGTTATCGCGCTGTTCGAAAACAGCATGGCCCGTCTGCGTCTTGATATTACTCCGCGCATTACCTGGGCTGGGTTTGGCTTTGCATTTTTAGCGTTCGTCTCCTTGCTGGCGGCGTGATTAAAGAGAGTTTGAGCATGTCTGAAGAAAAATTAGGTCAACATTATCTCGCCGCGCTGAATGAGGCATTTCCGGGCGTCGTGCTGGACCACGCCTGGCAGACCAAAGATCAGCTGACTGTCACCGTAAAGGTGAACTACCTGCCGGAAGTGGTGGAGTTTCTCTACTACAAGCAGGGGGGCTGGCTGTCGGTGCTTTTTGGTAACGACGAACGCAAACTGAATGGTCATTACGCCGTTTATTACGTGCTGTCGATGGAGAAGGGCACCAAGTGTTGGGTAACGGTTCGTGTCGAAGTTGACGCCAACAAACCGGAGTATCCTTCCGTGACGCCGCGCGTTCCGGCTGCGGTGTGGGGCGAGCGTGAAGTGCGCGATATGTACGGTTTGATTCCGGTTGGTCTGCCGGATGAACGTCGTCTGGTGCTGCCGGATGACTGGCCGGATGAACTTTATCCGCTGCGCAAAGACAGCATGGATTATCGTCAGCGTCCGGCACCGACCACCGATGCTGAAACCTACGAGTTCATCAACGAACTGGGCGACAAGAAAAACAACGTCGTGCCGATTGGTCCGCTGCACGTCACTTCTGACGAACCGGGGCACTTCCGTCTGTTCGTCGATGGCGAAAACATTATCGACGCCGACTACCGCCTGTTCTACGTCCATCGCGGCATGGAAAAACTGGCGGAAACCCGTATGGGTTACAACGAAGTGACCTTCCTCTCTGACCGTGTGTGCGGGATCTGCGGCTTTGCTCACAGCACCGCCTACACCACGTCGGTGGAAAACGCGATGGGTATTCAGGTGCCAGAACGTGCGCAGATGATCCGCGCCATTCTGCTGGAGGTGGAACGCCTGCACTCGCATCTGCTCAACCTCGGCCTGGCCTGTCACTTTACCGGCTTCGACTCCGGCTTTATGCAGTTCTTCCGCGTGCGTGAAACCTCCATGAAAATGGCAGAGATCCTTACCGGTGCGCGTAAAACCTACGGCCTGAACCTGATCGGCGGGATTCGTCGCGATCTGCTGAAAGATGACATGATCCAGACCCGCCAGCTGGCGCAACAGATGCGTCGTGAAGTGCAGGAGCTGGTGGATGTGCTGCTGAGTACGCCGAACATGGAACAGCGCACCGTCGGCATTGGTCGTCTGGACCCGGAAATTGCCCGCGACTTCAGTAACGTTGGCCCGATGGTCCGTGCCAGCGGTCACGCTCGCGATACCCGCGCCGATCACCCGTTTGTTGGTTATGGCCTGCTGCCGATGGAAGTGCACAGCGAGCAGGGCTGCGACGTTATTTCCCGTCTGAAAGTGCGTATCAATGAAGTCTATACCGCGCTGAACATGATCGACTACGGTCTGGATAACCTGCCGGGCGGCCCGCTGATGGTGGAAGGCTTTACCTACATTCCGCACCGTTTCGCGCTGGGCTTTGCCGAAGCGCCGCGCGGCGACGATATCCACTGGAGCATGACCGGCGACAACCAGAAGCTGTACCGCTGGCGCTGCCGTGCCGCGACCTACGCGAACTGGCCGACCCTGCGCTACATGCTGCGCGGCAACACCGTTTCCGATGCGCCGCTGATTATCGGTAGCCTGGACCCTTGCTACTCCTGTACCGACCGCATGACCGTGGTCGATGTGCGTAAGAAGAAGAGCAAAGTGGTGCCGTACAAAGAACTCGAGCGTTACAGCATTGAGCGTAAAAACTCGCCGCTGAAATAAGGAATCGCCATGTTTACCTTTATCAAAAAAGTCATCAAAACCGGCACGGCGACCTCGTCTTATCCGCTGGAGCCGATTGCGGTTGATAAAAACTTCCGTGGTAAGCCAGAGCAGAACCCGCAGCAGTGCATCGGCTGCGCGGCCTGCGTCAATGCCTGCCCGTCAAACGCCTTAACGGTTGAAACTGACCTCGCCACAGGAGAGCTTGCGTGGGAGTTTAATCTCGGGCGCTGCATCTTCTGTGGACGCTGCGAAGAAGTCTGCCCGACGGCAGCGATCAAACTGTCGCAAGAGTACGAACTGGCGGTGTGGAAGAAAGAAGATTTCCTGCAACAGTCCCGTTTTGTGCTGTGCAGCTGTCGCGTCTGCAATCGTCCTTTCGCCGTCCAGAAAGAGATCGACTACGCCATTGCGCTGCTTAAGCACAATGGTGACAGCCGCGCGGAAAACCACCGCGAAAGCTTTGAGACTTGCCCGGAATGTAAGCGCCAGAAATGCCTGGTGCCGTCCGACCGTATTGAACTGACTCGCCATATGAAAGAGGCCATCTGATGAGCAATTTATTAGGCCCCCGTGACGCCAACGGCATTCCGGTCCCGATGACGGTGGATGAATCCATCGCCAGCATGAAGGCGTCGTTACTGAAAAAAATCAAACGTTCTGCCTACGTTTACCGCGTGGACTGCGGCGGCTGCAACGGCTGCGAAATCGAAATTTTCGCCACTTTATCGCCGCTGTTTGATGCAGAACGCTTCGGCATTAAAGTCGTTCCTTCACCGCGTCATGCGGATATTTTACTGTTTACCGGCGCGGTCACCCGTGCAATGCGATCCCCTGCGCTGCGTGCGTGGCAGTCCGCGCCGGACCCGAAAATTTGTATCTCCTACGGTGCCTGCGGTAACAGCGGTGGTATTTTCCACGATCTCTACTGCGTGTGGGGCGGTACGGATAAAATCGTCCCGGTAGATGTCTACATTCCGGGTTGCCCGCCAACGCCTGCCGCCACGCTGTACGGCTTTGCAATGGCGCTCGGCCTGCTGGAGCAGAAAATTCACGCCCGTGGCCCGGGTGAGCAGGATGAACAACCGGCGGAAATCCTGCATGGCGATATGGTGCAGCCGCTGCGTGTGAAAGTGGATCGCGAAGCACGCCGCCTGGCAGGTTATCGTTACGGTCGTCAGATTGCCGATGACTTCCTGACACAGTTAGGGCAGGGCGAAGAACAGGTTGCACGCTGGCTGGAAGCGGAAAACGATCCGCGTCTGAACGAGATTGTCAGCCATCTGAATCATGTTGTAGAAGAGGCGCGTATCCGATGAGTGAAAAGGTGGTGTTCAGTCAACTGAGCCGTAAATTTATTGATGAGAACGATGCCACGCCCGCCGAGGCGCAGCAGGTGGTCTATTACAGCCTGGCGATTGGTCACCACCTTGGGGTTATCGATTGCCTGGAAGCGGCGCTCACCTGCCCGTGGGATGAATATCTGGCATGGATTGCCACTCTGGAGGCGGGCAGCGAAGCCCGCCGCAAAATGGAAGGCGTGCCGAAATATGGTGAGATCGTCATCGACATTAACCATGTGCCGATGCTGGCCAACGCATTCGATAAAGCCCGGGCAGCGCAAACTTCGCAGCAGCAGGAATGGAGTACAATGCTGCTAAGTATGCTGCATGATATTCATCAGGAAAACGCCATCTATTTGATGGTGAGGAGACTGCGTGACTGACGTTTTACTCTGTGTTGGCAATAGCATGATGGGCGATGATGGCGCAGGCCCGCTGCTGGCGGAAAAGTGCGCCGCCGCGCCGAAAGGTAACTGGGTGGTGATTGACGGCGGTAGTGCACCGGAAAACGACATCGTCGCCATCCGTGAACTGCGCCCTACGCGACTGCTGATTGTCGACGCCACTGATATGGGGCTAAACCCCGGCGAGATCCGCATCATCGACCCGGATGATATCGCCGAGATGTTTATGATGACTACCCATAACATGCCGTTGAACTATCTTATCGACCAGTTGAAAGAAGACATTGGCGAAGTGATTTTCCTCGGCATCCAGCCGGATATCGTCGGCTTTTACTACCCGATGACCCAGCCGATTAAAGATGCGGTTGAAACCGTTTATCAACGTCTGGAAGGCTGGGAAGGGAACGGCGGTTTCGCGCAGTTAGCGGTAGAAGAATAATTCTCCATCAGGGGATTCAGGGAATTGAACATCAGAACAGGGATGTGCGCTTTTTTATTGAGCTTAGTGCTGCCTGCACAGGCCACCAGCTTTACCGAATATCTGCCAATGAGTGACAGCGAATACGCGCAAAAGCGGGCGCTGAAACCTCTCCTGACCATGCCTTATGATGCCGAGCAAGCCTGGCATTTTAGGAAAGTGGGCGTTGCTGGCGTGACGCTTGAGAAGATGCCAAATGAAGAAGATTACTGGCAATTAACCGCTAAAGACCGCGCCGGTAAATCCTGGACTGTGCCTGTGGGTATGCTGGCAAACATAGCGGGCAAAGGGCAACTCTATCGCGCCGATCTTGATCGTAACGGCATTCAGGATCTGGTTATCTGGTTACCAAGTGCCGGTAATGGTCTGGCTCCTTATGCACATTTAATTCTTATGACGTTCACGCGCGAAGGCCGTCCCTGTGTCTTTGAACCCTGGGGATTCTACACCGCAAGCAAAACTGGCGTAGATGATTTGCTGGATTTGCAAGGCAATGGTCACACGCAATTGCTGGATATGCAGTTTGATTCCGGTTACTGGATAACCAGTCTGTATCAGGTAAAAGACGCCAAATGGCAGCGTGTTCGCGGCTGGTTTGGCAAGTTAAGCTATCCTGCGCTCACGCGCTTTACTTATACCCCCAACCGTAAACTCGTCCTCAAACCCATCGCCGGACGCGACCCGCAAACGGAAGATCTGGCGCTGACGCAGCGTTGCTTGATAAAGGGGGATGTGCTTGATGGGGTGAACCAGAACTGACTTTTTGCAGAGTGGCTATGAGGGGGATTACGTGCAGACAGACGTCACGTTACTACAGAGAGAACAAAGAATGACTGCTAATGCTGCACGCGCTGTTAAAGCAACAAGAGAACTGGTCAATGCAGTCCCCTTTCTGGGAGGTAGTGACTCAGAAGATGATTATCGTGAAGCACTGGAACTGGTCGAATATTTGATTGAAGAAGATGACACCAATCCACTTATCGACTTTCTGGCGAGCCGCATTGCAGAGTATGAAAACAACAACGAAAAGTTTGCAGAGTTCGACAAAGCCGTTGCGGCAATGCCGGTTGGCGTGGCGTTACTTCGCACGTTGATTGATCAACATAATCTGACCTATGCGGATTTGAAGAACGAAATCGGCTCTAAATCCCTGGTCAGTCAGATTTTGTCTGGACAACGATCCCTGACAATATCCCACATTAAGGCACTTTCAGCCCGATTTGGCGTTAAGCCGGAATGGTTTCTTTGATTTTGACTGATGCCAAACCCCAGATTGCCCGATGCGCTGCGCTTATCGGGCCTACATGTCGCACGAACTATGTAGGCCGGATAAGGCGTTCACGCCGCATCCGGCACGGTTACTTACTCTAAATCTTCCCCATTACTGGCAATTACTTTTTTATACCACCAGAACGATTTCTTACGCGTGCGCGTCAGCGTGCCGTTGCCTGCGTCGTCACGGTCTACGTAGACAAAACCGTAGCGTTTGCTCATTTCACCCGTAGAGGCGGAAACTAAATCAATACAGCCCCAGGTGGTGTAGCCCATCAGCGGAATGCCATCTGCAATCGCTTCGCCCATTGCGCGGATATGTTCGCGTAAATAGCTGATGCGATAGTCATCGTTAATCTCGCCATTGGCAGCAAGTTCATCTTTTGCGCCGAGGCCGTTTTCCACCAGAAACAGCGGCTTCTGATAACGATCGTACATCATATTCATGGTGATACGCAGACCGAGTGGATCAATTCCCCAGCCCCAGTCGCTCACCTGTAGATACGGATTACGCAGCGATTTCACCACGTTCGCCGCACTGCTGTTGTTGGCGTTCATCTCCGCCGAGGCGCAGCGCGAGGCGTAATAGCTGAAAGAGACAAAATCGACGGTGTTTTTCAGGATTTCATCATCGCCCGGTGCTTTGTTGATGGTTACCCCTTTTTCGCGAAATACGCGGGCAGAGTAAGCCGGATACGCGCCGCGCGCCTGCACATCGATAAAAAACAGGTTTTCCCGATCTTTCTCCAGCGCCGCCCAGACATCTTCCGGTTTGCAGCTGTAAGGGTAGAAGTTACCGCCCGCCAGCATACAGCCCACCTGATTTTGCGGGTTAACCTCATGGGCGATTTTGGTGGCTAGCGCACTGGCAACCAGCTGGTGATGCGCGGCCTGATATTTCACCTGATCCTGATTTTCACCTTCTTCAAACACCAGACCCGCGCCGGAGAACGGGCTATGCAACATAATGTTGATTTCATTGAAGGTTAGCCAGTATTTCACCAGACCATCAAATGCTTCAAAGCAGGTTCTGGCGTAGCGGCTGAAAAACTCCACCAGCTTGCGGTTACGCCAGGAGCCATATTCGGTGACCAGATGCATCGGCACATCGAAGTGGCACAACGTGACCAGCGGTTCGATACCGTACTTTTTACACTCTTCAAAGACAGAACGGTAAAAAGCAATGCCCTGCTGATTGGGCGTGATTTCATCGCCCTGCGGAAAGAGGCGGCTCCAGGCAATTGAGGTACGGAAAACCTTGAATCCCATCTCTGCCATCAGGGCGATATCTTCTTTATAACGATGATAAAAATCCGTCGCCTCATGGCTGGGATAAAACTCGTCATCGCGCAACTGAAAACGTTTTTCCAGCCCCAGTTTCACCGCCATTCGATGCTCGCCGTGCGGGATCATATCGACCGTGGTCAGTCCTTTGCCACCTTCACGGAACGCACCTTCAGACTGGTTGGCGGCAAGCGCGCCGCCCCATAAAAAACCTTCTGGAAATACTGACATTTTCATCCTCAATTAAGACTTACTTCTTTGGCGACGGTCGGTTGTGCGCTCTGATGCTTTCGCGCCTCGGCAGCCGCTTCCTCAACAGGAATATCCTCAAAGCCGAGCAATAGTGTGAGGATAAACGACAGCACCACCGCCAGCGCCATGACCGCGAACACCCAGACGATGCTCATTGGATTCGCCGGATCGAAGAATTGCACGCTGGTAAATAACCCCGGCGCTGCCATTGAGTGGCTGGCAAGCCCCGCCATACCGGCAACCGCGCCGCAAATAAAACCGCTGATAAGACTGGCGATAAGCGGACGTTTCAGGCGGATCGCCACGCCGTATAACGCCGGTTCGGAAATCCCCGCCATAATGGCTGATGCCGCCGCAGCCAGCGCCGTCTGGCGCAGTTCCGGGTTTTTCGTTTTCCACGCCACCGCCAGTGATGAACCGCCCAGCGACAGGTTAGCGCCGATCTCTGACGGCATGACCATCCCTTCTTTGCCGGTTTCGGCAATGGTCTGAATGATGGTTGGCGTAAAGACGCGGTGCATCCCGGTCATTACCAGCAGAGGCCACAGCGCGCCCATAATGGCGACTGAAAGCCAGCCCAGATAACCATGAATGGTGTAAACCAGCGCCGAAATGGCGCTACCGATCCAGATACCAATCGGGCCAATCAGCAGGATTGCCAGCGGTGCGGCAATCAACACAATCAGCATTGGCTTGAGGAAGTTTTTGGTCACAGCCGGTGTAATGCGATCCACCCAGCGTTCGATATATGACAGGCACCAGGTCATCACCAGCGCCGGGATCACCGTGTAGGTATATTTCACCGCGGTGACCGGAATCAGGGCAAATTCGACATGTTCACCCTGGGCCGCTTTCGCCATCAGTTCAATAAAGCTCGGATGTACCAGCACACCTGCGATGGCAATCGCCAGCGACATATTGGTTTTAAATTTGATGGCGGCAGATGCCGCGACCATTAGCGGCAGGAAGAAGAAAGCACCGTCACCAATCACATTCAGAATGGTTAAGGTCGGCGATCCTTTTGTCAACACGCCGCTCATCTCGAGGATCATCGCCAGCAGTTTGACCATCGATCCGCCGATAATCGCCGGGATCAGCGGTGACATGGTGCTGATCAGCGCATCGAGGATCCCCGCACCAATGCGACGCAGCGTGAGTTTGGGTTTACCCACGGGCTGTACGGGCTGCATATCTCCCGGCAGCAGGCTGACGACTTCCTGAAAGGCTTGTGAAACGGTATTGCCGATAATCACCTGACACTGGTTGTCACTACGTACCACGCCGAGCACGCCGGGGATGGTTTTTAACGTCGGGCTGTCGATAAGCTGGTCATCTTTGATAACAAAGCGCAAACGCGTCATACAGTGCGTGACTGCCGAGATGTTATCAACGCCGCCCAGTGCCGCTATCACCGAGCGTGCCAGCGCCGCATAATTTTTGGCCATCGGATTTTATCCTGTTATCAGTAGGGTAGATGTAGTTGTTATCAGTCGACGTAACGGAAAAATGCCGATGCTGAAACGGAATTAGGAAACCGGTTTCACAAAATCATGAATAGTTGTCACTAAATAAGCAAGAGAGTTAATTGTTCATTTTTTATATTTGTGAAACCGGTCACCTGAATATTTTTCCCGCCGATTGCGCAAGGACAATCGGCAAACGGTGCAGTACACTGCGTTGATTGCGTGTAAAGGGATGAAAATGATGACGACGATGCTGGAAGTGGCGAAGCGCGCCGGGGTTTCAAAAGCGACCGTTTCCCGCGTGCTTTCAGGTAATGGCTACGTCAGCCAGGAGACTAAAGATCGCGTGTTTCAGGCGGTAGAAGAGAGCGGTTACCGCCCAAATTTGCTGGCCCGCAATCTGTCGGCGAAGAGTACTCAGACGCTGGGGCTGGTAGTGACCAACACGCTTTATCACGGCATTTATTTTAGTGAATTACTGTTTCATGCCGCGCGAATGGCGGAAGAGAAAGGGCGGCAGTTGCTATTGGCAGATGGTAAACACAGCGCCGAAGAAGAGCGCCAGGCGATTCAGTATCTGCTGGATTTGCGCTGCGACGCCATTATGATTTACCCGCGTTTTTTAAGCGTGGATGAGATTGATGACATCATTGACGCGCACAGTCAGCCGATAATGGTGCTTAATCGCCGCCTGCGCAAAAACAGCAGCCATAGCGTCTGGTGCGATCATAAACAGACCAGCTTTAATGCCGTGGCAGAGTTGATAAACGCCGGACATCAGGAGATTGCTTTCCTTACCGGCTCGATGGATTCCCCCACCAGCGTTGAACGTCTTGCCGGGTATAAAGACGCGCTGTCGCAGCATGGTATTGCGCTCAATGAAAAACTTATCGCTAACGGTAAATGGACGCCCGCCAGCGGGGCCGAAGGGGTAGAAACGTTGCTCGAACGTGGGGCTAAATTTAGCGCGTTAGTTGCCAGTAACGACGATATGGCGATAGGTGCGATCAAAGCGTTGCACGAGCGCGGCGTAGCGGTGCCAGAGCAGGTGTCGGTTATCGGATTCGATGATATCGCAATTGCCCCCTACACCGTTCCGGCGCTCTCCAGCGTAAAAATTCCGGTAACAGAGATGATTCAGGAAATTATTGGACGGCTGATTTTTATGCTCGATGGCGGGGATTTCTCACCGCCGAAAACCTTCAGCGGAAAACTGATCCGCCGCGACTCACTCATTGCCCTTTCGCGATAAACATTGTCATCACATGTCATCGTCACTAGTGTCGATGACATCTTTTTTCCTGCATTACAGAAATTAATTTCCTTAAATAACAGCAAATTAAAAACTGGCATGATTTGTGAATGTATCGGCGCATTAACTGTCATTGCTGGAGAATTTGATGAACCGTTTCATCATTGCTGACGCGAGTAAATGTATTGGTTGCCGTACCTGTGAAGTGGCGTGCGTGGTTTCTCATCAGGAAAATCAGGACTGTGCATCGCTGACCCCGGAAACCTTTTTACCGCGAATCCATGTCATTAAAGGTGTGAACATTTCCACGGCGACAGTCTGCCGTCAGTGTGAAGATGCACCGTGCGCTAACGTCTGCCCGAATGGTGCTATCAGCCGTGATAAAGGGTTTGTTCATGTGATGCAGGAACGTTGCATTGGTTGCAAAACCTGCGTGGTGGCTTGCCCGTATGGCGCGATGGAAGTGGTGGTACGTCCGGTGATCCGCAACAGCGGCGCGGGGCTGAATGTACGGGCTGACAAAGCTGAAGCCAATAAATGCGACCTGTGCAACCATCGCGAAGACGGCCCGGCGTGTATGGCGGCTTGCCCGACCCATGCGCTGATTTGTGTCGATCGTAATAAACTTGAACAACTGAGCGCAGAAAAACGTCGCCGTACGGCGCTGATGTTCTAAAAATCTTATAGAACTGTTCTGGCATCAAAGGAATTCCCGGAAATATTCGTAGAATACGGAGCTGGCGGTATCGCCGACCTGAGACTGCCGGATACGACGCAGTCGTGTCCGGCAGGGCGGGGTACGCAATTCATGATGGCGGGAATAACTCAATGGCAAAAAACACATCTTGCGGTGTCCAACTGCGTATTCGAGGCAAAGTGCAGGGCGTCGGTTTTCGTCCGTTTGTCTGGCAGCTGGCACAGCAATTAAATCTTCACGGCGATGTCTGTAATGACGGCGATGGCGTAGAAGTCCGGCTGCTGGAAGACCCGGAAACGTTTCTTGTTCAATTGCATCAGCACTGCCCGCCGCTGGCGCGTATTGATAGCGTCGAGCGTGAGCCGTACATCTGGTCACAACTGCCCACCGAGTTCACTATACGCCAGAGCACAGGCGGCACCATGAATACGCAAATTGTTCCCGATGCCGCTACTTGCCCTGCCTGTCTTGCCGAAATGAATACCCCAGGCGAACGGCGTTATCGTTATCCGTTTATCAACTGTACCCACTGCGGCCCGCGTTTCACCATTATTCGCGCCATGCCTTACGACCGCCCGTTTACCGTGATGGCGGCGTTTCCGTTGTGTCCGGCTTGTGACAAAGAGTACCGCGACCCGCTCGATCGTCGCTTCCACGCCCAGCCGGTGGCCTGCCCGGAGTGTGGCCCACATCTTGAATGGGTAAGTCATGGTGAACATGCAGAACAAGAGGCGGCATTACAGGCGGCTATCGCACAGTTAAAAATGGGCAACATTGTCGCCATCAAAGGGATTGGCGGATTTCATCTTGCCTGCGATGCACGTAACAGTAACGCGGTGGCGACACTTCGGGCGCGCAAACATCGCCCGGCGAAACCGCTGGCGGTCATGTTGCCAGTGGCTGACGGTTTACCAGACGCTGCGCGCCAGTTGCTTACCACGCCCGCCGCGCCGATTGTGCTGGTGGATAAAAAATACGTTCCTGAGCTTTGTGATGATATCGCCCCTGACCTTAACGAAGTCGGGGTAATGTTGCCTGCGAACCCGCTCCAGCATTTGCTGTTACAGGAACTGCAATGCCCGCTGGTGATGACCTCCGGCAACCTGAGCGGTAAACCACCGGCTATCAGCAACGAACAGGCGCTGGAGGATTTGCAGGGCATTGCCGACGGATTCTTGATACATAACCGCGACATCGTGCAGCGGATGGATGATTCGGTGGTGCGCGAAAGCGGCGAAATGCTGCGCCGTTCACGCGGGTATGTGCCGGATGCGCTGGTTTTGCCTCCGGGCTTTAAAAATGTTCCGCCTGTGCTGTGTCTTGGCGCGGATCTGAAAAACACCTTCTGCCTGGTGCGCGGTGAACAAGCGGTGTTGAGTCAGCATCTGGGCGATTTAAGTGACGATGGCATCCAGATGCAGTGGCGCGAAGCGTTACGCCTGATGCAAAACATCTACGATTTCACTCCGCAATACGTTGTGCATGACGTGCATCCGGGCTATGTCTCCAGCCAGTGGGCGAGCGAAATGAATATGCCGACGCAAACGGTGCTGCATCATCATGCCCACGCAGCGGCGTGTCTGGCAGAGCATCAGTGGCCGCTGGATGGCGGTGATGTCATTGCTTTGACGCTCGATGGTATCGGTATGGGGGAGAACGGCGCTTTGTGGGGCGGCGAGTGTCTGCGGGTGAACTATCGCGAATGTGAGCACCTGGGCGGCTTGCCTGCAGTGGCGCTTCCGGGTGGCGATTTGGCGGCGAAGCAGCCGTGGCGAAACCTGCTGGCGCAGTGCCTGCGCTTTGTGCCGGAGTGGCAGAATTATTCTGAAACAGCAAGTGTGCAACAGCAAAACTGGAGCGTGCTGGCGCGGGCCATTGAGCGTGGAATTAACGCGCCGCTGGCGTCATCGTGTGGGCGGTTGTTCGATGCCGTGGCGGCGGCACTGGGCTGTGCGCCAGCCACGTTAAGTTATGAAGGTGAAGCGGCTTGTGCTCTGGAGGCACTCGCAGCTTCGTGCCACGGAGTGACGCATCCGGTGACAATGCCGCTGGTGGACAATCAACTGGATCTCGCCACTTTCTGGCAGCAGTGGCTGAACTGGCAGGCACCGGTTAATCAACGCGCGTGGGCGTTTCATGATGCGCTGGCGCAGGGTTTTGCCGCGTTGATGCGTGAGCAGGCCACGATGCGTGGTATCACTACGCTGGTATTTAGCGGCGGGGTTATTCATAACCGTTTGCTGCGTGCACGTCTGGCGCATTATCTCGCTGATTTCACATTGCTCTTTCCACAGAGTTTACCGGCGGGTGATGGCGGTTTGTCTCTGGGGCAGGGGGTTATTGCTGCGGCGCGTTGGTTAGCGGGTGAAGTCCAGAACGGATAAAACGTGTTGCATTTGGACACCATTGCCGGATGCGGCGTAAACGCCTTATCCGGCCTACACATGCGTCCCCGTAGGTCGGATAAGACGCGCCAGCGTCGCATCCGACATTTTGGGCACAGTAGGTGGATGCGACATGAACGCAGTATGTGACCAACACATGCGCTCCCCGTAGGTTGGATAAGACGCGCCAGCGTCGCATCCGACATTTTAGGCACAGTAGCCCACCTACATCGGCAATGTTTTCAACAATCCAAATGCCTCTTTCATCCGATCCTCACTGACCACAAAGGCGCGAAGCTGGTCAGCATCGTCAACGCCGCGCGCCACCATTCCCTGGCGTTCGGTATTAATTTGCCAGCGTAAATCCTGACGCTGGGTTTCGCCTGCCAGATGCAGCGGTAATTCCGGCGTTTTGATTTTCACCAGCATCGCCGGTAGTTTCAGTGGCGTGTTATTGCCGAGAAGATTTTTTGCCAGCACCATCGCGCTAAGTTGAATCGGCTGGAGGAACGGCAATACCTGACCGTTAATTTCCGCGCAATCGCCCAGCGCGTAAATATCGGCATTACTGGTTTGCAGATAACTATCGACGCAAACGCCGCGATTAATCGTCAGCCCGGCGCGTCGTGCCAGGGCGGTTTCCGGGCGCAGTCCGGTGGCGGCAATTACCGCATCCACTTCGATACTGCGCTGGCGGTCCAGCGTTGCCAGAATGCCAGAATCTGTTTTTTCCAGCCCCTGCAACTGAGATTTCAACAACAGATGAACGCCCATCTCCGTCAACCGATGCTGCAAGCGGCTGCTTACTTCCGGTGGCATTAATGACGCCAGAATACTGGCAGCGTTGTCGATTAGCGTGACCGCTTTGCCTGCACGACAAAAATCCATCGCCAGTTCGCTACCAATCAAACCACCGCCAACAATCAACACGCGTCGGGCATCCCGCAGTTGCGTTTCACAGGCGCGATACTCTTGCTGACTATTTAACGTCAGCATTAACTCACGCCCAGGCACAGGCGGGACAAAGGCACTGGCACCGGTTGCCAGTACTAGCTTGTCGTATTGCCACTGATTATTCTGGCTTTTCACCACACGGGCTTCGGCATCGATATCCGTCACCCAGGTTTGTGGAAACAGGTGCAGATTAAACTGCTCGGCAAATTCACCCGCCGTCTGGCGGGTAAGGTCATCGGCACGTTGCCCCTGACTGATAACATGGCTGAGGTCAGGTTTGTTGTACTCATCCATGCTGTCGGCGGCAATCAGGGTTAATGGAATAGTGGCGTCCTGTTTGCGAATATTTTTCACCAGTTGGCGGGCGGCGAAGCCCGAACCGATGATCACAATGCCGTTACTCATTTTGCCTCCGATGCCAGTTCTTCAAAGACGTCTTTGCCGAGGGAGCATTCCGGGCAGAGGAAGTTATCCGGGACTTCACTCCACGGCGTTCCTGGCGCAACGTCCTGCATTGGCTCGCCTTTTGCCGGATCGTAAATCCACTGGCAGACGCTGCACTGCATCCGTGGGCCGAGGTCAGCCGTCGTGGTGGCAGAGGTTTCTTCTTTAACCACCGTATTCACCGTGCTCTGCGGCAGCGGCGCGAGCGCCCACTGACGGGCGATTTCGCGACCGTGTTCACGACATAACTCCAGAGCGTCCTGGTCTGGTCGCCATTTGGCTTTCAGGCTAAGCGACATTTCGAAACCCGCATCCTGCAGGCGCGTGGAAAGACGATCCACCGCACCGCCGCTCCAGCCGTGAGAGCCGAAAGCACTGGCGCGTTTGTTACGGAAGCGTAAACCAGTCATCTCCTCCACCAGCCCGGCGATTTTCGGCATCATCACGTTATTCATCGTCGAAGTGCCGACCAGCACGCCTTTTGAGCGGAAGACATTGGTCAGGATTTCGTTTTTATCGCTTCGGGCGACGTTGAAAATTTTCACCGCCACGCGTGGGTCGGTTTCCGCAATTCCCTGGGCGATAGCGTCAGCCATCATGCGGGTGTTATTCGACATGGTGTCGTAGAAAATGGTGATTCTGTCTTCCTGATAATCAGCGGCCCACTTCAGGTACAGCTCGACAATTTGCGTCGGGTTATCGCGCCAGACCACGCCGTGGGAGGTCGCTATCATATCGACTGGTAAGTTAAAGCCTAGGATCTCGGTAATTTTCGGCGTTACCAGGCGGCTGAACGGCGTCAGGATATTGGCGTAGTAACGCTGGCACTGCTCGAAAAGCTCCGTCTGATCCACTTCATCGTTGAACAGATGCTCGTCGCAGTAGTGCTGACCGAAAGCATCGTTACTGAACAGCACCGCGTCGCCTGTCAGGTAAGTCATCATGCTGTCCGGCCAGTGCAGCATTGGTGTTTCGACAAAAATGAGCTGTTTGCCGTTGCCGATATCCAGCGTGTCGCCAGTTTTCACCACATTAAAATTCCACTCCGGATGATGGTGATGACCATTTATCGAGTCGATAGCGTTGGCAGTACAGTAGATCGGCGTATCGGGAATTTGCGCCATCAGTTCGGTCAGCGCCCCAGCGTGGTCCTCTTCTGCATGGTTAATCACGATGTAATCGATATCCGCCAGATCGATTTCATTACGCAGGTTCTGCACAAATTCGCGGCTGAATTTATGGTCGACGGTGTCGATCAGCACGTTTTTTTCTTCGCGGATGAGGTAGCTGTTGTAACTGCTGCCGCGCAGCGTTTTATATTCCGTGCCGTGAAAATCACGCACTTCCCAGTCACGTTGACCAACCCAATGAATGTTATTTTTCACCACAATAGACATAGCAACCTCAATTTATTCAGCGTGTTCTAAAAAGATGTCTTGCTAATTGCAGATTGCGTGCCAGTTTTTTATCTGATTGTTTTTACTATATAAATAAAAGTATGCTCATTAATGAGTAGTCAAAATGACTATCAATCAAATGGTCGATATGACAATATCTATAGTCAAATTGACAGTGAGGCAAAGATGAGTTTTTCCGTTGATGTGCTGGCGAATATCGCCATCGAATTGCAGCGTGGGATTGGTCATCAGGATCGTTTTCAGCGCCTGATCACCACGCTACGTCAGGTGCTGGAGTGCGATGCGTCTGCGTTGCTACGTTACGATTCGCGGCAGTTTATTCCGCTTGCCATCGACGGTCTGGCAAAGGATGTACTCGGTAGACGCTTTGCGCTGGAAGGGCATCCACGGCTGGAAGCGATTGCCCGCGCCGGGGATGTGGTGCGCTTTCCCGCAGACAGCGAATTGCCCGATCCCTATGACGGTTTGATTCCTGGGCAGGAGAGTCTGAAGGTTCACGCCTGCGTTGGTCTGCCATTGTTTGCCGGGCAAAACCTGATCGGCGCACTGACGCTCGACGGGATGCAGCCCGATCAGTTCGATGTTTTCAGCGACGAAGAGCTACGGCTGATTGCTGCGCTGGCGGCGGGAGCGTTAAGCAATGCGTTGCTGATTGAACAACTGGAAAGCCAGAATATGATGCCAGGCGATGCCACGCCGTTTGAAGCGGTGAAACAGACGCAGATGATTGGCTTGTCCCCTGGCATGACGCAACTGAAAAAAGAGATTGAGATTGTGGCGGCGTCCGATCTCAACGTCCTGATCAGCGGTGAGACGGGAACCGGTAAGGAGCTGGTGGCGAAAGCGATTCATGAAGCCTCGCCACGGGCGGTGAATCCGCTGGTCTATCTCAACTGTGCCGCACTGCCGGAAAGTGTGGCGGAAAGTGAACTGTTCGGGCATGTGAAAGGAGCGTTTACTGGCGCTATCAGTAACCGCAGCGGGAAGTTTGAAATGGCGGATAACGGCACTCTGTTTCTGGATGAGATCGGCGAGTTGTCGTTGGCATTGCAGGCCAAGCTGCTGAGGGTGTTGCAGTATGGCGATATTCAGCGCGTTGGCGATGACCGCAGTTTGCGGGTCGATGTGCGCGTGCTGGCGGCGACTAACCGCGACTTACGCGAAGAGGTGCTGGCAGGGCGATTTCGCGCTGACTTGTTTCATCGCCTGAGCGTGTTTCCACTTTCGGTGCCGCCGCTGCGTGAGCGGGGCGATGATGTCATTCTGCTGGCGGGGTATTTCTGCGAGCAGTGTCGTTTGCGGCTGGGGCTCTCCCGCGTGGTATTAAGTGCCGGAGCGCGAAATTTACTGCAACACTATCGTTTTCCGGGGAACGTGCGCGAACTGGAACATGCTATTCATCGGGCGGTAGTGCTGTCGAGAGCCACCCGCAACGGCGATGAAGTGATTCTTGAGGCGCAACATTTTGCTTTTCCTGAGGTGACGTTGCCGCCGCCAGAAGCGGCGGTGCCCGTTGTTAAGCAAAACCTGCGTGAAGCGACAGAAGCGTTCCAGCGTGAAACTATTCGTCAGGCGCTGGCACAAAATCATCACAACTGGGCTGCCTGCGCGCGGATGCTGGAAACCGACGTCGCCAACCTGCATCGGCTGGCGAAACGTCTGGGAATGAAGGATTAAATAATCCCGGCCTGATAGAAATCCTGCAGGTTAATTGCGCCGGTGAGTTTGCCGTTTTCATCTACCACCGGTGCGGCAGTGATTTTGCGCTTCATCAGGATCTCTTTGGCGTCGATGGCGCGACTTTGCGATTGCAACGTGGTGCCGCCGACCGTCATCGCTTCATTAACTGGCGTGGTGAGTGCGCCGCCGCCAACCAGCCAGCGACGTAAATCGCCGTCGGTAAAGACGCCTTGTACCTGTTGTTGAGCGTCACATACCGCCACCAGCCCCAGACCGGTGCGGCTGAGTTCCAGCATCGCATCCATCACGCTGGCGGTTAACGCCACCTGTGGGATGGCATCGTCACGGCGCATCAGATGATGCACTTTATTCAGCAAGCGAGCGCCCAGTGCCCCGGCTGGGTGGGAGCGGGCAAAATCTTCTTCATTAAATCCGCGCGCCTGCATGACCGCCATCGCCAGCGCGTCACCCATCATCAGGGTATTGACGGTGCTGGAGGTCGGCGCAAGGTGCATCGGGCAGGCTTCGCGTTCTACGGAGATATCCAGCACCGCTTTTGCCGCCAGGCCCAGCGGTGACGTCGGTTTGCCGGTCATCGCCAGCAGCGCGATAGATTTATCTTCCAGACGCGGAATAATCAGATCCAGTTCCTTCGCGCCACCGGAGTAAGAGATAAACAGCATCACATCGCGGCTTTCAATCATCCCCAGATCGCCGTGCAGTGCTTCTGCCGGATGGACAAAAAAAGCCGGTGTGCCGGTACTGGCAAGTGTTGCGGCGATTTTCTTACCAATGTGGCCCGATTTGCCAATTCCCGAAACCACCACTTTGCCTTCGCAGTGCAGGATGATATTGGCGGCGCGAACAAAATCATCGCCCAGACGTTCCGGTAAACGGCTTGCTTCCTGCAACTCCAGCATTAACGTCTGACGTCCCGCGTTCTGTAGTGCTTCACTCATTGCTCTCTCCGGTTATGATCACATCGATCCCTTTCTCTTCCAGCGCCTGACGAAACGCCGGATCGATACCTGCGTCGGTAATCAGCTTATCGACGCTTTCAAGACTGCAAACTACGTTGGGGCTTTTACGGCCAAACTTTGATGAGTCCGCCATCAAAATCACTTCGCGCGCGGCATTGCACATTGCCTTACTGACGGTATAAACCTCGTTGAAGGTGGTTACGCCCGCATTGAGATCGATGCCGTCGGTGCCCATAAACAATTTATCGAAACTGAAATGTTCGAAGGCATTCTCTGCCAGCTGTCCGTGAAATGAGGCCGATTTTTTACGAAACGTTCCGCCTGGCATCAGGATAGTTTGTTCGTTATCCAGTTCGGATAGCGCATTGACGATATGCAGGCTGTTGGTCATCACCGTGATGTTATTAAAGCGCGAGAGCAGGGGAACCATCTGCAAAACGGTACTGCCAGCATCAAGAATGATCGAATCGCCATCATGGATAAAACTAACGGCAGCTTCTGCAATCAGCTCTTTCTTGTGGGTGTTGATGAGTGTTTTATGATCGATAGGCGGATCGGATTCCTCTTTATTCAACACCACTCCGCCATAAGTACGAATGACGGTTCCGGCATGTTCCAGAATGACCAGATCTTTGCGAATGGTTGTGCCTGTGGTGTCAAAGTATTGCGCCAATTCTTCAACCGAGCATTTACCCTGCTTTTGCAGATACTCCAGAATGGCGGCCTGACGCTGACGAGGTTTCATGGGCGTGATTACCTGATTTAGGTTTCAAAATGATAACTTCGCAAGCAAGTAACATTCACAACGAAATTATCCACGTTTCAGTTTAAGCGCCAATGATAGAGCATTCTGTGATAGTGGATCATGGGGAAAGATCACATCGGGCTGTAAATCACCCGCATGCATACCGGTAATTGCGGGAATTTTTTGCGGTCGGGCGAAGACGGTCAGTCCTTTCATAAACAAGGTGTCGACGATGCGCTGCTGATCGTCCAGCGCGATGGCGACCACGACCCGCGGTTTAAAGCGCCCGCTGGAACGGCCCACGCCAACCCGCCCTTGCTGGCATAGTGTGTCGAAGGCACGGTTAAAACGAGAAATTTGCCAGCCGCCTAAGGCCAGTTGCGCACACCAGGCGATAACGGCGACGGTGATGAGTGCGGATACCATAACTTTTCCTTAATGTAGTGGCGGAAGTCCTGTATGCCTGATGAGCGTAGCGCATCAGGCATTCTATAGTCTCACGGAGATCCTTAATGGATCTCCGCTGTTGATCAGAACATCACCTGACCGCCGGTGACATTGATCGACTGTCCGGTGCAGTACGACGCCTTAGGACTGGCGTAGAACAGCAGCATATTCAGCACATCTTGATAATCGCAGCCGCGTTTGAGCGGTACTTTGTCGATGTAATACTGCTCGACTTGATCCGGTTTGATACCCAGCTTGGTCGCGTATTGTGGCAACAGTGACTGGAACATCGGCGATTTCAGCAGGTTACCGAGCATCAGTGAATGCACCGTAATGCCGTACTCCGCCAGATCCAGCGCCAGTGATTGAGTCAGCCCGACGCCACCAAATTTCGCTGCGCTGTAGCCAGAGTTGTGTTTGCTGCCCACTTTGCCGGATTTCGAGTTGATCTGAATAATGCGACCCTGAATCCCGTCGCGGATCATCAAACGCGAAAATTCACGGGCACACAGGAAATAACCCACCAGATTCACTTGTAGCGAACGGTCAAAATCGCCGAGCTGGAAGTCGCTGATAAAGGCTGCTTTTGCTATTCCGGCGCTATAGACCAGCAAATCCACGCGACCAAAGATTTCATCTACCCCACGAGAGAGCGCCAGAACGCTTTGCTCGCTGGTGGCGTCAGCACCAAAACCGTACGCCATACCTTCACCATATTCGGCGTTAATTTCTTGTGCCACATTTGCGGCTTTGTCGCTCTGAATATCGACAACCGCGACGCGATACCCCTCGGCAGCCAGACCGTGGCACAGGAACGCGCCTAAGGTTTGCCCACCACCGATGACAACGGCAACCTGATTCATTTTTTACTCCTTAACAGATTCAAACTTCAAAACCGATCCCGGCGCGATATCGTCGGGTACAGGGCCTGCCACATGGACAGTGCCCGGAAATTCCGCTTCGTTTAAACCATCGAAGCGCAGGGTGACATGACCCAGTTCGCGAAGGTTGTCTTCCGCCACGCTGCCAACAGCGGTCACCGGATAGCGATGCTGCCCGAGTGAAAATTGCAAACCGGGATGGAGTGCACCTTTCAACTCGCCGTGGCAATGAATGAAGCAATACTCTTCGAGGTCCGCTGGCGCGCCTTCACGAAAGGTGATGAGCATCTGGTCGCTGAGGGCGTCAGTGGCACTCGCGCCGATACGGGTGATGGTGGTCTGATAAATAACGGTCATGTTTCAGCCTCTATTGATAGATAAAACCGGAGACAAACCAGGCGATCAGTACAGTCGGCGCGCCGGTTAAAAAGCGGCTCACCAGTACAGAAGGGACACCGACGCGAACCGTGTCCTGACGAGCTTCCGCCAGCGACAAACCGACCGGGATGAAGTCGCAGGCCGCCTGCGCGTTGATGGCAAACAGTGCAGGTAAAGCCAGATGCGGCGGAATATTGCCGAGACCAATCTGCACGCCAATCAATACGCCGATAACCTGTGCGATAACTGCGCCTGGGCCGAGGAAAGGTGAAAGCAGTGGGAAGGAGCAGATGAGCGCCAGCATGACCAGACCCAGTGGATGGCTCGCCAGCGGAGCAAGACCGTGGGCAATCCAGTCACCAAGGCCAGAAGCCATAATGATGCCAATGAGCGCCGAGACGAATGCCATAAACGGCAGAATGGTTTTTAATACAGTGTCGATGGTGTCACGACCAGATTGAAACAGCACCGCAACGGCGGACCCCATGCCCATTCCCACCTTCGCCAGTAAACCATCGCTTTGTTCGGTGATTTTCTTACTGGTGTCATAGTCACGGCCCACGGAAGAGGGGTGTGGTGTCGCATCACCCACTACAGTGATGTTTTCTTCTTTTACGCCAGAGACATAAATATCTTCCACAATGTACTGCGCCAGCGGACCGGACTTGCCCGTCGAGTGGATATTAATGGTGGGAATACGTCGTTTCGGATAGATGCCGCAGCGTAATGTGCCGCCACAGTCGATTACCGCGACACCAATTTCCGCCTCCGCGGGTTCACCTTCTTTAAATCCGTCAATAGCCTGCCAGCCAGTAAGCTGTGCCAGTTTGTCAACAATCGCAGGCCGGGTACCGGCGGTGATATAGACGATTTTTTTTCCCGGCGTGGCTTTCAGCTCAAGCGGGCCGCCCCAGCCACCCGTTCCTTTTTCGATCCGAATATGCGTCATGATGTTGCTCCTGCCAGGTGAACTTTTTGTTCAAGTTGAATGCCCATCTTTTTCTCAAAAATGGCGGTGGTCAGATCGGTCACCCAGCCGCGGAAGAAATTGGTGACCAGACCAACCAGCAGATAACTCACCGCCAGTGGGCCAAGTGGCAGGTTCAGCGTTGTCAGACCGCTGGCAATGCCAAGATAAACAAACAGTTCGCCAGGGTTGATATGGGGGAAGAGGCCATTCATTGAGTGGCAGCTATAAGAGGCCGCCGCGTAGTAGCTGGGTTTGTACTTTTCCGGCATAAAGCGACCCAGGCTTAGGGTCATCGGATTGCAAAAGACAAACGTGCCAATGCACGGTAACAGTAGGTAACGGGAAACAGGGTTACCGGCGCAACGTTGAGCAAAACGTTCAATACGATGCTGACCGATAAAATTAATCAGTGCGTTCATGATAACCAGCAGGCTAATCAACAGCGGAAGAATGCCGGTCACCATCCCGGTAAACACCTCTCCGCCCTTTTGGAACAGCCCGATAAACCACTCTGCACCATGAGTAATGGTTTCTATCATTGTTCTCTCCTTCAGGATTTATTGTTTTATTACCAAACGGCAACCTAATCTAATCAGATTGAAAGATTTAAAAGTGTTATTTTGATCGCAAAATGAAAGATAAATATTTTAATTTGAAAGTTTGAATAAAAGGATAGCGAGGGGAATGAGTTGAGTTATGTAAAGTCCGTATCGGGCAGTGACTACCGCTTCCTTGTGCGGGGCGTGATGCTTTACCATACTTGCCCCTGGTTGAATCTGTTAAATGGACCCCTCATGTTCAAGCGTCGTTATGTAACATTGCTTCCCCTTTTTGTGTTGCTTGCCGCCTGTAGCAGCAAGCCAAAACCTACTGAGACTGATACGACCACCGGAACGCCGTCTGGCGGCTTCCTGCTTGAGCCGCAGCACAATGTGATGCAGATGGGCGGCGATTTCGCTAATAACCCGAATGCCCAGCAGTTCATCGACAAAATGGTGAACAAACACGGTTTCGATCGTCAGCAGTTGCAGGAAATTCTCTCCCAGGCGAAACGTCTGGATTCGGTACTGCGGCTGATGGATAACCAGGCACCAACCACATCGGTGAAACCGCCATCAGGTCCGAACGGCGCATGGCTGCGTTATCGCAAAAAATTTATTACGCCGGACAACGTGCAGAACGGTGTGGTTTTCTGGAATCAGTATGAAGATGCGTTGAATCGCGCGTGGCAGGTGTATGGCGTACCGCCGGAAATTATCGTCGGGATTATCGGCGTTGAAACCCGCTGGGGGCGCGTGATGGGGAAAACTCGCATCCTCGATGCGCTGGCAACGCTGTCATTTAACTACCCACGCCGCGCGGAGTATTTCTCTGGCGAGCTGGAAACCTTCCTGTTGATGGCGCGCGACGAGCAGGACGATCCGCTCAATCTGAAAGGTTCCTTTGCCGGGGCGATGGGCTACGGACAGTTTATGCCGTCGTCTTACAAACAATATGCGGTAGATTTCAGCGGCGACGGGCATATCAACCTGTGGGATCCGGTTGATGCGATCGGTAGCGTGGCGAACTATTTCAAAGCGCACGGCTGGGTGAAAGGCGATCAGGTCGCGGTAATGGCAAACGGTCAGGCTCCAGGCTTGCCAAATGGCTTCAAAACTAAGTACAGCATTTCGCAGCTTGCCGCCGCAGGTTTAACGCCACAGCAGCCGCTGGGCAACCATCAACAAGCCAGCCTGCTGCGTCTGGATGTTGGCACCGGCTACCAGTACTGGTACGGTCTGCCGAACTTCTACACCATCACCCGTTACAACCACAGCACCCATTACGCAATGGCGGTCTGGCAGTTAGGACAAGCCGTGGCGCTGGCGCGAGTACAGTAGCTATTTACAAGAGGGGGGCGTGAGCTTCCCTCTGGCTAATCAGCTTTTTTCTGAATCCTCCTCGTAAAATTGCAACGCCAACACCATCTTCCTGACGAAAGTGCTATCTTGTCCGGCATAAATTTTTGACTGACAGAGGTTGTGATGACTGACAGTGAACTGATGCAGTTAAGTGAACAGGTTGGGCAGGCGCTGAAAGCCCGTGGCGCAACCGTAACAACTGCCGAGTCTTGTACCGGTGGTTGGGTAGCGAAAGTGATTACCGATATTGCCGGTAGCTCCGCCTGGTTTGAACGCGGATTTGTCACCTACAGTAACGAAGCCAAAGCGCAGATGATCGGCGTACGCGAAGAGACGCTGGCGCAGCATGGCGCGGTGAGTGAACCCGTCGTGGTGGAAATGGCGATAGGCGCACTGAAAGCGGCTCGTGCTGATTATGCCGTGTCTATTAGTGGTATCGCCGGGCCGGATGGCGGCAGTGAAGAGAAGCCTGTCGGCACCGTCTGGTTTGCTTTTGCCACTGCCCGCGGTGAAGGCATTACCCGGCGGGAATGCTTCAGCGGCGACCGTGATGCGGTGCGTCGTCAGGCTACTGCGTATGCATTGCAGACCTTGTGGCAACAATTTCTACAAAACACTTGATACTGTATGAGCATACAGTATAATTGCTTCAACAGAACATATTGACTATCCGGTATTACCCGGCATGACAGGAGTAAAAATGGCTATCGACGAAAACAAACAGAAAGCGTTGGCGGCAGCACTGGGCCAGATTGAGAAACAATTTGGTAAAGGCTCCATCATGCGCCTGGGTGAAGACCGTTCCATGGATGTGGAAACCATCTCTACCGGTTCGCTTTCACTGGATATCGCGCTTGGGGCAGGTGGTCTGCCGATGGGCCGTATCGTCGAAATCTACGGACCGGAATCTTCCGGTAAAACCACGCTGACGCTGCAGGTGATCGCCGCAGCGCAGCGTGAAGGTAAAACCTGTGCGTTTATCGATGCTGAACACGCGCTGGACCCAATCTACGCACGTAAACTGGGCGTCGATATCGATAACCTGCTGTGCTCCCAGCCGGACACCGGCGAGCAGGCACTGGAAATCTGTGACGCCCTGGCGCGTTCTGGCGCAGTAGACGTTATCGTCGTTGACTCCGTGGCGGCACTGACGCCGAAAGCGGAAATCGAAGGCGAAATCGGCGACTCTCACATGGGCCTTGCGGCACGTATGATGAGCCAGGCGATGCGTAAGCTGGCGGGTAACCTGAAGCAGTCCAACACGCTGCTGATCTTCATCAACCAGATCCGTATGAAAATTGGTGTGATGTTCGGTAACCCGGAAACCACTACCGGTGGTAACGCGCTGAAATTCTACGCCTCTGTTCGTCTCGACATCCGTCGTATCGGCGCGGTGAAAGAGGGCGAAAACGTGGTGGGTAGCGAAACCCGCGTGAAAGTGGTGAAGAACAAAATCGCTGCGCCGTTTAAACAGGCTGAATTCCAGATCCTCTACGGCGAAGGTATCAACTTCTACGGCGAACTGGTTGACCTGGGCGTAAAAGAGAAGCTGATCGAGAAAGCAGGCGCGTGGTACAGCTACAAAGGTGAGAAGATCGGTCAGGGTAAAGCGAATGCAACTGCCTGGCTGAAAGATAACCCGGAAACCGCGAAAGAGATCGAGAAGAAAGTACGTGAGTTGCTGCTGAGCAACCCGAACTCAACGCCGGATTTCTCTGTAGATGACAGCGAAGGCGTAGCAGAAACTAACGAAGATTTTTAATCGTTCGTTATTGATGATAATAGATAATGTGTGCACGGACGGTCCCCTCGCTCCTTTGGGGAGAGGGTTAGGGTGAGGGGAACAGGCCAGCACTGGCGTGAAAAATTACTCTCACCTCGATCCTCTAACGAATTGGGCCTGCGGGAACATTCTGCACACTCATTGACTATTAAATCTGTTTATCAGCAAAACCTGGGTCGCATCTGCGGCCCTTTTGCTTTTTTAAGTTGTAAGGATATGCCATGACAGAATCAACGTCCCGTCGCCCGGCATATGCTCGCCTGTTGGATCGTGCGGTACGCATTCTGGCGGTGCGCGATCACAGTGAGCAAGAACTGCGACGTAAACTCGCGGCACCGATTATGGGCAAAAATGGCCCAGAAGAGATTGATGCTACGGCAGAAGATTACGAGCGCGTTATTGCCTGGTGCCATGAACATGGCTATCTCGATGACAGCCGATTTGTTGCGCGCTTTATCGCCAGCCGTAGCCGCAAAGGTTATGGACCTGCGCGTATTCGCCAGGAACTGAATCAGAAAGGTATTTCCCGCGAAGCGACAGAAAAAGCGATGCGTGAATGTGACATCGACTGGTGCGCACTGGCGCGCGATCAGGCGACGCGAAAATATGGTGAACCTTTGCCAACTGTCTTTTCAGAAAAAGTTAAGATCCAGCGTTTTCTGCTCTATCGTGGCTATCTGATGGAAGATATCCAGGATATTTGGCGAAATTTTGCCGACTGAACGCATACGGTATTTTACTTCCCAGTCAAGAAAACTTATCTTATTCCCACTTTTCAGTTACCAGCCCGGCGGTTAAGACACGCTGGAGCTGGTGGCGATATTTCGTTAGCTTGATTTCAGGATAATTATGAGCAAGAGCACCGCTGAGATCCGTCAGGCGTTTCTCGACTTTTTCCATAGTAAGGGACATCAGGTAGTTGCCAGCAGCTCCCTGGTACCCCATAACGACCCAACTTTGTTGTTTACCAACGCCGGGATGAACCAGTTCAAGGATGTGTTCCTTGGGCTCGACAAGCGTAATTATTCCCGCGCTACCACTTCCCAACGCTGCGTGCGTGCGGGTGGTAAACACAACGACCTGGAAAACGTCGGTTACACCGCGCGTCACCATACCTTCTTCGAAATGCTGGGCAACTTCAGCTTCGGCGACTATTTCAAACACGATGCCATTCAGTTTGCATGGGAACTGCTGACCAGCGAAAAATGGTTTGCCCTGCCGAAAGAGCGTCTGTGGGTTACCGTCTATGAAAGCGACGACGAAGCCTACGAAATCTGGGAAAAAGAAGTCGGGATCCCGCGCGAACGTATTATTCGCATCGGCGATAACAAAGGTGCGCCATACGCATCTGACAACTTCTGGCAGATGGGTGACACTGGTCCGTGCGGCCCGTGCACCGAAATCTTCTACGATCACGGCGACCACATTTGGGGTGGCCCTCCGGGAAGTCCGGAAGAAGACGGCGACCGCTACATTGAGATCTGGAACATCGTCTTCATGCAGTTCAACCGCCAGGCAGATGGCACGATGGAACCGCTGCCGAAGCCGTCTGTAGATACCGGTATGGGTCTGGAGCGTATTGCTGCGGTGCTGCAACACGTTAACTCTAACTATGACATCGACCTGTTCCGCACGTTGATCCAGGCGGTAGCGAAAGTCACTGGCGCGACCGATCTGAGCAATAAATCGCTGCGCGTAATCGCTGACCACATTCGTTCTTGTGCGTTCCTGATCGCGGATGGCGTAATGCCGTCCAATGAAAACCGTGGTTATGTACTGCGTCGTATCATTCGTCGCGCAGTGCGTCACGGCAATATGCTCGGCGCGAAAGAAACCTTCTTCTACAAACTGGTTGGTCCGCTGATCGACGTTATGGGCTCTGCGGGTGAAGACCTGAAACGCCAGCAGGCGCAGGTTGAGCAGGTGCTGAAGACTGAAGAAGAGCAGTTTGCCCGTACTCTGGAGCGCGGTCTGGCGTTGCTGGATGAAGAGCTGGCAAAACTTTCTGGTGATACGCTGGATGGTGAAACGGCTTTCCGTCTGTACGACACCTATGGCTTCCCGGTTGACCTGACGGCTGATGTTTGTCGTGAGCGCAACATCAAAGTTGACGAAGCTGGTTTTGAAGCAGCAATGGAAGAGCAGCGTCGTCGCGCGCGCGAAGCCAGCGGCTTTGGTGCCGATTACAACGCAATGATCCGTGTTGATAGTGCATCTGAATTTAAAGGCTATGACCATCTGGAACTGAACGGCAAAGTGACCGCGCTGTTTGTTGATGGTAAAGCGGTTGATGCCATCAATGCAGGCCAGGAAGCTGTGGTCGTGCTGGATCAAACACCATTCTATGCGGAATCCGGCGGTCAGGTTGGTGATAAAGGCGAACTGAAAGGCGCTAACTTCTCCTTCGCGGTGGAAGATACGCAGAAATACGGCCAGGCGATTGGTCACATCGGTAAACTTGCTGCGGGTTCTCTGAAAGTGGGCGACGCTGTGCAGGCTGATGTTGATGAGGCTCGTCGCGCCCGTATTCGTCTGAATCACTCCGCAACGCACCTGATGCACGCTGCGCTGCGCCAGGTTCTGGGGACTCATGTATCGCAGAAAGGTTCACTGGTTAACGACAAGGTGCTGCGCTTCGACTTCTCACACAACGAAGCGATGAAACCGGAAGAGATTCGTGCGGTCGAAGACCTGGTGAACGCACAGATTCGTCGCAATTTGCCGATCGAAACCAACATCATGGATCTCGAAGCGGCGAAAGCGAAAGGTGCGATGGCGCTGTTCGGCGAGAAGTATGATGAGCGTGTACGCGTGCTGAGCATGGGCGATTTCTCCACCGAGCTGTGTGGCGGTACTCACGCCAGCCGCACTGGTGATATTGGTCTGTTCCGCATCATCTCTGAATCGGGTACTGCTGCAGGCGTTCGTCGTATCGAAGCGGTAACCGGAGAAGGCGCTATCACCACCGTTCATGCAGACAGCGATCGCTTAAGCGAAGTCGCGCATCTGCTGAAAGGCGATAGCAATAATCTGGCGGATAAAGTGCGCTCAGTACTGGAACGTACGCGTCAGTTAGAAAAAGAACTACAACAGCTTAAAGAACAAGCTGCCGCACAGGAGAGCGCAAATCTTTCCAGTAAGGCAATTGATGTTAATGGTGTTAAGCTGTTGGTTAGCGAGCTTAGCGGTGTTGAGCCGAAAATGTTGCGTACCATGGTTGACGATTTAAAAAATCAGCTGGGGTCGACAATTATCGTGCTGGCAACGGTAGCCGAAGGTAAGGTTTCTCTGATTGCAGGCGTATCTAAGGACGTCACAGATCGTGTGAAAGCAGGGGAACTGATTGGTATGGTCGCTCAGCAGGTGGGCGGCAAGGGTGGTGGACGTCCTGACATGGCGCAAGCCGGTGGTACGGATGCTGCGGCCTTACCTGCAGCGTTAGCCAGTGTGAAAGGCTGGGTCAGCGCGAAATTGCAATAATATAAGCGTCAGGCAATGCCGTGGACTCGCTTCACGGCATTCGCATTAACGCTATCGACAACGATAAAGTCAGGTTGAAGTTGTGTATATCGGCTAAACTTAGGTTTAACAGAATGTAATGCCATGACTGCTTACATGTAATGTGTTTGTCATTGCTTACTTTTTGGCGTTATATGATGGATAATGCCGGGATACAGAGAGACCCGACTCTTTTAATCTTTCAAGGAGCAAAGAATGCTGATTCTGACTCGTCGAGTTGGTGAGACCCTCATGATTGGGGATGAGGTCACCGTGACAGTTTTAGGGGTAAAGGGCAACCAGGTACGTATTGGCGTAAATGCCCCGAAGGAAGTTTCTGTTCACCGTGAAGAGATCTACCAGCGTATCCAGGCTGAAAAATCCCAGCAGTCCAGTTACTAATCTTTCCGCGTCTCATCTTTATCGGTGAGACGCACCCTCAAAATTTCTCCTTCACTCTATAGTCTTTTCGCTTTACTCCCGTTCATTCAACTTAAGTCTCCATTTTTTTGCATTACTACTATCTGTCAGACCTCCATTTTTCTGTTGATAAAACACTCTTTTTGACGTTTTTACAGACTAATTGAACGTGAAGTGTGCAAACGATAAAAGTGTAGGAAAAATTGTTTGACTTATAAGTCTCAGAAAGTAATATGTGCGCCACGCAGCGACGATGAGCGATAAACAAGTTCTTCGAAGCACTCGTAAGAGGCGTGTGGTGAGGTGGCCGAGAGGCTGAAGGCGCTCCCCTGCTAAGGGAGTATGCGGTCAAAAGCTGCATCCGGGGTTCGAATCCCCGCCTCACCGCCATTTGCATCCGTAGCTCAGCTGGATAGAGTACTCGGCTACGAACCGAGCGGTCGGAGGTTCGAATCCTCCCGGATGCACCATATTCTCCGTAACCTTCAGCAATGAAGGTATCGAAGAGATAGCGGTATTAACCGCAGGCACCAGGGAGGATAACGTTGCGTCAGCAACGGCCCGAAGGGCGAACGCCAGTGAGTAATCCTCCCGGATGCACCATCTTCTCCCAAAAATTTCCTTCAAAAATATCTCATTTCTAAATAACTACTTTATCCATTTCCTGAATTTTCTTCTCCTTCGCCATCAGCGACAAAATCAAGCAATTACGCTAAAGTAGCGTCATATTTTTCGACTTGCGAGAAGACCATGTACGAGCGTTATGCAGGTTTAATTTTTGATATGGATGGCACAATCCTGGATACGGAGCCTACGCACCGTAAAGCGTGGCGCGAAGTATTAGGGCACTACGGTCTTCAGTACGATGTTCAGGCAATGATTGCGCTTAATGGATCGCCCACCTGGCGTATTGCTCAGGCAATTATTGAGCTGAATCAGGCCGATCTCGACCCGCATGCGTTAGCGCGTGAAAAAACAGAAGCAGTAAGAAGTATGCTGCTGGATAGTGTCGAGCCGCTTCCTCTTGTTGAAGTGGTGAAAAGTTGGCATGGTCGTCGCCCAATGGCTGTAGGAACGGGGAGTGAAAGCGCCATCGCTGAGGCATTGCTGGCGCACCTGGGATTACGCCGTTATTTTGACGCCGTCGTCGCTGCTGATCACGTCAAACACCATAAACCCGCGCCAGACACATTTTTGTTGTGCGCGCAGCGTATGGGCGTGCAACCGACGCAGTGTGTGGTCTTTGAAGATGCCGATTTCGGTATTCAGGCGGCCCGTGCAGCAGGCATGGACGCCGTGGATGTTCGCTTGCTGTGAGTGAAGCGTTATCGCTTTTCTCGTTGTTTGCCAGTAGTTTTCTCAGCGCTACACTATTACCCGGCAACTCCGAAGTCGTGCTGGTGGCAATGTTGCTTTCCGGGATCAGTTATCCCTGGGTTTTAGTTTTAACAGCAACAATGGGTAATAGCCTTGGAGGGTTAACTAACGTTATCCTTGGGCGTTTCTTTCCATTGCGTAAAACATCGCGCTGGCAAGAGAAAGCTACCGGCTGGCTGAAACGCTATGGTGCAGTCACGCTATTATTAAGCTGGATGCCCGTGGTTGGCGATTTACTGTGTCTGTTAGCGGGATGGATGCGCATCTCCTGGGGGCCAGTAATCTTTTTTTTGTGCCTTGGTAAAGCGTTACGCTATGTTGCAGTTGCAGCAGCGACCGTTCAGGGCATGATGTGGTGGCACTAATTGTAGGCCTGCACATATGGTCACCATTACAGTTATGCTAATTAAAACGATTTTGACAGGCGGGAGGTCAATTTGATCCCGGACGTATCACAGGCGCTGGCCTGGCTGGAAAAACATCCTCAGGCGTTAAAGGGGATACAGCGTGGGCTGGAGCGCGAAACTTTGCGTGTTAATGCTGATGGCACACTGGCAACAACAGGTCATCCTGAAGCATTAGGTTCCGCACTGACGCACAAATGGATTACTACCGATTTTGCGGAAGCATTGCTGGAATTCATTACACCAGTGGATGGTGATATTGAACATATGTTGACCTTTATGCGCGATCTGCATCGTTATACGGCGCGCAATATGGGCGATGAGCGGATGTGGCCGTTAAGTATGCCATGCTACATCGCAGAAGGTCAGGACATCGAACTGGCACAGTACGGCACTTCTAACACCGGACGCTTTAAAACGCTGTATCGTGAAGGGCTGAAAAATCGCTACGGCGCGCTGATGCAAACCATTTCCGGCGTGCACTACAATTTCTCTTTGCCAATGGCATTCTGGCAAGCGAAGTGCGGTGATATCTCGGGCGCTGATGCCAAAGAGAAAATTTCTGCGGGCTATTTCCGCGTTATCCGCAATTACTATCGTTTCGGTTGGGTCATTCCTTATCTGTTTGGTGCATCTCCGGCGATTTGTTCTTCTTTCCTGCAAGGAAAACCAACGTCGCTGCCGTTTGAGAAAACCGAGTGCGGTATGTATTACCTGCCGTATGCGACCTCTCTTCGTTTGAGCGATCTCGGCTATACCAATAAATCGCAAAGCAATCTTGGTATTACCTTCAACGATCTTTACGAGTACGTAGCGGGCCTTAAACAGGCAATCAAAACGCCATCGGAAGAGTACGCGAAGATTGGTATTGAGAAAGACGGTAAGAGGCTGCAAATCAACAGCAACGTGTTGCAGATTGAAAACGAACTGTACGCGCCGATTCGTCCAAAACGCGTTACCCGCAGCGGCGAGTCGCCTTCTGATGCGCTGTTACGTGGCGGCATTGAATATATTGAAGTGCGTTCGCTGGACATCAACCCGTTCTCGCCGATTGGTGTAGATGAACAGCAGGTGCGATTCCTCGACCTGTTTATGGTCTGGTGTGCGCTGGCTGATGCACCGGAAATGAGCAGTAGCGAACTTGCCTGTACACGCGTTAACTGGAACCGGGTGATCCTCGAAGGTCGCAAACCGGGTCTGACGCTGGGTATCGGCTGCGAAACCGCACAGTTCCCGTTACCGCAGGTGGGTAAAGATCTGTTCCGCGATCTGAAACGCGTCGCGCAAACGCTGGATAGTATTAACGGCGGCGAAGCGTATCAGAAAGTGTGTGATGAACTGGTTGCCTGCTTCGATAATCCCGATCTGACTTTCTCTGCCCGTATCTTAAGGTCTATGATTGATACTGGTATTGGCGGAACAGGCAAAGCATTTGCAGAAGCTTACCGTAATCTGCTGCGTGAAGAGCCGCTGGAAATTCTGCGCGAAGAGGATTTTGTAGCCGAGCGCGAGGCGTCTGAACGCCGTCAGCAGGAAATGGAAGCCGCTGATACCGAACCGTTTGCGGTGTGGCTGGAAAAACACGCCTGACAGAAAAGAAAAAGGCCACTCGTGAGTGGCCAAAATTTCATCTCTGAATTCAGGGATGATGATAACAAATGCGCGTCTTTCATATACTCAGACTCGCCTGGGAAGAAAGAGTTCAGAAAATTTTTAAAAAAATTACCGGAGGTGGCTAAATGCCGTTGTTAGATAGCTTCACAGTCGATCATACCCGGATGGAAGCGCCTGCAGTTCGGGTGGCGAAAACAATGAACACCCCGCATGGCGACGCAATCACCGTGTTCGATCTGCGCTTCTGCGTGCCGAACAAAGAAGTGATGCCAGAAAGAGGGATCCATACCCTGGAGCACCTGTTTGCTGGTTTTATGCGTAACCATCTTAACGGTAAGGGTGTAGAGATTATCGATATCTCGCCAATGGGCTGCCGCACCGGTTTTTATATGAGTCTGATTGGTACGCCAGATGAGCAGCGTGTTGCTGATGCCTGGAAAGCGGCAATGGAAGACGTGCTGAAAGTGCAGGATCAGAATCAGATCCCGGAACTGAACGTCTACCAGTGTGGCACTTACCAGATGCACTCGTTGCAGGAAGCGCAGGATATTGCGCGTAGCATTCTGGAACGTGACGTACGCATCAACAGCAACGAAGAACTGGCACTGCCGAAAGAGAAGTTGCAGGAACTGCACATCTAGTCAGTAAACTATCTTCACAATTAATTGAAAAAAGCCAGTTCAAATGAACTGGCTTAGTTGTACTTAGTGCGCACCGCCTCCGCCGCCACCTGCGCCAAATGGCGGTTTAGCAAACCACACCAGCCCCAGCAGTACGAGGAATATTCCGGCTGACATCCAGAAGATCTCATTGGCGGAAATAATCAGCCCCTGATTGGTGATCTGCTGGGCAATCCAGCCTGATGCCTGCTGTTGCGTCATCCCAAGCCCTTCCAGTTGACTGTACATCGCCTGGGCATTCGGGTTGAACGGGTTTACCGACTCAGTCAACTGCGCATGGTGCATCGACTCGCGGTTGGTCCACATGGTCGTGGTTATCGACGTGCCGATAGACCCCGCCAGCGTTCGCGTAAAGTTAGAGAGGCTCGATGCCGCCGCCAGTCGTTCCGGTGGCAAACCAGACAGCGTAATGGTGGTCAGCGGCATAAAGAAGCAGGCCACCGCAAACCCCTGGATAAACTGCGGCCAGGCCGACGCGCCAAAATCCATACCTGGTTCAAAGGTATAGGCACGCCAGTAGAAGCAGACGGCATACATAATAAAGCTGAAGGTTACCAGCCGCCGCATATCCAGTTTATGCGCGAAGCGGCCGATAATCGGCGACAGGATCACCGGAATAATCCCTACCGGCGCAGAGGCCAAACCTGCCCAGGTCGCCGTGTAACCGTAGACCTCCTGCAACAACTGCGGCAGCAGAACAATAGCGCCGAAGTAGAGCATATACGCGAGGCTGATACACAAGCAGCCGATGGTGAAGTTGCGCGACTTAAACAACGACAGATCGACTATCGGGTTATCGTCGGTCAGCTCCCAGACAATCAGGAAGCAGATAGCCACCACCGCCACCACGGTAAGAATGATAATTTCCTGTGATGAAAACCAGTCCAGCTCTTTACCGCGGTCGAGCATAATCTGCAGGCTGCCGATACCAATAACCAGCAGTGCCAGCCCCACGGCATCAATCCGCCGCCGTTCGGTGCGGGTTTCACGTCCGCGCAGAGTTTGCAGTGTCATCAACACCACCGCCACGCCAATCGGCACGTTGATGAAGAATATCCAGCCCCAGTGGTAATTATCGCTGATATAACCGCCGAGGATCGGGCCGCAAATTGGCGCGACAATCACCGTCATCGACCACAACGCCAGCGCGATCGAGCGTTTGGCTGGCGGGTAGTTATTCAGCAATAGACTTTGCGAAAGCGGGATCAACGGCCCGGCGACAATCCCCTGAATCACGCGGAAGAAGATCAGCATATTCAGGCTGCTGGAGACACCACACGCCCACGACGCAATAGCAAAGGCGATGGTGGACCAAAGGAACAGTTTCACTTCCCCGACGCGCTTTGCCAGCCAGCCGGTAAGCGGGATCGAGATGGCATTCGCCACCCCGAAAGAAGTGATTACCCACGTTCCCTGGCTGAGCGATGAGCCCAGATTCCCGGCGATAGTGGGGATCGCCACGTTAGCAATGGTGGAGTCCAGCACCTGCATGAATGTCGCCAGTGACAGCGCAATCGTCATAATGACCAGTTGCGCGCCTTCCAGCGGTTTTTGCTGTTGCATCACACGCACCTCTGGATTAGCCAGCGTTAGCTTTTACGATATCGTCGATCAGTTTATTGACAGGTGCCAGGCTGATTTCACGCGCGGTACTTACCGCGACCGGTGTTGAACGTACTTTATTTGCCAGTACCTGACCGTCACGGTTAGTGGTATTGACGCTCACCAGCGTGGACAAACCAATGCGCAGCGGGTATTGCTCCAGCTGTTTCTGGTCCAGTTCGATACGCACAGGCAGACGCTGAACGACTTTGATCCAGTTACCGGTCGCATTTTGCGCCGGAAGCAGTGAGAACGCGCTACCTGTGCCCATATCCAGACCAACTACTTTACCGGTGTATTTCACATCATCGCCGTAAATATCGGTGGTGATAGTGACCGGCTGACCGATACGCATATTGGCAATCTGCGTCTCTTTAAAGTTGGCATCCACCCACATATTGGTGGCTGGAACGACCGCCATCAGCGGCGTCGTTGGGCTAATTTGTGCCCCAGGCTGTACCGCGCGGCGGGAGACATAACCGGTCATCGGACTGACAATACGAGTACGCTCTAGCGCCAGCCAGGCGTTACGTACTTCGGTGGCAGCCTGTTGCACGGCAGGCTGATCTTCCAGTTTAGTCCCCAGAATCATCGCCTGATTGGCATTGTATTGTTGAATAGCGACGTCCAGTTGCGCCTGGGCACTGGTGACGGCGTCGCGGGCGTGTTGCAGCTCTTCGCGACCAATCAGGTTGGCATTGCCCAGCGGCACACGGCGGTTGTAGTCGCTTTGTGCTTTCGCGAGGGCGATTTTCTGCACCTCAATATTCGCCTGCAACTGCTTGCTGTTAATCATCAGCTGGTGGGTTTGGCGAACGCTGGAAGCCAGTGCAGTTTTGGCTTTTTCAAACGCCTGGCGAGCATCTGTCGGGTCGAGAGTGACCAGCACGTCGCCTTCTTTTACAAAATCGGTGTTATCGGCCCAGACTTTCGTCACGCTGCCAGACACCTGAGACATAATTTGAATCTGATTCCCTGCCACGTATGCGTCATCGGTTTCTTCGAAATGACGCAGTACCAAAAACCAATAAATCCCTATCGCTACGGCAATAATTATAAAGAGCAAGGTGAGAAGGAGGAGCAGACGCTTACGTTTGCCGCTCTTCTTTACCGGTTGCTGCGGGGTTTGAGTCTCCGCATTTGCGCTCATATTGTTCTCCACGATCTTCTTAACTCATCGGCTGAGCCGACCTGCTTGCCAAAAAGGCCAGCATGTTGCGATGCTGGCCGGTCATTTTTTCTTTTATAAATCTGGATTTTTGAGCGAGATGACGCGTTAGCTCATCGCTTCGAGAACCACACCGTCTTGTTCCATCTGGTCGAGACGGGAGAGCAATTTGCGGGTGATTTGCTCGAGCTGATCTTTTTCTGTTGTGCTGAGCGCGGACCAGAGTTGATGCAGGCAGTTATGCTGCGGTGGTAAAACCTCGCGCAAAAACTCGTGACCTTTTTCCGTTAATTGCAGATGCAGGCAGCGGCGATCGTTATCGCTTTCACGACGTTCGATCCAACCGCGTTTTTCCAGTTCATCGGCAATACGCGTCGCGTTGGTACGGGATGATCCAAGAGCACAACTTAATTCAGAAGGCTGAATACTGTGGTTTTCCTGAGACTCCAGCGTAATCAACGCCATAAACAACGTCTCGTTAATCCCCTGAGCCTTCAGCATTTTATTGCGGTTCTCCAGCAGCTTGCTTTGCATGTGCATGCAAAGACGAGTCAGAAGGATCTCCTGATAAGGAAAATCTTCGTGGCGGCTGGCGCGAAATTTTAGCATTTGTTCAATGGGCGTAAACGAACTATCCATTTGGGTATGACCTCATTAATTTCAGCCGATATAGTAACGACAGTGACAAATAAAGTAAATGTATTGTTTTAGAAAAATGATTCTTGTGGGTTATATAATCGCCATCACTTTCCAGGCGAGCCCATAGGCCAGCGCACTAAGCAGTGTTGGGATGATAATGCTGCGTGTTTTATAGAAACTGGCACCCAGTACCGCGAAGCCGACCAGCGTGGGCACGAAACGGCGTGTATCGTGCATCACTTCTGGTGCGGTAGAGACAACCAGCAGAGCGCATATCGAGGCGATGCCAATGGTGTCGAGCAAAATACCTACCGCGCCACGTTTGGTTGGGCGGGCATTACCCACACGCAGGCGCAGCGGCAAATAGCGGAAGCAATAATTCGCCACGCCAACCAGTAACCCAAGCAGCAGAACCTCATAGCTCATCGGGCGCTCCTTGCCAGAATGCCTGGATTAACGCAGTGAGGCAGCCACAGACAATGCCTGCCAGAATGGCGACGGGAATAGAAAATAGCGTTACGCCTGCAAGGGCACCAACTAACGCTGCGGTAACGCAAAGAGATTGTTTGCGCTGGAAAGAGGCGAGCAGGAAACTCATAAAGAGTGCCGGAAGCATAAAACCTAATGCAGCTTCAACGGCGGGATAACCTTGCAGCAAGCCGCTGCCGGAGAATGCCCCTATTACCGTACCAAATACCCACGATGACCATGAACTGAAGGCAATGCCGATCATCCAGTTCTCGCTCCAGCGGCGGTTATTGCGTACCAGTTTTGCGGTTGCGGCGGCAAAAACCTCATCCGTCAGGCCAAATGCCCACAGGGCGGTTTTCGATTTTTGCAGACGCTGAATAATACGGCTACGCAGTGACGGGCCATACAACACATGGCGAACATCCATTGCCATGACGGTCAGTGCAGCAACCCACAAACTACTCCCGGCTGCCAGCATCGCGGTAATGACGAACTGGCTCGCGCCTGCATAAATGATGCAGGAGAAAAAAACGCTTTCGAGAGGAGAGAATCCCAGACGGGTCGCATTCAGACCGAACGCAAAGGCCACCGGAATATAACTAATAACAATCGGTAAACTGTCTTTGCATCCTTCCATGAAGGTCGCCGAACCAGGAGCAGGCTGTGGAGTAGGGCTTTCCATAGAGTGTACGCTTAACGATTGTTAATATTATAAATAGACTGAATGAATATCTTAACCTTATCAGACTGATGGGCTTCTTAACACCCTTATAAGTGTAAAGCCACGAAAACGGTTGCTGATTGCTTAATTTGCGGCTTCCTGACGATGAAAACCTCGCCACCAGACCAGTAAGTTAACCAGGGCAATCGTCGCGCCAGCCAGACAAACGCCAGCCCAACCGCCATGTTGCCAGGCTGAGGCTGAAATTAGCGAACCGGCGGCACCGCCAATAAAGTAGCTGGTCATGTAACCTGCGGTCAGGCGATTACGCGCATCAGGGTGTATTCGATAAATTACCGTCTGGTTAGTGATATGCACGCCCTGTACGGTGAGATCCAGCACCAGGATGCCGATAATCAGCGCCAGTACGGAAGTGTGACCAAACCAGATCGCCAGCCATGAAAGTAATAGCAGCAGCAGACCGAAAGTTGTGGTGTGGTGCGATTTACCCTTATCGGCAAAACCGCCCGCCGGACGAGCGCCCAACGCTCCGGCAGCTCCCGCAAGTCCAAACAGACCAATGACACCATCGCTGTAGTTAAAAGGTGGAGCGGCAAGCAAAAAGGCCATTGAGGTCCAGAGAATGCTGAAGTTGGCAAAGGTCAGGCAGCCCAGCAATGCGCGGGTGCGCAGGATCTTATCGCTGATAAACATGCTGAAAACGGAACCTAACAACTGTGGGTAGTTGAGGTGGGTTTCTGATTTCATTTGTGGCAGACCACGCCATAATGCCAGCGCCATCAGTGCCATTAACACCGAGGCAACCCAAAAGACGGTGCGCCAGCCGCCGAGATTCGCCAGCAATCCGGCAACGGTCCGTGCGAGTAAGATCCCCAACAGCAGACCGCTCATAATAGTGCCAACCACTTTGCCGCGTTTGTCCGGTGAAGCCAGCGTCGCTGCCAGCGGAACCAGAATTTGTGCCACGACAGAGAATAAACCGGTTAATGCCGTACCGAGGATCATCATCGCCAGCGACTGACTGCTGGCAGTGATTAACATGCCGCCTGCCGCCAGTAAGGTCATCGAGACAATCAGGCGGCGGCGTTCAAACATATCACCGAGGGGAACAAGAAACAGCAGACCTGCTGCATAGCCCAATTGCGCGGCGGTAACAATAAAGCCTGCCGAACTGGCGGAAAGGGAAAAGTTACGCGCGATGGTGTCGAGCAATGGCTGAGCGTAATAGTTACTGGCGACCGCCAGACCGGTGGCGATAGACATCAGCACGATCAGCGCCGGGCTAAGCTCATGATTAGGTTTAGTCATTATTTTTGTTCATCAGGTGATGATTAAGCTGGAAATCAATAATAGCGGATGTTGATGAATATGGGATGAAAGATAGCTTGTTGAAATGTGCGATGTGGTTTGTAGGCATGATAAGACGCGCCAGCGTCGCATCAGGCATTGTGCACAGAACGGCGGATGCGGCGAAAACGCCTTATCCGCCATACGGAATGAGTGTATTTTGTAGGCATGATAAGACGCGTCAGCGTCGCATCAGGCATTGTGTACAGAGCGGCGGATGAGGCAAAAACGCCTTATCCGCCTGAATAAAAATTACTTCTGCGCTGCCAGCGCCTCATTCACCCAGCCATCGAACTGCTGCTGGTGGGCTTTGATCCAGCCATCAACGTGGCCCTGAATATCGCCTTCTGAGGCTTTGCCGTCATGCATAATGGCGTTCTGGGCGTTAATATCGGCCACTGGCAACTGCATAATGGCAAACAGTTTGGCTGCCGCCGGATTTTTCTCGGTCCAGGCTTTGTTGGCAACGATATGCATGGTGCTGACCGGGAAGCCGTAATTCGCGCCATTCGGCAGTTTGGTATCGGCATTTTTATCGCCCGGCAGTGCGGAGAACGGCACCTGCAACCAGACCACATCTTTCCCTGGCTTCAGCTCATTACTCACCCAGTACGGCGTCCAGGTGTAATAAAACACCGGTTTGCCCTCTTTGTAGCGACTGATGGTGTCGGCCATCATCGCTGCGTAGTTCCCCTGATTATGCGTCACGGTGTTGGTCAGTTCATACGCGGCAAGCTGGTGGTTGATGGCACCTTCGCAGCCCCAGCCAGGGTTACAACCGGTTAAATCCGCTTTACCGTCGCCGTTGGTATCGAACAGTTTGGCGATCTTCGGATCTTTCAGTTGTGCGATGTTGGTGATTTTATACTGGTCGGCGGTTTTCTTATCGATCAGGTAACCCTGTGCCGCGCCGTTAACAAATACCCCTTCACGATAAAATTTCTTATCGCCACCGGCAGCTTCGTACATGTTGTCATGCAGCGGCGTCCAGTTCACGGCGGTGAAGGTTGCATCGCCGGAAGCAAGCGAGGTGTAGCCAACGTTGTAATCTACTTCGCTGGGTTTATTGACGGTATAACCTAATTTCTCCAGCGCACGACTGACCAGCAGTGTCTGGAAGGTTTCTTCGGTGATGGTGCTTTGAACTGGATTAACTGTAATGCCTTTGCCCGGCAGGTCGGCAGCAAAAGTTTGTGTAGAGATAAGCGTGGCAAACGCTGTCGCAAAAAGTACGCTATGTCGCATTGTTATTCCTTTTTTTGGCAGGGTGATATGCCCGGCGTTACCGGGCAAGTGCAGAGTTACTTAATGAATGGGCGGGTCAGCAGACCGACAGGGCCAGTGGTGTACCAGCGACGGTTGCCGCGACTGCGTGAGTCGCGCCCAACGGCCTGCGTCAGGCGGTCGAGGATAATGGCGAGGATCACAATCCCGACGCCGCCAACGGTGGCAAGCCCCATATCCAGACGACCGATACCGCGAAGTACCATCTGACCCAGCCCGCCGACGGCAATCATCGAGGCAATGACCACCATAGAAAGGGCCAGCATCAGCGTCTGGTTAACGCCCGCCATAATGGTCGGCATCGCCAGCGGTAACTGAACTTTGAACAGCATCTGGCGCGGGCTGGCACCGAATGAGCGCGAGGCTTCAATCAGATCCGCCGGAACCTGGTTAATCCCCAGAATGGTCAGACGGATAATCGGCGGCAGAGCAAAGATGATCGTCACCACCACGCCCGGCACGTTACCGATACCAAATAGCATGACGATTGGCACCAGATAAACAAACGCTGGCGTGGTCTGCATGGCATCAAGCAGTGGACGAATAATTTTCGCCGCTCGCGGACTTCTCGCCAGCCAGATCCCCAGCGGCAAACCAATGACGATACAGAACAGCAGGGCGGTTAACACCAGCGCCAGGGTAACCATGGCCTGCGACCAGGCACCGATTGCGCCGATGGCAATCAGCGAAACCAGCGTCGCCACGCCCATTCCGACCCCGGAAATCTGCCAGGCGATGAGAGCGAAAACGATAATCGCCACCGGTGCGGGCATACCCAGCAGCAATTGCTGGAAACCGTTGAGAATGTAATCAACCGGAACGCGCACGCCCTGGAAGACGGGACGGAAATGGGTAACAACCCAGTCGATCCCTTCAGTGACCCAACTGTCGAGCGGGATCAGCGTTTTATGGAACGGATCGAGAATATTAAAATGCTCGACGTTTGGCGCAGGCGTACTGGTCAGCCAGTCAGCACCACCGCCGTCAGTCGGTGCAGTCGCCGGTGTACCCCAGGCGTCTGCGGATTGCACGGCACTGTCCGCCGCTGGCGTGGTATCCCACGGATTATTTTGATCAGCCATTATTTACCCCCTCACGATCTAAAGCGCGCAGCAGCATTCCTTTCGAAATGATGCCGACATACTGTTGGTCCTCGTCGACCACGGGCACCGCACAGGGTGCCTGTCCGACATGAGAGAGCAACTCGCTAAGAGGCGTTTGTGCATCGACTGCTAACGGCGCATCAATCAGCGCCGCATCAAGACCTTGCTGCTGCGTTAACGCGGTTTTAAGCGAATCGATGGAAACTGCGCCGACAAACTTATTACCGCGTTCGATAACGTAGCCATATTCGCGATCTTCATCCTGCAATAATTTCAGTGCCGAACGTGGGCCGAAGCCAGGGGTTTTACGAATTAAGCCATTCGGTGTCCGGCGGGCAATATCTTTCGCACTGAATACCTGACTAATATCAACGCCACGGAAGAAGGTACGGACATAATCATTCGCCGGATTATTGAGAATTTCATCCGGTGTGCCGACCTGTACCACTTCACCATTTTGCATAATGGCAATTCGGTCGCCAATACGCATAGCCTCATCGAGATCGTGGGAAATAAAGACAATGGTGCGCTGATGTTTCGCCTGTAATTTTACCAGCTCATCCTGCATCTCGGTGCGAATTAATGGATCGAGCGCCGAGAAGGCTTCGTCCATTAATAATATATCCGGATTAATCGCTAACGCGCGGGCTAATCCCACACGTTGACGCATCCCGCCAGAGAGTTCATCCGGGTAGCTGTGGGCATAATTTTCCAGCCCGACCTGACGCAGTGCATCAAGGGCTTTTTCCCGGCGTTCTTCGGCATTAATTCCGGCCAATTCCATACCGAACGCAGTATTGTCCAGCACGGTCATATGCGGCATTAAGGCAAAGGACTGGAAGACCATCGCAATCTTTTTTCTGCGCACCTCACGGAGTTCGGCATCGGATATTTTGGCAATATCCACACCATCAATCAGCACTTGCCCGCGGGTGGGTTCAATCAGGCGATTGAGAAGGCGTACCATTGTGGATTTACCCGAGCCGGATAATCCCATGATGACAAATATCTCGCCTTCTTCAATGGCCAGACTGGCGTCTTTTACGCCAAGCGATAGCCCAGTTTTTTCCAGAATTTGTTCTTTCGAAAGTCCTTGTTCGATATATTTGAACGCTCGCTGTGGATGCTCGCCAAATATTTTATAAAGATTTTTAATTTCTAATTTAATTGCCATGCAATAGAAAGATTCCTTTATTTGTTTATGTCGATATATTACCCAATGGAAATAGTCACTTTTTTCTACCCTAACATACTGAGAATCTTAGGCAACCCCTGAGGGCAAATGTGGCATGAATATTGATGCGAGCAAATCGCCGGAATTTCCCGTGATATAAGGGCTGAGAGCAAATCGAGAAAAGTTGATATTTTTTGTCATAGATAGCGAAAAAACGCCTGAATATTGTAGTTTCAGGCGAATAATGCAACAGAGTATCAGTGTAGATCACTACAGAATATTTGCGTGATAAAAAGCTATTTGGCGGGAATTATTTCCCTGCTGCGGGTAGTGATATTTTTGAAAATAACACCCTCAGAAATTCCAGTCTTCATCTTCTGTTTCAACCGCTTTCCCCATCACATAAGAGGAGCCTGAACCGGAAAAGAAATCGTGATTTTCATCGGCATTCGGCGAAAGCGCGGCGAGGATTGCCGGATTCACTTCCGCCATTTCTGCGGGAAATAACGGTTCGTAGCCCAGATTCATCAAAGCCTTATTGGCGTTGTAACAGAGAAACGCTTTCACATCGTCAGCCCACGGGGTTTCGGCGTACAGCTCATCGGTGTATTGCAACTCGTTGTCGTAGAGTTCCAGCAACAAATCGAAGGCGAAACTCTTCAACTCTTCACGTTGTCCCAGAGATATCTTTTCCATGTTTTTCTGATATTTATAGCCTATGTAGTAACCGTGGACTGCTTCATCGCGGATAATCAGACGGATCAGATCTGCGGTATTGGTCAGCTTTCCGCGGCTGGAAAAATACATCGGCAGCCAGAAACCGGAATAGAACAAAAAAGATTCAAGAAACACACTGGCGATTTTCTTTTTCAGCGGATCATCACCGCGATAATGTTGCTGAATAATCTGAGCTTTTCGCTGCAACGGTGCGTTTTCTTCACTCCAGGCGTAGGCGGCATCGACATCTTTGGTCTGACACAGCGTCGAGAAAATCGAACTGTAAGAGCGGGCATGAACCGCTTCCATAAAGCTGATATTCGATAATACCGCTTCTTCATGAGGCGTGAGTGCATCGGGCATCAGCGAAGGCGCGCCGATAACATTTTGCAGCGTGTCGAGCAGCGTCAGGCCAGTAAAAACGCGCATCGTCAGTTGTTGTTCTACGACAGTTAATGTCTGCCAGGCAGGAATATCGTTCGACAGCGGCACCTTTTCTGGTAGCCAGAAATTGCTGGTCAGGCGATTCCACACCTCCAGATCTTTATCGTCAGATATCTTGTTCCAGTTGATGGCGCTGATACGTGAGAGTTTCATAGATATTCCTTAAAGTGCACAGGAGACGCAGCCTTCAATTTCAGTGCCTTCCAGCGCCATCTGACGCAGGCGAATGTAATAGAGCGTTTTGATACCTTTGCGCCAGGCGTAAATCTGCGCTTTGTTGATATCGCGAGTGGTGGCGGTATCGGGGAAAAACAGCGTCAGCGACAAACCCTGATCGACATGGCGAGTCGCTTCCGCGTAGGTGTCGATGATCTTTTCTGCGCCGATTTCGTAAGCATCCTGATACAGCGCCAGATTCTCGTTAGTCATAAACGGGGCAGGGTAGTAAACGCGTCCTGTTTTGCCCTCTTTGCGTATCTCTACTTTCGCCACAATCGGATGAATACTCGACGTAGCATGGTTGATATAAGAGATAGAACCGGTTGGCGGCACCGCCTGAAGATTCTGGTTATAAATGCCGTAGCGCATCACGTCGTCGCGCAGTTGCGCCCACATCTCACGGGTAGGTAACGTAATACCGCTACGGGCAAACAGTTCGCCAACTTTCGTCGTTTTCGGCTGCCAGTTCCCTTGCAGATATTGGCTGAAATATTCACTACTGGCATAGCGTGACTGTTTGAACCCGGCGAAGGTTTCACCGCGTTCGCGTGCCAGCAACATCGAGGTACGCAGTGCGTGCCAGGTGATGGTATAGAAATAGAGATTGGTGAAATCCAGTGCTTCCGGCGAACCATAAGCGATGCCTTCTCGCGCCAGATAACCGTGTAAATTCATCTGCCCCAGCCCGATGGCGTGTGAGGCGGCATTTCCGGCTTCGATGGACGGCACGCTGCGGATATGACTCATATCTGACACCGCCGTTAAACCGCGTACGGCAGTCTCTACCGTGCGGGCAAAGTTGGGGGAATCCATGGTGTGGGCAATATTCAACGAACCTAAATTGCAGGAAATATCATGGCCTGTACGGGCATAGTCGAGATTCTCGTCATACTCTGAGGCGCTGTTAACCTGCAAAATTTCTGAGCATAGATTACTCATATTTATGCGCCCGGCGATAGGGTTAGCACGGTTTACCGTGTCTTCATACATGATGTAGGGATAGCCGGACTCAAACTGGATTTCTGCCAGTCGCTGGAAGAAATCACGGGCGTTGAGGTATTTTTTGCGGATGCGTTCATCGGCAACCAGTTCGTCATAGTGTTCGCTAATGGCGATATCGGCAAACGGCTTGCCATAAACTCGCTCAACGTCATAGGGCGAAAACAGCGCCATCTGCGCATTCTCTTTGGCCAGATGGAAAGTGATATCCGGGATCACCACGCCAAGCGACAGTGTTTTAATGCGGATTTTTTCGTCGGCATTTTCCCGTTTCGTGTCGAGAAAACGCAGAATATCGGGATGATGAGCATGTAAATAGACTGCACCAGCCCCCTGACGAGCGCCGAGTTGGTTGGCATAGGAAAATGCGTCTTCCAGCATTTTCATCACCGGAATTACGCCAGAAGATTGATTTTCAATACGTTTAATTGGCGCGCCCGCTTCCCGCAGATTCGACAGCAAAAATGCTACGCCGCCGCCGCGTTTCGACAGTTGCAGTGCGGAATTTACCGCCCGACCAATCGACTCCATATTGTCTTCAATACGCAGCAAAAAACAGGAAACCAGTTCGCCGCGCTGCTGCTTACCGCAGTTGAGGAATGTCGGCGTGGCTGGCTGAAAGCGTCCTGACAGCATTTCATCGGTCAGTTGCAACGCCAGCGTCGCATCGCCTTGTGCCAGCGTCAGCGCCACCATCGTGACTCGATCGGCAAAATCTTCCAGATAACGTTTACCGTCGAATGTCTTCAACGTATAGCTGGTGTAAAACTTCCATGCCCCGAGGAATGTCTGGAAACGAAAACCGCTGGTGTGTGCGTGGGCAAACAGCGTAATGACAAAGTCGCGAGAGTAGCGATTAAGAACGCTTTCATCATAGTAACCTTCGTTGACCAGCCAGTTCAGGCGCTGCTGCTGGCTACTGAAGGTCACACTGTTCGGACGCACATGCGTCGCCATAAAGGCGTCAACGGCCTGGCGGTCTTTATCGAACTGAATGCGACCTGCGCTATCGTAGAGGTTAAGCATCGCATTCAGCGCGTGGTAATCCATCGTTTCCTGCGTCAGGCATTCTGCGGTTGTCGTTGCCAAAATTCGGTTACTCCTTTACGAACGTTTTCGATATCGCTTTGCGTACCCATGAGTTCAAAACGGTACAGCCACGGCACGCCGCATTTCCGGGCAATCACATCTCCGGCGCGGCCATACGCCTCACCAAAGTTGCGATTACCCGAAGCAATAACGCCGCGAAGCAACGCCCGGTTGTGCTCGTCGTTTAAAAAGCGAATTACCTGTCGTGGCACCGCGCCAGCCGTACCGCCGCCGCCGTAAGAGGGCACGATCAGGATGTAAGGCTCGTCTACCTGAATCCGTTCCCGCTCATTGAGCGGGATGCGTACCGCGGGCAGTCCTAAACGTTCGATAAAACGCTGCGTATTTTCGGAGCTACTGGAAAAGTAGACGAGCTGGCTCATGCACTGGCCGCGTGTGGCGCTGGATGCAGACGATTGATCATGTCCGGGCGGAAACCAGACCAGCTAAGATCGCCAGCAATCACTACCGGCAACTGACGAAAGCCCTGAGCACGCAGCGCTTCCGCCGCTTCAGGAACGCGATCGACATTAATCATTTCAAAATCAAAGCCCCGGTTTTCCATCGCCCGTTTGGTGGCGTGGCACTGAACGCAATCGTTACGAGTGTAAATAGTAATGCGCATGATTCGTATTTCCGTTTAAAATGAAGATACGGCGCGATGATACGCGTCGGGTTGTCTCTCTGTTGATACAGAGATACTAGATGTAGTTGAAAAAAGATTCAACCACACAATATATAGCAAATAGTGGTCGAAATTACCCTGGATATGAGCGTGACGGGGTAGGGGGATTTTTGTGATTCACCAGGCAAAAAGAAACCCCGAAGACAGGCTTCGGGGTCAAAGACGCGTATTTATTATCATTTTTGCACTACGATTTGCGCATGCTTAACAGTGCGCCGATAAAAATACCTACCGCAGCTGCTGTACCCACGCTACACCAGGGTCTTTCACGAACAAAAGAATCCGCGCAGCCAACGGCATCGCGTGCGGCTTGCTGGACGCGAGTACGACCATGCATTCGCGCCCTGGTTTCTTTCAGCAATGCCTGAGCTTTACTGCGTGCGGCTTCAGCTTCCCCTTTGGCGTCGCTGCCCCAGGACTTTAATACAGATTCGAGGCTGTCAGCTAATTGATTGACATCATTCTGGATATCCTGCACGCCATCATCAACGTCGTTGCGGTTCGGTCGGTTAAACATATGATCCCCCATTAGAATTCGATGTAATTTTCAGTGTAGACCATAATTTTCTTAACTGAGGTTCATCGCGGCTTTATGGACTTTTCTGAAAGCGTTGTGAATGCGCAATCAGGTAAGGTAGGCCCGCGGTTGATAATAACGAGGATCAAATATGTATTTACGACCAGACGAGGTGGCGCGCGTACTTGAAAAAGTCGGTTTTACTGTCGATGTGGTAACCCAGAAAGCGTATGGTTACCGCCGTGGGGAAAATTATGTCTATGTTAATCGCGAAGCGCGAATGGGACGTACCGCTCTGGTAATTCATCCAACATTAAAAGAACGCAGTTCAACACTGGCTGAACCCGCTTCCGATATTAAAACTTGCGATCATTACCAGCAATTTCCGCTCTATTTAGCAGGCGAGCGACACGAGCATTACGGTATCCCGCATGGCTTCAGTTCGCGTGTTGCGCTTGAACGTTATTTGAATGGTTTATTTGGCGAAGCCAGTTAAAGACGCGACTGGCGATGCCAGTCGCGAAAAGAAGAGTCAGGCTTTTACCTGCTGGTAACGGCTGACTTTAAACAGTCGGCGGCAATAATCGAGGAAGTAGCCATAAACCGCCCCCATCAACATCGAAACAACGATGTTTGAACTGACCGCCGCCATAATCTGATGCCAGTCTGCGCCCACCACTAACAAGATCGCCACATACACCGGTGACTGGAACGTCACATAAGCCAGGATATCAGCCAGATTTTTTATCCAGCCCGACGGGCTAACTTTGCGTGCCGCGCGCATAAACAGATCGCGGTACATACCGTATGGCCATGCAATTAAGATGTTCACCGGAATCGCTACCAATCTGGAATAAAAAGACTGTTCGAAGCTCATTCCGGAGAGGAAAACTTCAATACACATGTTCACGACAGAACAGTAAACAACCATCGCGAACGTATCTGCAACTGCATGACGCAAGCGTGACTGCGGTGAGAACATGCTAATGCTCCTTAATAAAAGCGTAATGGGATGTTAATGGAGATGAAAGCAGTGGATCTCATTGTCATCTGCATTTTCGCATAGCGTATATCGCTGGCTATGACTATTCAATTAGTGAAAAATTTTTATTTAGTCAGTTTTTGTAGATAAAATATTCCGTAACGGCTCGTTTTTTGTACATTGTGGATTTTTACATGCCGATATGATTTATTTTCAATTAAATCAATTAGATATGACCTTGCCTTTAATTTCACTAATGAAAGTTTGGGGGTGAGGTAACGCTATAAGCGTAGAGAATTCGGTGTATGTCGTGACCGTGTCATTTACAGCATTTTTTATGCCAGAAAATGTACATTAACAGCAGAAAGCACCAGTGAGGGGTGTTTTCTTTTATTCTGTTATATTGCATTTTTATTCACTTCGGTTTTGTCAGGCTTGCGGAATTAGCGAGCAGAGAGCGCCACTCTGTTCACCAATAATCTAAATTACTCATCAAAATGGCTAATATATAATCTTGAAATTATTCTGAGAGTTTCAGAAAATAACAGCTGAAATAATCTCGCGCAGGACTGTAAATAGATTAAATTTTGTGGAAATATAATAAGTGATCGCTTACACTACGCGACGAAATACTTTTTTGTTTTGGCGTTAAAAGGTTTTCTTTATTATGTCCGTAATGTTACAAAGTTTAAATAACATTCGCACCCTCCGTGCGATGGCTCGCGAATTCTCCATTGACGTTCTTGAAGAAATGCTCGAAAAATTCAGGGTTGTCACTAAAGAAAGACGTGAAGAAGAAGAACAGCAGCAGCGTGAACTGGCTGAGCGTCAGGAAAAAATTAGCACCTGGCTGGAGCTGATGAAGGCTGACGGAATTAACCCGGAAGAGTTATTGGGTAATAGCTCTGCTGCTGCACCACGCGCTGGTAAAAAACGCCAGCCGCGTCCGGCGAAATATAAATTCACCGATGTTAACGGTGAAACTAAAACCTGGACCGGTCAGGGCCGTACACCGAAGCCAATTGCTCAGGCGCTGGCAGAAGGTAAATCTCTCGACGATTTCCTGATCTAATTACTGAGGCCGGATGTCGCTGCTAGGGCGCGTCCGGCGTCGCTTCTCAAGCTCGTTGGTTCCACGGCATCTTATCTAACAACCTTGCCATTCCACAAAAACCGCTGATTCCTGCAAACAGTAACCCGGCACCAACAAAGCCACTTAATAAGAAGAAACCGCTATTTACGGTATAACCCAGTACAACGCCGATTAATATTAAACCACCCGCAGCGATCTGCACCTGGCGCATTAACGGCAAGGGTTGAGATTTATTTACCGCTACTGGCAATCCAGCTCTTTTCCAGCCATCAATCCCATCTTCGAGTAAAAATATTTCTGCGGGGGCGGCAATCGCTGCTAATTTATCGGCGTTATTACTGGTGCGTTTACCTGCCTGGCAGTGGAATATAATTTGCTCGCGACGTAATTTAGGTGGAAGACCTGACTGTTCCAGCACGGATAATGGAGCCAGATCTGCTTCAGGAATATGTTCACGAAGATATTCATCAGCATCACGAATATCGATTAACTTTGCGCCGCGTGCGATTAATTCTTGTGCATCATGCGGCGAAATGGTTGTCAAAGCCATAGTGACTCCTTACGGACAATAGACATTTTTCAGGGTGGCGATAATGGCATTTACCGCCTCATTTTTAATGGAATATAGAATGCGTTGGGCATCCCGTTGGCTGTCGATAAGCCCTTCGTCCCGCATACGAGCGAGATGCTGTGATGTCGCAGAGGCACTCAGTCCGGTAATGCGCGTCAGCTCTCCCGCGCTGGTGCCGGGGGAACCGCTAAGCATGCACAGAATCAGCAATCGTTTAGGATGGCTCATTGCTTTCAATAAGGCCGCTGCCTGTTCGGCACTGGCCTGTAATTGCGCGAGTTCAGTCATATTTATTTAAGTATTTTCTAAATTAAGTAAACTCTAAACTAAAAATGCAACATATACCAGCATCAGCAGCGTAAATGAGAGTAAAAGCGTAAGCTGAAACTGGCAGGCTCCGCTAAAATTACTACGCTTAAGAGATAAAATCTCTTTTTAAACAATGAGTAATTTTCTTATAGGGAGTACATATGGGTTTCTGGAGAATCGTCATCACCATCATTCTGCCGCCTCTCGGCGTGCTGCTCGGTAAAGGGTTCGGTTGGGCGTTCATTATTAATATTCTGCTGACACTGCTTGGGTATATCCCCGGTTTGATTCACGCGTTCTGGGTGCAAACCCGCGATTAAACCTGTGCTCACCCCCGCGGCGTTAACGCGCCGCGTTCCTCTGCTACACTTTCTGAGTGTTTCCGTTAACGAATGAGGTAGCTATGGGTCTGTTCAATTTTGTGAAAGATGCCGGAGAAAAACTCTGGGACGCGGTTACAGGTCAGCACGATAAAGACGATCAGGCGAAGAAGGTGCAGGAGCATCTGAGCAAAACCGGTATACCTGATGCCGATAAAGTGAACATTCAAATTGCCGACGGCAAAGCGACGGTCACTGGTGACGGCCTGAGTCAGGAGGCGAAGGAGAAAATCCTTGTTGCGGTGGGGAATATTTCCGGTATTGCCAGTGTTGATGATCAGGTGAAAACGGCGACACCAGCCACTGCCAGCCAGTTTTATACCGTTAAGTCTGGCGACACTCTGAGTGCCATTTCCAAACAGGTCTACGGTAACGCTAATCTGTACAATAAAATCTTCGAAGCGAATAAACCGATGCTAAAAAGCCCGGATAAAATTTATCCGGGGCAAGTGTTGCGTATTCCGGAAGAGTAGTTAATTGCCAGCCATCGCCTGCTGGATAATGGGAATTGGCGTCAGTAAATGCTGGCGCATTAACTCACTGGCGCGCGCGGTATCTCGCGCCAGTACCGCCGCAGTCAGGGTCTGGTGCTGATCGTGTTTATCCTCCAGCATTTCTACCGAAAGCACCGTTCGCCGCAGCCAGATAAATCGATAGCGCGCCGCCAGATCAAACAACCGTTCACGCATTTGCAGCAAATAGTGAGAACCACAGCCCGCCACAATTGCTGTATGAAACGCCTGATGACGCAGATCCCACTCATCAAGCATTTTCTCGCTGGCGTCACAGGCCTCCAGCTTACTCAGCAGATGCGCTTTTGCGAGAACGTCTGCCTCCCATTCATCGCCACCGCGGGCAATCGCCAGACTGACCAGCATCGCTTCCATATTGGCGCGGGCGTCGAAAATATCGAGCAGCTCCTGCTCTGACATAGACGCCACCCGATACCCTTTTTGATTCACCACCGTGACCAGCCGTTCCGCCACCAGTTGCGAAAGAGCTTCCCGTAACGGCCCAACGCCAAGTGCATAACGCGATGTCAGCAAACTCATTCGTAATTTTTCATCCGGTTGAAAATTACCGCGAATAATATCGTTCTTCAGCCAGCGATAGCCATCCAGAGACGTAATGGTCATGGTGTGACTCCTGATCATTATCAGCGCGTATTATGAACGGGTGTTTTTTGCCACAATACCAGCTTTTTCCAGCGCGCCATAATCGGCACGGTACAGATAATCCCTATCGCTAATAAGCCGGTAGAGATCACTTCTAACTGTTGCGCCGGGCGGAATAACATCACCACCAACACAAAGGTAATAAAGCCTATTACCAGCCAGGTGAGCCACGGGTAAAGCCACATGCGCAAGCGAATTTCGCTTCCTTCTGCTCGCAGAATTTTACGCATCCGCAACTGTGAAACGGCGATGACTAAATAAACCAGCAGGGCGATAGCACCGGAGCTGTCTATCAGGAATTTAAACACTTTCGCAGGTGCGTAATAGTTCACCACCACCGTTAAAAATGCCGCTCCGGTGGAGAGTAACACCGCCACATACGGGGTTTTACTGCGGTTGATTTTGCCCATTACCGCGGGCGCATCACCGCGACGGCTTAAGGAGTAGAGCATCCTTGACGCGGTATACAGCGCCGAGTTCAGACAGCTGGTTACGGAAAGTAATATCACGCAGTCCATGATTAATTTCGCATGGGGAATATTGAGCAATTCCAGAACCGAGCGATAAGAACCAACGGCTTTCAGCCCCGGCATATTCCACGGTATTAACGCCACTACGACAAAAATAGAGCACAAATAGAAGATAGAAATACGCCAGATAACCGAGTTGGTAGCGCGGACAATATGTTTTTCCGGCGTGTCGGATTCCGCGGCGGCAATGGTGACAATTTCTGCGCCCATAAACGAGAACATGGTGATCAACATCGCGCTTAATACCGCACCGAAGCCGTTGGGCATAAAGCCGCCGCTATCCCACAATCTTGAGATCCCGCTCACTTCGGCATAAGGGTAAAAACCGCTAATTGCGACTGCACCAAAGAAAATAAAGGCCAGGATAGCGATGACTTTGCACAGCGCCAGCCAGAACTCAAATTCGCCGTAGTTTTTAACGCTTAATAAATTACTGCCAGTTAAGGCGAGGGTAATGACGAGGGAAAATAACCAGATGGGAATGCCTGGAACCCACGAGTGCAGGATCATAGCGGCGATGTTGGCTTCCAGCGGGATAACCAGTACCCAAAACCACCAGTACAGCCAGCCGATGGTATAACCCGCCCAGCGGCCAATGGCTTTATCGGCATAGGTGGAAAACGAACCGGTATCGGGCGTGGCAACCGCCATTTCCGCCAGCATTCGCATAATCATAACCACCAGTAATCCGGCGAACAGATAGGCCAGTAATACCGCCGGGCCCGCTTCGGCGATGGCGACGCTGGAACCGACAAACAGACTTGCGCCGATAACACCGGCAATAGACAACATGGTGACGTGGCGTGACTTCAGCCCGCCGCCTAACTCATGTGGTTGCGATGATTGCCCCATCCTGAATCCTCTCGAAAGTGTGTCACTTGGGAGAGCGCCCCGACATTTCCCGCGTCGGGTCACGCGTTTAATTGAGACGGTCAACAAAATCTTAAAAACGAAAGCGGGAGAGTTTTCTCCCTCTCCCTTAGGGAGAGGGCCGGGGTGAGGGTGTAGCCGCGTGATTACCCCTCACCCTAACCCTCTCCCCAGAGGAGCGAGGGGACAGTCCGCAGTCGTTTTTAACTTTGTCGATCGCCTCATCGTTATTATTTTTTACTGCATCGTTATCATTCCCTTAGCAACGTTTAACTCTTACAAACGGACATAGCTACTGCTTCGCCTCAGCAAAACACTGGCTGATGATCTCCAGACCCTGACGGATCTGAGCGTCTTCAATGGTGAGCGGTACAAGGATGCGCAGCACGTTGTAATACGGGCCGCAGGAGAGAAGAATCAGGCCCTTATCGCGGGCGCGTGCCACGATCTCGGCGGTGAGTTTTGCGTCCGGTTTGCTGTGATCGCCATCTTCAAACAGCTCGATGGCAATCATCGCTCCCAGCCCGCGTACGTCGCCGATCTCCGGGTGTTTTTCGGCTATCGCCAACAATCCGTCTTTTAGCTTCTGCCCCAGATCGTTGGCTTTTTGCAGCAGATTTTCCTGCTCAAACACCTTCAACACTTCCAGCGCCGCCACGCAGGCAATCGGGTTACCGGCATAGGTGCCGCCCAGACCGCCTGGAGCGACGGCATCCATCACTTCCGCGCGCCCGGTGACGCCCGCCAGCGGGAAGCCGCCCGCGATCGATTTCGCAAAGGTAGTGAGATCCGGCGCAACGCCCATCTGCTCCATCGCAAACAGCGTGCCGGTACGCCCCGCGCCGCTCTGCACTTCATCGGCAATCAGCATGATCCCGTGCTCGTCACACAGCGCGCGTAAACGCTGCATAAAGGCTGGCGACGCGGCGTAGAAACCGCCTTCGCCCTGAACCGGCTCAATCACGATGGCGGCGATATCTTCCGGCGCGGCATCATTTTTGAAGATCCGGTGGATGCTGGCGATAGCGTCATCCTCGCTTATGCCGTGCAGCGGGCAAGGATAAAGCGCGCGATAAACATGACCCGGCATCAGCCCCATGCCCGCAGAGTACGGATTCACCTTGCCGGTCAGCGCCAGCGTGTAATGCGTGCGCCCGTGATACGCGCCGCTAAAAGCGATGGTGCCGCTACGTTTGGTGGCGGCGCGGGCGATTTTTACCGCGTTTTCCACCGCTTCGGAACCGGTCGTAACCAGCAGCGTTTTCTTGGCGAAATCGCCCGGCACCTTCTGATTCATAATCTCGCACAGCTCCAGATACGGCTCGTAAGCCAGCACCTGGAAGCAGGTGTGCGACAGTTTTTTCAACTGCGCTTCCACCGCGGCCACCACCTTCGGATGCAGGTGCCCGGTATTGAGCACCGCAATCCCGCCCGCGAAATCAAGATACTCACGGCCTTCAACGTCCCACACCCGGCAGTTTTCCGCGCGGTCAGCGAAAATCGGGTGAATTTGCCCAACGCCACGGGGAATCGCCTGACTGCGGCGCTGCATTAACTCTTTATTGCTGCTCATTCGCGTTCTCCAGTTAAAGACCGATGCACATATATTTGATTTCTAAGTAATCTTCGATGCCATACTTCGAACCTTCACGACCCAGACCCGAGGCTTTGATGCCGCCGAACGGGGCCACTTCATTGGAAATAATGCCGGTATTGATGCCGACGATGCCGTACTCCAGCGCTTCGCCCACGCGGAAGACGCGGCTTAAATCACGGGCGTAGAAATAGGCGGCAAGGCCAAACTCGGTGTCATTGGCTTGCGCAATCACATCGGCTTCATCTTTAAAGCGGAACAGCGGGGCGAGGGGGCCGAACGTCTCTTCTTTCGACACTTTGGCGTTGGCCGGCACGTCCACCAGAATGGTCGGCTGGAAGAAGTTGCCGCCGCGTTCATCCGCTTTACCGCCGCAAACCACACGCGCACCTTTCTCCAGCGCATCGGCAATATGCTCTTCCACTTTTGCTACCGCTTTTTCATCGATCAGCGGCCCGATGGTGACGCCTTTATCCAGCCCGTCGCCGATGTGCAGTTTGCTCACCGCCTGCTGTAGTTTTTCGGCAAAGCGGTCATACACGCCGTCCTGCACGTATAAACGGTTGGCGCAGACGCAGGTTTGCCCGGCGTTGCGGAATTTCGAGGCCAGCGCGCCTTCCACGGCTTTATCGAGATCGGCATCGTCAAAGACGATAAACGGCGCGTTGCCGCCCAGCTCCAGCGACACTTTTTTGATGTCTTTCGCGCACTGTTCCATTAACTGGCGGCCAATTTCGGTCGAGCCGGTAAACGACAGTTTGCGTACCAGCGGGTTGCTGGTCAGTTCATTACCCACCGCGCCCGCCGAACCGGTGACCACGTTAAACACGCCAGCCGGAATGCCCGCGCGGATCGCCAGCTCTGCCAGCGCCAGCGCAGAGAACGGCGTCTGACTGGCGGGCTTCAGCACCATGGTGCAACCTGCCGCCAGCGCCGGACCGGCTTTACGGGTAATCATCGCCGCCGGAAAGTTCCACGGCGTGATAGCAGCAGTGACGCCAATCGGCTGCTTGATAACAATCAGGCGTTTATCGGCCTGATGACCGGGAATGGTGTCGCCATAAATACGTTTGCCTTCTTCAGCAAACCACTCAATAAAGGAGGCGGCGTAGCTGATTTCGCCTTTCGCTTCAGCCAGCGGTTTACCCTGTTCGAGGGTCATCAGGCGCGCTAAATCGTCCTGATGCTCCATCATCAAATTGAACCAGTTGCGCAGAATGGTGGCGCGTTCTTTGGCGGTGAGCGCGCGCCAGGCGGGCAGGGCGCGGTTGGCGGCGTCGATAGCCGCGCGGGTTTCATCAGCGCCCATTTTGGGTACGCTACCCAGCTTGTCGCCGTTCGCCGGATTGGTGACGTCGATGACCTCGCCATTGTTGGCGTCCAGCCATTCCCCGTTAATCAATGCCTGCTGGCGGAATAAGTTACTGGCGTTAAGTTTCATTGTTACGTCCTGTTTTCAAAGGTTATTGATTAAATGCGGCGTGTAAGGCATCCACACTACGTGCCGCACGCAGCGTGCGTCCGGGGTTACTCTGGCTTGCCAACAGCGTTTGTACCTTGCTGACAATATGCGCACCAATAGGAATTGCTGATGTCGCTGCCGGGGAGGGCGCATTGCAGGTGTGGATCGTGCGTGGGGTGGTGACAAACAGAAAATCGTCAATCAGCTTGCCGTCCGGCGATACTGCCTGCGCCCGCACACCGGCGGGCCAGGGCTGGAGATCGCTTAACGAAAGCCGGGGACAATACTTTTGCACCAGGCGCAGATAGCCGCTTTTGCACAGCGAGTTTTTCATCTCGCCCAGTCCTGAGCGTAGATGGTTTTGCAGCACCCGGCGAATCCCCGACGAGCCCAAAATCTCCAGCGTGTCGCTAAATGAGAAGTCGCGCTTGCGATAGCCTTCGCGTTTGAAAGCCAGCACCGCGTTTGGCCCGACGGTGACGCTGCCATCGATCATTCGGGTGAGATGCACGCCCAAAAACGGCATTGCCGGGTCGGGAATGGGGTAAATCAGATGGTTAACAATCTGGTTATGCTCCGGCGCCAGGCGGAAATACTCGCCGCGGAACGGGCAGATGATAAAGCCCGGTTCGAGGCCGAGCATTTTCACCAGCCGGTCAGCCATCAGCCCGGAACAGCTAATCAGCGTCGATGCTTCATAGTCGCCGCCCTGACGGGTACGTATCACCACGCCGCTTTTATGCTCACTAAGGCCGCTGACTTCGGCGTTATAGATAATCTCGCCGCCTCTGGCCTGGAAAATTTTTGCCATCGCCGCCGTTACTTCGCGGTAGCTGACAATGCCGCTGGACGGCACAAAAATGCCGCCGAGCCCGGTGATATTCGGTTCGCGCTCGCGCAGTTCCTCGGCGTTTAACCACTCGCGCTCGATACCGTTCGCCGCCGTGCGTTCCCACAACGCGCGCATCCGTTCCATTTCGAGATCGGACGTGGCGACCAGCATCTTGCCGCAGTTGTCATAGCGAATGTCGTTTTGATCGCAAAAGGCTTTGGTGGCGCGGTTTCCCGCCAGGCAAAACTGCGCCTTCAGGCTGCCGGGCGTGTAATAGACCCCGGCATGGATCACGCCGCTGTTGTGGCCCGTCTGGTGACAGGCCGGGCCGGACTCTTTTTCCAGCAACGCAATGCGGGCATCCGGATAAACATCAATCAGTTGCATGGCGGTCGACATGCCGATGATGCCGCCGCCAATAATCACAAAATCATACATCCGCTCAATTCCTTTGCGCTTACTGATGCGTCTGGTAGTGGTGAGTGGCGTAAGCGAAATAGCCACGCTGACGCATCAGTTCACGGCGCAGATCCGGGTGCGGAGTAAAGCGGTCGCGACCGTGCAGCCAGAACAGGTTGTTTATCAACAGGAATTTGCCAACGGGAACGGGTACAGAAAGAATGCCTTTGCTGGTTTCAATGGCATCGGAAAGCTCGCTCAACCACACGCCTTCTTCAAAATCTTTTGGCTGGACGAACTGGTCGATATAGCGCATCACCGGGCGACCCTGTTGATCAACGTCGAACACTGGATGGAAAACATCTTTGCTGACGTTTTTGCTCGGCGGCGCGGCAAAGCGCATCGGGCGACGCGCCAGTGGATGGCGGAAATAGTGGTCCAGATGTTCCCAGTCATCGAGATGCAGCAGCAACGAATTTCCACCCTGCATGTTTTGCTCATCGATTTTCATCATCAGCACGTAATCGGTGATCTCTTCGACATACGTGCCGTCGTTGTGCAGTTCCATCACGCGGTGCGGCTGACGCAGATAGCTGTCTGAGTTATCGACATTTTTCACCACGAAACGCGCGTAATACTGACCGCTCATCGCATCGAAATTTGAGCGACCAATCAGATGCGCTACCGCCGTTGCCAGCTTCACCATCTCATCTGCCTGCGCCACATCATCGATACCCACCGCATTGATCAACAGCGCACCTTCAGCACGGTTTAGCAGGGTCTTCAACAGCAATGGTTGCAGCTGATTCGCACACAGATCGTCAAGAATTTTGCCTACCCGAAAACGCAGAAACGATTTGTACTCCAGCGCCTGCACGGGCCATTCGGCAACCTGTTCGAGAAACTGTTTGGTCGTCTGTTCGGTGAAGGTGAGTTCCAGCAGACGCGGGGATTGCGCCGACGGGATGAGAGTGAATCCGCTATAGTCCTGGCCTGAATCGACAGCGTTATTGTGTACGGCGGTCAGTGCATTCATCAGAAGCGATCCTCTTATGAGATGTAGGGTGACATGGCGATGCTCATTTCGTAGCCATAATCTAAAAATATCTACATTTCTGAAAAATGCGCACAAAAGCGACATATTGTTTTCTTATTGTGATCAAAAGCAACAAATTAGTAACATTTAACGTAGGGTATTAAGGCAAAGTGAGACAGGAAATGAATAACTAAAGCAACAGGTTAGGGGGAGTTAACATTAGAGAACAGATTATCTGGTCGATAAAAAACAGTAAATGGCTTCACTGCAAAATGACCGTTAGTAAACTAAACATATTATCTGCCCCGTTTTATCGGGGCAGATATAACATTAAATTATAAATAGAGATAGTTCGGCGGTTCTCCTGTTTTCCCTAAAAGAAGAGCGCTACGCCCAGGAATATTGATATTTAGAGTTCCGCCTCTAAGCGTAAATACTTTACCAGGGGGGATAATTTTTCGGGTATTATTAATAATAATGTTAACGCTATTACTCCCCATGTTTTTGTATATTCCAGGTTGCAATTTGTTAGGCCAGGTACCTTCAACTTCTTCGTTTCCTTTATTTATTATAACTAGTCCATCATGAGGAGAGTGATTAATGTTCACAGAATCCCCACGACTAAAGGCCAGAACGTTTTTAGTTGCAGATACACCCTCAAATGCGCTCCATATTCCTGCTTTATCTATATATAATGCGTGGAATTCATTGTAGAGCTGCTGATAGGTAGAGCAACCTTTATTAAGCTACGCCTCACCGCCGACACGCGTGGACCCATCATAATTTTTAATTTCAGTCGTTGATTTTAATACTTGGCCATCCCAGTAAACTAAAGGCCTGCTGAACGGCAGAGCGGCTATATATGCCATTGCTAATTGTTCATCTTGTTGATGGTTAAATAGAAAGTCATTGAAAAGATTGCCATTGTTTGGAAAATCGTGGTTAATGATTAATCAATATCCGTCTTTCTGATGGGATACTTGAGATTGTGGAACCCGGTTTTGATGCAAGGGTTTGGAGATCGCCATCAAATGAAAAGGCTTTTATCGTTTTCATGAGCAATGAAAAATCAATGGCGCTTAAATCATCTCTTTCATAAAGCAGCGATGACATTTGTTGTTCATCCAACTGACAAGTTACCAGGTATTCCATGTAATTCATAACGGCTTTTTTTTGATATTTTGGGTTAAATAAATTAGTATTGTGTAACCGCTCATTATAATTTTTAAGCGGTGGAGTTATTGATCTTTCTATTTGTTCATGTTTTGAGTGTTTTGCTGCATCGTAACGTAAACCTCGTACGCCATATTTTCGCATTTCACGAACGTATTGATTTTGCAACATAATAACCTGGTCACTTTTGGGTGTTGTTTTAGGCATTCCATTTAAACGCTTTTCTTTTAATGCATGGAGGTTTTCCCATTCATCCTTAGATATGTTATCTTTACTTGCTTCGAAGTCTTTTGCAGTGAGATGTATATCTTCTGGATGGATTTGTTTACGTTCTTTTGTTACTGGATCTTTAATGAATGGAATCAAAACCTGACCTTGCCAATAGCCAGGGATACCACCTTCTATATCTTTACTGATCTTCGCTCGTATATCAGCAGAGGGATAATCCAGGTCATTTTTACCACTACCCCCAATTCCCATAAAGTTAAAGGTATAATCAGGAATGATATCGATACCAAATTTTTTAGCATCTTTAACCAATGCGATAAAATCCTGCAAATCTCCCATTGGATTATGGATGGTACAAAGATCTTCGGGTTGATAAGCATGAAACCAGTAACCCTTTTCTTCTTCGGGAGTTTCTGGTCCGTCGGCGCGGAAAGTTGTCACTGGAGGGATTTGTATATACCCATAATGGCAACGTGCAAACTCAGACATATTTTCCCTGATTTGCTGGTAGGTGGCATTAAAAGCATGAAGAATCGCTTCGCCAGGTTTTTTGGGGGTTATGATTTCACATTGTGATTTCTGAACAGCAGTAAGAGATTTACGCTCAAGTGTTTGCCGTAGATGTTCTGGATTGATTAGTATTTTAAATGTTTCTTGCTGTTCGGAAGGTGACGTCACGTTAATATTATATACATCGGCTGCCAGCTCATAGTCAGGAATGTTAATAGCATATGCAATATACTCATCTTTTGGGGACGGTTTGTCAGATATAATGTGGGTGAAATGTTCAGCAGGACCATACTGATGAACACCGCTGTTATCACCTCTTTCAATCATTGTATCTCTTTGATAAACCCATGATTTTCCTTCTCCTATCCTGTCTGGCGCTGTAATGCTACGCTGTGCTGCTTTATTCAACTCACGATAAGTTGTATCTGGAGAAAGGGAAATTTTATAATCGTTTTTTAACAGATCATTAATAACTTTTTCTGCGTGAAAAGTTGATATAATTTCTCTGTCTTTTAATCCTTGAGGGTAAACTCCACAAGAATTAATAATATTTGTTATACAGTTTAGATATTCTAATGTATTTAATTTGGAATTTAGATCCCCGTCAGTAATGTTCCATGATAACAATGTGGGGTTGTCGATAGGTAAATTTCTGGGTCCTGGTTTTATAGAAAACATAATAAAGTTCCTCTAATGGTAGAGTAATATGATGTATACGGAAACATAAAAATGTTTAATTGTTGTGAAAGTAATTGCAAACAGATGTCCTACTTTTATCCAATATTTATATGGAAAAGGATAATGCTTAAATCTGTTTTATTAATTATCGATGTGGTCTGGAGAGGCAACTGTCAAAAATCGCTCATACGAAACTAATGATTAGCAGAATAAGATCTATGAAAGAATATATTGCTATACGAAGTTTATTTTTATGGAGTGAAAAGTAACAGATATCATAATGATGCGAAAACTCTTCAGTTAATGTAATAAACTTATATTATTAGATACAAAATCATTACAAAGTATCATTGAATCGATGATAACTATAGATAGTGCTAATTATTAACATTTGCTTGTTGACTGCGAGTATCGACTTTGCGAATGGAAGCGGTGTCGGGTTTTATGTCGCGTGTAATGACGAGCAAGGATGAATGAGAACGCATAAAAATCTGTTATTTACATCATATGATCATCATGTTTATTGCGTGGTTTATAAGTATTGTTATTGCACACTCAAGGCCCTTTAGCTCAGTGGTTAGAGCAGGCGACTCATAATCGCTTGGTCGCTGGTTCAAGTCCAGCAAGGGCCACCAAATCATTATTTACGTATCAGGAAGAGTTAAGGGTACAAGGGGTACTCGATGGCGGTCTATATTTCATGACTAACGCCATTTCAAGGAAGAAGTGCGGTGGGTGGTTTCGAATGAGGGCTGGTGTTTTGGTACGTGGCACGCCACTGCAATGTATTTATCCATCAGTACTCATTCAAAAGTACCTGGAAAAAATGCCTGCTATGCCAAGCGGGCAAATTGCTTACATGTGGAATTAAGTAATTAACGATAAAGCCAGAGTATTATCATTTATTATACCCCTTAATTTAATCAGGTTAATTACTCAAATCACTGAACTATTCTCTGTTCGCTCACTGATGATGAGTGAGTACCACAACCAATGTATGTAGAACAATGCCGTAGAGTAAGGATGAAATGTCTCTGCCACGCCTTAAACATCTACTACTGACCAGAACACCCGCCGCAGGCAGATGAGTTTTGTGAGCGTTACAGGAGCGTGGCTATGCTCATTAACCAACGCTATTGAGATATAAATTTCTAACACTTGAAAAACGATTTTCACTAATAAATTATAACGGTTTTTTTATCATACAGCGAAATAACCTTTTGTTTATTAAATTTAACATTCCTGTGCTAATTTAATTAAAAGTTCCATGCGTAGCAAGTGAAGCAGTTAATATCAGTAATTTGCTCAAATGAGCGTTTTTTTATAGTGACAAACAGTAATAACATTAAAAATAGCCATGTAGACATTAATTGAGGAATAGACAATGTTAGTTAGTAAAAGCAACGGATTTAACGCTAGCGCAGTTTTGGGTAGTGGAAGTTATAATGAAAATAAATCTTCTAAACACATGGAGCTACTAGCTCATAGTATTTTAAAATTAATTTGTAAGGAAGCTGCATCAGAGACGTATCGCGGTGCTCTTGAAACTTTACAAAAAATGATGTCTGAATGTATATATCATGAAGGCAACGCCTTTGTCATTATGGGAGTTGGAGAACAATTAAAACGTATTAAATATGAAGTTGGTGAAAATAACTTAAAGGTATTCAACGTACACTTTAATAATAATCACGAGTTAGTTAGTTCTGGTGAGCCTGACGTAATATGTTTAAGCAAGCAGGTCTGGGAAAATCTTCTCATTAAACTAAAGCTGGAAAACAATGAAAATGTGTTTTCTGAAACTAAAAAATTATCGAATAAAAATAATGACGATCAGTTTTTTGAATGCGCTAAAAGAAATGAACAGAACCTTTTCGATAATATAAGAAAAAGTGATTTTCATGTTGGTTTACTTAAGCCAAGTAGTACGCGTAGTGTTATTTTAGAAACGCCGCCAAATGTCTGTATGGAATCACGTAATTCATATGAAAAAAAATAGATGAGATTTCATCTTTGTCAGAGTCAAAGGAACACCCCATAGATATTCAAGAAAAAAAAGATGCGTTTGTGAATGAGTTCAAGGGGATATTATTTGATAAAAATGGAAGGTCTTCAGAGTTTCTACTTGATTTTTATGAATGTTGCTATGAGTTTTTACCAAGAGCGCAGCCTCAGGATAAAATCGAAAGCTATAATTCAGCACTGCAAGCTTTCTCCATCTTTTGTTCATCTACGTTGATACATAATAATATAGGCTTTGATTTCAAATTATTTCCAGAAGTCAAACTGTGTGGGGAAAATCTTGAAACGGTATTCAAATATAAAAATGGCGATGATGTCCGGGAGATAGCCAAAATTAACATTACTCTCCAAAAAGAAGAGGATGGTTTATATAATTTAGGTGGATTGGATTTTAAGGGATGCTTCTTTTCTGGACAGAACTTCAGTAACTATGATATTCAATATGTGAACTGGGGAACGTCATTGTTTGATCTTGATACTCCGTGTATTTTTAATGCGCCTGCTTACAACAAGAGTAATGAAAAATCATTAAAACCTGTGAGCGAAAACGGTTTAAGTGGAGTCTTGACTGATCGTAATAATAAAATAAAACTCATCACGGGCGTGGCACCATTCGATGATATTTTATTTATGGATGATGACTTTGATGATAGTTCCTCTGAGGATGATCCCGTTGAGAATAGTCCTGTTGTGACTAGTCCCGTTGTATCAAGTTCTAAAAGCAGTTTTCAATGATTAATAAATGGCTATTTTTACAAAGAGATAATAACGTAGATTGAAACAATATGTATTATTGATTGATTAAACGGGATTATTTTTTACACTACAACCATTTTGCTGCCACTACCAAAGAAAAAGGGGCTACGCTTTCACGTAACCCCTTGATTTATTTGTTGAGCTGGCGGTGTCTGAATTGGTGCTGTAATTGGTTGAAATATTTATTCTAATGTCTGGTTCAACTTTCCTTAGCTGCCTGAAAGTTTTTTTGATCTTACCCATCAATAATAGGGTTACGGTACACCACGCCTGACTGATGAACTGCGTGCTCAGGGTTACCTCTTCAACGTAAAACCGTGGCAGGAGGTCCGGACTGAAAAAACTGCTCAGGACATTATCGGCGGTGGACGCACGGGTAGTCTGTAAACCGAACCGACTGGGGCGCAGTATGTGGCATCTTGTCGTGCTGTTGGAGGAGCTGTGCAAACGTGGTATTAACTTTCGTGCTCTGGCCCAATCTATATTTGCCCAACAATGGGGGGACGAATGCTGTAAAAGTAAAAGAATCTGCGATCTCAAAGTTATTGTGTTATTTTTATGTGAGCAGAAGATATTCATCAGAAACGATTATGTAAATCATTTTATTTTGCCGACGGCCTGATTGTCGAAAGAAAAGAATACCCCCGTATTCCCTGAATAGATTGACTTTTTTATCCAACCATACTTCAGCGCACTGCGTTTAAAAAATGCTTCTTTCTTATGTGGAATATCATCATTTCATCATGATGTCTTTGATGAGCGGTGAACACAATACACTTGCGCTGTCTCTTCAGGATGAATCCCCTGGTCTGGTGCCTGTGGGCTGATGTTGCAGCAGAGCTAAGGTCGCTTAAACGCTACTCAGTATTCACTTTTCAGAGGATGAAATTTATGAACAGGACCAGTCCCCATTATTGTCGCCGCTCAGTACTTTCCTTATTGATATCTGCCTTGATATATGCCCCGCCTGGGATGACGGCCTTCACTCCTGATGTTATTGGTGTGGTAAACGATGAGACTGTAGATGGCAGCCAAAGAGTAGATGAACGAGGTACAACAAATAACACTCATATTATCAACCATGGCCAGCAGAATGTTCATGGCGGGGTATCTAATGGAAGTCTTATTGAATCGGGTGGATATCAAGATGTAGGAAGTCATAACAATTTTGTGGGGCAGGCTAATAATACAACCATTAACGGAGGAAGACAGACAATTCATGACGGGGGCATTTCCACCGGTACGATAATCGACAGTGGCAATCAGGACGTTTATACAGGTGGTATCAGCAATGGAACGACAATTAAGGGTGGTAATTCACACATAAGTGGGGGGACTGCGAATGGAACCATCATTGATGGTGGAGGGCAGAAAGTAACAACTCCGGGGCATGCAGGTTTAGGTTATCTAACCTAATGATATTTATAATTAATAACCATCCGATCCCACGGCGTGGGGCATGGATGGGGCAAACTCACTCAATTTCTGGTTGAGGATGAGTACCTGGTCCTGGTTATTTTCAGCCATCCAGGATCCGTACACCCGGTAAACCATTTGCGCGTCGGTGTGGCCCATTTGCTTCGCGATGAAGTTCGGGTTTGCACCGGCAGCTAACGACCAGCATGCATACGTATGTCGGGACTGGTATGCTCTGCGATAGCGAATCCCGGCGCGTCGCATTGCCGCTTCCCACGACTGGTTAATCGACCCCACTGCGTAATGATGCCCGGCACGGCCATTACGTGATGCGATCTGCGGGTTGAACACGAACGTGCACGGATGCACATCGGTACGGCCATACTCGCGCAGCTTCACCTCAACCTGATACTGCTTACCCAGGCGTGTCAGTTCTGCCTGGCTCTTCAGCACGTCGATGGCCGGCTGAATAAGATTAATGATGCGGTCCGTCCCGGCCTCTGTTTTCGGAAGGGTGAACTCCTTCGTTAACGTGTGGTTACGGCGGATCATCATCGTACCCGCATTCAGGTCGATATCTTCCCAGGCCAGCGACACAAGTTCTCTGTGGCGCACGCCGGTGTACACTGCCAGAGACCACATGTTTTTAAGTTGCTGGTGGGCGCAGGCGTTAATCAACCTGACGAACTCCTCTCGTGTCAGCGGGTCCGGCTCGCATCGTGACCGCTTGAGAAGGGCGATCCCGTTGAACGGGTTAACCCTTAAATAACCGCTATCAGCGGCAAACTTAAACATCCCGCCCATGGTCTTCATGTAGTTGTTGACCGTTCTGACTGAGCGGCCTTTAACCGGCGTTTTCTGCCCGACTTTCAGCGTGTGATAACCGGTCAGCAATTCCTTCCTGATAAACAGCAGATCTTCCTGCGTTACCGCAGATACCAGCCTGTCCCCACCAATCCTGGGCACCATGTTGCGCACTATAGATGTATAGCGTGACATCGCATTGGTGCTGATCTCCATACGCTTCAGTTCAAGCCACTTGTTCGCCAGCTCCAGCACAGTGATTTCCTTGCTCTCCAGCCCAAACCTTTTCAGGTTAGGCGAGTCCGGGAATTGCGCTGCATAGTTGAAGTTGCCGGTCTTAATCGAAAAGCACACCGACGCGCGCAGCTCGCCAGCGATCTTTCTATTTTTTGGTGTATCCGGCACGCCGAGGCTTTCACGCACCCGGCTGCCTTTATAGATGAACCATATGCGGAGCGTTCCGCCATGGTTCTCCACGCCTGTTGGGTATGCTGACTTAGCCATTATTCCCTCCTGACGTCCAAGAGCCCTCTAAGCATAAACGGATCTTCATTAGCGCGCACCTGGCTGTTTCTTTGACATGCTCTCAACCCACTGGTCGACAGCCTTGCGGTTGTACATGCATTCACTGTTTTTCTTCGGCACGCCGTCCGGGGAAACATGCAGATATTCCCGTCCGACCATCCAACATTTTTTGCGTGCCCGCTCGATAGTGCCAGGGCGAAGGCCGGTAATCTCGACGAGCTTTTCTTCTGTTACCCAGTCGTTGGGCACGATTAAGGTCATTTCGCTCATGGGTGTCTCCAGGCAATAAAAAACCGCCACTATGGGCGGTTTATTTTCAAACTCTAAATTTCACTGTAACTGTTTTTTATAGAACTCTGATATGGAAAGCATTTTTTCTAATGGTACGACATTAGAAAATTCTTTATTTTTCCCATCAATCTTTAAATCTTCGAATATGGAAGGGTGGAGGGAGCATACGAAGTACTCCTTGAAGTTAATTTTCTTCACATTGTTGATGTTTACAAAGAAATCATACTTCAGAAGGTGTTTGTAGCGTTTATCAATTCTTTTAATATCTGCAATGGAAAGATAAAGCAAAGAAATTATTCTAAGTGTCTCTCCAATGTTTTCCTCTTTTAAAGGCACTTTATAATTATGTCTTACGACAATTTCATTACATTCATCTACTTTTTTTGTGAGTGAGTCAATAATTTGCTTATCTAAAGCATCATTTCTATTTTGATAACCTACATAAGCATTTATTGCAGCGGCTATTGCTGCGCAAGAGGCTGCAATAGCTGAGAAAGTAGCGGGCTCTAACATTGATCTTCTCTATTTATGGATGAAAATATGCAGTTTACTATAACCATTACCTTATATGAATGTAAGCATGCTTACAACTACTCATAAAGATATTAATATGATGTTTTTATTCAAGTTAGGGCTGCTTATCTTGTCACTTCCAAATCCCATGGTATAGCAGGGGTAGGATATTTATCAGGATATCAAACGATGATTACCCGATTGTACGTTGCGTTTAGGTTGGAAAACGGTAATGGTCTGTTCGTGCGTCATTTCTTCAAGAGCACTGACTTGATCGATTATTCGTTCATGTTTACACCCAGCTTCCCTGTCACGTTGCGTATAACGGCGCTTAAACGTAATGCCTGCAGGCGCCGATCAACGAAGCGGTAGGGGTATGATTTCCCTTTCGCAGTGGCTATGCATTCTGATTCATTTAAAACATCTCGGACGTAAATCTTATTTAAAGGGATTGGATTATCGCCGATTTTGTTGAGGATTAGCCCATCCAGTTCTATATGTTTGCTCATTGCTCGGCTCCAAACCGCCCGTTAAGGCGGCCAGTTTTGACGACGAACTCCAGGAGGCTAACTCCCAGAGCTTCAATTTTCTTATGATGCTTGTTGATGGTGGGAGGCACCGTTTCGTTCCAGTTAGGCTTTGGCTTCTTGCGCATGGCCTGCTGGATTTCTTCGGTGCAGCGGCGGCAGGCGGCGCGGATAGCGTTTTCATTTTCTGGCGTCATGCGGCCTCCCGGCGGGCGAGAAGTTTCGCCCCAAAAGCCATCAGCTCGTCCCGGTCCACAGTTGCGAAGTGGCAGTGTGTACGCGGGTACGGTCGCCAGATTATGAGCATCGACCCTTTGTTGATGCCGCTTACCGGCTTACCGGTGACCGGGTTGATAAATGCCAGCCGCCCGGCTGTGATGAAGCGAACCTCGCTGGCGGTCTGGATAGCCTCCTTAAACCAGCCAACCGAAGTGTCTGCCGGAACCAGCATAACCGTGCCGATCTGATTTGCGCTTTCGGTAGCGGCCTTCTTAACGAACGGTGTGATGTCGCTGTATGGCGGATTCATCCAGACGTAGCCAGGCACATTCAGGTAATCAGACCAGGATGTTTCCAGCGTGTTCTGCTCAGCGGTGATGAACTTCCGGCACAGCGCGTTATGCGGCGCCGCGGCGGCATCCAGCTGGAAACAGAACTCAGCATCAAGGGAAGCGAAGAGGGCTGGCGGAGTGCGCCAGAGGTCGCGCTGGTCGAGCGGGGTTTTACTTCCACCATAATCACCATTCATCTTCTCGGCTGGCAGCGCGGCGGCGATGCGCTCACCAATCCATCGCATTACCGGTACCGCCATGCTGTTACCGATCGCTTTATAGCGTGGCCCGTCCGGGCATTCAGCAGCATCCTTTCCGCGCCAGCTGATCTTGGTGTGATCGTCAGGAAAGCCCTGAAGCCGCTCGCACTCAATCGGTGTTAGGCGGCGAACCTGCATTCCATACGCAACACCATGCTGATCTGACTTAGTCAATGTGTAACCCACCTCTTTGCAGTAACCCGTTCCGTTACCGCCATTTTCGGGCGCGCGACCAATGGTATTACCTGCAAGGGCTATCGCAGGAGGCTGACCGCTATTTGCATGGCTTTTATCATGGTTACCTGCGCGAATCGTTGGCGATAGATCCGACGTGGCATCAGCGCCATTATCTTTGTAGCTAAATGCAATGCAGGCGTTTTCTTGCCCGTTGTTGCGCCCGAGTGTGTGCGCAAGTTCTCGGTTAATGTCTGGATCTTGAGTTCCATGAACGACATAAGTTTCCAAATCCTCTGCAGTGCTGTCGTTCTCTTTTGCAAGAAGAGTTCGTGAAACATCAGAGTAAGAATCTGATACGAGCCCTGAACCTCGCTGGCTGAACAATTCCTGATTACTGGCGCCGATTCCGCCAATATTGTTGGACTGATTTAGGGTTGGGTGAGGGTTTGCTGGGTTATCCCAGTGACTACCGACTTTAGTGCGCTCTCCAGCATTTCTGGCAATTTCCGGTTGCGATTCTCGGCGCGGCGCAGAATCCCGGCGCACGCTGTCGAGCTCAAAAAGTACCGCTGCTGGATCGAATCCTCTTCGAGCACTTGCGACAACGAACACACGGCGGCGTCGTTGGGCCACTCCGAAAAATTGAGCATCAAGGACGCGCCAGGCGATAACCCTTTCTGGTCCAGACACACAACCTGCGTGCGTCCATTTGCCCCCTGCTGGCTGCAACTCACTGCTTTCTCCGGCAAGTCCTGCCAGAAAGCACCCGAAGGCATTGTCTTTGCTGCTGAGCACGCCGGGGACGTTTTCCCAGACGATGATTGATTCTGGTTCACCGCGTTCGCGGCGCTTTGCGTCGATTGCATTGGCTAATTCCACGTAAGAGAGGGTTAACTGCCCGCGGTCATCAGACAGACCTTCGCGTAAGCCGGCGATGCTGAATGCCTGGCAAGGCGTGCCACCGACCAGAACATCAGGCGCTTCAACTTCACCAGCGCGTACCGCATCGGCGATTTTGGTCATGTCGCCAAGATTGGTTACTTTCGGCCAGTGATGGGCGAGGACAGCTGAGGGGAAGGCTTCGATCTCAGAGAACCAGGCAGGTTTCCAGCCAAGAGGTTCCCACGCTTTACTGGCAGCTTCGATGCCGCTGCACACGCTTCCGTATTTCATGATGTACGCTCCGGATCGTTAACATCCCAGCCATTACGCTCAATATTGGTTTGCAGCCGCTTATCTCCGACCTCATCAATGCTGCGGCCGGTAATCTCAGCGACTTCAGCGTTTGAGTGTCGCCACAGCAGCGCCAGCTCTTCGAGAGACCACGCTTTCATAGCACTGACTCCATTTCGTCGATGTAGAGGCCCTGAGCAATCAGGCGGCTACGGCGGGCGGCGCGTTCAATGCACTCCTGCCGTCGGCCTTCCTGCGATTGCTCAATGGCGCGCCGGGTGAACAGCCGCGATTTACCCTGCGGTGTTACGACCTTTGGCTTCGTGTCCAGGTCGAATGTCCGGTCACAGATGCCGTCCTCGTTCAGCCATTTTTTCGACTCAACTATCTGCGCTATCTGTCCGGAACCGCGGGTGATGCCGTTGGCAACCCGGTTAAACTCGATGAGCGTTACGCCAAACTTCTCGGCGATTTCGCTGCCGGATACCGGGCGGCCGCGCGTCTGAATCATCCAGATAACGCGCTCCCGGAGGCCTGAGAATTGCCCGGTTCGCCCGGGTCTGCGGTAGAAGGGTGTGCGTTTCATTCGAGCTCCAGAATGCGGCGCTTCGTGTCCGCAACAAGTTCGAGGAAATCATTTCTGCGTGCGCGAAGCCGGGCTATTTCTGTTTCACATTCAGCAGCTGTAAGGCGATAAACGATGAGCTGCTTACCGTCCGGGAAGTCTGAGCAGTAGCTGATGAAGTCCACCCAATCCCTGCCGGAGCAGTCAAGGTGACCGACCAGTTGCCATCTGTATGCCGGATCGAAGGAGCCGCGGGTGAGGGTGGAGTAGTGAGTGGCGGCAATGACCGACTTAATCTCAACGAGCCCGTCCTGACCAACGAGGCCGTCTGGGCTGTCACCGTACGTTTCGTGATCAAAGAACCCGCCGTTATCCACGTCGACGAAGTTAATCTCTTCGTACAGCATGCGGGCAATTGGCTCCTGTTCGTGCCCGCGCTCCATGTGGTCGTTTGAGAAGCCAAACTCAGACTTGCAACCCTTAATCTGCTCAAGAGCCAACTGAAGGGCATAACGCCTGGCTGGTTCGCCAAAAGCCTTCCCATCGTTAGCCATGATGAGGCCGAAGTTTGAAGCGGTGGCCTTACCCAGGCGAAGGGCATCCCACTCTTCACCATTTTGCTCGACGTCGTGCCAGATCATGATGAGCACTCCTGTTCAAGCTGGCGGCGATGCTCCGGAGAAATGTCCATTCTCGCCAGCACTGCATCAAGGTTGCCATCGCGCTTGAAGGCGGCCTTAGCGTTATTCCATGCCTGCGTTTTTTCCGGCGATAGCACCGGCTTTGTAACGCGCGCCGGGCTTAAGCGGAGGCCTTCAACCGATTCCTTTCCGAACCGGACATTTTTATCGACGTAAACAGTGACCTTCACGCCTACCCAATCCTCAAGGAAGGGGGATCCGGTAATGCTTTTCAGCATTTTGCTGTTCGTGGCATTCAGAATCATCGGCTTAAGCTTTTCGCCAGGGCGCAGCTCGCGCTCTTCAAAATAAGCGGTGTTAAAAACGTCTTTGGATTTTTTTGTTTTGTCGTTTTCTAACGTTGCGCGGGCGATCGTCAGCACCGTTGGCTCAACGATGTCGGCGCTGCTCAGGTAAGGGGAGTCAAATGCCTTGCGGTAATGTGTTTTTGAATCTGTCATTTTGCAGCCTCTCTGATGAATCTGTTTACCAAAGGCCTGAGAGCATCCTGAATGGTGAAATGCTCGCGTCGCTCTTTGCTGCTGTCATAAATCGGTGTCCAGCCGCATCCAGTATTCACCTGGATCACCTGGTAACTACCTTTCCCATCTCTCCACTGAATTCCGTTCATCGAGAGCCACGCCTTAAAGTCGGCTAATTTCGATTTGTGGAGTAAATTTCTGCGGGCCATTAACTCTCTCCTTAAAACGGGCAGCCGTTACGGTGTTCCCAGTCGTATTCCGCCTGGGCGTAAGCAACTGCCGAAATGAAATCGTTGTAGGCCTCGCCAGCTTTATCGCTGCGAAGTCCTTCGTATGGGCTGGAGTCTATCGGTATCGTGAAGTGGAAGAGGCCGGTTGGCTCTTTTGGCATCATGTCGATAATTTTCTGCGCCCGGTCGTCGACCCACTTCTCTTTCTCGTCGATGAGCTGCTGCTCAACCCAGCGCCGATCTTCGATGCGGTCGTAAGTGAGGTATGCGTTCATGGCTGAACTCCTGAAATTTGGATGTGCAGATCCCGGCTGCGTGAATCCAGCCCGGTATTTCAATGTGAAACTTGATTAAATAGCGATACGAATCAGAATGAATGAAGCGCAGCGGCAACAAGCAAGGTGACTAAATGCTGATAAATAAGAAATGCTCTTCCCCAATGTACTCAACTAAAGAAATGGGTAAGCGCTCGAAGCGGAATCATTGGTTTGTGAGAGAAAAGGGAAGTGACCAGCCGCACGATCAGTCATGGTATGACTGGTGGAAGTCACGATCGCTTGGCTTAGGCAAGAATGGACATATTGCGTGGCGTTCTACATGTATCGCAAGAAACGCACCTGACCCATTCAATCCGCCGGATTCTTTCGAGGTCGACTTCCAGGCACCTGACGGCAAGCTGTATCATCTGGAGTTTAAGCTTGCACCTCATGGCCCAAACAAATAATGGGTTAATGACTCAGTCCGCCGCCACGGCCATCAAGATAAACCTCAACCAGAAGCTCTCTGGTGAAGGTGCGCTCACAACCGCGGTGAAGATAGAGCTTTCCGCGCTTGTTGGCTGATGCCGTCCACATGCCGTCTTTGTGCTTAACCAACATTCCAGGACGAACTGCGCCGCGATTAACTTCAACGTACCCGTAGTGGTGCATCATAGCTTCACCTCAACCTGTTCTAGGAGGCCAGCAACATGCATCTGCCAGCGGTTGAGCGTCAGCTTGTCGCGCGGTGCCGATACCGACGTCAGCTGCCACTCGTTATCGTTGAGCTTTTTGGCGGTGTACTGCTTGCCGTTGTGGGTGACTGTCATGATGCCTCCCTGGCGCGGAGCATGGCGTCGGCAATGTGATACGCATCTTCGGCTAATTCTTTGTATTGTGGTGATTCCGGGCCGCCACCAAACGAATGGCCGTCCCATCTGCGCACAATGGATGCCATAGCCTTAGCCGCGAAGTAGTCACGCATGGTTATTCCACGACCACCAAAATCATCGCTGTCCCATGAGTTAATTTCAGGAGTACATACTCCTGATTGTGGAAACGCAGGGCCTCCAGTTTTATTGCTCATAAATCCTCTTGGCCTTATCGCGGCGAACGGAACGGTTAATACAAGACTTCAACGCATTTATTCAGTGTTTCAATGGGCGGTGGATGGCCGCCGGTTGTCATAAATGGGCAGACTCGAAAATCTGCCTATGTATGGCCGATAAAAAACCCGCCGTGGCGGGTCTTCAGAAATAGTCTTTGTGGTCACGCATGGCTCGCTCGAGAATCAGCTTCGCATCTTCAAAGCTCGCAGATTCAAAAGCCTCTCTAATGGCTTTAGCCAGGCAAGTTGCATCACTTTCGTAGTCGTCAGCTCTGCTTTCCCAGTTTGATGCCTCTTCTTCAGCCTCATAAAGTCGATCGCCATACTCGCACTCGAGTTCCTGTCGCACTTCATCACGAAGTTTCTCCTTGATGATCTCGGAGGCCTCTTCAATCGGCATTGTTTCCAGAATCGTCTCTGGCTGATGAGTGCCGTATTTCAGTGAGATATCAGTAGCAAACATGCAACCTCCAAAAAAATGCCCGCGCGCTGGCGGGCCAAGAAGACTTTTCCAATCCAACCAGAACAGGATCATCGTCTCCTGTGCAGTTGAGATGGCAGTATTACCATCACCAAGCATCGGCGCCCGGTGCTTGAGGCTGGCTCTGTCGTTACCCGCTGATGCGGGAGAAATGCTAAAGATGCCCAAACTCTTTCATGAGCATCTCTTCGTTGTGCTGTATTTTTCTTACTGCGTAGTCACCATGGTGAAGGGATGCGCCAGCATTAAAGGCCCTTACCGCCTCAATTTTTGAATGGAAGTAACCAAGAACGATTTGCTTTCTGCTAACTGTTATCTGGGCTCTCCATGTACCGTTCCGCTTGTCGAGGAAAATCCCAACGTAACCACTGGTGTTTGTTGATTTAAGAGAAACATTCCGGCAGTTTTCTTCACGTTTAGCCTCTCTTAGGTTAATGAGGCGGTTGTCAGCTTTATCGCCGTTGATGTGGTCAATAAAACCTTCAGGCCAGTGTCCATGCACATAAAGCCAAGCGAGCCTGTGAGCAAAGTATTGCTTTTGGTCGATCAGGATCTTGATGTACCCGTAACTGGTTAGCGTCCCCGCATAAGGAGATTTATTGCGAGCGCCTTTGTTAAAGTTCCATTTGAAATGACCACTTTCAGGATCGTAAGTTAGGATTGTGCGAAGATACTCTTGGTTTAACTCAGGCCGCATAATTACCTCTCTGCTTGTTTACCGTCAGCCCCTCGCAAAGAGCTGCTGGTAAATCGCTTTGCCATAATTGCCGCTCTTCCTGAGCCCGCCTATGGTCCGACGCATGGTTTACTGTCGCGCCGTTCGACTGACCGAAACGCTGTGTTGTCTCGATGGGCTTATTAAAAACCATAGTTGTTTTATCGTCAACAACAATAGTTGTATTTATTGGCGTATTGGTTTTATTTGGTTGTTTTGAAACGGAAATTATTTTTGATTTCAGTGGTGGTATGTTTAAAAAAACATCAGAAGAGGTGAGCCATGAACATCAACGAAGATAATGCCGGCCTGATTCTCAACGCCTTAGGGCTGGCGGTGGTGGATCTGATAATTAGCGGCACCCCGATCAGCAGGGATAACCCGGTGGAGAGGCTGGAGCGTACCCGGCATGAAACCGGCAATGTGATAGGGAAGGGGGGCCAACAGGGATGCGGCGGAGTTGGTGCGGAAAGGGCAATAAAAAACCCGGCGCGGTGGCCGGGTTGGTTCAAGAGGCCCAAACCTCAGAATCAGGAAGTTTTCCACTAGCTTGCCAGTGTTTAATTACTTTAAAGGCGGCGCGAGAAAAATACACATTCTTCACGTCATTTGGCATTTTGCAGTAATAGTCAATTTTACCGCTTTGTTCATTTATGCTAAATTCACCTTTTCCATTCTCATTAAAAAACATATAGTTAGATATTTTTCCGTCAGAGGATTTTTTTTGAATCTGAACATAAAAGCCCATATCAGTCCTCCTTAAGATTCCATACTAAACCGATTTCTATAGTTCTCTTATGGGCTTCATTATAGGTCAATCCATCCCTTTTTTCTATCAGAGACTCATACTCCTCGTGCATAAAAAACTCATAATCAGAACTGATGCAGGAGTTGCAAGCTAGTCTATCCCAGGCATTAACTATTTCTGGGTCAGGGTCGAGCCTGCCATGGCGGATCGAATTATCCTGATAAACTATCTCATGCTCATCGAAGAAAATATGATTTTTTACCCTCTCAACAACATTTTCAGGACTTGAGAGTGTATCAGCGATTTTATTGATGTCGGTAGTGTCATTTCTGATGCGCTCATACTCAATTTCTGACCTTTCGATTGCCTCTAAATAACGTTCAGGTGAAGTGTCGATCGTCATCGCTATGCGGTTCGAAGCTTCATTGCTGCCTAACAATGAAGCGAGTTCGTTAAGTGCATTCTCAATAGGGTCAATCATATTTTTTCCCTATTCGATGAATTCAGAGCAATCAATTTTTTTGAAATTTATTTTTTGGAATGCAAAATATGCATTTATTGTGAATATGAAGTGAGGGATATATATGCCAACGCTAGTTAAGTAACTCATTGTTATTACAAGAGCATTCCTGGATTGGTTTAAGGTAGAGTTACTAATAGAGTGAGCGCTGTTTAATTCTAATATCTTATCTTTAAATTCTGAAATATCCACACCGGGCTTTACACGATAAGACGTAAATATACTTAATACGTCAGCTCTGAAGTATACTGAAGCTACGGTTCCTTCATGGGTAATAACTAGCCTTTCATCGTGCTTCTCAACTTTGTATCCAGCGTTTTCAAAAACTTCCTCAAGACTTTCTTGATTAATGTCAGCATTAGACAGAATTTGGGTGTTGGACATTTGCCAATCCTTTTAAAAATGTTAAAGAAACCTAATTTTTGCCTTCAAAAAATGGTTAATGGCAGCATTTACTTTGCTTTTTATCCATGAGCTTCGGGCGAATCAGCAAGCCGCAGCTTCGTTTCTACAATTTGTTATACGCTATCGACTCATGAATCAGCGCCTTGCCCATGATGTACAGCTGGTCCTGATTTTCTTCTGTCACATACCAGTCTTTGTACGCCGGGTTATCAGAAAGTACGGCCAGCTGCAGTCCCTGCATTTGCAGGCGCTTAACGTGGAAGTGCTGCCCGAAGACAAACGCATACACCCCATCGACTTTGAAGTTCCTCACTGAAACGTCGAAAAAGAGCCGATCACCAGACTGGATCGTCGGGCACATGCTATCGCCATCAACAGTCATCACCTTCACATCATGCTGAGTGCGATTTCCAAAGAGGGATCGCGCGTACTCAGTAGTGAACTCAATGGCGTGCAGAACTTCTACAAATTCCGAAATCATGAAAGAGCCTGGCCCCGCACTAACAGTCAGGTCGAGAACGTCAACGCGGAAAACGTCAGAGGCCGGATGTGCTGTTAAAGCGGCCACTGGGTACTTTGCGCCGTTATGCATAGATCCTTCGCCTGAGCTAAGCCAATCAGGCATTACCCCCAGAGCGTTAGCAATATCTACAAGCTTGGTGGTCTGATTGGCCTTGCCAGTTTCAATCTTCTGAATGGCTGCCTGGCTAACCCCAACCAGATCCCCGAGAGCCTTTTGAGTAAGCCCCCGCGCAGATCGCGCTTCTTTAAGTCTTTCAGCGAGTGTCGTTTTCATAATCTCAAATGTACAACCGTGGTTTTAATCCATCAAACGAAAATGGTTGTTGACTAAATACAACCATAGTTTTATTCTTCTTTCATATTCACTACGGAGGTTGTTATGAACCCAGTAATTAAAACCGCGATCAGTATCGTTGGTTCTCAGAAAAAACTGGGCGATGCCTGCGAAGTATCACAGCAGGCCGTTTACAAGTGGCTGCACAACAAAGCAAAGGTCTCCCCTGAGCACGTTGGGAGCATTGTAAGCGCCACCGGTGGGGCGATTAAGGCTCACCAGATTCGCCCAGACCTGCCGACTCTCTTCCCGAAGGTCGAGCAGTCAGCAGCTTAATACCCGAAGCATTAACCGAACGGCCCGGTATATGGTCGGGTGCCCGGCGTGGTCAAGGTTGACTGTCAATGGTGCACGATAAACAACACCAATAAACATTAACTATTTCAAACAAATGGAACGTATATGCACTCACTTACTTATCAACAGAGTATCGCATTTTCGCCCGGCGTGATGATAAATCGCGCTCAGCTAAAACAAGAAGATAACCACGACGCGATACGCAATGCGATCCGCTCATGGGCAGCTTCTCAGGGTCAGGACGTGGTGACGATGCTGATCGTCAACGAATACCGGGAGCAGGGCGGGACCGCCATCAGCTTCCCGGAAGACATCAGCCGGGCACGCCAGAAACTCTTTCGCTTCCTGGATAACCGTTTCGACTCCGAACAGTACCGCGAGAACGTGCGCCAGCTTACGCCCGCAATCATGGCGGTTCTGCCGGTTGAGTATCGCACTCGCCTGATCGGTGCCGATTGCAAAATGACTCGTCTGGCTGAAGCCGAGAAAGAGCTCGCCGAAGCTAAGCAGGCGGTGCTGTTGGACGCTCCAGAGCATCAGAAACTGAAAGAGGTAAGCGAGGGTATAGCGTCGCTGTTCCGCCTCATGCCGGAGCAGGTAGGGCCGTTGATGACGATGGTCACTTCGATGCTGGGGGTTATGTGAGAGGCACCAGAAAAGAAAAAGCCCTTGAAGCGGTAACTTCAAAGGCCTTCAAAACACTGTGTTACGCCAAGTAACGGGAGTAAGTATGTCAAACACCGCTGAAATAATCAATTTCCCAAACAAAACCGAACAACCGGGAGGTCGTATGGCCGACCTGTCGAACGGGTATACCAAGGTCGCTAACGAGATCCAACAGCTTAAGCCTCGCCTGAGACTGTCAGGCCGGGAATGGCAATGTTTTGAGGCGGTGATCTGGCTTACCTACGGCTGGAACAAGAAACAGGACCGCGTGACAAATACGGTTATTGCCGAGCTTACAGGCCTGAGCGATACGCATGTATCGGACGCGCTTAAGTCTCTCGCAGAACGCAAAATCATCTTTTCACAGAAGCAGGGCATGATGAAAATCGTTGGTGTAAACACTGACCTTTCAGCCTGGATTTTAGATAAACCGGAAACGGGAAGAAAATTCCCGAAAACGGGAAAATCCTTCCCGAAATCAGGAATAACCTTCCCGAAAACGGTAGACACCCAATACAAGAACAAGAACAGTATTAAAAGATCTTCGTCCGAGAATTCTGACGAATCCTCTGACGCACGTCTGAAGAAATTTTTATCAGCTCATCCTGAAGCTGAGGTCTACACGCCATCCGGTGCGAAGTGGGGCTCTGCTGAAGACCTAAAAACCGCCAAGTGGATATCTGCCAGGGTGAAGCAGATTAACCCAACCTGCAAAGCCCCGGACTTGACCTCCTGGTCTAACACCGTTCGCCTGATGCGCCAGATAGACAACCGGTCGCACCAGGACATCTGCGCGCTGTATGACTGGGCAAGCAAACACCACTTCTGGCAGACCAATATCCTGAGCCCGGAAAGCCTGCGTAAGCAGTGGGACAAGCTGACAATGCAGCGTAATTCTGGAGGCGAGCAGCGCGCAGCTAAGCCGGATCTGGACTTCAACAACACTGACTGGGCCTATGAGGTGATTCGATGAAATCTCTTGCAGAGCAGATGCGTAACCACGACCGCGAGCAGATGAGCCGCATGGCCCATAACCTGCCAGAGCAGTATCAGGAACGCGCACCGGTCGAGCAGGTGGCTCAAGTGTTCAACGGGCTGTTCAACCAACTGCGTGCCGCGTTCCCGGCCAGCATGGCGAACTTCCGCACCCAGGACGACCTGAACGAATTCCGCCGTCAGTGGCTACTGGCGTTTCAGGAGAACGGGATCCACTCAATGGCGCAAGTAGATGCCGGTATGCGCATTGCCCGCCGCCAGGAGCGCCCATTCCTGCCGTCGCCGGGCCAGTTCGTCGCCTGGTGCAAACAGAGTGGCGGGGCGCTGGGAATCAACGTTGACCAGGTGATCGCCGAATACTGGGACTGGCGTAACCGTTCGTTCGAGTTCACCTCCAGTGAGCATTTCCCCTGGTCGCAGCCGGTCATGTACCACATCTGCGTTGAACTGCGCCACCGCAGCACAGAGCGTCAGTTAACTCATGGTGAGCTGGCGCGTGAAGCCGGTGACCTGCTGGACATGTGGGAGAAGCGCGTCACCGAGGGTAAACCAGTGCCGCCGGTACGCCGGGCAATTGCAGCACCGGCTGCCGAGCATGGTCCGACGCCGATCCAGCTGCTGCTGGCGAAGTACAACCGCAACAAGTCGAACGGGATGGTGTGAGATGAAAGGCAAACAGGCAATTCTGCGTTATCTCGAAACGCACCGGACCTTCACCGCGAAGGATGTGGCCACAGAGTGCGGCATGACCATCAACTGCATCACGAAGAACGCTATCGATCTGGAGCGGGCAAGGAAGATTGTGCGCGTGAGCAAGGTCTGGCGAACGGTGACTTACCGCCTGGCCACGCAGGAAGAGCAGGCTGGTACCGCTCGCAGTTGCACCAACGGAATATTTCAGGAGTGCCAGAACAGTCCAGCGATGAAGCGAGTATTGATGGTTTGGGGGAGGGTAGGGGTATGAGTATTAAAAATTTGGTCGAAATGATAAAGCACAACGGTCTTCTGGCTTCAATGGCTCAGCTTGAAAAGCTGTATCAGGTTGCAATCGAGAACGAGAAGAAGCTTGCCAAACTTGAAGCCCATCGAGCGGCGTTGGCTGCGGAGAATGCGGGGCTGAAGTCAGCGATTGAAAAGCATGCTGACAGTTACATCATGTGCGGATATTGCCGAACTGAACGCGATGGCAAGAGCGACGATGTTTGTGAAGTGCTTGATTCAATCCCAGCTACCGACGCTTTCCTGGCTGAAGTGCGGGCTCAGGGTGTGGAGATGATGGCTGCTGAAGCTGATCAACTGATGGATGAGTTTGGAGATGACAGCTACAAAGTGATGGTTACCGCAGATTTACAGCGTTTCGCCAATGCTTTCGCCGCCCAGCTTCGCAAAGGAGTGCAGTCATGATTACGGGAACCTCAAATTACGACGAAGTGCCGGTAGTGCCCTGCAAAATATGCGGAGGTTACTACAAGGCTGATGAGCCAGAACTGCATACTTGCGAGGAGCGTGACGAATGAGAGACGAAGATTTGGACCGCTGCCCACGCTGCAAAGAAGATATGTGGAAAGGGCAGCAGCTGTGCCGTAACTGCCAGCATGAAGATGATATGGAAGAATGGCCTGGCGGTGAAGGCATAGAGTGCGATATCTGCGGACACATAAGCGCAGACCCGGAAGGTCGCCACTTTTGCAGTGAGGATAATAGTGATGAATAGCCGCCCAATGAGCAATATTACAGTCGAGAAAATGGATGTGCTGGCATATACGGTAACCGGCGCTGAACGTCTCGACCCCGTTCGCGTGATGATTGAAAACTATGAGCCTGGTAAAGGACGGATAACCGTCACCTGCTACGGGCGGGCATGGACTGGAGCGTGGTTTGCTATGGGCGGTGACACTGTTCAGGATTTCATTAAGCGCGTCAGCAATGACTACTTGATCGGATGTTTAGCCCCCCGTCTTGAAAGCACCATTGATGACGACAATGAGGCAAACCTCAACTTCGTTAAGCAACAAATAATCAAACTCCGTCAGGAGCGGGAAATTGAAGCATATGAAGCCCGCGAAATGTGGGCCGAGGCCGAAAATGCAGATGATGTTAAAGCTAATTGCTGTGATTTCCTGGTCGGTGAAAAGCTTTTAAATCTGTTTGGCGATGACCCGTGGTACGCGGGCTGGCCGAAGGTTCCGAATCACGAATATCAGTATCTTGAGCGCGTTTTAAACGCCATGCGCGAAGGGTTAAATGAACTGGAGCGTGCAGTCATGAGCACTAATTTAAAGGAATGGCTCCATCAGACAATCGCGGAGCTTGAAGAAGAGCGCGATGCAACTCCCGGCGCAGTAAACGAAGACGCGGCTATGGCGCTCGCTGCGATGAAGCTGGCGCTGGCATCGCTCGAAGCGGAGTCTGTGGCTGATGTTGTCGCATGGTCTTCGCCAAACAAAGAGCGAACCTGTGATATCCGTATGCGTCGTCATGATATCAAGCCTGGCTCGCTCTACACCGCACCGCCAGCGCCGGAATTCTACAAGATAGGTGACGCCACTATGCGGCACATTTTCACGCCGACTGGCATAACTGATGTTTCTGACATGCAGGCTGCGTTTGACCAGATTGAAACCGTGTTGGCAGGAATGTGGCAGCCAGCGCCGGTATCTGTGCCTGATGCGATGGATGGCCAGGGAGGTGTTTGCTGCGAGGTTTCGTACGCTGATGGCTGGAATTCCTGCCGCGCCGCCATGCTTCAGGGTGCCGAACACGCCGAGTCGCCCACCACCATGCAGACCGCTCCAGCTCTGGATTCTTCGCCAAAAATTGCCGAGTCGCCCACCGGCATAAATCAGGGCAAATCCGAACCTGTAACGACGGCTAACAAGTTGCCATTCGAGCAGTGGCTTTCTCAGCAGACAGGCACTATTGACGTCGAATGTGGATGCGTGATGACGGAGGTGTTTTTCCACTGGTTGCGCGTTGCGTATGAGGCTGGCAACTATCCGGTTATTCCGGATGGTTGGGTTTTGGTGCCGATTGAGCCGACTTATCAGATGTGCGAGGCGATGGGTCTGCAATGGGAGAGCCCGCGATTTCCGGATCGCTATAAGGCGATGCTCGCCGCCGTTAAAAAATAGTCGTAATTTCTGCTAAAGTTTGGGCAATATAACCAGCACAGTAATTAGGGAGTCATTTATGCACGAACTATTTGTGCTGGTTTTGAGTACCTGTGCCAGCCTCAGCAATATGTCAGGTTGTTCTTTGGAAGTGGTGAACTTGAACACTGAAAAAGAACCGGTGAATGTCTTTTACAGCAGGAAAGACTGCGAAGAAAGCATGAAGAAAATCATGCTAAATCATGCCCAGTACTATGAAATATCAGGTAGAGAGCCATCAATGGCGAAGTGTGAAAAAATCTTTTTACCTAAGAATGTTAGTAAATAGTTAAAAAGCCAATGCGAATTTCATGAGGTTCAATAGGAGCTTGAAATGGAAGATTATCTGGTTTTTGGTTTAGGTCATGAAGGTGATATCCAGAACGATGAAGCGGGACTTGATAAAATAAACGTGGTAACAAAAGCGGTAATGCGTTCAACAAATTCCAGTGAGCCGGTAGCTTACCAAATGACCCAGTTCAAAGAATTTAATGTTGTCAGGCAGCAAGCGTATGATGGTGAATACTACAACATAGCATTTGATGTTTTACCATCTCGCGATCGTGTTGATGCTGCAATTCGCAAATATCACCCAAAGAAATCATCCACGGTTTAGTAACCTTTGATTTTCTGGAATCAAGCAGCCATAATCATGTCATCGGAGCCTGAACAACTCCGGTGACTTCTGCGCATTTAAGGGGACTTAAATGCGACCACAATCTGAACTCCTCACCTTGTCACAGATGCAGAAATGCACCTGCGATTTTCTGCATTCTGCGGTTTCCGTTAAGGAGGCCGTATGACTCTGCCAGTAGACGGCATCAAACTCCATCGCGGTAACTTTGCGGCCATCGGCCAGCAGATTCAGCCATTGCTGGATGCCGGGCAATGTTTCCGCCTTCAGGTTAAGCCGTGGCGCGAGAAGCGAAGCCTGTCGCAGAACGCACTCAGCCACATGTGGTACACGGAAATAAGCGAATACCTCATCGCCCGCGGCAAGACCTTCGCTACGCCTGAGTGGGTCAAAGACGCGATGAAGCACACCTATCTCGGCTACGAAAGCAAGGACAGGGTAGACGTCGTGTCCGGCGAGGTCACCACGGTTCAATCTCTCCGCCATACGTCAGAGCTGGAAACTGGCGAGATGTACATCTTCCTGTGCAAAGTAGAAGCCTGGGCGATGAATATCGGCTGCCACCTGACCATCCCGCAGAATTGCGAGTACCAGCAGCTGCGCGATAAGCAGGAGGCATGATGTCTACTCCACTTTCTCGCGTCATCACCAATGAAATCTTCCGCGTTCCTGCGCGCCGCAAGCGTAAGCCCGCGCTTAAGCCGTCTGATATCCCGACCCTGAAAGACTACACCGCCCGCCTGGTGGATCAGAAATGGCTGCGTCTCGCGGCAAGGAGAGCGCATGGCTAATTTATGCAAAGCGGCACGCGGCCGCGAATGTCAGGTTCGGATCCCCGGTGTATGCAACGGAAATCCTGAAACCTCAGTGCTGGCTCACATTCGTCTTGCGGGTCTCTGCGGGACCGGAATCAAACCGCCTGACCTGATCGCCACCATCGCATGCAGCAGTTGCCACGACGAGATTGATCGCCGCACCCGTCTGGTAGATGCGGAATATGCAAAGGAGTGCGCGCTGGAAGGCATGGCTCGCACGCAGGTCATCTGGCTTAAAGAGGGGCTCGTAAAAGCATGAATGAATACCGCATTAGCCTCCCATGGCCTCCGAGCAACAACCGCTACTACCGACATAACCGCGGGCGCACGCACATCAGCGCAGAAGGGCAGGCGTACCGCGACAGTGTCGCCAGAATCATCAAAGACTCAATGCTGGATATTGGCCTGGCAACACCCATGAAAATCCGTATCGAGTGCCACATGCCGGATCGCCGCCGCCGAGACCTGGACAATCTGCAAAAGGCCGCGTTCGACGCCCTGACGAAATCAGGGTTCTGGCTCGATGACCAGCAGGTCGACTACTACAGCGTGAAGAGGATGCCAATCGTCAAAGGCGGCAGGCTCGATCTGACCATCACTGAACTGGAGTCCGCATGAAAATTGAGTCTTTATTTCTGCTGGCCTTTTATCTCATTCCGCTGATCTCGATGGGGATTGTCAGCCATATCAATTACAAAAAATGTCGCATTCAGTTCTCAGCAATCAGCAAAGGCATTCGGTTTCAAAGAAAGTACCAAATGCTGAAAAGCCTTCACTCAGACCGGGAGGGCTTATGAATTTTTCAGAACTTCTCCGGTACCAGGCAGAAAGCGTTAAGCGCGCCAACATGCCACCAGTAGCAAAGCACAGCCAGAAAAAAACCAACCAGCCACAGAAGGAAGCCGCATGAACAGTCAGCAACTGGAATACGTACGTCAGCAGCTCATTGTGGCGACCGCAGATCTGAGCGGAGCGACGAAAGGGCAGCTGGTAGCTTTCGCCGAGAACGCGCAATTCACCGCGACGGCGCGAAGCCGGGGGCGGAAGAAAATAACCGACCCGGAAACCGGCCGGAAAGTGAACCCGGACGGTCCGGCGATGAGCGGCAGCCAGTCACACGCCAAGGGATCGTCTATCGCGTTAGTCAGCCCGGTTGAGTTCGTCACCGCCTCATGGCGCCGCGCGGTGCTGTCACTGGAAGACCACCAGAAAGCATGGCTGCTGTGGAACTACAGCGAGAACATCCGCTTCGAGTACCAGGTGGCGATCACCCAGTGGGCCTGGGCAGAGTTCCGGGAACAGCTCGGCGCGAAGAAGGTGGCCGGCAAGACGATGGAACGCCTGAAGAAGCTTATCTGGCTGGCGGCGCAGGACGTGAAAGCAGAGCTGGCGGGGCGGGAAACGTATGAATACCAGGCGCTGGCGGAACTGGCGGGCGTGGCGAAATCCACCTGGACAGAAACGTATTTGCCTCACTGGCTGGCAATGCGTAACAGCTTTAAGCTACTCGATAGCGGTGCGCTTATCTCCGTAACGCGATCACGTTCACAACAAAAGGCGACAAATTTAGATGTAAGTCTTGCAAAACCGAACTGAAACGCATATATTTCATGTAAATCTGATATCGTCGCCATAGCTTTGATTGTCGACACAAAGAATTCAAACCCGAGGTTTACGCCTTGGGTTTTTTGTTTTGTGTCCCGTGATTTCTTCGCTTAATTACTCCTTCATGGTAAGAAAATACCTGGTAACTAAAGGGAAGGGGTGGTTATGAGTAATGCGGTTTGCAGTAATGAGAAATGCAAAAAGGAATTCATTTACTGGGAGCATAGTGGCGGCTATCCGGGTGGGAAGGAAAAAGAAACAATAGTTTGTCCTTACTGTGGTCATGAAAATGGATTTGTGATGACCAGTGGTTTGATTTCAAGTAAGAAACTTGAGGATAAATAATCAACGAGCCTCGGCATCCAGCTGGGGCTTTTTCGTTTCTACACAACAGGAAAGAGCATTGGCGTGAAGGGCTCATAACCCAACCCACGCAGCAGCATGGAGTTGGCGCGAAGTGCTCAGTGCTCTGTCAGTTGTGGTGAATGCGCAGGCTGATGCGCAAGGGCAAGAATCTTTCGCTGGATTCGGTGTGGCCACGCAGCCCGCTGTAGGCAGTCGCAGCAAGCCGGAGATCAGCGCCGGCCACCACCGACCAAACCCACTACCTGGGACCCTTCGGCCAGAGAGCCGACATTGCCTTACCCTCACATTGCCAGCCTGTCGCTGGCTTTTTTATTTTCAGGCCCCGGGAACCATCATCGACACGCCTAATTGTTAAATCGTCCCGAAGGCCTGACCTAATCAACCAGCACCAAGTAGGTGCAAACATGAAGAAAACCACTATGCAAGACAGACCAGATACCTGGGCGGTGATGCTTGCGTGGCTTGTAAACCACAAAAACGAAGCTGGCTATTCGGTACTGGCTTTTGTCATGTCGATACTCGCTACCTCGCGCGGCGCGAAATCAAAGTGGAAAGACCGGATCGCCGGCGCAACGATGTGCGGGATCCTTTGCTTCTTCGCTCAGCCGACACTTACGGCTATATGGGCAATCTTCAACTGGAATTTCCCCCCTGAGCTTTGCTGGCCGATCTCGGCTGGCGTCGGGTATGTGGGGGTGGATTCGCTTTTCGCCTATGCGCGCCGTCGCCTTGGCCTGAATGAACCGGGAGACAAAGCAAATGCTGACCCTCAGTAAATTCCAGCAAGCAACGGGCACCAGTGCGGCACTGGCCGGGAAGTGGTTTCCTGTCGTGCTGGCAGCAATGCATAAGTACGACATAAGCACACCGTTAAGGCAGGCGCACTTTCTCGCACAGGTGGGGCATGAATCATCTGGTTTCGTTCATGTGGAAGAGAGCCTGAATTACCGATACGGCGCGTTGCTGGCGATGTTCGGCAATCGCATCAGCCAGGCGGACGCCTTTAAATATGGCCGCGTTGACTCGGGCCAGAATGCTCACCCGGCCGACCAGAAAATGATTGGCAGCATCATCTACGCCAACCGGAACGGTAACGGCGATCGCAACAGCGGTGATGGATATCGTTACCGCGGGCGCGGTCTGATTCAGGTGACGGGGAAAGCGAATTACGCCGCGCTGGTGAATCAGCTTGGCGTTGATATCGTGAAGAGCCCGGAACTACTTGCTCAGCCTCAATATGCTGCTGAATCCGCAGCTGCCTGGTGGAGCAATCACGGACTTAATGCTATCGCTGACTCAGATGATGTTAGCCGCATCACCAGAATCATCAACGGTGGTACCAACGGACTGGAGGACAGGAAAGCCCGCTTGACTAAAGCTAAGGGGGTTTTATGTTAGGGTTAATCAGTTTATTCCGCATTTTCAAAAATAATGCGCACATTCTCATTCCTTGCGCGTTCATCATCCTTGTCGCTATCTGCCTGTGGGGGCTAAATGCCCGCAATCATCAGTTAACGGCGACGAACGACAGGCTGACACAGCTTAACGACAGCAAGGATGTGCAGATCAACGACCTGAGGGCTAAAAATGACGATCTGGCGGGGAGCGTTAAAGAACTTGCTGGCGCCGTTAACAGGCAAAACGTGGTCATGTCTGAAGTCGCAGAACAACGGGCTGAGTCGGCCAAGCAGAACCGAATGCTCCAGAGCGAGATTAAGCGCTACCTGGCGGCAGATAAGTGCGCTGCTGCTCCTGTTCCTGATGCCGCTGTTGAGCGGTTGCGCGCAGCAGCAGAAGCCGCCCGTGGAATACCGAATAATAAAGCAGCCGGCCCTGAACCTTCCGGCGGAGCTGACGTCGCGCCTTGATGTGCCGGATCTGCCAGACAATCCCTCATACGGTGACAGTGTTTCGATGAACGCGACGCTTTACGGTATCGTCGGGCAGTGCAACATCGACCGGGCAGCAATTCGCAAAATTGAGAAAGGGCGAAATGATGAAAACCAACCAGTGCAGTGAAGGTTTCGACAACCCATCCAGGTTCCGTGAGGAATGGGATAAGCAGACCCAGGGGAAATAGCGCAATGGGTACTTTAATCAAGGGCTGGAAAGTAATGCTCCTGACCAAGGAAGGTTACGATTCTGGAAAGGTACCTGAGCAGGTCGGCTGGCAGAGCAGCAATGAGCCAGACATTCGCGATGGGGTGCTGATTATTAAAAATGGACTGGACACCCACGGCGTACCGCTCAACATCATTCACAGCTTCAGCATCGAAGCTGTAAAAGCTGAATGACATTACAGAAGCTCTTCAATGAGGGGCTTCGATAATGGTATAAGTGTTCACCTAGGCGAACTGATATGGTGATTTAATGGATAATTTTATAGCCTCTATTCAAGCATCATTAGAAACTGAAAATTGGCTATCCGCTTTATTTATGGCTTTTGCAATGCCGGACATTTGCCGTAGCGTTGAGAGACCAGTTATCGGTCGAGGGGAAATTGGTCACTGGTATAAGGACTGGGTAACCCGATACATTGAACACAAGTACATTGGTTCGAAATTCGAAGAATGTAACTTTTATGCAGAAGATTTTTGGCTCTACAGATGTTCATGTTTGCATGCCGGGATGGATGCCGAAAGCAAAAAAAGGATGATGAAGTTTAACTTCACACCCCCAATACCTGGCAGGGGCCCAATCCATAAGAATTTCCTTGGCGACAGGCTACAGTTGCAAGTAGATATTTTCTGCCATGATATGTTAGATGCAGTAAGAAGGTGGCTGGGTGAAAATGAGGCAGATCAAGTTATCCAAGACAGAATGAAAGAACTCATACAAATCAACCCGACCATATTTAATCCATACATTAGGTATTAATAACCGCCTCCGGGCGGTTTTTTGTTGGCATCACCATGGGCAGGCTCATCGTAATGGCGATATCCCCTACAGAGGATAAATCACCTGCTATCCCCTTGAGAGGATAAAGAGGCGTTTATGACTGACACTTACCGAATCACAGTAACCACAAAATCCGGTGAAACGCATGAAGGTCTGATGAACCGATCACAGCCGGAAGTGGTTAACGGCTTCATTGGCGTGGCAAAGGAAGATGGCGCTTGGGTATACCTCGCGCCGGATGACGTGCTCAAGATGGAGTATGTGCCGGCTGGCGATCAATCGAAATGAAGCCACTATTCGATAGTGACTGAATTAGCTTCTCAAAAAATGGTACATCAGTTGTATCGTAGAAAAAGTCTATAGATTCAACATCATCAGGATGGCCCAAGAATAGCCTCCCATCATTGGCGAGATAGATCTTTAAAATCGATTCATCTTTATCTTTTGATTCTCTGTAAAATTCCATCTCTAAGAGAAGCTGCTTGCCATAAAAGACCACTCGGTTGCGAGCGGTTAGGCTGATGCCAGTTCCTTCCAAAGTAATAATGCAGTTTGGATGGTCTGATACTGTGATATGACCAGTGTAGTGACGGCTATCTCTAGCTTTCACGTAAATCTCATTCCAGAAGTCAAGAAAGCGAGAGAGAAGCTGCTCTTTGTCACTTCTCATTGCAGAAAGATAATCACCTATACCAATCCCAGACATGCGCACTCCTTTCAACGGAAATAAATATGGCACTCACCGACAAGCAAGAAATGTTCTGTCGCGAGTACCTCATCGATTTAAACGCTACGCAAGCGGCTATTCGGGCGGGGTACAGCGCAAAGACAGCTAACCGCACCGCGTCCGAAAACCTGTCAAAACCTGACGTGCAATCCAGAATTGCCGAACTTAAGTCGCAACGCAATGATCTGGTTGGCATAAATGCGACATACGTCCTGAATCGTCTCGTTGAGATAGACCAGATGGATGTGCTCGACATACTCACATCGACCGGTGAACTTAAGCCAGTGTCACAATGGCCGAAGGTCTGGAGGACAACGCTATCTGGGCTGGATGTCGTTGAGATGACAGCCGAGGGAAATACGGCCGCGCTGCTCAAGAAAATTAAGTGGCCTGACAAGGTGAAGAACCTTGAGCTTCTCGGGAAGCACATCAGTGTGCAGGCATTTAAAGAGCAGGTTGAGCAGAAGGTCACAGCCACCCACAGCATCATGCCGGTTCCGTCTTGCGATAACGTAGACGAATGGGAAGCAGCAGCACGGAAACAGCAAAGCGAGGTCCTTGGTGGATGAATTACAAAGCCGTCTGGAAACCTTTGCCGGGATCGCAATCACTTTCCCTAAGCTGCCCATGTAACGAAATCCTCTACGAGGGAACGCGCGGCCCGGGTAAAACAGCCGCACAACTTGCGCGCTTTCGTCGCCTGGTAGGTCTGGGTTATGGCTCGTTCTGGCGTGGCGTCATCTTCGATACCGAGTATAAGAACCTCACTGATATCATCACCCAGTCTAAGCGTATGTACCGCCTGTTTAACGACGGTGCGCGATATCTGGCGTCAGCATCCGAACTGCGCTGGGTGTGGCCGACTGGTGAAGAGCTGCTGTTCCGTTTCGGGAAAGAAGAGGGTGACTACTGGGATTATCACGGTCAGGAGTTTCCGTTCATCGGATTCAACGAACTGACCAAACAGCAGTCGCCTGAGTTCTACGAGATGATGTTCTCTTGCCGGCGCTCATCGTTCCGACCTGAGAATTACCCGCTGGATGATGGCTCGCTGCTTAAGCCGATCCCCCTGGAGACATTCAGCACGACAAACCCGTTTGGCATCGGCCATACATGGGTGAAGAAACGGTTCATCGAGCCAGCGCCGCGCGGCACCATCATTCGCGAAACTCAGAAGGTGTTTAACCCTCAGACGGAACGCGAAGAGGACGTGACGCTCACTCGCGTTGCTATTCATGGTTCGTTCAAAGAGAACCCTTACCTCGACCCGCAGTACATTGCGACCCTGATGGCTATTAAAGACCCTAACCGACGCAAAGCGTGGGTAGAGGGCTCCTGGGATGTGACCAGTGGCGGGCGATTCGACCACCTGTGGAATGAATCGCTGCACGTCATTAAGCCATTCCGCATACCGGATAGCTGGACAGTTGACCGCTCGCATGACTGGGGTGAGTCGAAGCCGTTCGCTAATCTGTGGTGGGCGCAGGCTGATGGCACTGCCGCCGAGTTGCCTGATGGGCGTCAGTTCTGCCCGCCGGCAGGGACGTTAATCCTGATCGGAGAATGGTATGGCTGCCCGCCTGATGAGCTGAACAAAGGCCTGAATATGTCATCCACCAACGTCGCGAAAGGCGTGGCGTGGATTGACAAGCGGCTGGTGGGCGAAGACGTCGACGAGCCGGAAGAGATTCAAATAGACGGTGTTACGCAGGGCCAGTTGAACATTGTTCCGGGAATATGCTCGGAAATTATCCCTGGACCGGCTGATAGCGCCATTTTCAATACCGGTGACGATGAGTTATCCATCGGCCAGAAAATGGAAAATCAGGGTGTCGAATGGCTTGAGGCCAATAAGAAGCCAGGCTCACGAGTTAACGGAGCTTCGGTTTTCGCTGACATGCTTGAGGCGGTTGTAGAAGGCAAAAAGCTGGAATCAGGCATCCCGGAGAAACCAGCATTTTACGTATTCGAACACTGCCGTGGCTGGATTAGCCGCATACCCGTACTTGTTCGCGACAGCAAAAACCCAGATGACGTAGATACCCAGCAGGAAGACCACGACTGGGATGCTACTCGTTACCGAGTACTGCATTCACCACAGAAAATCACCGGCATGTTGGTGCGCTCGCGCTGACGGAGGAAACCGTGAACGAAAGCGAAATGAACAAACAATTTGCCGCAAATGCCAGCCTCGATCATGACCGTATGCGCTACGTTAACGCTCTGTTCAATGGCACCAGTAATACGAAACGACAGCGCCTTTACCAGGAGTTTGGCTATCCACTGAACCTGACGTTCGACGACTTTTTCCGGGCCTACAGCCGTAATGCAATTGCCAATGCTGCGGTTAACCGTATGGTCGATGGCTGCTGGGAGGACTTCCCGGACGTCTACGAAGGCGATCAGACTAAGGATGCCACCCAGCAAACGGAATGGGATAAGCGCGTAAACAAACTGCTCAAGCGTTGCTGGAAACAGATTAAAGGCGCTGACAAGCGCAACCTCGTGGGGCGCTACTCTGCGCTGCTAATCCAGGTAAAGGACAACCGGACCTGGGATATGCCGGTCGATAAGATAGTTACTGGCAGGCAGAAGGAAAAGGCGTTAGTTAAGCTTATCCCTGTGTGGGAGGCACAGATTGAGCCTGTCACTTACAACGAAGATCAGAGCAGCGAGAAGTATGGTGACGTCACCATGTACTCGTTTACAGAAATACCGGTTCAACAGCAAGCAGGCGGGCAGCCCGGACGCATCATCAACGTCCACCCTGATCGCGTCATTATCCTTGCTGAAGGATCCGACGATGGCCGCCTCTACTCTGGAGAATCGCTGCTCGCGCCTGGTTTCCATAAAATTATGGATGGCGAGAAGGTTTCCGGCGGTGCGGCTGAAGGTTTCTTCAAAAACGCCAGCCGCCAGCTCAACTTCAACTTCAGTGCCAAAACAAACTTCTCAGCGCTGGCTAAGGCTCTTGGTGTTTCAGAATCTCAGCTATCCGAAGCCCTTGATGGGCAGGTGCGACGGCTTAACGACAGCTCTGATAGCGCTGTGATGATGCAGGAGGGCGACGTCAGCGTGCTATCGGTTGCAGCGGCGGACCCAGAACCAACGTGGCGAACCATTCTGAATGAATTTTGCGCCACCGTGCCGATCCCGGTCAAAGTGCTGGTCGGCATGCAGACGGGCGAGCGGGCCAGCACCGAGGATGCGAAGGACTGGGCCAAGACCCGAATGAGCCGTCGAACTGGGTTCCTGACAGATCTGATAACGGACATCGTTACCAGATTCTGGGAGTTTGGCTTTATCCCCCCAGCGGCAGGTGAGGAAATTACCGTCGGATGGTCTGATCTGCTGGCGCCGAGCCAGGCAGAGAAGATTGCCAACATGGACAAGCTGGCGGACGTGGCCGTGAAGTCGACGAACGCGTTTGGCCGCTCAGCCATCACCGAAAATGAGATACGCGCGGAGGGCGAACTGCAAGCCCTGCCAGAACTTGATGATGAGGTGCCGCCAGATGGCAACCAGCCAAAGCCTGACCCTCTGGCCGACCCAGAATCAGAAGCCGAAGAGTCCGGTGATACCACGGTCGAAAGTTGACCCCACAATGTCGCGCAAGTCCGTCAGCAAGATGGAGCGCGACATTGAGGAGAGGTATTACGCGATAAAGGTAGCGTTGAAAGCACTGTTCGATCAGCGCCTGACCGGGAGAGAGCGAGAGGTAAACAGCCATAACTGGCACTTCCTGTGCCACGACAACGGCGCGGATATGCGGCTCTACCAGGTCAACGCTGGAAAGTTCATCTATGACATGTCGGCGCAGGAACTGGCGGATTTGCTGGAAGCAGTGCAGGGCATTCTCGACGATTACCTGCTGGATGGTGGCGAGCAAAACCTGTGGGCGATGGATTACGTTGTTGCAGAAGCGCAGCGCGGAACGCTGGAGGCATTCAATAACCTCTCGCAGCAGTCGCAGGTGTACGCCAGCCAGACGACGCTACAGCAGCTTTTAAGCAGCCCCGGTTATCTGAACCAGATAGCGGCGGCCAGGCTGACAACGTTCAGTGACTGGAAGGTCATCAGCGACACCGCCCGCGGCGACCTGACAAACATCATCACCGATGCGGTAGCGCGCGGCGTGAATCCTCGCGAGACGGCCAGTGTCATCAGCAAGCGCCTCGATGTGTCTATGCCGAAGGCGAAGACCATCGCTCAGACTGAGCAGGTCGGCGCGCTGCGCCAGGCACAATGGAACGAAACGGAATGGGCCGCTGACCGGCTTGGGTTGAATACCGGCCTGCTGTGGCTGTCAGCGCTTAAGCCGACCACCAGGTGGTGGCACGCCTCTGAACACGGAAAGGTAAAAACGACAGATTGGGTCAGGGAATTTTACTCGCGGGATGGTAACAAATATCACTGCTATTGCGGTCAGATTCCTGTTCTGCTTAACGACGACGGCAGCATCTTCAACGAGGGGCTCGCGGACAAGCTGAAAAAAGAACGTGAAGATTGGAAAAAGAATGTCGATAATAATCCTTGATATATATGAGGATTAAAAATGAGCCAAAATATTAAAGATGTTAAATTTGAGTGGAAAGAAATATTCAAGACAGACATGGAGATTGCTTATCGTGTGACGTGCAAAATTTCGGGTGACGACGGCAGGACTGTAGAGACTAATGAAATATTGAAGCTAAATAAATTAGCTCCTATTTTTCTTTCTCAAGAGAACTCTCCCTCATTGTCGAAAAGTGCCGAAGCTTCTGCATATAAAAGCGCTGTCGAATTGTTTAAGGCATCTGGAAACGTGCAGTAAATAAATATCATGCTCATCAAACCCGCTGCGGCGGGTTTTTTATTGCCTGAAATCCACCAATGAGGACGCAACGTGAAGCTATCCAGCATCCACGTTAAATCCCTCGCCATCAACGCCTCCAACATCTCAACGACCACCATCAACGGCCAGGAACACTACGTCATTCGTGGTGCGGTCCCGATCGTCGATGACATCGTGATGAATGGTGGGCTGTACCCGGCGGAGGAGATTAACAACAGCTACCAGACGATGGAGCGCAAGTTAATGCCGATCGGCCACCCGATGGTGAACGGCAAATACGTCAGCGCCAACGACCCGCAGGCGGTCAATGACTACTACGCGGGGGCATGGGCTCAGAACGTCAGCAAGGCCAACGACAAGGTCGTGATGGACGTTTACGTCAATAAGGCTGTGGCAGACACCAAGCCTGACGGTAAACGCCTTATCCAACGCCTGGACGACATGATTTCCGGCAATAACGCCGACCCGATTCATGTCTCTACCGGTCTGCTGCTGAACAAAGAGCAAAAGGCAGGAGAGTCTAAGCAGAAGAAATACTCCTGGGTTGCTCACAACATGCAGTTCGACCACATCGCGATCCTGCTCGACGAGCCAGGTGCCGGTACGCCGGATGAGGGTGTCGGCATGTTCGTTAACTCTGACGGGCAAGAGGCTGATGTTGAAACGACGAGCCTCATCGATGCCGCCAACAGCATGAAAGAAGGCTGGTGGAACAAAGTGAAGTTCTTCATCAGCAACGCTTCAGAGATGTCATTCGACGACATCTACCAGGCGCTGCGCATTTCCATCAAGCAGGACGACAAAAAGTGGCGCTACGTCGTCAGCGTCTGGCCTGACCATTTCGTTTATGAAGAGGATGGCGAAAACGCCAAGCCTAAGCTCTTCGACCAGAAGTACCTCATCTCTGACAAGGTCGTAACGCTTGTCGGCGATCCAGTAGAAGTCGTGCGCAAACCAACTGAGTACGAAGTCAAAACCAACGGAGAAACAAACCCGATGAAAGAGAAGATGATCGCCGCGCTCAATGCCGCAGGCGTTAAAACCGAGGGGCTGACCGACGATCAGGTCTGGGATGCCTACAACCAGCAGATGCAGAAGAAAGATGGCGGCGGCGACCCGTGCCAGGCTCAAATTAACTCTGACGTGATCACCGCGGCCGTTAATGCGGCGCTCACCCCGCTGAATGAAAAGTTGGGCAAGCTGGAAACCCAACTGCAGGCGAACGCTGAAAGCGAACTGAAGACCAAGCGCGATGCGGTTAAAGCGAAATTCTCGTTCATGACCGAAGCAGCGGTTAACTCCCTGTCCGGTGACGTGCTGAACGACCTGTACTCACAGTGCCAAACCAGCACCGGTCTGAACCCTGCATTCCAGGGGAATGGCACTCAGAGTGAAATCCTTAACATGGAGGCACCTGAATAATGGCTCTCGCACCTCGTTTCCATACCGTAATCGCGGGCCCGGCCCGTAAGAATGCCCCTCAGGTAATTGAGGCGATCTGCAAAGTCGCCATTCTCCCTGGCTCTCTTGTTGAACTTGATGCAAGTGGGCAATTCATTTATCACGCCACTGCTGGCGGCCCTGGTGTGGCGCTTGCCATGCAGCACAACTATATCGGCGGCGGCGATATCCGAGACGCGGTTCCCGCTGGTGATACTGGCGCGGCGATCATGTGTGAAGACGATGTTGACTACCACATGCGCGTCAAAGCCGGGGAAGTGCTGCTGGAAAATGAAGGACTGGTTTCTGCCGGTGACGGCACGCTGGCCAAGTCAACCACACCAGCCACCGACCAGGTCCTCTTTTATTCACGCGAAAAAATCACCGTTGGCGCTGAAGCTCAGCTCGTGAAAGTTCGCAAATCAGGGAAAGCAACCGCATGAGCATGATCGTATTCAACAAAAAGCTGGTTACTGAATATAACCAGGTAAAGCAGGCGTGGAATCAGCTGCTGATGCAGCGTGAGTCCTTCAACATCAACCAGAACACTATTTCCGCCCAGTATGGCGGCGCACTGGAAGTTAACCAGGCCGCGCTGATCTCCAAAGACTACTGGCGTGAAGTGGACAACATCACCACCCGAGTCTTCCGTAATGACGAAGGCAACGGCCTGCTGGATGATCTGCTCGGTCTCGGTACGCCGATCTCTATCGGTAAAACTGCGGCGCTGTATCGCGTTTCCAGTGATGCTGGTAAGGTTCATCGCACACTGACGGGCCACGTTCCGGAAGAACTGGATAAAGTCATCTACGACGAAGCTGGTGACCCAATCCCGATCTTCAACACCGGCTACAGCCGTGAATGGCGTGAGTGGAACGGCATGCAGTCGGAAAACCTCGATGCGATGGCTGACGATCAGGAAGCGCACGTTGCGGCTATCCGTGAAGACATGGCTGACTACATGTTGTCAGGCGATGCGAAAGTGAAGGTGAAAGGCTATGTTGGCGCAGGTATCACCAACCACGCCAACACCAACCAGGTGGATCTGAGTGCATCCGGTCTGAATATTGACCTGACCACCTCAACTCCTGATGAATCAGTGGCATTCTTCACCGGCCCGTTCGCCAAACTTCTGGATGATAACTACGTGCAGGAGAAGGTTAAGCTGTGGGCATCGCCTGACATTATGCGCAACCTGAACCGACCATATTCAGATGCTGCCGGCTTCAAAGAAGGCACGGTGCTGGAATACATTCTGCGCTACGGCCGCATCGAGTCGTTCAACCAGACCTTTAAGCTGACCGGTAACCACTTCATTGCCTACGTACGCAATTCGCAGTACATCAAGACGCGCATCGCCGCGCCAGTGGGTACCTTCATGATCCCGCGTCAGAATCCGTTCGACAACTACAACACTCTGGTCTGGAGTGCTGTCGGTCTTCAAATCAAGCGCGATTTCAACGGTCGCTCTAAAGTGTTCAACGCACAGGGTTAAGGGGGCTTCGGCCCCTTCTCTACGGGAGAGAGCATGAAAAAGTTAAAGGTCGAGAAGACTGGCTGCTGGGGAACAATTAACGGCGTATTCCAGCAACTGCCAGTAGGTCATGAGTTTGTTGCGATTGACGTTCCACCGGCTTTCGCTGGTCGCGTATCGGTGGTGGGCGAAGTTGAAGAGCAGGAGCTTGAAGTTGCTACGCCTAGCGCTGACGATAAAACCGCAGAGCAGGCTGACACCTCCGCTAAATCGAAAAAGGCGAAATAACCATGGCTGACCCAATCACAGTGGCAGACGTGCAGGCGTTCCTCGGTGAATTGGGTTACTCCATCCCGGGCGCGCTGCTGGATCCGATCCTCTGCGTGGTGAACAAGATTATCCCGTGCCTCGATGGCGCAGGGTATGACGACTGCACCTCGAAGCTGATCCTGATGTACGCCGCCGCGCTTATGGCTACGTCGTCCGGCGCGCGTCGCATCAAATCGCAGGGTGCGCCGTCTGGCGCGTCCCGCTCGTTTGAATATGGTGACGACAGCATTACCTGGCTGCGCGACTCGCTGGCCCGGCTTGATACCAGCGGTTGCACCGGTGAGTTGCCGATCAGCGCCGGTAATAGCGTCGGCCTGTTCATGGTGGTCGGAGGCTGCTGATGAAGTACAAATCAGCAACGGAAGGCAAGCCGAAGCCTCTCACTCGCGTATGGGTAGAGACCGACACCGGGCGGGAGACTACCGGCTACGTTAAATCGGATGGTGAGTGGCATATCAACTGTGCTCGCATCCGGGCAACTGGCGCTAAGGTGCTGCGCTGGAAGGAGGGCTGATGTCATCGGTAGCGAACTGGAGCTATACCGCCACGGCGACCATCTGGCGCAAGCTGGAAGGTAATGACGAATACGGCGACCCGCTGGGCTATGCCGAACCTGAGCAAATCCTCTGTGATTACGAGGGCGGGCTCAGCAAGAAGTTAGCCAGCCTGGGAGCTGAAATCGTCGTGAAGAATACCGTCTGGACGGAGTTTGCGCTGGCGGCCGCAGGTGATTATCTGCTGATTGGCGTTTCTACCGAGGTCGACCCGATTGTTGCCGGTGCCGACGAGGTGCGGCAGGTTATCCGTTACGCAGACACGTTCGAGCGCCTGGTGGATGATTACGCCATCCTGACGGGAGTGTAGGCATGGGCATAAAAGTGAAGGGCATCAGCCAGGCGAAAAAGCACCTGAACGATGTCATCAACGATGTGAAGGGTCGCAAGGTGATTCGTGCGCTGCAGTCGGCCATGATTCTCATCGGTGCGCGGGCAGCCTACTACACCCCGATCGACACCTCCACGCTGATTAACAGCCAATTTCGGGAGATCGACGCTGGCGGAGTATTCATTACCGGGCGAATCGGATACTCAGCCAACTATGCCGCTTACGTCCATGAGGCGTCCGGCAAGCTGAAAGGCCAGCCGCGCGCGCACTTTGGTACGACCCGAGCCGGGCAGCAGTTCGGCGGCGGGACCGGAACTGGCAATTACTGGGATCCGCATGGTGAACCGCAATTCCTGACAAAGGGCGCGAATGACGAGCGCGATAACGTTGACGCGGTGATGCGCAAGGAGCTTTCGCTATGACACCCATGATGCACGAGCGGGTGCGCAACATGTTCGGCGACGCCGGGCTAACGACCGGATTCACGGTGCAGCAGCTGATGTACGACGACCCTGGCGACCTGTCGAAGGCGATCATGGTGTTCAGGCCAAACGGCGGCTCGAATATCCGTACTGACCTCGGTTCTGAGTATCATGTCCTGGTCGACGTCGTAGGCGCAAAAGATAAGCGCAAAGACGCACTCAATGCCGTGCAGCGCATCGTCGATTACGTCCAGGACAACCCCATGGCTGACGAGTGCGTCGGCTACATCCAGAACATGGGCGCAATTCCCGCGCCGGTGCTCACAGAAGAAGGGCGAATAGTCTTCCGACTCCAGTTCGCCTGCACTTACGGCGAATAGCCATCCCAACCAAATAACCCGCTCCGGCGGGTTTTCATTTATACGTCAAAGAGGAGTTTCACATGGCTAATTGCCAGAACTCGAACGAGCGCCTTTTCGGCGGTGCGGTCGTGCTGGAAGTCGCCGATGGCTGCCCGGACGTCAAACCACTGGAAAGTGAGTGGAAGGCGCTGGCTGCTGGTACGTCGAAAGGCTTCGACTTCAACCCGAACTCGGTTACCTCTGATGCGGATGACGGCGGCGGCTATGTCGAGACCATCATCACCAACAGTGATTTCACCCTGAGCTTTGAGGGTGAAGTGCGCAAGAAGGACAAGCTGGATCAGTACGGTGTCGGCAAATTCATCAAGTATTTCGCTGACGAGCTGAAGGCCAAACGCCAGCCTGGGATCTGGGCGCGCATGGACTACGGCCCGGTCGAATTCATCGGCTATATGAACATCACGGCGCTGAGCTCTGACGGCGGTACAAACGACATCGTCACGTTCTCCACCGAGTTCAAAGTCGGCGATGCAACCACCATCGAAGTGAACGAACTGACTGCTGTAGCAGTGACTGGCGTAACGGTAACTCCGGCAACCAGCACTGGCACAGCAGGAGGCACCAGCACCTTCACGGTGAACATCGCACCAACCGGCGCTACAAACAAAGATTTCACTGTAGCGACTACCGATGCGACTAAAGCAACGGCCACCGCCTCCGGCAATACCGTTACCGTGACGCGTGTCGCCACCGGTAGCGCGCAGATCATCATCAACACCGAAGACGGAAACTTTGTGGCCGTGCATACGGTTACCGTTACCTAACGGGCATTCCAAAGGGTGGCGTGCTGCCCTTGATAATGACCGTTTACTGGAAGGCTTATGACCGCTTTAACCGATATTGGCGAACTCTCCATCAGCGACAGCCGCGAAGGCGGTAAAGACTACCTGCTCAGGCCATCATTCGAGGCTATGGCCAGGATCGGCAGCCCGGAAGAGATTGTGCAGGCGTACGCCACTATCCACGGAAATGACGTCGCTCAACTCATTGAGGTGTGCGCTGGCACGTTGGGGCGCTTTCCTGGATGGCTGTCTCCTTCTTTCAACCGCGCCGCTGAGAAACTGTTATCTACGTGCATGTTGGTGCTGCAATCGTGCTGCGATGACGACCTGACGCCAATGATAGGCGAGTGGAAGGGGTGGCGGCACTGCGTTGTATATCGACCAGGCCAGATGCCGAAGAACGACATCATCGTGCTGGCGCAGCACCTCATGCAGCACGGCGTCGTCGGCAAAGCTAAGGTCCGTCAGTTGCAGCGCCACGAAACAGGTGAACGCACAACAGAGTTTAAAGCCTTCGACTACATCAGCGCGGCACGCAGTCACTTCGGCATGAATCGCGCCGAAGCCTCTCAGTTAACGATGACCGAATTCCAGATGCTGCTGGCGGCGAAATATCCAGATCAGAAAGGTTTTACAAGAGAGGAGTACGACGCTGTGGCGGATGCTTATCTTGCCCGAAGAGCTAGTAGGGCAAGACAATTAGCGTTAAGTAGTGAAGTTTGAAATCTAGAGTCTCTTTGGTGGCAAACTTTCCGCAACATTTTCATTAATAAGCGAATCGTTTAATTCTTCCTGTTCTTGAACTGAAGTTAAAATACCATCTATTCTAACAATTAAATCTCTAATTAATGGATAGTGTTTATCTTTTTTGTCTGCCTTCTTGAATTCTACTCTGGACTTGGAAAAATCCTCCATTATTTGATCAAAATCACTGCTCGAGAAGCCAGCCTCATTTTTCTTGGCTGAGGTTATTCTGTGTTCAATATTCTGTAATTCATTAACTAAATCTTTAATCATTTCATGCCTCCCATTGCATATTTTTAAATTGAACTTGAAAACGCTGAATATCACTTAAAATACTTTATAAAACATTCCATAAACAGGAAAGATAATTATCTGGAGAATGACATGGCAGGTGAGAAGAACGCCGGTAGCATCGTTTATGAAATCAGCGCCGACGTTGAGCCGCTGCTGCAGGGCGGGAAACAGGCCATTGATGCTCTGGATAAACTGGATGCTGCAGCCCAGCAGTCCGGCAAGGGAATGGATAACCTCGACCAGAGCGCATCCCAAACCGGGTCCGCGTTTACTGAACTGGCTGGTTATGCCAACTCCATGGATAACCAGCTGCGCAAGCTGAATACCAACGTCAGCGGCATTGCCCGCGCTATGGAAGAGGCCCGCAGCGGTACCGGCGGTGCTAGCAGTGAATTCAGCCGTGCAGAATCCATCATCGAGGCGCTGGGTAACCAGCTGGCTGTGCTGGACGAAGCTCAGGAGAATGGCGCACGCAGTGCTGCTGTTTTAGCGGCACAGCTTCGGGCCGGTTCAAAAGCGAGCGATGAGGAAAAACAGAAGATTGGCGATCTGACAGGTCGCCTATATGACATGAAGACTGGCGCTGAAGGTGGCGCCAAAGGTACCGGCGCATGGAAGTCCAGCATGCAGCAGGCTGGGTACCAAGTACAGGACTTCATCGTACAGGTTCAGGGTGGGCAGTCCGCGCTGGTGGCGTTTGCTCAGCAAGGCTCACAACTCGCTGGTGCATTCGGCCCGGGCGGCGCAGTGGTGGGGGCATTCATTGCGCTCAGTTCAGTGATTGCTGGCGTGCTGATCACCTCGCTTAATGGCGGTAAGACCGCAATGGACGCGCTGAAAGACGCAGCCGAAGCCATGGACAAGGTAATCAACGTCTCGATTAACGGCGTGGCCGCGCTGTCAGACAAATATGCGTACCTGGCGAAGACCAACGCTGAGGTCGCAACGCTGATGCGTAACCAGGCGCTCCTGGAGTACAACGAGGCGATCAACAAAATACCGAAAGCCATCAGTGACGCATCAAGTTCTCTACTGTCTTTCGGTGATAAAGCATTGTCGGCGTTCTCTGGCGGCTATGCATCGGTAGATGGATTTAATGACCGTCTGGCTACTCTGGAAATTACCACCGATAACTATGCCGAGGCAGTTAAGCAGGCATACGGCGCAGGTCAGGCGTTCCAGGCTACTGCGAACAGCATCGGCAATACTGTTGGAGCCGTAGCGGACAAGTTCGGCATCACCGAGCAGAAAGCATTTGAGCTGAGCAAGCAGCTTTCAGATATTGCCAAAAACCCATCGCCAGAGGCTTTACAGCGTTTGGCTACAGAGTTGCAGAACACGCAGAGTTCTACTGAAAAGGGGCAAACTGCGCTCACAGCGTTCGTTGGTAAGTTGGTAGAACTTTCGCGTGAGGCGGTAATCGCCAAAGGCAACGTCGCGGCGCTCAAGCAAGAGACAGACAATCTAACCAGCGGCCAGAAGAACCTGATCAAGCAGTCAGAACGTAATCTGGCACTGTCTAAGCTTCAGGGGGAGGCCCGCGCGCGGTTGCAGGCACAATACGCTGCCGAAGATGCCGGATTTGCGAAGGATGATCCGCATGTCAAGCAGATGGAGGATGACGCTGCCGCCACTTACAAAAATACAGAGGCGCAGAAAGCCCTCAAATCCGAACAGAAGAAAGGAGCGTCTCAGGCGGAGTCTATCGCTCAGAAGCTGGCTAATCTCAAGCAGCAATCGGAGCTTGCCGCTGACTCAACAAATAAGCTGAGTCGCGAGCAGGCGATTCTGAATGCGCAGCAGTCTCTCGGAAAAGGAGCCACAAAAGACCAGATCGCGCTGGCGGGGCAGTACGCGGCGGCAAAATGGGATACGGCCAATGCGCTCAAAGCACAGGCCGCAGCCGAGAAGCTCTTACCAGAAGCGCGCGAAAACGCAAGCTATAAGCAGGATGTTCAGGATCTGAATACCGCTCTGGCTGCTAAGAAAATCAGTCAGGAGCAGTTCAATCAGACATCTGAGAGACTGGAGGCAACTCACCAGGCAAACCTCGCAAAAATCCGCGCGCAGCAGGCGGTGACGCCACAGCAAGATGCTGTAGGTGGAGTTGACCCGGTGCAGCAACTGGCGAATGAAAACGCCAGAAAACTCGCGCTTATTCAGGCATACGAGCAGCAGGGGCTGATTACTCACCAGAACGCACTTATGCTGCGTGCTAACGCTGACAAGGAGTACGAGCAGGCACGTGTTGCGGCGCAGTGGGAGATATTCCGTAATCAGAGCGCCGGGAACGCAGCGATCGCTGCATCTGTTGACTCACTGGCTGGGAATGCTTCTAACGCCTTTACTGGACTTATCACCAAAAGTATGGACGCCGAAGAGGCGGCTAAATCATTAGGCAGGACTGTATTAAATAGCCTTGTTAATACGTTTGTGCAGATGGGGTCTGAGTGGGTTAAGTCGGCCATAATGGGTTCCACAACCCAGCAGGCTGCAATTGCAGCGACAACGTCAGCTCAGGTTGCTGGCATTGGCGTGCAATCCGCTGCCAGTACCACAGCAGCCGCTGCGTCGACTGCTGCATGGACTCCTGCGGCCATCATGTCCTCCATTGCGTCATTCGGTGGTGCGGTGGCGATCGGCATCGGTGCTATGGCTGGCATCCTCGCTCTGTCTGGCAAGCGTAAGAACGGCGGGCCAATTCAAGCTGGTGGCATGTATCAGGTAGGTGAGGGCGATAAGCCAGAAATCTTCCGCGCTAACAATGGCAGCCAATACATGGTGTCTGGCGATAATGGAACCATGCTCAGCAACAAGGACATTACTTCAGGTGGTGGAGGCGGTGCTCCGATTCTCAACATCTACAACTACTCATCCGCGTCTGTTGATGCTCAGGCTACACAGAACGGTGATGGTTCATGGACGCTTGAAGCTTTTATAGCTGACATGAATAACGGCGGCCCGGCAAGCAACGCCATAACCAGCAACATGAACGTTAAACGCACGCCAAGAGGGCAGGGCTGATGCCAATTATCGACTATCCCGACTGGCTGCCGCTAGCGCAGAAGGCCAGCAAAAATATGACTCTCGATACCGGGTTCCAGACCGATCAGCCAGCGGTCGGCCCGGCTATCTTCCAGAACCTTACTGACGACCTGAAAGTGACCTGGTCCCTGACGTGGATTTTCACCTTGGCGGAAGACCGAGCATTTCAGCAATGGTTACGTAGTCCCAACTATCTTCACGGCGGTCTTTATTGGTTCAGAATGCCGATAAATCTTGGCGGTAGTGGCTTGCAAGTTCAGGAGCTTCACTTTACGAAAGATGGTTTCCCTGTCCAGACCAATATTTCTGGCGGGGTGGTGACATGGACGGGAACCGTTATTGCCAACCACCTGTACAACGCCGATGACGAGTTTGACGACGTAATTGTTGAGTTGCCGCCGCCATGGCCTTCAGTGCTTGATATCGTGGTGACTGGCTATCCGGACGGACGCGATTCAGAAAGTCTTCCGAGGGTTCCCTGATGCCTTCATATCGTGAATATAATCAGAAGCGCCCGATTAGCGGCTGTTACAACACCATCACGTTCTATCACCCCTCCTTTGGTTACGTCCGCCTCGTCGACAAACAGTTCTTCCCGAAGACGCTTGGCGGCCAGACGTACACGCCTGCGCGGTTTGAAATCGAAGAGAGCCAGCAGAGCGGAACTCCGGTAATCGACGCAACGGTGAAGCTTGGGCGACTGTCTTCAGATATCAAAACGCTGATGAAGAAGTGGAGTGGTGTTTCCAGGCTGTCGCCTATCACGGCAACTCGTCAGGTTTTCGATAGGGTTGATACCTCTACGCCAATGAAGAATTGGACATTATTTGTAAAAACTGTCGATGTTGTTTCAGATAACGCATCAGTTACTTTATCAATGACAAACCCGCTAAATAACAACATTGGCCAACCATATGATCCAGTCGAATACACGGGGCTTCAGTACCTCTGATTTTATCAGCAGGATGATCGGCGTGCCGTGGTCTAACCGCGCCTGCTCATTCGAAAAGACTGATTGCTGGGGGCTGGTTGTGCTGTATTACCGACATGTGCTCGACATTGAGCTGCACCAGACACCGGGTTACGAAGCCGGGGAAGATTTCTTCACCTGCTATCAGGGAGACGTCGTTTTCTGGCGCAAGGTCGATAAACCGTTCGAGGGCGGGATATTCGTCGGGTACCGCGGCACGCAACCGGCACACGTTGGCCTGGTACTGAACCGGAAGGCGCTGCACTCGCGTGGAGAGAACGGAAGCGTGCGCATGGACTCGTTGCTGGTCATTCAGCGGGCATTCACCAAAGTGGAGTACTTTTCGTATGGCGCTGGTTGAGATATCGAATTTTCCAGGAACGCCTAAGCTGCGTTGCAGGGTGCCAAACGGCACCCTTTTTTATGACTGGCTGGCGGCCAATGACGCTACCTTTCACCGCGATCTGCTGATCGTCCGTAACGGCGTAAAGCTGGGCGACGATGATGAGCTGGCGTTTGAACTGAGCGAGCTGGACCACATCCAGATATTCGACCAGCCAAAGGGCATTGTCGACGACATCCTGAGCCCGATCTTTAAAGTGGTGGGCCAGGTATTTTCGTTCCTGGCGCCGAAGCCAGCTATAGCGAACAACGGCGGTAATACCGTCGACTCGCCCAACAATAGCCTGACCGGTCAGACAAATACGGCTCGCGTTTACAAGGCAAAGCCGGACATTTACGGGCAGATTCGTTCGTTCCCGGATCTGATTCAGGAGTCGGTATTCGAATACGTACACCAGACTTCCACAGACGGCGGCCTGAAGTACGTCACTGAATGGATGTGCATCGGGATCGGCAAATACGATTACGAGTCTGTGCGCTACTCAGAATCGAGCCTGGGCTCTCTGGCTGGTGCCGAATTCCAGTTCTTCCAGCCGGGAGAAGTAATCCCGCAGATCGTCGAGGGATACGGGTTCGATGACGTCGACGGTCAGGAGGTTCCCGGGCAGAACGAAGCCAGCGACTTCCCGATCGAAACAGCAACGGCAAACACGGTGGTCAGCGGAACGTATTCCGGCGGCCAGATAGCGATGAAGATCGTTAAGCAGGCTGAGTTCGACTATTTCATGGGGCTGGTGCTGCCGCACGCGGTGACTTTCACCATCAACGTGACGTACAGCACGGCCTCCGGCACCGTGACTACCGATGCTACATTCTCCGGCACGCTGATATCCGCCGTTGAAACAAACGATGGCGCGGTGGTGAATCCCGTGCGCTGGTACACGTTCACGATGAACCAGCTGGAGGGTCCGCAGGACATCCCGGCGAATGCCACGATCAACACAACGAAATTCATCCTCAACGATAACGAGGCGCTGGTGGTTGGCCCGTTCTTTTCCCCGGTCGAGTCAACGCAGCTGTGGCTGCATACCCAGTCCAGCCTCGGCGGGAAGAAAGAGACCAACTGGAAGGTTGTCATCTGGAAAATCGACGACGACTACAACCAGGTGCCGGGAACGCAGCAGACGTTTACGTACCGGCAGACGACGCCGCACCAGTCGACGAGCGAGGTGTTTTATCGCACCGACAAGATCACTCCTACCGGCGGGTTCGGGAAATACGCGGTCAGCTTCCAGCGCACGGATAACTCCGGTGACGCGTCACTGCTCAAGGTCGAAGAGATCCACAGCATCAACATCAGGACGAATGTGGTTCACCCGACTGACACGCTGGTGCGGGTGAAAGTGAGGGCGACCGAGAATGCCCTGGGCAGCCGCGAGCGCAAATATAACGCACTGGTGACTCGCCACACCATTACGTACGACCTGGACACGCAGACGGTGGATTACACCCTGAGGCCGTCGCGCTCATTCGCTGATGCAGTGGCTCACACCTGGCTCATCATGGGCGAGCAGCCGGTAAGCAGCATTGACCTGTACGGTCTGTACTCGATCGCCGAAAGCTTGCCGGATGAGCGCCTGGGTTACTTCGACTATACGTTTGACGACGAGAACGACTCACTGGGCGACCGCGTGCAGGCGATCTGCAATGCGGCGTCGGTGGTGGCGTACTGGGATGACGGCGTACTGACGTTTACCCGCGATCAGAAGGTTGACTACCCGGCGGCCGTATTCAACCGGGCCAACATGAAGACGGACGAGTACAAAATGACGTACGAGGCCACTCTTCCTGGCGGCTACGATGGTGTGCAGGTGTCCTACGTCCATCCCACAACGAACAATAAGACATACATCAACTACCGCGTGCTGAACGGCGCTATCGTCGAGCAGGAAGCGGAGAACCCGAACAAGCTGGAGATCGTCGGCTTCCGTAACGAGTTCCAGGCGCGGGAACGCGCGTTGCGCGAAACGAAACGCCTTATCTACTCAAGGGTGAAGATGAACGCCAAAGTGTTTGAGGACGGCATTATCCAGGTCGGTAGCGTCATTCAGATGCCAGACATCTACGACAGCAACCAGCAACAGGGTTACATCACCGGGCGCGCCGGTAATAACTTTGATACCAGCGAGCCGATCACGTTTACCGGCTCGATGTATGTGCTGGTTACCGACAGCATGGGTAACCCGACACTGCGCTATCCGGCTACGTCCCGCCGCGATACCAAGTACGGGTTCACCGCGGCTATCCCCAACATTCAGCTCAACATATGGAACGGAGACACTGTGCAACTCCCGTCGCGCTATCTCATTGCGACAGTTGAGGAGCTGGACAGTCAGCTATGGACGGTCAACAGCATCAAACCGAACACAGATAACACGGTTTCCCTGACCGTCGCGGAATACAGCGACGCCATCTACCAATAAGAACCGTCCCCAACCAACCGAACCCGGCCACCGCGCCGGGTTTTTTTATGGAATAAATATGGCCACTACACCTACTAATCTGCCAGTACCGAGCGAATCTTATCGCGACCTGAAGTATAACGCAGGCAAAATCGATGAGTTCGTTACGTCAGAAAATCATGTTTATGTTGACAGGTTCGGCGATGAACATCGTACAATTGCGGGAATAAATTACGATGCGAATCAGGCAATTCTGAATTATGGCTATATCACGAAGGATTCTTTTGAAGATGGCAGCACCATTAGCCTTGCTAACGAGTGCCTGCGCTGGAAGAGCAACGGGGAATATTACAGATGGGACGGAACCCTCCCCAAAGTAGTTCCCCCAGGATCTACTCCCGATAGCACTGGCGGTATTGGTGACGGGAAGTGGGTCAGTGTTGGGGATGCCGCTTTAAGGACAGAGCTAAGCAACGGTAAATACCGCAGTGACGCATTAGCTGTAAAATATGTTCCAGGGGTCGTCATTGATAGCACGACTGATAACCGCGCAGCAGTATACGCTTACACAGGACAAATTTATGTTCCGAAGGGTGTCCAGCTACGCTGTAATTTCCTGCCAGATGATGATGTAACCAAATTCACCGGTGAAGGGAAAATTCTTACTCGCGACCCATGGGGTAACGAGCATGTGTTTGACGTTTCACTGGCAACTCACGGCAGCAAATACACTGCATTCAACGTAATAAACCAGTTCGCTCGCCGCAATACGCAATGTCGTGTTGGTATCGTTGGTGACTCAATCACAGACGGTGCATACGGAACCGGATGGGTAGCCAACCCAACGGATTCAAACGGGGACCTGTCTTCGACTAATTAAGACCACAATAGCAATGGTGGCGCAGGTTCCTGGTTCCGTACCTTCACGGACTGGCTTAACCGTTTTACTAAAAATAACTCCTTCATTTTCAAAGCCGAGAACTGTGCATCATCAGGAAAGCGACTCATTGATGGCTGGGCTAATCGTAACTTTGACCATGGTTTTTTCAAAAACACTGCATACGGGAATGTTCCGCCAGACGTTTGCTTCATGTCCATGGGCGTTAACGATAACGGGCAACTGGATGCGTTAGGGTTCGATCAGTATTTGTTCCGCTTTGAGCAGTTTATTCGCAAGGCTTGGGGTTATGGATGTGCTGTCTGCGTTGTTTCAATGAACCAGAATGGCTCACAGTGGGCGGCGCTAGAAGCATCAATCAAGAAGCATATTGAACGCCTGTTCCCTGCGGTCGAGTTCCTTGATCTGTCTCAGCCAGTAACTGAGATGTACAGAGACCTCGGAAGCTATACGCTTGAAGATATTGCGCGGCGCCCGACAGATGGCACTTTTGATAACACGCATTTTGCTCCTCTGGGACATCAATATATCGGCGCATATGCAGCAAAGGCTGTTATGCCGTATAGAGTCCACACTGCGAAAAAAGGGAATAACTTCGTACCAACAGTTGATAATGATATCCAGCCATTTGGTTTCCCGTCTGGTAGCACGTACAGCGTTGGTATGGAGCGGTTGAGTGGAAACACGTATCTTAACGGTTTAACTGGCTGGGGCGTGGTTTACCCAGCTACTGAAAATTTAACCATACGATATTTTGTCTGGTGTGATACTTCTGATATATCAATGGTTATTTTTGAACCGTATAACCCAACATATGTTGCAGCAGGTCGCGCTAACTCCATCTCTATCCGACAACAAGATAACCGTAATGCAGCATTCTTGTCGGGTAATATCGCGAGTAATGGCGTCTCATCGTTTACGAACAAACTCACCACTCGAACTGGAATCCTTAGAAAAGGACTGAATCAGATTGAGATTGTTTACGATGGTACACCGTCAAAAGTATACCCTCCCGCTCTGTTATTCAGAGGAGAGCTGAACGAATCATGTTCTCAGAACGCCTCTGTATTCCTGGCTGCAAATGCGATAAAGGGTGTTTACGGGCAGGTAAGAGATAAAGCAGATCTCTTATTAGCATATGGTGCAGAAACAGCAAATGATGAAGCACCTGATATGTATGGTGCTACTAAATCATCAAATGTTCAGAATGTTGTCCTGTCAGCTTTGCCTGTTGATTGTGGTGTGGTTTTTTACTACAAACCCACGTCACAAAGTGGAGTTGTTGCCAAGCGAGTGGCGACCGGCATTGAGATCTCGACGATGCTTTTCGGCGCACTTACTGTTGTCGGCACATTGACTTGCGATGTGACAGGTGAGGTCATGCTCACAGCTGGCCTGGCAGGTTCAGTACCTACAATAACAGTTAAACCCACTACTGGCGGGACTGTTCAACAGGCTGTTTCTGGATACTCTGGTGGTAAGATCGCTTTGATTAATAAGGGCGCATCTTCTTCAACCATAGTTATCAAAAATGCAGCCCAGTATGTACTGTGATGAGATGGCATGGATGCCATCTCTTTCTTTATGCTCCTACAGGCAATCCTCTTCCGTTTTTTATTGAGGCTTCAATTTTCTTGCCAATTTTTATAAATGGCTTCTCTACACAATAATGTAAGATTGTTGACAAAATAAGGCATATGGAAGTCAGCAATAAGAATTTTGAAATCCCTTCAAAGCCATCAAGTAAAATATCTTTGTTCTTTTCGAATATGTATATCACTGGGTAGTGGCATATATATAAAGAAAACGATATATCACCAAGGAAGGATATTGCTTTAGATTCATGGAAGGCATGGTTTTTTTCATATAGCAAACATGCTGACAAAAGTAGCAAGGACCATAAACCAAAATCCTGCATTCCGAAACCTGAGTGATTAGGCTTAAAGTAGAATGCCATGGACAAACCTATAGCGAACAACAGTATAGATTTTGATGTCAATTTATCTAATTTGAAGTTGAATCTGCTATAAATTGCATAGAGAGCCATGCCTATCGTAAACTCTATAATAATAGGTGAGCCCATAAATCTCAGTAAAGGATAAAAATCGTTTTCAATCGGAACGTTGGGCGCACCTGTGCCCGTTAACAAAATCTCTCCGTTATATATCTTTTGTAATACCATGAACGGGATTATAATAAATAATGAGCTAATTATTAATCTGTGTTTATGGCTTATAACCATAGCCAAAGAGAATACAAAATAGAAGTAAATCTCATATGTTAGCGTCCATGCGGGGCCGAGAAGGTTATATCCAAACCCGGGGGATGGCATGGAGTAATCTTTGTGTATGAAAAGAAAAGATCGCAATATGGTTAAGGTACTTTCAGATGAATATAAAGTTAAATAGCCTACAAAGAAAACGACAATAAATGCCGGGTATATTCTAAAAAATCTTCTTATACAAAAAATAAACACTCCAGAGTTATTTCTTGTTGACGCGGCAATTATAAAACCGCTAATCATAAAGAACAAATCAACACCAAAAGCTCCCCCGCCAAATAGTATATATCCAAGATTTTTTTGAACATATATATCATTCAAGAAAAACCTAAAGTGGAAGAAAACCACCAAAAGCGCGGCAATACCTCTCAATTGATGTATGCTAACTATGTTTCCGTTTTTGGACATGATGTAATCCTGAAGAGTAACTTATATTCATAAGCAACTGAAGATTCTGACCTTTCAAAAAAATCATTCTACCACCGACAACAATGTTGATCGAATAAAAAGTTAGTGCATACTGTATGTATGTACAGTATTTTTTTAGGGCGTAATGCAGATGAAAGCAAACCGCTACACATTGGACCATTTATGCAGAGTTAATCGCTACTCATGCCTGGTTGAAACGTCAGGTGGTTACGCGCTTTTTCAGCCTGATCTTCCACCCGCCAACGGAACGCGGGTGTTGGTTCATGCGTTTGGTCAGCTACAGTTCGCTGTTGTTATGGGCGGTGCGCTCATCACCGAAGACGGTGAAAGCATAGAGGGAGATGCTTTAGATGAAGTTGATGTCATGGGAGTTGTGACCTTTTTTATCAATGGCGCTGCGGCGTTCTCAGACGACAACCCGGTGATGTGATGTTTGCCCTGGTCGATGTGAACTCATTTTATGCAAGTTGCGAGACGGTATTCAGACCAGACCTGCGCGGTCGGCCGGTGGTTGTTCTGTCGAATAATGACGGCTGCGTAATAGCGCGTAGCGCAGAAGCAAAGGCAGTCGGGATAGCGATGGGTGAGCCGTTCTTCAAGCAGAAGGAGTTGTTCCGGCGAGCTGGGGTTGTTTGCTTCAGCAGCAACTACGAGCTGTACGCAGACATGTCCAGCCGGGTAATGACCACGCTGGAAGAAATGAGCCCGCGCGTGGAAATTTACAGCATAGACGAAGCCTTTTGCGACCTGACCGGCGTAAGAAACTGCCGTGACCTGACTGAGTTCGGGAAAGAGATCCGCGCGACTATTTTACAGCGGACGCATCTTACAGTCGGCGTCGGCATAGCGCAGACCAAGACGCTGGCTAAGCTGGCTAACCATGCTGCGAAAAAATGGCAGCGGCAGACGGGCGGGGTGGTCGATCTCTCAAACGTCGACCGGCAGCGAAGGTTACTGGCGCTTGTTCCTGTGGAGGATGTCTGGGGCGTTGGTCGGCGCATCAGCAAGAAGCTGAACGCTATGGGCATCAAAACCGCACTGGACCTTTCAGAGCAGAGTACGTGGATTATCCGAAAACACTTTAATGTGGTGCTGGAGCGAACCGTCCGTGAGCTGCGCGGCGAGCCATGCCTGGATCTGGAAGAGTTCGCGCCGGTGAAGCAGGAAATTGTATGCAGCCGATCTTTTGGCGAACGCATTACTGACTATGAGCAAATGCGGCAGGCTATTTGCAGCTACGCGGCCCGTGGTGCTGAAAAGCTTCGCGGCGAGCACCAGTATTGCCGTTTTATATCCGCTTTCGTCAAGACCTCTCCATTTGCCCTTAATGAGCCGTATTACGGAAACAGCGCATCGGTAAGGCTGCTCACGCCAACTCAGGACAGCAGAGACATCATCAACGCCGCGGTAAAGTGTCTGGACAAAATATGGAAGGACGGTCACCGATACCAGAAAGCGGGCGTCATGCTGGGTGACTTCTTCAGTCAGGGGGTGGCCCAGCTCAATCTGTTCGACGACAGTGCGCCTCGAGCTGGTAGCGAGAAGTTAATGGAAGTACTGGATCACCTGAATGCAAAGGACGGAAAGGGCACGCTCTATTTTGCCGGGCAGGGTATACAGCAGCAGTGGCAGATGAAGCGTGAAATGCTGTCGCCTCGATACACTACGAGATTTTCAGATTTGCTTGTTGTCCGATAAAAGAGGTGCGCACCTGATAAATCTTACAATCGGATCGGTGGTGATTATGCTGATGGTATGGGAAGGCGTAAAGCGGCAAGTTGCGAAACTGGAAGGAGCTACGCAAAGTTTTGGTGGTGGGGCATGGGTGGGACATAAAACAGCACTCGATCTAAGGTGAACTTAGACGACTGATGTTTTCGACGACTATAACCATCTGTTATTTGGTGCGCTCTTGGACGATCTTTGTCGATTATGAAAAATGTATGCTCATGTCATGGGCATGTTGATGGTACAACGATAAATAAGTCCGGTTATCAGGACATCACGCAAGGAAGTATTGCAACGAACACAATCATAAATGGTGGACGACAGTATGTTGAACAGAGCACAGTAGGAACAACCACCATTAAAAATGGCGGTGAGCAAAGAGTATATGAAAGCCATGCGCTGGACACGACGATTGAAGGTGGAACTCAGTCTCTGAATAATAAGTCAACGGCAAAAATACTCAGATCTATTCTGGTGGTACGCAAATTGTTGATTACACCAGCTCCTCGGATGTTATTGAAGTTTATTCCGGTGGCGTGCTTGATGTTAGTGGTGGTACGGCAACAAATGTTACCCAGCACGATGGTGCAATTTTAAAAACAAACACTAACGGTACGACGGTGAGCGGTACGAATAGTGAAGGTGCATTCTCCATCCACAATCACGTGGCAGACAATGTGTTGCTGGAAAACGGTGGTCATTTAGACATAAACGCATATGGTTCGGCAAACAAGACGATTATTAAAGATAAAGGAACAATGTCAGTTTTAACGAATGCTAAAGCTGATGCGACCCGAATAGATAACGGCGGGGTAATGGATGTTACCGGAAACGCGACCAATACCATAATCAATGGTGGTACACAGAATATTAATAATCATGGTATTGCCACGGGTACCAATATCAACGGCGGAACGCAAAATATCAAGAGCGGCGGGAAAGCTGACACGACAATTATATCCTCCGGGAGCCGGCAGGTTGTTGAGAAAGATGGTACGGCAACTGGCAGCAATATTAGCGCCGGAGGCTCGCTGATTGTCTATACCGGTGGTATTGCACATGGGGTTAACCAGGAGACGGGCAGTGCTTTAGTTGCCAACACGGGCGCAGGGACTGATATTGAAGGATACAACAAGCTCTCTCACTTCACTATTACCGGAGGGGAGGCTAATTATGTTGTGCTGGAAAATACCGGCGAACTGACGGTAGTGGCTAAAACCTCGGCGAAAAATACTACCGTTGATGCTGGCGGTAAGCTGATTGTCCAGAAGGAGGCTAAAACAGATACCACCAGACTTAATAATGGTGGCGTTCTGGAGGTTCAGGACGGTGGTGAGGCTAAGCATGTTGAGCAACAATCCGGCGGCGCATTAATTGCTTCCACAACTTCCGGAACCCTTATCGAAGGAACCAACAGTTATGGTGATGCTTTCTACATCAGGAATTCAGAAGCTAAAAATGTAGTGCTGGAAAACGCTGGCTCATTAACAGTCGTCACTGGTTCCCGGGCAGTTGATACGATTATTAATGCCAACGGCAAAATGGATGTTTATGGAAAAGATGTTGGCACTGTACTCAATAGTGCTGGCACCCAAACAATATATGCCAGTGCCACTTCTGATAAAGCAAATATCAAAGGTGGCAAGCAAACGGTATATGGATTAGCCACTGAGGCAAATATCGAAAGTGGTGAACAAATTGTTGATGGTGGGTCAACAGAGAAAACACACATCAATGGTGGCACGCAAACCGTTCAGAATTATGGTAAGGCAATCAATACCGATATCGTCTCTGGCCTACAACAAATTATGGCAAACGGGACAGCGGAAGGTTCCATTATTAATGGGTGTTCACAGGTAGTTAATGAGGGCGGTCTGGCTGAAAACTCGGTGCTTAATGACGGCGGCACACTCGATGTGCGGGAGAAAGGCAGCGCAACGGGGATACAGCAGAGTAGCCAGGACGCTTTGGTTGCAACCACCAGGGCGACGCGGGTCACAGGAACACGCGCGGATGGCGTCGCGTTCAGCATCGAGCAGGGTGCGGCGAACAATATCCTGCTGGCAAATGGCGGCGTGTTAACCATGGAGTCAGACACCTCTTCTGACAAAACACAGGTCAATACGGGCGGACGGGAGATCGTCAAAACAAAAGCCACTGCGACAGGCACGACGCTCACCGGCGGCGAACAAATCGTCGAGGGGGTGGCGAATGAGACAACGATTAACGACGGCGGAATACAAACAGTTTCAGCTAACGGAGAGGCAATAAAAACAAAGATCAATGAAGGCGGTACGCTGACAGTTAACGATAATGGCAAAGCGCAGATATCGTCCAGAACAGCGGTGCCGCTCTCCAGACGAGCACGGCTAACGGTATTGAAATCAGCGGTACTCACCAGTACGGCACTTTTTCCATTTCCGGCAATTTAGCGACCAATATGTTGCTGGAAAATGGCGGTAATTTATTGGTATTAGCAGGTACCGAAGCTCGCGACTCCACGGTTGGCAGCGGTGGAGCCGCCAACGGCAGTTATCGCAGCAACGGGCTGGGCGGTCACATTGAAACCGGGATGCGATTTACCGATGGTAACTGGAACCTGACGCCGTATGCATCGTTAACGGGGGTTCACCGCTGATAACCCTGAATATCATTTATCCAATGGCATGGAATCGAAATCAGTCGATACCCGCAGTTTATATCGTGAACTGGGTGCAACGCTGAGTTACAACATGCGTCTGGGGAACGGTATGGAAGTTGAGCCGTGGCTGAAGGCGGCTGTGCGCAAAGAATTTGTCGATGATAACCGGGTGAAAGTGAATAGTGACGGTAATTTCGTCAATGATTTGTCGGGCAGACGTGGAATATACCAGGCAGGTATTAAAGCCTCATTCAGCAGTACGTTAAGCGGGCATCTTGGGGTGGGGTATAGCCATGGTGCCGGTGTGGAATCCCCGTGGAACGGGGTAGCTGGTGTGAACTGGTCGTTCTGACCATCAACGAAAAAGCCCACATCTGTGGGCTTTCATGTCACCAGGAGCCGCGGCTCCTTTGCGTATCCTTTTATGTCTCTTCACCGTCTGGTCGGTGTCCTGCTGAGACTGCTAACTTCCTGTTTTTATTGGTGTTGTCCTTATACCGTCCAATCATGATTGGTGGAGCTGGCGGGAGTTGAACCCGCGTCCGAAATTCCTACATCCTCGGTACTACATGCTTAGTCAGTCTTTACATTCGCTTGCCAGCTGCGGACGGACACGCCACTAACAAACTAGCCTGATTAAGTTTTAACGCTTCAACCCCAGGCAGGGCTTCCACGCGATCTCTTTTGGGTTTGACCTCTCTTGATCCCCGTCCTAAGAGCGGAGGCTAGGGAGAGAGGGCTCTAAGCAGGTTATTAAGCTGCTAAAGCGTAGTTTTCGTCGTTTGCGACTATTTTTTGCGGCTTTTTACGAGGCCAACCGCCCCTCGGCATGCACCTTGGGTTTCGCAAATCCCGTCGAATCCAGAATCAGCCCCAATGTGTAAAGGTAAGTATACCAGATTTATGAGCGCCATGACCAGCCTCAATGGCGTTATCGTTAAAGATTTAGCACCCATGTAGCCTGATTTTTATTCGATTAAGCAATGGGATGGCAACATTTGTGTCGGATGTGATAGCCAATAAGATGTTCATTCGCGCCGCCGGAGAGGGAGGCGCGGTGAGGAACTGGTCAATAATTGGAGTGCAGGTTTAACGGTGGGCGTTTTTCATGATACGTGCTTTATCCACCTGCCATTCGCGTTCTTTGATATCTGAACGTTTATCGTGCTGTTTTTTACCTTTGGCGACGCCGATTTTCACTTTGCACCAGGCATTTTTCCAGTACAGGGAGAGCGCCACTACGGTATAGCCTTCTCGATTGACGCGACCGTACAATGAGTCCAGTTCGCGTTGGTTGAGAAGTAACTTGCGGGTACGGGTAGGATCGCACACCACATGCGTGGAGGCCACGGCCATTGGCGTGATGTTAGCGCCAAACAGAAATGCCTCTCCGTCACGCAGAAGGACGTAGCTGTCGCTGATATTGGCTTTTCCTGCGCGCAGGGATTTAACCTCCCAGCCTTGCAGGGCAAGTCCCGCTTCGAACTCTTCTTCGATAAAGTATTCGTGACGGGCGCGCTTGTTAAGCGCGATGGTCGCTGAACCAGGTTTATGTGCTTTTTTCTTCGTCATAAGCGTCGTGAATCATCGGTAATCTGAAATCGAAAACACCCCATATCAATCCTGCGGGGGACAAGGCTCTATCTTAGCATGAACCCGATGTTACCCAGCGCCGGGATAGCGTTTTTTTTACAGCAGGATAAATGATATTATTTGTTGGATTTTTGTTGATGGAAATTGTTATGCCTCAGATTAGCCGGACCGCACTGGTACCCTACAGCGCGGAGCAAATGTATCAGTTAGTGAATGACGTTCAGTCTTATCCTCAGTTTTTGCCGGGTTGTACCGGAAGTCGGATTCTGGAGTCCACTCCTGGGCAGATGACTGCGGCGGTAGATGTCTCTAAGGCTGGGATCAGCAAAACGTTTACTACCCGCAACCAGTTGACCAGTAACCAAAGTATTCTTATGAATCTGGTGGATGGGCCGTTCAAGAAATTGATTGGTGGATGGAAGTTTACGCCGCTGAGCCAGGAGGCGTGTCGTATCGAGTTTCATCTCGACTTTGAGTTTACCAATAAGTTGATTGAACTCGCCTTTGGTCGCGTGTTTAAAGAGCTGGCGTCTAATATGGTCCAGGCTTTTACGGTTCGTGCGAAAGAGGTTTACAGTGCCAGGTAAAATTGCCGTTGAGGTGGCTTATGCGCTACCTGAGAAGCAGTACCTGCAGCGCGTGACGCTGCAGGAGGGCGCGACGGTTGAAGAAGCTATTCGCGCCAGTGGCTTGCTGGAATTGCGTACCGATATCGATTTAACTAAAAACAAAGTCGGCATTTACAGCCGTCCGGCAAAACTAAGCGATAGTGTGCATGATGGCGATCGGGTGGAGATTTATCGCCCTCTCATTGCCGATCCGAAAGAGCTTCGCAGGCAACGAGCAGAAAAATCAGCGAATAAATAACAGACAGAAAAAAGGTGCTCATTGAGCACCTTTTTTAACGTCTTTGAGAGCAACTTTATTATTAGTTACCACTCAGCGCAGGTTTGTTATCAATATTGGTCAACACACCGCTACTGTTAAAGGTCAGCGTCAGCGTTTGCTGCGTTACACCTTCATGACCTGGTTGCTGGCGGAAGACATAGAACCAGGTATTCGTACCAAATGGATCGGACATCAGCGGTGTACCCAATGCGTACGCAACTTGTTGTTGCGTCATGCCAACACGTATTTTGGATACGTCGTTAGCGGTCAGATAGTTCCCCTGGTTGATGTCAGGACGGTAAACCACTCGCTCCAGAGTGGAACAGCCTGCGGTCAACATCAATAGTACTGCTGCTGCAGCAGTCAGCGTTTTACAGCGCATAGTGATTTGATTCCTTTTCGGGCCCGAGCAGTACGTGGCTCATCTGTAATATGCCGATGATAATAGACCTTTCATCACTTTAAAACCTTTTGCTTTCCGGTCTTACGGCGTTTTGCTGTTTACTCTGACCGTGAAGCAGGAAAAAAGTTTACGCTGCAAGCAGTTCTTTCGCATTCGCCAGTGTATTACGTGTGACTTCACTGCCACCAAGCAGGCGCGCCAGCTCTTGTAACCGCGCTTTTTTATTCAGGGATTGCATATGCGTTTCTGTCATCGCACCATCGGTTTCTTTGCTGACAAAATAGTGTTGATGACCACATCCCGCGACTTGTGGCAGGTGGGTAACACACATCACCTGAGTTGATTCGCCGAGTTGACGCAGCAGTTTGCCGACAACTGCCGCTGTTGGACCGCTAATACCTACATCCACTTCATCAAAAATCAGTGCCGGGGTTTCCATTTTACGCGCCGTGATGACCTGGATTGCCAGTGCGATGCGGGACAATTCACCACCGGATGCGACTTTGGCAATAGGCTGCATTGGCTGACCTGGGTTGGTGGTTACCCGAAACTCAATACGATCGGCACCGTCAGCGCCCAGGTGATGCTCGTCAAATTTAACATCGATCGTAAACTGCCCATGCGGCATTGAGAGCGCATGCATACTGTCGGTGATCAGCTGTGCAAGTTCTTCTGCATATTGCTGGCGTTGTTGGTGTAATGCGCGCGCGATTTCCAGTGCCTGCTGATGATGTTTCGTTACCGCCAGCGCAAGCGTTTCTTGTGAGTCGGCCTGATCGTCCAGTTGCTGCTGTTCTTCCAGTAGCGACTGGTAATACTGTGGCAATGCCTCAGGGCTGACGTGATGTTTACGTGCCAGCGAAATCTGTTTTGAGATGCGCTGTTCAAGTTCAAATAGTCGGTTGGGATCGAGATCCAGACGATCGCAGTAGTGGCGCAGTTCATCGCTGGCTTCAGCAATCTGGATGGTAGCTTCTTCCAGCATATCAAGTACGCCGGACAGTTTGCTGTCCATGCCAATCAATTCGCTCACCAGTTGTTTAGCCGTGTAAAGCTGACTTTGCAGGTTTGCGTCTTCACCGTCGGCCATTAATGCCAATGCATTCTGGCTGGTGGTCAGCAATTGACCGCTGTTCGCCAGACGTTTGTACTCTTCGTCGATTTGTTCAAACTCTCCGGGCTGCGGATTAAATTCGTTAAGTTCTTTTAATTGGTATTGCAGCAGTTCCGCACGGGCGGCGCGTTCCTGACTTAACTGTTGATGATGCGCGAGGTCACGGCAGCTTTGATGCCACAACTGATAACGTGCGGTCATTTCCTGCAGTAGAGAGGTTTCATTGGCATAGCCATCAAGCAGGAATTTTTGGTGCTCAGGTTTGGTGAGTAATTGATGAGCGTGCTGACCATGGATCTGAATCAGCAACTGACCCAGTTCGCGCAGTTGTGACAGAGGAACAGCTGTACCGTTGATGAAACCACGGGAGCGACCATCGCTGCTGATCACTCGACGAAGCAAACATTCATGCCCGTCTTCAAGCTGATTTTCTTCCAGCCAGCGCAGAGCCGCTGGCGTATCTTTCAGAGAAAAACGGGCGCACAGGTCAGCGCGAGCAGCGCCGGTACGCACCATGTCGGCTTCAGCGCGACCACCGAGACAAAGACCGAGGGCATCTATTGCAATAGATTTACCCGCGCCGGTCTCGCCAGTTATTACGGTCATGCCGCTATGAAAATCAATCTCAAGCTCACGAACGATAGCAAAGTTGCTGATGGTCAGTTGTGCCAACATAGTCGTTTTCCTGTATGAAAAACCATTACTGTTATTGTGTACAGTATAAACTGGTTTTATATACAGTAAAGAGGCTGGCGTAAAATTAGAATAATTTTTTTGACCAGCCGAGCTTGGTGCTTAATGTGTTGAAATAACTGTAATCTTTCGGATGAATCAGATTCAGATGGTAATCACAGCGACGAATCAGGACATCTTCACCTTCCTGAATCGGCAGTGCTATCTGGCTGTCGCAACTGATTTCCAGGTCGTTACGGCGATGCGAAAAACGCAGACGGATCGTGCTGCTGCTGTTTATGACCAGTGGTCGTGCTGACAACGTATGCGGGAACATGGGCACCAGGGTAATCGCATCCAGAGAGGGGGTCAGAATAGGACCGCCTGCAGAGAGGGAATAGGCGGTGGAGCCTGTTGGCGTCGAAATAATTAGTCCATCAGATCGCTGAGAAAACGCAAAGATCTCGTCGATATACACTTCGAACTCAATCATATGCGCCACTTTGCCTGGATGAAGCACCGCTTCATTTATCGCGGTGCTGATGCGTTTCTGGCAATCTTGCTGACAGACTTGCGCTTCCAGCAAAAAACGTTTCTCGCTGATGTAGTGGCCTTCCAGCACATCGGCTAACTGTTGCTGGGCGTTATCGGGGTCAAGGTCAGTCAGGAAACCCAGGTTGCCACGGTTGATTCCAATAACTTTAATATCGTAACGGGCGAGTGTGCGTGCCGCGCCCAGCATATTACCGTCGCCACCAACGACTACCGCGAGATCAGCTAGTTGCCCAATCTCCGCGAGCGTGCCAGTTTTCACATTCTTCAGTTGCAGTTCGTGAGCGATTTGTTGCTCAACGATGACCTCGTAACCTTTTGTGCACAGCCAGCGGTAGAGCATTTCATGTGTTGTCAGTGCAGTGGGGTGCCGTGGGTGTCCCACAATGCCAATACACTTGAAATGATTATTCATTTTTCCGAGGTCCTTGTTGCGAAGATTGATGACAATGTGAGTGCTTCCCTTGAAACCCTGAAACTGATCCCCATAATAAGCGAAGTTAGCGAGATGAATGCGAAAAAAACGCGGAGAAATTCATGAGTAGTAAAGAACAGAAAACGCCTGAGGGGCAAGCCCCGGAAGAAATTATCATGGATCAGCACGAAGAGATTGAGGCAGTTGAGCCAGAAGCTTCTGCTGAGCAGGTGGATCCGCGCGATGAAAAAATTGCGAATCTCGAAGCTCAGCTGGCTGAAGCCCAGACCCGTGAACGTGACGGCATTTTGCGTGTAAAAGCCGAAATGGAAAACCTGCGTCGACGTACTGAACTGGATATTGAAAAAGCCCACAAATTCGCGCTGGAGAAATTCATCAACGAATTGCTGCCGGTGATTGATAGCCTGGATCGTGCGCTGGAAGTGGCTGATAAAGCTAACCCGGATATGTCTGCGATGGTTGAAGGCATTGAGCTGACGCTGAAGTCGATGCTGGATGTTGTGCGTAAGTTTGGTGTTGAAGTGATCGCCGAAACTAACGTGCCGCTGGACCCGAATGTGCATCAGGCTATCGCAATGGTGGAATCTGATGACGTTGCGCCAGGTAACGTACTGGGCATTATGCAGAAGGGTTATACGCTGAATGGTCGTACGATTCGTGCGGCGATGGTAACTGTAGCGAAAGCAAAAGCGTAATTTCTGTTTTCGTAATAATTCACGGCCCTGCATGCGAATGCAGGGCCGTTTTCGTTACTCCGCCACACTCTCGCGCAGCGGTTTTACAGGAAAGACTTTTACCTGCTTAATCATATTGTCCTGAACGTCGAGAATATCGATATCGTACTCGCCAATATGCACGCGGGTGCCAGCGACAGGGATCTCTTCCAGAGCTTCAAGAATGACGCCATTAACCGTGCGGGCATCGTCTTCAGGTAGATGCCAGTTAAAGGCTTTGTTGATTTCCCGCACGTTGGCGGTGCCATCGATAATCACCGAACCGTCGTTTTGCGGCGTGACCTCTTCGGCAAGTGTTGGCGACATCGACGTAGTGAAATCGCCGACAATCTCTTCCAGAATATCTTCAACCGTCACCAGCCCCTGAATGTCTCCATACTCGTTGACGACCAGGCCGACTTTCTTTTTGTTGCGCTGAAACTTTACCAACTGCGTGCTGAGCGGCGTACCTTCCGGCACAAAATAGATCTCGTCCGCGGCGCGCAGCATGGTTTCTTTGGTGAACTCTTTTTTCTCCGACATCAACCGCCAGGCTTCACGTACTCGCAGCATACTGATGGCGTCGTCCAGCGAATCACGGTAGAGCACGATGCGCCCGTGAGGTGAGTGGGAGAGTTGGCGCAGAATCGATTTCCAGTCATCGTTGATATCAATACCGATAATTTCACTGCGCGGCACCATGATGTCATCAACGGTCATTTTTTCCAGATCGAGCACCGACAGCAGCATATCCTGATTGCGACGGGAAATTTGTGAGCGTGATTCGTGCACGATAGTGCGCAACTCTTCTTTGCTCAAAGAGCCGCTAACCACGATATCGGTTTTGATACCCATCATGCGCATCAGCATACGGGTGATAGCATTCAGCAACCAGACCAGCGGCATCATCAAAATTTGCAGCGGAGCCAGCAGAAAACTACTCGGATAAGCGACTTTTTCCGGGTACAGCGCGGCAATGGTTTTCGGCAATACCTCAGCAAATACCAGTACGACAAAAGTCAGCACACCAGTCGCAATTGCCACGCCCGCATCGCCGTACAAACGCATCCCAACAATAGTGCCGAGCGCGGAGGCAAGAATATTGACCAGGTTATTGCCGATTAACACCAGGCTTATCAGGCGGTCTGGCTTACGCAGCAATTTTTCGACGCGTTTGGCCGAGCGATTACCCTGTTTCGCCATATGTCGCAGACGATAGCGGTTGAGGGTCATCATTCCGGTTTCGGACCCGGAAAAATAGGCTGAAATGACCACCATGATGATCAGAATAATGATCAACGTAGTAGTAGAAATGTGTTCCAGGGGAAACTCCTTTTCTGGGTTTAGCTGATTAACTGCTGGACAATTCGGCTGCCGAAGTAGGCCAGTGTCAGAATTACCGCGCCCGCAACGTTAAACCAGACGACGCGGCGTCCACGCCATCCTTCATGGTAATGTCCCCACAGCAGCACAATATAGACAAACCACGCCACGATAGAGAGCACAGCCTTGTCGATATTTTCCATGCTAAATAGGTTGTGCATGTAGAACAGGCCAGTGCAAAGCGTGAGCGTTAGCAGCACCACGCCAATCTGCGTGATGTGGAACATTTTACGCTCGATACTCATCAATGGCGGCATTTCCTGGTTAAATGCCAGCTTCTTGTTCTTCAGTTGGTAATCAATCCACGCCAGTTGCAGCGCGTACAGGGCGGCGATAATTAGCGTGGCATAGGAAAAGAGCGATAAGCCAATGTGCACCAGCATCCCAGGCGTTGCTTCCAGATGGGTGATGTATTCATTGGGCATGAAGGTCGCCAGCGCCAGGTTGATAAGCGCAAAGGCATAGACAATGGGTAGCAGCAACCAGCCACGATTGCGAGAAGCCACAATGGTCATTACCGTACAGATCATCAAACTGACCAATGAACCAACGTTCAGCAGGCTGAGGTTTTGTCCGCTATCACCGTCGGGCAGGATGCGGGCTTCCAGAGCGATTGCGTGGCAGACCAGCGCAATGACCGCAGAAATAATAGCCATGCGCCGCCAGCCGCCGTTTTTTTGCAGCAGACCGGGAACAATCAGCGCAAGACTGACGGAGTAGGCGACAAGCGCGAGCAGAGCAAAAACGGGCATAGTGATGTCGACAGTTTGAGCAATAAGAAAGAGAAGCAGTATAGCGTCAGGTGAACGCTGCTCCAACCGTTGCATAACAACAAAGACGCCTTCATGTTATACTGCGGCAAAATACTGATGATGTGTCGCGATTGCGGCCAACCGTTTCCACCCCAGGCGAGAGACAATGTTTGATAATTTAACCGATCGTTTGTCGCGCACGCTGCGCAATATCAGTGGCCGTGGACGCCTCACTGAAGACAACGTAAAAGATACGCTGCGCGAAGTGCGCATGGCGCTGCTGGAGGCGGACGTCGCTCTGCCGGTAGTGCGTGAGTTTATCAATCGCGTAAAAGAGAAAGCGGTTGGTCATGAAGTTAATAAGAGCCTGACGCCGGGGCAGGAGTTCGTCAAAATCGTCCGTAACGAACTGGTTGCGGCGATGGGCGAAGAGAACCAGACCCTGAACCTGGCGGCGCAACCGCCTGCGGTCGTGCTGATGGCGGGCCTGCAAGGTGCCGGTAAAACAACCAGCGTTGGTAAACTCGGTAAGTTCCTGCGCGAGAAGCACAAGAAGAAAGTGCTGGTGGTTTCTGCCGACGTTTATCGCCCGGCGGCAATCAAACAGCTTGAGACGCTGGCAGAGCAGGTGGGCGTTGATTTCTTCCCTTCTGATGTTGGTCAGAAGCCGGTAGATATCGTTAACGCGGCGCTGAAAGAAGCCAAACTGAAATTCTACGACGTGCTGCTGGTGGATACCGCTGGTCGTCTGCACGTTGACGAAGCGATGATGGACGAGATCAAACAAGTCCATGCGTCGATTAACCCGGTTGAAACCCTGTTTGTGGTTGACGCCATGACCGGTCAGGATGCGGCCAATACGGCAAAAGCATTCAATGAAGCGTTACCGCTTACCGGCGTAGTGTTGACCAAAGTGGACGGCGATGCCCGCGGCGGTGCGGCGCTCTCTATTCGTCACATCACTGGCAAACCGATCAAGTTTCTCGGTGTTGGCGAGAAAACTGAGGCGCTGGAGCCGTTCCATCCGGACCGCATCGCGTCGCGTATTCTCGGCATGGGCGACGTACTGTCGCTGATCGAAGATATCGAAAGCAAAGTTGACCGCGCGCAGGCAGAGAAATTAGCCAGCAAGCTGAAAAAAGGCGACGGCTTCGATCTCAACGATTTTCTTGAGCAACTGCGCCAGATGAAAAATATGGGCGGCATGGCTAGCCTGATGGGCAAGCTGCCGGGCATGGGGCAGATCCCGGATAATGTTAAGTCGCAGATGGACGATAAAGTGCTGGTGCGTATGGAAGCCATCATCAACTCGATGACGATGAAAGAGCGCGCTAAGCCAGAAATCATCAAAGGTTCGCGTAAACGCCGTATTGCTGCCGGTTGCGGTATGCAGGTGCAGGACGTTAACCGTCTTCTGAAACAGTTCGACGACATGCAGCGCATGATGAAGAAAATGAAGAAGGGCGGAATGGCGAAGATGATGAGAAGCATGAAGGGTATGATGACCCCAGGCTTCCCTGGTCGCTAATCGGCCTGGCTTGTTTGCCATTTTGGCACCGGGATGTGCTCGTCATCCTCACGTACTGCGTGTACGCTCCGGTGACTGCGCGCACTCCGGCACCAAACTGGCTGCACCGCCGACGGCCTTTTACAGCAGAGTTAGCAACTGTTGATTGCAATTCCCGCAAAAATGAGTAAAATTTTCGGGCTTTTAATATGACACCGGACTCCGTTCCTCGATGGGGTCCGGTTGTTTTATTCACACAAGAGGATGTTATGGTAACTATTCGTTTAGCACGTCACGGCGCTAAAAAGCGTCCGTTCTACCAGGTTGTTGTCGCTGACAGCCGTAATGCACGCAACGGTCGCTTCATCGAGCGCGTTGGTTTCTTCAACCCAATCGCTAGCGAAAAAGAAGAAGGCACTCGCCTGGATCTGGATCGCATCGCTCACTGGGTTGGCCAGGGCGCAACTATTTCTGATCGCGTTGCTGCGCTGATCAAAGAAGTAAACAAAGCAGCTTAATCTGTCACGGTGGTCATGATGAGCAAACAACTCACCGCGCAAGCACCTGTTGATCCCATCGTTTTGGGAAAAATGGGTTCGTCTTACGGTATTCGTGGGTGGCTCAGAGTGTTTTCTTCCACCGAAGACGCCGAAAGCATTTTTGACTATCAGCCCTGGTTTATCCAGAAGGCGGGTCAGTGGCAGCAAGTCCAGCTGGAAAGCTGGAAGCACCACAATCAGGACATGATCATCAAGCTGAAAGGCGTTGACGATCGTGATGCGGCGAACCTGCTGACGAATTGTGAAATTGTCGTGGATTCATCGCAGCTGCCTCAGCTTGAAGAGGGTGACTACTACTGGAAAGACCTGATGGGCTGCCAGGTAGTAACCACTGAAGGCTACGATCTCGGTAAAGTCGTCGATATGATGGAAACCGGATCTAATGACGTTCTCGTCATTAAGGCAAACCTGAAAGATGCGTTTGGTATCAAGGAACGTCTCGTACCGTTCCTCGATGGGCAGGTTATCAAGAAAGTCGATCTCACTACTCGTTCAATCGAAGTAGATTGGGATCCTGGTTTTTAAACCACCGGATAAACGGTAAAAGACGGCGCTATGTGGATTGGCATAATTAGCCTGTTTCCTGAAATGTTCCGCGCAATTACCGATTACGGGGTAACTGGCCGGGCAGTTAAAAATGGCCTGCTGAGCATCCAGAGTTGGAGTCCTCGCGACTTCACGCATGACCGGCACCGTACCGTGGACGATCGTCCTTACGGCGGCGGACCGGGGATGTTAATGATGGTGCAACCCTTGCGGGACGCCATTCATGCAGCAAAAGCCGCGGCGGGTGAAGGCGCAAAGGTGATTTATCTGTCACCACAGGGACGCAAGCTTGATCAAGCGGGCGTCAGCGAACTGGCAACGAATCAAAAATTGATTCTGGTGTGCGGTCGCTACGAAGGTATAGATGAGCGCGTGATCCAAACCGAAATTGACGAAGAATGGTCAATCGGCGATTACGTTCTCAGTGGTGGTGAGTTACCAGCAATGACGCTGATTGACTCCGTTTCCCGGTTTATTCCGGGAGTACTGGGACATGAAGCCTCGGCAACGGAAGATTCCTTTGCTGAAGGATTGCTGGATTGCCCGCACTATACGCGGCCTGAGGTGTTAGAAGGGATGGAAGTTCCGCCAGTGTTACTGTCGGGCAACCATGCCGAGATACGTCGCTGGCGTTTGAAACAGTCGCTGGGCCGTACCTGGCTTAGAAGACCTGAACTTCTGGAAAACCTGGCTCTGACTGAAGAGCAAGCAAGGTTGCTGGCGGAGTTCAAAACGGAACACGCACAACAGCAACATAAACATGATGGGATGGCGTAAGCCCCCGAGATATCAGTTTACCCAGGATAAGAGATTAAATTATGAGCAACATTATTAAGCAACTTGAACAAGAGCAGATGAAGCAGGACGTACCTTCCTTCCGTCCGGGTGATACCGTGGAAGTGAAAGTATGGGTTGTTGAAGGTTCCAAAAAACGTCTGCAGGCATTCGAGGGCGTGGTTATCGCTATTCGTAACCGCGGTCTGCACTCTGCATTCACTGTTCGTAAAATTTCCAACGGCGAAGGCGTTGAGCGTGTCTTCCAGACTCACTCTCCGGTAGTTGACAGCATTTCTGTCAAACGTCGTGGTGCTGTTCGTAAAGCTAAACTGTACTACCTGCGTGAGCGTACTGGTAAGGCTGCTCGTATCAAAGAGCGTCTTAACTAAGATTTCGCTTAAGCGACATCCTGTTAAGAAGGGCTGGCCAATTGGCTGGCCCTTTTTTTGTCTGTTTGCTCGTGTTTTAAGGGGTTGTAATCACCACTGCGACGCGGCGGTTCTCGGCGCGGCCCTGGGCGGTCTTGTTACTGGCTATGGGATATTTTTTTCCTAAACCCTGTGTGGTGAGATTGCTGCGTGGAATTTGTCCACCCATAGCCCATGCATCGGCCACGACATTCGCCCGTTTCAATGATAAGCCTTCGTTGTAACTGTCTTCACCATAGTTATCGGTGTGTCCATCCATACGGGCATGTGTTAGCCCTGTCGAGGCCAATTTGGCTGCCATGGTTTGGATCTGTTGCTGGCTTTCCGGGAGCAATTTGTAGTCATTTTTTGCGAACAGAATGGCATCTGATAAGCCCAGCGACCAGTCGCCGGCGGATTCAGTAAATCCATAAGATTGCATAGCGGCGACTTGCTCAGGAGTAAACTTTCCCTGAGGGGACTGGCAGCCAGTCAGTATTAGTGAGGTGAAAATCAGGGGTGCTACCAGGTGCTTTATCATATCGATATATCCTTGTTATCTCACCAGCTTTTCGGCACGCTGGTGTTTGGCCTGATACATATTGTGATCGGCAATCTCTTGTAATTTTTCCGCAGAGGCGTGCTCAATGGTCATCGCGTAACCAATGCTTAATGTCATGGTGGTCTGATGGCCATTATGAAGATCAAACGGGAGATTAAAGATTTGTGTCAGTGCTGAGCATATCTGCTGCACTTCAGATTCCGACTGTACATCATAGAGCACCATAGCGAATTCATCGCCGCCCAGGCGGTATGCTTTATGTCGCAGCCCGCCAAATTCAGCTAACCGTTTTGCGATTTCAATCAAGACTCTATCGCCCGTCGCATGACCCCAGGTATCATTGATATATTTGAAATTATCGCCATCAAGAAATAGTAACGCCGACGTTTTTCGGGCATCGGAATTGTTCATCAACGTATTGATGCCGCTACGAAACGCTGCGCGGTTAGCCAGCCCGGTTAATGGGTCATGTAGCGCGGTACGCAGAAGCTGCGCATTTTTGGCCTGTAAACGAAGCTGCCACTCTTCCATTTCATCCAGCAGACTGTTGAAGTCGAGAGCGAAGCGGTGAAACTCAGCGATACGTTCTTCCGAAACTCGTCGGGAAAAATTGCGGTTGGAACGCACATCATGTACGACATCGGTGATATTTTTCAGCGCTTCTACCAGGCCATTGTGCAAATGGCGGGTGAGGGTAATTGCGATGCCTGATGCCAGCAGAATACAACCGGTCAGTACGGCGAGCGAAAACCAGATAAAATGGCTGATTGAACTGTCGCGAGCGGTTAAGCGTACTTCGCCAATGGTTTCACCATTGTGACGAATCGGCTGAATGATGGGGGCGGGGAAGAGCCAGTGGCTTATGAAATTGCTGAAAGTATCGCCTGGATCCTTACGGGTGTAATGCCAGGACGCCAGAATATTTTGCTGCTTATCACGTACTTCTGCAGTTGAAAATTGCCCTTGCTGGCCCAGCGCTGCCAGTGTTTCAGTTGCTGCAGGGCCATCGGCAAAAACGACAGCTGCTTCCAGACTGTAAGTCATTGTTGCTGCTGTCAGTGCCAGGTTTTTTTGCGCGTACTGTTTCAGGGTCAGCACCGAGGTCACGGAAAGCAGCAACCAGATCAGCATCATAGTGATAAATATGCTGGTCATACTGATGTTGCGTAATGCTCTTTTAAACGTGGGGCGCTTATTAAGAGAATTATCGTTATCCATCATTTTTCTTCCGTGCGAGCATTAAGACATCCGGGTTGACCTTTACACCGCTACGCGATAAGGCATCCAGGTTTACGGCAAATCTGACGTCATTATTGTGGATGATCAGACAAAAGGCGCTACCAATAATGCACTCGGTATTTTGTTCGGCAATTAATAATAACGCCTTTGACGGATATTGTTCGGTTAATTCCATCTGGAATGTCGGTGACTCGTTGCCAAAATAAAAACCATTGCAGCCTGAAATCATCGCCTCTTGTTGAGTGTGAATGATGACAGGCAGATAAGGCAAAGATGTCGCGGCATTCTCTTGTAGGGCGGTACTAAAACGTGAAGATGAAAAGATACATAACTTTGGTGGCCCTGATAGCGCAGGCCAGCGGGTGTAACTGACAATACCGGAAACCATCATACGCACGTTTTTCGCAACGTCAGAAGGCTCCTGAGCGAGTATTGGTGCTCCCGTCAGCAGGAGAATCAGAAGTAAGAACAGTCGGTGAGAAAAACGCATTCAGGGATCCCCACCATCTTCGCTCGAAATGCATCGATATTTTTTCAGAATGCTCATTAAAATATCATTTTTTCATGCGATCGTCATCAATGTGAGAAATAAAACACAATGAGTAAAATCTTATGTTTAATTTATTTGTGGGGTTTTAATTAATTTAATCGTATTGTGCTGGCATTTTCATCAGCCCCTTTTTGCCATACTTCATGCAGTTGGCTGGCATTTTCAACATTGTTGCAGCTGGCAGGAAAGCTTTTACCGGAAAGTCCCCGGGCATAAGTAAAATCGGTCTGGCAAGTTTTCTTTTGTCCTTCGGCATATCCTTTAAGGTATAGACCGCGATCCGCCTGTGAATCGCTAAATGCATCGTCATCTTTTATGGCGCTGCCCGATATCGCATCTTCCATACCAACATCATACCAGTCGGTGCTGGTCAAGGTTGGCGCGTGAGTATAAGGATCAATCTGACATCCGCTAACCAGTAAAGCCAACAAGGGGGCGATAAACTTTTTCATCATTTCTTTCTCCTTTTTCAAAGCATAGCGGATTGTTTTCAAAGGAAGTGTAAATTTATCTATACAGAAGTAAGGGTTGAAATCGCGACTAAATTGCCTGTGTAAATAAAAATGTACGAAATATGGATTGAAAACTTTACTTTATGTGTTATCGTTACGTCATCCTCGCTGAGGATCAACTATCGCAAACGAGCATAAACAGGATCGCCATCATGCAAAAAGACGCGCTGAATAACGTACATATTACCGACGAACAGGTTTTAATGACTCCGGAACAACTGAAGGCCGCTTTTCCATTGAGCCTGCAACAAGAAGCCCAGATTGCTGACTCGCGTAAAACCATTTCAGATATTATCGCCGGGCGCGATCCTCGTCTGCTGGTAGTATGTGGTCCTTGTTCCATTCATGATCCGGAAACTGCTCTGGAATATGCTCGTCGATTTAAAGCCCTTGCCGCAGAGGTCAGCGATAGCCTCTATCTGGTAATGCGCGTCTATTTTGAAAAACCCCGTACCACTGTCGGCTGGAAAGGGTTAATTAACGATCCCCATATGGATGGCTCTTTTGATGTAGAAGCCGGGCTGCAGATCGCGCGTAAATTGCTGCTTGAGCTGGTGAATATGGGACTGCCACTGGCGACGGAAGCGTTAGATCCGAATAGCCCGCAATACCTGGGCGATCTGTTTAGCTGGTCAGCAATTGGTGCTCGTACAACGGAATCGCAAACTCACCGTGAAATGGCCTCCGGGCTTTCCATGCCGGTTGGTTTTAAAAACGGCACCGACGGCAGTCTGGCAACAGCAATTAACGCTATGCGCGCCGCCGCCCAGCCGCACCGTTTTGTTGGCATTAACCAGGCAGGGCAGGTTGCGTTGCTACAAACTCAGGGGAATCCGGACGGGCATGTCATCCTGCGCGGTGGTAAAGCGCCGAACTATAGCCCTGCGGATGTTGCGCAATGTGAAAAAGAGATGGAACAGGCGGGACTGCGCCCGTCTCTGATGGTAGATTGCAGCCACGGTAATTCCAATAAAGATTATCGCCGTCAGCCTGCGGTGGCAGAATCCGTGGTTGCTCAAATCAAAGATGGCAATCGCTCAATTATTGGTCTGATGATCGAAAGTAATATCCACGAGGGCAATCAGTCTTCCGAGCAACCGCGCAGTGAAATGAAATACGGTGTATCCGTAACCGATGCCTGCATTAGCTGGGAAATGACCGATGCCTTGCTGCGTGAAATTCATCAGGATCTGAACGGGCTGCTGACGGCTCGCGTGGCTTAAGAGGTTTATTATGGTTGCTGAATTGACCGCATTACGCGATCAAATTGATGAAGTCGATAAAGCGCTGCTGAATTTATTAGCTAAGCGTCTGGAACTGGTTGCTGAAGTGGGCGAGGTGAAAAGCCGCTTTGGACTGCCTATTTATGTTCCGGAGCGCGAGGCATCTATGTTGGCCTCGCGTCGTGCAGAGGCGGAAGCTCTGGGTGTACCGCCAGATCTGATTGAGGATGTTTTGCGTCGGGTGATGCGTGAATCTTACTCCAGTGAAAACGACAAAGGATTTAAAACACTTTGTCCGTCACTGCGTCCGGTGGTTATCGTCGGCGGTGGCGGTCAGATGGGACGCCTGTTCGAGAAGATGCTGACCCTCTCGGGTTATCAGGTGCGGATTCTGGAGCAACATGACTGGGATCGAGCGGCTGATATTGTTGCCGATGCCGGAATGGTGATTGTTAGTGTGCCAATCCACGTTACTGAGCAAGTTATCGGCAAATTACCGCCTTTACCGAAAGATTGTATTCTGGTTGATCTGGCATCAGTGAAAAATGGACCATTACAGGCCATGCTGGCGGCGCACGATGGCCCGGTACTGGGGTTACACCCGATGTTCGGCCCGGACAGCGGTAGCCTGGCAAAGCAAGTTGTGGTCTGGTGTGATGGACGTAAGCCGGAAGCATACCAATGGTTTCTGGAGCAAATTCAGGTCTGGGGCGCTCGGCTGCATCGTATTAGCGCTGTCGAGCACGATCAGAATATGGCGTTTATTCAGGCTCTGCGCCACTTTGCTACTTTTGCTTATGGGCTGCATCTGGCAGAAGAAAATGTTCAGCTTGAGCAACTTCTGGCGCTCTCTTCGCCGATTTACCGCCTTGAGCTGGCGATGGTCGGGCGACTGTTTGCTCAGGATCCGCAGCTTTATGCCGACATTATTATGTCGTCAGAGCGTAATCTGGCGTTAATCAAACGTTACTATAAGCGTTTCGGCGAGGCGATTGAGTTGCTGGAGCAGGGCGATAAGCAGGCGTTTATTGACAGTTTCCGCAAGGTGGAGCACTGGTTCGGCGATTACGCACAGCGTTTTCAGAGTGAAAGCCGCGTGTTATTGCGTCAGGGGAATGACAA